>Ga0196963_10000014_pt1 | contig 397091 bp, 394 predicted proteins | sample S1_5metaG_FD_148600 | JGI IMG/M metagenome (GOLD analysis project Ga0196963, IMG submission 148600) | Soil microbial communities from Anza Borrego desert, Southern California, United States - S1_5 | ecosystem: Environmental > Terrestrial > Soil > Desert | place: USA: California | collected...
AAGCAGAGGCCATCCATCGACCTCCGCGAGGACCCCCGGACTCTCCATCGCCCGGGCTTCATCGCTCGACCACAGCCCGCCGCCATCGAGAACGTGGATCCGACGCCCTCCCCGTCCGACGGGATGGGACCAGTATAGGCCGGGTTTCTCCCCAGGCGCGTTCGTGACGCTGGACCGGAGGTGATGTCGTTCGAAAACAGCGGATTGGCCGCGGAAAGTATGCGGACAGACGGCGGATTTGCAGCGCAGCAAATGGCCGAGTGACATTCACCTCCCCGTCGGCGAAGGCGATGGGGAGGACAGGTCGATGCGAAGCAGCGACCCGGAGGGGGCGGCGCCGGCCGATGTCAGTTCGCGCCGGACTCCCTCGCCGCCCGCGCCGCCCCCTCCTGACCGCTGACGCGGTCTGTCCTCCCCATTCGCCTTCGCGAATGGGGAGGTGAACCGGGATCAGCGGCTGTACGCCGGCGGCATGGGGCCTTCGCCGCCGCGGGCGTAGCGGTCGCGCAGCAGGAACTGGCGGCTGGTCGGGGCCTGTTCCTGGCCGTTGATGAAGATGGTCTCGGCGATGCTGAGGGGCTCGAGCGGGTCGCCGGACCAGACCACGACGTCGGCGGCGGCGCCGGGGCGCAATTCGCCGAACTGACCGGCCATGCCGAAGATGCGGGCCGGATTGACCGTGATCGCCTCGATCGCCGACTCGTACGACAGGCCGTGCGAAACGGCGTTCCCGGCGTTGTAGCGGGTCTCGCGGGCGCGGTGGATCGAGCCCTCGTTGCCCTTGATGGCGATGGTCACGCCGGCGGCGTCGAGCACGGCGGCATTCTGCATCCGCGTCGCGCGGGTCTCGATGCTGCCCGGCAGGTTGGAGATCGGATTGAGCAGCACCGGCACGCCGGCGTCGGCGATCTGGTCGGCGACCAGCCAGCCCTCCTCGGCCCCGTCGAGAATGATCTTCACGCCTTCCTCGCGGGCGAGCCGCAGGACCTGCAGGATGTCGGCGGCGCGATGCACGGTCACGATCAGCGGCATGGTCCCGTTGGATACCGGGATCAGGGCCTCGAGATCGGCCCGCGACAGGGACAGGTCGCGCAGTCCGGCGCGGTCGTAGGCGGCGCGGTTGCGGGCGTAGAGGCGGACCTCGGCGAGGGTTTCCTTGAACTGGACGAACTCGGCCCCGCGGGCCCCGCCGGCGACGCCGGCCCCGGCCTCGCCGAACGGCGCGACCATGGCCACGCGCGGCTTGACGAGGATGTCGGTCCCCTCGGCGAGATGGATGATGGCCGCCTGACCGGCGAACAGGCTGGGCGACTGGAAGCCGCCGTCGCCGACGCCCGCGAAGTCGCTGTCGTCCTGGTGGTTGTGACCGCCCGAGCCGCCCGGATGATTGGGGACGACGATGGCGCGGGTGATACCGCCGAGACGGGCCACCGGCAGGGTGAAGGACCACGGATCGAGGCCGTAGGAGACGTCGAACGAGGCGCTGATGGAGTTGGCGCCGTTGGTCAGGTCGTCGGAGTCGCCGACCGACGAGATCTCCGAACCGCCAAGGCCGGAGTCGACGGCCACGAAGCCGGGCGCGACGACCTTGCCGCGAGCGTCGATGACGCGGGCGCCCGAGGGGGCGGCGCCGGTCCCGACCGAGACGACGCGGCCGTTCTGGATGACGACGGTCCCGTTCTCGATCACCGAGGCGCCGGTGAGGACGCGGCCACCGGTGATAGCGGTGAGCTCCTGGGCGAGGGCGGGGCCGGCGAGGACGGCGACCGAAGCGGCCGCGAGGATGAGGGTCCTGAGGCGCATCAGCGGGCTCCCTGCGTCACGTTGGCGGCGGAAACGCCGTAGCCGGGCTGGCCGAGCTCGAAGTCGGAGACCGGCTGGTAGGCGGGGTTGAAGCGGTCGAAGGCCAGGCCGCCGTCGATGAAGACCTGGTCGGCCCGGGCGTAGACGCTGAACGGATTGGCGCTCCAGATGACCACGTCGGCGCGCTTGCCGGCTTCCAGCGAGCCGGTCTGGTCGGCGATGCCGAGCGACTTCGCCGGATTGAGGGTGATCCAGCCGATGGCCCGCTCTTCAGGGATGGCCATGCCGATGCGGCGGCCGGCGGCGAGGGCCGCGGCGGCTTCCTGGTTGAGGCGCTGGGTCAGTTCGGCGTCGTCCGAGTGGATGACGGCGCAGCCGCCGGGCGGGGCGTCGACGAGGGCGACGTTCGCCTCGACCCCGTCGAGGGCCTCCATCTTGAAGCCCCACCAGCCGGTCCACATGTCGGCGCAGATGCCCTCGCGGGCCAGCAACGGCGCGACCTTGTAGGCCTCGACCGCATGGTGGAAGGCGGTGATGCGGTAGCCGAACTCCCTGGCGATATCGATCATCACCGCCATCTCGTCGGCGCGGTAGCAGTGGTTCTGGATCAGCACCGAACCGTCGAGGACCCCGACGAGGGTCTCCAGCTCGAGGTTGCGGGTCGGGGGCGAACCCTCGCCGTCCTCGCGCCACTTGTCCCATTTGGCCTTGTACTCGCGGGCGGCGATGAAGGCGGCGCGGTAGCCGGCGACATTGCCCATGCCGGTGGCCGGCGAGGAGTTGCGACCGCCGTAGACGCGGCTGGGGTTCTCGCCGCAGGCCATCTTCAGCCCGTAGGGGGCGCCGGGCATCTTCATGCCCTGCATGGTCACCGACGGGACGTTGCGGACGGTGACGCCGCGGCCGCCGAACAGGTTGGCCGAGCCCGGCAGGATCTGGAGGGTGGTGACGCCGCCGGCGCGGGCGGCGTTGAAGCCGGGGTCCTGCGGCCAGATGGAGTGTTCGGCCCAGACCTCGGCGGTGTTGGGCTGGGTCGCCTCGTTGCCGTCGCTCATGCCCTGTACGCCCGGCGACGGATAGACGCCGAGGTGGCTGTGGGTGTCGATGATGCCGGGAGTGACGAAGCGGCCGGCGGCGTCGACGCGGCGGTGGCCGGCCGGGATCGGGGTCGAGGCCCCGCCGACGGCGGCGACCCGGCCGTCGGTGACGATGACCACGCCGTTCTCGATGCGCCGGCCGGCCCCGTCGAACACTGTGCCACCCAGGATGGCCATGTTCTCGCGCGGCAGGCCGCGATAGGTCGAGGGGAAGGGATCGGGGTTGGCGGCGTAGTCGAGCCCGCGGGCGAGGGGCTCGCGCGCCTCGGCGTCGGAGGAGCCGTCCGCGGCGGGCGTATCGTCGCCGCCGGTGGTGGCGCAGGCGGACAGGGCCATGGCGCCGGCGAGCACGCAGGCGAGGGCGGCGAGGCTGGGGCCCCGCAGGCGGTTGACGGTCATCGGACGCTCCCCTGATGCGCCGGCGGCGCAGAACGAGGGGGGATTACAAGAGGCTTGGCGCTGATCCGTCAAAGGCGGAAACATTACAAGTCGGTAAGGCGGCTCTCGCCTGATCGGCCGAGTCGTCCGAGCAGCCAGTACAGCAGGAAGAGTTCCGACGCCGCCAGTACGTGGCCGACCACGAGCGAAGCCTTGAATTCCCGATCGATCGGAATGAGCCAGATCGCTGTGGCGTTGGCGAGCGCGGCGAGGACGAGAATCCACCAGAAGCCTGCCCTGTGGCTGTGCGCCCGACGCTCCTCGGCCGCGGTCCACAAGACCGCCGTGACCACAGAGGCCAGGAACGCCTTCTCCGGGCTGGAGAAGAAATCCACGATCGCGAACACGGGGATGATCACGGCGATTGCTTTGAGGATTTCCCGAAGCTTGCCGCGTCTCTCCGTTGGGTCGATCGCCTTCATGACTCCCAGCCTACCTCACGGGACAAACGCCGGAAACTGTACGATCCGGGCAGGCGGGCGCGCCGGGGGTGAGGCGGACGGGGAGGCTGGCCATGGGAATGGGAGATCAGGGCGGCACCTGAATTTCAACGGCCCGTTCCCTTCTTCGCCGCCCCTTGCCTGCCGCCCCTCCGCGCGCTAACACTGCACCAAATGGTTCAGTATTCGACATCCCGCCTCAGCGATTCCTTCTCCGCCCTTTCGGACGCCACCCGCCGTGGGGTTCTGGAGCAGCTCGGACAGTCGGACGCCTCGATCACGGAGCTGGCCGACAGGTTTCACATGACTCTCACGGGCATGAAGAAGCACGTCGGCGTGCTGGAGCAGGCCGGGCTCGTCGAGACGGAGAAGGTCGGGCGGGTGCGGACCTGCAGGCTCGGCCTGCGCAAGCTGGAGGAAGAGGCGGCCTGGATCGAGACCTATCGTCAGCTCTGGGCGGCGCGCTTCGACGCGCTGGACGGGGTTATCGAGGACCTCAAACCCAAGGAAACACGCGATGCCTGACCGCACCACCATCGAACGGACCTCCGGGCGCGAGCTCGTCGTCACGCGAACCTTCGACGCCCCCGCCCGCATCGTGTTCGAGGCGTGGACGAAGCCCGAGCTGATGAAGCGCTGGTGGGCGCCGAAGTCGATCGGCGTGCCCCTGCGTTCGTGCGAGATGGACGTTCGGACCGGGGGCGGCTACCGCCTCGAGTTCGGACACGACGCCTCGGAGTCCATGGCGTTCGTCGGCAGGTATCTCGAAGTGACCCCGCCCTCGCGCCTCGTCTGGACGAACGAGGAGAGCGAGGACGGCGCCGTGACCACGGTGACCTTCGAGGAACGGGACGGCCGGACGCTCCTGACGGTCCACGAGCTCTACCCCTCGAAGGAGGCTCTCGAGGCCGGTCACGGGGCGGAGGAAGGGATGCCGGAACAGTTCGAACAGCTGGACGAGCTGCTGGTCGCCCTGGGCGCAAGCGTGTGAACGGGAAAGGGCGCGGGCCCGAAGGCGCCGCGCCCGTCTCGTTCCGGGTTGACGGAACCCTACCCCAGCGCCTTCATCAGCTCCGGGACGGCGGTCTTGTAGTCGGCGACCCAGCCGAAGTCGGCGACCTGGAAAATCGGGGCGTCGGCGTCCTTGTTGATGGCGACGATGATCTTCGAGTCCTTCATGCCGGCGAGGTGCTGGATGGCGCCCGAGATGCCGATGGCGATGTAGAGGGCCGGGGCGACGACCTTGCCGGTCTGGCCGACCTGGTAGTCGTTGGGGGCGTAGCCGGCGTCGACCGCGGCGCGCGAGGCCCCGACGGCGGCGCCCAGCCGGTCGGCCAGCGGGTCCATGACGGCGTGGAACTCTTCCGCCGAGCCCATGGCGCGGCCGCCGGAGACGACGATCTTGGCGGCGCCGAGCTCGGGGCGGTCGGACTTGACCATCTCTTCGCTGACGAAGGCCGACCTGCCGGCGTCGGCGCCCGCGACGGTCTCGATGGAGGCGGAGCCGCCCTCGCCGGCCGCGTCGAAGGCGGTCGGGCGGACGGTGATGACCTTCTTGGCGTCGGAGGTCTGGATCGTCTCCAGGGCGTTGCCGGCGTAGATCGGGCGCACGAACGTATCGGCGCTGACGACCTCGACGATGTCGGAGATCGGGGCGACGTCCAGTTTCGCGGCGATGCGCGGCATGGAGTTCTTTCCGTCCATGCTGGCCGGGGCGAGGAAGCCGTCGTAGCCGGACGCCAGACCCATGACCGTGGCCTCGACGGCTTCGGCCAGCTGGTGACCCAGGGCGGCGGATTCGGCGAGCAGGACCTTGCGCACGCCGGCGATCTTCGCGGCGCTGTCAGCGGCGGCTTTCGCCCCCTGCCCGACGACGAGGACGTCGACGTCGCCGCCCAGCTTCGAAGCGGCGGTGACGGTCTTGTGGGTGGTCTCGCGGACGGTGGAGCCGTCGTGGTCGGCGATGACGAGAACGGCCATTACAGGACCCCCGCGGTCTTGAGTTTGGCGACCAGATCGGCCGCGTCGGTGACCTTGACGCCGGCGCCGCGCTTGGGCGGCTCCGTGACCTTCGTCACCTTCAGGCGGGGCGCAACGTCGACGCCGTAATCGGCGACCGCCTTCATGGCGATCTCCTTCTTCTTGGCCTTCATGATGTTGGGCAGGGAGGCGTAGCGCGGCGTGTTGAGGCGCAGGTCGACGGTGACCACGGCCGGCAGGGTCGCGGCGAGGGTCTGGAGACCGCCGTCAACCTCGCGGGTGACAGTCGCCTTGCCGGCCCCGATGACGATCTTCGAGGCGAAGGTGGCCTGCGGCCAGTCGAGCAGGGCGGCGAGCATCTGGCCGACCGCGTTGTTGTCGCCGTCGATCGACTGCTTGCCCATCAGGACGAGGTCGGGCTTCTCCTCGTCGACCACGGCCTTGAGCAGCTTGGCGACGGCGAGGGGCTCGAGGTCGGCGTCGGACTGGATCAGCAGGCCGCGGTCGGCGCCCATGGCAAGGGCGGTGCGGATGGTCTCCTGGGCCTGGGCAGCGCCGATGGAGACGACCACGATCTCGTCGGCCGTGCCGGCGGCGTGGTGCTCCTTGCCTTCCTTCATGCGCACGGCCTCCTCGACGGCGATTTCGTCGAACGGGTTCATGCTCATCTTGACGTTGGCCAGATCGACGCCGGTCTGGTCCGCCTTGACGCGGGCCTTGACGTTGGAGTCGATCACCCGTTTGACGGGGACGAGTACCTTCATTGCGCTGTCCATGAGATCGCCGGAATGTGCGGGCAGGGAATGGAACGCCTGCCCCGGCCTGTCAACGTAACGCCGCGTCAACGGGCCTGCGGCCCGGTGTCCGGATCAGAAACGGAAGAGAGCGATGCATCGCCTGCTGACCATGAAGCGCCTGAGCGTGCTGTTCCTGGCGACCTTCGCCGTGCTTGTGGGCGGGGTGTTCGCCTACCAGTCCCTGGTCGTCGCGCCGGGCGAGCGCTGCGAGGCCAACGGCGGATGGTGGGACCCGGAGCGCGGAATCTGCGGCACGCCGATCTCGATCGCCGAGATCACCGGCCGGCCGAACGGGCAGAGCCGGGCCGAAGCCTCGGACGCCAAGAACCGCGAACTGATCGAACTGGAGGACCGGCTCGACGCGGCCAGGGCCGCGCGGGACGCCGAGGTGGAGCGCCAGCGCGAGGCCCTCGCCGGCCGTTAGGTCAGCGGGTCGCGCCGGGAGTCCATTTGACGTCGTCGGCGCCATTGGCGTTGGCCCGGCGGGCGGCCACGAACAGATGGTCCGACAGCCGGTTCAGATAGCGGAGGGCGACTGGCGAAAGCTCGCAGCCCGCCTCGCGGGCCCGGATCGCGTCGCGCTCGGCGCGCCGGCAGACAGTGCGGGCCAGATGCAGATGCGCCGACAGGGCGGAGCCGCCGGGCAGGATGAAGCTGTCGAGGGCCCCAAGGCTCTCGTTCATCCAGTCGATCTCGGATTCGAGCCGCTCGACCTGGCTGTCGAGGATGCGCAGGGCCTCCCATTTGGGCGGCGGATCGTGCGGGGTGGCGAGGTCGGCGCCGAGGTCGAACAGCTCGTTCTGGATGCGGCCCAGCATGGCGTCGATGCGGTCGTTCTGGCCGGCGTGGAGGCGGGCCACGCCGATGACGGCGTTCAGTTCGTCAACGGCCCCGTAGGCTTCGACCCGGGGGTCGGTCTTGGACACCGGTGCGCCGGAGGCCAGCCGCGTCTCGCCGCCGTCGCCGGTCTTCGTATAGATGCGGTTCAGCACCACCATCCGGTTCAGCCCCCGTGCGTGGACTTCCACCACATGCCGGCGACCAGCAGCACGACCGCGAGGGCCTGCAGGGCGACCCGCAGGCGCATCAGTTTGTTGGAGCGCGAGCGTGCCTCCGGCCCGGTCCGGTAGAGCGAGCGGATGCCGAAGGCGAGGGTGATCGCCACCGCGGCGATGGCCAGGACGATGAGAATGTCGAAGGCGTTCATGGCCGCACTCTAGGCGGCGGGCGACGGCGAAGCCAGTAGCGGGCCCCGGTACAGCATGGCGACATCACAGCGCGCATAGCGGCTTCCGAACTCGGCCATGATCCCGGCATCGTGCTCGAAGCCGGCCTTTTCGTAGAGGTGGATGGCGGGGGCGCATTTGCGATTGGTGAGCAGGTAGAGCCGGGTCGCGCCCAGATCCATCGCGCGGCGGATCGTGGCGTGGAGCAGGAACTCGCCGGCCTTGCGTCCGCGCGCGCTTTCGAGGACGCCCATCTTGGTCAGTTCGAACTGGTCCGGTCCGGTCTTCTGCAGCGCGCACGCCCCGACGACGCCGAGGTCGCCGGCGCGGACGAACAGGATGTCTCCACCCGGCTCGAGAATCTTCCGGCGCGGGTTCTCCAGCACCTCGCGGTCGGTGGGCTCGAGGACGAACATCGTCTCGATCCAGCGGGCGTTGATGTCATGGAAGGCGCCGGCGAGTTCGTCCGAGAAGGGCAGGATCTCGAGCCCGGCGCGGACCGGCTCCAACGCCCGGCGGTCGAGGGACTTGCGGTCGAGGGCCGCCTCGACCGCGTCGATCCGGCTGGTCAGCCGGGGGTCGATCTCGGCGCACAGCTCGACCACCGCCCGCTCGACATGGGGCCAGACCTCGCGCCGGGACCGGTCCATCAACTCGCGGCCGTGATCGGTCAGGGACACGACCTTGCGGCGGCGGTCGGCGCCCGGGGCGTCCGTGGCGATCAGTCCGGCGTCGGCCAGACGGGCGAGGTTGCGGGTCACCCCGGGCTGGCTGACGCCGGTCGCCAGCACGAGGTTGCCGACGGACATCGGCCCATGGCGGTCGAGGGCCGCCAGCAGGGGATACTGGGCCGGCTGGATCGGCAGGCCGGCATGCTCGACGACGCGCGCCACCTCGGCCTGCATCCGTTCCCCCAAGCGCTTGAGGCGGCTTCCGAGGAACAGGTGGGGGCTCTGGCGAACAACATCCTCGATCATGACAACGCTCTGCATATCAAGTTATATAACCTGATATATATCGGGTGGAGCATACGGCGCAAGCGGGCGGCGGACAATCGCCGTCCGTCCGTCGCCCGTGGTCAGTAGCGGTAGTGGTCCGGCTTGAAGGGACCCTCGATGGGGACCGAGATGTAGTCCGCCTGCTCGGGCTTCAGCGTGGTGAGCTTCGCGCCCAGCTTGTCGAGGTGCAGGCGGGCGACCTTCTCGTCGAGATGCTTGGGCAGGACGTAGACCTGGTTCTGGTACTGCGCCTTGTTGGTCCACAGCTCGATCTGGGCCAGCGTCTGGTTGGTAAAGCTGGCGCTCATCACGAAGGACGGATGGCCGGTGGCGTTGCCGAGGTTCACCAGACGGCCTTCCGACAGCAGGATGATCTTCTTGCCGTCCGGAAACTCGATGTGGTGGACCTGCGGCTTGATCTCGTCCCACTTGAAGTTCTTCAGGCCCGCGACCTGAATCTCCGAGTCGAAGTGGCCGATGTTGCAGACGATGGCGTTGTTCTTCATCGCCCGCATGTGGTCGACGGTGATGACGTCCTTGTTGCCCGTGGCGGTGACGAAGATGTCGGCCTTGCCGGCGACGTCCTCGAGGGTCTGGACCTCATAGCCTTCCATGGCGGCCTGCAGGGCGCAGATCGGATCGATCTCGGTGACCACCACCCGGGCTCCGCCCTGGCGCAGCGAGGCGGCCGAGCCCTTGCCGACATCACCGTAGCCGCAGACCACGGCGACCTTGCCGGACAGCATAACGTCGGTGCCGCGGCGGATGGCGTCGACGAGCGATTCCCGGCAGCCGTAGAGGTTGTCGAACTTGGACTTGGTGACGCTATCGTTGACGTTGATGGCGGGGAACGGCAGCTCGCCCCGCTCGGCCATCTGGTAGAGGCGGTGCACGCCGGTGGTGGTCTCTTCGGAGACGCCGCCGATGGCGTCGCGGATGGCCGAATAGAAGCCGGGCTTCTCCTTCAGATACCGCTTCATCACCGCGTAGAGGGCCTCCTCCTCCTCGTTCTGCGGATTGTTCAGGACCGAGGGGTCCTTCTCCGCCTTGGGTCCGAGCACGCACAGCAGGGTGGCGTCGCCACCGTCGTCGAGGATCAGGTTCGGATAGCCGCCGTCCGCCCATTCAAAGATCCTGTGGGCGTAATCCCAGTACTCGACCAAGGTCTCGCCCTTGACCGCGAACACCGGCGTGCCGTTGGCGGCGATGGCGGCCGCGGCGTGGTCCTGGGTCGAGAAGATGTTGCACGAGGCCCAACGCACCTCGGCGCCCAGCGCCTCCAGCGTCTGGATCAGCACCGCCGTCTGGATGGTCATGTGCAGCGAGCCCGCGATCCGCGCGCCCTTCAGCGGTTTCGCCGCGCCGTATTCCGCCCGCAGCGCCATCAGGCCCGGCATTTCGGTCTCGGCGATGGCGATTTCCTTCTCGCCGTAGGCGGCGAGCGACAGGTCGCGGACGATGTAGTCGGTCATGAAAGCCTCTGGAAAACCGCTGGCGCGTCTGGGATCGGGCGCCGCTATAGCCCGCCGGCCGATCAGGGGCAATGAACATATAAGGATATCCTTATATGAAGCTTCGGACAGAAACGGGCTACCGGCTCGCGGACCGCCGGTTTCCATGCCACCATCCGCCCGGGGAGGAGCGTGATGACGGCAGACGGACTCAGTCGACGCGTCCTGGGCGGCGCCCTGCTCGGGGCGCTGGCCGCGCCCGGCCTTGTGCTGGCGCAGGAGCCGCGGGTCGACGAGTTCCGCGCCGACCAGACGACGGACCGGGTGCGCCGCTCGACCGTGCCGGTCTTCATCAACGATCAGGGACCGTTCAGTTTCGCCGTCGACACGGCGGCCAGCGCCTCCGTCGTCGCCAGCGATCTGGTGGAGCGGCTGGGGATCGCGCCGGCGGGCGAAGTGGACATGCACACGGTGATCGGACTGGAGCGCGTCCCCGCGGTCCGGGCGCGCACCCTGTCGAGCGGATCGCTGTCGGTGGGCGAGGCGCGGATGGCGGTCGGCTCCCGCCCCGGCCTGATCGGACTGGACGGTCTGCTCGGGCTCGATCTGCTGGCCGAGCAGCGGCTGGTGATGCGCTTTCGCGGCGGAGGCCGGTCGTCGATCAGCCGGTCGCGGCCCGATCCAGACCAGTTCCTCGGCGTGGTGCGGCCTCGGGTGCGGTTCCAGCCGCCGCGCGGGGGCGGCGCGGAGTTGATGGTGGTCAACGCCCTGGTTCGCGGCCAGGCGGTGCAGGCCGTGGTCGACACCGGGGCACAGGTCACGCTGATCAACCCGGCCCTCGCCGAGGCCGCTGGCGCCCGGCCGTTCCAGAGCCGCGCGGCCTCGACCGGCAATGCGCTGGTGCAGTCGCCGACGGGGCGGGCGGCGCTGGCGCAGGCCATGGTCGTGTCGGCGGTGCATTTCGACGAACTGGTGCTGGACCGGCTGGCCGTGCTGATGGGCGACTTCCACATCTTCCGGCTGCTGGGGCTGGAGAACACGCCCGCGATGCTGATGGGCGTCGACGTGCTGGGCGTGTTCCAGCGGGTGGTGATAGACCTGAAGCGGGGCGAGATCATCATGGACGTCTAGGGGCGCACGGGGTTGCGATAGCGCGCGGCCTGCGTCAGGGAAGCGGCCATGACGCGCGATCTGTCCGTTCCCCGACACGACTGGACCCTGGAAGAGGTCGAGGCCCTGTTCGCCCGGCCCTTCATGGAATTGGTCTTCGAGGCCGCGACCGTGCACCGGCGCTGGTTCGATCCCTCCGAGGTGCAGAAGAGCCAGCTGCTGTCGATCAAGACCGGCGGCTGCGCCGAGAACTGCGGCTACTGCTCGCAATCGGCCAGTTTCCAGACCGGGCTGAAGGCCGAGAAGCTGATGGACGCCCAGGCGGTGCTGGCCGAGGCCATGGCGGCGAAGGCGGGCGGGGCCAGCCGCTTCTGCATGGGGGCAGCGTGGCGCGAGCTGAAGGACCGCGACACGCCGAAGCTGGCGACGATGATCGCCGGGGTGAAGGCGCTCGGCCTGGAGACCTGCGCCACGCTGGGGATGCTGACGGCCGATCAGGCGCGGCAGCTGAAGGCGGCCGGGCTGGATTATTACAACCACAACCTCGACACCGGGCCGGACTACTACGCCGAGGTGGTGACGACGCGGACCTATCAGGACCGGCTGGATACGCTGGCCCATGTACGCGAGGCGGGGATGAGCACCTGCTGCGGCGGCATCGTCGGCATGGGGGAGAGCCGGCGCGACCGGGCGGGGCTGCTGCACGCCCTGGCCACCCTGCCCGAGCACCCCGACAGTCTGCCGGTCAATGCGCTTGTGCCGGTGACCGGAACCCCGCTGGGCGACCGCGTGAAGCGGGAGGGCGAGATCGATCCGATCGAATTCGTGCGGACGGTGGCGGTGGCGCGGCTGGTCTGCCCCAGGGCCATGGTGCGGCTGTCGGCCGGGCGCGAGACGATGAGCCCGGAGATGCAGGCGCTGTGCTTCCTCGCCGGGGCCAACTCCATCTTCGTCGGCGGCAAGCTGCTGACCACCCCGAACCCGGAACAGGACGAGGATGCGGCGCTGTTCACCCTGCTGGACCTGAAGCCGATGGAGCCGAAGGCGGTCGGGGCGGCGGCGTGAAGGGTTTCCGGCGCCTCGGTCTGGCGGCGTGTGTCGCCGTCGCCGCCTGCACGTCGGAGCCATCGAGGGACGCGGCTCCGGCCACCGGCTCGACGCCGCTGGAAGTCAGGCCCGCCACGATCAAATCGCCGGGGGGAACGATGAGCGTGGTCTACGGCGGCGAGAGCGACCCGACCCTGCTGCTGAGCGCGGGCTTCCTGCGGCGCAGCCCGGTCGGAGAGGTCAGGGCCGCGTCCCGGCTCTCGTGGTCGCCCGACTCCGAACGGTTTTTCGTCAATGACTCCGGCAACGCCGCGTGGAGCACCTTCCGGCTGTGGACGGTGGACGCCCGGGCGCAGGCGGAGGAGACCTCGACGATCCGCGAGGCGGCCATCGCCGAACTGGGCCGGCGGAACGGGTGCGCCAGCCTGCCGGAGCCGGACGCCACGACCCGCGGCATGGGCTGGTCGCCGGACGGCTCGCGCGTCTATGTGCTGGCCCAGGTCCGGCGGCAGACGGGCGGCTGCGTCTGGACCGGCGTGGACAACGTCGTCGTGGCCGCCGACGTGGAGACGGGGCGGCTGGTCGAGGTCGCCGAGGGAGACGAGGCGCGACGGCGCTGGCCGACCCTGCCATGGGGACCCGTAACCGGGCCTTAAACCGTGCATGGCAGGTTCGCCGGCATGGATCGTCGCGCCCTACCTGGACTGAAGGACACCGCCCGCAAGACCGGCGGCGGCGGCGGTGGCGCGCCGCAGAACAGCTATCTGCGTCTGCCGACCATCACCGCCAATGTGATGCGTTCCGGCGGACGGCGCGGCGTGATGACGGTCGAAACCGGGCTGGACACGCCCGACGCGGCGCTGCGGGAGCGGGTGGCGCAGTCCGCGCCGCGGCTGAGGGCCGCCTATGCGGCGGTGGTGCAGACGGCGGCGAACAGCCTGCTGCCCGGCGCGCCGCCGGACGTGGAGCGGCTGGTGGCCCAGCTGCAGGCCGCCACGGACCGGACGCTGGGCCGCAGAGGCGCGCGGCTGCTGATCGGGACGGTGATGGTGGTCTAGGGTCGAGACGGCGGTCGCAGGGGCCTCCGGCGACACCCCCTCGCCCATCCCTCCGACATTGTTCGCCCATGCTCACCTGCCGGCGAGCAACCGAAAGCCCACTGCGGGATTAAGGCGACGGTTAAACATCGCGGAATCTCATCGTGGCCAAATCACATCTCGTCGCAACCGCCGCTGCGGTCCTCATCCTCATCCCGTCGGCAGCCGTGGCCCAGGTCACGTGGGAGCCGTCCATCGGCGTCGACTATTCGAAAGGCTCGTACGGCGCGGCCGAGGACACGGAAGTCCTCTACGCCCCGCTCGGTTTACGGGCCACGACGCCACGCTGGCGCTTCGAGGCCGCCGTGCCCTACCTGCGGGTCAAGGGGCCGGCCGGAGCCGTGGTCGGCGGGGTCGTCATTCCCGGAGCGGGGCCCGTCACCACGCGCTCGGGGCTCGGCGACGTGACGATGTCCGCGACCTATCAGCTGGTCGAGCCCGTCGCGGGGCGGACCCAGTGGGAGCTGGGCGCAGGTGTCAAGCTGCCGACGGCCGACGAGGATCTGGGCACGGGCGAAACCGACTACAATGTTCAGCTCGGAGTCCGGCAGCCGTTGAGCGACAGCTTCACCCTGACGGGCAGTATCGGGTACCAGTGGCTGGGCGATCCGGCGGCCTTCGAGCTCGAGGACGGGCCGACGGCGATGGTGGGCGTGAACTACGCCTCCCATCCGCGCGCCAATTTCGGCGTTCAGGCGACGTACCGCTCCGCCTATCTGGACGGTTTCGACGAGCAGCTGATGATCAACCCCTATTTCCGGATCGACTCGCAGGGAGGCTGGGCGCTGACCGGCTACGGGACCGTGGGCCTGACCGACAGCACCCCCGACTTGGGCGTGGGGCTGATCGTGGGACGCGTCTTCTAGCTGAGCCGGAGGAACCCCTCAACGCGGCGGGGGGTTTAGAGGGGCGAGGGGGAAGCAAAGGAATTACAAGATGAAACTCGTACTCTTTCTCTCCGCGGCCGCTACTGCTGTTGCGAGCGCCGCTTCCGCCCAGGTCGTTCCGAGCGTGCCGGTTGTCCGGACGCCGCCCGTTCAGGTTCCCCGGGTGACCACCCCGCCGGTGACGGTGCCGTCTGTCCGGACCCCCGCGGTCAGCGTTCCGTCGGTCAGCACGCCGCCGGCCTCGATCCCCTCGGTCGCCCCGCCGTCCGTCACCCCGCCGAACGCGTCGGCGAGCGCCCGTGTCGACGGTTCGGCTTCGGTCAGTGCCGGCGGGACCGGCGCGAACGGCAGCGGCTCGGCCGATGGGGACGTCGACACCGCCCTGCGCCGCGCCTCCGCCACGGCGGGCGGCGCTGCTGACGCCCGGGCCACCACCGCCGAGCTGAACCGCCGCAGTCTCCAGGACGCGCAGTCCGGATCAGGTGACACTCGCTCGGCCGCCGGCAACCAGAGCAGCGGCGACACGTCCGGAAGCGCCGGGGCCGCCCCGGAGGGCCGGGACCGCGATACCGGCACCGAGAGCGGCCGTGAGGGGCCCCGGCGCTTGCAGCAAAACGAAGTCAGCCCCGACTGACCCCACGGCCAGCGCCGTCGAATGGGGTCGCCGCCGGCGGCCCCATTTTCGTTTGCGGTGGACCCGGAGCCCCGGACTTCGCCCGTCGTCGGCGTCACCACGCCGGATCCGACATTGCCAAGACCGGGAGGTTGAGACAGCCTCGGCCCATCGACCGAGGAGCTCCCCGTGAAAAAGCTGCTCTGCCTGCTGTCCGGCCTGATCCTGTTCTTCGGCGGCGCCACGCCGGTGCGGGCCGATCCCGTCGACGAGATCGCCCTCGACTACGCCGAACTGGCGCTGGGTGCCCAACTCCTCCAATCCCCGAACGTCGAGGTGGATATGGGCCTCGCCGAACAGCTGGCCGGCGCCAAGGCGGAAGCCCGCACATCCGCTCAGATCGGAGAGGCGGCTGAAGCGCTGATCGGCCGGCTGGATGCGCTGGTTCCGACAGATGATGCAGTGGCGGATATGCGCCGCCGATCGCTGCGCGCTCGCCTGGCCGCTCTGGACCTGCGCGTCCGGCCGCCGGCTGAACCGCTGGACGTCGCGGAGGAGGTCCAGCGGCGGTTCGGGTTCACGCCGCAGTTCCCGGCGCTCGCGGACTACGACGCGACCCTGGCCGGTCTCGAGGCCACCATGCCCGGCGAAGGAACGCTGCCGGAACGGATCGCGGCGATGCGGCGGTCGGCCGCCGTCCCGGCGGACAGGATCGAAGCCGTGTTTCACGCCGCCCTGGCAGAGTGCCGACGCCGGACCGCCGCCCATGCGCCGCTCGAACCGGAGACGGTCGAGGTGGAGTTCGTCGACGACGACCTCACGCCCGCGCAGACGATGTACCGCGGAAACGGCCGCAGCGTCGTCCGGATCAGCCGGGTCATACCGACAGACGTCGACCGGCTGCTGCAGAACGCCTGTCATGAGGTCTATCCGGGCCATCACGTCCACCTCCTCACCCTGGACAGGGCCCTGTACCGGGCCAGGGGGTGGTCTGAATGGGGGGCGGCGATCGACAGCGAACCCGTCTTCCCGGTCGCCGAGGCGATCGCCGAACATGGCGTCTACCTGGCCTTCCCGGTTGAGGAGCGCATCGCCTTCCAGCGGGACGTGTTGTACCCCCTCGCCGGTCTGACGATGCAGGACGAAGAGCAATGGCGGGCCTATCTGACGGCGCGGCCGCGGCTGCTGGGATCGACGGCCACGATCACCCGGGACTTCCTGACCGGCGCGATCGACGAGGAGACCGCGCGGGCCTTGCTGGTCAAATACCGGCTTCAGACGCCGGAGGCGGCGCAGCAGACCATCCGGATGATCTCCGCCTTCGGCTCGTTCCTGATCGCCTCGGACTTCGGCTGGTACGCGGTGGAACAGGTCATGCGCGGCAGGTCGCCCGAGGAACAGTGGGCCCTCATCCGGCGGATGCAGAGCGAGCCGATGCTGCTTTCCGACGTGCTCGCCCTGCGCTGACTCCCGGCAAGGCCTCCGTCAGTCCCTCGTCGGATCCCCCTGCCCGGCGTCGCCGTAGGTCAGGGCGAGGAAGACGTCTTCCAGATCGGGATCCTCGGTGGAGATGTCGGCGATGGTGACGCCGGCGGCGCGGACGGCGGCGAGGACCTGCTCCACCGACGACTGGCCCTTCTTGTAGCTGACCGCGAAGGCGCCGTTCGGGCGGGGGGTGACCTCGAAACCCGGCAGGGCGGGCGGGCCGGCGAGTTCGCCCTCGGGGCTGACCACCACGTTGCGCGTATCGAGGCGGCGCAGCAGCTGCGGCGTCGGCTCGCACGCCACCACCTCACCGCGGTTCATGATGGCGATGGTGTCGCAGAGCTCCTGCGCCTCCTCCAGATAGTGGGTGGTCAGCAGGATGGTGACGCCCTCGGCGTTGATGCGGCGGACGTACTCCCAGAGCTGGCGGCGCAGCTCGACGTCGACGCCGGCGGTGGGTTCGTCGAGGATCAGGATGGGCGGATTGTGCACCAGGGCCTTGGCCACCATCAGGCGGCGCTTCATGCCGCCGGACAGGGCGCGGACATAGGCGTGGGCCTTGTCAGTCAAGCCGAGGGCGGCCAGCAGCTCGTCGGAGCGGCGCTCATGGGCCGGCACGCCGTAGAAGCCGGCCTGGACCTCGAGCGCCTCGCGGGGGGTGAAGAAGACGTCGGCGACGATCTCCTGCGGCACCACGCCGAGCGCGGCGCGGGCGTCGCGCGGCTGGCGGTCGATGTCGCGGCCCCAGATCGAGGCGGAGCCGCCGGTCTTGTTGACCACCCCGGCGAGGATGTTGATCAGGGTCGACTTGCCGGCGCCGTTGGGGCCGAGCAGGCCGAACATCGAGCCGCGCGGGATGATCAGGTCGACGCCGCGCAGGGCGGTCTTGGGCGGCGCCTTCTTCGAACCGGCGTAGGTCTTCTCCAGCCCGCGGACCTCGATGGCGTTGGCGGGGAGCGGGTCGTGGGCGATCATCGGCGGCTTTCAGGCGGAGCGGTTCGCCTAGGTAGGCGCGCGACCCGCCGCGGCCAAGCCCTCGCTTGAGCGGGAAGGCATCGTGTCAACGGTGCTTGACACAATCGGGCGTGATGTCTAGCATCCTTGTCATTATGGACAGTTTGCTTGACGGAGTAATGGAATGTCCCGGACCAAATTGATCGGCTGGACGGCCTTCGGGTTTTGCGTGCTCGGCTACGGCGCCTTCACGGCGATCCTCGTGCTGAACCGGATGGGCGAGCTGGGGACGCGCGACCTGCTGGTCTTCGGCGGACCGGCTGCGGTGATCGGAGAGATCGGCCTGTGGGTGGCGGCGGGCTGCCTCGGCTGGACCATCTTCCGGCGGCGCAAGGCCCTGTTCGACCGGATGTTCAACCGCAAGCCCCGCGAGGTTTGACGACGGCGGGCTTGCCGCCTAGGGAGTCCGCCGACGCGCCCTCCCAGTCCCAAAGGTCGATCATGCCGCCCCGCCACCCCGATGCGATCATCCCGCCGCCGGAAGAGATCGTGGTCTCGACGAAGCGCGTGGCCTGCGACGGCGGCGGCGGCGCCCTGGGCCATCCGCTGGTCTATATGGACATGGGCGATGACGACCACGTCGAGTGCGGCTACTGCGACCGGCGCTTCGTGCTGTCGCCGCGGCCCAAGCCGGAGAGCGAATATTTCAGCCCCGCCGCCCGGCCGCCCGACGCGCACTGAGGCGAAAGGCTGACCGGACGCCATGGCCTCCGCCGAGACACCCGCCGAAATCTTCAAGCGCGCGCTGGCCCATGCGGCGCGGGCGCTGGCGGAGCAGTCGGAGCTGGAGGTGCTGTTCGGCTCGGACGGACCGAAGCTGGCCGACGGCGTCCTGACCCTGCCCCATCCGCCGCGCGACCCCGCCGGCCCCGAGAGCGCGGCGCTGCGCGGACAGGCCGACCGGCTGGCCCTGCGACTGGCCAATCACGACGAGGGGCTGCACGCCCGGCTGCGGCCCGTCGACAGCCGGGCGGCCGACGTCTTCGAGGCGGTCGAGCAGGCGCGGGTCGAGGCGGTCGGCTCGCAATCTCTGGCGGGGGTGCGGGCCAACATGAACGCGGCGCTGCTGACGCGGCTGGAGCGGTCGGGGGCGCTGCGGGTCACGGAGGCCGAGCGCGTGCCGGCCGCCGAGGCGGTGGCCCTGCTGGTGCGCGAACGGCTGACCGGCCAGCGGGCCCCGGACGGGGCGGGCGCCCTGCTCGATCTGGTGCGCGGCGACCTGGAGCGCCGGGCCGGAACGAAGATCGACGCCCTGACCGAGGTGGCGGGCAACCAGACGGTCTTCGCGGCGCGGCTGAAGGAGGTTCTGCGCGCGCTGGACCTCGATCCGGGCGACGGACGCGGCGACGACGCCTCGGACGACAAGGGCGACGAGGAGCCCGATCCGCAGGAGCCGGACGCCTCCGACGAGCAGGATGACGAGGACGACGCCGGCGGCGGCGAGGGCCAGTCGATGGACGGCTCGACCGACGACCAGACCGCCGGCCAGGAACGCGACGCTCGCCCCGACGGCGCCCCGGCCGATCCGGACGGCGACGCCTCGGACGAGGGGCCGGAGATCAATGAGGGGGCCCTGCCCAACCGGCAGGAGGTCGGCGACGACGGCCGACCGATCGACGCCTACCGCGTCTTCACCACCGCCCACGACGAGGTCATCGACGCGGCCGACCTGTGCGACCCCAACGAGCTGGAGCGGCTGCGGTCGCTGCTGGACCAGCAGCTGACGGCGCTGTCGTCGGTGGTGGCGCGGCTGGCCAACAAGCTGCAACGGCGGCTGATGGCGCAGCAGAACCGCAGCTGGGCCTTCGACCTCGAGGAGGGTGTGCTGGACACCGCCCGGCTGACGCGGATCATCACCGACCCGACCAGCCCGCTGAGCTTCAAGGCCGAAAGCGAGAGCCCGTTCCGGGACACGGTGGTGACCCTGCTGCTGGACAACTCCGGCTCGATGCGCGGGCGACCGATCATGGTGGCGGCAGTGTGCGCCGACATCCTGGCGCGAACGCTGGAGCGCTGCGGGGTCAAGGTCGAGATCCTCGGCTTCACCACCCGGGCGTGGAAGGGCGGCCAGGCCCGCGAGGCGTGGATCAGCGCCGGCAAGCCGGCCAATCCCGGGCGGCTGAACGACCTGAGGCACATCATCTACAAGTCGGCCGACGCGCCGTGGCGTCGGGCCAAGAAGAACCTCGGCCTGATGATGCGCGAGGGGCTGCTGAAGGAGAACATCGACGGCGAGGCGCTGACCTGGGCGCACGAGCGGCTGCTGGGCCGGCCCGAAGCGCGGCAGATCCTTATGGTCATCTCGGACGGCTCGCCCGTCGACGACTCGACCCAGTCGGCGAACGCCGCCCTCTATCTGGACAAGCATTTGCGGCAGGTGATCGCCGAGATCGAAAACCGCTCGGCGGTCGAGCTGATCGCCATCGGCATCGGCCACGACGTGACCCGCTGGTACCGCCGGGCGGTGACCATCGTCGACGTCGAGCAGCTGGGGGGCGTCATGATCGAGAAGCTGGCCGAGCTCTTCGACAGCGAGCCCAAGGCGGCGCCGAAGCGGCGGCGAAAGGCGGCCTGATCGGCCCTCGCCCGGTCAATGACAGGGCGGCGCGGCGCCGCCGCGAAGGACGGTCGCCAGCAGGCCCCGGCGCCGGCGTCCGCTCAGACCCGCTCGCTGATCTTGATGGCGGCGCGGCAGCCGGCCTTGATCACCGCGCTGAGCAGGCCGTAGCCGGCCGCCTCGCGGCTGCCGTGGTCGACGGCGTGGTCACGGTGGGCCAGTTCCTCTTCGCGGAATTTCGACAGTTCGGCGGCCAGCTCGGGGTCGCGGTCCGCCAGCTCCGCAATCTGCTCGGCGTAGTGTTGCTCGATGACGCTTTCGACCGCCTCGGTGCAGGCGTGCGCGGCCTTCTCGCCCAGCAGGGCGGTGCCGGCGCCGAGACCAAGGGCGGCGAGGCGCCAGACCGGAGTCATGAGCGTGGGTCGCACCCGTTCGGCGTTGAGCAGGGCGTCGAAACGGGCGAGATGGACGGCCTCCTGCGCCTGCATCTCTCTCATGTCGGCGGCGATGGCGTCCTTGCCGGCGCGACCCTCGAAGACGGCGCGCTGGGCGCGATAGATGTGGACGGCGGCGTATTCGCCCGCGTGGTCGACGCGGAGGATTTCAGCGCGGCGGCGGCGGCCGGCGCCCCGGCCCGGGTGGGCCAGACGAACCGGCCTTGCGGCGGCGTCAGGGGCGGGGCGCACGGGCATCCTTGGGCCTCTTGGCGGCGAACAGGCTGAACACCGCAAGCGCGATCGAGATCAGCGCGTTCCATCCTGCCATGCTGAGACCGAGGAAGCGCCACGTCACCGCGTCGCAGTAGACCGGCGGCTCGATCTGGGCCGTGCCCATGGCCAGGGCCGCGAGGCCTTCGAGGCTGACGTCGCCGCCGCCCATGCAGGCGGCCGGCAGCTCCCACCAGCCGTTCTCGCCGCCCATGTGGAAGACCGCCGCGACGGCGCCGGTGGTGAAGACCACCGCCAGCAGGAAGGCGGCGATGCGCGGCGTGCCGCGGCTGCCCCGGCTGATCACGTGCCACAGGGTGGCGGTCAGGGCGATGGCGACCGCGCCCCAGTAGACCTCGCGCTGCTTGAGGCAGAGGTTGCAGGGCGCGAGACCGCCGAAGCGCTCGAACGCATGCGCCGCGCCGAGCAGCGCCAGCGAGGCGGCGAGGGCGAAGGCGGTCCACCACCGCGTCAGGAGTCGATAAAGGCCTCTCATCGGACCCCGTTCATAGCCGGGCCGGAGGGCGGCGTCGATGCGGCTCGCCCGGTCAGAGAAGCTTCACCGCGACGATGGCGCCGACCAGCAACACGATGCCGATGATGCTCCACATGGCCAGCCGCTTCTCGACCTGGGCCAGCATGGCCGGTCCCCAGCGGCGCAGCACCCAGGCCTCGAGGAAGAAGCGGGCGCCGCGGGTGACCACGGAGGCGGCCACGAACACCGGGAAGCTGAAGGCCGCGAGCCCGGAGGCGATGGTCACCAGCTTGTAGGGCACGGGCGTCAGCCCCTTGATCAGGATCACCGCCAGGCCCCACCGGTCGAACCAGTGCTGGAACTCGGCGAGACCGTCGGAATGGCCCAGCAGATTCATCAGCCACAGGCCGACGTCGGTCAGATAATAGCCGATGGCGTAGCCGAGAATGCCGCCCAGCACGGAGGCGACGGTGCAGACGAAGGCGTAGAAATAGGCCTTGTCGGGCCGCGCCAGGATCATCGGCGCCAGCATCACGTCGGGAGGAACGGGGAAGATCGAGCTCTCTGCGAAGGAGATGACGGCGAGGGCCGGCGTGGCGTGCCGGTGTCGGGCCAGAGAGAAGACCCAGTCGTAAAGCTTGCGGAACATTCGATCCCCGACGGAGGCCCCGCGGGGCGCCTGAACCTTCGGCTCTAGCAGGCGTCGCCGCCCGGCGCACCTGCCGAAACAGGGCGTGAGTCGCGGTCGCGGCCATCGGTCGCTATAGAGACCGCCTCCCCGCCTCTCCCCAGGACCGGAAGACCATGCGCTATCTGCACACCATGGTCCGCGTAACGGACCTCGACGCCTCGCTGCGCTTCTACCGCGACCTGCTCGGTCTGGAGGAGGTGCGCCGGATGGAGAACGAGGCCGGCCGCTACACCCTCGTCTTCCTGGCCGCGCCGGCCGACCGGGCGCGCTCGGAGGCGGAACGGTCCCCCGAGGTCGAACTGACCTTCAACTGGGACCCGGAGCCCTACGGCGGCGGCCGCAATTTCGGCCATCTGGCGTATCGCGTCGAGGACATCTACGCCGTCTGCCGGCGGCTGATGGACGGCGGGGTGACGATCAACCGCCCGCCGCGCGACGGCCACATGGCCTTCGTCCGCTCGCCGGACGGCATCTCCATCGAACTGCTGCAGGAGGGCGAACACCTGCCGCCCGCCGAACCCTGGATCTCCATGCCCAACACCGGGAGCTGGTAAGCTGAACATTCGCACCCTCGCCGCCCTCGCCTCGGCCGGCCTGACCCTCGCCGCCTGCGCCTCGACCTCGGAAACCTATCCGTCGCGCACCGCCACCGAGCAGCTGCTGGTGGCCCGCGCCGCCGACCGCGCCGTCGAGGGCCTGACCCTGCCGATCCCTCGCGGCACCCGGGTGTTCGTCGACGACTCCTATTTCCGCGCCGAGAACGCTCCCTATGCGGTCAGCGCCGTGCGGGCGGCGCTGTCCGAGGCCGGCTATTCGCTGGCGGCGTCGAAGCAGGAGGCCGCCGCGGTGCTGGAGCTGCGCGCCGGGGCCCTGTCGCTGGAGCAGATGCGGCGGGTGTTCGGCGTGCCGGAGATGCGCATCCCGATCAACGACAGCTTCAACGTCGTCTCGGTGCCCGAGCTGTCGGTCTACAGCCGCCGCGACCGGGTTGGCGTGGCCGAATTCTCGGCCTTCCTCTACGAACCGAGCACCGGGGCGCCGCTGGGGGCGGTCATTCCGATGACCGGCGAGTTCCGCCTGCGCAGCCACAAGCTGCTGATGATCGTCGCCTGGGGCCAGCAGCGTATCGACCCCGGCGAGCGGGATCCGGGCGACAGCTGGCGGGAGTTCTAGAGGCGCGCACACCTGACAGGGCCGTAACTTGCGCCGCGGCGTGTCAGCGGTGATGGTCCCGGCCTGAAGTGTCCGGGAGGGTTTCCATGCGTCGTCTGCTCGTCTCCACCGTCTGCGCCGTCGCTGTTCTGGCGGGCGCGCCAGCCATGGTTCTGGCGCAGGACGCCGCCGCGCCGGCGGCCACCGTCCAGAGCGAGGACGCGCGGCTGGCGGCCTTCTTCGAACAGGCCTTCCAGGAGCGGATCGCCCTGTCGCCGCAGACCATGACCTCGCTGGGCATCAAGCGCGACTACGGCAGGCTGGACGACGCGACGGACGCCGCGGCCGAGCGCGGGCTGGCGCTGGCGGAGCGGCAGCTGGAGCAGCTCAACGACCAGTTCAATCCGCAGGCGCTAAGCGCAGAGAGCCGTATGTCGTGGCGGCTGTTCGAATACGGCGTCGAGCAGGCGCGGCTGGCGAACCGCTGGCGGGACTGGGGCTATCAGTTCGCGGCGAACGGCAATCCGACCACCGGCCTGCCGGTGTTCATGATCAACAATCACCGGGTCGACAGCGTCAGCGACGCCGACGCCTATGTTTCGCGCCTGCGCGACTCGGAGCGGGTCATGGGCGAGATCGCCGCCGAGCTGCGCCAGCGGGCCGCGGCGGGGGTGATCTCGCCGAATTTCGTGTTCGAGCCGTCGATCGCCAACACCCGCAATATCATCACCGGCGCACCGTTCGACGGCGGGGCCGACAATCCGGTGTGGGCGGACTTCCAGAAGAAGGTCACCGCCCTGACGGCGGACCGGGCCGAAAAGGACCGGCTGCTGGCCGAGGGGCGCGCGGCGCTGACGGGCGAGTGGAAGCGCGGCTACGAGCACGTGTTGACGGCCCTGGCCGAGGTGCAGGCGCTGGCGGCGACGATGCCGGACCGCGACGGCGGCGTGTGGCGGCTGCCGCAGGGCGAGGACTACTATAACGCCCGCCTGAGGCTCTCGACGACGACCGATCTGACCGCTGACCAGATCCACGAGATCGGTCTGAGGGAGGTCGAGCGCCTGCACGGCGAGATGCAGACGATTATGGACCAGGTCGGGTTCGAGGGCTCGCTGCAGGAGATGTTCGCGCATCTGAAGACCGATTCGCGCTTCCAGTATCCGAACACGCCGGAGGGCAAGGAGCAGTATCTGACCGACAGCCGCGCCTTCATCGCCCAGGTGATGGCGGCGGCCCCGCAGTGGTTCAGCGACCTGCCGGAGGCGGCGCTGGAGGTGCGGGCGGTGGAGCCGTGGCGCGAGGCGACGGCCTCGATCGCCTTCTACAACGCCCCGGCGCCGGACGGCTCGCGGCCGGGCATCTACTACGTCAACCTGTCGGACATGACCCAGGTGCTGAAGCCGCAGATCGAGGGCATCAGCTATCACGAGGGCGCGCCGGGGCACCATTTTCAGATCGCCTGGGCACAGGAGATGCAGGGCCTGCCGTCGTTCCGGCGCTTTGGCGGCTACGGCGCCTACGCCGAGGGCTGGGGGCTCTACGCCGAGCGGCTGGGCAAGGAGATGGGCTTCTACCAGGACCCCTATTCGGACTTCGGCCGGCTCTCGACCGAGCTGTGGCGGGCGGTGCGGCTGGTCACCGACACCGGCCTGCATTCGAAGCGCTGGAGCCGTGAGCAGGCCATCGACTACTTCCGCCAGAACTCGCTGCTGAGCGAGCGCGACATCGTCAAGGAGGTGGAGCGCTACATCACCAATCCGGGGCAGGCGACCAGCTACAAGATCGGCGAGCTGAAGATCATGGAGCTGCGGCAAAGGGCGCAGGCGGCGCTGGGAGAGCGGTTCGACATCCGCGACTTCCACGCCGTGGTGCTGGGTTCCGGCTCGGTGCCGCTGGACGTGCTGGAGGACCAGGTGGACAGCTGGATCGAGTCCCGGCGGTAGGGCGCAACGCGCGCGACGCGATCGCTCGCAGCCTGGTCGCGGCGCAACCTCTCAGGGACAGGTCCGGGGAGGGGAGACCGCGGCCACCGGCGGAGCCGAGGCGACCACCAGCATCTCGGTCTCACGAGGCTCCGATGCGGGCTGGGCAGCAAAAAGCTGGCTTCTTTCCGTCGGCGTGAGCGTGTCGATCTCCACAGCATTCCAACGCCGACCCTCGTCGTCCTCAACCGCGAGGATGAAGCGACCGCCCTGGGTGACAGCTTCCAGAAGTCCCGGTGTTGCGGGACCGCCGTAGACATGGGCTCCGCTCCCACCGCTGGACCAATGCTGTGGGTGGTCCGGCCCCGCGGGAACGAAAGTGCGATAGCCGCGCCAGACCTGCCCCGAAGGCCCCTCGACCACGGACTGAACCCAGCTGTCCCGAGTTCGGCAGTAGTTCCTGAAACCAACCGACCACGTCACTGATTTGGGCGTGGACAGATCGACGGCGTCATTCTCGAACCAGATGTCGAACGCGAATCCCGCGACATCGACATAGCCTCCAGCCTTGAGGGACAGATCCCCTGTCGGCTCAAGCCTGACGGTCTCCGTCCGCATCCGATCTGCGTCGGTTTCGGGCAGCGTCGAGCAGGAAGAGAGAACGAGGACTGTAGGGGCCCAGGGGAGCGTTCGCATTCGTGGCGTCCTGTTTTCCCGACTGTGATTGGCCTCTCCGGACCAAGTCAAGCGCCCTCCACAGGCTTCCAGTTGAGTCTTCGCGGCCGTGCGTTTCACGGCTACATCCTCCGCCCATGCCCTTCACCGCCACCGTCCTGACCATGTTTCCGGAAGCCTTTCCGGGCCCGCTCGGCGTGTCGCTGATCGGCTCGGCGTGGCGCGAGCGGGGGCTGTGGAGCCTCGAAACGCTTGACATTCGGGGCTTCAGCGAGGATAGGCGCGGCTTCTTGGACGACACCCCCGCGGGTGGCGGCCCGGGAGCCGTGCTCAAGGCGGACGTGGTGGCGAGGGCGCTGGACAGCGTATCCGGGCCGCGACGGCCGCTTTTGTACATGAGCGCCCGGGGTCGACCCCTGACCCAGGCGCGCGTGAAGGAATGGGCGAAGGCGGACGGGATTACCGTCCTCTGCGGCCGCTTCGAGGGGGTGGACCAGCGTGTGCTCGACGCGCGCGGGTTCGAGGAGGTCTCCGTCGGAGACGCGGTGCTCGCCGGCGGCGAGGCGGCGGCGATGGTGGTGATCGAGGCGTGCGTTCGATTGATCCCCGGAGTGCTGGGCCAGGCGGAAAGCCTGAGTTCGGAGAGCTTCGAGGACGGTCTTCTGGAGCATCCGCAGTACACGCGACCGCGGACGTTCGAGGGGCTGGAGATTCCCGAGGTGCTTCTGTCGGGCGACCACAAGAAGGTCGCACAATGGCGCGAAGAGCAGCGGGAGAAGACGACCCGGGAGCGGCGGCCGGACCTCTGGGCGGCGCATCTGGCGAAGACGACCCATGCGGAGCCTGACTCCGCCAAATCACAGGTAAAGAGCAAAAAAGCTCGAGGAGAATGACATGAACATCCTGCAGACGATCGCAGCCGAAGAAAAAGCCCGCCTGACCGAGAAGCGCGCGATCCCCGACTTCCAGCCCGGCGACACGCTGCGGGTCATGGTCAAGATCAAGGAAGGCGAGCGCGAACGCATCCAGGCCTTCGAGGGCGTCTGCATCGCCCGCGCCGGCGGCGGCGTGAACGAGAATTTCACCGTGCGGAAGATTTCGTTCGGCGAGGGCGTGGAGCGGGTGTTCCCGATCCTGTCGCCGAACATCGACTCCATCGAGGTCAAGCGTCGCGGCGTCGTGCGTCGCGCCAAGCTCTATTACCTGCGCGATCGCCGCGGCAAGTCGGCGCGGATCGCCGAGAAGCAGACCGTCCGCGCGCCCAAGGGCGTCGTGGTCCCGGAAACCGGCCAGGCCGAAACCCCGGCGGTCGACACCGAAGCCTGATCCGTTTCACGGTCCAGAAATGACGAAGGCCCCGGCGGTGACGCCGGGGCCTTTTTCATGCGCCGCCGCTAGTGCGGATACAGCCGGTTGCCGGCGTCGCGCTGGCCTTCGAGGCTGTGACGGAGCTCGTGCATCTCGTCGCGGCCCCCGCTGACCCGGGCGAAGGCGCGGCGGATGGTCTCGCGGGTGGTGGCGGAGATCTGGCTGTCCTCCAGCGCCTTTTCGAACCGGGCCCGGACGGCCTCCTCGGCGCTTTCCACGGCGCCGACCATGCTGGTCTCGTCTCGCATCAGGGCGTGTTTGACGTCGGCGAAGGCGCGCTGGGCCTTGGCCAGGATGGAGCCGTCGGCGGCGGGGTCGCCGCCAAGCGCGCGGACGGTCGACTGGAGCTCCTCGGCGACCTGCCGGCGCTCGAAGCTGCGCCGTCCGAACAGGTCGCGGCGGCCGGGATCCTCGGCCTCGGTGGAGGCTTCGCGGTAGCCGTCGGCGCTGTCGATGGCGGTCTGGATCAGGCTGTTCAGGACGTGGATGTCGTGGCGATTGGCGTTGGACATGACGGGATTCCCGCAGGCTGTGCGGGGTTAAACCTCACCGTGGCGGTATTGGTTGCCTTGTCAGCGGTCCCGCAGGCCGCCGCACCGGGCGACGAAGGCGCGCAGCGCCTCGGGGGGCGCCGCCCGGGCGGGGCCGACGGACTGGGCGCCGTAGACGGCCCGGACCGGTTCGCCACGCGCCATCCGGGCGAACAGATCCGCTTCCGGCGCGCCGCCGGCGGTAACCCCGGGTCCCGACGCTTCGAGGTCCGCGACGAAGGCGAAGGCCTCGTCCCCGGCGCCCAGCGTCAGCCGGTCCTCGCTGCCGATCGGTTCGAAGCCGGGCACATGGATGAAGATGGCCCCCGGCCGGTCGTCGCAGGACAGATGCAGGGCGGGCGCGCCCGAGGCGTCGACCAGGGTCAGCCGCCCGGGCGAGGCGGCGGCGGGCGTCCCGGGCGGCTCCACCAGCGGCGGCTTGGACGGGATCGGCGCGGGCTCGGCCGGTTCGGTCGGGGCGGCCGTCTCGTTCCGGCCGCACGCGGCCAGGGCCAGCAGGGCGGCGGCTAACAGGGCGGTTCGCATCCCGGGGCCTCCTTCAGAGTCTGGTGCGCAGCGACCACAGCTCGGGGAAGCAGCGGCGCTGCAGGGTCTCGGTCAGATAGGAAACCCCCTCGGTGCCGCCCGTTCCACGGCGGCGGCCGATGATCCGCTCGACCGTGACCACATGCTTGTGCCGCCAGGTCAGCAGGGCGTCGTCCAGATCGACCAGTTTCTCGGCCAACTGGTAGAGCGACCACCAGCGCGCGGTGTCGCGGTAGACCTCCAGCCACGCCGCCTCCACGCCTTCCGACGGCTCCCACGGCTTGCTGAAGTCCCGGTTCAGCACCTCGGCGGGGACGGGCAGGCCTGCGGCGGCGAGCTGAGCCATGGCGTCGTCATAGAGGCTGGGCGCCTCGAGCGCCCCCTTCAGCGCGGCGTGGGCGGCGGGCCGCCCTTCGTGGAAGCGCAGGAAGCGTTCGTCCTTGAGGCCCAGCATGTATTCGAGGCGGCGGAACTGGTCGCTCTGGAAGCCGGAGGAGGAGCCGAGCACGCCGCGGAAGCGCAGGTATTCGGCCGGGGTCATCGTGGCCAGGATGTCCCAGCTCATGGTCATCACCGCCTGGATGCGGCTGACCCGGGCGAGGCATTTGTAGGCGGGGACCAGATCGCCGGCGCGGACGAGGCGCTGCGCCATCGCCACCTCGTGCAGGATCTGCTTCAGCCACAGCTCCTTGGCCTGATGGATGATGACGAACAGCATCTCGTCATGCTCGGACGAGATCGGGTGTTGGGCCGCCAGCAGGTCGTCGAGGGCGAGATAGCCGGCGTAGGTGATCACGGAGGGTGGCGCGTCGGGAGCGTCGGTCATCCGCGACCTATCGCCCGCGCCGGAGCCGGGCTCAAGACTTGTCGTCGTGATCGGCGTCGCGGTCGCCGGCCGGATCGAGGGTGTTGTCGACCCGGTCGTCCCAGCCCTCGCGGTCCGACTTGAAGGCCAGGGCCATCAGCCCCCAGGCGAGGCCGACGGTGCCGAAGACGCCCAGCAGCAGGGCGATCCAGCCATGGACCGGCAGGTCCCCGCCGCCGATCGCCGCCCAGGCGACGCCGATGCCGAGAGTGGCCGCGATCGCCACGCCCGCGGCCACGAGGAGATTGCCGATCAGTCGAACCACCGGACGGGGCATGGCGGAAGACTAGCGCGCAGGATCGCCCCGGGCGAGCGGCGCCCCTTCCGCAGGGACCCTCAGGCCGCGGGGTGTCGGATGGACACCGCCATGCCCTCGGCGGACTGCACCTGCATTCGGGCGTCGAGCTGTTTGACCAGCGCTTCGACGATGGCCGTGCCGAGGCCGCCGTGGACGAGCGGCACGGCGGTTTCGACGCCGCCGACCCCGTTGTCGCTGACGGTCAGCAACCAGCCTGCGTCGGTGCTGTCGAAACCCACCCGTATCCGGGCGTCGGCGCGCGTCGTCGGGAAGGCGTATTTGATGGCGTTTATGACCAGTTCGGTGACGATCAGGCCCATGCTCACGGCCTTGTCCGAACCGATCCAGCCGTGGTCCGCCTCCACGTCGAGGGCGATGGGATAGCTGTCGCCGATCATCGAGGCGGCGAGGCTGGCGCACAGTTTGGACAGGTAGGGCCCGACCTCGATCTGGTCGAGGTCGCCGGAGGCATGGAGGTGAGCCTGAACCTCCGCCACCGACAGGACCCGCTGGTGCGCATCCTTGAGATGGAGGCGGGTCTCCTCGGAGGTCACGGCGCGCGCCTTGATGAGCAGGATGCTGGCGATGATCTGCAGGCTGTTGGCGACGCGGTGCTGCATCTCCTGCAGCAGGACCTGCTTCTGACGCAGAAGCTCTTCGGTGTGTTCGAGCAGGTCGGCGAGGTTGCGTTCGACGGCCCGCCGCGCGGTGATATCCGTGAAGGCCAGCAGGATGGTGCTGTCAGCGCTGGTCTCGTAGATCACCTTGCGGGCGTTGAGCAGCATGGTGCGTCGGCCGACACCGGGGAAGTCGTGATCGACCTCGAACCCGTCCATGGCCGTCTTTTCGGGAATGATGGTTTCGAGCAGCAGGCGCAGGGCCGGGATGTTCCATTGGCCGTCGCCCAGGTCGTAGAGGAGGCAGCCCATGGTGCGCTCGGAGTCGACCCTGAATATCTCGTAGAAGGCGCGACTGGCGGCGAGGACCCGCAGGCCCCCGTCGAGGACGATCAGCGGCTCATGGATGGTGTCGACGATCGCCTGAGCGAGCGTTTGGGCATCCTCGATCGCGGGTATCGTGGTCGGCATGACGGAAGGGCAGTCCGGGGCGGGCGCGCGAAAGGGCGGCCGACCGGATACCTATGACACACTCGCAGCCATTGGGAGCAACAAGTCGGAAAGCCGACTCTGGGACGCGCTTGCGGCGTAGCGGTCTTGCCAGTCCGCCTGACGGGCCAGACCGCGCCAATGGGAGGCCATGATGGTCCATTCGGCGCGCAGGCGCGGCTCGATATCGCGCGCGGCGTAGCCGTCCATTCGCGCGGCCATGGCCATACATTCTGAGGCGGTTCGCATCGGCTTTCCGGTGACGGCCGGACGAAACGGCCGCAGGGATAACCCTGCCGGAGGCCAAAGGCTCCGCTGACCCTTAGCGCTGGACCCACTGGCCCTGGGCGTTGCGGTACCATTGCCCGCTCTGGATGCGCGGCATGACGATGGTCTGGAAGGCCCGCGCGGCGGCGGCTTCGGTCGTCGCGCCGTCGCCGGCCGCCTGGGCGCTGCGGGCGTAGCCCTCGCGGCGGGCGTTGTTGGTCACCGTCACGGCCTGCGTCAGGGCAGGGTCGGGCGAGGGCTGGCGGAAGCCGAGGTAGCCGTCGGCCTGTTCGCCGACGGTTCCCTGGGCCTTGGCGGCGTCGATCATCGCCTTCTGCTGGGCCGTCTGCGCGAAGGCGGCGCCGGCGGCCACGCCGAGCGCGGCGACGGCGGCGGCGAGGACGAAGAGCTTGCGGAAGGACATCGGAGGCGACTTTCGCATCAGAACAGGTTCGGATTCTCGACGAGGAGGTCCTGAAGCTCCTTGTCGAGGCGGACGCGGATATCAGCGTCCAGCTTGGCGTAGATCTGGATCGGGTCGACCTGGAGCCGGACCGTGGGCGTGCAGGCGCCCGCGCTGACGGCGGCGATGAAGCCGATCAGGGCGAGGCGTGCGCGCGTCCGGGTCATGGCGGAGGTCTCCGGTGGTGATCTGCGACGATGTAACGCCGCGCAGGGTGAACGGGTTCTGAACGGCCAAGCCGGCGGGATCAAGGCGTCGGGACGGGCTCGGTTCGCGGCGGAGCGGCGGCCTCCGCCGAGGGCTGGCCGGCGCGGGCGCGGTTCAGCTCCAGCAGGTCGCCGATCAACTGGTTGACGTTGAGGGTGGTGTCGAGCGTCAGGTCGATCTGGGTATCCGACGGGAGGGGCAGTTCGCGGTTGAGGAATTCGCGGCTGATGAACTCGGAGATGCCGATGCGCAGTTCCTGGTGCTGCGGCGGGTCATGGCGGCCCCGGATGTGGAACAGGACGCCGATGCGGCCCTCGTCGAGGCTGTTGACCTCCGCCGAGAGGATGTCGAACGACAGGTTCTCCATGGCCTGGTAAGCGAGGTCCTGCACCGTGTTCGGCGGCACCCCCTCGCCGCCCCCGCCGGCTTCGAGGCCGCTGAGCGCCTCGCGCTGGATCGACAGCCGGCCGGGCTGGACGGCGGCGAGGGTTCCCGCCGTTATGCGCAGGCCCGACACCGGATCGGACGTGAACGGCAGCCGTCCCGACACCACCGCGTCAAGGGTCACCTTGTCGCCGAACCCCGAGCCGGCGAGCACCTCGCCCAGCTGGACGTTCTCCAGCACGATCACGCCGCTGAACGGCTGGCTGCGGTCCAGGGGCAGGGCGAAGGGCTCGACCCGGATGACGCCGCCGGCCACGGTCAGATCGCCGCCCTCGATGGTCACCCCTGCCTTGTCGAGGCCGAAGGTCAGTTCGATGTCGGTCAGCGGGGCGACGGATTCGAGAACATCGGCGGTGAGGCGCTGGCCCGGGGCGGTGACCAGCGGGGCCAGGCTGATGAAGTCGATGGTCCCCTTCATCCCCTTCACCGGACCGGCCGGGCTGACGAAGTCGAGGTTCGGAATGGTCAGGCGGCCGGAGCTGGAGCCCTCGGCCTCGGCCAGCCAGTCGACGCGGCCCTGGAAGGCCACGGATCCCGTCGCGGGAGAACCGGCGAAGTCTCCGGCCAGCGGACTGAGGTCGGCCGGCTGCAGCCCCTCGGGCGCGAAGACGATCGACCGGGCGTCGATGGTCAGGCCGCCGGCGCCGGACTGGCCGTCGTGGGTCAGGTCGAGGCGACCGAGCGCTGTACCTCCGCGGGACAGGTCGAACGCGCCGGTCCAGTCCTCGTCGGCCAGTCGGGCCTCGCCCGAGGCCGTCAGCGGATTGAAGCGCAGCGGCGAGGTGGCGTCCTCGATCGTCGCCCGGTCGACCCGGGTCTCGAGGCCAAGGCCGGCCGGGCCGCCGGTGGCCGCGAACCGCCCCTGGGCGTCGCGGAAATGCAGGGCGAGGAAGGGGGCCGAGGCGTCGACTCCGGCCAGGGCGCCGTCCGCCCGCCAGCGTCCGTCGGCGATGCTGACCAGCGGCCGGTCGATCGGGCAGGCCTGGCCGGAGAGGTCGACCACGTCGTTCTGGCCCAGCTCAAGGCGCTCGACGGTCAGCGGCGTGCATCCGGCAGCGACATAGGTCACCCGGCCGCTGGACGAGGTGAGCCGCCCGCGGGTGTCCAGCGTGATGCCTCGCGCCAGCTCGAAGTCCAGCGCCGCGCGGCCATCGAGCTGGGCGGTGAAGCCGTCCGGCGTCAGCCGCCAGACCGGAATGGCGAAGCTCGCCTCGGGCAGGCCGCGGCCGCGCGTGGCGGTGAGGGCGAGGGCGCCGCCGCCGGACTGGCCGTGCGCGGCGGCGAAGATCGGGCCGGCGGCGGGGCGCAGCGTCAGCACGCCGCCGTTGGCCGGGCGCAGGGTCGCCGCCCGGTCGAGCGTCACCCGGGTCCCGCCGCTCCCCGAAACCACCGCGAAGGCGGGAATGTCGACCGCGAAGGCGGCGAGAGCCCGCTTCATCTCCGCCAGATCGGCGCCGTCATCGCGGGCCGCCGGACCGAACAGCGGCCACGCGCCCCTGCTCGCGCGCAGCCCGCCGGCCACGCCCAGGCGCAGCCCGGCGTCGGAGACGAGTTCGAGGTCGGCCGCGCCCCGGGCCCCGGCCAGCGACAGATCGCCCCAGCCGAGCCGGTCGGCGGCCAGGCCCAGCGGCCCGGTCACCTCGAAGGCGGCGTCGCGGCCGCCGACGGTGAGGCTGCGGGATGTCAGGGCCACCCCTTCCCCCTCCAGTCCGGCGCCGGAGGCGCGGGCGGCGGAGGCCCGGGCCGGACCGTCGAAGCGCCAGCCCAGGCCGGCATTGCTTCGCGCGATCACGGCACGCGCCTCGGTCCAGCGCAAGGCGGCGGCGGAGGCGTCCAGATCGGGTCCGTCGATACGGGCCGCGCGGAGGTCGGCGTCGGCCGCGCCCTCGATCCGGAACGTCTCGAGCCAGCCGGTGGTCTGGCCGTCGAAGTCGAGGTCCGCGACGGCCTGCCGGGCCGCGACGTCGCCGGCGGTGAGGCGGGCGGCGACCAGCCGGACAGCCAGCCGGGCCCGGCCGTCGCCCCGACGCTGCTTCAGATCGGGATAGGGCAGGTCCCCGGTCACGGTCATCCGGGTCCCGGCGCCGGTGAAGCCGGGAAGGGTCGCCTGACCGGCGGCGGCCGTCGCCTGCAAGGCCATGCGGTCGCCGGTCGTGACGACGCTGAAGGTGGCGGCGAGGGCGCGGGCCTCGATCCCGCCGCTCTTCAGATCGGCCGCGGGCATCCGGGCGCTGAGCCGGATCAGCTTGCCGTCGTCGACGCGGGCGTCGCCGAGGACACTGACCGGACCGTATTCGGTGTCGAGCCGGATCCGTCCCTGCTCGATCAGGACCAACGGCCCGCGCACGTCCGGCCGCGGCGGCCGGCCGGTGAAACGCTCGACCAGCGGATCGAGACTGCCGACCGAGAACTCGCCGTCGCGGAACGAGGCGCGCAGCACCGGGCGGACGAGCCGGATGCGGCTGGGGGTGACGCCCAGTCCCGCCTTCGACCAGGGCGCGCCAATGGCGTAGTCGACCTCGACCCGTTCGACCACGGCATCGGGATTCCGCGGGTCGCCGATGCGGACGCGGGCCACGATGCCGTCGAGCTCGACGCGTTCGATGTCGAGGTCGGCGGGAATGCCCTGCCGCTCGAGCCAGCCGATGAGGATCTGCCGCGTCGCCGCCCGGCGGTTGAGATAGAGCAGGCCGACCAGCACCAGCAGGACGCACAGGGCTACGGCGAGGCCGATCAGGATGCGACGGCCGGATCCGCTCCGGCGCGGTCGGGGCGCGCGCGCTGGCGTGGGCTCCGGGCCAGTCGCTGCTGGGGCGGCGTCGCTCATGCCGTGACCTGGACGATGAACAAACCGGACTCCTGGAACAGCACAGCGGGCGTGGCTATTGAAACACAGTAGAGTGGCGCATCGGCCACTTTCAGTGCAGTGACGGCGGTATCAAGGCGGAGCGACGAAATGATCCCGAATACCTCAACGAAACGTCGTCAATACACTGTTCGCTCCCGACGATAAGCTGGCCTTTCACGCAGGCTTTACCGCCCGTAGCCGCTCCGGTTAACGGTCTGTAACGAACTGCCTTCCCATGATGGGATGGACGGGTTATACGGCCTGTCTCGCGTCGGGGGCTTCTTCAGGCGCGATCCTTGCTTCTTAGTAGCTTGGGCGCCGGTTCGGCGTCGTCAGTTTTCGGGGACCGATGGCTCAGTTCGATCCACGTCGCCAGCCGATGCGTCTCGCGCCTCACGCTCTCACGGCGGTTGCAGCGCTCTCGGTGGCTCTTCTTGCAGGACGTGTTTACCAGCCCGCACAGGCTGAAGAAGTTCCCGCGCTGACTCCGCAGCAGATGGCCGTGATCGAGGCGCAGGCCTTCGCGGCCGCCGGCACGCCCGCCGGCCTGACCGCCCCGGAAGCCATCCCCGTCCAGATTCGCCGCGGCGAGACCTTCGAGGACGCGGTGCGCCGCACCGGCATCGCCGCCGAGGAAGCCTCGGCCATCGCCGCGACCCTGTCCAACGCCATGGACATGAGCGAAATCCGCCCCGGCGTCCGCTTCGAGACCGCCATCGCCAAGCCGCGCGGCGGCCGCGGCGACCCCCGTCTGATCGGCCTGACCATGCGCACCGGCCCGGCCAGCCAGGTCACCGTGTCGCGCACCTTCGACGGCGCCCTTCGCCTGCGCGCGCTCGAGGAGAAGGTCACCCACGAGATCGTCGTCCTGAACGGCAAGGTCGAGGGCTCGCTGTCCCGCTCGGCCCAGCGCGAGGGCGTTCCCGCCGCCGTGCGCCGCAAGGCCGGCCAGCTGTTCTCTCACAAGTTCGACATGGACCGCGACATCCGCGCCTCGGACGACTTCACCTATGTCTATGGACGGACGGTGACCGAGAACGGCCGCACCATCGGCACCGACGGCCTGCTCTACGCCCAGCTGAAGGGCGTCGCCTTCTACCGCTTCCAGCCCGCCGGCGCGAAGGAAGCCCAGTATTTCGACGCCACCGGCAAGAACACCCGCTCGGCCTTCATGCGCACGCCGCTGGAGCGCGGCTTCCGCGTGTCGTCGTCGTTCGGCTTCCGCCGTCACCCGATCGCCGGCTATCGCAAGATGCACCAGGGCATCGACTTTGCGGCCGGCACCGGCACGCCGGTCGTGGCCCCCGCCGACGGCGTGGTGGTCGAGGCCCGGCGCTGGGGCGGCTACGGCAACTGGCTGCGCATCCGCCATTCGAACGGCCTCGAGACCGGCTACGGCCACCTGTCGCGCTACGCCTCGGGCATGCGCGCCGGCCAGCGGGTCCGTCAGGGCCAGGTCGTGGCCTACGTTGGCTCGACCGGCGCCTCGACCGGTCCGCACCTGCACTATGAGATCTGGCGCGGCGGCCGGCGGATCAATCCGGCCGGCGTCCGCACCACCGAAGGCACGGTCCTGTCGGGGGCCGATCTGGTCGCGTTCCGCGCCGAGAAGGCCCGCATCGACCGCATCATCGCCGCGGGCGGCGAGCGGCGCCCGGTGGTCCAGCGCGCCAGCCTGAACAGCGGACTGCGTCCCGCCCAGGGCTGATCCGGAGCTTCAGCTACCCGCCTGAATCGTTTGCGGCGCGGTTGATGATGAACGCCGCACCGTCTCGCGGCCGACGCTGTTCGCCCTGATCTTTCGGCGCCGTCAAAATCCGGCCCCACCCTCCGGATCATCTTGGACCGTCTCCGTGTTCTGCGCGGAGGGACCTGATGGATGGCGCGATGGAACAACGACGCAACTTCCTCAAGGGCTTGGCCGGCGGCGCCGCGCTGTGGACGCTCGCGGGCGCCCCTGCCCTGGCGCGAGCCCCGTTCCAGTCCCGCCGGATCGTGATCGAGACCCGGGGAAGCGGGCCGGACCTGATCCTGATCCCCGGCCTCGCCTCCACCTCGGCGGTGTGGAGCCGCACCGCCACCCGCTTGGCCGACCGGCGCAGGCTGCATCTGGTGTCCGTGCGGGGGTTCGGCGATCTGCCGGCGCAGGGCAACGCCAGCGGTGCGGTCATGGCCGGGATCGCAGGCGAGGTGCGCCGCTATATTTCGGAGAGCCGGCTGCAGGCGCCCGCGGTCATCGGCCACTCGATGGGCGGGCAGATCGCGCTTCGGGTCGCGGCCGATGCGCCGGACCGGGTCGGTCGGCTGATGACGGTCGACGCCTCGCCCTTCTTCCCCGCCCTGATCAGCCCCGGCGCCACCGTGGGCGACGTCGAGCCGATCGCCCAGGTCGCCTATCAGGCCGTCCAGTTCCTCGGCGACGAGGGCCTGCGCGAACGCGGCCGGGCCCTCGGGCTGGAGCTGGGCGGCGCCGCCGACGCGGTGTTCGGCTCCATGGGTTGGCAGGGCGGCGACCGCCGCGTGCTGGCCCAGGCGCTGTACGAGGTCATGACCGTCGACCTGCGCCACCGCTTGCCGGACATCACCGCCCCGGTGACCGTTGTCTACGGCTGGAGCCCGGACGAATCGTCGCCGCGCAGCCGCACCGACAGCCTGTTCCGCGGCGCCTACGCCTCCCTGCCGCGCCCGGCTGTCTTCGAGCGCATCGAAGGGGCCGAGCACATGGTCATGATCGACCAGCCGAACCGGTTCCTCGCGGCGGTGGATCGGTTCCTGGACCAGGGCGGGTGTTCTACCCTCTGCTCCTGAGCGACAGAAGCCTCTGCCCGCACAAGACGGCCTGGCTCCGCTGTCGTCGGAAACGGCGCCAAACGTCGAAGAATGGATGCCTTGTCGGACGCGTGCAGGATCTGCGTGCCGGGTGATATCGGCCGCCCTGCCGATCACCAGAAGGAGCGTGGGAGTCCGCGCCTGAGCCAACCCATGAAGAGCCGCATGAGCCACGGTCCCTTGCTGGCCGCGGCGGCCCTCCGCCGTCTTGGTTTCGGTATCCGGCCACCACCATCAGGCGCTTGCGAGCTTCAGGTGGGAAGAGTTCGTCTGTGTTCCAGCGCCTGCGAGCAGCGACGAAGCGTAATCCCACAGGTTGCGGATCTCGATCGCCGCCGCGACCGAGCCGATTTCGCCCGCGGCGAGGCCGCGAGCCAGGACTGCTGCTAGGCGACGCGTGACCCGATCACGCCCGCGAGCGGCATTCCGGTGAGCGCCAGCGCCTCACTCGCGCGCCGGATCGAGGGTGGCTCGTGGTCGCCTCGCGACGCCTGACACTGGTTCAGCACCACAGCCCCGCGCCGGCCGAGGAGTGGCCTCGCTGAAGTTCGGCCACGGTAAGGGGAGTTCGCGGCCCTGCTTGGATCAGCTTGTGCTGAACGCCGGGAGCGGGTTAGCATTGAGGTGATGATCCAGCTTCTCCGCAGGGCGATAATGCGATTAGGCAGTCCGCTCCCTGGGAAGCGGGCGAGCACGTTGGGCTTTGTTCGATCAAGCCTGATTCTTGTGGCCTTGGTCGCCCTCAACCCCAACGCTCTGTCATTGGTGGGGCTGTCCGAGGCAATCTCCTCGCCCTGGCGTTGGATCGTTTTCTGGCCGGCGTTGGCAGTCGCCGTCATCATGCTTGCGAGAGAGTTCGCCGAGAAGTTCCACCGCGCGGCTGTTCGTCGTGCATCGCAAGGGCGACTGGGGCCGCTGCAACGTCTGCAGTTCTGACAGCGCTAAGCGGCCGCGGCCAACGTCCGCAAAGGGTGGAAAGCGGACGTTGAACTGCTAGGCTCTCACAATGCGCCCGTTGATCTGTTCCGCTTTTCTGATCCTGTGCAGTTGCGCGGCTAGCCCGGAAGAAGCTCTTCCGCTCGCCTCCGAGGGCACGGTCCATTTCGCCTCAAATACCGCGGAGGAACCTTGGCTTCGTTGTATGGCCCAAGACGGCGCATGGGCGGACGCCAGCGTCCAGTGGGGATCAGAAGGTCGAACCTGTGGGCCACCGAACAGATTTGTCGCCACGGCAACATGTCTGACCGGACAGAAGCCTGCAAACGAGCCGAGACAAGCGAGGCTGGTCGCCGCGAGGGACCACTCGATCATTGGCGATACATTCGGCGGCTTGCCGATGTGCAGTTTGCCGCCGCCATTCTGAAGGACAGGTTCCCGGGAACGTCCGCAATGGGTCGGGAGCGGACCGTCGGCCAAGCGCGATGGCGGACCCCAAGTCAGCCCGCATCTCCAGTCGACTGCCTGCGGCTACCAGCAGTAGGGAACCCGGACGAATAGCCGAACGTTCTGACCGCCTTGCAGGCGAAGCCGGACGGGGGAATTAACCATGCAGACAGCAGCAGCGTCCACCGATGTCCGCGACGCTCGAGAGGCTGGACGACGGCTGGCTGCCAACATCACCCGGGGGCTGGGGCGAGAGCCGCAGGCTCTGATGGTGTTCGCCGCCCCCTCGTACGACCACGAAGCGCTTCTGGACGAGCTCGCCAACTGTTGCCCCGAGGCGCTCGTGGTGGGCGCCTCATCGGCGGGCGAGTTCATGAACCATCAGCGCGGCGAGGGTCTGGCCTGCGCCCTTGGCCTGGCAGGCGACGATGCCCGTTTCGGCGTTGGCGTCGCTCGTGACGTGGCCGGAGGTGCCGCGGAAGCGGCCCGGCAGATCACGTCCGGCTTCACGGGCCTGGTCGACTTTGCCTTCCCGCACCGGTCGGCTCTGGTGATGGCTGACGCCCTGGCGGGTCACGCCGACCTGCTGGTGGACGAGCTCACACTCGCGACCGGCGGTCAGTATCAGTTCTTTGGCGGCGGCGCCGGAGACAACGCCGCGTTTCAACGCACCTCGGTATTCCTGGGGCGCGAGGTGCTGAATGGAGCCGCCGTCGCCCTGGAGATGCTTACGGCGAAGCCCGTGGGTATCGGCGTACGCCACGGATGGACGCCCGCGTCCGCTCCCTTCCGGGTAACCGAAGCCGACGGGATGAGGCTTATCAGCCTCAATGGCCTGCCCGCGGCCGAAGCCTTCGAGACCTACGCCGCCACGACCGGCCAATCCCTCGATCGCGCGGCGCCGATCCCATTCTTCCTGCACAATATTCTGGGCGTCGAGACCGGTGAGTCCCACCGCCTGCGCGTTCCGCTCGCCGTCCTCCCCGACGGCTCGATCCTTTGCGCCGCGGAAGTGCCCGAAGGCGCCGTCGTCTACATCATGCGGGCTTCCGTGGCGTCCGCCGTCGAGGCCGCCCAGGAGGCGACCCAGGCCGCTCTCGCCGCTCTCGGAGGGCTGAAGCCGCAGGCGGCGCTCTTCTTCGACTGCGTCGCGACCAGACTCCGGATGGGCGACCACTTCAGCGAAGAGGTCGCCAGCGTGCGCGAGCAGCTCGCCGGAGCCGACCTTGTCGGATGCAACACCCACGGCCAGATCGCCCGGGCAGAGGGTCAATTCGAGGGCTTCCACAACTGCACGGCAGTGGTTGTTGTTGTTCCTGCGTGAGACTCCGGGGCGACCATGACCTGATCCTCCTTCTTTCGGCTCTCGCCGGCAGAAGGAGTCGCGCGTCCGAGGCCGCGGCAATGGCGCAGCGGCTCGGCGCGCTCGATCTGCTCATACTATTGCCGGATCCCGAGCTGGGCATACTGCGACCCGCCCCAGGCTTTCGACAGACTCTTCCGGGGGGCTCCACCTGGACCGAGCTTCTGGGTCGATGCGCCGGCGGAGGAGAGTTCCGCGCCACCATCGCCTATCCCGACGTGCAGCGCCTGTCCCCGGCGGATGTATTCATCACGCCTGACGGGGCGGTCTTGATGCTCATTGGCGGGCAGCCCCGCGTTCGCGCCTCCGAACTCGCCGGCGCCGCTGGTCTGGTGCTTGCGCTGCTGCGATCCGAAGCTCGCGAAGACGCCGCCTCCGCCAGCGCGCGGGCGTCCGGCGACGTGACCCGCCGCGCCACGGCGCTGGCGTCGTCTCTGGACCGTGCTCGGGCGGATCTGGCGAAAAACGCCGCGGCGTTGCGCGACGCATTGTCCGATGCAGCGCGCCTGAACGACGAGCTCCGCCTGCTGAACGAGACGCTGGAGCAGCGCGTGCGCAACGAGATCGCCGAGCGCGCGAAGGCCGAGGACGCACTGCGCCAGGCGCAGAAAATGGAGGCCATCGGCCGCCTGACGGGCGGCGTCGCACACGATTTCAACAATCTTCTTTCGCCAATTATCGGCAGTCTGGACATGCTCGTGCGGCGTGGCGTGGGCGGCGAGCGCGAGCAGAGATTGGTTGACGGCGCACTACAGTCCGCCGAGCGGGCGAAAATCCTGGTTCAGCGCCTGCTGGCGTTTGCACGACGTCAGCCCCTTCAGCCAGGCGCGGTTGATTTGAACCAGCTCGTCCGGGACATGGCTCAGCTGATCGCGAGCACCATGGGCGCAACGGTGGAGGTTCGGGTCGAGCTGCCGGATGATCTTCCTCCCGTGACCGCCGACGCCAACCAGCTCGAAATGGCGCTTCTCAATCTCGCGGTGAACGCCCGGGACGCCATGCCTGGCGGCGGGATGCTGAAGATATCGGCCGAACCGGAGCAGGTCATCCCGGGCAAGTCGCACCGCCTGCGCGCAGGCCGCTACGTGCGGTTGTCCGTGTCGGACACAGGCGTCGGTATGGATGAAGCGACGCTTTCTCGCGCCATAGAACCCTTCTTCTCGACGAAGGGCGTCGGCAGCGGCACGGGCCTTGGCCTCTCCATGGTTCACGGACTGGCGCTGCAGCAAAACGGTGATCTGGCGATCACAAGCCGGGAGGGCGCCGGGACCACGGTCGACCTGTGGCTGCCGGTCAGCGGAGCGCCGGCGGGTGCGAACGACGGACCCGGCAACGCCGCCGAGCCGCTGCGGGGTTCCGGCACGGCGCTGCTCGTCGACGACGAAGACCTGGTTCGCATGTGCACCGCCCAGATGCTGATGGAGCTCGGCTACCGCGTGGAGGAAGCAAATTCGGCCGAGGCGGCGTTGCGCCTGCTGGATGCCGGTTTGTGCCCTGATCTGCTGGTCACCGATCACATCATGCCGGGGATGAGCGGCGCCCAGCTGGCTCGGCTGCTGACTTCCAGAATCCAGGACCTGCCCGTGCTCATCGTGTCCGGCTATGCTGAAGCTGACGGCGTACCGGCCGGAATCCCGCGGCTGTGCAAACCCTTCCGCCAGGCCGAACTGGCGGCGAGTATCGCCGCGCTCATGCCCACGACCGCCATCAGGCGTCGCAAGGACGTCAGGCAGTGATCCGCCGCAGGCAAGGGCCCGGCGGGGGCTGAAGAGATGCTTGTGCTCGTCCTGGACAGGAGCTTCGTCAGAGTGGTGGAGCGGCCGGACCGCTGATCCCCGAGAAGCCCGGCTGTCCGTACCAGGGATCGCCGTGCCCCCCGCAGGCTCGCGCCCCTGAACGTGAAGCCTGAGCGACATCGATGGTCGGCTTGCGGCGTTCCTTTGACCACTCGGCAGTGGACAAACCGGGCGCCCGCCATGGGGCGAAAGCCGCCAATGGCTCCATGCCTGCAGATGAACCTGCTGACCAACCGGGCCTCAGTCCGCGTCCGGCTGGTTGTCCGGGTGGGCGGCGACGAAGGCGGCGTGGGTCCGCGCCGCGAGGTCGACGGCCAGTAGGCGCGGGAAGGCCTCGAGCGGAACATTGAAGCGGCGGGCCGAGTAGATCTGCGGGATCAGGTAGCAATCGGCGAGGGTGGGGGCGGCGCCGAAACACCAGCCATCGCCGTGGACCCGGACCAGCCGCTCCAGCGCCTCGAAGCCGGGACGTATCCAGCGGGCGGCCCAGGCGTCGACGGCGGTCTGGTCGGCGCCGAAGGTCTCGCGCAGGGCCTTGCCGACGCGCAGGTTGTTGAGAGGGTGGATGTCGCAGCCGATCAGGGCCGCCATGGCCCGGACATGGGCGCGGTCGAGCGGGTCGGCGGGCAGCAGCGGCGGAACGGGATGGGCCTCCTCCAGCCATTCGAGGATGGCCGGGCTCTGGGTCAGGACCCCGCCGTCCACCTCCAGCGCCGGGACCATGCCCTGCGGGTTCAGCGCGACGAAGGCCGCCGACCGCTGCGCGCCGGTTCGCAGGTCGACGCCCCTCTGTTCATAGGCCAGCCCCTTCAGGTTCAGGGCGATACGGGTGCGGTAGGCGGCGCCGGAGCGCCAGTAGCCGTGCAGGATCATCGCGGTCTCAGGGTGAAGGTCAGGGTCTGCAGCCCGCCGATCGAAGCCTCGACCCGGTCGCCGGGCTGGAGCGGGCCGACGCCCTCGGGCGTGCCGGTGAAGATCAGGTCGCCCGGCCGGAGGTCCCAGAGGGTGCGCGCCTTGGCGAGGATCTCGTCCGGCGCCCAGACCATGTCGTCGAGCCGACCCGACTGGCGGGCATCGCCGTTGACCGACAGGCGGATCGGGGCGGCTGGATCAGGCAGCGGGCCGAGGGTCAGGGCCCCGCACGGCGCTGACTGGTCGAAGCCCTTGGCGGAGTCCCACGGGCGGCCCTTGGCCTTGGCCGCTGCCTGAAGATCGCGGCGGGTCAGGTCGCAACCGACGGCCCAGCCGACGATCCCGCCGTCCTCGCCGACGGCGCAGACCAGTTCGACCTCGTGATGCAGGTCGGCCGTCGCGGTCGGATACCGCGGGTCGGCGCCGTCGGTGACGAGGGCGTCGGCGGGCTTGGAGAAAAAGAAGGGTTCGGCCCGCTCGTGGCCCATCTCGCGGGCGTGGGCGGCGTAGTTCTGGCCGACGCAGAGGATGCGCCGCACGGGCAGGCGTTCGGCGCGGCCGACGACGGCGAGGGAGGCGATGGGCGCGGGCGGGAACAGCCAGTCGGTCATGTCCGTTGTCTAGGCCGGGACGCGCCGCTTCGCCAGCGCGCGCCTTGCTGCGGTGCGGAACCGGCACGTCGCAGTGGCGTTCCGGCTCAGGGTTCTCTATCTAACCGTCAAGCTTGCAGAGCGGAGCGCGCACATGGCCACGACCAAGGCGGCACGGACAGCCGTGAAGAACGACATCAACACCCTCAAGGACGACCTCAAGACCCTGGGCGCCGAGGAGAAGGCGCGTCTGCGCGAGAAGGCGACGGCGGCCGAATCCCGCCTGCGCGCCAAGGCGGCCGAGACCGAGGCCCGCCTGCGCGAACAGTCGGAGGTGCTGCGCGAACGCGCCCGCGGCTATTACGACACCGCCCGCATGCGCGGCCGCGAATACTATGACGAAGCCTCCGAGCGCTTCGACGAGGCCCAGCGCTACCTGACCGAACGGGTGCAGGAGCGCCCGATGCAGTCGACCGCCATCGCGCTCGGCGTCGGCGTCGTCCTCGGCCTGCTGCTCGCCGGCCGTCGCCGCTGATGTTGGGCGGAGGGCTGGCCCGCAAGCTGGCGAAGAAGGCCGTCGCGGCCGCCGTGGCGGCCGGGGCGGCGCTGGTCGCCGTGATCGCCTTCGGGGCGACGATCTTCTACGCCCTGTGCCTCGTGGTCGTGCCGCTCGCCGCGGCCGCCCTGACCATGCTGCTGTTCGCCCTCCTCGCGCTTGCGGTGGTGATGATCTTCCTGCGCCGCGAGGCCCATGAGGAAGAGATCGAGGACGACGAGCCGATGGGCCTCGGCGAACGGGCCTATACGCTGTTCCGCAACCGGCCGATCCTCGGCACGGCGGCGGCGTTGGCCGGCGGCTGGATTTTCCTGCGCAATCCGGCGCTGGCCACCATGGTCGCGGCCGCCTTCACCGAGAAATCGCACGGCCGGCGTCGCCGCTGAGGCGGAACAGGCGCGGGTCCGGAGAGTTGATCCGGCAGGCGCGGCGGTCTTGAGCCGCTCCTTTGGATCAACATTCCGGGAGTCCGCTCATGCTTCGCTGGGCCCTTATCTTCCTCGTACTCGCGATCATCGCCGGCGCCCTCGGCGCGGGCGGCGTCGCGGGCCTGTCGATGAACATCGCCATCGTGCTGTTCGTCATCTTCCTCATCCTGCTGGCCGTGCACTTCTTCCAGGGCCGACGAGGCACGAGGATCTAGCCCTCACAGGCTGAAACGTGACGAGGGCCGTGGTCGTGGACCGCGGCCCTCTTCCGTGTCTGGGCGCAGACTTCAGGTCGCCGCCTGTTCCCGGACGCCGGGGACATTCGGGTCGGGCGCGGTCGAGGGCTTGCGGGTGTCCTGACGGCGCGGCAGATGCCATTTCTGCCCCGGCTCGAACCGGTCGCCCGTCCAGGCGATGGCGGTGACGACGATCTCCTTCGCGTCCCAGTCGATCTGGTTGAAGCTGGGCGGCGCCCCCCGCTCCCGGTGCGACAGCGTTCCGCAGCCGACCGCATAGGAGCAGTGGTCGCCCAGCTGGATGGGCAGGGCGAAGGGGACATGGACGTGGCCGGTGGCGATCAGGTCGACCCCGGCCTCAGCGAAGATCAGCGCCGCGGCGTCGCCCCGCCTGACCTCGCCGGTCATCGGCGCGCCGATCATCTCCACCAGCGGATGATGGCAGGCGAGGATGCGCAGCGCCCCGGCCGGCGCCTGACGCAGGGCCTCCGCGGCCTTGCGCGTCTGGGCCAGATCGATGACGCCCTTCGACCAGTTGGGACGCGCCTGCCAGCCGCGGGCCGTGACCACGCCGCGCACCATGACGGTCTCGGACAGGAACTGGTGATCGTGGGCGGGATGGCCGATGGCGCGCTCGAACGCCCGCCACGGGTGGAACAGGCGCGCGGCGAGGCTCCAGTAGGGCACGTCGTGATTGCCGACGATGACGAAGGTCGGTTCGGGCATCCGCCGGATCCAGTCGCCGGCGGCCTCGAACTCGTCGGGCAGGCCCTGCTGCGTCACGTCGCCGGTGATCAGGACCAGATCGCACGGGGTGGCGTGGGCGTAGTCGAGCGCCGCGGCGCAGGCGTGACGGTGTTCGCGGCCGAAATGCACGTCGGAGAACTGCAGCACGCGCCCCACTAGACGCTGTCCTCCGCCGCCGCCGGGATGGGCGCCAGGGCCTGGAAGGCCCGACGGATGAACCGCACCTGGGCGCGGTGGTGCAGCAGCAGCGGCTCGCCGTCGACCACGGCCGGGATCCGTGAGCGGGCCTGGAGCTGGACCCGTTGCGTCGCCCGGGTTGTCACCGCCGGGTCCTGCCGCCAGTCGTCGAGCACGGCGTGGGCGGCGAGCCGGAAGGCCTGCATCGCGTCCGCCGGATTCATCGCCGCCGCCTCGAGACCCGTATCCTCCTCCATCGCCCGCGAGATCATCGGACTGATCAGCACCAGCGCCTCGGCGCGGCGCGGCGGCCGGCCGTCGAGGGCGAACCGCATCTGGCCGGTGAAGGCCCGCTTGAGCGCCCGGCGCGCATAGGCCCAGGCCAGGCCCAGCTTGCCGGCCCGGATGGCCTCGCGCGCCGGGGCCCACAGGGCCGGCGAGCCGAAGATGGCGGCGCAATAGAAGGCGCGGGTCGTGTCGCCGTCCGAGACCTCGCCGCCGGCCACGGTCTGGGGCGCGCCCTCCTCCAGCGCGACCTTCAGCGCCGCCTTCCAGTCGGAGGTGCCGTAGAGCGCGCGCGGCAGCATGTTCATGGTGCCGCCCGGCAGCGGCGCGACCAGCGGCCCGTCCGGCCCGGCGCGGGAGGCGACGGTGCCGGCCGTGCCGTCGCCGGCGAGGACGAACAGCACGTCGGGGCGAGCCTTGAGCGCCTCCTCGATCTGGGCGTCGAACTGTCCCGGCTCCAGCGTCACCACCGAGGCGTCGCAGGCGTAGCGTTCAAGAATGGTCCCGGCCTCTTCGGCCGCGCCCGGCCCGACGCTCCCGGACAGCGGATTCACCAGGATCATGACCCGCTTCAGCGGCACATGACTGGTCAGCACGCACGACTCCGCGGCCTCCGCGCCGGTCGTGGTTTCAGGCGCGGTCGCGGGTTCGACCGCCGGCGTCGGAGTTGCGCTCATGCCGCCCGAACGTCCCGCCCGGAGCGATGTTCCGGGCGGGTCGCCGAAGCGTGGCTGTTTATTTCTTCAGTTCGTCCGAGGCGGCGGCGGCGCCCGCCTGGGCCGCGTCGCCGGCCTTGGCCGCGGCGGCTCCGGCGGCGTCGCCGGCTTCTTCCGCCACCTTGGGGGCCTCGCCCTTGACCTTGGAGACGGCGCTGGAGATCCAGCCGTCCATCATCGCCCCGCCCTCGGCGAGCGACTTCTCCTTGATGCCGAGCACGGCCGTCAGGACGCCGAACAGGGCCAGCAGGGTGATCAGCAGGCTGATGAGCGGATTGCCCCGCCGACGCTTGCCGCGCGCCCACACGGGACTGTGATCGCCGTCATCCGCCATGCGGACCGGTTCAGAAAAACGCATACGAAACCCCCGTCTCTCGCCCCATGCGGGGCCCACCCACGCCCCCCGCGGGACGTACTGCAAAGCCTGGTACAGGCCCGACCGGCAGCATAGACGGGGAACCGTGACGGTAATCCAGCATTATCACCCGTGGGGCGAACCCGAGGGATGAAGGACATACCCATGAAAAAGGCAATCATCGCGATCGCCGGCGCCGGTCTGCTGGCCTCCGCGTGCGCCAGCGATCCGTACGGCGGCACCAATGAAACCGTCCGCCAGGGCGTGATCGGCGCGGGAATCGGCGCTGTCGCCGGCGCGATCATCGGCAACAATGTCGGAGACGGCGACGCCGGAACCGGCGCAGCCATCGGCGCGGTCGTGGGCGGCGCGGCGGGTGCGATCCGCGGCTCGCAGCAGGACCGCGCCAACCAGCAGCGCTACCGCGACAGCCAGGGCCGTTATTACTATTGCTACGACGGCCGTCAGACCGAGTGCTACTGGGAGAACGGGCAGCGGCGCTACTAGGCGCGGCTGGTCGTGAGAGATCAGGGCGGTTCGTCGGCGACGGGCCGCCCTTTTCGTGAAGGGGCTGGAATGAAGCGGCTGGGTTTATCGCTGGGCGCGCTGGCGCTGACGCTGGCGGGGTGCGCGCAGACGCCGTGGAGCCGCGGCGATCTGGTCGCGGAGCCGCAAGCCTGCGCGCCGCAGCGCTTCGACATCTATTTCCGCGAGGGCGAGGCGGGGCTGACCGACGCCGCGCGCCACGCCATCGGCCTGACCGCCACCCAGCTGCAGGGCTGCGACATCCGCAAGGTCAATGTCATCGGCCTCGCCGACGCCTCGGGCGGACCCGACGCCAATCTGGACCTGTCCGAGCGCCGGGCGCTGGCGGTCACGGAGGCGCTGCAGGCGGCGGGATGGCCCGCGCCGGTGTTCAGCCTGATCGTGGCCGGGGAGTCCGGCTCGGTGACCGCCGACGGGGCCAGCGAACCGATGCGCCGCCGCACCGAGGTGCTGGTCGACGCCGCCCCGCGCTGACGGACTGAGACAGCACGACGCGTGACGCGACGCGGCCGACGCGGCTAAGGTCGCGGCGTGACCCGTCTGCTCAAGCTTTTCCTCCTCGTCGCCCTGCTGTTCGTCCCTACCACCGTGGCGGCGCAGGACGGGCGCGTTCAGCGCACCGAGCGCATCGCCGCCGAACTGGTCGCGATGTCGCAATGGGCGGCCCCGGGATCCACAGCGATCGTGGCGGTGCGGCAGGACATCGAGCCGGGATGGCACACCTACTGGCGAAATCCGGGGGATTCCGGCGGCGCGACCACGCTGACGTGGACCCTGCCCGCCAGGGTCACCGCCGGCGACATCGTCTGGCCCCTGCCCCAACGCCAGCGGCTCGGACCGTTGATGAACTACGGCTATTCCGGCGAGGTCTATCTGCCGGTCCCGATCGCCGTCCCCGCCGACGCCGCGCCCGGATCGACCCTGCCGCTGCGGGTCAGGGCGCTGTTCTTCGTGTGCAGCGCCGAGATGTGCGTGCCGGACGAACTGGCCCTGTCGCTGGACCTGCCGATCCGGACGGGCGCGGCGCCGCCGGACGCCCGGCACGGCGGAGCCATCCAGCGCATCGTCGAGACCGCCTCCCGCCCGGCGGACATTTCGACCCGTATCACCCTGCAGGGCGGGGTCGCGACCTTGACCGCCGCGGGCGGGCCGCTGGCCGGACAGAATCCCGGGCCGAGCTATTTCTTCGCCTTCGAGCCGCGGGTGATCGACCACGCCGCACCGCAGTCGGGGCGCTACGGCCCGCGGGGCCTGACCCTGGCCCTGACCCCGGGGGCCGGTTTCGCGAGCGCGGAAACCCCGATCCGGGGCGTGCTGGCGACGCGGCTCGGGGCGTTCGAGGTTTCCGCCGAAGCAGGCCCGCCGCTGGCGGGAACCGGCGGGTCGGGCGACTTGCCCCCCGCCCCGGACGAGGCGCCGGGAGACGCCGCCGCTCCGGCGCCGGCCGGCGGCTTCCTTCAGGCGGCGCTGTTCGCCCTGTTCGGCGGCCTGATCCTCAACCTGATGCCGTGCGTCTTCCCGATCCTCGCCATGAAGGCGGCGGCGCTGGCCGGAGCCGCCCACGACGCCCCACGGGCGCGGCGCGACGGGCTGGCCTTCCTCGCGGGCGTGTTGACCACCTTCCTGCTGCTGGCCGGAGTCCTGCTGGCGCTGCGGGCGGCCGGTCAGGCGGCGGGCTGGGGCTTCCAGCTGCAGTCGCCGGCCGTCATCGCGGGACTGGCCCTGCTGATGCTCGCCGTCGGCCTGAACCTGTCCGGCGTCTTCCACGTCGGCGCGGGACTTCAGGGCGTTGGCTCGGGCCCGCTGGCGCGGCTGAACGGCGCCGCCGCGGCCTTTCTGACAGGGGTGCTGGCGGTGGTGGTCGCCGCCCCCTGCACAGCGCCCTTCATGGCCGTGGCGCTCGGCTCGGCCCTGCTGATGCCGTGGCCGCTGGCGCTGCTCGTCTTCCTGATGCTGGGACTCGGTCTGGCCCTGCCCTATGTGCTGGTCAGCCTGACGCCCGGTCTGCTGTCGCGCCTGCCCCGGCCCGGGCCGTGGATGGAGCGGCTCAAGGGGCTGCTGGCCTTCCCCATGTATGGCGCGGCCCTGTGGCTGGCCTGGGTGTTCAGCCGTCAGGCGGGCGGGGATGCCCTGGGCCTGCTGTTCATCGCCGGCCTGCTGCTGGCGCTGGCGGGATGGCTTCTCGGCCTCGCCCAGGCCGAGCGGGCGCTGGACCGGCGCTGGCGGCTCACGGCCGTCGCAGGCCTCGCCGCCCTCGCCCTCGCCGGCGCCGGCGCCGTCATGGCCGTCCGCCTGCCCGCCAGCCCGGCAGGCGCAGACGCGCCCGGGAGCGGTCCCGCCAGCGCGCCATGGTCCCCGGCGAAGGTGGAGGCGGCGCTGGCGCAGGGGCGGCCGGTGCTGGTCAATTTCACCGCCGACTGGTGCGTGACCTGCAAGATCAACGAGGCCGGCGCCCTGACGTCGGCCCGGACCATGGAGGCGTTCCGTGCCGCCGACGCCGTCTATCTGGTCGGGGACTGGACGCTGCGCGACGACGCCATCACCGCCGAGCTGAAACGCCACGGCCGCTCGGGCGTGCCGCTCTATCTGCTCTACGCGCCGGGCGAGCCGGAGCCGCGCATCCTGCCGCAGCTGCTGACGGAGGGGGTGGTGGTCGAGGCGCTGGAGGAGACCCTCTCTCGCCCTACACTTCCGGCTGCGGCGGCGCCGTAATGACTTCGACGTTGTCGTTGAGCAGGTAGTGCAATTCGTCGAGGGCGACGCGGCGTTCGGCGGGGGTGGCGGCGTTTTCGACGCTCTCCAGCTTGACCGGGATGTCCTCGGCGATGCCGCGCAGGATGCATTTGAGGTCGCCGTCGACGCCGCGCTCCTTCAGAACGAGGTGGCCCTGCATGTCGAGGGCGGCGAGCTCGGTCGCGCGGGCCTTGAAGCCGTGAAAGTCGGCGCCGCTGAAGAAGTCCGCCCGGTCGGCGACACCGGCGGCCATCCAGCCTTGCACCTCGCCGCGCAGAAGGCCCGAGCGGGCGACGATGTCGGCGAACAGGGGCTCGCCGGCGACCGAAACGGGCGCGTCCGCGGTAGCCGGCGGCCGGGCCGCGGCCATGGCCACATTGGGATCCGAAAGCAGGAGGGAGACGGCCAGGGCGACGCCGCAGGACATGGCGATCCTCGTTATGTTGGCCGAATCGCAGTTTCGGCGTTGAACCGGCTTACGCCCCACCCGTAAACGAGGGTTTACCCTCCTCCCGCAGAGTGCCGCTCATGACCGCCCGCTCCCAGGCCCTGGACATGCTTCGCGCCGTGGCGCGCAAGGACGCCGGATCGCGCATCGTGCATCAGTTCGCGACCGATCCGCGCCGGACCGAGCGCATGGGCGTCGAGGCGGCCGGTCTCTATCTCGACCTGTCCAAACAGAGCTGGACCGCCGAGGGTTTCGAGGCCGCGCTGGACCTGGCCAAGGCCTGCGATATCGAGGGACGGCGGGCGGCGCTGTTCGGAGGCGAGGCGGTCAACAACACCGAAGGCCGGGCGGTGCTGCATCCCGCCCTGCGCGCCGCCGACGACGCCGATTTCCGCGCCTTGGGCGAACCGGTGTCCGCACAGGTGGCCGCGACCCGGCGGGAGATGGCGAAATTCGCCGCGGACGTCGGCTCCGGCGCCGAGACCGGCGGGACCAAACAGCCGTTCACCGCCATCGTGCACATCGGCATCGGAGGGTCGGACCTGGGCCCGCGCCTGTTGTGGGACGCGCTGCGCCCGCTCGAGCCGACCATCGACCTGCGCTTCGTGGCGAATATCGATCCGCGCGACATGGCCGAGGCCTTGGCCGGGCTGGATCCGGAAACGACGCTGGTGGTGGTGGTGTCCAAGACCTTCACCACCCAGGAGACGCTGGCCAACGCCGACCTGGCCAAGGCCTGGCTGGCGGAGAGCCTGTCGCCGCGCCGGATGGTGCGGCATCTGGTCGGCGTCACCGCCGCGCCGGACAAGGCGGAAGCCTGGGGCTGCGGCCGCACCTTCGGGTTCCGCGACTGGGTTGGCGGCCGTTATTCGCTGTGGTCGGCGGTGTCCCTGTCGGTGGCCGTGGCGCTGGGCTGGGACGTGTTCGAACGCGTCCTCGCCGGAGCCCGGCTGATGGACGAGCATTTCCTGACTGCGGATCTGGAGCGCAACGCCCCGGTGCTGATGGCGCTGGCGCAGGTCTACAATGTTGAGGGCCGCAGCCGTCACGCGCGCACGGTGGCGCCCTACGCCCACGGGCTGCGCCGCCTGCCGGCCTTCCTGCAGCAGCTGGAGATGGAGTCGAACGGCAAGCGGGTGAAGCGCGACGGCTCAGCCGTCGACACCGCCACGGGGCCGATCGTGTTCGGCGAGCCGGGCACCAACGGCCAGCACGCCTTCTTCCAGCAGATTCATCAGGGGCCGCAGGTGGTCCCGGCCGAGTTCATCGTCGTTCGCCACACCGGCGACGGAGCGGTGGACGCGCGCGAGGGCGACGCGCCGCTGTGGTCCAACGCCCTGGCGCAGGCCCAGGCGCTGATGGTCGGCAAGACCGAGGCCGAGGCGCGAGCGGAACTGCTGGCGGCCGGCGCGGGCGCCGAGGAGGCCGACCGGCTGGCGCCGCACAAGGCCTTCCCGGGCGACAGGCCGTCGACGACCCTGCTGATGGACGCCCTGACGCCCGAGGCGGTCGGGGCCCTGATCGCCCTGTATGAGCACAAGACCTTCGTCGAGGGCGTGATCTGGGACATCAACAGCTTCGACCAGTGGGGCGTCGAACTGGGCAAGGTGCTGGCGAAGGCGATCCTGAAGGACGTGCAGGCGGGCGAGCCGTCGGCCGGGCTGGATCCGTCGACGGCCGAGCTGATGAAGCGGCTGATGGTCTAGGATCGTCTCCCGCGGGAGACGATCAGCCGGGAGTCGCCGCCGGAGCGCGGGTGCGGCCGCTCGTTTCGCTGGCCGGACGGCCCGGCCAGTGCGCAAGCGGGCGGTCGCCCCAGTTGAGGCCGGCGTCGCGGGGCTGGATGCAGCCGTCCTCGTTTTCGCTCATGCACACCTTGTAGACGGTTCCGCCGATGCGGACCGAAGTCGCGCGCCCGTTCGCGTCGCGGGCGACGACGACGGGCGCCTCGGTCCGGGTTGCCGGGGCGGCGGGAGCGGGCGTGGGGGCGTCCTGGGCCACAACCGGGGCCGCGGCCGCGCCGGCCAGAGCCGCCGCCGCGAGGGCCGCCTGTAGATTTCTGCTGATCGACACGATGGGACTCCTGCAGGATTTCGGGGAGTTTCCGCGCCCGCCGCCGCATCCGTCGCGGCGTCGGGGTCCCGTGGAGGGGCGAACGGATCACTCCTCTCCACGAACACGGATCACCCGGGAAATCGCTGAGGGGGACCTTCGTTCCGCGACGCACGAAGTCGGCATCGCCCGTGATCGCCCATGAAAAAGGCGGGCGCCGTCTCCGGAGCCCGCCTTCCTCGCCCACACCCGGCCATACTCACGCGGCCGGGCGAAAGGGAGCTGTCCTACCAGCGGCGATCGTAGCGGTAGTCGCGGTCGTAGCGCCGCTCGTCACGCCGGTCGCGTCGCTCGTAGCGGTAGTCGGAGCGGTAATCGCGGCTGTTGATGCCATGCTCGCGCTCCCAGTGGCCGCGGTTCCGGTAGCAGCGGCCGCCGCGGTAGTAGTTGCAGTCGTCGTCGTCGTCCGCCGTGGCGCCGATGGCGGCTCCGGCGAGGGCTCCGCCGGCGATATAGGCGCCGTCGCCATTGCCGATCAGGGCGCCGGCCAGTGCGCCGACGGCGGCCCCGATCAGCACGTCCTCGGTGCGATCGTCGTCGTCGCCGCGGTCACGGTCGCGGTAGCGGCTCTGGGCGTCGGCGGGCGTCGCGGCGGCCAGGGTGAGCGCCATGGCGCCGACCGCGGCGGGCGCGGCGCTGGCGAATTTCGAAAGCGTCTTCATGGTCGGTCCTTTCACGGTCTGCGCGCGATGACCGCCTGTATGCGCCTGTCCGCCTGAACAGGCCGGCGAGCGGCGGTTCATCCGGCGTTCATCCGGGGCGCGGAGGCGGCGAAAATTCGGCGGCCGGGTCCTTGACGCTGCCGGAGCCGGGTCCTACCTGCCCCTCGCGTTAGCACTCGGGGGCAGTGGCTGCCAAAGCCGACCCGATGGCTCAATCGAAACTGTTTTGGGAGACACTACAGATGGCGTTTCGTCCGCTCGGCGACCGCGTGCTCGTGAAGCGCGTGGAAGAGGAATCGAAGACCAAGGGCGGGATCATCATCCCCGACACCGCCAAGGAAAAGCCCCAGGAAGGCGAGGTCATCGCCGTCGGACCGGGCCTGCGCGACGACAGCGGCAAGGTGAACGCCCTCGAGCTGAAGGCGGGCGACCGTATCCTGTTCGGCAAGTGGTCGGGCACCGAGGTCAAGCTGGAAGGCGAAGACCTGATCATCATGAAGGAATCGGACGTGCTGGGCGTGCTCTCGTAAGCACCGGCGCTTCGACGACCCTTTCCCTCACAACCCAGAATTCAGGAGCAGCCTCACATGGCCGCGAAACAAGTTCAGTTCTCCACCGAAGCCCGCGAGAAGATGCTGCGGGGTGTCAACGTCCTGGCCAATGCGGTCAAGGTCACCCTCGGCCCGAAAGGCCGCAACGTCATCATCCAGAAGTCCTTCGGCGCCCCGCGCTCGACCAAGGACGGCGTCTCGGTGGCCAAGGAGATCGAGCTGGAAGACGCCTTCGAGAACATGGGCGCCCAGCTGATCCGCGAAGTCGCCTCCAAGACCAATGACAAGGCCGGCGACGGCACCACCACCGCCACCGTCCTGGCCCAGTCGATCGTGCAGGAAGGCCTCAAGTCCGTCGCCGCCGGCATGAACCCGATGGATCTGAAGCGCGGCATCGACAAGGCCGTCGCCGCCGTCATCGCCGACATCAAGTCGTCGTCCAAGAAGGTCAGCGCCAACTCCGAGATCGCCCAGGTCGGCACCATCTCGGCCAACGGCGACCTGGAAGTCGGCGAGATGATCGCGAAAGCGATGGAGAAGGTCGGCAACGAGGGCGTCATCACCGTCGAGGAGGCCAAGACCGCCGACACCGAACTCGACGTCGTCGAGGGCATGCAGTTCGACCGCGGCTACCTGTCGCCCTACTTCATCACCAACGCCGACAAGATGGAGGCCCAGCTCGAGGAGCCGCTGATCCTGCTGTTCGAGAAGAAGCTCTCGTCGCTGCAGGCCATGCTGCCGATCCTGGAAGCCGTGGTCCAGTCGGGCCGTCCGCTGCTGATCATCGCCGAGGACATCGAGGGCGAGGCCCTGGCCACCCTGGTGGTCAACAAGCTGCGCGGCGGGCTCCGTGTGGCCGCCGTCAAGGCTCCGGGCTTCGGCGACCGCCGCAAGGCCATGCTGGAGGACATCGCCGTCCTGACCGGCGGCCAGGTGATCTCGGAAGACCTCGGCATCAAGCTCGAGAACGTCACGATCGACATGCTCGGCAAGGCCAAGAAGGTCACCATCACCAAGGACGACACCACCATTGTCGACGGCGTGGGTGAGAAGTCGGCCATCGAGGCCCGCATCTCCCAGATCAAGAAGCAGATCGAGGACACCACCTCGGACTACGACAAGGAGAAGCTGCAGGAGCGTCTGGCCAAGCTGGCCGGCGGCGTCGCGGTCATCCGCGTCGGCGGCTCGACCGAGGTCGAGGTCAAGGAGAAGAAGGACCGCGTCGACGACGCCCTCAACGCCACCCGCGCGGCGGTCGAGGAAGGCATCGTCCCGGGCGGCGGCATCGCCCTGCTGAAGGCCACCAAGGCTCTTGAAGGCCTGACCGGCGACAACGCCGACCAGACCGCCGGCATCGCCATTATCCGCCGCGCCATCCAGGCCCCGATCCGGCAGATCGTCGAGAACGCCGGCGTCGAAGGCTCGATCGTGGTCGGCAAGGTGCTGGAGAACTCCTCCGCCACCTACGGCTTCAACGCCCAGACCGAAGAGTACGGCGACCTGGTCGCCATGGGCGTGATCGACCCCGCCAAGGTGGTCCGCACCGCCCTTCAGGACGCGGCCTCCGTGGCCGGCATCATGATCACCACCGAAGCCGCGGTGGCCGACGCGCCGAAGAAGCCCTCGGCCGGCGGCGCCGGCGGCGGCATGGGCGGCGGCATGGGCGGCATGGGCGACATGGACTTCTGATCCGGAAGTTCAGTTCGCTGAGCTGAAACAGAAGAGGGCGGGTCCGGCGACGGGCCCGCCCTTTTTTTGAAGTTCCGCTTCGCACTCCACTGCGAACCTTTGGATCGGCCGCTTTTCGGCCAGCGGCCGGAGCTGACGCTCCTGGCCGTGGAGCAGACCGTCCGATGGTCCGCGAGGGGTGGTGAGCGGACTTATGTGCGGTCTGCCCAGATCGTCGCCGGACTGCTATCTTGGCATCATGACCCCCTACGTTTTTCAGGATCGGTTTGAGCAAGGCGAGTTTATAAAAGTCGTCGCGTCCGTGACTTTGTTGGCGACCGGCGACGGCGGACGAACCGGTCCGGTCCGGGGAAGCTATCGGCCAAACCACAACTTTTTTGGGCCTGAAAACCGCGAGATGACCATCGGCTTCATCGATCTGCCAGAGGGTGTCGAACTACTGCCGGGACAGTCGATTGAGACGCCTATCTCGTTCTGGTCATGGCCGCGCCTTGCCGCTGAAATCCATGCTGGCAGTGAGTGGATCATCCAAGAGGGTCCAAAGGTGGTGGGGTTCGGCAAGGTCCTCGAAGTGATCGACAGCCAAACCTAAAGTCCGCAACGGGTCGGGAGCCGACCGTCACCTAAGGGTGGGAATCGGACGTTGAGCTCAATCCAAGAGGCGATCATTTGAGCTTAGGCTATTTCCGGTAACGTTCGCTCCGCCTTCGAGCTGCAAAGTTTTCTGGATACAGCCGGATGTTGCGGCGCTACAACTCGCTGAACGCGATATGCAACGGAGATTGTGATGAAGATCCTTCACATTGTCGCGGCGGGAGTCATCGCGACGCTGACCGCCTGCGCGACAAAACCCGCTGCGTTGGCGGAAGGCCCCGACTGCAGGCCGATGGTCGCTTATGTGGTCCTTCAGTGCTGGTACGGAGGTCGGGATGCGGGGCTGAGCCAATGCCAGAGCCTTCGGGAAAGCCCCCCGGGCTGCGGCATCGACACAGACGCAGTCGCCTTCTTCAACAGTGGAATAGACCTTTCACCAATATACGCCCCTCCGGGAAGCGAGGACCGGCCACGTTGGGCGCAGTTCAATGTCTATCGTGACGCAGAAGGACGCGTTGGCCGGAAATACTCGCAAGACCGAGGCGGCGTCATCACCGAACGCCTGTACGAGGAAGACCGCATTCCAGCAAGAGAATGAATGCACGTTAAGGTATCATTCCGCTTGCGGTGAAGGTTGTATTGTGGGCTCATTCGTTGCCGGACTTGCCGGCAATGGAGGAAGAAATGGTAGTCGCTAAACTGAGCGTTGGCGCTCTGGTTACCAACGTTTTGCTCGCCCCTTTGGCCGCCGGAGCCCTGTTGGCCTCGGCATCTCCTGTACTCGCACAGGACCCCGAGCCCTGTTATGTGATCGACATCGTCTGCAATCCGCGGGATCCGTCGGACTGCTGGGTCTCGCAGCCGCAACTCGATCCTGACTGCGACGGCGAGCCCGGTTGAGATATTCTTGGTGGGGCGCGCAGCGCGCGTCTCACCAACCTGGCTGCAGCCTGAAGTCTCCCCCGCAGGATCACGCTTTCGCCTCGCTGCACCATTTGAAGTGACCCATCCGGCAACGGCCATTGCGAGCCTTCGCCTCATCCCACGGTGCGCGCATCCACGATGTCCGCAACGGGTCGGGAGCAGTCCCGAGTACCGGCAATTCCTCCGGGGGCGCGGAAAGCCGACGCCTCTTGGACATTGCCTACAGCTTTTTCCAGTTTCGGACGAGGTAGTGGACGATGTTCACTAGACAACCAAGGCGACGCCTATCGCGAAACCGTAGGTAAAGTCAGGTGTCATGCCGCGATGCTCGCATCGCATCCGCATGTCTGCAACGGGTCGGGAGCGGTCATTCAGGAGGCGCCCTAGAGCGGCCTTTGCCGTCCCGCCCGTGAGCGGACGACCCGAACGTACCTATGGGTGGGAGCCGCCATCTCCAACGCTAAGCTACGGTGATGGCCGAATATTCGTGTTGGTTCTGCGACCGGGGGATTGAACGTTCGGACGACGGGGCGATCCTCGTGACGCTTGAGGGCCTATGGCGTTGGCACGATGGTCCGCGATCCAACGACGACCCGATCCAACAAGTCTATTCCCACTCATCGTGCGCGAAGCAGCGACTGAACGGAGCGACCATGGACATCGAACCTTCAGTGTTCGGCGAGGACGGCTAGTGTCCGCAACGGGTCGGAGGCGGACCTAACCGCTCGCGCGGCAGGCCGGCACGGTCAGTCCCTGACCGGCGCCCGGTCGGGAGCCGGGGTCGGGCGCGTGGGGCACGCAGACCCGTCGGAGAGGGAGGGCGGGAGCCAATCCCCCCGCCTCCCGTTCGACTCGCCGCCATGGCCCGCAGAAAGCAGGATCTGGAACGGACGCCGCTCATGCCGGCCGAGTTCCTGCCGATCGCCCACCCAACCCTCGTCGGCAAGCCGCCGGAGGGGCCGGGGTGGATTCACGAAATCAAGTTCGACGGCTGGCGGATGCAGCTGAACGTGCGGGGCGGGCGGGCGACGTGGTTCACCCGCAACGGCTTCGACTGGACCCGCAAGCTGGGGGTTTTGTCGGTGTTCGCGGGGGAACTGCCGGACTGCATCCTGGACGGGGAGCTGTGTGGGTTGGATGACGAGGGCAACCCCAGCTTCAGCGCCCTGCAGTCGGCGATGGCGGCGGATCGGACGGACGAACTGGTGTTCTTCGCCTTCGACATCCTGTTCCGGGGCGAGAACGACTTGCGGCCCTATGCACTGGAAACGCGCAAGTCGTCGCTGCGGCGCGTGCTGGACGAGGGCGGACCGGCCATCGAGGACACGATCCGCTACGTCGAGCATTTCCCGGAGGCGCCGGCGCGGCAGCTGCACCGGGCCGCGTGCGAGATGCGGCTGGAGGGGATCGTCTCAAAGCGGCTGGACGAGAACTATCGCGCCGGGCGGACGCAGGTCTGGCTGAAGTCGAAATGCCGACCCGGGCAGGAACTGGTGGTGGGCGGCTGGAAGGCGTCGCGCACCGGCCATTTCAAAGGACTGCTGACTGGCGTCTATGAGGACGGGGAGCTGATCTATGCCGGGTCGGTCAAGAACGGCTTCGGCGAGCGCGAGGTGCGGCAGCTGACCCCGCGTCTGAAGGCGCTGGAGCGGGGACGCTCGCCGTTCGCCGGCAAGACGCAGTCGACCGCCTCGGGCGGGGACCGGCTGCACTATGCCGAGCCCCGGCTGGTGGCGCAGGCGGATATCGCGGAGTGGACCGCGAGTGGGCGGGTGCGGCAGGCCAGCTATAAGGGACTGCGCGAGGACAAGGCGCCGGAGGAGGTGCGGCGCGAGGGGTGAACCGGCGCAGTCGCACGGCGTTTGGCGAACATGACCTCACGCGATCCCCACACCTGCCGCCGGGCCCTGCGCGAGATCGGAGAGATCGCGGCCGTGGCAGTGCTGCCCGACAGCCAGATGACCGATCAGGAAGCGCTGCAGAGCATCGCCGCCATCGCTGAATGGGTGATCGAGGAGGCGCCCGAGGCGCGGCCCGACTGCGGCGATGTGATCCGGCAGCTGGAGCGGATGACGGCTGGCGTGGATTTCGACGCGCTGGGCGACCGGGAGGCGCTGGACCTGTTCAGCGAGGTGCTGGGGGCGCTGGAGACCTCGGGGTCAGATGTGTTCGCGGGACCGGCAGCCCCGCAGGGTTAGGCAACCCGCCTCCGCGACACGGTCATCTCCCGCCCCAACCTCCCGCTCTCCCCCTGCGTCGACAGCCAGATCAGCGCCTCGACCGTGGCCGCGACGGCGCCGTAGAGGGCGCGGGCGGCCCCCGTCTGCGGCGGCCGGCGTTCGGCGGCCCAGGCGAGGTGGCCTTCCTCCTCGGTCTGGATGGCGGCGATGGCCTCCGCGAGCTCGGGGTCGGCGCGGGCGGGGTCGGCGGCGAGCCAGGCCAGCTGGTGGTCGAGGTGGCGGTGGACGGTGCGCTCGACGGCCTCGGTGCAGATGAAGACGCCGGTGCGGCCCGCCAACCCGGTCATCAGGCCGAGGGCGAAGCCGCCGAGGGCCCACAGCGGCATCAGCCGGCACGGGCGGGCGGCGCGGGACGGCATCAGGGCGAGGAACATCTGTTCGTGGCGGCGCTCGTGCGCCAGCAGCTCGGCGAGCTCGGGCACGAGCTCGGGGCAGCGCCAGCGGGCGGCGGCGATCTGGGCGGCGTAGATGCGGGAGGCGCCGTGCTCGCCGCCGTGGTTGACCTTGAGAATGCGGGCGACGGTGGAGGGCATGCCCGGAGGGTGGCACGAAGCTGTGCGGCCGTCTTGCCCTTCCACCGCTTCGCGGTCCCCCTCCTCACTCCGTGGGAGGATATGAACCCCCGCCCCTCCCCGCACGTTGGCCCGCCATGCCCACCTCCCGCGATCCCCACACCTGCCGCCGCGCCCTGCGCGAGATCGGGGAGATCGCGGCCGTGGCGGGGCTGGAGGACAGCCAGATGACCGACCAGGAGGCGCTGGCCAGCATCGCCGCCATCGCCGAATGGGTGCTGGACGAGGCGCCGGGAGCGCGGGCGGACTGCGGCGAGGTGGTGCGGCGGCTGGAGCGGATGACGGCCGGGGTGGACTTCGAGGCGCTGGGCGACCGGGAGGCGCAGGACCTGTTCGGCGAGGTGCTGGGGGTGCTGCAGGAGCCCGCCGGGGCTCAATAGCCCTTGTAGACGTGCTTCTGGGACCTGGCGCGAGCTTCGTCGGCGCGGGCCTGGGCGGCGTCCATCCGGGCCACGGCGGCCTCGGACTCCGCCCGGTCGGCGTCGGAGAAGTCGCGGCGCAGGCCGTCGGCGAAGACGACCCCCGACAGGAGCAGCCCCAGGGCGGTGACCCCGCCGGCGGCGAGCATGAGGAAGCGGAGCTTCGGGGCGGTGTCTTTACTGGCCATGGAGGCTCCTGTTCCGGGGCCTAACGCGGGCCCGGCCGGTTCGATGCGGCGGGGCGGCGCAATTGTCGGGGGGCGTGTCTCCGGGGCCCTCCCCCTCCGGCCGGGAGCCTGACGCCGTGCCGGCGATCCGCGGAATTATAGTCCGATAGCGGAGAATACCTTCGGCCTTTTCAGCCCCTTGGCGTTTTCTCTAGGCGATCTTCCGTCCGCATTGCGGGGCGGGCGTATACTGCTGTCCTTCGCCAGCCGGTCTTTGACAATCGAACCGCCGTACGCCGCCGGAGGCGCGCCCGGCCCCCCAAAAGACCCCAGGGCCACCCAGGGCCCCGATGCAGACTCTGCCGACTCTGCCACACCGAATTTTTCCGGCTTCACCCGGGGTGAAGCCGGGGCCGGGAAGCCCCCTCCCCCCGCCGCCGCCTGACCGGCGCCGGCCGGAAACGGGACGGAATGGGGCCGTGTAACCTTCTCGATAGCCGTGCGTTACGGCCCAGCTAGGCGATGAGAGGACGCATGAAGGACGGCGGAATCAAGGGCGGGAACGACGCGCGGTTCGGGATTTCCGGGCTGGACGACATCCTCGCCGGCGGGCTGGAGCGGGACCGCATCTATCTGCTGGAGGGCAGTCCGGGCACCGGCAAGACGACGGCGGCCATGAGCTTCCTGATCGAGGGGGCCGCGAAGGGCGAGCGGTGCCTGTACATCACCCTGTCGGAGACCGAGGAGGAGCTGCGCGGCACGGCGCGGTCGCACGACTGGTCACTGGAGGGCGTCGAGCTGTTCGAGCTGGTCCCGCCGGAGAGCCTGCTGGACGAGCAGCAGCAGCAGAGCCTGCTGTATTCCTCCGACCTGGAGCTGGGCGAGACCACGCGGATGATCTTCGAGGCGGTCGGCAGGACCGGGCCGCAGCGGGTGGTGATCGACAGCCTGTCGGAGATCCGGCTGCTGGCCCAGGGCTCGCTGAGGTACCGGCGCCAGGTGCTGGCGCTGAAACACTATTTCGCCAAGCGCGGGGCGACGGTCCTGCTGCTCGACGACCTGACCACCGACATCAACGACAAGACGGTGCACAGCGTGGCGCACGGGGTGATCCAGCTGCAGGAGCTGGCGCCGGAATACGGCGCCGAGCGGCGGCGGGTGCGGGTGATCAAATACCGCGGGCGGCGCTTCCGCGGCGGCTATCACGACTTCACCATCAAGACCGGCGGGCTGGAGGTCTATCCGCGCATCGTGGCCTCGGAACACCGCACGGCCTTCGAGCGCAGCCCGGTGTCGAGCGGGGTGGCGGGGCTGGACGCCCTGCTGGGCGGCGGCGTGGAGCGGGGCTCCAGCGCCCTGATCCTGGGGCCGGCGGGCACGGGCAAGTCGCTGTTCGCGCTGAATTTCGCGGTGGCGGCGGTGAAGCGGGGCGAGAAGGCGGCGCTGTTCATCTTCGACGAGGAGCTGGGGCTGCTGTTCGCCCGCATGCGCGGCCTGGGCATCGATCTGGAGTCGATGCGCAGCGAGGGATCGCTGATCATCGAACAGGTCGACGCGGCCGAGCTGTCGCCGGGCGAGTTCGCCTCCCGGGTGCGGGCCTGCGTGGCCGAGAAGCAGATCAGGACCGTGGTCATCGACAGCCTGAACGGCTACCAGGCGGCGATGCCGCAGGAGCAGTTCCTGGTACTGCACATCCACGAGCTGCTGCAGTATCTGAACCGGCAGGGGGCCTCGACCTTCCTGACCGTGGCCCAGCACGGGCTGGTCGGCGACATGAAGGCGCCGGTGGACGTGACCTATCTGGCCGACACGGTGATCCTGCTGCGCTATTTCGAGGCGGTCGGGCATGTGCGGCGGGCCGTGTCGGTGATCAAGAAGCGCGCCGGCGGGCATGAGAAGACCATCCGCGAGTTCGAGATCGACTCCAGCGGCCTGACCATGGGCGAGCCGCTTCAGGGCTTCCAGGGCGTGCTGCGCGGCGTGCCGAACTTCGTCGGGCAGGGCTCGGGCCTGATGGGCGACGCCTCGGCATGAGCCACGGGGGGGATCTTTCGGAGCGGGCGCTGGTGCTGGCGCCGACGGGCCGCGACGCCGGCATCGCCGCCGCCATTCTGAAGGAGGCGGGGGTGCCGGCGCTGGTCTGCGACACGCTGGAAGCCCTGCGCGGCCGGCTGGACCAGGGCGCCGGCCTGGCCGTGGTGGTCGAGGAGGCCCTGCGCGACAGCGACCTGACCGGACTGGCGGCGTGGATCGAGGCGCAGCCGTCGTGGTCGGACTTTCCGTTCGTGGTGCTGACCCAGCGCGGCGGCAGCGTCGAGCGCAATCCGGCGGCGCAGCGCCTGTCGGTGACGCTGGGCAACGTCAGCTTCCTGGAGCGGCCGTTCCACCCGACGACGCTGGTCAGCGCGGTGCGGACGGCGCTGCGGGGGCGCCGGCGGCAGTATGAGGCCCGCGAGCGAATCGAGGAGATCCGGCGCGCCGAGGCGACGCTGGAACGGCGGGTGGCCGAGCGCACCGCCGAACTGGAAGCCGCCAACCGGCAGCTCGCCTCGCAGATCTTCGAGCGGGAGAAGGTGGAGTCGGCCCTGCGCCAGGCGCAGCGTCTGGAAGCGGTCGGGCAGCTGACCTCGGGGGTGGCCCACGACTTCAACAATCTGCTGACCGTGATCCTCGGCAATGTCGAACAGATGCGGAAGCACGCCGACGATCCGGTGCTGAAGCGGCGTCTGGCGATGATGAGCGAGGCGTCGCAGCGGGGCGCCCGGCTGACCGCGCAGATGCTGGCCTTCTCGCGCCAGCAGAAGCTGGAGCCGCGGCCGGTCGATCTCAACGACACCGTGCTGAGCATGCGGGACCTGCTGCAGAGCACGATCGGCGGCAGTGTGGAAATCGCGGCGCCGCAGCTGGCGGAGGAGCTGTGGCCGGCGATGATCGATCCGACTCAGATCGAGCTGGTCATCCTCAATCTCGCGATCAATGCCCGCGACGCCATGGAGGTGGGCGGAACGCTGTCGATCAGCACCGCCAACGTGGTGCTCGGCGAACCGGAGGAGCCCGAGGCTCCGCCCCCCGGGGAGTATGTCATGGTCGCGGTCAGCGACACCGGCTCGGGCATGAGCGACGAGGTCCGGGCCCGCGCCTTCGAGCCCTTCTTCACCACCAAGGAGGTCGGCAAGGGGTCCGGTCTCGGCCTGAGCCAGGTGTTCGGACTCGCCAAACAGTCCGGGGGCGGCGTCGGCATCGAGACCGAGATCGGGCGTGGCACGACCATCAAGCTGTTCCTGCCGAAGGCCAACGTCGCGCCGGCGAGCCGGAGCGCCGACGCCGGAGCGGCGCCCTCCGCCCACGCGGATCACCTTCTGGTGCTGGTGGTCGACGACGACGACGCGGTGCGCGAAGTCACAGCCGGCCTGCTGACCGATCTGGGCTACAATGTCGTCGAGGCGGGCAGCGGCGGGGCGGCGCTCGACCTGATCGAGCGTCTCGACGGCATCGACGCGGTGGTCCTGGATTTCGCCATGCCGGGCATGAACGGCGCCGACCTGGCCCGGGAGCTGCGGGCGCGGCGTCCCCGGGTGCCGATCCTGTTCGCGACGGGCTATGCAGACGCCGAGGCGCTGATGGGGATCGGAGACCACGAGATCGTGCACAAGCCGTTCGTCCAGGCGGAACTGGCCCGCAAGCTGTCGCGAAGTTTCGTGGCCGCATAGGCGAAGCGCCGGGTCGGCGGGTTTTGTGACGTACGGAAACGGCTTACGCTTCGGCAACTGATTGAGCCCAGAAGCGTTGCAGCCCTTCGCGGGAGAGCGACGGGGGAGGTGTCGATGCGACAGTTCCGGCGGGGAGCCGCCGCGGCGGTACTTCTGGTCCTGCCTGCAGTGGCCCAGGCGGAGGAGACGCCGGCGGCCGCGTCACCGGATACGGCGGCGATCGCGCGGCAGACGATGGGGTTGGGTCCAGACGACCAGGATCTGGCGCGGCTGTCGCTGGAAGAGCTGGCCATGGTCGAGGTCACCTCGGTGTCGCGGCGACCCGAGGCGCTGGCCGACGCGGCGGCGGCGATCTTCGTGATCAGCGCCGACGACATCCGCCGTTCTGGCGCGACCAGCCTGCCCGAGGTGCTGCGGCTGGCCCCCAACCTCAGTGTTCAGCGGGTCAACGCGGTCGACTACGCGATCAGCGCGCGCGGCTTCAACGGCTACGAGACCTCGAACAAGCTGCTGGTGCTGATCGACGGCCGCAGCATCTATTCGACCCTGAACTCGGGGGTGCTCTGGGACGCCCACGACGTGATGCTGCAGGACATCGAGCGGATCGAGGTGATCAGCGGTCCGGGCGGCGCGCTGTACGGCTCCAACGCCATGAACGGGGTGATCAATATCATCACCCGGTCGGCGCACGACAGCCGCGGGACGCTGCTCAGCGTGGGAGCCGGCGACGACGACGCCCTGGCCCTGCGCCATGGCGGCGACTTCGGCGGGGCGGGCTCGTGGCGGGCGTGGCTGACCGGCCACCGAAGGAACGAGAGCCAGTCCGTGACCGGCGCGGAAGCCAATGACGACGCCCGGGGCGTGCGGGCGGGCGTGCGGGCGGACTGGTCGATCGGCGAGGACCGGCTGACCCTACAGGGCGACGCCTTCGACAACGAGGTGGCGGTCAACGAAAACCTGCTGGGCGTCGAGACCAGCGTGAGGGGAGCCAGTGTGCTCGGCCGCTGGAACCGGCCGCTGGCCGGCGGCGAATTTCAGGTCCAGGCCTATTACGACCGGTACGAACGAACGGAGCCGGACTCGGTCGAGGAGGCGGACACCTGGGATCTGTCGGTGCAGCATGCCTTCGCGTTCGGCCCCCACCAGGTCGTCCTGGGCGCCGGTCACCGGGTGGTGGAGTCCCGGTTCTTCGCCACGTCCAGCATCGCCTTTCTCGATCCAGCCGAGCGTACGCTGACGCTGACCAACCTCTTCGTGCAGGACCAGATCGCGCTGGACCATGGCCTGACCCTGACGGTGGGGGCGAAGTTCGAGGACAACAGCTTCTCGGGCCAGGAATTCCTGCCGAATGTCCGGCTGGCGTGGCGGCGGCCAGGCGGCGATCTGCTCTGGGCCGCGGTGAGCCGCGCCAGCCGGACCCCAAACCGGATCGAGCGCGACCTGACCTTCCCGGGATTTCTCGTCGGGGGGGATTTCCAGTCGGAGACTGCGACGGCCTGGGAGTTGGGCTACCGGGCCAATCCCCGGCCCCGGATGTCGTTCTCGATCAACGCCTTCTACAACGTCTACGACGGCCTGAGGACGGTCTCGGTCAACCCGGCGACTTTCCTGCCGCTGACCCTGACCAACCACGGCGAGGCGAAGACCTGGGGGGTCGAGGCCTGGGGTAGCTACGACGTGTCGCCGACGTGGCGACTGAGCGCCGGCGTCAGCACCCTGACCAAGGACTACGACCCCACCCCGACCCCGGAGGACATCAGCGGCCTGATCTCGATCGGCGACGACCCGGACTATCAGGTGCTGGTGCGGTCGCAGCACGACCTGACGGACGCGGTAGAATTGGACGTGCGGCTGCGGGCGGTCGGCGACCTGGCCGTCGTCGACGACTATGTTGAGGCCGATGTGAGGCTTGGCTGGCAGCTGACGGACCGGCTGGAGCTGTCGCTGACCGGCCAGAACCTTATCGAGGATCGGCGGGTCGAGACCGGCGATCCCATCCGGGGCCGGGCCTTCGGCCGCACCGTCTTCGGCGCCCTGCAGGTGAGCTTCTGAGATGATCCAGGGGCGGGCCTCCATCCTGGTGCTGCTCGCCCTGCTCTGGAGCTTGCCGCTTCACGTCGCCGCCGCGCCCCGGCCCGCGCAGACGAGTCTCGAATATTCGGTCAAGGCCAACTACCTGGTGCGGTTCGCGGCCTTCGTCGAATGGCCGGCGCAGTCCTTCGCCACAAGCCAGTCGCCGGTGGTGATCTGCGTGGTCGGCCGCGATCCGTTCAACGGCGCGCTCGACCGCGCCGTCCGGGGCCAGACGGCGCACGGGCGGGCGCTCGCGGTGCGGCGGCCCGACACGGCCGAGGCGGCGGCGGGCTGCCACATCCTCTACGTCGGACGGGGCGGCGGAGGCATGGTCCGGGACGGCCAGCGGCCGGTCCTGCGGGTCACCGACGGAAACGTGTCGTCCGACCGGGGCATGATCCATTTCGTCATCGACGACGACCGGGTGCGGTTCCACATCGATCTGCAGGCGGCGTCGAGGAGCCGGCTGTCGATCAGCTCGCGCCTGCTCAACCTCGCCCTCAGCGTGCGGGGAGGCTGAGGCATGCCCTGGGTCGCCCGCCTCCGCTACAGCCCCTTCCCCATCGTGGCCTTGGCCTCGCTGCTGGTGCTGTTGATCGCGGGGGTGGCCATCGCGGTGCTGAACGAACAATCCCTGAGGCTGCAGACCGCGCGCGAGGCAGGCGCCCAGGCCGACCTGCTGGCCTCGGCCGTCAGCGGGGCCCTGGCCTTCGACGACGCCGAGGCGGCGCAGGACTACGTCAACGCCGTGCAGATCAACCCAAGTGTGCTGACCGCCGCGGTCTATGACGAGAACGGCCGGATGGTGGCCAGTTTCGTCCGCGACGGGGAGACGGTTTTCCACACGGCGGCGTCCGGCGAGCGCGCGACGATGTTCGACGACGGTCACCTGCTGGTCGCCCGGCCGGTCGAGGAGGCGGGGCAAAGGCTGGGAGCCGTTCAACTGAAGCTGCTGGAAACCCCGCGGGCGCAGCGCTTCAGCCGTTACGCCGGCCTGTTGCTGGTTCTCGGGCTGGCGGCGTTGGTGGTCGTCGTCCTGGCCGTGGCCCAGGGCGCCCTGAGGCGGGCTAACCGGCAACTCGCCGACCGGGCCGCCGAACTGGTGCGCGCCAACGCCCTGCTGCAACAGCAGATGGTCGAGCGGGAAAAGGCCGAGGAGGCCCTGCGCCAGAGCCAGAAGATGGAGGCGATCGGACGGCTGACCGGCGGCATCGCCCATGACTTCAACAATCTGCTGATGGTGGCGTCGAGCGGCATCGAGCTGCTCGACCGGACGGACGATCCCAAACGACGGAAGACACTGAGCGCTGGAATCCGCCAGGCCGTGGAGCGCGGCGCGGCGCTGACCCGCCAGCTGCTGGCCTTCGCGCGGCGCTCGCCGTTGAAGGCCGAAGTGCTGGACCTGCGCGGCCACATCGAGGGGCTGCGCTTCCTGCTGGAGCGGTCGCTGCGCGAGGATATCGAGGTGGTGATGGACCTCTCGGCCGACCTGTGGCCGGTCGAAGCCGACCGCGGCGAACTGGAGCTGGCCCTGCTCAACCTCGCGGTGAATGCCCGGGACGCCATGCCCCAAGGCGGCACGCTGACTGTGTCGGGCTGCAATATTCCAGGCGACGACGAGACGCCGGACCGTGTGTGCCTGAAGATCGCCGACACCGGCGCGGGCATGTCGGCCGTGGTGGCGTCACGCGTGTTCGAGCCCTTCTTCACCACCAAGGAAGTCGGCCGCGGCACCGGCCTCGGCCTGTCGCAGGTCTATGGCTTCGTGCGCTCGTCGGGCGGCGACATCAGCGTGGAATCGCGCGAGGGCGTGGGCACGACCTTCACCCTGTGCCTGCCGCGCAGCTCGAGGACCCCGGCCGGCGCCGGGCTCGTCACGCCGGCCGCCGCCGAGGAGCCCCGGGCGAAGCGCAAGGCGACCGGGCGTCTGTTGCTGGTCGAAGATGACGACGCCGTGGCGGCCGGGGTCGGCCATATGCTGGGCGACCTCGGCTATCGCCACGTGCGGGTCGCCAATGCGGCGGAGGCGCTGGCGCTGCTCGAAAAGGATCCCCGGTTCGATCTGGTGTTCTCGGACATGGTCATGCCGGGTGAGATGGACGGCCTCGGCCTCGCACAGGAGGTGCGGCGGCGCATGCCGGCCGTGCCGGTGTTGCTGACCACCGGCTTCAGCGAGGCGGCGTCGGCGGCGACGGGCGAGGCCTTCCGCCTTCTGCTCAAGCCCTACGGCATCGACGGCCTTTCCGAGGCGCTGGCCGCAACCCTGTCCGAACGGACCGCCTGAACGAATCCACCGCCCGCCGCGTTCGACTCCCGAACCTGAGACGAGGAGGCGATCATGGCCGCGAGACCGACCTGGCAGGGGCATCTGAAGCTTAGCCTGGTGACGTGCCCGGTGGCGCTCTACACAGCGACCTCTGCGGCGAGCCACGTCAGCTTCCACCTGATCAATCCCGAGACCAACAACCGCATCCGCATGGTGCCGACCGACCCTGACGCCGGGCCGGTCGAGCGCTCGGATCTGGTCAAGGGCTATGAGGTGTCGAAGGACGAATATGTGCTGTTCGACGACGAGGATTTTGACAAGGTCAAGCTGGAGAGCACGCGGACGATCGACATCGACCAGTTCGTCGACGAGGACGACATCGACCGGCTGTACTGGGACTCGCCCTTCTATGTGGTGCCGGAGAAGGGCGTCGGGGCCGAGGCCTTCGCCGTCATCCGCGACGCCATGAAGGCGGCAGGCAAGATCGCCATCGGCTGTCTGGTGCTGCGCAACCGTGAGCGCCAGATCGCGCTGGAGGTGCGGGGCAAGGGGCTGGTCGCCTACACCCTGCGCCCGCACGAGGAGGTGCGCGACGCAGCCGATTTCTTCGACGACATCCCGACGGTGAAGGCCGACAAGGACATGGTCGACATCGCCACCCGGATCATCGCCCAGAAGGAGGCGGAGTTCGATCCGAGCCAGTTCAAGGACCGCTACGACGAGGCTCTGAAGGAGATGATCAAGGCCAAGCAGAAGGGCGGCAAGCAGCTGGTCGAGGCGCCGGAGCCCGACGACACGAACGTGGTCGATCTGATGGCGGCGCTGCGAGCCAGCCTGAAGGGATCGGCGGGCGGAGAGCGCAAGACGGCGCCGGCGAAGAAGGCGGCCGCGAAGAAACCGGCAGCCAAGAAGACCGCGGCGAAGAAGAAGGCGGCCTAACGGTCTTGACCGGATTGGTCAGCCCTGAGCCAATCGGTAACCTAGGCGCGCCATGCTGTTGGTCTCGTTGAACCCGGTACCCGACCACACGCCCATTGGGGCCGAATACCATGGTCAGTTGGCGCCCGACCTCATCCCGCCACCAGAGCTGTACCCGATCCTGATCGCCGTCGGCTTGGCGCTGGGGTTGATCGCCGTCATCGCCCTTCGCGGGATGGCGGCGTTCGGGCGCTACTCTCGACGGCGGGGCAGGCCGGAAAAGGTCCTTCTAGCGGGTCAGAGCACCTTCTTCAGAACCGGCCGGAGGTTCACCGCGCCATCCCTGAAGTCCCTCCACGGATCGGGTTTCTTCAGCAGGGCGGCGGCGTCGTGGAGGGTGTAGGCCTTCGGGTCGAGGCCGGATTTCACCTGGCCCCAGGACAGCGGGAAGGCGATGCCGGCGCCCGGGCGGGCGCGGGCGGACCAGGGGGCGACGGCCGTGGCCATGCGGCCGTTGCGCAGATAGTCGAGGAAGATCTTCCCGCCCCGGGCCTTCTTGGCGATGGTGGTGGTGAAATGGTCGGGGTCGCGGCGACGGACGATCTCGGACACCTCCTTGGCGAAGGCCTTGCACTGGTCCCATTCGATGCGGCTGCGGGCGTCGGCGAGAATGGGGACGACCACGTGCAGGCCCTTGCCGCCGGTGGTCTTGACGAAGGGGTTGAGGCCGAGGCCTTCCAGCTCCTTCCGCATGGTTTTCGCGGCGGCGATGACGTCGGCGAAGTCGAGGCCTTCGTCGGGGTCGAGGTCGAAGGTGATCTGGTCGGGCGTTTCCGGGTCGCCGGGCTTGCAGCCCCACGGGTGCAACTCCAGCCCGCCCGACTGGCCGATCGCGACGAGGCCGCCGACATCGACGACGCCGACGTAGGGCTTGCGCTCCTTCACATCGATCAGCTTCAGGCGGGGGTTGGAGCCGGGCATGGCGTGGCGCTGGAAGAAGCGTTCGCCGCCGATGCCCTCGGGCGCGCGGATGATCGAGACGGGCCGGTCGGCCACGTGGGGCAGGATCCGTTCGGCCGCCATTTCGTAGTAGCGCACCAGCTCGGCCTTGGTGATGGCGGGGCGGCCGTCTGCGGCGGGCCACAGCACCTTGTCCGGGTTGGAGATGGTCACGCCGGAGATGACGAGCTTGCCCTTGGCCGACTTGCCGGGGCGCTCGCCGGGCATGGCCAGCGGCGAGGAGGACGAGTGTTTGCCCGGCTCCTTCGCAAGGTCGGCCGGCGCGTGCGGCCGTTCGGTCACCTCGGACGGCGGCTTGTCCTCGCGCAGACCCTTGAAGGCGGCCTGGCGCAGCGAGCCGGTGTCGGTGTAGCCGCCGTGTTCGACCTCGGCGACCAGCACGGGCTCGGTCCAGTGGATGGTCATGCCCCCGGCGCGCGACTTCCTCGGCGCGTTCTTGCCGACGAAGGGGCTCCTGTCCGTCTCGGCCGCCTTGAGCTTCGGCAGCAGGGTCTTGAGCAGGGTCTGGTTGTAGCCGGTGCCGACGCGGCCGAGGTGGCGCAGGCCGCCCTCGTCCTGGACTCCGACGATCAGGGAGCGGAACCGGTCGCCCTCGGAGGTCCAGCCGCCGATGACCACCTCGTCGCCGCCGCGGCATTTGGACTTCAGCCAGGTCGTGGAGCGGCCCTCCGTGTACGGAGCATCGAGTTTCTTGGAGATGACGCCTTCCAGGTCCATGCGGCAGGCGCTCTCGAGGATGGCCTGGCCGGTGGTGGCGAAATGGTCGACGTAGCGGATGCGCTTGCCGGCGGATTTGGGAATGCGGTCGATGTACGCCTGCAGCCGCGCCTTGCGGTGCGACAGCGGCAGCCCGCGCAGGTCCTCCGGCCCTTCGAACAGCAGGTCGAAGGCGAAATAGACGAGATCCCCCGTCTTGCCGGCGGCGATGGCCGCCTGCAGGGCCGAGAAGTCGGGCATGTGGTTCTCGGCCAGGGCGCAGAGTTCGCCGTCGACCACGGCGTCGGGCCAGAGGGCGGCGTCGGCGGCGAGCTCGGGGAATTTGGCCGACCAGTCGAGGCCCTTTCGGGTGCGGATCGTCGCGCGGCCGCCGCCCGAGGCAACCTGTAGCCGGTAGCCGTCGAACTTGATCTCGTGGGCCCAGCCGGTCCCCTGCGGCGGATAGTCGGCGATCTTGCACAGCTGGATCGGCACGAAGGCGTGCGGCTTCGACGCGTGGCTGGTCACGGCTGGGCGAGCCTCGGGCGTGGGCGGCGCCGCCTTCTTCGTCTTCGCCGGAGAGAGCCAGCGCTTCCGGCCCTCCGCGATCTCGGCGAGGCTGCGGCCGCTGGCGACCGAGGCGTCGATCTCCATGTTGGCGTCGCCCTCGCCCGGCACGGCGTATTCGTCCTTCTCCTTGATCAGCAGCCAGTTGTTGCGCTTGGAGGGCTTGCCGCGATCGGAGCGCAGCCGGATCAGGGCCCATTTCCCCTGCAGGCGCTCGCCATGGACGATCATCTTCACGCTGCCCTTCTTGAAGGCGGCGTCGAGGTCATCCTCCTGCGGCTCCCAGGTGCCGCGGTCCCACATCTGCACCGTGCCGGCGCCGTAGTTGCCGGCCGGGATGGTCCCCTCGAAGGTCCCGTAGTCGAGCGGGTGATCCTCGACCTCGACCGCCAGCCGCTTGACCGAAGGGTCTCGCGACGGGGCCTTGGTCACGGCCCAGGACTTGAGCACCCCGTCCAGCTCGATGCGGAAGTCATAGTGCAGACGCGTCGCCGCGTGGCGCTGGATCAGATACTTCAGCCCGGCCTTGCGGGCCTTGCCCTTCTTGCCCTTCGGCTCAGGCGTCTCGCTGAATTTCCGCTTGGCCTTGTAGGTCTCCAGCTCGCCGCGCACCCGCGTCTCCCGTCAACGACCGAGGGGTCAGGGACGTGAAACGCGCCGGCGGCGAATTCGCTCAGCTTCAGTCCTGAGGCTCGTCCCCGGGCTTTTCGCCCCGGGCCGCGGCGCGCTTCTCGGCCTTGGCGGCGGCTTTTTCGGCGGCCTTCTTCGCGTCGGCGCGCTCGCGCTCCTGACGTTCGAAGCTGTAGTTGGGCTTGCGGGCCATCGGCGGGCTTCCTTTCCGGCGCGGCTGCGCCTGACGCGAGGGGCGCCGGGAGAACGCCGGGGACGCGGCGCGGGATGCATGCAGGGTGGGGCGCGTCGGCCCCGGCGACAACCGTTAATGGACGGGCGTTTAATCGACGGCGACGATCTCGACCGTCTGGCCGGCGACCACGGCCTCGTCGCCGACGCGTCTGCCGATCAGGGCCACAGCCAGCGGCGAGACGTGGCTGACCGAGCCGGCGGCGGGGTCGGCCTCGTCCTCGCCGGTGATGCGCCAGGTCTGGGTGCGGCCGTCCTCTCGCTCGATGGTCATCGAGCCGCCGAAGCGCACGCGGCCGTCGGGCGGGGTCTCGACCAGCTGGGCCGAGGCGCGGCGGGCGGACCAGTAGCGCAGGTCGCGGGTGGCGCGGGCCATGGCGGTGCGGTCGGCCTCGATCGAGCCGTGGGCCTGGGCGGCGCTGTAGGCCGCGCGCGCGGCGGCGAGGGCGGCGTCGATCCGCGCCAGTCCCTCGGGGGTGACGAGGTTCGGATGGGGCGAGATAGGGCGGTCGGGAAGGTCGGCGGCCGTGGCCTCCAGATCTTCCTCGCGGGTGAAGGCGACGCTCATGGGCAGGAAGCGTATGCCGATGCCGCGCGTTCCGGTCTAGAAGGCCGCATGAGTTCTCCAGACAAGACCATGCATGTGATCGGGGCCGGGCCGGCCGGGCTCATGGCCGCCGAACGGCTGGCGCAGGCCGGCGTCGCCGTGGTCGTGCACGAAGCCATGCCGTCCGTGGCGCGCAAATTCCTCATGGCCGGGCGGGGCGGGCTGAACCTGACCCATTCGGAGCCGCCGGAGGCGTTCACCGGCCGCTACGGCGAGGCGTCAGGGACCGTGACGGCGTGGCTGGAACGGTTCTCGCCGACGCATCTGATCGGCTGGGCCGAGGGGCTGGGGCAGCCGGTGTTCACGGGCTCGTCGGGGCGGGTGTTTCCGCGGGCGATGAAGGCCTCGCCGCTGCTGCGGGCGTGGCTGGCGCGGCTGGCGGAACTGGGCGTCGAGGTGCGGACCCGCTCGCGCTGGGTCGGCCGACGCGAGGGCGGCTGGGTGTTCGAGGCGCCCGACGGGGAGCGGGTCGAGCGGCCGGACGCGGTGGTGCTGGCGCTGGGCGGGGCGAGCTGGCCCCGGCTGGGATCGGACGGCCGCTGGCGCGAACGGCTGGAGGCCGAAGGGGTCGAGGTGGCGCCGTTCCGGCCATCCAACGTCGGCTTCGACGTGATGTGGTCGCAAGTGTTCGCCGAGCGGTTCGCCGGACAGCCGCTGAAGCCCGTGGCGCTGACGTTCGGGGACACAACCGTGCGCGGCGAGGCTATGGTGACGCGATACGGGCTCGAGGGCGGGGCGGTCTACGCCCTGTCCGCCGGGCTGCGGGAGGCGGTGGAACGGGACGGATCGGCGACACTGGTTGTCGATCTGCGGCCGGACCTGACGATCGAGGCGCTTGCCGGACGGCTGGCCAGGCCGCGCGGCAAGGACAGCGTCTCGAACTGGCTGCGCAAGGCGGCGGGCCTGTCGCCTGTCGGGGCCGGGCTGCTGCGCGAAATCCCCGGCGCCCTGCCGGAAGGGGCCGACAAGCTGGCGCGGCGGATCAAGGCGGTGCGGCTGACCCTGACAGGGGTGCAGGGACTGGCGCGGGCGATCTCGTCGGCGGGGGGCGTGCGGCTGAACGCCGTGGATGAGCGGTTGATGCTGAAGGCGATGCCGGGCGTGTTCGTGGCCGGCGAGATGCTCGACTGGGAGGCCCCGACCGGCGGCTACCTGCTGCAGGCCTCGATGGCCTCCGGTGTCGTCGCGGCGGAGGCCGTGCTGGACTGGTTGGCCGGGGACGTTAGGACGGGCGCATGACCGACCTCCCCGACATCCACGGCGTCTGCCCGCCCCGGTTCGCGGCGGTGAAGGACGCCTTCGCCGCCAATTTCACCGACGCGCCGGAGAGGCTGAACGAGCGGGCGGCGCGGTTCAGCGTCTGCCTCGACGGCGAGCCGGTCGTCGATCTGTGGGGCGGCTGGGCCGACACGGCGCAGACGGTTCCCTACGGACCCCACACGCTGACGCCGGTGTTCTCGGCAGGCAAGGCGGTGATGGCCCTGCTGATCGCGACCTGCGTCGAGCGGGGACGGCTGGACTACGAGCGGCCGGTGGCCAGCTACTGGCCGGACTTCGGCCAGGCCGGCAAGGAGGCGATCACCGTCGGCGAGCTGATGAGCCATCAGGCGGGCCTGCCGGGGTTCTCCGAGGGGATCGAGCCGCAGGACTGGTTCGATCGCAAGCGGGTGCTGGAGAAGCTGTGCGCCCAGGCGCCGATGTGGGAGCCGGGGACCGGCTCGGGCTATCACCCGATCACCATCGGCTTTCTGGCCGGCGAGCTGTTCCGGCTGGTCGACGGGCGGACCATGGGAACGGCGCTGCGCGAGGACTTCCCGGGCCTGGACCTGTGGATCGGCCTGCCGGAGGCGGAACACGACCGGGTGGCGCAGATGAGGAAGCCCTCGGCGCCGCCGAGCCTCGGCGGGCTGGACCCGATCAAGCGCTCGGCCTTCTTCGACAGGGGCTCGTCGCCCGGGCCGCGCGAGGCGACCGAGTGGCGGACGACGGAGATCCCGTCGGCCAATCTGCACGGCACGGCGGCCGACCTGGCGCGGTTGATGACGGTGGTGGCGACCGGCTGGTTCGGGGGACGCAGGGTGCTGTCGGAGGCCACGCTGGCGGCGGCGCGGCGCGAGCGGGTGCACGGCCAGGACCGGGTGCTGCCGTTCGTGATGGGCTGGGCGGCCGGCTGGACCTCGAACCGGGGGCTGGAGATTTTCGGGCCGAACCCGGAGGCCCGGGGGCACTACGGATGGGGCGGCAGCTGCGTCTGGGCCGACCCGGAGGTGGGGCTGTCGGCGGCCTATGTGATGACCCGCCAGTCGCCGCACCTGATCGGCGACCCGCGGGCGGTGCGGCTGCAGGACGCGCTCTACTCGGTCTTCTGACGACGAGGGGCGGTCAGACCGCCGATGACGCCTGACAGGACGGCGAGCCCGGCGCAGGTCAGGATGACGGCGCGGAAGGCCGCGTGGAAGGCCCCGCGGGCGGCGGGCTCGAGATCGGCCCCGCCCATCACTTCACCAAGGAGAGCCCGGGCGTCGGGGCTGTCGGCCCGGGCGACGAACACCGCCGACAGGATGACGCCCAGCAAGGCGATGGCGAGCAGGGCGGCGACGCGGGCGACGGCGTTGTTGATCCCGGAGGCGACGCCCGTATGGCCCTCCGGCACCGCGCCCATTACGGCGGCGGTCAGGGGTCCGACGGCGAGGGTCACGCCGACGGCCATGGCTATCATCCCGGCCAGCGGACCGTCGACATAGCCCGCGCCCGGGGCGGGCAGGGCCAGCAGGGCGAGGCCGAAGCCGGCGAGGATCGGGCCGAGGCTGAGCGATAGCCGGGCGCCGAAGCGGTCGGCCAGCTTGCCGGCGTAACCCGAGAACAGGCCCATGATGACGGCGAAGGGCAGCATGGCGGCGCCGGCGGCGGTGGCGCTCCAGCCGTGCACCCGGATCAGATCGAAGGGCAGGAAGAACATCGCCCCGCCGAGCGCGAAATAGAGCAGCAGCGTCAGCAGATTGACGCCGCTGAACACCGGCGAGCGGAACAGGCGGAGGGGCATCATCGGATGACGCTGGCGCGCCTCCGCGAACAGGAAGGCGGCCAGCAGGACGATCCCGCCAAGGAGGCCGGTCAGAATCGACGGATCGCTCCAGCCGAGGTCCGGCGCCGCGGTCAGGGCCCAGGTGAGGACGCCGAGGCCGGTCATCGCGAACAGGGCGCCGCGCCAGTCGAGGCCCCTCGCCTGCTCGTCGCGGCTCTCCGGTACGGCCTTGAGGGTGACCGCGATGGTTAGCGCGGCCAGCGGCACATTGATCCAGAAGATCAGGCGCCAGTCGGCGGCGTCGGCGAGCCAGCCGCCGACCAGCGGGCCGATCATGCCAAAGACCGCTCCCGCCCCGGCCCAGGTGCCGAAGGCCTTGCCGCGCTCCTCCGGCGGGAAGGCGGAGCCGATGACGGCGAGCGCGCCGGGGGTCAGCAGGGCCGCGCCGACGCCCTGCGCCGCCCGTCCGGCGATCAGCAGCTCGACGGTGGGGGCGAGGCCGCAGGCGATGGAGGCGAGAGCGAACAGGGCGACGCCGATCACGAACACCTTGCGGCGGCCGAAGCGGTCCCCGGCGGCGCCGCCGATCAGCACCAGGGCGCCGAGGGTGAGCAGATAGGCGTTGGAGACCCACTGAACAGCGGCCGGACCGGCCCGGAGGTCGTTCTGGATCGCCGGCAGGGCCACGCCCAGCGCCGAGCCGTCGATGAAGGTCAGGCTGGAGCCGAGGACGGTGGCGACGAGAATCCAGCGCTTGCGGGAGGCCGACAACGATGGATCGGCCATGGCGCGCTCCGGACGGGGGATCGGAAGCTAGGCCGGTTCCGCTGCGTTCTTCAAGGCTTGCCGGGCGGCCCGGACGCGGAAGAAGGCGGCCGCCGCGAACACCCCGGCCCCGCCCCAGATGAAGGCGAAGGACACCACCCGCAGCGGGGTCAGCGCCTCGCCGGCCCAGACGCCGACCATGAATTGCAGGGTCGGGGCGAGGAACTGGATGAAGCCGATAGTTGACAGCGGCAAACGCCGCGCCGACCAGGCGAACAGGGCCAGCGGCAGCACCGTGGCGGGGCCGTTGGCCAAGGCCCAGACGGTGTTGATCGGGCTGTCGAAGGCGACGCCGGCGCCGGTGTGCTGCAGCCACAGCACCCAGGCGAGGCCGAACGGGACCAGCAGCAGGCACTCGACCAGCAGGCCGGCCTGGGCGTCGATCGGCACACGCTTGCGGATCACGCCGTAGGTAGCGAAACTGAGGGCGAGGACGATGGATATCCACGGCGGCCGGCCCAGCGCCAGCGCCTGGAACAGCACCCCGACGGCGGCGAGGCCGATGGCGATCCAGCCCCAGCGGTCGATCTTCTCGCGGAACAGCCACAGCCCGACGACCATGTTGAGCAGCGGGTTGATGTAATAGCCGAGGCTGGCCTCGAGCGTGGCCTCGTGGGTCGTGGCCCAGACGTAGATGCCCCAGTTGAGCCCGATCAGCACGGTCGAAAAGGCCAGCCACGCCAGCGTCCGCGGCGAGGCGAAGACGGCGCGGACCTGTCCGCCCTGTTTGGCCAGCCAGACCAGCAGCCCCGCTACCGCCACGGCCCAGAGGGCGCGGTGGGCGAGGATTTCGAGCGCGTCAAAGCCGACCGCCGCCTGTCCCATGAACAGCAGGGGCATCACGCCCCACAGTCCGTAGCAGGCGAAGGCGGACAGCAGGGCGGCGCGGCCCTGATCCGGGCCGGTCGAAACGGACATGGTCATCTCCTTCGCCGGGGAGGGCGAACGGAAGGTCAGACGGTGAGGGTGCGATATCCGGACGAGGGTTTGATGGTCCCGGTTTCGTCGAGCAGCTGGGCGATCTGGACGGCGTTGAGCGCGGCGCCCTTGCGCAGATTGTCAGCGACGACCCACAGCGACAGGCCGTTCTCGACCGTGTGGTCCTTGCGGATCCGGGAGACGTAGACGGCGTGCTCGCCCGAGGCGTCGACGGGGGTGATGTAGCCGTCGTGCTCCTGCTTGTCGATGACCATGACTCCGGGGGCCTCGCGCAGGATGGCGCGAGCCTCGTCGGGGCTGATCGGGCGGTCGAATTCCAGCGTCACCGCTTCCGAATGGCCGACGAACACCGGCACGCGGACGCAGGTGACGGTCAGCTTGATCGATGGATCGAGGATCTTGTGGGTCTCGTCCCACATCTTGGCCTCCTCGTCCGTGTAACCGTCGTCGCGGAAGGAGCCGATGTAGGGGATGACGTTGAAGGCGATCTGCTTCGGGAATTTCTTCGGCGTGGCGTCGCCGAGGCCGTAGATGGCCTTGGTCTGGTTCCACAGCTCGTCCATGCCTTCCTTCCCGGCGCCCGACACCGACTGGTAGGTCGAGACCACCGCGCGGATGATCTTCGCCGCGTCGTGCAGGGGCTTCAGGGCGACGACCAGCTGGGCGGTCGAGCAGTTGGGGTTGGCGATGATGTTCTTCTTGCGGGCCAGCTTGATGGCGTCCGGGTTCACCTCGGGCACGATCAGCGGCACGTCGGGGTCCTTGCGGAAGGCCGAGGAGTTGTCGATCACGATCGGGCCGGCCTTGCCGATCTTCTCGGACCACTGGCGCGAGACGTCACCGCCGGCGCTCATCAGCACGATGTCCACGGTCGAGAAATCGAACTCCTCGATGTCGCGGCATTTGACGACCTTGTCGCCCCACGCCACCTCGACGCCCTTCGACTTGCGCGAGGCGAGGGCGTGCATCTCGTCGACGGGGAACTCCAGTTCCTCGAGGATGTTCAGCATCTCCCGGCCGACATTGCCGGTGGCGCCCACGATGGCGACTTTGTAGCCCATGAGGTGGTCCTTCGACGCGCCAGGCTCGGCTCGCGGAGCCTCGCTGCTTGAGCGCAAAATTGAGTGATGCCGACCGTGCCGGACGACGATGGCTCTATGTGGGCCTTCGCAGGCGCGAAGCAATCGCTTTTCAGCGACGGCTGGCGCCGTTAAGGCCGAGAAGGATGGGATCACGCATACGCGCTGCTTATGAAAAGCGGCTGGCCGACGGCCGACTGACGCCCGACCCGTCGCAGGTCCCGGTGGTCGACGCGCTGGCGCGGCTGGAGATCGACCTTGGGAGGAAGGGTCGGTTGGGCGGGCTGCTGGGCGGACCGCCGGAGGTGCGGGGCGTCTATCTGTGGGGGCCGCCGGGGCGGGGCAAGTCCATCCTGATGGACCTGTTCTTCGCCTGCGCGCCGGAGAAGCGGAAGAAGCGCGCCCATTTCCACGCCTTCATGGCACGGGTGCACGGCCTGATCCGGCAGTGGCGCGAAGGCGACGCGGATGCGCGCAAGGCGGTGTTCGGGCAGTGGAAGGGCGACGATCCGATCCGTCCGGTGGCGGAGCTGATCGCCTCGGAGGCGCGGCTGCTATGTTTCGACGAGTTGCAGGTCGCCGACATCGCCGACGCCCTGATCCTGGGGCGGCTGTTCGAGGCCCTGTTCGAGCGGAAGGTGGTGCTGGCGGTGACATCCAACCGGGCCCCGGACCAGTTGTACCTTAACGGGATCAACCGCGAGCTGTTCCTCCCCTTCATCGACCTGATCGAGGCGCGTTGCGAGGTGGTGTCGGTGGCGGGCGCGCGCGACTGGCGGCTGGACCGGCTGATGGGCGACCGGGTCTGGTTCACGCCCCCCGACGCGCCGGCGCGGGCCGGGTTCGAGGCGCTGTGGTCGGACCTGAAGGGCGAGCAGGAGGAATGCCCGGCCCACCTGACCGTGCTGGGCCGGGACGTGGTCATCGAGCGCACCGACGGCGGGCTGGCCCGGGCGACCTTCGCCGAACTGTGCGGCCGGGCGCTGGGACCGCAGGACTATCTGGCCGTGGCCGAACGGTTCCACACCCTGTTCGTCGAGAACGTGCCGGTGCTGGGCCCGGCCAATCACCACGAGGCGCGCCGCTTCGTGACCCTGATCGACGCCCTCTACGAGGCGGGAACGCGGCTGGTGGCCCTGGCCGAGGCGCCACCGGAAGCGCTCTATCGCGAGGGTGTGGGGGCGTTCGAGTTCGAGCGGACCGTGTCGCGGCTGAACGAGATGGCGGGGGCCGATTGGCTGGCCCGCGAACGGGACTGAGCGGTCCGCGGAGCGCCTTGATTTCGCCCGCCATCCGTCGATAGGTGAAGGCTCGCAGGAGAAAACGATGATCCGTCTGGCCACCTTCGCCGCCGCCGCCGTCATGGCCATGGCCGCACCCGCCGCCGCGACCGCCTTTCCCGCCGCCCCCGTCCAGACGGCGACCGATCCGACCGTCTCCGTCGAGGCGGTCCGGTCATGGCTGATCTCGAAGGGCGGCACGGTCAGCGAGGTCAACCGCCGGGAGGGCGAGACCTGGATCAGCATCACCGACGGACCGCTGAACTGGGTGATCTTCTTCTACAGCTGCCAGGCCGACCTCTGCGGCGACATCCAGTACGCGGCCAGCTTCTCCAATCCGACCATCACCCCGACCATGATCAACGACTGGAACCGCGATCGCCGCTTCCTGAAGGCCTTCTTCAGGCCCGGCGAGGCGGGCGGGGACAATACGGCGGTGGTCCAGTACGACGTGCTGATCCACAGTTCCGACGTCGAGCAGCTGACCGACCACACGGCCCTGTGGCTGGACCTGGTGGGCGATTTCGGCACGACGGTCGGATATTTCGCCGCCGCGCAATAGCGGAACCTCGCTGCCCGGCCGCCGGCCTGCTAACGCGGGCGGATGAAGCCTGAACACCTGGACGTGCTGATCGTCGGGGCCGGCGCCGCCGGCATGATGTGCGCCATCGAGGCCGGCCGTCGCGGACGGACCGTGCGGGTGCTCGACCACGCCCGGGCGCCCGGCGAGAAGATCCGCATCTCGGGCGGCGGGCGCTGCAACTTCACCAATCTGGGGACCGGGCCGGGGAATTTCCTCGGCGAGAATCCGCGTTTCTCCACTTCGGCGCTGCGCCGGTTCACCCAGCACGACTTCATCAAGCGGGTGGATAGGGCGGGCATCGCCTGGCATGAGAAGACCCTCGGCCAGCTGTTCTGCGACGACAGCGCCAAACAGATCATCCGCATGCTGACGGACGACATGCGGGTGGCGGGGGCGCGGCTGTCGCTGGGCGTCTCGGTGGAGCGGGTCGCGCGGGCGGGAGAGGGATTCGAGGCGGCGCTGTCGGACGGTTCGGTGGTGCGGGCGTCATCGCTGGTGCTGGCCACCGGCGGCAAGTCGATCCCGAAGATGGGCGCGACGGGCTGGGCCTACGACACCGCGCGGGCGTTCGGGCTGCGGGTGACGGAGACGCGGCCGGCGCTGGTTCCGCTGACCTTCGAGGCCGGTCTGCTGGAGCGGCTCAAGCCGCTTGCGGGGGTGTCGGTGGAGGCGGTGGTCTCGCACGGCAAGACGAAATTCGCCGAAGGACTGCTGTTCACTCATCGCGGACTCAGCGGGCCGTCCGTGCTGCAGATTTCCAGTTATTGGCGCGAGGGCGAGGCGATCTCGGTGGCCATGGCCCCCGGGGTCGACGTGTTCGCGCGGCTGAAGGCGATGAAGGCGGAGAACGGTCGGCAGGCGGCGCATACGGCGCTGGGCCATATCGTTCCGAAGCGTCTGGCCGAGGTGCTGGTCGAGCAGGAGGCGGCGACGGGCAATCTGGCCGACCTGTCCGACAAGGCCCTGCGGCGGCTGGACGAGGCGGTCAATGGCTGGAGCGTCAAGCCGGTGGGGAGCGAGGGCTACCGGACGGCGGAGGTGACGCTGGGCGGTGTTGCGACCGACCAGCTGGACCAGCAGACCATGGCGGCGAAATCCGTGCCCGGCCTGTATGTGATCGGCGAGGCGGTGGACGTCACCGGATGGCTCGGCGGCTACAACTTCCAGTGGGCGTGGTCGTCGGGCTGGGCCGCGGGACAGGGATGCTGAGGCGTATTTGTCGCGGGTCTTGCGGGGATGGGCGGGTTGCCGGAACCACCGTCCGGCCATAGCTCTTCATCCAGCTTCACGGAGAACGTCCCGATGCCCCTGCTGATGTGCCCCAACGACAACGCCGCCATGCAGACGCTGGAGAGGGGCGGCGTGCAGTTCGACATGTGCCCGAACTGCCGCGGCGTCTGGCTGGACCGGGGCGAGCTGGAGAAGCTGATGGCCGCGGCCACCGAGGAGGGCCGCGCCTCGGCCACGCCGCCGGCCCAGGCCGCGCCGCAGCCATACCCGCCGCAAGCGGCGCCGCAGCCATGGGGTCAGCAGCCCCAGCAGGGCTATCGCGAACCGCCGCGCTACAAGGACGACCGGTATCGCGACGACGACTACAAATACCGCAAGAAGAAGCGCGACAGCATCTTCGACATCTTCGACTAGGCCTCAGGCGGCCAGACCCGCCGCCTTCATCAGCCCCTTGAGCGGCGCCAGCGCTTCCGGCGCGGCGGCGAGGACGGCCCGGTTGTCGGGCGCGCGGAACAGCTTGACCGCTTCAGCCCTCGCCCGGTCGGCGGCGGGCCCGAGCGGCGCGGTTTCGCCCGCGGCCATGCGCAGCAGCACGGACAGCTTCTGCGGCAGCGGGGCCGGCGAGCGGGCGAGCATGACCGTGATCCTCGCCTCGGCCTCGACGGTCCCGCCCACCGCTCCGATGGCGGCGACGATCTCGGTCTCGTCCCGCTCCGACAGACCGCAACCGCGCACCGCGCGCGCCAGCCCGGCCAGGACGCCCAGCTTCTGGGCGGCGGTCTGATCGGCCGACGGCGTCCGCATCTCGCCCTCGAAGCGCAGCGAACCGACGCAGGCGGACAGCCAGCGGGCGGCGGCGCGCTTGTTGGCCAGTCCGGTGACGTTCTCGCACAGCCGGGTCAGGGCCTCGGCCTCGCACAGCACGGTGTTGCACGGCTTGACGTAGGCGGCGACGAAGTCGGCGGTGACCAGGGCCTTGGAGCGCTCGTTGAAGGCGGTCTGGACCTCCTCGAGAGTCAGCAGCCGTCCCGCCGTCGCCGTCAGGGTCATGGCCAGGGTGCGCAGGATGTCGATCTCGCCGCCGGCGTCGCTGGGGCGCAGGCGGCGCGGGCTCATCAGTTCGCGCACGACCATGCGGGCGAGCGACGCCGACAGCAGAGGGAACTGGCCCGCCGCGACGCGTTCGCCCAGCCGGGCGGCGGGTCCTTCGACCACCGGCACCTGCAGCGCTAGGCGGGGATCCTGGCTGATCAGGGCGGCGACCTCGCGCGGAGCGACCATCCGCACCACGGCCGCCAGCGAGGCGCCTTGGTCGAGGGCGGGGCCGAGCACATCGGCCAGATTGGTTCGGGCGGCGAAGAGTTCGCACATCACCTGTTCGATCGGCACCATGACCATGGCGTGGGGCGGCCCGTCCATCGGCGCCCGCTCGGCGAGGTCCATCAGCCGGTCGAGCCGCGCCCGGCCGCCGCGCACACCCTTCAGGGCGCCGGAAATGATGCCGCCCATGATGAAGGCGCGGTCGGACTGTCCGGCCAGCCGGTGGGCCAGATCGGCGAGGGAATGATTCTCGAGGTCGGGGAACTGATTCTTGCGCCCGGCGAACAGCAGGCGCTCGATCGTCCGGTCGGCGAGTTTCTGATAGTGGCGGACGAGGTCGTGCACCGGCTGGCCCACGGCCTGGCTCTCGGGCACGGCGACCTTCTGGATGGCGTGCTGCAGCTCGACTCCGGAGGCTTCCAGCCTTTCGGCCAGGTCGGGGCGGTGAAGCAGTTCGAAGGCGGTGACGCCCTGGCGGTTGAGCCAGTCCTCGAGCACCCGGCCGATCAGGTCGCGGGCCATCGGCGCATACAGGTCCTGGGGCGAGCCGCAGCGCTGGCCGGCCTCGTCCTCGGGGATCACCCGCTTGCGTTGCACCTCGGGCGCGCCGCGGGTCAGGACGGTGACGCTGTTGAAGGCCATGGTGTCCGGGTCGAGCGTCTCCTTGGTGACGCGGACGGCGGCGGCCCGGTTGTCCGCCAGCAGTTCCTCGGCCGTCTCGATGGCGTTGGCGCGGTCCTCCGTCGCCATCTGGAGGCTCCAGGGGGCGGGCGCTGTCTTGCGGATATAGACTTCGTAGTGAACGGGGCCGGCCATGAAACGCTCGCACTGATGACGCCGCATGATGGCGCCAAGGCTTTAAGGTCGGGTTTCATTGCGCATTCAGGCGGAGCGGCCCATTTTATCGCCGTAATCTCACCCAGTTGATTTAGAACGGTAACGCTTGCCGCGCGTTGAGTGCGGGACGGGAAGCCTGCAAGGAGACCGCCTTGGCCAACATCACCCTGGTCGATGACGACGAAAACATCGTGGCGTCCGTCTCGCTGGCGCTGGAAAGCCATGGCCACAAGATCACCGCCTATCACGACGGGGCGTCGGGCCTCGAGGCGCTGGAGACGAATCCGCCGGACCTGGCGATTCTCGATGTGAAGATGCCGCGGATGGACGGGATGGAGGTGCTGCGCCGCCTGCGCCAGACCTCGCAGATCCCGGTCATCATGCTGACCTCGAAGGACGAGGAGATCGACGAGATCCTCGGCTTCAACCTCGGCGCCGACGACTACATCCACAAGCCGTTCAGCCAGCGGCTGCTGATCGAGCGGGTCAAGGCGCTGCTGCGGCGCACCGGCGCCGACGGCGGCGAGCCGGAACCGTCGGGCGACGGTTCCGCCAAGGCCATCAAGCGCGGCAAGTTGTCGATGGACCCGGCCCGGCACGAATGCACCTGGGACGGCAAGCCGGTGAAGCTGACGGTGACCGAATTCCTGCTGCTGCAGGCGCTGGCCCAGCGGCCCGGCTTCGTGAAGAGCCGCGACAATCTGATGGACGCCGCCTACGACGACCAGGTCTATGTCGACGACCGCACCATCGACAGCCACGTCAAGCGGATGCGGAAGAAGTTCAGGGTGGTCGATCCCGAATTCGACGCGATCGAGACCCTGTATGGCGTCGGATACCGCTACCGCGAGAGCTGAGCCGGCCGATCCGGCCGACGACGACCGACCGCGCCGCCCCCGGCGGTTCGGAGGCTCGCGGCTGGGCGGATTCATTCTCGCCCTCAACCTGCTCAGCCTGCTGATCCTGTTCGGCGGCGCCCTGGCGCTGAACGAGTGGCGGCGTGGCCTGATCGAGGCCCGGCAGGAGACGCTGGCGGCGCAGGCCGAGCTGCTGGTTCAGGTCCTCGGAGAGCCCGAGATCGGGGTCACCCGCGGGGTGCCCACGCCCTACCTCGACGGCCCGGAAGCCAGCCAGTGGCTGCGCGACAACTTTATTCCGGAAGGACAGCGGGCCCGGCTGTTCGATGTCGACGGCGTGCTCGTCGCCGACAGCTACGATGTGACCGAGGCCATACCGGGAGAACCCCTGCCCCCGGCCTTGCCGGCAGGCAGTCCTCCGGCGGTTCCCGACGCCGACGAAAAGGCGAACGACGCCCGCGAACTGGAACAGGCCCGGGCGGCGCTGGCCGCAGAAATCGAAAACGCTCTGGAAGGCCGATCCTCGGCGACCCTGCGGATGTCGGAAAGCGGCGACCGGGTGGTTTCGGTGTCGATCCCCGTTCGCCACGTAGAACAGGTGCTGGGCGTGCTGACGCTGGAGGCCGGCGACGTCGACGAGACGCTGGCGGCGCAGCGTCTGGCGCTGATGCCGTTCGCCCTCGTCGCCCTGTTCGTGTCGCTGCTGTCGTCGCTGCTGCTGCATCTGTTCGTGGCCCGGCCGGTGATGCGGCTCTCGGCGGCGGCGGATGCGGTGCGGCTGCAGCGGGCCCGGGCCATCTCCCTGCCCGACCTCGACCACCGCAAGGACGAGATCGGCGACCTGGCGCGGTCGCTCGAAACCATGACCGAGACCCTGTCGGACCGGATGGACGCCATCGAACGCTTCGCCGCCGATGTGGCCCACGAGATCAAGAATCCGCTGACCTCTATCCGTTCGGCGCTGGAGACCCTGCCGCTGGTCAGGACCGAGGCCCAGCGGGAGAAGCTGACCGCCCTCCTGCAGCAGGACGTGCGGCGGCTGGACCGGCTGATCACCGACATCTCCAACGCCTCGCGGCTGGACGCCGAGTTGAACCGCGACCGGCCCCGGCCCATCGACCTGACCGTGCTGCTCAGCGAGATCGTCGGCGTCTACGAGGCCGGAATCGGGCCAGACGGAGGAGTGCATGTGCGCTTCGCCGCCGCCGAGCCGGAACACGCCGTCATCCGCGGCCGCGACGGACCGCTGGGCCAGGTGTTCCGCAACCTGATCGACAACGCCCGCTCGTTCAGCCCGCCGGGCGGGGAAGTGCGGGTCAGCCTGGCGCGCGACGACATCGATCCCGACCGGCCGGTGCGCGTCCGTGTCGAGGACGACGGGCCAGGCATCCCGCCGGAGAACCTCGAGACGGTGTTCGAGCGCTTCTACACCTCGCGTCCCCGCGGCACGGCGTTCGGGACCAACTCCGGCCTCGGCCTGTCGATCGTCAAACAGATCGTCGAGGCGCACGGCGGACAGGTCTGGGCCGAGAACCGCCGCGGCGCCGACGGCGAGATCGTCGGCGCGCGTTTCGAGGTGGCCCTGCCCACGGCGCCCTCGGGACGGCGGCCGTGATCAGGCTTCGGTCATGAGCGGACGGCAGCCGCTGCACGGCACCGTGGCGGCGCGCTGGCGGCCGGGCGTCGGCTGGCGCGCGGTGCTGATCACGGGTCCCGCCGGCGCCGGCAAGAGCGACCTGACGCTGCGGCTGATTGGACGCGGCTGGCGTCTGGTGGCCGACGACTACGCCCACGTGATTGCGTCCGGGGGCGTCCTCTATGCGGTCGCGCCGGAGACCATCGCCGGGCGGATGGAGGCCCGGGGGGTGGGCGTCGTGCCGGCCTGCGCGCGCGGCCTGACCCGGCTGTCTCTGACCGTGGATCTGACCGGAGACCCCGTCGAGCGCCTCCCGGAAACCGAGACCCGGGTCTTCGAGGGGGTGGCGTTGCCGCTGCTGCGCCTGAACGGATTCGAGGCCTCGGCGGTCGAAAAGGTCGCGACGGCGCTCGCCCGGCTTTAACCGGGGACGGAGTTGGGCTATTCCGCGCGGCTTGCGGCCGGTCCAGCGGACGGCCGGAGACGCGGGGCGCGAGTCTTGGTGAAGCCTTCATGATCGGCCTGGTGATCGTCACCCACGGGGGTCTGGCCTCGGAATTCCTGTCGGCCATGGAGCATGTCGTGGGGCCCCAGCGGGGCGTCGCCGCCATCTGCATCGGCCCCGAAGACGACATGGAGCGCCGCCGGCGCGACATCGTCGACGCCGCCCGCGCGGTCGATGACGGCGACGGCGTCATCCTGCTGACCGATATGTTCGGCGGAACCCCCTCCAACCTCGCCATCTCGGTGATGGAGGAGACCCACGCCGAGGTCATCGCCGGACTGAACCTGCCGATGCTGATCAAGCTGGCCAGCGTGCGCGGGCGCGAGCCGCTGCAGGCCTGTGTCGCCCACGCCCAGGACGCGGGACGCAAATACATCTCCGTCGCCAGCTGGGTGCTGCAGGGCGAGAAATGAGCGGCGTGACCGGCCGGGCGGCGGCGACCGCCAATATCTGCAACTCCCGCGGCCTGCACGCCCGGGCCAGCGCCAAATTCGTCAAACTGGCCTCGAGCTTCGACGCCGAGGTCCACGTCACCCGCGACGGAGTCACGGTCAACGCCCTGTCGATCATGGGCCTGCTGATGCTGGGCGCCGGCAACGGCTGCGGCATCGACATCGTCGCCGAGGGGCCCGAGGCGGAGGCGGCGGTGGCGGCGCTGGCCGACCTCGTCGGACGCCGCTTCGACGAGGACCAGTAGCGAAAACGCCCCGACGGCGGACCGTTGGGGCGTTCTTTCTGGTGCGCCGGCGCTCGCGACTCGGTCGCTCGCGGCGTGAGCCTACGGCGTTTCGGTGATCAGCAGGGCGGCCGAGGCGGTGCCGCCGTTGAAGGTGCCGATCCAGATGTCATAGGTGCCGCTGGACGGCTTGTTGAAGCGCACCTCGGCGTCGCCGTCGCCCCAGCTGTCGTCATCGCAGTACCACTGGCCGTCGGGGCCGTTGATGATCAGGGTGGTGTCGGTCGACGAACGGGTGCGGAACACCAGCGGCAGCGAACCGGCGCTGTAGGTGACCTCATAGTCCGGCGCGTCAGAGATATCGCCGACGCAGGCGCCCGGCAGATCGGTGTCGGTATAGGCGTCGATCGAACCGCCCGCGGTCAGGTCGACCCGGTGCGGATCCGGCGTGAAGCCCACGTTCAGGCGGATTTCGCCGAAATTGGCGGTCAGGTTGGCGTTCTGCGCGGCGGCGGCGCCGGGCGCGGCGAGCATGGCGGCCAGCGCCAGCGCGCTGATGAGACGTTTCATGTTGGTTCCCCCGGGGTTCCCTGTGGATCAGCCCGAGCCGACTCCACGCCAAACGCGGGGCGTCGTCAAGCTGGGCTAACGCCGTTGTCAGGTTTCGTGGGAGAGTGTCGTCGACGCGGCGAATCCCGCATCATCCTGCGAAGCGCGTCAGCGCGGAGCAGGATGGTGGACCCGAGGGGAGGCCCTCCGCGCCACGAAAAATCAACCACTTAGGTCCGCGTCCGCGCCCCGTGTGGGTAGGCCCTGTGTAGCAGTCCACGCCGTTCCCGCCTAGCTCGCGGAACGGCAAAGCACTCAGAGAGGGGGCCGGGCAGCTAGTGGGCTGCCATGCCCTCTATGACTACATCGGTCCGGATGAGCCGTGCGATGTCCTCAAGGAGGGTTTCTCGCGCAACTTCGATTGCACGAATGCGCCCTGCCACTTCCCGTTGTCGCTCGATGTCCGGAAGTCCGTCCTCGCGGATCGGAAGTGCGATCCTTGCTTGCTTCGCCATTCCGACTGAGACCCGTGTGTAATCGGGTGCGCCATTTGGCTTGAAGCGACCCACTGCCATCTCTTGGAAGATCGGCGTCAGAGCGTGCTCAAAGAACGGAAGGTGAAGATGCGCTTCCATCTCGGGGAGTGGCTTTAAAATGCCAGCATGGCTGTTAGCGGAAAACCGCCCTGTACGCGCAAAGACAGGACCAGCGTAACCGTCAGCGGCCCAAGTTAGGTACTCGCCTTCGAAGTCGTACCGGTCAATGCGGCCCACCACCTCGTCACGGAAGGCGCTGCCTGAGTAGATAGGGTACTGGCCGGGATGCATCCGTACGTACTGTTTGGTCAGCGATCCGTCCCCCTTCATGGGCCTGAACAGATCGGTCAGGGCGAAAGTAGCGTACGGAACCTGCGGCTCGGGTACGGCCAACTTCAGCCGTTCCAGTTCGTCGGAGAAGAGGGCTAACTCGCGCTTGATTTGGGTTACGCGGAGGTACCGGCCCGCAATCTCGCGCTGCGCTTCAAGATCGGGAGCGCCATGGTGATCGACAGGGACGGATACCTTGCAAGCCCGGAGGTTGCGGAGCGACACCTTGGTATAATCACTTGCCCCATCCGCCTTGTATCGGCCCACCGCCACGGCGGAGAAGCTCCGGGACAAGGTGGGCACGAAATAGGGCAGATACAGGAGTTCCTCGAACCCTGGCCTAGGACGCAGCACCCCCGCGTCGCCGTTCACGGAGAACTCACCGGTTCGGAGGACTACCCTCCCGGCATACCCGCTCCGGGTCCAAGTCAGCGTGTCTCCCGCATAATCGAAATGTGAGATGCGTGCGTAGACGCTCTTTTCGTCCGTCGTGGCGGAATAGACTGGATACTCGCCCTGATTGGCCCGGACGTATTCCCGCGTGTAGCGGCTATCTCCCTGCTTCACTTCGAACAGGTCGTCCACGGAGAACTCAGCCAGCATGGCCGTTCTCAAGTAGGGCGCTGATGCCGTCACGAATGCCCTTCAGCGCGCCGAAGAACTCCTCTTCGCTGAGCGTCGGCTGCTCCTCGTGAATGCCAAGAGCAATGCGCTCCTGTTTTGACCAGAGGCGATCGACTGTCCAAGTGCTTGACGCAAACAGAACATCGGCATCAACAAACTTCAGCTTGGGCGAGGTGAGGTGCGCAAGGGCTTCGGTCTCCTCCGGGAGACGGGGCTTCGAAGAGACAAAGCCACGGAAGAGCCGCGCCATCTCTGGCATGTCGCTTTCCGGCACTGGGAAACGCGCCGCATCTAGTGTTTCGCCAATAGCGGTAACGACATACGCGAAGACGGGATGGGTTTGCGGTTCTGCACGCTTCCGCTTCTTGGTCAGGCACAGCACGTAGGTCTTCTTGCTTGTCGCAAAGAAGGTCCTCACCGGTAGGGAAACGATCCCGTCCACGAAGCATTCTTCGGCTATCCAACGCCGAAGGCGGCTGTCAGCATCCCTTAGGAATATACCGTCCGGCAGGATTACGAACGCACGACCGTCAGGACGAAGCTCACGAACGATTTTCTCAATGAACAGCCCTTCAACACCAGTTCCCCCCGCGTCGTATCTCAGCCCCTGTCGCCGGGCCGCCTCCTTCAAGTTCGCGGACCCTGAGGCAACATAGGGCGGATTGGACAGGACTAGATCGTAGCTCCCCTCCTCAATCTCGGCGAGCGAACCGAGGCTGGTGTCGGTATAGGCGCGGAAAATGCCGTTGAACATCTCGGCTACGGCGCGGGTAGCTTCGGGATGGGCAGAGAGAAGGTCGGACTGGTAGATTACGAAGTTGGCCTTCGCGAGGATGATGGTCAGATTGTCGTCCTGGCGGTCGCTGCCCTTATCATAACCCCGGTACTCGATGTCACACACGACCACCGGTTCGACTGTCCGGCTTCGCCCCTGACCTCTCTCTTGCATCTCGATCCGGAAGTCATTCCGCCGCAGCCGCGCGGCTCTCCGGGATGCGGCTTCCAGAGGAAAACCGCCGACGCCGCAGGCCGGATCGCCTATCCGCGAGCCGTTCGGAAGAGCCTCTACATTGGCCATGTCGACAATCCCCGCCATTAGACGACGAGGGGTGAAGAACTGGCCGAGGGAGCGTTGCCCCACACTTCCCTTCAGGAAGTCTTCGAACAATCGAGATTTGAAATCCTTGTCGATGCCGACGAGGCGGCCACCATTCGGGTCGCGCTCATAGTCCTTGAACCGCTGAAGGATCTTCTTGAAGACGTAGTTGTGGTCGGTGTTCTCGGCGTTCAGGGAAAACCCGTTGAGCAAGGTCGTTCCGTCGTCTTCGTTAGCGGGGAACATACCCTTGATGTAGTCTCGGACGTTTCGCCGGTAATAGCGGAGGCATTGCTCCGCGGGCTTTCCGAGAACGGCATCAAAGCTGATGTCAGTGCCGCTGCTATCGGTGGTGAGTACGCCCAAGTCCGATAGGTACTTGAACATGAATATCTCAACGAACGTCGCCAATGCCCGGTCCGGAGGCGGCGTGTTCGCGGAAGTGTAGATGTCTTGCCAGATTGAGCGTGCCAAGGCCGAGGGGTTCAGTGACCTTCGGGGGTGTATGCGTTCCCCTTCCAACCTATCGTCGATGTCAGAGACGAGTTGGATGGCGGCAGCTACAGCAGCGGTGTCAGCTGCGTCTGGTGACGGGAAGGGTAGTGAAACGAGCGCTTCGTCCTCGCCAAAGATCGGGTGGTGCTCACCGTCGATGTGCGGCAGGAACCAAAAGCTTCGGCGACCATCCGTGCTGATGCAAACCTTGGCCGACACGGCCGCGCCGACGCTCGCCGCTTGGGCGATCCCATCATCCACTGAGAGATTGCGCTTGAACTCAACGACCGCGACAACACGCGGGTGACGGGCCCGTCTGTCAATGATGAGACCGTCGGGCTTTCGCGCTTCGAAGCCTGCATAGTCACGTGCCGGTATAAGCTTTGCGCTTCGAAGGGCTGCTAGCGAGGTGGCTCCGATGTTCAGATATTCGAACGGCCCGAAAGGGCGTCCGGCTCGCTCTAACCCACGTTGAATAAGCTCTTCTGACATAGGTACCGCTCGGCTTCTGAGCGGCTGGCTTCACACAGTTGGGGTTAACTGCCCGTTAGGCACACGGAGCGCGGTTCGGGGCGCTGAGCAAAAGACTATACCGTTCCCACTCCAGGACCTGAAAATGGGCCGCTCACGCGAGCTGCCACCTGAGGCCGATAGAGACTGGGCTTCCCCCATGGGGCCTACTTCGTGTCGCGTGGCGGGTTCGGATCGTTGCCGGGCGGTACCGTGTCGCTATCCCTGAACTTACCGTCCTTGCCTTGGGTCACGACCTCGCCGCCACCGGCGTTCTTCACAATCTGCCGTGCAACCGCTTGAGCCTCGGCTTGCGTGGGGACCACGGCACTAGCTCGCTTTGCCCCCGGTGCTTTGACCGCCCACCCATCCGGGTGATTGACGACGAACCTGTCACTCTTCTTTACCACAGACGGTCTCCCTGCTCAGCTTGCGTACCGCTGAGATGGGAACCGTTGCGTTAGGATCAAGTCCGCCTGAGTGGCTCGAAACTTGTAACTTGGGCGCCATGGCTCAAGAGATACCTTGACGGGCTTTCGAGCCATGCTTATGAGCTAGGGAATAACCACCCCTAACTTGTGAGCCATACATGCACCGCATCGCGTACTATCGGGTAAGCACCACCGACCAGAGCATCGAAGCGCAGCGCCACGCGCTAGGCGGCGGCTTTGATCAAGAGTTCAGCGACGAAGGCGTTAGCGGCGGGACAATGGCTGCGTCTCGTCCTGGCTTCGCAGAGATGCTCTCAAAGGTGCGGTGCGGCGATGTCGTCCATGTGTATGCCGTTGATCGCCTAGGGCGTGATGCGCTCGACGTACAAGCAACCGTGCGCCGATTGATCGACAGCGGCGTAACGGTCCACGTCCACGGGATCGGCCCGATAGGGCGCGGCGTCGGGGAGCTTATTTTGGCGGTTCTGGCCCAAGTGGCAGATATGGAGCGCCAGAGGATTGCGGAGCGGACGCGGGCGGGCCGGGAGGCCGCTAGGGCGTCGCTGGAGGCCACGGGAAAGACGCGCCGGGGGGCGACCAGCCTCGGGCGTCCGAAACGGGCTGACGCGGCCTCCGTGGCCGAATGGCGAAAAGCGAACGGCCCGGCACCCCACGGCGCGAGCATCGCCGACACAGCCCGGCATTTTGGCCTCTCGAAAGCGACCGTTAAGCGTTACTGCGCAGCTACGGCATAGCGTCCCGAGAGAATGTGATGGCACCCGAGCGACTTCTTGAACTGGTGGCGGATTGGTCCAACGCCAATCAGGGCTTGGTTAGCCTCGCAATATTCGCGGTCACGATTGGGTTCGGTTGGGCCTCAGGCATCTTTGATGCGCTCAGGCGGCGACCAAAGTTCCGCTTCCGATTAATCGAAGGCCCTACCTTCTGTTGCACATTCGATGTTGGGAAAAAGTCTGGTGAGCATGATGTGCACCGTACTGGCATTGCCCTTTACCTACACATTGCCAACGTGGGTTCAGCGCCTAGCAGCATCGAAACGGTTCACATCGCATATCACTGGCCGATGCTGCCGTTCACCAAGCTTTGGTGGAAATACTCCGTCGGCTGGTTCTGGCTGACCGACCAAGCGACGGCCATCTCCGACTTCCAAGTGGCTATCGGCGGGCACATAAAATTCTTCCCGTTCCTCTTCCAGCGCAGCGGTATCTCGCAATCCTCCGCTGACACGTATCTGGAGGTTGGGAAGTCGACCAACGGGGTCGTCTATTTTGAACAGCAGGACAGTTTTGGGGGATGTTTTCCCCTCGTTCTGGAAGGGAAAGTGCCGATGAAGGTGAAGCTCATCGACGCGTTCGGCAAATCGTACACGCGCAAATTCATGGTCCCGAGCGTCGGCCTGTCCGAAGCCCGCGTGTACAATCCAACATTCGGTCAAACCTTGGCCGAGCTTCGCGGGGAGCCGCTCCCCTTTGACCGTCCAAGTGATGACCAATCGACGGAAATGGCGGCCAAGGGATAGCTACCTGTTCGGCAGATGCGATCGCAGGCGTGGGAGGCATCTGTCTCGTTTGTGGCCTCGCGTCATCATGGCCGGCGATGCAGCCTATTTACTCCTAACGCCTGAGAGGTAGCCGCGCTGGATTTGATACCGTCACAGACAAGGGAAACCGACTAGCGGTTGGGGTGCGTGCAACCCCGCATCTATTTCATTTGATTAAACCGGAGTTAGTCCCGCCCTAAGCCGGGCGATACCTGGCCTAGGCTTGGGATCGAGCCGATGCGATCGATGTAGCTTGATGGAAGCTAATCAGATCCAAGGCGATCCCATCCCGGCTTAACTCCTCAATTAATTGATAGATCGCCTGCTCTCTGAAGCTGCGTCCTGAGGCGTTGGCTATGATGGAGTTCTTGAGAAGCTCACGCGTGATGCGGACCGGGGCGTAACGACGGAAAACCGCAACGCCCTTGTCCCATTCCTGATTGATCAGGAAGCGTTGGCGAAACGGCATATCCTCCGGGCTAACCCCGATTAATCTATTCTGCTCGGCCTGTTCGACAATCGAGGTCAGGCGCGTGAGGTGATGGCCTAGCATGTACTCCCGATAGATCGGTCGCAGGACAAACAGCGCCACCAGCGTCAGACCGACGCCCACCAGAACCATACTCACGCCGACAACCTCGCTAAAGACCTTCGGTCGTTATGGTGCATATATCCAGTGGTGCGTAAATCCCTCACTCGGCGATGTCGTATGGGTGAAGCGCCGGGGTGAACCCTCTTATGACGAACTGAAGCTAAGCCAGCTTGGCGCGGCTCTACGTTCGGTGCGCCATTCCCGGCAGATGTCGCAAGAGGCTCTCGCCGACGCCGCCGGGATCAACCGGACGCACATGGGCGAAGTTGAGCGCGGCAAGCGCAATGTCAGCTTCCTGCACCTGTGTAGGATTGCTGACGCACTTGGCCTTGAGTTGTCGGACTTGCTGCGTTCGGAGAAGTAGCAGGCTCACTCCACGGCCTAATCCGCGAGCCTATTCGCGTCGCGCCCTAACCTCAGGCGGAGGTGCAGGCAGTTTGATGCCAGGAACCCGGTAGAGGGCGATGCCTTCGACCAATGGGGCGAGCGGATAGGACAGGCCGCGATAGACCGTGGTGCCTACGTCGCCGCTCTCATGGCCGGTAATCTCGCCAGAGGTCTGAGCGTCGATCCGGCACAAGCTTGCATAGTGCTTGAAGCTATTTCGGAACGCGTGAAACGGAGTGGCCCGCCCATCGACGCCAATCGCGCGCCGATAGCGCCCGAACCACTTGGACCAGTTACCCATCAACTCGCTATGCGCGCCGGGACGGATTTCGTGGAAGATGCGCTCTCGCTTCGCCCGCCGGGCCGCATCCGCGACCTCCAAGAAACCTAGCCCGATCAAGTCGGCGTGTACCGGGACGCGTCGCTCGCTTCCCTCGTTCTTGACGTACTGGCCCCGTTCCTCGTTCTCAACAATCCGAATGACCCACGCAGATCGCTCGCTGCCGTCTGGCAACACATACGTCTCTTGGGCAACATCTTCGGGGTGCAGCTGGCCAAGCTCGGTCTGTCGCGCCCCGGTGTACAGCGCAAGCAGCGGGAGCCAGTACGCGGCCTCGCCACATCCACCGGCAGGCCGCATGTCATGTGTGTAAACAGGACTGCAAAACAAGGCGTCTAGCTCGGACAAGAACCACTCGCGCCTCTTGCCTCGCTTCTTGCGGTTGTCGATTACGGCGACGCCTTTTGCGACATGGGCGCTGGCGAGGCCCTTGTTCGCCGCGAAGTTCAGAAGCGTCCTGAGACGGGAAAGAATGACGTTCGTGTTCTCAGGAGTTTTTCCGTCGGCGAGCAACGCATCCATGAACTGGATCACGTGCTGCTTAGTGATGTCAGAGACTGGCATCCGTCCGCAGATGCTTTCGAACTGGCGATAGACGCGTTCGTGCACCTTGATGGCTCTCGGGCGCAGCGTTGTGCGCTCCGACTTCCAACGCTTCCAGACGGCCTCCAGCGTGATGGCGTTTCCACTCGCAGGTGGTGACGATTTGGCGGGTACAGGTGCAGCTACCGGGGCTGGGGCGGCAGCGGCCTGCGAAGCCAACCGGTCTTTGGCGATGTCGGCTTCAAATCGGGCATCGGTCAGCAGGTCTTTAAGTGCTTGGAGTTCGGGCGCGAGTTGATCGGCAGGTCCAGAGAGCCGGGCGCGTAGGTCCGACCGCAATCCTGCACGACCTTCGTAAGCGGCTTCGTCGTCTCGATCCCAAGCTGCTAGCTGTTCGTAGCCTTCAAGCTCGAACTCGAACTCATCAAGGGACATCCCAGCAAACGGGTCGCCCGTCGTTCGCTGGGCAGGTGCTGGGGAGGGCCGTGATTTCACAGCGTCGCGGATAAGACGCTCGCGGTCGAACTCCTGATCCATCGCTACCCACCTGATCGGAAGGAGCCTTCGGGCCTCCTTTGGGTCCGCCGTGTCCAGGGTGCGGGTGATTTCCACCTTCCCCAAATGCTCGACCAGATCGACCGGTACGCGGCGTCGGATAGAGTAGCGGCCTCCGCGCCGGATTAGTCCTTTTGGCAACTTGCCCTCCGTATCGTGTGTAGCAGACACGGGCGGCGCGGACCTTCCAAGAGGTTGATTTGTGGCTATTTCTTAAGCCTTCCAACCCCCTAGAGAGGGATGGTGGAGCCGAGGGGAGTCGAACCCCTGACCTCGTCATTGCGAACGACGCGCTCTACCAACTGAGCTACGGCCCCCCAAAGTCCGACCCAGGTCGGGTTCAGGCGAGCGCGCGACATACGAGCGGGCGGGCGCGGCGTCAACGGGTTCGCGCCGATCGTCGCGCGGTTTCGCGAATCCTTGGACAGGCCGGAGCGACGCGGTAGAAGCGGAACCAGATAGGGAGCGCTGAATCCATGGGCACCGCCATCGTCTGGCTGGTCAACGCCGTCCTCGGTCTCATGACCTGGGCGATTATCATCTCGGCGATCATGAGCTGGCTGTTCGCCTTCGACGTGATCAATCACCGCAATCGGTTCGTGAACCAGCTGGCGTCTTTCCTCGACGCCGTCACCGGACCGATACTCGCGCCGTTCCGACGGGTCATTCCGCCGCTGGGCGGACTGGACATCACGCCGATCGTGGCGCTGCTGGCGATCCACTTCCTGCGCATCCTGTTCAACGAGATGAGCGCGCCCTTCCTGATACAGACGCTGGGCTAGGAGCGTGGCCTCCGGGCGACAGCGGCGGCGGCGGCGCGCGTGCTCGGCATCGGGCGCTTGCTTGACGCGGCGACCGTCCTAAGGTGCCGCTCCGATCGGGCCAAGCGCCTGCCAGAACTCCGGACTTCATGACCACGATCCGATCAGTCGCCATCGTCGGCGCGGGCCAGATGGGGGCCGGCATCGCCCAGGCCGTCGCCGTCGGCGGCTATGAGGTGCTGCTACACGACGCCGCGCCGGAGCGCGTGCCCCAGGCCCAGGGCGCGATCGCCGCCAGCCTGTCGCGGCAGGTGGCGCGAGGCCTGACCACCCAGGCCGAGGCCGACGCCGCCGTGGCGCGAATCCGGCCGGCGAAGTCGCTGGCGGAGGCGGCCCGGGCGGATCTGGTCATCGAGGCTGCGGTCGAGGACGAGGCGGTCAAGAAGTCGATCCTCGCCGATCTGGTCCCGCACCTCGGCCCGAACACGCTGCTGGCCTCCAACACCTCGTCGATCTCGATCACCCGCCTGGCGTCCGCGACGGATCGGCCCGAGCGGTTCATCGGCCTGCATTTCATGAAGCCCGCCCCGGTGATGAAGCTGGTGGAGATCATCCGCGGCATCGCCACCTCGGCCGAGACCTACGACACCGCCGTCGCCTTCGCCGAGAGCCTCGGCAAGACCACCACCAACGCCGAGGACTTCCCCGCCTTCATCGTCAACCGGATCCTGGTGCCGATGATCAACGAGGCGATCTACACCCTCTATGAGGGGGTCGGGAACGTGGCGTCGATCGACAAGGCGCTGAAGCTCGGGGCCAACCATCCGATGGGGCCGCTCGAGCTGGCCGACTTCATGGGGCTGGATGTGGTTCTGGCCATCATGAACGTGCTCTATGACGGCCTGGCCGACAGCAAATACCGGCCCTGCCCGCTGCTGGTGAAATACGTCGAGGCCGGCTGGCTGGGACGCAAGTCCGGACGCGGCTTCTACGACTATTCCGGCGAGACGCCGGCGCCGACGCGATGATCCGCCCCAGGCTTCCCCCGCTGGACCGGCCCGAGGACTTCCCGGGCCAGACGCGGGTGACATGGCGGCGCGAGCCGCACCGCATCGTGCTGGCCGCGGTGCTCGGCGGGCTCTGGCCGCCCCTCGTCCTGACCCTGCCGCTGTGGCGGCCGAAGAACTGGATGCCCGGGCTGGAGATGGACTGGCGGTTGCTGGTGCTGTTCATCGGCCTGCTGGCCGTGCCCGGCGGCCTTTGGCTGCTGGACAAGGAGCGGCGGCGGACCGGGCGGCCGGCGACCAGGCTGGGCGTGATCTGGCGCTTCATGTTCTACGGCGGCCTGTTGGCGGCGGGGCTCGGCGCCCTGTTCGCCCTCGTCCAGGCGCTGCTGCAGTGGCTGCACGCCGCCAATGTCGGCGAGGCGGTCGGCGGCAGCGAGACCTCGCTGCTGATCTACGGCGTCGGCGGCCTTTCGGTCGCGGTTCTGGTCGGCGTCAGCTATGCGCTGTGGGCCGGGCTGTGCGCGGCCTTCATCGCCTTCCGGCCGCAGCCGGAGGTGCGCGACCGCCTCGGCCTGATGGGCGAGCGCGAGCCGGACTGAGCCCCCCGCCACGGCCGGCGCGGGGCGTTACAGGAAATTCAGTTTGACGCCGCGGCCGTTCGGGCCAAGCTGCCTGCGCCAGAGTGGGGGGAAAACGCCATGGCCGCTGCCGACAGCACTCTTCCGTTGAAGCCGGCGCAGGCGCCGATCGCGCCGAAGGACCGGATTTTCAATCTCGACATGCTGCGGGGCTGGGCCATCCTCGGCATCCTCGCCGTGAACGCCATCTCCTTCGCCTGGCCTGTCCAGCTGACCATGGCCGAAGCGCCGCCGCCCGGCGATCTCAGCTACTTCGACACGGTCGGGCTGTGGGTCACCGACGTCTTCTTCGCCGACAAATTCCGCACCCTCTTCACCATGCTGTTCGGCGTTTCGGTGTTCCTGGTCGGCGGCGAGCGGTCCGACCGCGAACGCGGCAAGGTTCTATGGCGCCGCCTGATCTGGCTGGGCGTCTTCGGCCTGATCCACGGGATGGTGTTCTGGTACGGCGACATCCTGTTCCACTACGCCTATTGCGGCATGCTGGTGATGCTGGTGCGGTCGTGGAAGGCTTCACGCCTGCTCTGGGTCGGGGGCTCCATCACCGTCCTCTGGGGTGTGGTGGCCACCCTCGGCTACTGGGGCATGTCGAACATGCCGCCGGAAATGGCCGAGCAGATGAAGGCGAACATGCCGACGGCCGACCCCGCCTCGATCGCGGCGGCCATTGACCTGTACCGCAGCGGCTGGCCGGCCGGGCTGATGGAGAACCTCAAGACCTGGGCGACCTTCCAGCTGATGGCCAGCCCCTTCCTGATCCCAATCTCCGTGCCGCTGATGATGCTGGGGCTGGGCCTGTTCAAGTCCGGCTGGTTCTCGGGCCGGGCGCCGCTCTGGACCTATCTGCTCGTCATCCTGGTCGGCGGCGCCAATCTCGCGCTCTTCGCCCTGTGGCGCTGGCAGGACCTTATGGCGGGCGAGGCGGTCGACCCCACGCGCGGACTGGCCGCCGGGGCGGGAGGCATGGCCTTCCTGATCACCCTCTTCTACGCGAGCGTCCTGATCCTGATCACGAAGTTCGGACTGCGGATGCTGACCGCGGTGCTGGTTCCGGTCGGCCGGATGGCGTTCACCAACTACCTGACCCAGACCCTGATCATGGTCACCCTCTACTATGCGCCGTGGGGGCCGATGTGGTTCGGCACGCATCACCCCGCCGAAATGTGGATGGTGGTCGTCGCCGTCTGGGTGGCCCAGCTGATCTGGTCGCCGCTCTGGCTGTCGGTGTTTCAGATGGGGCCGCTGGAGTGGGTCTGGCGCTGCCTGACCTACGGGCGACTGGTGCCGATCCGCAAGGCGGTGGGCGCGGTCCGCGCCGATCCGGTTTCGGTCTGACACAGCGCCGTGCCCCCGGGGGGGCCGGCGCCTCTCGCCACTCGCGCCTCCCTCCTTTAGGAAGCGCGGCATGACCCACGCCTCATCACGCCCCGAAGCCCGCGCTCCGCGGGGGTTCGCCGACCGCCGCGGCCGCGACCTGATCGCCGAGCGTCGGCTGGTGACGCGGGTGTCCGCCGTCTACGAACGCTGGGGCTTCGAGCCACTCGACACCGGCGCCTTCGAATACGCCGACGCCCTCGGCAAATTCCTGCCCGACGCCGACCGTCCCAACGAGGGGGTCTTCGCCCTGCAGGACGATCCCGACGAGGCGGGGAACGGCGAGTGGATGGCGCTGCGCTACGACCTGACCGCGCCGCTCGCCCGGTTCGCGGCCCAGAACTGGGAGACCCTGCCCAAGCCGTTCCGCCGCTACGCCTTCGGGCCGGTGTGGCGCAACGAGAAACCCGGCCCCGGCCGCTTCCGCGAATTCGTGCAGTGCGATGCCGACACGGTCGGCTCCGACCGGCCCGAGGCCGACGCCGAGATTATCGCCATGGCCTGCGAGGGCCTGCAGGCGGCGGGTCTCGCGCCTGACCAGGCGGTGATGCGGGTCTCGAACCGCAAGCTGTTCGACGGCCTGTTTGAGGCGGGCGGGATCGAGGACGCGGGCCAGAGGCTGACGGCGCTCCGGGCCATCGACAAATATGACCGGCTGGGCTGGGAGGGCGTCGCCGCCCTGCTGGGCGAAGGCCGGCTGGACGAGTCCGGCGATTACACCAAGGGTGCGCAGCTGCCTTCACCGGTCATCGCCAGAATCCAGGCTCTTCTCGCCACAGCAACGGTCGAGCGTTTCTCGCGCGAGGAGGTTTTGCGGGCGCTCAGCAACTTGGGCGGTCTCGGCGCGGCGGGCGCGGCGGCCTTGGCGGAACTGGCCGCCATCGACAGGGCCCTGGGCGCGATGAAGGTCGGGCAGGACGCCGTGCGCTTCGACCCGACTATCGTGCGCGGGCTGGAATATTACACCGGGGCCGTATTCGAGGCCGAACTGCTGCTGGAGACCACCGACGAGAAGGGCCGGGCGGTGCGCTTCGGTTCGATCGGCGGCGGCGGACGCTATGACGACCTTGTGGCGCGGTTCACCGGCGAGCCGCTACCGGCGACCGGCTTCTCGTTCGGGGTGTCGCGCTTGGCCTCGGCCCTGCGCGCGGCGGGCCGCGGAGCGGCGGACGCGGTGCGCGGCCCCGTGGTGGTGATCGTCTTCTCGGAAGCCGACATGCAGCACTATCTCGACGCCGTGGCCGAGCTGCGCGGCGCCGGGATCGCCGCCGAACTCTATCTGGGCCGGGCGGGCATGAAGGCGCAGATGAAATACGCCGATCGCCGCGGCGCCCCGGCGGCGGTGATCCTCGGCGGCGACGAGATCGCGGCCGGTCAGGTGACCATCAAGGACCTCGACGCCGGCCGGGCGCTGGCCGCCGGGATCGCCGACAACGAGGCGTGGAAGGCGGAGCGTCCGGGACAGCTGACCGTCTCCCGCGGCGAACTGGTCGCTGTCGTCCGCCGGATCGCCGACGCTCCGCACACGGATGCGTGAGTTATCATTGATAAGGGATGAAAACCGGACGTTTCGGCTGCGACTTCATTGACTTGGCCGTGGGAATGTCGTCATTCTGACGCCACTCGAAAGCCGTGGCGTTCCGACGCAGCGGCCTTTCGGAGGCGTTTCGGGGAGGAAACGTCCGCTCCGTAGAGAGCGAAAGAAGCCCGCCGCGATGTATCCCCCGCGGCGGGCTTTTTCGTGCCTGAAAGCCGCCCCGTCAGTCGCCCTTGCAGGCGCGCAGCAGTTCGGCCGCCTCCGGCTGGTTTCCATGCAGGGCCCAGTCCAGCGGCGTGCCGCGCCACAGCGTGTCCTGCGTCTCGCGGCTCGCCCCGGCGGCCAGCAGCAGCCGCATCGTCGCCAGATCGCCCTCCAGCGCGGCCTGATGCAGAGGCGTCGAATGGGCGTGCACCGGCATCAGCGGGTTCGGATCGGCCCCGGCTTCGAGGCACAGGCGGACGGCCCCGGGCCGCTGGTTGATGACGGCGGCGGCCAGGGCGTCCTGAAGCTCCGGCGCGGCGGCCCCGGCGAGAAGCCGCGCCAGATCTTCGGTCCGGCCCAGTCCCCCCGCGGTCACGGCGTCGAGCGGTCGGCCCCGCTCCACCAGCCAGGCAAGCACGGCGGTCTGCCGATGACCCAGCGTCATCAGAACGGCACGGCGGGTGACCTCGGCGCCGGCGTCGATCAGGACAGCGGCGAGGGCGACCTGTTCCGGCCCGCTCATCAAGGCGTTGGTCATGACCAGCTCCAGCGCATAGGTCACGTCCTCGCGCTTGACGCCGCGCGCCAGCATCACGCGGGCGATGTCGACGATGTTCGGCGGCGAGCGTGGGATCAGGGTGGGGTTGTTGGCGATGAACCAGAACAGCGCCGGGTCGCTGAAATAGCCTTTGGGGCCCATCTCCGGCTCGATGGCGCGCCCGGTCAGCAGGCGCGGATGGGCGTCGAGCAGATCGGCCAGCCCGGCCGCGTCGCCCGACTGGATGGCGGCGACGGCGGCCCGGAAGGCGGGGTCGGCGATCCTGGGTCCGTCGGCGAGCAGGGCCATGATCTGTTCGCGATCGGTTGGCGCGCCGTCCCGGGCGACGTCGAACGGCCGGCGGTCGCGGCCGTCGCCCTGCCAGAACAGGGCGCCGCGGCGAAGCAGCAGCTCGACCATCTCGGCCGGTCCGGTGCGGGCGGCCGCGTGCAGCGGCGTCGACCCGTCCTCGCAGAAGGCGCGCGGGAAGGCGCCGGCGTCGAGCAGGCTTCGGGCCACGGCGATGCGGCCCGCGGCGGGTGCATCAGACCCGCTGGCGAGATAGAGCGGCGTATTGACCTCGCCAGGCTCGCCATCGACGGCCGCCCCCGCCGCCAGCAACTCCCGCACGGCGGTTTCGTCTCCCCGGGCCGCGGCCTGCGACAGGGGCGAGCGACGGCCTTCGTCGATGCGCGTGACCACCGCCCGCATCAGCCTGGCCCAGTTGGGGAAGCCATGGTCATGCGCGATGCGGGCCTGGGCGGCGGTGAGGGGACAGGCCTCGGCCCGGGCCAGGCGCTTGGCTTCCTTGCGGAGAAATTCCTGGGACGGGTGGGCCGGCAGCTGACGGCGCGGAGCTTCGGGAGCGGACATGGGAAACCCTTTCCTCGGCGCCCGTGTCCGCTCGGCGGGCTGGAAAAGGTCGCTGTCGATCAGGGCGTGTGGAGGCGGGCTGAGCCCTTTCCGCGGACGGGAGGTCGCCCCTGACGACCGGGCGAAAGCCTATGCCGGGCGAAGCGCAAAGAAAAGGGCCGGAGCGTCGCCGCCCCGGCCCTTCCCTGTTCGATGGACCGCCGCTTACCAGATGCGGACGCGGTCTTCCGGAGCGAGGTAGTATTTGTCGCCGGGCTTGACATCGAAGGCCTCGTACCAGGCGTCGACGTTGCGAACCGGGCCGATGACGCGGAACTCGGCCGGGCTGTGCGGATCGGTGGCGATCTGGTTGCGCAGGGCGTCGTCGCGGTATTTCGACTGCCAGACCTGGGCCCAGCCGTAGAAGAAGCGCTGGTCGCCGGTCGTGCCGTCGAGGATCGGGGCCGACTGGCCGTTCAGCGACAGGTGATAGGCCTCGAGGCCGACCGCATTGCCGGCGGCGTCGCCGATGTTCTCGCCCATGGTCAGGGCGCCGTTGACCTTAAAGCCTGGCAACGGCTCGAACGCGTCGTACTGGGCGCCGAGACGGGCGGTCAGGGCCTCGAAATTGGCCTTGTCTGCGGGCGTCCACCAGTTGCGCAGCACGCCGTCGCCGTCGGACTTGGAGCCCTGGTCGTCGAAGCCGTGGCCGATCTCGTGGCCGATGACGCCGCCGATGCCGCCGTAGTTGACGGCCGGGTCCGCGTCCGGATCGAAGAACGGCGGCTGCAGGATCGCGGCCGGGAAGACGATCTCGTTATTGGTCGAGTTGTAGTAGGCGTTGACCGTCTGCGGGGTCATGCCCCACTCGTCCTTGTCGACCGGCTCGTTGAGACGTTCGAGGCGGTAGTTCCACTGGAACAGGCCGGCGCGCTCGGCATTGCCGAACAGGTCGTCGGCGCGGACCTGCAGTCCGGAATAGTCGCGCCACTTGTTCGGGTAGCCGATCTTGACCGTGAACTTGGCCAGCTTGTCCTGGGCCGCGGCCTTGGTCTCGGCGCTCATCCAGTCGTAGGTGTTGATGCGGTTGCTGAGCGCGGTGCGCAGGTTGGCGACCAGCTCCTCCATCTTGGCCTTGGACTCGGCCGGGAAGTATTCAGCCACATACTGGCGGCCGACGGCCTCGCCGAGCATGCCCTCGGCGAAGCTGATGCCGCGCTTGTCGCGGGGGCGCTGTTGCGGCTGGCCGTTCAGGTCACGCGAGCGGAACTCCCACTGGGCGTCGGCGAAGCGCTTCGACAGCACGCCGGCGGCGTCGTCCGTGGTGTGGAAGGCCTGCCAGGCCTGGATCACCTGGATCGGCGTCTCGGCGTAGATGGCGGCGATCTTCGGCATGGCCGTGTCCTGACGCACGATCAGGCGCGGGACCTCCCCGACGCCGATGGCCGAGAAATAGTCCTGCCACGGGAAGCCCGGAGCCTCGCCGGCCAGGCTGGAGATGGTGTATTCGTTGTAGGTCTCGTCGCGGTTGCGGTTCTGGACCGGAGTCCAGTGCGCCTCGGCGATGCGGGTCTCGAAGGCGAGAATGGCGTCGGCGTTGGCGGAGGGATTCTCCCAGCCGATCATCTCCAGCATGCGCTCCACATAGGCGCGGTACAGCGCCTTCTTCTCGGCCCAGCGCTGTTCCAGATAATAGTCGCGGTTGGGAAGGCCGAGGCCCGACTGGCCGGTGGTGACGACGTAGCGGTTCGGGGCCTTCTGGTCGGTCGAGATGCCGGTGCCGAAGATCGAACCGCCGAAGCGGCCCTGCGTCTCGCCCATGTAGACCGCGGCCTTGTCATGGGTGTCGGCGGCGCGGATGGCGGCGAGATAGGGCTGCAGCGGCTGGGCGTCGAGCGCCTCGATGCGGGCTTCGTCCATATAGGCGCGGTAGGCGTCGGCGATCTTCTGCTCGTCGGAGCCGGGCGTCAGGTCGGTGCGAGCGACGAGCGCGTCGATCATCACCTTGACCCGGTTGTCCGACAGTTCGCGCAGCAGGTTGAACGAGCCGTAGGAGGTGCGGTCAGAGGGGATCTGCAGCCGGTCCAGCGCGGCGCCGTTGGCGTAGCGCATGAAGCTGTCGCCCGGGCGAACCGAGGTGTCGCGGCCGTCGAGGTCAAAGCCCCAGGTCCCGTATTTCGGAGCCACGACGCCCTGGTAGCCGAGCACGGTCGCGCCCTCGGCCGGGGTCTGGAACAGTTCGAAGACCGTGCAGGCCTCGTCGACGCAGGCGTGGTCGTGACCATCATCCGCGAAATGCTGGGCCAGCGCGGGCGCGGCGGGCAGGAGCAGGGCGCCGACGGCGGCGCCGATAAGCAGCTTCTTCATGTGGGTTTCCCTCGACTTGACTTCGCTTGGAAGGTCGGCGGCGACCCTACGCGCGCGGGGAGACCTGTCGCCTGAATTTTTTGTCATGATGCGACGGAAACGCGGACAGGCGGGCGTTTCAGCCTGTAGGCTGAACGGGACGGAGGGCGAATGACGGGGCACGGCGGCGCGGGCGGCGAATACAAGGATCTGGTGGTCTTTCTGGCCGCCGCGGGCGTCATGGTCCCGCTGTTCAACCGCCTGAAGATCAGCCCCATCCTCGGATTTCTCGCCGCCGGCGTGCTGCTGGGCCCCGACGGACTGGCGCGCCTGTCCGACACCGCGCCATGGCTGGCCTGGCTGACCATTTCCGACGCCGGCCAGATCCGCTCGCTGTCTGAGCTCGGCGTCGCCTTCCTGCTCTTCATGATCGGCCTTGAGCTGTCGTGGGAGCGGCTCAGATCAATGCGCAAACTGGTCTTCGGCCTCGGCCTGACCCAGGTCGCGGTGTGCACCGTGGCGCTGGCGGCGCTGTTCATGCTCATGGGCCAGACGCTGGTGTCGGCCGCGGTGCTGGGCATGGGTTTCGCCCTGTCCTCGACGGCCGTGGTCATGCCGGTGATGGCCGAGCGCGGCCGGATGGGAAGCGCGGCCGGCCGGACCACCTTTTCCGTCCTTCTGGCGCAGGATCTGGCGGTGGCGCCGATCCTGATCACGGTGACGGTCATGGCCGCAGCCGCCCTGGCGGGCGCGACGCCGGCCGGCGAGTTCGATCCGTCGGTCCTGAGGCCGGCTCTGTTGACGCTCGTTCCCGCGGCGATCGGTCTGGCGCTGATCGTGGTGCTGGGGCGGCTGGTGCTGCGACCGATGTTCCGCTCCGTGGCCAGGGCCAAGGCGCAGGGGCAGGGGCAGGAGATGTTCGTGGCGGCCAGCCTGCTGGTGGTCGTCGGCGCCGGACTGGCGGCCCAGGCGGCCGGCCTGTCGATGAGCCTCGGCGCCCTGATCGCCGGCCTGCTGCTGGCCGAGACCGAGTTCCGGCGCGAGGTCGAGCTGTCGATCGAACCGTTCAAGGGCCTGCTGCTCGGCGTCTTCTTCGTCGGGGTCGGCATCGGGCTGGACCTCGACGCCGTGGCCGCCGATCCGGCCGGGGTCTTCGGACTGGCCGTCGGCCTGACCCTGCTGAAGGCCGGGCTGATCTACGGCGCGGCGCGGCTGTGGGGCGTCAAGAACCGCACCGCCATCGAGGCGGCGCTGGTCCTGGGCCCGGCCGGGGAGTTCGCCTTCGTCATCTTCGGGGCCGGGCTGGTCGAGGGCATCGCCTCGCCGGCCTTCACCCGCACGGTCATGCTGGCGGCGACGATCAGCATCTTCACCATCCCCCTGATGGCCCTGATCGCCGACCGCCTGACCCGGCGGGTCGAGACGGCGCAACCCGATCTGCCGGCCGAGGCGCTGGAGCCGGTCAGCACGGAGAACCAGGTGCTGATCGTCGGCTTCGGCCGGGTTGGCCGCCTGGTCGGGGAGATGCTGGCCGAGCACGGCCAGTCGTATCTGGCGCTGGACGCCAACGCCACCACCGTGGCCCGGGGCCGGGCCGAGGGGGCCAACGTCTTTTATGGCGACGCCGGCCGGCCCGAGATGCTCCAGCTGTGCGGCGTCGACACGGCCCGGGCGGTGGTGGTGACCATGGACGCCCCGGCCAAGGTCGACGAGGTGGTGCGCGCCGCGAGGGGGTTGAGGCCCGACCTGATCCTGATCGCCCGCGCCCGCGACGAGCGCCACGCCGAGCGGCTGTATCATCTCGGGGTCACGGACGCCGTGCCCGAGACGACCGAGGCGGCGCTGCAGCTGGCCGAGAACACCCTGGTGGATCTGGGCGTGCCGATGGGGCTGGTGCTGGCCTCGATCCACGAGCGCCGCGATCGCTTCCGGGCGCTGTTCCAGCAGGCTATCCGGGATGGTCCGAACCGGCCGCGCCGGGTCCGCGCCCTGCGCACGACGGCGCGAAGCTGATCGGGTCAAGATGTCGCGGCGTTAACCCCGGCGGTCAGCGGCACGTTAATCTCCGCACCCCATTTTGGTCATCGTTGCGTGATGACTGCCCCTGTTATCGGAAGATGACTTCCCGGCGGTCGCACGGCGTTGCGTTCCGCTTCCTCCCCATCGCTTCGGCGGTCCGTTATCGATCGGCGAGTGTCAGCGCCGTTTAGTCGAGTACCCGTTTCATGCGAGATATCGCCCTGCCTACCCCCCAGTCCGAATCCGAGACCGAGACCCCCCGCCTGAATCGTCGTCAGGCGGCCAAGGTCCGCACCCGCCAGAAGGTTCTGGACGCCGCCCGGCAGCTGTTCGCCGAGCGCGGCTATGAGCCCGCCACCATCCGCGACATCGCCAAGGGCGCGGGCATGTCGACCGGCGCGGTGTTCGCCAATTTCCAGGACAAGGCCGAGCTGTTCGAAGCCGTCCTGTCGACCGACATGGGCAAGCTGGCCGGGACGATGAAGGCCGCGGCCGCCGCCGAAGGCTCGGTGCGCACCCGCCTGCTGGCCGCTCTCGGCTCCGGCTACCACGGCTCGCTCGAGCAGCTGCCGCTGGTCCAGGCGGTGATCGCCCGCTCGTGGTTCCAGCCGGTCGCCGCCGAAATGCGCACCCGCGACGCCATCAAGCCGATCCTGTCGGTCATCACCGACACCCTGCAGGCCGCGGTGCGCGAGGGCGAGCTGCGCCAGGACGCCGACATCCGGCTGCTGAGCGAGCTGATCTACGACGCCTTCCTGTCCAACTACCGCCGCGCCGCCTACGACGGCTGGGCGATGAACCAGCTGACCGAGCGAATGGGCAAGCAGGTCGACGTCATCCTCGCAGGGGCGATCAGCCGGCAGTAGTCGCGGCCCATCGGGACATGAAAAGCCGTGACGTTCCCACGTCGCGGCTTTTTCTTGCGCGCCGGCGTCAGACGACCGTGAAGTCGAGGCTCGTCAGGGCAAGGCCGGCGGTGACCCTGGCGAAGAGCGTCTGGGCCGCCGCCCCGCTGCCGTCCGGGTCGTAATAGATGTTCCCCGTGGCGCGGTCGTGGATGATCCGGTGGCTCGTGGTCTGCGCCTGCGTCCCGACGTGGAAGGCTGTGGTGGGCAAGCTGCCGGCGGCAAGAGTCGTGAAGACGGACCGGACCAGCAGCATCGTGTCGTCGGCGACGGAAAAGTCCACGATCGTGTCGACATTCGTCGTGGCGCCGAGGGCCGAGTCGAAGGCGAACCTGTCCCCTCCCGCCCCGCCGACCAATCGGTCGTTTCCCGATCCGCCGTTGACGAGGTCGTAGCCGTCTCCGCCGTCCACCGTGTCGCTCCCGGCGACGCCGTTCAGCTGGTCGTGACCCGCCCCGCCCCCAATGGTGTTCGCCGCGCTGTTGCCGGTGACCGTGTCGTGATGCGCCGAACCGACGAAATGTTCGAGGTTTCCGAGCGTGTCCACGCCCGATCCGCCGGTGTCCTGGGCGGCCGTAGCGCCGAGGTTCACCTTCACCGCCGCGTCGGCGTCGGCGTAGGTGACCGTATCGACGCCGGCGCCGCCGTCGATGACATCGTTGCCGGGACCGCCGTTGAGCGTGTCGTCGCCATCGCCCCCGTCGAGTGTGTCGTCGCCCCCCTCCCCGTGCAGATTGTCGGCGCCGGCCAGACCGGAGATCCGCTCGCCGCCTGCGCCCGGGAGAGGCTGCCCGGGCACTGTCGTCGACCGGTTGACCGTGTCAGCTCCGGCGGTGCCCGTAATCGTTCCGGCCACCGGGACGGGCGCCGCCGCGGAGCCGACGAACAGCAGGTGGTTGTTGACGCTCCGGGCGTCGGTCACCTTGCCCCTGGTCGCGCTTTGATAGAGCGCGTCACGCAACGCCGCGGGCGAGGCCGAAGGCGTCGCCTCAAGCAACAGCGCCACGGCTCCCGCGACATGTGGGGCGGCCATGGAGGTGCCGCTCATCTGGGCCACGACGTTGGGTCCCGTGTGATACCCCGAAACAATGGCGGAGCCGGGGGCGAACAGGTCGACGCAGCTGCCGTAGTTCGAGTAACTGCCGCGTGCGTCCCGGTTGTCCGTGGCGCCGATGGTCAGGGCGTTCGGAGCCCGCGCCGGAGACACGCCGCACGCGTCGGCGGTCTCGTTGCCTGCGGCGACGACGGCCGCGATTCCCCGGCTGACGAGCCGGTTCACGGCATCATCGAGAGAGGCGGAGCTTGAGCCGCCCAGGGACATGTTGACGACGGCCGGACGGCGGGCGTTCGCCGCAACCCAATCAAGGGCGTAGATGATGCCGCTGACCGACCCGCTGCCCTGACAGTTGAGCACGCGGGCGGAGGCCAGGGTCACGCCGGGCGCGACTCCATAGCCATAGCCCCCGCCGATGGTGCCGGCGACGTGCGTTCCGTGACCGTTGCAGTCGCCCCCGTTCTGTCCGTCGTTGATGACATCGATGCCGCGGACCGCGCGACCGCCGAACAGGACGTGATCGAAGCGGATGCCGGAGTCGAAGACGTACGCGGTCACACCCCGACCGGTCGCTGTCGCGCTGTAGGTTCCACTCAACGGCAGCGACGCCTGGTCGATCCGGTCGAGTCCCCAGCTGTTGGCCGATTGCGTGATCACCACCTCCGCGTCCTGCTCGACGCGGATCACCCGGTTGTCGCGAAGCAGACCGCTACGGGCGAGATCCGACATGCGGCCCGCGAAGCCGATGAGGACGGTTTGATAGGTGAAGTCCGGCTCGACGCCGTGTTCGGCGGCGACGGCCCGGGGGTCGGTTCGCGGCTCGAGCGTGACGATGAAGCGACCGGGTATAGGGCGACCGGTCCGGCGCGGCGCGTCGAGCACATGCTGCGGCTGGCCAAGGCCCCGCCCCTGCCCTTGTCCCTGCCCCTGCCCCTGACCGGGCGGTGGGGTTTGCGTCTGGTCTTGCGCGGCGGCGCTGGCGGAAAGCGCGAGAAGAGCGACTGCAAGAGAGATCGCGATCGATCGGATTCGGCCCGGAAACATACCCATCTCCTCGCCCGACCTGCGTCTCAAAAACTACGAGGCGCGGCGGCGGGTTCCAGGAGGCCGATCCGGGCCCGATAGCCCTCAGCTCTTCCAGCGCAGAGTCGCCGCCTTGACCGGGTTGGCGAACGGCCGGCCCTCGGCGCGGCTCTTGCCCCACTCGCGCTTGAGCTGCTGGTACCATTTGGCCTGTTTGTCGGCGTCGTCGATCCAGATCAGGGCCGGGTCGTAGCGCAGGCCCTCGTTCTGCAGGTTCACCATGCCGCCGTCCTGCTTCAGGAAGGCGGCCACGCCCATCCGCAGGAAGGGCTTGGCGATGTTGAACACCCAGTGGTCGGACCAGAAGATCTGGGTGATGGTGGTCCGCGTGTCCGACCGGGGGGTCAGGCAGGTCAGGGCCAGCACCTGTTTCTCGCCGACCTGGATATGCTCCCAGCGGAAACCGGGCAGGCGGAAGGTGATCTCGGTCGCCGGCGCGCCGCCCAGAATCCTGTAGGCCCGGCTGTTCGACGACGGGGCATGGCGGACCATGGCGAAGCCCAGCTCGCGCGGCTCGAAGGCCTTTGCCTTCTCGTGCATCGAATGCTCGGAGCGCCACCACCACTGCTGGTGGACGTAGGGGCCGTGGGCGGGGTCCATCAGACCGACGACGGCGTGGTCGATATGGGCCTCGAAATCCATCGCCTCGACCAGCTTCGCCTCGCCGCCGACGACGCCGGGAAAGACCGGCGGCTCGTGATCGGGTTCGGCCGGGGTGCGCGGATCGGACGAGACCCAGACGAAGACCATGCCCTGGCGCTCGCGCACCGGATAGGAGCGCACGCGGATGCGCTCCGGCTCATAGGCCTGATCCTCGACCAGCGACGGAATGGCGGCGCAGACGCCGTCGGGGCGGAAGCGCCAGCCGTGGTAGCAGCACTCGATGGTCTCCCCCTCGCCGGGCTTTTCGACGAGCCGTCCGGCCGACAGCGGCGCGGCCCGGTGGGGACAGATGTCGCGCATGGCGTAGGCCTGACCCGCCCGGGTCCGGCCGATCAGGACCGGTTCCCCCAGCAGCTCGTGGCGCTTCAGCGAGGCCGGCTTCACGTCGCGCGACAGGGCGACGAAATACCAGGTGTCGAGAACGAATCCCTTGCCGAACGGCGCGGGCGGGGCGGCTCGGGCCCCGGTGGGCGCTTCGACGGGGGCGGTATCGGGAGGCGTCATGTCTGCTATTCTAGGCGCGGGCCCGGCCTCCCCGCCAGCCGCCGCGCGCGAGTATGAGAAAAGCACTTTACATCATAAAGTGCGGCGCGTATTCAGGACGGAACGTTTTGGAGAAAGCGAACCGATGAGACCTGCCCTTATGGCCCTGATGGCCGCCGCCGCCCTGACGACACCCGCCTTCGCCCAGGACGCCCACGGCGCCCATGCGCGCGCCGCCCACGCCGCCCACGGCCACCAGCACGCCGACTTCGAGTCGGGCCGCTTCCACGTCCGCATCGACGGGCCGGAGCACCCGGTCGGCGACGTCATCCTGATCCCCGGCCTGTCGTCCTCGCCCGAGGTCTGGGACATGCTGACGGATGAGCTGAAGGGCCGCTACCGCGTCCACCGCATCCATGTCCAGGGCTTCGCCGGCGCGCCGGCCGAGGCCAATGCGGAAGGGCCGGTCTCCGCTCCGGTGGCCGAGGACATCGCCCGCTACATCCGCGAGCAGGGCCTGCAGAAGCCGGCGGTGATCGGTCATTCGATGGGGGGCACGATCGGCATGATGCTGGCCGCGCGCCATCCGGACGCCGTCGGCAAGCTGATGGTGGTCGACATGATCCCCTTCATGGGCGCCATGTTCGGCGGCGCCAACGCCACGCCCGAGAGCGTCGCCCCGATGGGCGAGATGATCTACCAGGGCATGGCCAACTCGTCCCGCGAGCAGTGGCTGGCTGAGTCGAGCGCCAGCATCACCAGCATGATCAATACCGGGTCGCAGCGCGCGGGGCCGCTGGAAGCCGGCGCCACGACGGACCAGAAGGTGGCCGCCTCGGCGATGCGCGAGCTGGTCGTCACCGACCTGCGGCCCGAGCTGGCCAACATCACCGCCCCCACCACCGTGCTCTACGTCAGGTTCAACGATCCCCGCATGACGCCCGAGATCACCGACGGCATCTACCGCGCCTCGTTCGCCACCCTGCCCGCCGCGACCCTGAAGCGGATCGACGACAGCGCCCACTTCATCATGCTGGATCAGCCGGCCGTGTTCGCCGCTGAGGTGAACGCGTTTTTAGAATAGCCCCGCCAAGGGCCATGCTTTCGGCGGAAACGTCCCTCACGGTCCGGTGACGACGTGAGGGGCGTTTGCGTGCGTCCGGCGAACGGCTAAGACCGCTACCGGACTGGATGAGGTTTCGATGGCAGGTTCCGGCTTCAGCTTTGGGCGCGGCGGCGGCGGCGGCGGTCAGCCGAAGGCCGCCCGCACCCCGGTGCAGCGGCTGATCTACTGGGGCTCGGTGCTGGCCGTCTGGGGCGCCATCTTCCTGGTCGTCTTCTTCGCCGTCTTCGCGCGCGACCTGCCCGACACCTCGACTCTCTACAACGTCGACCGCCAGCCATCGATCACCTATCTGGACCGCAACGGCGCCCTGATCGCGGTGCGGGGGACGCAGCAGGCCCCGCCGGCCGACCTCGACGCCCTGCCCGACTATGTCCCGGCGGCCTTCATCGCCATCGAGGACCGGCGCTTCTACCACCACCCCGGCTTCGACCCGATCGGCATGACCCGCGCCATCGCGGCCAACATGCGCGCCGGGCGCGTCGTCCAGGGCGGCTCGACCCTGACCCAGCAGCTGGCCAAGAACCTGTTCCTGTCCCCGGACCAGAACATGAAACGCAAGGTCCAGGAGCTCATGCTGGCGGTCTGGCTGGAGATGAAATTCTCCAAGAAGGAGATCCTCGCCCTCTATCTGAACCGCGTCTATTTCGGCGCCGGGGCCTATGGCATCGAGGCGGCCTCGCAGCGCTATTTCGACAAGGGCGCCAAGGACCTGACCGTCGGCGAGGCGGCCCTGCTGGCCGGCCTGCTCAAGGCCCCGTCGCGCTACTCGCCGGTGTCCGAGAGCGAGCGGGCCGCTGCGCGCGCCACGGTGGTCCTCAACGAAATGGTCGACGCCGGGGTGATCTCGCCCGAGCAGCGCGCCCAGGCGGTGACCGAGCCGGTCCGCGTGTCGCGCACCCTGGCCAGCCAGCATGCCCAGTATTTCGTCGACTGGCTGGACAAGCAGATCCGCGAACTGGTCGGCGAGCCGACCGAGGACATGATCGTCGAGACGACGCTGGACCTGACCCTGCAGACCTCGGCGGAGCGGGCGGTGCGCCGCATCCTCGACCGCGACCGGTCCAGGGGCGTGCAGCAGGCGGCGCTGGTGGCGCTGGACGGCGAGGGCCGGGTGCGCGCCATGATCGGCGGCGCCTCCTACGCCGACAGCCAGTTCAACCGCGCCGTCGATGCCCGCAGGCAGGCGGGCTCGGCATGGAAGCCGTTCGTCTATCTGACCGCGCTGGAGAGCGGCTACACGCCCCAGACCCTGGTCAACGACGCGCCGATCCGCATCGGCAACTGGTCGCCGCGCAACTATACGGGCGACTACCGCGGCGAGATGACCCTGTCGCAGGCCGTGGCCCAGTCGATCAACACCGTCGCCGCCGGGCTCGCCGACCAGATCGGCCGCGACAACGTCGCCCGCACCGCGCGACGCCTCGGCATCAGTTCGCGCATCGGGCTGGAACCGGCCATGGCGTTGGGCGCGGTCGAGGTCTCGCCGCTCGACATGGCCCAGGCCTATGACGCCTTCGCCAACGGCGGCAAGCGCGTCCGGGCCTATGGCATCAGCCGCATCCGCACCCCGCAGGGCCGGGTCATCTACCAGCGCGCCAGCCGCGAGACCGGGCCGGTGCAGGCCATCTCCAATCCATATCTCTACTACCTGAACCAGATGCTGCGCGGGGTCATGACCTCGGGCACGGGACGGTCCGCGGCCATCGCCGGGCGCGACGTGGCGGGCAAGACCGGCACCACCTCGGACTACAAGGACGCCTGGTTCGTCGGCTACACCGGCGGCTTCGTCACCGCCGTCTGGGTCGGCAAGGACGACAACTCGGCGATGCGCGGCGTCACCGGCGGCTCGTCGCCGGCGGCCATCTGGCGCGGCTTCATGGAAGCGGCGCTGCCGCGCCTGAACGCCCCGCCGATCCCGGACGGCCCGGCCATGCCCGAAGGCTGGCAGCCGCCCAGCCCGGTCGAAAGCCTGATCGGCCGCATCGGCGACCTGTTCGGGGACAATCCGCCGGGCGACACGAGCGTCGATCCGCTGGACGAGGGGCTGCTGGACCCGCCGCCGCCGCAGCGCCCGACCTCACCCAACCGCAACGACACCCCGGTGCTGCGCCCGACGCAGCCCCAGCCCCAGCGCGATCCGCCGGCGCCGCAGCCGGAACCCGCGCCGCCGCCGGAGAAGAAGGCCGATCCGCTGTTCTTCTGAGGTGCTGTGAACACCTTTCCCCGTCATCCTTGGGCTTAGCCCGAGTACGACGCGGTGAAAATGCGCGGCCCTCGTGCGTGCATTTCATGGTCGAACTGGTCGAACTCGGGGGGTTTCGCGTCCGTAACCATGGTCGAAATGGTCGCGAACTGGTCTCCGGCCGCTACCGCCCCACCGCGTGCAACGCAGGCCCGTGGTCGCGCAGCCATTTGCGGTGCGGGCGGTGGTCGCCGATCAGGCGCTGGACCACCGACCAGTAGGCCGGGCTGTGGTCGGCGTGGACCAGATGGGCGACCTCGTGAGCGGCGAGGTAGTCGATCACCGCGTGCGGAGCCATGATCACCCGCCAGCTGTAGCGGATGGTCCGGTTGTGCGGGCTGCACGAGCCCCAGCGCGATTTCGGATCGGCGATCGACATCTTCACCGGCCGCAGCCCGAGCGCCCGCAGGTGCACGTCGGTGCGGGCCTGAAGCGTCTCGCGCGCCACCCGCTTGAACAGGTTCTCCACCCGCCGCGCGAAGGCCTCGCCCTCGCCGCCGGAAACGATCAGCGGTCCGTCGGCGTCCTCGGTCAGGCGCGCCGCCCCGGCCCCGCCGGTCGCCGCCAGCCGGATGGGGCGGCCGAACAGGGTCACGGCGCCGCCGGGCTCGAGCGGCGCGCCCTGCGGCCGCGCCGCCAGCCGTTCACGCATCCAGCCGGCCTTGCTGCGGGCGAAGGCGACCACCTCCCCCAGCTTGCGCTCGGACGGGGCGACAAGCACCGCCTCGCCGGCGCGGCCGTCGATGCGGATCGACAGCCGCCGGGCCCGCGGATTGACCGACAGCCGCGCCGGGACGCCGACGGCGTCAGGCGGCAGCCGCTGGCCGTTCCGGTACTGCACAGAGAGCCTCGTTCAGGGCGATGAAGTCGCGCACGCGCGGATAGATGTCGTCGCGGAAGCGGCGGCCGTTGAAGACGCCGTAGTGGCCCACCTCGGGATGGACGTAGAGCATGCGCCGCTCGTCGGGCAGGCTCGGGCACAGGCCATGCGCGGCCTGGGTCTGGCCGACTCCGGAGATGTCGTCCTTCGCCCCCTCGACCGTCATCAGGCCGATGTCGGTGATCTTCGTCAGATCGACCTTGCGCCCGCGGTGCTCCAGCAGGCCGCGCGGCAGCAGGTGTTGCTGGAAGACGATGTCGATGGTCTGGAGGTAGAACTCCTCCGTCAGGTCCAGCACCGACAGGTATTCGTCATAGAATTCCTCGTGCTTCTGGGCCCCGTCGCCGTCGCCCTCAACCAGGTCCTGGAAGTAGCGCCAATGAGCGTCGACGTGCTTGTCCTCGTTCATCGACATGAAGCTGTAGAGCTGCACGAAGCCCGGATAGACCCGCCGCCCGAAGCCCGGATAGGGCCAGGGCACGGTGTGGATCATGTTCGACTTGAACCAGGTGAAGGGCTTCTCCTCCGCCAGCTGGTTGGTCACCGTCGGCGACAGGCGGGCGTCGATCGGCGACCCCATGAAGGTCATCGAGGCGGGCCGGTTCGGATCCTCGTCCTCGGCCATCAGGGCGCAGGCGGCCAGCACCGGCGGTCCCGGCTGGCAGACGCCGACGACATGGGCTCGCGGCCCGATCACGCCCAGCATCGTCCGCACGTGATCGATGTAATCGAAGAAGTCGAACCGCCCCTCCAGCATGGGAACCTGCCGGGCGTTGGTCCAGTCGGTGACATAGACATCGTGGTCCTGCAGGAAGACCTCGACCGTGCCGCGCAGTAGGGTGGCGTAGTGGCCCGACAGCGGGGCGACGATCAGCACCGCGGGCGCGGCGGCCGGCTTGCCGGCCCGCTTCAGGTCGCCGACGTTGCGGGCGAACCGCACCAGCCGGCACCACGGCGAGGACCAGACCACCTGCTCCGTCGTGCGAACCGGGCGATCAGCGACGGTCACCGTCTCCAGTCCCCATTCCGGCTTGCCGTAGCGGCGCGTCAGCCCCTCGAACAACTCGGCCGAGGCGTAGGCCGTGCGCCCCAGGGCGGTGTCGGCGACCGGATTGAGAGGAGAACTCCAGAACTGGCGGGCCAGCTGGGCCCCGAACCGGAACGGCGTCGCCGAATGGTAGGCGAGCTCGTGAAGCGAATACAGCATGCGTGTCCTGAGACGGCCCCCGCCGGTATATGGCAGGGCACCATAGAATGCGCCGCACTGCAAAAAGATTATCTTTGTTCAGTTTGTTGTGAACGGCGCCGCTTCCTCCGCGAGAACGGCGCACCCCGGACGATTTCATTGAACCGGACCGCCGGATGCCGGCACCTCTCATTCGACGAGGGATATGGGCGTGGCGATCAGGACCAAACAACAGCTCCTTGACGAATATCTGGTGGCCTCAGCGCGCACCGGCGACCGCAAGGCGTTCGAACTGCTGGCCCGGCGCTGGCAGGGCAAGCTGGTCGCCCACGCCTGGCGGCTGACCGGTGATGTCGATCTGGCCCGCGAGGCGGCGCAAGAGGGCTGGATCGAGATCGTGCGCGGCCTTGGCCGGTTGCGGGATGAGCGGGCCTTTCCTGCCTGGGCGTATCAGATCGTGTCGCGTCGTTGCGCCCGGCGGATCGGACGGCTGCAACGGGACCGGGCCCTCGCCGCCGCGGCCGCCGCCGAACCAGTGGGCGACTCAGCCGCGCCGGAACTGGGCGACGGGCCCGCCATGGCGCGGCTGCGGGCGGCGCTGGGCGGCCTGCCGCCGGAGCAGAGGGCGGCCGTCGGCCTGTTCTATCTCGAGGACATGGGAGTCGCCGGGACGGCGATCGCCCTGAACGTGCCGGCGGGCACGGTGAAGACCCGCCTGATGCATGCCCGCCGCAAGCTGCGTGCGGTGCTGGAAGGAGACCTGTGATGCAGGATATCGACCGGATGATCGAGGAGGCCCTTCAGGGCGAGGAACAGGCCCTGTTCCGCGAAACGGCCCGCGAGCCGGGCTTCTTCACGCAGGCGTTCGGACTGCTCGGCGGCCCCAACGGCTGGGTCAACGGCGTCATGGCGGCGGCCCAGGCGGCGCTGTTCGTCGCCGGCCTATGGGCGGGCTGGCGCTTCTTCGAGGCCGAGACGGCGCTGTCGGCCCTGCACTGGGGCCTGCCCGCCGCCGTGCTGGTGCTGGCGTCGCTGATCATCAAGACGGCGATGATGCCCGAACTGCAGGCCAACCGTCTGATGCGGGAACTGAAGCGGCAACAGCTTCAGGCGGCGGTGAACCGCAAGGCCTGATCCGAACGGCGATGGCGCGCCTAGCCGCGCGCCATCGCCCGCTCGATCACCTCGGCCGACCTCTCAGGCCCCAGCTCTTCCGCCACCGCGGTGCGGAACTTCCCGTCCGGCCCCATCAGATAGACGGTCAGCGAGTGGTTCATGGTGTAGTCCTCGCCCTCCCCGACCTTCTGGAAATAGGCCCTGTAGGCGTCGGCGGCGGCCTTCACCTGCGCCGGCGTGCCGGTCAGGCCGACGACGCCTTCGGGGAAGCCGTCGGTGGACAGGTAGTCCTTCAGCGCCTGGGGCGTGTCGCGCTCCGGATCGACGCTGACGAAGACGATCTGCAGATCCTCGCCCTTGTCGCCCAGCCGCCGCTTCGTCGCGTCGAGCGCCTGCAGCGTCGTCGGGCAGAAGTCGGGGCAATAGGTGAAGCCGAAAAAGACCAGGGACCATCTGCCTTCCAGCATCGTCTGGTCGACCGGGCGGCCCTCGTGATCGACCAGCTGGAAGGGCCCGCCGACATCGGCCTGGCCCGTGGAGACGACCTCGCCAGCCTGCAGGCCGGCCGCGGGGCGGTTGAGCACGACCAGGGTCACGGCGATCAGGGCCACGGCGATGACGGCGCAGGCGCCGGCGAACAGCAGGATGGAACGGCGCGGCATCTCGGCTCCGGGCAGGACGCGCCATGCGGGCGCGGCTGGTCTATAGAAGAGGCGTGAGCCCGACCCAAGACCCCCTGTCGTCGCAGTCCGCCACCGAAGATGCGGGCGGCCGCTTCGGCGGCTGGCGCAACCTGCCGCGCCGCAGCCGGGGCCTGTCACTCAGGACGCTGGTGATCCTGCGCTGGATGGCCATCGCCGGACAGAGCGCCACCGTCGCCGTGGCCACGGCCTGGTTCCACTTCGACCTGCCGCTGTGGGGCTGTCTGGCGGTGATCGCCGCCAGCGTGGCCATGAACCTCAACGCCACGGCCCGCCTCAAACGCAGCGACGGGTCGGCCCCCGACGGGGCCCTGACGGCGGCGCACCTCGGCTTCGACATCCTGCAGCTCTCGGCCCTGCTGGCCCTGACCGGCGGGCTGCAGAACCCGTTCTGCCTGCTGCTGGTGGCGCCGGTGACGGTGGCGGCGGCCTCGCTGCCGGGGCGGCAGGCGGCGCTGATGGGCCTGCTGGTGCTCGCCGCCACAGTAGGGCTGTTCTTCTTCTCCATGCCGCTGCCGTGGCAGGCGGGGACGGAGCTGGACCTGCCGCCGCTGTACCGCTTCGGCACCGGGCTGGCGCTGATCACCGGCGTGGTCTTCACGGCCGCCTATGCGTGGCGGGTGGCGGCGGACGCCGAGAAGCTGGAACTCGCGCTGGCCACCACCCAGGACGTGCTGCAGCGCGAGCAGCGGCTGGCGGCGCTGGGCGGGCTGGCGGCGGCGGCGGCGCACGAACTGGGCACGCCGCTGGCGACGATTCAGGTCGTGGCGCGCGAACTGTTGCGCGAGTCGGCCAAGGACGGCGCCGCGGCCGAGGACGCCGCCCTGATCCTGCAGCAGGCCGAGCGCTGCCGGGACATCCTGAAACAGCTGTCGCAGCAGCCCGAGGAGGGCGACTCCGCCTTCGCGGAAGTCGGGCTGAAGGCGCTGCTGGAGGAGGTTGTCGAGCCGCACCGCGGGTTCGATCTGGCTTTCGAGGTGACGGTGCGGACCGCCTCCGGAGAGGCCGCGCCGCGGGTGCGCCGCCTGCCGGAGGTGGTGCACGGTCTGTCGACCCTGGTCGAGAACGCCGCCGACTTCGCCAACGGCAAGGTGAGGGTGCAGGCGCTCGTCGACGCCGGTTTCATCGAGATTGAGGTGGTCGACGACGGCCCCGGTATTCCGCCCGATATCCTGCCCCGTCTCGGCGAGCCCTATGTGACCAGCCGGCCGCAGGGAAAGGCGCGGCGCGCCCTGGCCGCCCAGATCGCCGCTTCCGTGGCCGCCGCCGCGCCGGGGCGAAAAGGTCGGAAGAACGCCGGGGCCCCGCCGGCCGCCGAGGCCATCGCCCCCAGCCAGGGTGGCATGGGGCTGGGGTTCTTCATCGCCCGCACCCTGTTGGAGCGGACCGGAGGCAGGGTCTCGGTCGGCGCGGGCGACGGCGGCAAGGGTCAACCCAAGGGCGCGCGGGTGGCGGTGCGCTGGGCCCGCCCCGCCCTGGAAGTTCCGCCGTCGTGATGTCGCACCCCCGCCCTGAACCTTGACCGCGGCCCGGCGGTTACCGACTTGGAGTCCAGGAGAACGATGATGCCCGAGACCGAAGCCCGGATCGCCGCCCTGCCCGACAGGACCCTCCTGCTGCTCGACGACGACAACGCCCTGCGCACCCGGCTGGGGCGGGCGCTGGAGAGCCGCGGCTTCGAGGTCACCACCGCCGCCTCGGTGGCAGAGGCCCGCGACGCGCTGCGCACCGCCGTCCCCGCCTTCGCGGTGCTGGACATGCGGCTGGAGGACGGCAACGGGCTGAAGGTGGTCGAGGCGATCCGCGACCGGCGCGAGGACGCCCGCATCGTCATGCTGACCGGCTACGGCGCCATCGCCACGGCGGTGGCGGCGGTCAAGGCCGGCGCGGTCGACTATCTGCAGAAGCCCGCTGACGCCGACGACGTGGTCAAGGCCCTGCTGGCCACGGGCGAGGCCCCTGAGCCGCCGGACAATCCGATGAGCGCCGACCGGGTTCGCTGGGAGCATATCCAGCGCGTCTACGAGCTCTGCGACCACAACGTCTCGGAGACGGCGCGACGGCTGGGCATGCACCGCCGGACGCTGCAGCGCATCCTGGCGAAGCGCGCACCGCGCTGAGCGATCCTTGCCGCCGCCTGTCCCGGCAGGCACTCTCCCCCGGGCTGAACGGGGGAAACATGAAGATCGACATCATCGCGCTGGCCGTCGTGGCCGTGGCCTTGGCGGCGGCGGCGACCGGCTGCAGCTGGCTGCTGACCACCTATGCGCCGGACCTGTCGCCGGCCCGGCTGTTCCTGGAGGCCGACATCATAGCCAAACTGGCGATGCTGTTGCTGATGCTGCTGACCCTCCCGATCCTCGTGCTCGGCGTCTTCGGCGTGGCGGTGCGCAGCGCGGCCCGCTCGATGGCCATGATCCTGCGAATCGCAGCCCTCGCGGCCGGCGTGCTCGGCCTGCTGGCGGGAGCCTATGGCTGGCTGAACATCCAGACCGCCATCGCCAGGGTGGGGCCGGTCAGCATCGAGGTCACGGCCCCCTCGTGGGCCGAAGTCCTGCTCGTCGTGGCATATTCGATGTTGGTGGCCGGGTTCGCCCTGCTCTTCGCCGTCGGCGCGGGGTTGCGGGCCGGGACGCGCCGCAAGGTGTGAAAAAGGCCCCGGCGTTTTCACCGGGGCCTTCCTCAGTTTAGCGATGACGCCGGAGATCAGTCGCGACGGCGGCCGCGGCCGCGGTCACGATCGCCGCCGCCTTCACGCTTCGGACGGCCGCCGGTGTCTTCCGACATCGGGGGCTCGCCGCGTTCGGCGCGCTCGGCGTTGATCTTGTCGGTCAGGTCCTCGCCGGTCTCCTGGTCGACGACCTTCATCGACAGCTTGGTCTTGCCGCGATCGTCCATGCCGAGGAATTTCACCTTCACTTCCTGACCTTCGGTCAGGACGTCGGCGGGGTTAGCGACGCGCTCCATCGAGATCTGCGACACGTGGACGAGGCCGTCCTTGGCGCCGAAGAAGTTCACGAAGGCGCCGAAGTCGACGACCTTCACGACCTTGCCGGAATAGATCATGCCGGGCTCGGGCTCGGACACAATCGACGAGATCCAGTTCTTGGCCGCGTCGATCTTTTCCTGCTCGGAGGCGGCGATCTTCACCGTGCCGTCGTCCTCGATGTTGATCTTGGCGCCGGTCTTTTCGACGATCTCGCGGATGATCTTGCCGCCGGTGCCGATGATGTCGCGGATCTTGTCGGTAGGAACCTTGATCTGCTCGATCTTCGGGGCGAACTCACCCAGTTCGGCGCGGGGCGCCTCCATGGCCTTGTCCATCTCGTCGAGGATGTGCAGGCGGCCGGCCGTCGCCTGGGCGATGGCCTTCCTCATGATCTCCTCGGTGATGCCGGCGACCTTGATGTCCATCTGCAGGCTGGTGATGCCTTCGCGCGTGCCGGCCACCTTGAAGTCCATGTCGCCGAGGTGGTCTTCGTCACCCAGGATGTCGGACAGAATGGCGAACTCGCCCGAGGGCTCGAGGATCAGGCCCATGGCGATGCCGGAGACCGGACGCTTCAGCGGCACGCCGGCGTCCATCAGAGCCAGCGACGAACCGCACACCGTGGCCATCGACGAGGAGCCGTTGGACTCGGTGATCTCCGACACCAGACGGATGGTGTAGGGGAACTCTTCCGACGAAGGCAGCATCGGGCGGATCGCCCGCCACGCCAGCTTGCCGTGACCGATTTCCCGACGGCCCGCGCCGCCCATCCGGCCGGTCTCGCCGACCGAATAGGGAGGGAAGTTGTAGTGGAGCAGGAACTTCTCCTTGTACGTCCCACTCAGGGCGTCGACGTACTGCTCGTCCTCGCCGGTCCCGAGCGTGGCGACCACGATGGCCTGGGTCTCACCGCGGGTGAACAGGGCCGAGCCGTGGGTGCGCGGGAAGACTCCGACTTCCGAGACGATCGGGCGGACCTTGTCGAGGGCGCGGCCGTCGACGCGATGGCCGTTCTCGATGATGTCGCGACGCAGGACCTCGGCTTCGCATTCCTTGAAGGCGGCGCCGAACTTGGCCGGGTCGACGCCGTCGGGGTTGTCATCGGTACGGACGAGGGCCTCGGCGGCCTTCTTTTTGGCCACGTCGACGCCCGAGCGGCGGTCGTATTTGCCGACGTGGGTGTAGGCCGTCTTGATGTCCTCGCCGACCAGTTTCTTGATCGAGGCGACGACGTCGGAGTGGTCCTCGGCCTGGAAGTCGAAGGGCTCCTTGGCGGCGTGCTCGGCCAGGTCGATGATCGCGTCGATGACCGGCTGCATGCCGCGGTGGGCGAACATCAGGGCCTCGAGGAAGGTCTCTTCCGAAAGCTCCTTCGCTTCCGACTCGACCATCATCAGGGCGTCCTGGGTACCGGCGACGACGAGGTCGAGGTCCGAGTCCGGCATCTGGTCGAGAGTCGGGTTCAGCACCAGCTCGCCGTCGATGTAGCCGACGCGCGCGCCGCCGATCGGGCCCATGAACGGCACGCCCGAGATAGTCAGGGCCGCAGAGGCGGCGATCATGCCGAGCACGTCGGGGTCGTTCTCCATGTCGTGCTGGAGGACGGTGACGATGACCTGGGTCTCGTTCTTGAAGCCCTTGACGAACAGCGGGCGGATCGGACGGTCGATCAGGCGGGAGACCAGCGTCTCTTTCTCGGTCGGACGGCCTTCACGCTTGAAGTAGCCGCCCGGGATCTTGCCGGCGGCGAAGGTCTTTTCCTGGTAGTTGACGGTCAGCGGGAAGAAATCCAGGCCCGGCTTGGGCGCGCGGCCGTAGACGACGGTCGCCAGGACCACGGTCTCGCCGTAGGTCGCCAGCACGGCGCCGTCGGCCTGACGGGCGATGCGGCCCGTTTCCAGCGTCAGCGGGCGCCCGGCCCACTCGATCGTCTTGCGTTTGATATCGAACATGTTTCGTCTTTCGTATCCCGCGGGCGGATTCCGCGCGGGGTCCCATCAGTGGGTGGAGCGTCGGGCGTTCAGTCCTTCGGTCCATGGGCCGCCGCGCCATCGCGACAGACCCGGGAGTGGTTGAGGACCGGTGTTCAGCCCTCGCGTCATGCGCCGGATAACCCCGCGGCGCGCGGGTTGGTTCTTACTTGTCACGCTTCCCGGACGGCAAACCGGAAGCCCATTTTGCCTGGAAGCGTTTGAATGCGGAACGAGGCGCGGGCATGGCCCGCGCCTCGAAAAACTCTTCCGCCCGTTCCCGGCGCCCCTTAGCGGCGAAGGTTCAGCTTGGTGATCAGCGCCGTGTAGCGCTCGCGATCAACCTTCGACAGGTGGTCAAGAAGGCGACGGCGCTGCGAGACCATCTTGAGCAGGCCGCGGCGCGAGTGGTTGTCCTTCTTGTGCGTCTTGAAGTGCTCGGTGAGGTTGGCGATGCGTTCCGAGAGGATCGCGACCTGGACCTCCGCCGAACCGGTGTCGCCCTCGGTGCGGGCGTTGTCGGCGATGACTTCGTGCTTGCGTTCAGCAGTAATCGACATCGGGTATGCTCCTACTGGAGGTTAAAAACGCGGTCGGGTTCAAAGCGACCGGCCCGCAACTGACCGAGAGCAACGAGGGTCTGGCCCTGAAAGGCTGAAACAGTTCTGGAGCCCTCCCGAAGGCGGCTCTTCAACGTTTCGACCTGTCGGGGGAGCAGAACGATCGGCCGTCCCTGCCGAAGCGAGAAGGCGTCTTGATCCGTCACGGCCAGCTCCGGGATGTCGTCCAGGGCGGTCGCTACGGGAAGCAAGCCTTCCGAGGCGGCGTCCCTATGCACCAGATCGGTCAGGAAATCCAGCGATACGGCGTTTTCCGTCGAGAACGGCCCGACCCGCTCACGGCGCAGGGCTGAAACATGCCCCTCGGCCCCCAGCGCGGCCGCCAGATCGCGAGCCAGCGAACGCACATAAACGCCCTTGCCGGTGCGGATGGTCAGCTCGACATGGTCGGCGTCCGGCGCGTCGGTGACCGCCGCCTCGTGGATGGTCACCCGCCGCGTCGCCAGCTCGAAGTCCACCCCGTCGCGGGCCAGATCATAGGCCCGCTGGCCGTCCACCTTGATGGCTGAATACTGCGGCGGGACCTGGTCGATCTCGCCGGTGAAGGCCGGCAGGGCCGCGCGCACCGCCTCGACCGAAGGCCGCACGTCGGAGCGGGCGACGATCTCGCCCTCGCGGTCGAGACTGTCGGTAGAGACGCCCCAATTGATGGTGAAGCGGTAGACCTTCCCGGCGTCCATCATGAAGGGCACGGTCTTGGTTGCCTCGCCCAGGGCGATGGGCAGGATGCCGGAGGCCAGCGGGTCCAGCGTTCCGGCGTGCCCCGCCTTCTGGGCGTTGAACAGGCGCCGGATCTTCGACACCGCCTCCGTCGAACCCATCTCCAACGGCTTGTCGAGACAGACCCAGCCGTTGACGACGTCGCCCTTCTTGCGGCGCGCCATCAGAGGTCTTCGTCGGGCCGTGCGATATCCGCCTGCACCCGCGGATCGTCGAGCAGGCGATTGAGCCGCTCGGCCGCCGCGAAGCTCTCATCGTGGCGGAAGCGCAGATCGGGCGTAAAGCGCATGTCGATGCGCCGCCCCAGCACGCCGCGCAGGAATTTCGCATGGGCGTTCAGCGCCTTGACGATCTCGTCCACATGGCCCGCGACGGGGGCGCTGTCGACGCCGGCTCCGAGCGGCTCGACGAAGCAGGTGGCGTGCTTGAGGTCCGGCGAGAGGCGCACCTCGGTGACCGTCACCGACACGTCCTTCAGGGCCGGATCGTGGATCTCCTCCTCGCGCAGCACCTCGACGAGAGCGTGACGGATCAGTTCGCCGGCGCGGAGCTGGCGCTGGCTGACGGTTCCGGCCTTGGGATTGGGCTTGCGGCTGCTCATGATCGGGTCCTCATCGCCCGCCGGGGCTCGGACCCGGCTCGAAAAGCGAAGGGGCGCGGTCTAGTCCCGCGGAGCCGCGGTGTCCAGTTCGGACCGGTCGATGGCGGCCATCAGTTCCGACGAGACGATGGAGCGGAACGGCCGCACCGGCAGCCCCGCCGCATTCAGCACGCCCGACGTCCAGTGGTTGCACAGGTGGGCGATCGAGAAGGTCTCGCGGCTGGCGAAGAAGCGGGCGTCGTCCCCTTCGCGTGCGGCGGCGACGCGCGGCCCGCCGCTCGACAGGTCCAGCGACGCCTCGACATGGACGGCCATGGCCTCGAACCCCTGCGGGGTCAGACGGAAGCTGCGGCGGCCGTCCTCGGCGAACAATTCGGTCGGGTCGCGCTGGGCCGGATCAAGCATGATCACCGAGGCGTTGCCGGGCCGGAAAAAGGCCCGCATTCCGTCGGGCAGGCGGCCTTCCATCGGGCTCTGGTCGACATAGAATTTGGCGTCGCCCCAGCCGATCAGAATCCAGTCGCCGGCCGGCAGGGCGCGCACCGCCTCGGCCAGCGGTCCGCCGCGCGCCTCCAGCGCCGCCCGCGGCACGGCCAGGTCGGTATGGAAACCGTTGTCGAGAAGGTGCAGCTCGACGCCGGGCGCATCCGCGGCCGCCCGCCACAGCGTCGGGTCGCCGGGCGCGGTCCAGGTCCACAGGGCGGCGCCCAGACCCACGGCGGCGGCGCCGCCGACGGCGCCGAGGCCAGTGCGGGAGCGCCTGTGCCTCATCGGGCCGAGAAACTCCACACGCCGCACAGGGCCGAGGACGGCGTCGCGGGGTCCACCGTCCGGGTGCGGAACAGCATCAGGTCGACCCGGTCCCGGCGATGCAGCAGGGCGGCGACGCCGGCGGGCTGGCCGCCGCACAGGCTGAGCGGCGCCACGGCCTGCTCGCGCAGCGGCGGCACGACCTCTCGCAGTTCGATCTGGGCGTCGGCGGGCGCATCGAGGCGGGCGGCGAAGGTCTGGCCGGGCGCAAAGGCTTCGCGGCCGTTGGCGATGCGCAGCGGCCGGGTGCGCACGGCCTCTCCGTTCTCGAAGCGGAGCTCGGCGCCGACCACGGCCAGCGATCCGGTCGCGGCGCGGGTGGCCTCGTCGGCCGGCCCGTACTCGCCTTTCAGGATGGCCGTCGAACCGGGCTCCGCCGCCAGCGGGCGGGGCTCACCGGCCACCGCCGCCTTGAGGCCCTCGATTCCGTCGGCCGCGCCCGAGGGCAGGCGGCCAGCCCAGTCGGCGATGCGGCCCAGCGCGGGTCCGGCCTCGTCGCGCAGCGTCTCCCACGCCGCCACCGTCTGCTTCTGTTCGACGGCCAGCAGGAACAGCACCAGGCAGACGAACGACAGCGCGCCGGCGAGGCGCTTCATCGCGGTCTGGGGCTGGGCCGTGGCGGCGGTCATGCCGCAACCCTAGCGAGGGTCGGCGGAGAGGTGAACGCCTATCGCCCGACAGGGGCGCCGGAGTCGTCGGGACCCGCCGCGGGCGGCATGGCCCACTCGCCGCGCCAGTTGTAGGTCAACTGCACGCAGTGGCGGTAGGCCCCGTCCGGCCAGCGGCCGACGGCGTGCAGGGTCAGCGGATGGCCGAGCTTGACCCGGCCCGCCACCAGCCAGACCTCGTCCGAGCCAGGGCAGAGGGCGCGCGACAGGGGGCGGCCGTCGCCCTCAGGGGTGATGTGATAGACCGTGCGCTCGCTCGAGCCAGCCGGCAGGACACCGCGCACCTCGCCGGGGCCGCCGCGGCGGATATCGGCGGCGCCGCGCTGCGAGGTGGAGATGATCCGCCGCACGCTGATGGCGCCGAACAGGCCGCGGTCGGCCTCCAGCGTCACCCCCCGGGTCAGGGCCTGGGTGATCCGGTCGGCGGCGTCGTAGGCCAGGTAGCGGGTCTCGGCCGCGGCCGGTCCGGCGACGGCGAGAAGGGCGAGGACGGGGACCAGGATGCGGCGCATGGGACGTTGATCCGTGAAGGATGAGGCGAAACGGCGGCATATCCTCCCCATTTCATGGGGAGGTGGCCCGGCGCGCAACGATGGGACGGAGGAGCCGGCGGCCGCGACGCGGACAGAGGCCCTCCACCGCTTCGCGGTCCCCCTCCCCACTGCGTGGGAGGAAATCCTACTCAAGCGTGCGCTTGATCTCTTCGACCGTGAAGCACTCGATGTAGTCGCCGGCCTTGATGTCCTGGAAGCCCTGGAAATGCATGCCGCACTCCTGGCCCGACGGGACCTCGTTGACCTCGTCCTTAAAGCGCTTGAGCGTCGTGAGCGTACCCAGCTCCAGCACCACCACATCCTCGCGGATGATGCGGACCTTGGCGCCCTTGCGCACCACGCCCTCCGACACCCGGCAGCCGGCGATCTTGCCGGTCTTCGAGATGTCGAACACCTGCAGCACCTGGGCGTTGCCCAGGAAGGTTTCGCGCTGCAGCGGCGCCAGCATGCCCGAGAGCACGCCCTTCATGTCGTCGAGCAGGTCGTAGATGATCGAATAGTAGCGGATCTCCACGCCCTCGCGCTCGGCGAGGTCGCGGGCCTGCTTCGAGGCGCGGACGTTGAAGCCGAGGATCGGCGCACCGGCCGACTTGGCCAGCTGCACGTCGCTCTCGGTGATGCCCCCGGCGCCCGACATGACGGTGCGCGCGCGGACCTCCTCGTTGCCCATCTTGTCGAGCGAGCCGACGATGGCCTCGGCCGAGCCCTGCACGTCGGCCTTGATGACCACCGGCAGTTCGCTGATCTTCTTGGCGCCCAGCTTGGACATCATGTCGACCAGCGAGACCTGGTTGATCCCGCCCGTGGCCTTCTCGCGCTTCACGCGGGCGCGATACTCGGTCAACTCGCGGGCGCGTGCCTCGCTCTCGACCACGGCGAACGGCTCGCCCGGAGACGGCGCCTCGTCGAGGCCGAGAATCTCGACCGGAACCGACGGACCGGCCTCGGTCAGCTGTTCGTTGCGCTCGTTGAGCAGGGCGCGGACCTTGCCCCAGGCGGAGCCGGCCACGACGATGTCGCCGCGCTTCAACGTGCCGCGCTTGACCAGCACGGTGGCGACCGGGCCGCGGCCCTTGTCCAGCTTGGCCTCGATGACCACGCCTTCCGAGGAGCGTTCCGGATCGGCCTTCAGGTCCATGACCTCGGCCTGCAGCAGGATGCCATCGATCAGGCCGTTGAGGTTGGTCCGCTCCTTGGCCGATACCTCGATGATCTGGGTCTCGCCGCCCAGGCTTTCGGCGATGACCTCGTACTGCAGCAGCTCGTTGACCACCTTCTGCGGATTGGCGTCCGGCTTGTCGACCTTGTTGACCGCCACGATGATCGGGGCGTTGGCCGCCTTGGCGTGCTGGATGGCCTCGATGGTCTGGGGCATTACGCCGTCGTCGGCGGCCACGACCAGAACCACGATGTCCGTCACATTGGCGCCGCGCGCCCGCATGGCGCTGAACGCCGCGTGGCCCGGGGTGTCGAGGAAGGTGACGCGCTGGCCGTCTTGCAGACGCACCTGGTAGGCGCCGATGTGCTGGGTGATGCCGCCGGCCTCGCCCGCCGCCACGTCCGTGGTGCGCAGCGCGTCGAGCAGCGAGGTCTTGCCGTGGTCGACGTGGCCCATGATCGCCACGACCGGCGCGCGCGGCGTGGTCGCCTCGTCGTCGACGGCGTCGGACAGGAAGCCGGTTTCGACGTCGGACTCGGAGACCCGCTTGACGGACATGCCGTATTCGTCGGCGACGAGCTCGGCCGTGTCGGTGTCGATCACGTCGTTGATCTTCACCATCATGCCCTGACGCATCAGGAATTTGACGATGTCGACGCCGCGCACGGCCATCCGGTTGGCCAGATCGCCGACGGTGATGACGTCGGGGATGACGACCTCGCGCGGACGGTTCGGCGCGTCGGTGGAGCCGCCCTTGCGCTTTTCCTTCTCGCGTTCGCGGGCCCGGCGGACCGAGGCGAGCGAGCGCATCCGTTCGGCGGCGTCCTCGTCGCCGCCGGCCACGGCCTGGATGGTCAGGCGGCCTTCGCGGCGCTTGGGCTCGCCGCGCGTGCGGCTGACGGCCTTGCCGGGTCCGGCGTCCGAGAAACGCTTGTCGCGATCCTCCTCGGCCTTCGAGCCCGCGGGACGGCCGAAGCCGGCGCGGACCGGACGGGCGACGTCCGGCGTCGCCGGCGGAGCGTTCGGGGTCGGCCGGCCGCCGGGGCCGGTGCGCGGACCGCCGGGACGGGCGGCGCCGGGGGCGGGACGCGGGTTCAGGGCCGAATAGCGGACCGGCTCGGCCGGGCGGGCGGCGCCGCCCTGCGGACGGGCGGGGGCCTGCGGACGTTCGGCGTAGTTGCGCTCGCCGCCGCCCATGGCCGCTTCGCGGGCCGAGCGGCCGCCGAAGGCCGGACGTTCGGCGGGACCGCGGCCGGGGGCCTGCGGCTTGGGCGCACGCTGGCCGAAATTGACCACAGGGCGTGCCGGCGGGGCCGGACGGGCCGGAGGCGCGGCGGCCTCGGCAGGGGCAGGGGCCGGAGCGGGGGCGGGCTCGGGAGCCTTGGCCGGGGCGGCGGGGGCGGCGGGGGCGGCGGGCTTGGCCGGCGCCTTCGCCGGGGCGGCGGCGGTCAGTTTGGCGGCCTCGGCGCGAGCGGCCTCGGCGGCGGCGCGGGCGGCGGCGGCCTCGGCCTGGGCGGCGTTGGCGGCCTTGTCGGCGGCGGCGGCCTGCTCGCGGGCGGCGGCGTCGCGGCGGGCGCGTTCCTCGGCGGCGGCGCGTTCACGTTCGGCCTGCTGGCGGGTGGCCAGCTCGATGGCGCGGCGGCGCGCCTCCTGCTCGGAGGCGGACAGGCCGCCGGCTTCCCGCGAGGGAGCGGCCGGACGCGGGGCGGCGGGCGCCTCGGTCTTCGGACGCGCGACGTCGAAGCCCTGCGGGCGCTGATGCCCGGGGACGGCGCCGACGCGGCGCTTGGTTTCGACCACCACGGTCTTGGTGCGGCCGTGGCTGAAGCTCTGGCGCACGGTGCCGGTCGAAACCGATCCCGCCTGCCGGGGCTTCAGGCTCAGCGGCGCGCGCGGTCCCGTCTGGGACGGAGTCCCGGTCGGGGTCTGCTGGCCGTCGTTGGTCTTGTCGTTCTCGTCAGTCATCCGGTCGCTTTACTCGGGATGGCGGGAGATCCGCCATCGTCTCGTTCAAACACAAAAAGCCGTGCGGCGCCCCGCCCCCCGATCAGGGAGCAGAACCCCGCCCGCTCAAATCCTTGTTCGGGTCCTCAGCCGGCCTCGCACCCCACTCCGGGGGCAGAAGCGGTCGAAATCCCGCCAGTCGTTCGACCTCGAAGGTCCAGCGATCGGCCCGCCCGCCCTCAAGCAGGACGGCGTGTATCGCATTTTCCAGCCCGAGGGCCAAACTCAAATCGTCCGCCGTGAAGGCGCCGCAGACTTTCGGCGGCGGCGTCTGGTGTTTCGCCAGGGAAAGCAGCTTGCCCCGTCCGTCGGCGGACCCGTCCGCCGCCTCCACGATCCACGCGGCCTTGCCGGCGCGGATCGCGGCGGCGGCCTTTTCGAAGCCCGAGATAAGCACGCCTTCGCGCCGGGCAAGACCCAGCTGGTCCAGACAGCGCCGGAACAGCAGGCTATCGACCAGATCGGGCAGGTCGGCGGAGGGCCTCAGCGGCGCCTTGGCCGCGCGCGAGAACAGGTTCTTCTTCACCGCCGCCTCGACTGAGGCGCGGTCGGCGGCGACCCAGAGGCCGCGGCCCGGCAGCTTGCGCGCCAGGTCGGGAGCGACCGTGCCGTCCGGAGCGGCGACGAAGCGGATCAGGCGAGATTCATCCATGACCTGGTGGCTGACCAGATCGCGGCGTTCCCTATCGATCGTCGCTTCGCGCAGACTCATGGAGGGCCCGGTCTCCCATCACGCGTCTTGGGGCTGTTCGGAGTCCCCGGCGAGGATCTCGTCTTCGTCGCCCTGCGGCGCTTCCTCGCCCTCGGCGGGAGCGAAGACGGCGTCAGCGTCGTATTCGCCCTCGTCCTCGTATTCCGGCTCCGGCTCGGGCTGGGGCAGTTCGGAGGCGTCGATCCAGCCGGCCGCGACGCGCGCTTGCAGGATCAGCATCTCGGCCTCTTCCTGGGCGAGGTTGAAGCTCTCGAGGACGCCCGGGACCTTGACCCGCTCGCCGTTCTTCACCTCGTAGCCGCCGCGGATCTCATCGGTCGCCAGATCGGCCAGATCCTCGACGGTCTTCACGCCGCCCTCGCCGAGGGCGACGGCGATCTGCAAGGTGACGCCCGGCACGTCCAGCACGCCGTCCTCGACGCCCAGCTCCTTGCGCTTCGCGTCGAGAATGGCCGCCTGGCGGTCGAGGAAGTCGCGGGCGCGGGCCTGCAGCTCCTCCGCCGTGTCCTCGTCGAAGCCTTCGATATCGGAGATCTCGTAGGGCTCGACGAAGGCCAGGTCCTCGACGGTTGCGAAGCCTTCGGTGACCAGCAGCTGGGCGATGACCTCGTCGACGTCCAGCGCTTCCTGGAACAGGGCGGTGCGCTCGGTGAACTCGCGCTGGCGGCGCTCGGAGTCCTGCGACTCCGTGATGATGTCGATCTGCCAGCCGGTCAGCTGCGACGCGAGGCGGACGTTCTGACCGCGGCGGCCGATGGCCAGCGACAGCTGCTCGTCGGGCACCACCACCTCGACGCGGTCGGCTTCCTCGTCGAGGACGACCTTGGACACCTCGGCCGGGGCCAGGGCGTTGACGATGAAGGTCGGCTCGTCCGAGTTCCACTGGATGATGTCGATCTTCTCGCCCTGCAGCTCGGCGACCACCGCCTGCACGCGCGAGCCGCGCATGCCGACGCAGGCGCCGACCGGATCGATCGAGGAGTCGTTGGAGAGCACGGCCATCTTGGCGCGCGAGCCGGCGTCGCGAGCGGCGGCGCGGATCTCGATGACGCCGTCATAGACCTCGGGCACTTCCTGGGCGAACAGCTTGGCCATGAAGCCCGGGTGCGAGCGCGACAGCATGACCTGCGGCCCCTTGGCCTCCGGACGCACGTCGTAGATGTAGGTGCGGATCCGGTCGCCGATGTTGAACACCTCGCGCGGGATCGAGTCGTTGCGGCGCATGATGCCTTCGCCGCGGCCCAGGTCGACGACGGTGTTGCCGTATTCGACGCGCTTGACGGTGCCGTTGACGATCTCGCCGACGCGGTCCTTGAACTCTTCGTACTGGTTGGCGCGCTCGGCGTCGCGAACCTTGCCCATGACCACCTGGCGGGCCATCTGGGTCTGCACCCGGCCGAACTCGAACGGCGGCAGGTTCTCGACGTACTCCTTGCCGACGAAGGCTTCCGGATCGCGCTTCAGGGCGTCCTTCAGGCGCACCATGGCGCTGTCGTTGAACTCTTCCAGTTCGTCTTCCGGCTGCCAGTCGTCCTCGACGATGGTGACGTGGCGGGTCAGGGCCAGCTCGCCCGACTTGATGTCGATCTTGGCGCGGATGTCGTGGTGGGCGCCGTAGCGCGACTTGGCGCCCTTCTGGATCGCCTCCTCGATCGCCTCGACGACGATCTCCTTGTCGATATTCTTCTCGCGCGCGACCGCGTCGGCGATCTGCAGCAGTTCGAGTCGGTTCGCGGAAACGCCGGCGACAGCCATGCTCTTAGTCCTCGGTCTCGGGTTCGTTGTTGTCGTTACGGGCGGCGCGCTTCTCGGCGCCCGCCTTCATCAGTTCGTCGGTCAGCACCAGCTTGGCGTCGACCAGCCAGTCGAAGGGGATCAGAGCGGTGTCCGCCTCCCCCTCCAGATCGATGGCGATGTTGTCGCCGTCGGTCCCTGCGACGGTGCCCTTGAAGCGCTTGCGCCCCTCGATCATCCGGTCCGTCTCCAGCCGGGCTTCGAAGCCTTCGAACAGTTCGAAATCGCTCTGGCGGGTCAGGGGACGGTCGACGCCGGGCGACGACACCTCCAGCAGATATTCACCGCTGATCGGATCGGCGGCGTCCAGCACCTCGGACACGGCGCGGCTCAGCCGGGCGCACTCCTCGACGGCGATGTCGTGGTCGGAGGGCCGCTCGGCCATGATCTGCAGCCGCCGGCGCTGGGTGCCGCCCATCAGCCGCACGCGCACGATGTCGAGGCCGAGGCTCTCCGCCACGGGTTCGATCAGCTCCAGCAGAGCGCGGTCTTCGACGGTCTTGGCCTTCAAGGCTGGGTCCCGGACAAAACAAAAGCGGCTGGCCTCCAGGGCCGCCGCTTCAAACGGCGCCGTTGGACGCCGGTCTAACGATGTGAGGGGGCATATAGGCCAAAGCGTCCGGCGTGGGAAGACCTGTCAGGTTTTGCGGCTCTCGCGCCGGTCGAGCCAGTTGTTCGCGAGCGTCAGAAGGACCGCGGCGACTGCGGCCAGCGCGACGCAACCAGCAACCCAGGGCGCAACGCCTGTCCAGTCGTCCCTTCGCTGCAGAAGGAAGAGCACGAGGAGGAGCGCGAGCATCAGTCCGCCTCCCACCGCTCCGGTCAGCCGCCACGATTGCGGACGCTCGAGACAGGCGGAGATGAGGCGGGCGAGCGCCGACGTCCCCGCCAGCGGCACGAAGGCCGTCGTCACCACGATGGCCAGAAACCAGAGCTCGTGACCCTGACCACCGCCCGCTGCATAGGAGGCGAGTATGAACACGATCCCAAGGACCAATGGCAGGAGGCCCGCCACGGCCACGATGAGAAGAACCTCCCTGAGCGCCCTCATCATGTTTTCCAGCCCTTCGGTCCGTCCAACCATGCCGTGCGCAATCGCGGATTGCCATCCAGTGGACAGCCCGCCAGAACAGTTCCCGATGAAAGTGTACTGGATTGGCCTCGACACGCCCGGCCGCCTCGGCGTGTCCCGCAAGCCCGACGGCGGCGAAGCCCTCGAAGGACAGATCGAAAAGCTGGGACACGGCATGGTCGACCATGTCGTCAGCCTGTTGCGCCCTGAGGAGGCGGCGGCGCTCGGCCTCGCCGACGAGGCCGCGACCTGCGAGCGGCACGGCGTCGGCTTCTACAACTTCCCGATCACCGACCACGGCGTGCCGGAAAACGTCGAGCACTACCGCCGCGTCGCCCACGCGATGGACCGACGGCTGCGCGCGGGTCAGGCGCTGGTCGTGCACTGCCGGGCCGGGCTCGGCCGCGCCCCCTCGCTGGCCATCAGCGCCCTCATCGCCGGCGGCATGAACGTCGACGAGGCCATCCTGCGCGTGGGCCGCGCCCGCGGCCGGCCGGTGCCCGAGACCGACGAACAGCTGGCCTTCCTGCGGGCTTTCGCTGGCCAGCCGATCACTTAGGCGTTGCTTCGCTCCTACGGGAGCGTCACGCGCGGGGGGCGACCGCATAACAGGGAATAAGGGCCCAATGTTAGCGGCTCAAGATACCCTTCCCGCTCTCCTTCTCCTACCTCTTGGTAATCGGCGTACGACTCCCAATCGCTGGGCCACAACAGGTGAGAGTCAATCTCGCTACGTCTTACGTTGAAGGATAGGACGTTTCGCGCCCGCTCTCCGGGGCAGTCGTACTCCTGCAGGTGGAACCTCAGTATCCTTTTGCCACTCGGACTTGGGATAGCAACCCAGACCAAGTGGTGGCCGTCGCCACCTGAAATCTCCTTAAGATAGCGGGTGCGGGCATCAGACCTGATAGGTCGCCAAGTTGTCCGGATCACCTCGGGCGTGGCCGGTATCGCTTCGGGCAGATCGACAATTTGTCCTGTCAGGGTCCGCGTCTGCTCGAACCAGACCAGTTCTCCCATCAGAAGGTCGGGCAGAGTATCGCGCTCGTCAGCCAAGCAGAGCTTCAGGTCGCGATTCTCGAGAATGTCGCACTCCAGGCCCCGCCAAGCCCGCCCCTCGAACCCCTCCGTCACAGCCGGAAACAACGCGGTCCGATCGGTCCGGTGATCGACCGGGGGGGCACCCACGACCTCTAGAGGGCGAAGTCGCAACCGAAACGCCGAGATGCGGTCGCCCTCCTGGTGGACGTTGAACAAGATGGGAAAGTGCACCGGACCCGGCACGAGGTCCGCCCTGACGGGCCAGACGCGTGCGATCTGCGCGGCCTCCAGCGCGACGGCGTCATACCCGGCGTCCACTCCGAAACGCGACAGAACTCGGCAGTCAGCCAGCCGTCCGTCCGCCCGCAGGTCGCAGGCCACGCGGACCTGCCTTTCCTCAGACGCGGGCTGCTGCAGCGCCTGTGCCGTCCCGGCCCAAAGGCTGGCGATGACGGTCGCACCCAAGGCAGCGGCTACTGCGATATTTCGGTTCATAATTCCCCCAGAGCCCGATGAGTACCGTATTCGGACTCAGATTCCAGTTCCTTCAGGATCGTCTGTCAGTCTCGTTCGCGCACGAACTCCAGAAAGATCGGCGCGGTGTCGCCCAGCTTCTTCTCCTCGTAGCGGGTGACCAGGTGATCGGCCGGGGCCTCGCGCCAGTCGTCGGCCCGCTCCGCCGTCCATTCCAGCCCCGGCGTGCGCTCGAACCGCTCCAGCGCCCAGTCGGCGTAGTCCTTCCAGTCGGTGACGAAGCGCAGCCGGCCGCCCGGCTTCAACAGCCGCGCGATCTCCGCCGCCGTCTCGTCCTGCACCAGCCGCCGCTTGTTGTGCCGCGCCTTGGGCCACGGGTCGGGAAACAGGATCATCACCCGGTCCAGCGAGGCGTCGGGCAGGACCGTCATGACGTCGCGGGCGTCTCCGGCGTGGACGCGGACGTTCTTCAGGCCGCCCTCCTCGATATGGCGCAGGGCCGAGCCGACGCCGTTCAGGAACGGCTCGCAACCGATCATCAACGCCTCGGGGTGGCGGGACGCCTGCGCCGCCAGATGCTCGCCGCCGCCGAAGCCGATCTCGAGCCAGACCTCACTGGCGCCGGGCATCAGCGCCTCCGGGTCCAGCAGACCAGTGGTCGGATCGGGCAGGGCGACGGAGGGCAGCAGCGTATCGAACAGCGCCGCCTGCCGCGGCTTCAGGGCGCGAGACTTGATGCGGCCGAACGAGCGGAGCGGGCGGTGGGCGGAGTCGTCGGGGGAGGACATGTCGGGCGCTATAGCCGCGATAGAGCTAGCAGGCAGCAGGAATCAAGCCGGCCGCGCCCTGTCTCGCTCAGACCAGCGCCTTCAGCTTCTCGACCAGATCGGTCTTCTCCCAGCCGAAGCCGCCGTCCGCGTCCGGCTCGCGCCCGAAATGGCCGTAGGCGGCGGTGCGGGCGTAGATCGGCCTGTTCAGGCCCAGATGCTCGCGGATGGCTCGCGGCGTGGCGCCGCCGATCAGGCCGGGCAGCTTTTCCTCCAGCACGGCCTCGTCGATCCTGCCGGTGCGGTGCAGGTCGACGTGGATCGACTGCGGCTCGGCCACGCCGATGGCGTAGCTGATCTGGATGGTGCAGCGGTCGGCCAGCCCCGCGGCCACCACGTTCTTGGCCAGGTAGCGGCAGGCGTACGCCGCCGAGCGGTCGACCTTGGTCGGGTCCTTGCCCGAGAAGGCGCCGCCGCCGTGCGGGGCCGCGCCGCCGTAGGTGTCGACGATGATCTTGCGGCCGGTCAGGCCGGCGTCCCCGTCCGGCCCGCCGATCTCGAACACGCCGGTCGGATTGATGTGCCAGACCGTCTCGTCGGTGATGAAGCCTTCCGGCAGCACCGAGATCACCACCGGCCGGACCACCTCGGCCACCTGCGCCTGGGTCAGGCCCCTGGCGTGCTGGGTCGAGACCACGATCGAGGTGGCGGCCACGGGCCGGCCGTTCTCGTAGCGCAGGGTGACCTGGCTTTTGGCGTCCGGCTCCAGCCGTTTCTCGCCGTTGTGGCGCAGCTCGGACAGCTTCCTGAGGATGTTGTGGCTGTACTGCAGCGTAGCGGGCATCAGCTCGGGCGTCTCGTTCGAGGCGTAGCCGAACATGATGCCCTGGTCGCCCGCGCCCTCCTCCTTCTCATTGGTCGAGTCGACGCCCACGGCGATGTCGGCCGACTGGGCGTGCAGGTGGCATTCGTAGGAGGCGGTCCGCCAGTGAAAGCCGTCCTGCTCGTAGCCGATGTCGCGGATGGCGGCGCGGACCAGCGGCTCCAGGCTGTCGATGATGCCCTGGGTGAAGGCCTCGTTCTCCTCCTTCGTATGGCCCGGCCGGGTGGCGCGGACCTCGCCGGCCAGAACGACGCGCTGGGTGGTGACGAGGGTTTCGCAGGCCACCCGGGCCTCGGGGTCCTGCGCCAGGAAGGCGTCGACGACCGTATCGGAGATCCGGTCGGCGACCTTGTCGGGGTGTCCTTCCGATACGCTCTCGGAGGTGAACAGGAAGGACGATCGCGTCAAGGCGGACTCCTGGAGGGAGGGAAGGCCGCCAGACATATAAAGAGATGTTTATATGTTCAAGCCGCGCTGGAAATCCCTTGGCGCCGGAGCGGCCGGCGCCGACGCCAATTCTTCAGATCGCTGATCGCCCGCTCTCCGGCCAGCCAGCGCTCCCCCACGCCCGCCAGCAAGATCAGCGTGGTCAGGAGTCCGAGGCCGACGCGCGCCGACATCACGGCGTAGGGCCCGACACCCGGAACCACCAGCGCGGCGACATAGACCAGCACGGTCAGGGTCATGATCGCCGACATGGCCAGTGGCCACCACCGGTCCCGGGTCAGCGCCATCCACACGAAGAAGGCCGTCAGGAACAGATCCAGCACGGCATCGCCGGCGTAGAACGGCCCGATCATCAACTCATGGGTCCAGAACGACACCGCGAAGACGACGATCGTCGAGACGGCGCCGAGACGCTCCGGATGGCCGCCCTTCATCCAGGCCGCCACGACGGCGACCAGGGAGAGCACATAATAGGCGGCCAGAAAGGGCGTAATCGGCGTCTCTCCAATGAACTCGGCCCGGGCCGGCGGACCGGCCCCGGGGCCCTGTTATCGACTGGCGCCGGCCTCCGCGGTGGGCCGCTGGGTGGCTCGGCCGATTTCTCCCGCCTGCCCGGCGTAATCGACAATCAGATCGACCACCGCCTTCAGCAGCACGGCCGTCAGGATCACGATCGCGCACACGATCAGGAGGCGGACGCTCCAGCTTCGGGGCGGCGGCCGGTAGCCGAGGCGCCGTTCAGGTCGCTGCTCTGGCGGCTGCTCTGGCCGCTGCTCTGGGCCCCCACCTGGGCCATCACCCAGCCCGCGCTCAGAACCTGGCGCAGCAGTTCCCGCGGGCTCGACTGCGCCGCGTCGTCCGCGAGGCCCCGCAACAGATGGCTGCGCACCGGGTCGTTGGCTCCCAACGGGCTGAACGCGTCCAGCGCCGCCTCCAGATCCTCCCACGTCCAGTGGGGAAGAGGCGTACTGTTCGATGCCATGGTCTGACTCCCTGTCGAGGGAGGCATCAACGATGGAAGCGTTGCCGTCGCCAATGGGGTCTTTCGGCCCTGGTACTTTTCGTTCCAGGAGCGCCAGCGCCGCCTTGCGCCGGTTGACGCCCAACCGGCGGCAGGCCTCGTGCACGTGCTTCTTGACCGTGGCTTCGGACAGGGTCAGCCGGGCGGCGATTTCCTTGTCGGTCAGGAAGGCCGTGAGCCTCAGACACTCTTCCTGGCGGGCGCTGAGGCGCTGCGACATTCTACGCTCCGGTACAGCCCGAATAGCTACGGCCTGCGAACGGCGTCGTCCAGTAGCGTACACAGGAAACGCGACGTCGGCCTCAGGGACAGACGGCCAGGCCGGCGGGCGAGCCCCGGCGCATCGATGTCAGGGAAGGTGGTGCCGCTTAGGTGACTCGAACACCTGACCCCCGCATTACGAATGCGATGCTCTACCAGCTGAGCTAAAGCGGCCTTCGGCGCGGCGGCTGAAATCTCCGCCCGCGCGAGAGGCGCTCTTTATACGCGGGGCGCGGGCTTGCCAAGCGCCTCGAACAGCGCCGCCTCGTCAGGGCGGGCGGCGATGCGGATTTCCACATCGGGTGGATCGCCGAGGGGCGCGGCGGCGGCCTGCGAGACGGCGATGACCGTTCGGCCCGCGAGCGGCGCGCGGGCGGCGAGGGCCCGGCCGGCCCTGGGGGAATGCAGAAGCACGGCGTCGAATGACCCCGGCGCGGCGGTCCCGGTCTCGACCGCCCGATAGACCGGCAGGGCGCGGACCTCGACGCGTCCCGCCAGCAGCGCCGGCAGGTCGCCGGAGGGCTCCAGCGCCCCGGGCGCCAGCACCGGGCCGGGGGCTTCGGCGGCCAGCAGGCGGGCGAGGTCTCCCAGTGCGCCCGCCGCCGATCGGACAGAGGCGAAGCCCGCCTCGGTGGCGCGCTCGGCCGTGGCGTCCCCGACCGTGAACACCGGCAAGGCGCGCTCTCCGCACAGGGCGGCGAAGGCGTCGACGCCGTTGCCGCTGGTGAAGGCCAGGGCCGCGGTTCCGTTCAGGTCCGGCGCGGCCTGCGGGACCGGGCGGATGGCCAGCAAGGGCGCGACCACCGGCTCGAAGCCGAGCCGGGTCAGGCGGTCGGCGGTCCGCATCGCGCCCGGCTCGGCGCGGGTGACCCAGACACGGCGGATCGGCCTCAGGACCCGACCCTCTGGTCGCCCGCCGCCGCCTGCACCTCGGCGCCCAGCCGCAGGCCGAGGGCGCGGGCCTGCGCCATTGCGTCCGCCGCCTGCAGGTCGCCGATCTCACCGACGCGGCGCCAGCGCGCAGACCCGTCCGGGGCCAGCATCTCCGTGGTCAGGCGCAGGTGGCCGGCGGCGATCTCCGCATGGGCCCCGATGGCCGTGCGGCACGACCCCTCCAGCGCCGTCATCGCCCCGCGCTCCGCCGCCACGGCCAGCGCGGTCGCGCGATCGTCCAGCGCCGCGACCCAGGCCGCGCCCCGGTCGTCGGCGCGCGTCTGCAGGGCAAGCGCGCCCTGTCCCGGCGCCGGAAGGAAGTCGCCGAGCGGCAGCCGCTCGCGGATAACGCTCTCGAACCCGAGCCGGTTGAGCCCGGAGACGGCCAGCAGGATGGCGTCGAACTCGCCCCCGGCCAGCCTGCGCAGCCGGGTGTCGACGTTGCCGCGCAGCATCTCGATGGTCAGATCCGGGCGCAGCGCCAACGCCTGGGCCTGGCGCCGCAGCGAGGCCGTGCCCAGCCGCGCGCCCATGGGCAGGTCGGCGAAGGCGGCGAAGGCCTCGCTGACGAAGGCGTCGCGCGGATCCTCGCGCGGCGGCACGGCGGCGATGCACAGGCCCTCGGGCTGCTCGGCCGGGACGTCCTTCATCGAATGCACCGCCACGTCGACGCGGCCGTCCAGCAGCGCCTCCTCGATCTCTTTCGTGAACAGCGCCTTGCCGCCGATCTCCATCAGGCGGCGGTCCTGCACCCGGTCGCCGGTGGTGACGATCTCGACCAAAGGCACGGCCGCCTCCAGATCGGCGTCGGCGACGCCCAGCGCCCGCCCGATGGCGCGCTGCACCATGCCCGACTGGGTCAGGGCCAGTTTCGAGCGGCGCGTGCCGATGCGGACGAGAGGAGCCATGAGAGCCGTTGCGCCGGGGGGTCGGGGCCGTTACCTCGACCGGATGAACCTGGGCGCGGACTATAGCAGCGAGGGGAGCCGGGCAACCGGACCCCTCACCGTGCTCGGCCTCGAGACCAGCTGCGACGAAACCGCAGCCTCGGTGGTGCGGCTGACGCCGGACGGGACGGCGACGGTGCTGTCGTCGGTGGTGCACAGCCAGATCGACGACCACGCGGCCTACGGCGGGGTGGTGCCCGAGATCGCGGCGCGCAGCCATGTCGAGATGATCGACGGGGTCGTGCGCCGCGCCATGGACGAGGCCGGGCTCGGCTATGAGGCGCTCGACGGCGTCGCCGCCACGGCGGGGCCGGGGCTGGTCGGCGGCGTGATGGTGGGCTTGAGCTTCGGCAAGGCGGTGGCGCTGGCGCGGGACCTGCCGCTGATCGCTGTGAACCATCTCGAGGGCCATGCGGTGTCGGCGCGGCTGGGCGAACCGGTGGCCTACCCCTTCCTGCTGCTGCTGGTCTCGGGCGGTCATTGCCAGCTGCTGGAGGTGCGCGGGGTCGGCGACATGACCCGGCTGGGCACCACCATCGACGACGCCGCCGGCGAGGCCTTCGACAAGATCGCCAAGGCGCTGGGCCTCGGCTATCCGGGCGGGCCGGCGCTGGAGAAACTGGCCGCCACGGGCGACGGCGCCCGCTTCGATCTGCCGCGGTCGCTGCTGGGGCGCAAGGACTGCGACTTCTCCTTCTCGGGGCTGAAGACCGCCGCCTCGCGCCTCGCCCACGCCTGCGAGACGGACCGGGACCGCGCCGACCTCGCCGACGCCGTCCAGACCGCCATCGCCCGCCAGCTCAGCGACCGCTCCGACCGGGCCATGAAGGCCTATGCCGGGCGGCACGACCACCGGCTGTTCGTGGTGGCCGGCGGCGTGGCGGCCAACCGGACGGTCCGGTCCACGCTGGAGGCGACGGCGGCGAAGAACGGATTCGCCTTCCTGGCCCCGCCCATGGCCTATTGCACCGACAATGCGGCGATGATCGCCCTGGCGGGAGCGGAACGGTTGCAGAAGGGTTGGGTCTCCGACATCGACGTCGCGGCCCGGCCGCGCTGGCCGCTGGACGAACAAAGCGCGCGGACCGACCCAACCCACAAGCCGGGCCGCAAGGGCGCCAAGGCGTAAGGAGAGGCCATGGAATTTCGCACGGCGGGCGTGATCGGCGCGGGGGCCTGGGGCACGGCCCTGGCCCAGGTGGCCGGCTGGGCGGGGCTGGACGTCCTGCTGCAGGCGCGCGAGCCGGAGGTGGTCGAGAGCATCCGCGCCCGCCGCGTCAACGAGGCCTTCCTGCCCGGGATCACCCTGGACGACCACGTGGCCGTCACCGCCGAGCTGGCCGATCTGGCCGGCTGCGACCTGATCCTCGCCGTGCCGCCGGCCCAGCACATGCGCTCGACCCTGGCCGCCTTCGCCCCCCACCACCGCGCCGGCGTGCCGGTCGTGCTCTGCTCCAAGGGCATCGAGCGGGGATCGCTGAAGCTGATGACCGACGTGCTGGCCGAGACCCTGCCGGCCGCCCCCGCCGCCGTCCTGTCCGGCCCCAGCTTCGCGGCCGAAGTGGCCCGCGGCCTGCCCAGCGCCGTCACCCTCGCCTGCGCCGACGAGGCCCTCGGCGAGGCGCTTATGGAGACCCTGTCGGCCCCCGCCTTCCGCCCCTATCTGGCCACGGATCTGGTCGGGGCCGAGGTCGGCGGGGCGATCAAGAACGTGCTGGCCATAGCCTGCGGCATGGCCGAGGGCCGGGGTCTGGGGCGCAGCGCCCACGCCGCCCTGATCACCCGCGGCTTCGCCGAGATGACCCGGATGGGGGTGGCCCTCGGCGGCCAGGCCGAGACCGTGGCCGGCCTGTGCGGCCTCGGCGACCTGGTCCTGACCTGCTCCAGCCCCCAGTCGCGCAACATGAGCCTCGGCCTCGCCCTCGGTCAGGGCCAGACGGTGGAGCAGGCCCTGGCCGGCAAGCGCTCCGTCGCCGAGGGCTATGAATCCGCCCCGGCAGTGCGCGAGCTGGCCGCGAAGATGGGTGTCGACATGCCCATCTCGCTCGCCGTCGCCGCCCTGCTGGCCGGCGAGACGACGGTGCCCGAGGTCATCGACGACCTGTTGTCCCGCCCCCTCAAGGCCGAGCGGCATTGAGCGAACCGGCGGTCCCGCAGCCGGAGCGCAAGCGCGTCTGGTCAACCCCGCCGAACGTGCCGCTGTGCGCCGAGGCCGATCTCGCCGACCCGGGCGCGCGCAGCTTCGTGCTGCAGATCGGCGAGGCCTTCTTCCACGGCTTCGTCATCCGCAAGGACGGCCAGGTCGCCGGCTATGTCGACCGCTGCCCGCACCAGGGCTTTCCGCTGGCGCTGGAGCTGGACCGCTACCTGACCCCGGACGGGTCGCTGATCCTGTGCGGCTGGCACGGGGCGGTGTTCGAGCCCCTGACCGGGGAATGCACCGGCGGGCCCTGCGCGGGCGGGCGGCTGACGCCGTGGCCGGTGGCTGTGAGCGGCGGGATGCTCCGGACGGCCTGAAGGCTGCGCGGGGGGAGCCGGAAAAATTTCGCTGTGGCGGAGTCGGCAGAGTCGGCGCCGGGGCTGACAAAATTCGCTATGGCAGAGTCGGCAGAGTCTACATCGGGGGCGTGGGAGCACTGGGGGCTCTTTTGGGGGGCCGGGGGCGCCTCGGCGGCGGGCGGCGGTTCGCTTGTCAAAGACCGGAGCGCAGTGTGCGCCGGTCTGTTTCTCAGGCGGAAAGATCGTCTCGAGAAAAGGCGATGTGTCTGAACCGGCGGGAGATTTTCTCCGCTATCGGACTATAATTCCGCGGATTGCCGGCACAGCGTCACGGCCGCTTCGCCCTTCTCCCCTTGCGGGAGAAGGTGGCCCGCGCAGCGGGTCGGATGAGGGGTCTCTCGGGTCGATAGCGTTGGTGAGGCCGCAGGTCGGGACCGCCGGTGCGACCCCTCATCCGTCAGCCCCCCGATCAAGTCGGAGGGCTGCCACCTTCTCCCGCAAGGGGAGAAGGGCCCGCGCCCCTGTGGACACCCCGAACAAACCGCGAACATCCCTCTTGCCCCGGCGCCCGCGGCGCGTCTAACTCAACCCCGGGTCGGTCGTCAGTTCTGGAGTTTCGTCATGCAGCCGCCTGCCCCGCCCCCGACCGGCGACGCCGACCCCGCCGCCCGCCTGCTCGCCGTCAAGCTGATTGAGTCCCTTGGGGGCCTCGACCTGGCCAGCGCCGATGGCCGCGCCGGCATTCGCACCCTGCTGGCCGAGATCGAGCGCCTCTCACCGGGGGCGATCCTGCAGCAGGCCGCCTCGATCGAGCTGCGGCGGGTGGGGTGGCTGTGCGGACGTTCGGGCGGCGGGGCTCCGCGCGCCGGGTTCCCAGCCGCAAAGGGCTAGACAACCAGCCGCATCTCCAATGTAACAGGGTGGAGAGATCCTCAGAAGGTCTCGGCAGTCATCCTGGAGGGGCGGAATGGCGATTGGAAAGACTCTAGAATACGGCGCGGTTGATGAGCTTTATCTCGATCCAAAGAACCCCAGGATTGGACGAGCCAAGCGTCGCGAGAATCCATCGCAAGAGGATTTACTCCGCGTCATGTCGACGTGGACACTGGAAGAACTAGTTGATTCCTTTCTCAACGCCGGCGGATTCTGGACCCAAGACGCCCTTATCGTAGTTTCGGAACCAATAGACGGCACCCAACGCCGAGTGGTCGTTGAGGGTAATCGCCGTTTGGCCGCCCTAAAGCTGATGAAGGCGGCGATAAGAAGAGAAGGCCACATTCCACCTGTTATTCAAGAGCGGATGGCGGAAGCAGAGCTCTCCGAGGATGACGACCTTTTTGAGAAGATACCCTATTTGCTGGCCGATCAGAGGTCAGACGTAGACGCCTATCTAGGATTCCGACACGTAACTGGCATTATACAATGGGCACCGGCCGAGAAGGCCGAATTCATAACCAAACTCATCGAGACGCAAAATCTATCCTACAAAGAGGTAGGCCGACAAATTGGTAGCCGCGCCGACGTAGTGAGAAATAACTATGTGGCATTCAAAATTCTTCAACAAATCGAAGTGTTGTTCGATGAAGAGCATTGGGCTGAGATAGAAGACAAGTTCTCCGTTCTGTTCTTGGCGGTGAAATCAAATAAGGTGAGAGAGTTTCTTGGGATTGATGTGAACGCCATGGGCGTTAATGGGGCCCACGATCCTATCCCAGAAGGGAAGAAGGAGGACCTGTCGCGATTCATAGGATGGGTGTTTGGAACCAAGGACAAGAAGCCCATCGTGCGGGACTCACGGCAGATCGATCGCTTTGCGGAAATTTTGAGTGAAGATCGATCGGTGCAGTATCTGAAGGAGCATCCTGAGCCCCAGTTTGAAGTGGCTTATGCGCTCACCAAAGCCGCCGCTGACCTAGTGATCGATCCGCTACGAGAAGCCAGCCGCCAGATTACACTCGCCCTCTCTGAGATCGAGGGCCGCGCTGGAGACGACGAGGTCTCGGTTGAGGCTTGGCCCGTGATCGAAGGGGGCACCAAGTTGGCACTTCTGACCAACGGCGAGAACCTCTCGAGGGTAAGGGAGATGGTCGGTGATTCTTGAGTTTGCGGGAACCGGATACGGCCCAGCGAACCAGCCGACCTCCCGGCGAGTAGAGCTGTTCGCGGACTGGATAGAAACTCAGGTCCTGTTGAAGGGCTCAGGTCTTGCGAAGCCGGAGCTCGTTGAGCGGCTTGAAGGCACGGGGCGCGTAGCCAACAGTGACGATGCTTGGGCTCTCATCGACGACGCTTTCATTACGTGCCGAAGACGCCAGCGGGTTCTTGGAACCGCCTATCCCGTCTCAGTGGCAGGCAGCTCCATCGATATTCTCGGAGAGCCGTGCATCGCCTACAAGTTCTGCCTTCTGGCGTCGCTGCCAGAGCAGTTCACCCCGCTTCGAACGAGCTATCCTCAGGAATTCCGAGATCTCTTTGAGCATCTGGTAGCCCACGCGCTGCAAGGGATACTACCGGGCTGGAAGGTGTATCCGACAGGGTGGGCGGGCATAGCCGCCGACGGAAAGCGTAAAATCGTGCAGCAGATCGCCGACTGGTCGGTCGGCAAGTTTATCGACGATACTGTGTTTCCCAATGCCAACGACGCTCAGGTCGACGTGGCCGTCGTGCGTAGTTTTAAGGACGGTCGCAACTCAGTACCGGTAATGCTTGGCCAATGCGCCACAGGGGTCACCGACTGGAAGGACAAACTGGCTCGCCCTAACCTAGATCGTTGGTGTAGTGCAGTGCAATTTTCGGCCCGGCCCATCCGCCTTTTCGCGGTGCCTTTCGCTCTGGATGAGATGTCATTTCGGGAAGCCGTCGTGGAATCCAACGGTCTAGTTTTGGATCGGATCAGAATATGTGAGGAAACCAAAGATCTTCCTCAAGGCTTGTCCGAAACCTTGGACACGTGGCTTGGGTTGGCCAGTGCTCTCATGCCGCAAGCCGCCTAGCCATTCCGCTCCATCAACAGGCAGCCGGCGACTTCCCGGATAACGGTCACATTCACAGCGTTGCCTAGAGCCTTGAAGGCTATCGTTTCTGACGTCGGCAGGTAACGCAAACCCTCCATACTCTGGAGGGCAGCACATTCCCTGACGGTCATGTACCGCTTCTGAGCCGGGATTACTGGTACCTGGCTCGACGTCAACGCAACCAATGACGGAGCGGTATCCGGTCGACGGACCCTAATGCCTGACGCCCTGAACTGCACTAGGGCCTTGTTGAGGGAGCGAGGCCCAGATTTCCAGTTCCATTCGAGCTTCTGAAAACTGGGGGGGAATGATTTGAGCTTGAGGAGCTCAGGCCCGATTAGATGTCCGTAGCGGCTGAAGAACTCTCGGTTCTGGCGGATAAAATCCTGCTTCCACTCTGGAAACTGACCGCGCAGAGCACGGGCATACGGAGGAAGGGTCTGAGCAACGTCTGATCGCCTGCCAATCAGCGGAGCTCCAAACGCACCTTTGAATGTGGAAAGTTCCTTTAGCGTCCGCGCCAGCGGCACCTTCCCCTCGTATGGGTAAGTTGCGTCAGCCTCCATCGCCCACAGGGGGAAGGCGGTAATATTTGCCTTCTTCGGAATAGCACGTAGGATTTTCTGCCACGCCTCCAAGTAAGCGCAGTATTGCGGGCTTAGGTAGCGGCCATCCTTCGGCTTGTTGGTCAGTATACTCTGAAGACCGACCTGCCTATCAGGGCTTGGCTCTGGCCAAGAAAACCCGGAGAGCGCAACTCTGCGACCAACTAGAATTGCCCGTTCCCGTACTTGCGGGACACCGAACATATGTGGCGATAGCTTCTTGGCCTTGACGTCATAGCCACAGCCCTTCAGCCGCCGCTCAATGTTATCCCAAGTCCGGCCGTCGTTGTGCCGCAGGAGATTGGGCACGTTCTCGATCAGCAAAAACTCGGGCTGATGGCGCTTGATGATCTTGACCACGAAATCAAAGAGGTCGCCCCATTGCGGGCAATCGAATCCGAGTTGTTCGCCAGCCTTGGAAAACGGCTGGCAGGGAAAGCCTGCGCACAAAATGTCGTGCGGCGGGACATCGAGATGAGTGTCCCTGATGTCACCATGTGGCCTGATCCCGAAATTCGCCTCGTAGAGATTGACGAGAACCGGATCGATCTCGCTGGCGAAGACACATTCGCAGTCCAGAGATGTGAGCGCTTGGTGAAATCCGCCCAGCCCGGCGAACAAATCCACGAAGCGCAACTTCGCGCGCCGAGGCGTTGGGCGCTTCACCGCCTCGGCTGCCCTCGACAATGCTCGCTCCGACAACACCAGAGTCATGATTCTAGCTGCGAGATTCGCGGCGAATATGCAATCCCACCTGCCGCGTCACCCTAGTGCGCCTCGTCCCAATTCCCCGCCGCCCGCGCCTCCACCACCAGCGGCACTGACAGCGCCACGGCCGGTTCCGCCGCCCCCTCCATCACCCGCCGGATCACCGGGATGGCGGCCTCCGCCTCCGCTTCCGGGGCTTCGAAGACCAGTTCGTCGTGGACCTGGAGGAGCATGCGGGTGGAGAGGCCGGCGGCCTGCAGCGCGCCCGGCATGCGCACCATGGCGCGGCGGATGATGTCGGCGGCGGCGCCCTGGATGGGGGCGTTGATGGCGGCGCGTTCGCCGAACTGGCGCTCGGCCCCCGACTTGGAATGGATGGCCGGGATGTGGATGCGGCGGCCGAAACAGGTGTGGACCATGCCGTGCTCGCGCACCTCGGCGCGGGTGCGGTCCATATAGGCGCGGATGCCCGGGAAACGCTCGAAATAGGTCTTGATGTAGGCGCCGGCCTCGCCCTGGTCGATGTTCAGCTGGGCGGCCAGGCCGAAGGCGCTGATGCCGTAGACGATGCCGAAATTGATCGCCTTGGCGCGGCGGCGGGTCTCGGGGTCCATCTGGTCGACGGGGACGCCGAACATCTCGCTGGCCGTGGCGGTGTGGATGTCGATGCCGGCGGCGAAGGCGCGCTTGAGCTCGGGAATGTCGCCGATGTGGGCCAGCAGGCGCAGCTCGATCTGGCTGTAGTCGGCGCTGATCAGCACATGGCCGGGGGCGGCGATGAAGGCCTGGCGGATCAGGCGGCCGGTCTCGGTGCGGATCGGGATGTTCTGCAGGTTGGGGTCGCTGGAGGCGAGGCGGCCGGTCGTGGCGGCGGCCAGCTGATAGCTGGTGTGGACGCGGTCGGTGACGGGGTCGGCGGCCTCGATCAGGGCGTCGGTGTAGGTGCCCTTGAGCTTGGAGAGCTGGCGCCAGTCGAGCAGGACGCGGGGCAGTTCGTGGGTCAGGGCCAGCTCCTCCAGCACGGAGGCCTCGGTGCCCCATTGGCCGGAGGCGGTCTTGCGGCCGCCGGGCAGTTGCATGTCGCCGAACAGGATGTCGCCGATCTGGCGCGGCGAGCCGACGTTGAACGGGCGGCCGGCGAGGGCGTGAGCGCGGGCCTCCAGCTCGGCCATGCGCATGCCGAACTCGGAGGACAGGCGCTTGAGGCGGTCGGGGTCGACGCGGATGCCGGCCCGCTCCATGTCGGCGAGGACGGCCGGCAGGGGGCGTTCGAGGGTCTCGTAGACGGTGGTCAGGCGGGCGGCGGCGAGGCGCGGCTTGAGGATGCGCCACAGGCGCAGGGTGACGTCGGCGTCCTCGGCGGCGTAGCAGGTCGCGGACTTGAGCTCGACGTGTTTGAAGGATTTCTGGCTCTTGCCCGTGCCGGCGACGGACTTGAAGGCGATCGGCTCGTGGCCGAGGTGGAGGCGGGCCAGCTCGTCCATGCCGTGGCCGTGCAGGCCGCCCTCGAGGACGTAGGAGATCAGCATGGTGTCGTCGATCGGGGCGACGCGGATGCCGCGCTGCGCCATGACGGCGAGGTCGTATTTGCCGTTCTGGACGACCTTGAGGACGGCGGGGTTCTCCAGCAGCGTCTTCAGCCGGGCGAGGGCCTCGGGCTTGTCGATCTGGGTGATCGGTTCGCGCGTCTCGGTCTCGCCGCCGAAGTCGAGGCCGCCGGCGTCAGCCGCTGGCGGGTGCTCGTGGGTCAGGGGGACGTAGCAGGCGTCGTTGGGGCCGATGGCGAGGGAGACGCCGCACAGGCCGGCGTGGGTGGCGCTGAGCGCATCGGTCTCGGTGTCGAAGCCGACGACGCCGGCGAGGGTGGCGCGGTCGATCCAGCGGTCGAGCTCCTCCAGGGTCTGGACGCAGACATAGGCGTCGACGTCGAAGGTCTGGCCCTCGACCGGGGCGGCCGGTTCGGCGGGGGCGTAGCGGGGCGAGATGACCGGGGCGGTCATCGGTTTGGGCGCGAAGGCCGAGGCCCCGTCGCGGGCCGGGGCCTTGCCGTCGCCGACGCGGGTGCGCAGCGAGCGGAACTCCATCTTGTCGAGGAAGGCGGCGAGAACCTCCGGGTCGGGGTCGCGGACGGCGAAGTCGTCGATCGGCTCGGGCGCGGGGGCGTCGCAGGTCAGGCGGCAGAGCTCGCGGCTGAGCCGGATCTGGTCGGCGAACTCGATCAGGGTCTCGCGCCGTTTCGGCTGTTTGATCTCGCCGGCGCGGGCCAGCAGGGTGTCGAGGTCGCCGTATTCGAGGATCAGCTGGGCGGCCGTCTTGGGGCCGATGCCGGGGGCGCCGGGGACGTTGTCGACGCTGTCGCCGATCAGGGCCTGGACCTCGACCACCTTGTCCGGCGTGACGCCGAATTTCTCGAACACCGCCTCCTCGGCGAGGCGGCGCTCCTTCATCGGGTCCCACATCACCACCGAGGGGCCGATCAGCTGCATCAGGTCCTTGTCGGAGGAGACGATGACCGCCTCGCCGCCGGCGTCGCGCGCCTTGCAGGCGTAGGTGGCGATCAGGTCGTCGGCCTCGTAGCCGGGCAGTTCGACGCAATGGACGCCGAAGGCGGCGGTGGCCTCGCGGACCAGCGGGAACTGGGGGATCAGATCCTCCGGCGGGGCCGAGCGGTTGGCCTTGTACTGATCGTACATCTGGTTGCGGAAGGTCTTCTCCGAATGGTCGAAGATGGCCACCAGATGGGTCGGGCCGTCGGCGCCCTTCATGTCGCGGATCAGCTTCCACAGCATGTTGCAGTAGCCCTGCACCGCGCCGACGGGCAGGCCGTCCGACTTGCGGGTCAGGGGCGGCAGGGCGTGATAGGCGCGGAAGATGTAGGCCGAGGCGTCGATCATCCACAGCCGCAGCGCGGGGCCGTCCTGGGTGAGGGCGCGGTCGGTCGTTTCGGCGGCGGTGTCGGTCATGCGGCGAACATAGGGGGGCGCGGGGCCGCCGTCACCGCCCGCGGACTACGAGACCCAGGTGTTCCTGCACTCGCCGACGGTCCAGCCCGCGAAGCCGGAGTGGACGCGGCATTCGTAGCCCATGCCGGCGAGGGGGCCGTGCATGATGCCGGTCTCGATCACGGCGCCGCGGCCGTCGTAGCCCGGGCGGGCGAAGCTGACCCAGCGCATCCGCTCGCGCGGGTCGCCGGGGGCGTCGGGATCGTAGGACTCGAAGGCGAGGCCGTAGCGGCTCCACTGGCAGCGCGGGGCGTAGTCGCCCTCGAAGCGGATCGGCAGCGGGGGATTGTCGGTGCTGTTGAACCGGTAGTGTTCCTTCGCCACGGCGGCGATGACGGCGCAGTCGTCGCTGTCGGCATGGGGCGTGGGCACGTCCGGGCCGGAGGGCGGCGGCGTGGCGCAGGCCGTCAGGGGCAGGGTCAGGGCGGCGGCGAGGAGGGCGAGGCGCATGGCGGCTCCTATCGGGTACGCAGGCCGGTGATGGTGCGGTTGGGCGCGATGTCCTCGGCCGAGGTGATCAGGTGAACGAGGGCGGGACGGCCCGCGTTCCGGGCCGCCTCGAGCGCGGCGGGGAAGTCCCCGGTCCGTTCGCAGCGCACGCCGAAGGCGCCGAAGGCCTCGGCGTAGGCGACGAAGTCGGGATTGCGCAGATCGGTGGCGATGGTCCGCTGCGCGCCCGGATAGTGGGTCTCCTGGTGCATGCGGATGGTGCCATAGGTCCCGTTGTCGACGACCACGACGACGGCGTTGATTCCGTACTGGACGGCCGTGGCGATCTCCTGCCCGGTCATCAGATAGTCGCCGTCGCCGGCGATGCAGATGACGTCGCGGTTCGGGTGGACGCTCTTGGCGGCGAGGGCGGCGGGATAGCCGTAGCCCATGGCGCCGGAGGTCGGGGCCAGCTGGGTGCGGCAGGCGCGGTGGCGGTAGAAGCGGTGCAGCCAGGCGGCGAAATTGCCCGCGCCATTGGTGACGATGGCGTCGGCCGGCAGCACCTCGGCCAGATGCGCCATGCACTCGCTCATGTTGACGGCGCCGGTGACCGGCACAGGGGTCGAGAAGGCCTGATAGTCGGCGTGCGCCGCGGCGGCCTCCTCGGCCCATGTGCGGCCGGGGTCGATCGAGGCGAGCGCGAGAGCCGCCAGTGAGTTGTCAGCGGTGGCGCTCATCAGCGGCGTCCAGACGCGGCCCAGCTCCTCGGCGCCCGGATGGATGTGGATCAGGGTTTCGGCGGTGCGTGCGCGCTCGAACAGGGTGTAGCCCTGGGTCGGGTTCTCGCCGAGTCGGGCGCCGACGGCGAGGATCAGGTCGGCCGCCCTGGCCCGCGCCGTCAGCTTCGGATTGCAGCCGAGGCCCAGGTCGCCGGCGTAGTTGGTGCGGTCGTTGGAGATCAGGTCCTTACGCCGGAACGACAGGGCCAGCGGCAGGCCGAGGCGCTCGGCCCAGTCGCCGAGGGCGGCGGCGGCATCCTCGGACCAGCCGGAACCGCCCAGCACGAGCAGCGGGCGCTCGGCCCTGGCCAGCTGCTCGCGCACCTGCCCGACGAAGGCCGGGTCCAGCGCCGCCTTGGCGGGCGTGACGGGCCGCAGCGGGGCGGGGCCGCCGTCGTCGTGCAGGATGTCCTCGGGCAGGGCGATGACCACCGGGCCCCTGCGGCCCTGCAAGGAAGTGGCGATGGCGCGCTCGACGACCTCGACGGTGCGGGCCGGAGTCTCGATCTCGGTGGCCCATTTGGCCAGGCCGCCGAACACCTCTCGGTAGTCGACCTCCTGGAAGGCGCCCCGTCCCCGGTCGGCCATGGCGATCTGGCCGACGAACAGGATCATCGGCGTCGAGTCCTGATGCGCCGTGTGCACGCCGATCGAGGCGTGAGTGGCGCCCGGTCCCCGTGTGACCATGCAAACGCCGGGCTTGCCCGTGAGCTTGCCGTAGGCCTCGGCCATGTTGGCGGCGCCCGCCTCGTGGCGGCAGGCGATGACCTCTATGCGGTCGCGCACGTCGGCCAGGGCGTCCAGCACCGCGAGATAGCTCTCACCCGGCACGCAGAAGACGCGGTCGATGCCGTTCACGACGAGGGTTTCGACGAGGCGGCGGGCGGCGGTGTTCGGCGGCTGCAGGGTCATCCCGGCGGGTTAGCAGACGGCTCGAACCTTGGCCATGCAACCGCACGGCCACGCTTGCGTTCAAGGCGCGGATTTCACGTCGAAGGGGACCGTCCATGAAGAAGATCATCGCCCTCGGGCTCGTCGCCGCCATGATGGCGGTCTCGGCCTGCAACACCGTCTCGGGCATCGGGCGCGACGTCCGCGCCGCCGGCGACGCGGTGACCTCGGGCGCGGAAAGCGCGAAGCGGTAGGTCTTCGCCCCGGGCGGATCACCTCACGTCCGTCGTCCTCGGGCTTGATCCGAGGATCACACGTGGGGCCCTGCTGTGAGGCGGAGATGGCCCGGCGCGAGTGACCGCAGGCTCCGCCACCGAGCACCGGACGGTCTGGCCCTGGGTCAAGCCCGAGGGTGACGGTGATGGGTCAGTAGCTGACGCCCGTCAGGTAGAGGCCGTCCGACGGGGCCACCGGTCCGCAAGCGGCGCGGTCCCGGGCCTCGAGCGCCCGCGCGACGTCTTCGACCTTCCAGCGGCCCTGCCCGACCTCCGCCAGGGTCCCGGTCATGGACCGCACCTGCCGGTGCAGGAAGCTGCGCGCTTCGAACACCAGATGCACCTCCTCGCCGACGCGCGAGACGCGGGCGACGTCGAGGGTCTTGAGCGGCGACTTCGACTGGCAGGCGATGTCGCGGAAGGTGGTGAAGTCGTGCAGCCCGACCAGCGCCTGCGCCGCCGCGTGCATGGCCTCGGCGTCGAGCGGTTTCTTGACGTGCCAGACCCGGCCCCGGTCGAGCGCCGGGCGGCCCGGGCGGTTGAGGATGCGGTAGAGGTAGCGCCGCCCGGTCGCCGAAAAGCGCGCGTGCCACTCCGGCTCGGCCTCGATGCAGTCCAGCACCGCCACAGCCTCCTCGACCATGTGGGCGTTGAGCGCGTTCATCACCGTGCGGGCGGGCCAGGCCTTCTCCAGATCGACGCCGATGACCTGACCGGTGGCGTGGACGCCGGTGTCGGTGCGGCCGGCGGCGGCGATGCGCACCGTCTCGCCGCAGAAGGCGGTGATGGCCCGCTCGACGGCGCCCTGCACCGTCGGCTGATCCGTCTGGGCCTGGAATCCGTTGTAGCCCGAGCCGTCATACTCCAGCGTCAAACGGTAGCGGGGCATCAGGCCAGCACCGTTCCGGCCGGAACAGGGAAGCCGCGCAGCATATCGTCGGCCGGCTGGGCCGCCTTGCCGGGCCGCTGCACCGTCAGCAGCCGCACCACACCCTCGCCGCAGGCCACGCGCAGACCGCCGTCCAGCACCTCGCCCGGCGCGCCCTCGCCCGGCCCCGAGACGCGCGACATCAGCGCCTTGATACGCACCGGCCCCTCGGCGCCCGGCGCCTCGAACCAGGCGCCCGGAAAAGGCGACAGGCCGCGGATGTGGCAATCGATCTCCGCCGCCGGTCGGCTCCAGTCGATGCGCGCCTCGGCCGGGGTGATCTTGCGGGCGTAGGTGGGTTCGCCGGTCTGCGGCGTGCCCTCGACTCCGCCCCGGTCTATGGCGGCGAGGGCACGCGGCCACAGGCTGGCGCCGATGTGCGACATGCGCTCGGACAGGGTCGCGGCGGTGTCGTCGGGACGGATGTCGAGCACTTCGGAGAGCAGGATCGGGCCTTCGTCGAGGCCCTCGGACATGCGCATGATCTGCACGCCGGTCTGGCGGTCGCCGGCCATGATGGCCCGCTGGATCGGGGCGGCGCCGCGCCAGCGCGGCAGCAGCGAGCCGTGGAGGTTGAAGCAGCCGAGGCGGGGCGCTTCGAGCACCTCGCGCTTGAGGATCTGGCCGTAGGCGACCACGCAGGCGGCGTCGACCTCAAGGCTGCGGAAGGTCTCGATGGCCTCTGTCGCCTTCATCGAGGCCGGCGTGAACACCGGCAGCCCCATGGTCTCGGCGAAGGCGTGCACCGGCGACGGCGTCAGCTTCTGGCCCCGGCCGCGCGGCTTCGGCGGCTGGCTGTAGACGGCCACGACCTCATGACCGCTGGCGATCAGCTCGGCCAGCGAGGGCACGGCGAAGTCGGGGGTTCCCATGAAGGCGAGGCGCATGCGAGGCGGTGTGCCTCATGCGCGGGACGGGGACAAGGCGAGGGGGGAGCGGGGACGGGGCCCAACGGGTTTGCGGCGGGTGCGAGGTCCACTTTCGACCCATTGCGGACATTCGGCGCAGCCCCATAGAGTAGGCGGCATTGGGAAGCATAGGAGCATGGTGATGAGGTGGAGACGTGGCGATGCCCCTTGCCTCGCTTCTCTTCAAGCTAAGGGCGGATTAGGCGGCCGCCCGCTCCTCGAGTCTGACGGCTGTGAGGCAGGTCCGCTTCCCACCCTTTGCAGACGTTCCAGAGCAGCCCAACATCGGCCTGCGTCTTCTCCATTTCATGGCCTCGCCGCATGGGACTCCTGACCTTCAGCCTCAACGTCACCCTGGACGGCTGCGTCGACCACCAGGAGGGAATCGCCGACGACGAGACGCACGCCTTCTTCACCCGCCTGATGGACGAGAGCGGGGCGATGCTGTGGGGGCGCGTCACCTACGAGATGATGGAGAGCCACTGGCCGGCGGTGGCCCGCGGCGAGGTGGACGCGCCGCCGGCGTTACGCGAGTGGGCGGTCAAGCTGGAGGCCAAGCCGAAATATGTGGTGTCGTCGACGCGAACGGACTTTCCGTGGACCAACAGCCACCTGATCGCCGGCGACCTGCGCGCGGGGGTGCAGAGGCTCAAGGACGCGACGCCGGCGGGCGTGCTGCTGGGAAGCGGCAAGCTGGCGGCGAAGCTGGACCGGCTGGACCTGATCGACGAGTACAAATTCCTCGTCCACCCCAGGATCGCGGGCCACGGCCCGACCCTCTACCAGGGCGGCCTGCCCGGCACGCGGCGGCTGGAGCTGATATCGGCCACGCCGCTCCGCAGCGGCCCCGTCGCCATGCATTACCGGCGCGAGCGCTGACCCGACCTCAGTCCCAGCGCGTGAAGACGCCGCCGCCCTCGTCCCATTCGCCACCGGCGTCCAGCGCGTCGTCGAAGGTCAGCAGCCGGTCGATCAGCATGCCGGCGACCACGCCCACGGCCGCCACGGCGACCAGCGAGACGAGGCTGGCCACGCCGACCTTCTCGTTGCGGGTCAGCCGGCGGCGGCCGGTGGGGTCGATGATGCGGTCGCGGTTGCGCTTGAGACGGGCCATCAGGCGGCCAGCCTCGCCGCCTTCTTGACCCTGGCCACGGCGCGCTCGCGCTTCAGGCGCGACAGGTGGTCGATGAACAGCACGCCCTCGAGGTGATCCATCTCGTGCTGGATGCAGACGGCGTAGAGGCCGTCGGCCTCTTCCTCGACGGTCTGGCCGGCATAGTCCATGTAGCGGATGCGGACCCGGGCCGGGCGTTCGACGGCGTCGTAGACGTCCGGCACCGACAGGCAGCCTTCCTCATACTGGAACAGCTCGTCCGAGGCCCAGAGGATCTCGGGATTGACGAAATAGCGCGGGTTGCGGCGGGCGGCCTCGTAAGCGGCGCGCGCCTCGTCCGTGGCGTCCTCGGCCGGTTCGTCGCCAGCGACGTCGCGGTCGCCCAGGTCCATGACGATGACCCGGCGCGTGTCGCCGATCTGCACCGCGGCCAGACCGATGCCCGGGGCCGCGTACATAGTCTCCAGCATGTCGTCCATCAGGGCGCGCAGCTCGTCCGTCACCGGCCCCTCAACCGGACGGGAGACCTGCTTCAGCACCGCCAGATCGGCGGCGTTGTCGATGGTGAGGATGCGACGGACGGCCATGGCCGGGAGGTAGGGGGCGCCGGCCCGGACGTCAAGATTTCCCAGCGCTGTGCTCGGTTATGCCGCGGCTTCGGGCAGCACCCGCGGCTTCCGGTCGGCGCCGATGGCGACATAGGTGAAGACGCCCTCGGTCACCCGCACCGCCTCGCCGTGGGCCTCGTTGCGCGAGCGCTTCCACGCCTCGACATGGACGCGGATGGAGGTGCGGCCGGTCTTGACCACCTCGGCATGGAGCGAGACCTCGTCGCCCACCGACACCGGCTGGTGGAAGACCATGGCGTCGACGGCGATGGTCACGCAGCGGCCCTGGGCGATCTCGAACGCCGGGGTGGCTCCGGCGAGGTCCATCTGGGCCAGCAGCCAGCCGCCGAAGATATCGCCCTCGGGGTTGGTGTCGGCCGGCATGGCGATGACCCGGCCGACGAGGCGGCCGCGCGGGCCGCCCATCAGAAGGCGCTCTGGCCGGTGATGGCGCGGCCGAGGATCAGGGCGTGGACATCGTGGGCGCCCTCGTAGGTGTTGACCGTCTCGAGGTTCATGGCGTGGCGCATGACGTGCATCTCGCCGGTGATGCCGGCCCCGCCGTGCATGTCCCGGGCCGTTCTGGCGATATCCAACGCCTTGCCGCAGTTGTTGCGCTTCATCATCGAGATGGCCTCGGGGACCCAGGCTCCCTGGTCGAGCAGCCGGCCCAGCGCCAGCGCGCCCTCGAAGCCGAGGAAGATCTCGGTCTGCATGTCGGCCAGCTTCTTCTGCACCAACTGGCGCGACGACAGCGGGCGTCCGAACAGCATCCGCTCGCCGACGTAGTCGCGGGTCAGGTGGAAACAGGCCTCCGCCGCGCCCATGGCCCCCCAGGCGATGCCGTAGCGCGCCTTGTTCAGGCAGGAGAAGGGACCGCGCAGGCCCTTCACGCCCGGCAGCAGGTTCTCTTCCGGCACCAGGACGTCGTTGAGGCCGATGTCGCCGGTGATCGAGGCGCGCAGGCTGAGCTTGTCGCCGATCTTGTCGGTGGTGAAGCCTTCCATGCCGCGTTCGACGATGAAGCCGCGGATCTCGCCGTCCAGCTTGGCCCAGACGATGGCCAGGTCGCTGATCGGGCTGTTGGTGATCCAGTATTTGGCGCCGTTCAGGCGGTAGCCGCCGTCGACCTTTTCCGCCTTCGTCTTCATCGAGGCCGGGTCCGAGCCGCCGTCGGCCTCGGTCAGGCCGAAGCAGCCGATGAGTTCGCCGGCGGCCATGCGCGGCAGGAATTTCATCTTCTGGTCTTCGGAGCCGAAGGCGTAGATCGGATACATGGCCAGCGACGACTGCACCGACATCGCCGAGCGGTAGCCGCTGTCGACCGCCTCGATCTCGCGCGCGATCAGGCCGTAGGCGACGTGGCTGACGCTGGAGCCGCCGTACTGCTCCGGCAGCATGGCGCCGAGGAAGCCCATCTCGCCCAGTTCGGTCATGATCGACTTGTCGAACACCTCGTCGCGGAAGGCGGCGATGACGCGCGGCAGCAGTTTCTCGCGGGCGTAGGAGCGGGCCGCCCCCTGGATCATTCGCTCGTCGTCGGTCAGCCGTCCCGACAGATCCAGCGGGTCGTCCCAGCGGAAGGTCTTGGCGGGAGAAGCGGGGCCGTCGGCCATGGGTGATCTTTCCTAAGCGTGCCGGAGTCGCTGCATGCGTCACGCCATTGATGACGGGCGCCCCCTGTTCTGGCGGGCGGTTTAGGCCAGAATGACGCCGACGGGTAGAGGCGGGGCCCGTCTCAAGCTATGCTGCGCTCATGATACGCACATGGAATCGTCTCTTCGTCGATCACCCGCGCGAGGTCGAGGAGAGCTACCTTCATCACATGGCGGCGTCGTCGCGATTCGGCCTCCGCCTGCTGAAGCTGGCCGGCTGCGCCTTCCTGCACGCGCTGGTGCCGGGGGTGCACAAGGCGACGGTGTCGAAGGCGGTCTGCTGCATGGCTGACGAACTCGACGGCCGGGCCCGCGAGGCGCGCGAGTGCCGCATGCGCAATGCCGGGGTGTGGGATCCGGGTCTCTGACGGTGGCGCAAGGCTCGCTTTCCGGCGTCCGCATCCTCGATCTCAGCCGCGTCCTCGCCGGGCCGTGGGCGACGCAGACCCTGGCCGATCTCGGGGCCGAGGTGATCAAGATAGAGCGGCCCGGCGCCGGCGACGACACGCGCCACTGGGGCCCGCCGTTCACCGCCAGGGCCGACGGCTCGAAGGGCGACGCCGCCTATTTCCTGTGCGCCAACCGCGGCAAGAAGTCGGTCGAGCTGGACATCGCCACGCCGGAAGGAGCGAAAATCGTCCGTGAACTGAGCAAGAGCTGCGACGTCGTGGTCGAGAATTTCAAGACCGGCGGGCTGAGAAAGTACGGCCTCGACTTCGCGGCCCTGTCGGCGGTCAATCCGAAGCTGGTCTACTGCTCGATCACCGGCTTCGGCCAGGACGGGCCGGACGCGCACCGGGCCGGCTACGACTACATGATCCAGGCCATGGGCGGGCTGATGTCGGTGACCGGCCAGCCGGACGGCGCGCCCGGGGCCGAACCGATGAAGGTCGGGGTGGCCGTCGCCGACCTGTTCACCGGCCTCTACGCCTCCAACGCCATCCTCGCCGCCCTGCTGCATGCCCGCGCCACGGGACAGGGGCAGCATATCGACATTGCCCTGTTCGACGTGCAGGCGGCCATGCTGGCCAATCAGGCGACCAATTTCTTCGTTGGCGGCAGGGCCCCGACGCGGATGGGCAACGCCCACCCAAACCTCGCGCCGTACCAGCCCTTTCCGTGCACGGACGGCATGGTGGTCATCGCCGTCGGAAACGACGGCCAGTTCCGCTCCCTGGCCACCGCGCTGGGCGCGCCCGGCCTCGGCGCCGACCCGCGCTTCGCCACCAACGCCCTGCGCATCGAGCACCGCGCCGTCCTGACCGCCGAGCTGTCGGCCCTGACCGCCGGCCGGACCATGAAGGCGCTGATGCATGCGCTGGAGGCGGCGGGCGTGCCGTGCGGGCCGGTCAACACCATCGATCAGGTGTTCGGGGAGCCGCAGGCGAAGCATCGCGGGCTGGAGGTGACCCAGATGCGCGGCGATCTGTCCGCTCCGGTCCGCACGGTCGCCTCGCCGATCCGGATGTCGGCCACGCCCGTCGCCTACGACCTGCCGCCCCCGGCGCTGGGCGAGCACACGGACGAGGTGCTGGGGCCGCTGCACTCCGGCGGCTAGCCCGTCGGCGGGTCGAGCAGGAGCTTCAGAACCAGAAACACGACCAGCATCGCGAACGCAAAGCCGACGATCGACAACAGCACGCCCTGCCAGGCCACCGGCCGGAACCGGCGCGGCAGACTGTTGCCCCAGAAGCCGCCGAGCGGGAAGGCGGCCAACGCCATCAGCGTGCCGGTCGCCCGCGTGCCGCCGTCCATATCCGCCATGTCGTCGCCCTCGTCCATCGCGAAGTCCCCGGCGTTGACCCGCGCCAGAAGCGCCCGCGCCTCGTCGATCGTCGACGCCGGCGCCATCAGCCGGATGCCCAGCGCCCGCTGCATCAGCGGGTCGACGGTGGTCTGGAACCGCTCAGTGACGGTCACGTCGATGCCGTGCGACGCCAGAAACGCCCCGGCCAGTTCGGCCTCATAGACGTCGGCGAAGCGGGCGATTTCGCGGAGGCTCATGGGCTAAGCTTGGCATGGTGGGATTCACTCCGCCAGCGTGTCCGTGCTCGGGGCCTTGGCTTAGGGCGACCGAGGGGGTGTGTAACGAGCCCAGTCTTCCATGCCTGCTGCCACGCTCCATGGAGCCGCGGCGGCGAAGAGGAATAGTCCCGTCCCGAACTCAGCACCAAATCCGAAAAGGCCTTCAGCCTCGTTCTGCCCCCAACGGTACGCGAACTGGTCGCCGATGCTGGTGTTCACTCTGGCGCCGACGACCAACTGAGGCATACCGCTAAAGAGGACGTCGCGTGCCTCCTCCACTCCCGGAAGTCCTTGCTGGCTCCATCCCGCGACTATTCCAGCGTCATCCGTAAGCGACAGCCCGAGATGACGGTAGTGGAGGGCAGCCAAGAGCTTTGTCGCGTTCACTTCCATATGGCGGCCGACACCCTCGGGCACGGCGATCATGCCAATGTCGTGCAGGAATGAACCCCGCTCCCGTTCCCAGCCGAAATGCCGCAGCGCTCGACGTTTCTCATTCGCAGGCAAATTCGGGTCAGGCATCAGGTCCGGATAGTTGTTCCGAACGCCGCGAATTAGGGATTTCACATGCCCTTGATTGTAGTTCGCGTCGGTTTGATCGCAGAGCCTAACGTAGAGCGCGAACACCTGCTCGGACCCTGACGTACCGCCGTTGCACTCGTGACAGGCGGGAAATTCGAAGTCCTCTGGACCTACATTGCCTGCGAAGGCGGCTCTAAGCGGAACGTGGTCAATCGTCTCGGCAGGCGTGCCGCCCCCGCAGAAACAGCAGAAGGGATGCTCTCTGAAGAAGGCCTCCCGCCGCTTCTTGGCCGCTCCCAAGACGTGATCTCTACAAATCCAGCAGCGCCCGCGCCGGATCTTCCAGCAGTTCCTTAACCCGCACCAGGAAGGTCACCGCCTCCTTGCCGTCGACGATGCGGTGGTCGTAGCTCAGGGCCAGGTACATCATCGGGCGGATCTTGACCTCGCCGTTCACCGCCATCGGGCGCTGGACAATGTTGTGCATGCCGAGGATGCCCGACTGCGGCGCGTTGAGGATCGGCGTCGACATCAGCGAGCCGTAGGTGCCGCCGTTGGTGATGGTGAAGGTGCCGCCCTGCAGCTGGTCCAGCGTCAGTTCGCCGTCGCGGGCCGCCTTGCCCAGAGCCGCGATGCCCTTCTCGATCCCCGCCAGCGTCAGCTGGTCGGCGTCGCGCAGCACCGGCACGACAAGGCCCTTTTCGGTGCCGACGGCGATGCCGATGTCGTAGTGGTTCTTGTAGATGATGTCCGTGCCGTCGATCTCGGCGTTGACCGCGGGAATCTCGTGCAGGGCCTGCACCACCGCGCGGGTGAAGAAGCTCATGAAGCCGAGCTTGACGCCGTGGCGCTTCTCGAACGCCTCCTTGTACTGGCTGCGCAGGGCCATGACATTGGTCATGTCCACCTCGTTGAAGGTGGTCAGCTGGGCGGCGGTGTTCTGCGATTCCTTCAGGCGGCGCGCGATGGTCTGGCGCAGCCGGGTCATCTTGACCCGCTCCTCGCGCGGCTGGTCGGCGCGCGGCGCGGCCGGGGCGGCGGCGGGGGCCGCAGCCGCCTTCGGTGCATTGATGGCGGCCAGGGCGTCGCCCTTGGTGATGTTGCCCTTCGGCCCGGTGGCCTCGATGGCCTTCGGATCGAGGTTGTTCTCGCTGACCACGCGCTGCACGGCGGGCGACAGATGAGGCTCGTCCGATTTCACCTGGGCCGAGCCGGCGTTGGCGGGGGCGGCCTGGGCCGGGGCGGCGGGCTGAGCCGCGGAGGGAGCGGCCGCGGTGCCCGAGGCGGCGATGCTGCCGATCTGCTGGCCCGGAGTGACGGTCGAGCCGGCTTCGGCGTCGATAATCAGCACGCCGGAGGCGGGGGCGGAGACCTCCACGGCCACCTTGTCGGTCTCGATCTCGACCAGCAGTTCGTCCCTGGCGACCGTGTCGCCCGACTTCTTCAGCCAGGTTCCCATCGAGCCCTCGGCGACGCTTTCGCCCATGGTCGGGGTCATGATCGGCGTCGACCCGCCCGAGGCGGCAGGGGCGGGCGCGGCGGCGGCGGGCGCGGCGGCCGCCGGTTCGGCCTTGGGAGTCTCAGCCCCGGGAGCGTCGACCTTCGGGGCGGCGGGCGCGGCGCTGGCGCCCTCGCTGACGACGCCGAGCACGGCGCCGGGGGTCACCGTCTCGCCGTCGGCGGCGCGGAGCTCGGCGAGCACGCCGTCGGCGGGCGACACCACCTCGAGCGAGACCTTGTCGGTCTCCAGCTCGACCAGCACCTCGTCCTTCTTCACCGGATCGCCGGCCTTCTTCGTCCACTTGCCGATGGTGGCTTCAGTGACGGATTCGCCGAGGGCGGGGGTCAGGATGTCGGCCATGTCGGTCAGGCTTTCGTGTCGGTCGTTGCAGCAGTCTAGATTGTCATCCCGGAAACGGCGACGCCGTTATCCGGGATCAGGCGAAGGCGTCGGTCAGGAAGGCGTCGAGTTCTTTCAGGTGCCGGCTCATCAGGCCGGCGGCGGTCGAGGCCGAGGCCGGGCGGCCGACGTAGCGGGCGCGCTTCGATTTCACGTTCAGCTTCTCGAGCGTCAGCTCCAGCCACGGATCGACGAAGGTCCAGCCGCCCATGTTCTTCGGCTCTTCCTGGCACCAGACCAGCTCGGCGCTGGGGAATCGGCCGAGTTCGGTCATCAGCGACTTCATCGGCCACGGATAGAACTGCTCGAGGCGTAGGATGTAGACGTCCTCGCCGCCCTTGCCGTCGGCCACGTTCTTCTCGCGGCGGTCCAGCAGGTCGTAATAGACCTTGCCCGAGCACAGGATGACGCGGCGGATATCCTTGTCGGCCTTGATCTTGATGCCCGCCACGTCGGGCCGGGTCTGGGCGTCGTCGTGCAGCACGCGGTGGAAGGAGCTGCCCTCCGCCATATCGGCGATCGTCGAAACCGCCTTCTTGTGCCGCAGCAGCGACTTGGGCGTCATGATGATCAGCGGCTTGCGGAACGGCCGGTGCATCTGGCGGCGCAGGATGTGGAAATAGTTGGCCGGCGTGGTGCAGTTGGCGACCTGGATGTTGTCCTCGGCGCACTGTTGCAGGAAGCGCTCGAGACGCGCCGAGGAATGCTCGGGCCCCTGCCCCTCGTAGCCGTGCGGCAGCAGCATGGTCAGGCCGCACATGCGCAGCCATTTCCGCTCGCCCGAGGTGATGAACTGGTCGATCACCACCTGGGCCCCGTTCACGAAGTCGCCGAACTGGGCTTCCCACATGACCAGGGTGTTCGGATCGGTCAGGGCGTAGCCGTATTCGAAGCCCAGCACCGCCTCTTCCGACAGGGCCGAGTCGATGACCTCGAACTCCGCCTGGCCCTCGCGCAGGTTGTTGAGCGGAACGTAGCGGGCCTCGGTGGTCTGGTCGACGATGCCCGAGTGGCGCTGGCTGAAGGTGCCGCGCACCGAGTCCTGGCCGGACAGGCGGACCGGGAAGCCCTCGTCGAGCAGCGAGGCGAAGGCGAGGCTCTCGGCGGTCGCCCAGTCGATGTTCTCGCCGGTGGTGATCATCTCGCGCCGGCCGTCCATGACGCGCTTCAGCGTCTTGTGCATGTCGACATGGTTCGGGATCGTGGTCAGACGGTGGCCGAGCTCCTTCAGCCTCGCCGCCGGCACGGAGGTGGCCCCGCGGCGCTCGTCGCCGTCGGGCAGGCCGATGCCCTGCCACTGGCCGTCCATCCAGTCGGCCTTCTTCGCCTCGAAGGCCTTGCCGGCCTCGAACTCGGCGTCGAGGAAGGCCTCGAACCGCTCGACCTCGGCGTCGACCGCCGCCTGGTCGATGACGCCCTCGGCGATCAGCCGGGCGGCGTAGATCTCGCGCGTCGACTGCAGGGCCCGGATCTTCGAATACATCACCGGCTGGGTGAAGGTCGGATCGTCGCCCTCGTTGTGGCCGAAGCGGCGGTAGCAGAACATGTCCACCACCACGTCCTTGTGGAATTTCTGCCGGAACTCGGTGGCCACCTTGGCGGCGAAGACCACCGCTTCAGGGTCGTCGCCGTTGACGTGGAAGATCGGCGCCTGGACCATCAGGGCCACATCCGACGGATAGGGCGAGGACCGGCTGTTCCGCGGCGAGGTCGTGAAGCCGATCTGGTTGTTGACCACGAAATGGATGGTGCCGCCGGTGCGGTAGCCCTTCAGCCCCATCAGGGCGAAGCATTCGGCGACCACGCCCTGACCGGCGAAGGCGGCGTCGCCGTGGATCAGCAGCGGCACGACCTTGGAGCGGTCCAGCGCCCACTGTTCGGAGGGCTGGCCGGCGTTGGCCTCGCGGATGTCGAAGGCCTGTTTCGCCCGCGCCTTGCCCAGCACCACCGGGTTGACGATCTCGAGGTGGGACGGGTTGGCGGTCAGCGACAGGTGGACCCTGTTGCCGTCGAACTCGCGGTCCGACGAGGCGCCCATGTGGTATTTGACGTCGCCCGAACCCTCGATGTCGGAGGGCACGGTCGAGCCGCCCTGGAACTCGTGGAAGATGGCGCGGTAGGGCTTGCCCATCACCGCCGCCAGGGTGTTCAGCCGCCCGCGGTGGGCCATGCCCAGCACGATCTCGTCGACGCCGAGGGCGCCGCCACGCTTGATGATCTGCTCCAGCGCCGGGACCATGGCCTCGCCGCCGTCCAGTCCGAACCGCTTGGTGCCGGGGAAGCGCTTGTGCAGGAAGCGTTCGAAGCCTTCGGCCTCGATCAGCTTGTTGAGGATCGCCAGCTTGCCTTCGCGGGTGAAGGCGTTCTGCTCGAACTTCTCCGGCCCCTCGAAGCGCTGCTGGAGCCAGGATTTCTCCTCCGGCTCGGCGATGTGCATGAACTGGATGCCGATGTGGCCGCAGTAGGTGCGCTTGAGGATCGACAGCACCTCGCGGATGGTGCCGGTCTCCAGCCCCAGCACGCCGTCCAGATAGATCGGCCGGTCGAGGTCGGCGTCCGTGAAGCCGTAGAATTCCGGCGTCAGCTCCGGGTTCTCGGTCGGCTGCTCGATGCCCAGGGGGTCCAGTGTCGCCTGCAGATGGCCGCGCACGCGGTAGCTGCGGATCAGCATCAGGGCGCGGATCGAATCGTGGGCCGCGGCGCGGATGGCCTCGGCCGACACCGGGGCCGAAGGCGCGGCCTCAGCCTTCGCGGGCGCCGCGCCGGCCTTCTTCGGGTCGGGCCTCGGGGCGGGCCAGCGGCCATCGAACACGGCGGCCTCCTCGGTCGGCTCCGACACGGGCGAGCGGCCCCAGGCCCCGGCGGCGCTCGCGGCCCTCACCGTCTCGGCGTTGTCCCTGAGCTGGTCGAAGAAGGCGCGCCATTCGGCGGACACCGACGCCGGGTCGGCCGCCCATTTGTCGTGCAGGTCCTCGATGAACGAGGCGTTGGAGCCATACAGGAAGCTGGTCTCGGCAAAGACCTGGTTCAGCCGACCGGCATCGTCCGCCATTGTTCTCGTCACGTCCCTTGGGCGGCGCGCGCACGTCTGCGCGAAACCGGCGCCGCTGATATAGGCGCTGTTTCCTTATGGGTCATGACCGAATGGGGGCGAAAGGGGCGAAATTGTCCGGAATTTCGTGAAATTCACGCGTTCCGTGCCCCACAAGTGAGACATCGGCTCCCAACTCCAGGTCGTCATCCTCGGGCTTGACCCGGCGATGACGGGCCGAGGAGAGTTGTCAGCCCTTCAGGACCTCGACCAGCGTCGAGCCGAGCCGCGCCGGCGACGGCGAGACGCGGATGCCGGCGGCCTCCATGGCGGCGATCTTGGACTCCGCGTCGCCCTTGCCGCCAGAAACGACGGCGCCGGCGTGACCCATGGTGCGGCCCTTGGGCGCGGTGCGGCCGGCGATGAAGCCGACCATCGGCTTTCTGCGGCCCTTCTTCGCCTCGTCGATCAGGAACTGGGCGGCGTCCTCCTCGGCCCCGCCGCCGATCTCGCCGATCATGACAATGGACTGCGTCTCCTCGTCGGCCAGGAACAGCTCCAGCACGTCGATGAATTCCGTGCCCTTGACCGGGTCGCCGCCGATGCCGACGGCCGTGCTCTGGCCGAGGCCCTCGTTGGTGGTCTGGAACACCGCCTCATAGGTCAGGGTGCCCGAGCGCGAGACGATGCCGACATTGCCCTTCTTGAAGATCGAGCCCGGCATGATGCCGATCTTGCACTCCTCGGGGGTCAGAATCCCCGGGCAGTTGGGGCCGAGCAGGCGGGATTTCGAGCGGTCCAGCCGCGCCTTGACCCGAACCATGTCGAGCACCGGGATGCCCTCGGTGATGCAGGTGATGAAGGGGACCTCGGCGTCGATGGCCTCGATGATGGCGTCGGCGGCGCCCGCCGGCGGGACATAGATCACCGAGGCGTCGGCGCCGGTCGCCTCCTTCGCCTCGGCGACGGTGGCGAAGATCGGCAGGGTCTCGCCCGCGGACCCGTGCCACAGCTCGCCGCCCTTTTTCGGGTGCACCCCGCCGACCATCCGGGTCCCGTAGTAGCGCAGCGCCTGTTCCGTGTGGAAGGTGCCGGTCTTGCCGGTCAGGCCCTGGACGATGACCTTGGTGTTCTTGTCGACGAGGATGGACATGGGGAGGGGAGTTCCGGCGCGTCAGAAAGGTGGCGCCTCCCTAGCGCAGTCTCCGTCCAAGGCAAACCGTTAGCGCCACGATCCGCACGCTCTGGCGGCTGCCCGCCCCCGCTACGGTTGCAGCGCCGGCCGGGTGCGGGCCAGTTCGTAGCGGAAATTGGTCGGCTCGCTCGAGACGATGATGGCGTAGCCCGGGCCGGCCGGAGCATCGAGCGCGCGGGCGACCCTGGCGCCGTCCCGCAGGTCATAGCTCCACATGCGCAACGGACCCTCGGTTCGCCCGGGCGGCAGGCCGACCCACTGTTCGATCTCGGGCGACGCGTCCCACTGCCGGGTCTGCCTGAAGCCGAAGACATTGCACACATCCGTCGCGAATTCCGCGTCGCTGTCGGAGGACAGGCCGGTCATCAGGACGAAGATGCCGTTCGGCGTGGCGGCCAGCCGGCCCCGCGCATTGACGGACCGGGTCGCGTCCGCCAGCTCCTGCAGGCGGTCGGCCGGGATCTCGCCCCAGCCGGCCGCCTCCGCGGCCGCATGGGCCCGGGCGGCGTCCGCATCGGTGTCGAGGCACATGGCCTTGAACAGGCCGAAGGTTTCGTCCGCCGCGGCCGGACTCGCCGCGAGACAGATCGCGGCCAGCGCCAGTCCGGCGACCGGGCGCCGGCGACGGGTGGTGGAGGGGTGGGAGGAGATCGCGACCAACATCGGGAGACCGTCTAGAAGCCCGGCCGCATGTACATCAGCATGCTGGCCCCCTCGAAGGTGTTCTCGTCGTTGGTCAGCACGATGTGCAGATCGCCGTTGAGGGCCGACTGCATCAGCGCGGCCTCCGACGGACGCACGGCGACCTTGCCCCCGTCCACCATCCGGAAGGCGTAGCCGGTCATGCCCTCTTCCATGAGGGCCGGGTGGGCGTCCATGCCGAGCCACTGGCGCACGATCGGCCGCGGGTCCGGCTTGACCGGCTGGTTGGTCTCGAAATTCCCTCCCATGACCGCGCACACCTTCATGGTCATCGGCGTGCCCTCGTAGTTCTCCTGCATGGTGCCGATCATCAGGATGCTCAGGTCGCCGTTGTCCTCGGCGTTCATCAGGGCAGTGACGTCCTCGAACGGATTTTCCGGATCGCTGGTCAGCACCGACGACGGAATCTCGGCCCAGCCGGCGCTGCGCCCCATCTGCAGCGCGCGCGGCGCGGCCCCCTCGCCATCGGCGCAGAAGGTCTTGAAGTGGCTGAACAGGAGCGACGACTCCTGGGCCGCCGCGGGCGCGGCCACGAGCGAAAGCGCGACCGCCGGGACCGCCAGATACCGGAACATGAACAACCCCCCTTCGCCGGCGACGGTCGCCGGCTTTGGAACGCACGGTATCAGGGGACGGGCCGGCTCGCTACGGCTGCGGCTCCAGACGATTCATATCCCTGCGCCCAGGGATGGCGGAAGCGCGAGCGGCGCTCAGAAGCCGGCCGGATAGTTCACGGAGAGCTCCAGGTAGCGGTCCGCGGCGATGTAGGAGCCGTGTATTCGGCTGCCATCTGCGAGGTCCCAGATCAGGATCTCGACCTCGTCCGGGAAGACATAATCCTGGCCCGGCTCACGGCCGGCGCCCAGCGGAGCGCCGTCCACCGTCAGGGCTTCAAGCGCGGCCCGCCAGTCACCCGACACGTCCGGAACATCGACGGCGCAGATCAGCTGTTCGGGAATCCTCGTCGATACAGACGAGGAGTCGGACGTGGGGCTCGACTGCGCGGGAATGTGATGCAGCCGGATCGCCAGCGAGGCCCCCCTGAACGCGTCGACCCAATCATGGCCGTCGCGCGGCTCGATCGCGAAAGGAGTCAACCCCATGCCCTCGGCGGCGGCGGCCAGCTTGTCGCGGTCTCCTCGCACCTGCAGGCAGGCGCGGCTGAAGGCGGCGATCCCGTCGTCGATGCGATCTGTCGGCGCCGCCGGCGTGGCCACAGCGACGACCACCGCCGATGCAAGCGCCAGCAGCATCAGCCGACCGCCGCGACGATCTTCTGGGCCGCGTCGTCGAGGTCGTCGGCGGCGGTGATGGCCAGGCCCGACTCGTTCAGGATGCGCTTGCCCTCGTCGACGTTGGTGCCTTCCAGCCGCACCACCAGCGGCACCTTCAGGCCGACTTCCCTGACCGCCGCGACCACGCCCTCGGCGATGACGTCGCAGCGCATGATGCCGCCGAAGATGTTGACCAGAATGCCCTGCACGGCCGGGTCGGCGGTGATGATCTTGAACGCCGCCGCGACCTTTTCCTTGGAGGCGCCGCCGCCGACGTCGCAGAAGTTGGCGGGCTCTTTCCCGTACAGCTTGATGATGTCCATCGTCGCCATGGCCAGTCCGGCCCCGTTGACCATGCAGCCGATGTTGCCGTCGAGCGCGACATAGGCGAGGTCCCATTCCGAGGCCTCGATCTCCTTGGCGTCTTCTTCCGTCTCGTCACGCAGCGCCTTCATGTCCTCGTGGCGGAACAGGGCGTTGCCGTCGAAGCTGACCTTGGCGTCCAGCACGCGTAGTCGGCCGTTCTCCATGACGATCAGCGGATTGACCTCCAGCATCGACATGTCCTTCTCGACGAAGGCCCGATACAGGGTCGGAAACAGGGTCTCGCCGTCCTCGGCCGCCGCGCCGGTCAGGCCGTAGGCGTCGTTGATCTCGGCCACGTTGGCGGGCGTCACGCCGGCTTCGGGGTCGATGTCGATGGTGACGATCTTCTCGGGCGTGTCGTGGGCGACCGCCTCGATGTCCATGCCCCCCTCGGTCGAGACGACGAAGGAGACCCGTCCGGTCGAGCGGTCGACCAGCAGCGAGCAGTACAGTTCGCGGGCGATGTCGGCGCCGTCCTCGATGTAGAGGCGGTTGACCTGCTTGCCGGCCGGGCCGGTCTGGGCGGTCACCAGCGTATTGCCAAGCATCTCCTTCGCATTGGCCACGACCTCGTCGATCGAGCGGGCCAGCCGGACGCCGCCCTTGGCGTCGGGGCCCAGTTCCTTGAACCTGCCCTTGCCGCGCCCGCCGGCGTGGATCTGCGACTTCACGACATACAGGGGTCCGGGCAGTTGCTTCGCCGCCGCTTCGGCCTCGTCGGCCGAGGTGATGGCCACGCCGGCGGCGACCGGTGCGCCGAAGCTCTTCAGGACCTGCTTGGCCTGGTACTCGTGAATGTTCATGGATGCCGCCTTGGGGGAGAGTCGGCGTGCTTATAGGACCCGGGCCTTCGCGGGTGCAACCGCCTGTCGCCGAACCGCCCTGCGCCGGACAGCGAAACGCCCTCCGCCGTGAGACGGAGGGCGCTCGCATTCAGGGCCGGGGCCGGGTTAGCGGATCGGCCGGATCGCCGTCAGGCTGGTGCTGTCCGCCTCGGAGGTGACCTGGACGAAGGTCACGTCGCCGGCGCGGTAGGCGGTCTCGTCGGGCGCATAGGCGTACAGGCCGGCGCCGGCGTCGACGGGCAGCGACACGCCGCCGAGCACGCTGGTGATGCCGGCGACCAGGTCCGGCTGGGCCGGCTGGCTGGTCAGCATGCAGGCCTGGCGCTTGCCGTCGGGAGCGGACTGTTCGCCGACGACCAGATTGCGTGACACGCCTTCGCCGTTGTGGGTCCAGACCGTCATCCCGTCCTGCTGCGCCGGGGCCGACCAGGAGCCCTGGGCCTCGACGGCGGCGGTCACGGCGGCGACATCGCCCTTGGTGGCGACGCACAGGGTCTTGAAGTCGTCGGCCGGCGCCGGGGCGGCGACAGCGGTGGCGGCGAACAGAAGCGTGGCGATCATGAAGGCGAACTCTCTCGATTACTGGGGGAGGACCGGGGCGAGCACCGCCGGCCGGACCCAGTGTGCGGGGAAAAACAGCGTCATTATGGCCGGCCCGCAGGCCGGCCCCGGCGTCAGTCGACCCAGTCCCGCTTCAGGGTCCGCGAGGCGGCGATCAGCAGGGCCGAGGCCAGCAGGTAGAAGCCCATGCCGGTATAGATGGCCCAGCGCAGGCTCTCGTCGCCGAAGCGCGGGGCCAGCAGGTCACTCATCCAGCCGAAATAGTAGAAGCCGACAGCCAGGCCGAACAGGTTGTTGATCAGCAGGAACAGCGCCGAGGCGGTCGAGCGCATCGCCGCTGGAACGAGGTGCTGCACCGCCGCCGTGATCGGGCCCAGCCATGCCAGGTTCAGGCCGGTCGGGATCAGGAAGATCAGGAAGGCGAGGATCAGCTGCTGGGCGTTGGTGCCGCCGCCGGGCAGCACCAGGCCGATCAGCCACGGCGAGTTCATCGCGGCGATGAACAGCGGCGCCGAGATCAGGAAGGCGATGGCCGGGGTCAGCGGATAGGCGCCCTTGCCGCGCTTGCTCAGCTTGTCGGCGAAGAAGCCGCCCAGCCAGATGCCGAGCGTGCCGCCGACGAGGGCGATGCCCGAATAGTACCAGCTGGTCTGAATCAGGGTCAGATCGAAGCTGCGCATGAAGAACAGCGGCAGCCAGCCCGCCACGCCGTAGCCGCAGATCGACGAGGAGGCGGCGCCGAGCGCCAGCAGCCAGAAGCTGGGCTTCTTGATCACCACCGAGGCCGTGCTGCGCGCGATCCGCAGCGACACGCCGATGACCAGCGCCAGCAGCCCGCCGAAGCCCCAGGTCAGGCCCGCCGCCTCCCGGTCCATGGCGAGGTACTGCACCGCGCCGACGGCCAGCGCGACGGCGCCGATCGAGAGCATGATCATGGAGGCGATGCTGCCGGTCCGGCTGGAGAGGGCCGCAACCGGGGCCGTGGTGACCGGCGCCGTCTCCGGAGCGAGCGCCGCCTTCGCCGCCGCGGCCGTGGCGTCCGTCCCGCCGCGCTTCGGATCGCGCACCGTCAGGCGCAGCAGCGGGGCCAGCAGCAGGCCCAGCAGGCCGACGACGATGAAGGCCGTCTGCCAGCCCCAGCGCGCCGCCAGCAGGCCGCCGACCAGAGTCCCTGCGGCGGTCCCGATCGGAATGCCGAAGGCGAACACGGCCAGCGCCCGGGCCCGCTGCGACGGCGGGAAATAGTCCGCGATCAGCGAATAGGCCGGGGCCACGCCGCCGGCCTCGCCGACGCCCACGCCCATCCGGCACAGGAACAGCTGGGTGAAGGAGGTCGCCATGCCGCACAGGGCGGTGAAACCGCTCCACACCGCCAGCGCGCCGGTCATGATCCACACCCGGCTGAAGCGGTCGGCCAGCCACGCCAGCGGAATGGCCAGCGTCGAATAGACCGAGGCGAAGGCGATGCCGCCGAGCAGGCCGAACTGGGCGTCGGTCAGCTCGAAATGCGCCTTCAGCGGCGCCGCGAGGATGCCGATGATCTGCCGGTCGAGGAAGTTGAGCGCATAGACCAGCACCAGCACGGCCAGCACGTAGTAGCGGTAGCCCGGGCGAACCGCGGCGGCGTCGGTGGCGATCATGGCGTTTCCCTCGACCTGGTCTTCTTGTTGGGCAGGACGGTAGCGGGGCCGTGGCGCCGCGTAAAAAGAAAAAGGGCGGCGGCTCAGGTGAACCGCCGCCCGTGATCATGTGCGATCAGGCTTCAGGAGTCTTCCGGATCAGAACTTGACCTGCAGCGAGGCGGTCACCGTCTGCGGCGGGCCGTAGTAGCCGATCAGCGAGTTGTTGAAGAGCGCGCCCGGGAAGTTGTAGCCGCCCACGCGGTACTCCTCGTCGGTCAGGTTCTTGCCGTAGAGGCCGACGGTGAAGCGGTCGCCCGGGTCGGTCCAGACCACCGACAGATCGACCAGCGTATAGGCCTCCTGGTCGAGGATCGGGTTCGGGAACTCGAACTGGCTGTAATCGTCGCGGTACGAGACCGACGGGGTCACGGCGATTTCGCCGCCGGCCACGTCGCCGCGCCAGGTCAGGCCCAGATAGCCGGTCCATTTCGGCGCGTTCTGCAGCACCACCAGGTCGGAGATGTCCTCGTAGACGCCCAGAGCCAGGTTGTAGCGCAGGAACTCCTCGAAATCGGACTCGAGGTAGCCGACGGCGAAGTTCGCATCGAGATTGTCGAGGATGCGCAAACGGCCCTCGAACTCGGCCCCGAAGAAGGTCGACGAACCCACGTTGTCGACGAAGCTGGCGATGCCGGCGACCGCCGGCACCTGGGTGGTGACCTGCTGATCATTGTACTCGTTCTGGAACACCGCCATCGCGAACGACAGCCGGTCCAGCGAGCCCTTCAGGCCGACCTCGTACGAGTCCACCGTCTCGGGCTCGTAGCCGTTGACCGTGGCGGGCGTGAAGATGGCGTCGCCGCGCATGTCGAAGCCGCCGGACTTGAAGCCCTGCGAGAACGAGGCGTAGGCCGTCAGGTCGTCGCTCACGTCGTAGGAGACGGCGATCCGCGGCGTGAACTGATCGAAGTCCTTGCTGTTGGTGTAGTTGGTGCGGACCAGCAGCGGCGCGCGGGGCGTGCCGCCGAGCAGCGGGCTGTTGGTGGCGCCCAGATAGTTGGCGCGGAACACGGTCCCGGTCTTGTTGTCGAGGGTGTAGCGGGCGCCCAGCGACAGGTGCAGCCGGTCGGTCAGGTCGAGATTGACGTCGGCGAAGGCGGCCCAGCTCTCGGTCTCCACCTGACCGCCGGTGCCGATGACGATGCCGGCGTTGCCCAGGATGGTGTCGAAGGCGCCCTCGGCGTGGCCGTCGAGGTAGAAGAAGCCCATCACGCCCTGGATGCGGTCGTAGTCGAACAGGAACTGGAATTCCTGGGTCAGCTGGTCGTCGGCGTAGTAGGCCGGGATGTCCAGCGTCGGCGCCGGAGTGTTGTCGAAGTCGATGACCGTATCGGTGTCGCCCTCGCGCCAGGCGGTGATCGACTTGAAGGTCCAGTGCTCGCTCATGTCGAGCTGGATCGTGGCCGAGGCGCCCTGGTTCATCACCGAGTTCTCGTCGCCGATCCCGGCGAAGGTGTCATAGACGCTGTCCGGAACGCCGGCGCCCGGGCCGACGCCGGCCACTTCGCGGTGGCCGTGGCGGGGGTTGGAGTCGTCCTCGACCCGGTCATAGGCCAGCCGGATCGACATGTCGTCGCGCGGCTCCCACTCCATGCTCAGGCGGCCGGCCAGCACGTCCTTGTTGTAGTGCTCGGCGCCGGTGTTCAGGTTCGTGCCGTAACCGTCGCGCTGGTAGCTGGCGATAGCGCCGCCGACGCGAAAATTGTCGGCCAGCGGCATGCTGCCCGAGGCCAGAAGGTCGATCTGGTTGTAGCTGCCGTAGGCCCCGCGCAGGGTCAGTTCGGCGTCCTGCGCCAGGCGCGAGGTGACGTATTTGACGGCGCCGCCGACGGTGTTGCGGCCGTAGAGCGAGCCTTGCGGGCCGCGCAGCACCTCGATGCGCTCGACGTCGTAGATGTCCAGCACGGCGCCCTGCGGGCGGGCCACATAGACGTCGTCGACATACAGGCCCACGCCGGGCTCGAAGCCCCACAGCGGATCCTGCTGGCCGACGCCGCGGATGAAGGAGATCAGGGTCGAATTCGAGCCGCGGGCCACCTGGACCGTCGCGTTCGGGGTCTGCTGCTGCAGCGCCGTGATGTCGGTCGCGCCGGTTTCCTCAAGGCGTTCGGCGCTGAGGGCCGAGACCGAGATCGGCACGTCCTTCAACGATTCGTCGCGGCGGCGGGCCGTGACGATAACGTCCTCGACGGCGGCGTCTTCGGTTTGCGGGACGGCGTCCTGCGCCAGAACGACGGTCGAAAGCGCGCTCCAGGCGGCGCCCGCGAGCAAGGCGGTCTTTACGTAGCGGTTCATTTGAAGCCCCATTCCTGTGTGTTTCCGGCGGCGACGCTTTTTATTCAGCGTTCAATGATTTTCCGGAACCGTAACCGTTTTCCCCCCGCTGTCAAACCGTGGCGCTTGTCCGGGCCGGTCCGCGCCGGACCTGTGGCGCCGTTGCCATGACGCCCGGACGGGGCCTAGCTTGACCGGATGACCAAGCTCGACGCGCCCGCCCCCGAGTCCGCCGCCGCCCCCGCGCGGCGCGGCCGCCCGTCGAAGGCCAAGGCCGAGGGAACCGCCGACACCCGCGAATCCATCCTCGACGCCGCCGAGGACCTGTTCTCCAAACACGGCTTCTACGGCGTCACCATCCGCGAGGTGGCGCGCGAGGCTGGCGTCGATACGGCGCTGGTGCACTATTATTTCGGAGCCAAGCGGGCCCTGTTCGACGCCGTCTTCCTGCGCCGGGCGGAGGTCTGGAACAACGAGCGGGTCGACGCCATCAACCGCTACGCCCGGGATCCGGGGCCGGACGGAATGACGCTGGAGGGGCTGTTCGAGGCCTTCCTGCGGCCGCCGTTCCAGTGGTCGCTGAAGGGCGGCCCGGGCTGGAAGCACTATGCCGCCCTGGTGGCCCAGACCAACGCCAACCCCACCTTCGGCGGCGAAACCATGGCCCGTTATTTCGACCCCGCCATCCGCCGCCTGATCGAACTGATCAAGCAGATCATGCCCGGGGCGCGCGAGGTCGATCTCTACTGGGCCTATCACAACCTGTCGGGGGCCCTGACCCTGACGTTGGGCGAGACGGGGCGACTCGACCGGCTGTCCGGCGGCCTGTGCCGCTCGGGCGATCTGGAAGCGGCCTGCGACTACATGATCCGGTTCGCGGCGGCGGGTTTCCGCGCCGTCTGCGGGCCCGAAGCCGGTGGACCGGCGTCGGACCGATGAGCGAGGCGGCGCCGGCGCGGAATGTGGTGCGCGTGACGGTCGACCGCGGCCTGATCCGCGGCGTGACGGTGGCGCTGGCCGGCGGGGTGGTGCTCGCCTTCACCGGCGCCTTCGGTATGGACGAGGTCTCGCTCGGGTTCCGGCTCGCCTACTGGGCGCCGATGATGCTGATGGGGGCGCTTTGGGGCCACCTCTGTTCCAGGCTTGTCGAGCGCCGGATCGATCTGGAGCGACAGCCCTGGCTCGCAACGCTGGCCCTCACGCTGGTCATCTCCGGGCCATTGTCGGTCATGGTCTGGGCCCTTACCGGCTGGTTCTTCGACGACGACCGCTTCGTGACCCTGGGCCGCCTGCCGGACTTCCTCGGCCCTGTGACACTGGTCACCGGCGTGCTGAGCGCGCTCAACGTCTTCCTGTCGCGGACGCCGGTTCAGACCCACGCCGCCCCGGCAGGCGCCGCGCCGGCCCGCTTCCTCGATCGCCTGCCCTTCAAGCTCCGCGGCGCCGCCCTGCGCGCGGTCGAGGCCGAGGACCACTATCTGCGCGTCCATACCGATCGCGGCTCCGACCTGATCCTGATGCGGCTGTCCGACGCCCTGGTCGAATTGGAAGGCCTCGAGGGCGCCCAGACCCACCGCAGCTGGTGGGTGGCGAAGGACGCGGTGCGCGGTGTGACGCGCGGCGACGGCCGGGCCACCCTGAGGCTGGACGGGGGGATCGAAGCCCCGGTCAGCCGCCGTTACTCCCGGGCCATGCGCGAGGCCGGCTGGTATTAGGCGCCCCCGCCGGCGAGGGCGCCGGCGCGTTTGGCGCCGACCGGATTTTCGGCATCCCCGCGCCCGAAGGCGCCGGCGACTACCGCTACGGCTGGTGGGTGCAGCGCTGGCGCGGCCATGACCTGTTCCGGCATTCGGGATGGGACCCCGGAGGTTACTCGGCGATGTATCTGAAGGTCCCGGGCAAGCGGCTCACGCTGATCGTGCTGGCGAACACCGAGGGGCTGTGGTGGGACAACAGCCTGGCGCGCGCGGAGATCGACACCAGCCCGGTCGCGGCGGCGTTCCTGGACGGGTTCGTGGAAGAGGCGCCTAGGCCGCCCAGACTCCATGGAACCCCGCCGGCAGGGCCACGTCGGCCCGCCAGGTCGCCACCGGCCCGTCCGCCACCCGGGCGGCGTCGAACACGTGCAGCTCGGTGACCCCCTCCGGAAGGTTGATCGACGGCGCGACCAGCCAGGCCTCCGCCTCGCCCGATCGGCCGGGCTTCGGCACGATCACCGCCTCCTCGACGATCTGCGTCTCTCCGAAGTTGAAGTAATCGGAGGTTCCGCTGTCCCAGTTCCAGGTCGCCAGACCGGCCGGCAGGGGCCGGTCCGGGCGTTCGCCGGCGACATGGACGGTCAGCGCCCGGGGCAGTCCGGCCCGGCGCGGGTCGCTCTTAGGAAACTCGGCGGTGACGCCGCTCGATGTCATTTCGGCGCGGCCGTCCGCATGCAGGGTGACCAGCTTGAGCACGGCGTGTTCGCCCGGCACGGTCCCGCGCTGCTCGACCAGCACGCGGGCGCCTTCGATGGCGAAGGCCACGTCCTTGCCCGCCGCCACGTCGAAGCGGATCGCGCCCGACGCATCCTCCCAGGCGTCGCCGAGGTGGAAATAGCTGAACGCGGGCAGTTCGAAGATCCGCCGCCGGCTGAGGTCGGCCTTGTCGACCACCATCACCTGCGTGCCGAGCTCGGGCCGCCACGCGAACTGCGAGGCGTAGGGCATGCCGGGACGATCGAACACCCACGGCTGCAGCACCAGGATCAGATGCCGCGCGGTGGCGGTGAAATCGTGCATGAAACAGGCGCGCGGCAAGTCGAACAGCTGCGCCGTGTGCAGGCTGCGATCGGCGTTGAGCCGCCAGATGATCGCCCGGCCGCCGTTCAGCCCCATGTTCCAGATCGTGCCGTCCGGGTCGTAGCGGGGATGGGCCTGGAACGGCATGCCCTTGAGGTCGTCGCGCAGGGTGACGAAGCGGCGGGTCGACAGGTCGGACCGGCTCATCGCCGTCGGCGATCCGCCCTCCCACAGGGCCCAGATCTCGTCGCCAGCCACAATCACGGCCGTGTTGGCCGCATTGGCGTCGTCGTTCAGCCCGATGCGCGCCCGCGGATCGCCGACGGTGCCGAAGCCGGGCGTGACCACGGCGCCGATCTCCCTCTCGTAGCGGCGCTTCGGCGTGTCGGCGAAGCGCGCCTCCATCGTCGCCCGCCCGTCCGAGACCCGAAACGCCCGCATCAGGCCGTCGCCGTCGAACCAGTGGGTGGCGCTGCCGCCCGGCCGCCGGAACTTGCCCGGCCCGTTGCGGAACAGCGTGCCGGCGAGGCCCGCCGGAACCCGGCCGTGGACCAGCCGCATCGCCCGCGGCGCCACGTCCGTCTCGAGGTCGGCCGTGGCCAGGGCCCAGTCGGCCGTGGCCTGCATCGCCGACATGGCGCGAACGGTCTCGGGGGTGACGACCGCGGCGGACAGGGCGGCCGCGCCCATCAGAAACCCTCTCCGGGAAGCAGTCATCGCATCCTCCTCAGCGAAGCCGGATGGTCTGGGCGGTCGCGCCCGAGACGGGGAAGCGGGCCTGCTCCCAGCGCGCCGGGCCCATGTTGCCGACGGCGTTGTTCGAGAAGGCGTAGGGCTCGGTCGGAATGCCGAACGGATTGACGTTCATCTCGCCGTCGCCGTCGACGTCGTGGAAGGCCTTGACGCCGTACTCGCCGGGCGGCAGGTCGCGGAACACCGCCGTCGGCGCCCCGTCCGAGGCGTCCAGCCGCATCTGGGCGACCGCCCGGCCGCCCGTCCAGGCCGCGGCGGAATCATACAGGGCGACCATGACCGCGCCGGTGCGGGCTTCGGTCTCGAAGGTCAGGGTGACGGTGGCGTTCTGCGCCACAGCGGGCGGGGCGAGGGCGGCCAGGCCGAGGGCGAGGGTGACGAGGGGCAGGCGAACCATAAGGCGATCCCGAATGCGGGGAGGACCGACCACCGGGCCTCCGACACGCCGACCCTGCCCCGCCGGCCCCTGTCCGTCAGATCGCTTGCGGCGACGGTCGTCCCGCATTCGTGAACGGCCGCCCTTGTCCGTTCACGAACCGCGAACGGACAGGTCCGTCAGGCCTTCCGCTCATCATCGTCGGCGTCGGAGCCCGTCGATCCGTCGGATGCGGCCTCGGCGGGAGGAGGCGTCGGCGCGGGATCGTCGCCCAGTCCGCCGACCTCGAACGCCGGCCGCGGGGCCGAGCGGAACTCGCCCCCCTTCTTGCCGCCCGTCATCGTGCTGACCCAGCGCCAGATCGCCGCGCCGGCGATGACGATGACCACCCAGCCCTTCTTCAGGAACAGGAACAGGATGCCCAGCAGCCCGGCCTTCTTGGCGACGGCGAGCGCCGCCCCGCCGGCGATCAGGCCGCCGACGCCGTAGGCCGCCTTCTTGTCGACGCCCTCGCGATAGTCGGCGTACTGCGCCCCCGGCTGGAACGAGGCGGTGTTCATCAGCTTGGTCGCTTCGCCGGTGATGGCCGGCAGTTCGCTCATCAAGGCGACGATGTTCATGCTCAGCACGCCCTCGCGCCCCAGCACGCGGACATCGTAGTTCAGCGTGTTCTCGGGACTGCCGGCGAAGGCGATCTCCTTGGCCCAGATCAGGTTGTGACGGGCCGGGTCGTAGCTGGGCTGCCGGGCCCATCCGACCAAGGTCGAGGCGGCGTAGCCGTCGGCGACGTGGGCGCGGTTCTCTTCCGCCTCGCCCGCCTTCAGCTGCTGCAGCAGGCCGGCGTAGTCCATGTTGGCCGCGTCGGCGTCCGAGACATAGCCGTCGCCGACCCAGGTGACGACCGCGCCCCAGGTGTCGTCGAGGGGACTCTTGCCCGACGGGAACACCATGCCGATCACGCCCTCGACCACCGACGGCGGGTTGCCCCATCCCTCGATCAGCACCCGCTTCGCGTCTTCGGCCCCGAGGAAATAATAGTCCTCGCCGAGCGCCAGCGTCGCCTTGGCGGCCGGGAGGCTGATGTCGCCCCTCTGCGGTTCCAGACTGTCCAGCAGGGCTTCCAGCCTGCGGATCTCCGCCTGCTGTTCGGCGGTGGGCGGCGCCGGCGTGGACGCCGTGGCGGCCGTAGCCGTGAAAAGGCCGAGCGCCAGAAGCAGCGCGACGAAGGCTCTGTGAATCATGGAAAACTCCCCCGCGCGCACACTGCACCACAGGTTGAAGCTTGGCCAGACTCAAGCGCCGGGTTGCACAGTCAGCCCTTGCGGATGCGCCGTCTCAGCAGCCGGTCGGACAGGGCTTCGGCGTGCTTCAGGGTGAAGGCCAGCGCCGCCGGATTGCCCCGCCGCGGTCCGACCGTGTCGGCCACCACCGCGCCGCGTTCGCCGATCATCGCCGGTTCGCCGGTGGTGGTGTCGACCGCCGTCTGGTGCTCGACCTCGGCGTTCAGCTCGGCCCCCATCAGGATGATCTGCACGCTCAACCAGGTCCACAGCAGGAAGCCCATCATGGCCGCCAGCGGGCCGTAGGAGTCGACCTTGACGAAGGTCTGCAGATACCAGCTGAAGCCCAGCGACAGGCCGACGCTGAGCAGGGAGGCGAACAGGGCGCCCGGCGTCAGCCAGCGCCACCGCGCCCGTGACCGGCACGGTCCGAGGCGATAGATCAGGGTCAGGGCGGCGATATAGACGAACAGCAGCAACGGCCACCGCAGCGGCGCCAGATGGGCCCACTCGTCGGCGAGGCCGAAATAGCCCAGCACCAGCGGCACGCCGACGACCAAGCCGGCCGTGACCATAATGGCGGCGAGGCCCGTGACGGTGAAGGCCATGCACAGCAGGTTGTATTTGAAGAAGTTGCGCCGCTCGACCTCGTGATAGGCGACGTTCAGGCCGTAGAAGAGAACCTTGATCGCCCCGTTCGCGGTCCATAGCGACAGGGCGAGCGTCCAGACCAGGGTGAAGGTCAGCTGGGTGTTTGAGTTCTCCGCCAGCCGCTGCATCTCGCCGGACAGGAATCCGGCCACTCCCGCCGGCAGCACGTCGTAGAGGAAATACAGCCGCGCCACTGCCTCGTTCGGATCAGCGAACAGGCCGTAGATGGTGACGAAGGCGGCCAGGGTCGGGAACAGCGACAGCACCACGAAGAAGGTCACCCCGCCGGCGATGAAGCCGACCCGGTCGCCGAAATAGGACATCCCCAGACGCCAGAAGATGTCGATCCAGCCCTTGTGCGGAATGTGCTCGGGCCGCCGCGCCAGACGCCCGCGCCCCGGCTCCTTCGCCTCGAAATCCTCGGGAGTCGGCACATGCGGCGGCGGCGGTTCGGGCCGCGGCCGCCGTAGCTCCAGCCCGTATTTGTGCCCGTGCCGGTAGAGCAGGTGCGCCGTCCCGGCTCCGGCCGCCAGTCCGCCCGCCACCGCCCCGACCATGCCCCACAGCCCGAGGCCCCTGCGTCCCGTCTCTTTCTGCATCCCCGCGACAACGGCTCCGGTCCGACGGCGTTCCGGCTGGCGATCGACGGGTCGTCAACCTACGGTGCGGTCAGGAGGCGCCGTCATGAAGGCATTGGCTGCCGCTGTCTTTCTTGTTCTGGTTTCACCGGCCGCCGCGGTTCCCCCCGCGGTCCCGTTCGCCCCGCTGCAGGAGGCGGATCCCTTCGAGGGAGCGTGGAGCCCGGAAGCTCTCGAACAGGCGGCCGAGCCGATCATCGAGGCCTGGCGAAAGGGTGGCCCGCAGGCCGGCGACGCCGCACTTGAGGTCGCCCTGGCGCGGGCGGACGGCGCCCCCGAGCGCGCGCGCATCCTGACGGCCTACGGCGTCTATCTGATGGTCGAAAACACGAGCGAAGACCTGACCATCGGGTCCACGCTCGCCCTGCCCTACATGCAACGAGCCCTGGATGAAGGGCGAAGCGGGTTTCCTGCGGACAGCCGGATGCTCGCGGTCCTGCTGCACGATGCGGCGACGACGGAGTTCATGGCCCGGGGCCCGGACACGTCGGCGACGGCCGAGGCATGGCTCGAAGAGGCCCACGGCATCCGCCGGGACCGGCTCGGCGCGAGCCACCCGGAAACGCTTTCGTCACTGGTCAAGCTGGCGGAAATCCGCGGGCAGCCGCAGCGCCTGGAGAACGATCCCGCCCGCATCGACGCCGTTTCCCGCCTGTACGAGCGCTTACTGACCGCCGAGCCCGGCGAGGAAGGCGACCTGGACTACGCCTTCGCCGGCTGGATGGGCTTTCTGGTCGACGCGCGGCGGCCGGACGAGGCCTGCGCGGTCCTGCAGAAGGTCAATCAGCAGGCGGAGCGTCTCCGCCTCAACATGGACTACATCGGCTTCGGCCTGGGCGAAAAGTTGATGGAAGCCGGCTACGAGGACCGGGGAAAGCCGCTCGTCATGGAATTGGATGTCCTGTCGTTTCTCACGGGCGGCGATCGTTCCGGAAACCCTCCCCGGTGCGGACCCTGACCCGCCGCGCTTGAAATCGCCGGCGTCCCGCGCCAAGCCGTCCCGATGACCGATGCCGCCTCATCCCCGACCCTGCTGACCGCCTGGAAGGCCGCCACCGCGCGGCTCAAGGCCGGGCGCATCGACAGCCCCTCGATTGACGCCCGCCTGCTGCTCGAGGTCGCCGCCGGTTGCTCGCGCACCGACATCCTCACCGACCCCTACCGCGCCGTGACCGCCGACCAGCAGGGCGTGCTGGACGGCTACGTCGAACGCCGGCTGCGCCGCGAGCCGGTGTCGCGCATCCTCGGCCGAAAGGGGTTCTGGAAGATCATGCTGAATGTCACCCCCGACGTGCTCAGCCCCCGCCCGGACACCGAGGCCATCCTCGACGTGGTGCTGCTGGCGTATCCGCCCGACAGGACCTTCGAGATGATCGATCTCGGCACCGGCTCCGGCGCCATCCTGCTGGCGACCTTGGCCGAGCGGTTCGGCGCGCGGGGCGTCGGCACCGACATCTCCTTCGAGGCCTTGGCCGTGGCGAAGGAAAACGCGACCAACCTCGAGCTCGACAATCGCGCGACCTTCCTGCGCACGGAATGGGCCGCCGGTTTCGCCGACCACAGCTTCGACGTCGTCGTTTCCAATCCGCCCTACATCCCGTCGGGCGACATTCCCGGCCTCGACCCCGAGGTCCGCGACCACGATCCGCACCTCGCTCTCGACGGCGGCCCCGACGGTCTGCAGGCCTATCGCGAACTGGCCCCCGAGATCATGCGCATCCTCAAGCCCGGCGGCCTGTTCGCGGTCGAGATCGGCTGGGACCAGGGCCCGCAGGTCAGGACATTGTTCGAGACGGCGGGCTTCGCGAACGTCATCGTGGTCAAGGATCTGTCGGACCGCGACCGCGTCGTCACCAACGGTCCCGACCCGCGCACCAATCCCGTGCCGAAGATGTGACGCGGTCCGCAAGGCGCACGAACAAACCCCTTGGAAACAGCGGCCGCTCGCGCTAGGTATCTTCTGTCTCCCACCCAAAAACGCACGACTTTGGACCGTTTCAGGCCCATTCACGCGCGCTCAGGGCATCTGACGGTCGGGCCTGTCGCCCGGCGGACCAGGGGGCGGCGACGGATTTCCGATCACATCGTCAGCGGGGATTGGCCTCGCGCGAAAGCGGAACGACGAAACGGACGGCGACAGGCTGCATCTCGCAGGCCCGCCCGTCCCCTCACAAAGCACGGTAGCGTCCGATGAGAGATTTCAAGGGCATGAAGCGTCAGCGCGGACGCAACAGGAAGCCCGGCGGCGGCGGCGGCGGCAACGCCAACGCCACCAACCCGAACCGGTCCTGGGACTCCCAGGGCCCGGAGAACATCAAGGTCCGCGGCAACGCCCAGACCGTCTACGAACGCTACATGCAGCTGGCGCGCGACGCCTCGGCCGCCGGCGACCGCGTCCTGGCCGAGAACTACACCCAGCACGCCGAACATTATTTCCGCGTCCTGCGCGCCCTGCAGCCCTCGCGTCCGGTTTCCGAGATCGCCCAGCGCGAACTGGCCGGCCAGGGCTTCGACATCGATTTCGAGGACGAGACCGGGGCCCAGGCCGCCGCCATCATGGCCGCCGAGAAGGCCGAGGCCGACCGCCTCGCCGCCGCCGAGGCCCGCCAGCGCGAAAACGAAGAGCGCCAGAACGACCGCTCCTATGACCGGCAGGGCGACCAGCCGCGCCGCGAATGGCGCGACCGCGACGACCAGCCGCGCGAACCGCGCGAGCCCCGTGCCGAGAGCGAAGGCGCCGCCGGCGAGGGCGGCCGCCGCGAGACCCGCCGCGAGCGCTGGGAACGCCGTCAGCAGGAGCGCAACCAGCGCTTCCAGAACGAACGCGCCGAGGGCGAGCGCGGCGAAGGCGCCGCCTCTTCCGACGAGGCTGACCGCCCGGCCGCCGCCGGGCGCGACGCCGAGCCGGCTCCGGAACGCGCCGAAAGCCCCCGCCGCGAGCGTCGCCCGCGCTCAGAGGCCGTCTCCGGAAACGATGAGGCCCCGACCGCCCTGCCCGGCTTCCTGACCCGCTCGTCCGCGCCCGCCGCCGACGCTGCCGCCGGGGACGGCGAGGCCGGGGCCCCCGCGCCCAAGCGCCGCGCCCCGCGCCGCAAGGCCGGGGTTCCGGCCGACGAGGGCTGACCGCCTTTCCACGGCCCGTTGCGCGAGGGCGCTTGACGCCCCGCGTCCCGACCGTTCAAGGGGAGCCCCTGTACGTTCTCGGACTCACGCCCGCCTCCGGGCCGGGCGGCGGGTCCGCGACCCACGGGAGCGCCGCATGCCTCGTTCGTCCCGGCCGCTGGCCCTGATCGCCCTGGCCGCCCTTTCCGTCTCCGCCTGCGCCACAACGCCGTCGCCGCCGCCGCCTCCGGGCGAGCCGGGCGCCGGGCCCGTGCTGCGCGACTGGCGCGGCATCGTCACCGCCTCCGACCGCGACCGTTACGAGCGCCTCGACGCCGCCTGGAGCCTCGCCCTGCAGCAGGCCCGCCGTCAGCGCGGCTCCGGCGATCTCGCCTCCACCGGCGACCTGATCGACCCCGACGCCGCCCGCCCCTCGGCCGAACCGCCTGCCGGCGACTACCGCTGCCGCACCGTCAAGCTGGGATCCCAGGGCGGCGAGGACGGCCTCGGCTACGTCGTCTACGACTGGTTCGCCTGCCGCATCGAGCGAACCGCCAACGGGCTGAAATTCATCAAGCTGACCGGCAGTCAGCGCCCCGCCGGCCTGTTGTTCCCGGAGAGCGACCGCCGGATGGTCCTGCTCGGCTCCATGGCCCTCGCCTCCGAACCGCCGGCCAACTCCTACGGCCAGCGTCCCGACCGCGATCTGATCGCGGTGCTGGAGCGGATCGGCGAGCGCCGCTGGCGGCTGGTCGTCCCGTGGCCGCAGAACGAGTCCAATCTCGACCTGATCGAGCTGGTCCCGACCTGATCCTCGTCCGTATCTGAACCCTCGCGCGCCCCATCCGTTCGGACGGCTCAGCCGAATGGATGTCTCGCATGCGGACTCTCGTCGCCGTCGCCTCGCTCGCCGCCCTTCTCGCCGCCTGCGACCGGATCCCCGCCCCGCCCGTCGCCGATCCGGCGACTCCCCCGCCGGCTCCGGCCCCGCCCGAAGCCCAGGCGCCGGTTCCGTCCGCCGCCGGCGAACAGGGCGGGACCGCGGACTGGCGAGAAATCGCCTCGGCCGCCGACGCCTCCGCGCTCGGACGGCTCGACGAGGCCTGGCGGCTGGCCCGCGCCGAGGCGGAGGAGGCCGGGTTCGCCGAACAGGTCGAGGCGCTCGGTCCGCTGGTCGACCCCAACGCCGGTCTGACAGGCCGCCTCCAGCCTCCGCCCGGCGCCTACCGCTGCCGCACCGTCAAGCTGGGCTCCCACTCGCCGGGCGGGCTCGGTTACGTCGAATATCCGTTCTTCCGCTGCACCATCGAGCTGACGCCCGGCGGCGACCTGATCCTGACCAAGACCTCCGGTTCGCAGCGCACCCGCGGCCTGCTCTATCCAGACACCGACCGCCGCCTCGTCTTCATCGGGGCCCAAGCCTGGGGCGCGGATGAAACGGGCTTCCCCCGCTACGGCGAGCAGCGCATCCGTGACCAGATCGGGGTCTTCGAGCGCATCGGTTCCGACCGCTGGCGCCTCGTCCTCCCGTGGCCGAAGGTCGAGTCCAAGCTGGAGATCCTCGAACTGGTCCGCTGACCGGCCTTGACCCCTGCGCCGCCCTCGAGAGGCTGGCGGCCGCGGGACCGATCCCCGGGCCGAACCTGTCCGCGCCCGCGGCGCCGACCGGACCAACCGGACCAACCGGATCATGTCCGAAAGCGTCGGCGGCCCCGAAAACACCCGCGCTGGTCTTGCATCCACATGCTGGAAGGGACCGCCGGCGAACAGGAGCCCCCGAGGCGGGCAGGCCCATCCTCGATGGCCAGCGCCGACCCGCGCAGTAGCCGCCGCGCAATTGAAAAGGGCTCCGGCGCGGACGCCGGAGCCCTCGTTCAACCTGCGGGTCTCGCCCTAGAACGTGACGCGCGCGCCCACCGAGAAGATGTGGGCCGAAGCGTCGGCGTCGACCGAGTCGGCGCCCTCGCGGATGTCGAAGCTGGGGAACGAGACGAAGCGGTAGCCCACGTCCCAGCTCAGGGTCTCCGACGACGGGATGACGACGCCGGCCTTGACCTGCCAGGCCACGCCCATGTCGTCTTCCGACGCGCCGGCGAAGCGGTATTTCGAGCTGCCGACGCCGACGCCGGCTCCGACGTAGGGGCGGAAGCCACCGGCCGAGAAATTGTAGACGCCATTGACCATCGCGGCGTACGACTCGACGTGGGCGTCGAGCGGCGCGCCCAGGGCGGCGTCGGCGGCGTCCGTATCGATGTCGCTGGTCAGCAGCAGCAGTTCGCCCTCGAGGGCCCAGCCGCCTTCCATGCCGAGGCCGCCGGTGATGCTGCCGAAGGTCCCGGTTTCCAGATCGGCTTCACCCGAGAAGGTGTCCGGGCCGACGGTGACGTCGAGGTCGACCTCGCCGGCGACGTTCGCGCCGAGATTAAACTGGAGGTAGTTGGACGAGGCGTCCTGGGCCAAGGCCGGCGTCGCCAGGGCGCTGACGGCGACAGCGGCCAGCAGAAGCGTGGTCTTCATGGAGAGAATTCTTTCAAAAAGTCCGCCCCCCGTTTGAGGCGTGGCACGGAAGATGGTCAGATCAAGCCGCGAGTCGAGAGGGTCACCCAAGCTTTTCGTCGAGCTGTCGCGCACCCGCCACAGTCAAGCCTGGCTTTCCGCCCGCGCTCCGGCAGGCCGCAATTTGGGCCTAATTGGACGACTGCTGATATCGGAAACACGGCGAGGGGCTTCTACCCAGCCGTGCAAGCGATGGATTGCTGGTACAGCACCGTCGCCGGGTCCAGCCGGCGGGCCTCGGCCAGCGCCGTCTCCGCCTCGGCGCAGCGCCCCGCGCCTGCGAGGGCGGCGGCGAGGCTGTGCCGGACCGCCGCCACGTCCGGCGCCCCCTGCACCGCCTTTTCGCAGAACGGCAGCCCCTCGGCCGCCCGCCCGGCGCGCACCAGGATGTAGCAGTGGTTGTTCAGATAGCCGGGGTTGGCCGGGTCCGCCTTCACCGTCACCAGGCTCGCCTCCAGCGCCCCCTCGAAATCGCCCAGCTGCTCCAGCACCAGGGCCAGATCGCCATGGGCGGCGACGTCCTTCACCGGCAGCGCCCGGAAGGCCTCGAAGGCGGCCTCGAAGGCGGGGTCGCGGCCCTTCTTGAGGATCGGCAGCACCAGCGTCAGCACGAACCGCCGTCCATCCTCGTCGATCGGTCCGGACATCTCCCGCAGCGCCGCATAGGCCGGGTCGTCCGACAGGATCAGCCAGGCCACGCGGGCGTCGGCCGCCGCATCCTTATCGCGTCCGACCTGCTGGTAGGTGTCGCCCCGGAAGGCGTGCAGCCAGACATCCGACCAGACCTCTTCTTCCCCGGCCGCCGCGTCGTAGAGCCGCTCGGCCATGCCGTAGTCGCGGTTCAGCCAGGCCTCGGTGGCCTGGTTCAGCCGCGCCAGCCGCTGCTGCGGCGACCCTTCCGGCAGGGCCTCGGCGCAGGCCGCCCAGTCCGCCGCCACGCCGGGCGCCGGCTCGCAGACGGCGGGGATTTCCTGGGGCGCGGCCGTCAGGGCGAGAGCGAGGGCGACTGCGATCATCGGTCAGACCCTGGTCAGCCGCAGGTCATGGAAGTCGTAGCTGAAATCGGCGTCCGGCGAGACCGCCTTCATCGTCGCCGAAGCGGGCCGGCCATTCTCGATCGTGAAGGTGACGAACGCATCCTCCTCCCGCTTGTCGGGGAAGCGCGTCCGCATCGTCTCGCCGTCGTACGGTTCCAGCGGCCCCTTCAGCGCAGGCGTACGGCTGAACGACAGCCACAGACCGTTCCCGCGCCGCTCGATGACGATATCCCCGTACCACGGGTCCCGCCACGTTCCGGCGTAGGCCGCCAGCGGCAGCGACGGCGCCGCCCCCGCCGCCTGTTTGGCGTCGATCTCTGCGGCGGCGGCGATCGATTTCGCGTCGTTCTCCCGTTGCAGGCGCAGGCTGTCTGCGATCCAGTCGAAGCCGGTCTTGCCCATGACGATGTCGGCGATGCCGTTGCGTAGCACCCGCGTCAGCATCCCCTCCTCGGCGTTGGTGAAATAGCTGAAACCGGCGCTCCGGCCCGGGATCAGCACCGTGCCCGAGATGAAGCCGGGGGCTCCGCCGCCGTGGGTGATGAAGCGCTCGCCCCGATAGTCCATCACCTGCCAGCCCATGGCGTAGCTGGCCGCGATGGCCCGCCCGGGCAGGTCCGGCGTCGGTCCGGCCGAGTTCGAGATGATGATGTTGGGCTTCCACATCTCATTGCCGCGCGCTTCGGAATACAGCCGCGTGCCGTCGGGCAGCTCGCCGCGCTTCAGCTGCACCGCGATCCATTTGGCCCAGTCGACCGGATTGGTGACGAAGCCGCCCGCGGCCCCCGCCGAGCTCCAGTTCCAGACTTCCTGGATCGACTGGCCGATGGTCCGCATCGGGCCCTGATAGCGCAGCGGCGGTCCCAGCCGGCCGTGCGGAAGCGCCGACTTCGCGGGATCGGCGGCGGTCATCAGCGGCAGGGTTTCGCTCATGCCCAGCTTGTCGAGAATGCGCGTCTGCACGAACTGCTCCCACGGCATCCCGGACGCCGCCGCCACCACCTCGCCGGCGACCACGAACATCAGATTGCAGTAGTGGTAGGTGGAGCGGAACTGGTCCTCGATCGGCACGTGCGGCACGGCCGCCATGATCTCCGCCCGCGTCCGGTCGCTGTTCGGCCAGAACAGCAGGTCGCCGGCGCCGAGGCCGAAACCGATCCGGTGGCTGATCAGGTCGCGCACTGTCACCATGCCGTTCAGCTCGGGCTTCGACAGGGAGAAGTCGGGCAGATACGTCCGCACCGGCTCGTCCCACTCGACCTTGCCTTCGTCGACGAGGATGGCCAGCGCCGCCGCCGTCACCGCCTTGGTGTTCGAGGCGATGGCGAAATGGGTGTGCTCATCCACGGGCGCACCGCCGATCGCCCGCACGCCGTAGCCCCGGGTCAGCACCGGGGCCCCGTCCTTGACCACCGCCACCGACACCGCCGGCTGGTCCGGGAAAGCCGCCATGGCTTTCTTCACGAAGGCGTCCACCGCCTCGGCCAGCGCCTCGCCCGAGGGCGCGGGCCCGGTCTGGGCGTGCGACAGCGAGGGCAGGGCGACGCCGGCGACGCCCGCCGCGACAGGCGAAACCAGCGCCGCGCGGCGCGTGAGGCGGATGGACATGGCAACGCTCCCGACTGACTTGCGGCGAAACGCTAGCCCGTCGCCCGCCCGCCGTCATCCCCGGGAGCCGCCGGGCGGCGCCCGCCCCACGGAGCGATGTTTCAGCGGTGCGGCGGAAAGGTGTCCGGTTCTGAAAAAACCTTAATGAAATGAATGTAACTCGGTGGTCTCTCGGGCCGATGCTATGGAAAGGAAACTTGACGGGCGATGGTGCCCGACCGTGCGCAGGGGGCGCGCCCTTCATGACTTCCATCCGCTTCCTGCTGCTGGTCGGCACGGCGCTCGGCGCCTCGTCCGGCGCCGCCCTGGCCCAGTCGACGACTCCCCCGCCGGCGCAACAAACCCCTCCGCCGGCGCAGCAGCCCGCGCCCGAAGAGGAGACCGAGGAAGAGGCCCGGGTCGAGGACGTCGTCGTCCAGAGCCGGACCACCGACGTGCGCACCTCGATCGACTCGGTCAGCTACAGCCTCGCCGACGACCTGCAGGCCCAGACCGGGACCCTGGCCGAGGCCCTGCGCAACATCCCTTCGGTGGAGGTGGACCCCGACGGCAACGTCAGCCTGCGCGGCGACGCCAACGTCACCATCCTGGTGGACGGCCGGCCCTCGACCCAGTTCAACGGCCCCAGTCGCGGCCCCATGGTGCTGCAGATTCCGGCCGCCCAGTACGCCCGCATCGAGGTGATGACCAATCCGTCGGCCGCCTACAGCCCTGAAGGCGGCGGCGGGGTCATCAACCTGATTTCCAAGCCCAACGCTGTCCGCCCCGGCGCGACAACCACCGGCTCAGTGCGGGCCAACATCGGCGACAACGGCCGCTACAATTTCGGCGGCAACATCGCCCATGTGGTCGGCAAGACGACCCTGACCGCCGACCTCGGCATGCGTCACGACGGCTTCATGCAGGAGATCGAGCGTCGGCGGTCCCTCTTCGACCCCGGCTCGGGCCAGTTCCTCGACTCGGTCCAGTCCCAGATGATCGACGGCGAGTCCGACGCGCTCTTCCTGCGCTTCGGAGCCGAGCACAATCTGGACGACGCGACCCAGCTGGTCGCGGAAGTGCGCCACAGCGAGGTCGACAATATCGCCGATGGCGTCGACCTGTTCGAGGCAGAGAACGCCGCGGGCGGGATCGGTGCGGCCTACCAGCGGAACTCGAGCGGCGGCTTCTCGGGCAATTTCTCCGGCGCCACCGCCCGGGTGCTGCGCCGCTTCGGCGACCAGGGCCACGAATGGTCCAACGAGATCCGGGTCGACCGCAATCGTTTCACCTTCGGCTTCGACACCGTCGTCGACCAGCAGATTCCTCCGGTCCCGATCTTCTACGAGGACCTCGAGAACCAGAACCGCCAGAACCAGCTGGGGATCACCAGCGCCTATGTCCGTCCCCTGGCGGACGGCGGCCGGCTACGCCTCGGCTACGAGCTTCAGGCCTTTGCGCTGGAGCTCGACAACTCTTTCGCCCGCGGCCCGACGCCCGACAATCTGACGCCGGACCCGATCGTCTCCAACGAGTTCCACGTCGACCAGGCGGTGCACGCCCTCTACGCCACCTGGGAGAAGCCGTTCAGCGAAACCCTGTCGGCCCAGTTCGGCCTGCGTCTGGAACAGGCGAACATCGACATGGATCAGGTGACGACCAACATCCAGTCGTCCAACGACTATTTCCGCGTCTATCCGACGATGCACCTGCAGTACACGATCGGAGAGGGCGAAACCCTGCGCGGCAGCTACAGCCGGCGCATCCAGCGCCCGCCGCCCCAGCTGCTGAACCCCTTCCTGACCTATCAGGACACTTTCAACTACCAGTCGGGCAACCCGGACCTGCTGCCGCACGAGACCGACTCCTTCGAGGTCATGTGGCAGAAGCGGGTCCAGCAGACCTTCTACCAGGCCACCCTCTACTATCGCGACACCACCGACGCCTTCACCCCGGTGACCACTCCGATCGGCGGCGGCGTCTTCGTGACCCGGCCCGAGAACATCGGCTCCAGCACCTTCACGGGCCTCGAACTGGTCGCCAACGGCGCGCTGCACCCCACCCTGCGCTACAACGCCAGCGTCAACGCCTACCGCCAGGAGATCGACGCCGGCGGCGTTCCCGGCGCGACCGACAGCGAGGGCGAGGGTCTCGGCGGCCGCCTGACCCTCAACTGGACCCCCACCCAGGAAGATTTCCTGCAGGTCACCGGCATCTGGACCGGCGACCAGGTCCTGGCCCAGGGCAGCCGCGAGACGGCCACCCTGGTCAATCTCGGCTACCGGCGGAAGCTCAGCAAGGACTGGTCCTTCCAGGCCACGGTCCGCGACCTGTTCGACGAGTTCGGGGCCGTCACCGAGATCGAGGCGGCGACCTTCACCGACCGCACCAGCGTCACCTTCGGCGGCCGGGCGGCCTATGTCGGCCTGACCTGGACGTTCGGCGGCGGCCAGCGGCCGCCCGAGCAGTTCGACTTCTCGGCTCCGACCACCGGCAACTGAATCCGGGCGGGGCCCGACGCCGTTCGGCGCGGGCCCCTTTCCGCGTCAGCGGGTGCAGCGGGCGGTGGTCCCCATGCGCGGCACATACATGTCCGTCGCCGGATTGTAGGTCTTGTAGCGCATCTGGCAGGCCCGGACGTGGCGATGCCAGTCCGACGGATTGGCGTAGCCGGCCGGCGGCGCGGGCGGACGCGGGCCCCAGCTGCTTTCCCACATGCCGTAGTCCACGGCCCGGGGCGCCATTGCGGCCGAGCCGCCGGAGCCGCCGCCCGCTTGCGCGGCGGCCGGCGCGCCGCCCGAGGGATTATCCGGCCCGCCGGACGCCGGCATGGCGTAGGGCGTGCCTTCCGAGCGGGGGCTGGCCGGCCCCGGCGAGGTCGCCCCTCTTTCAGTGTCGGCAGGCGGCGTGCGGTCGGTGCCCTGCGGCGCCACAGCCGGCGCCTGCCGCGGCTGGCCGCTTGCGACCTGGGCGGCGGCGGGAATGGCGACGGCGGCGAGGACCGCCGCTGTCGTGACAAGGATCGGTCTTTGCATCGTTTTCTTCCCAACAGTTGCAACCCCGACGGCTCCCAACCGGGTCGCTTGCGGCCGGTTCCAGCGTGGCCGCACGCCGTTCGTCCAGTCGCGATTTTCTCTGGCCGCGGGGACTTGTGTGGCCATCCCGCCACACCCACCTGATCCGCAACCGGACGGCGCGTTGCTTGCTTCATGAGGGCGTGCGGCCCGGATTCCGCCTCACGAGGGGACTCTATGAATCTCGACCTCTACTCCGACCGCGCCAAACAGGCCGTCCAGTCGGCCCAGTCGCTGGCCCTCGCCCGCCGGCACCAGCAGTTCGCGCCCGAACACCTGCTCAAGGTGCTGCTGGAAGAGCGCGACGGCCTCGCCCGCAACCTGATCAGCGCCGCCGGCGGCGACCCGGCCAAGGCCGAAACCGCCACGGAAACCGCCCTGTCCAAGCGCGCCCAGGTCTCCGGCGGTTCGGGCCAGCTCTATCTCGACGGCGACACCGCACGGGTCTTCGCCGCCGCCGAACAGGCCTCGAAGAAGGCCGGCGACGCCTTCGTCACCACCGAACGCCTGCTCGGCGCCATCGCCCGCGAGGGCGGCGTCGCCGCCACCGTGCTCGCCTCCGTCGGAGTCACCCCCGACACCCTCGACGCCGCCATCAACGAGATCCGCAAGGGCAAGACCGCCGACTCCGCCGCCGCCGAGGACGCCTACGACGCCCTCAAGCGCTACGCCCGCGACCTGACCCTCGCCGCCCGCGACGGCAAGATCGACCCGGTCATCGGCCGCGACGAGGAGATCCGCCGCACCATCCAGGTCCTCGCCCGCCGCACCAAGAACAACCCCGTCCTGATCGGCGAGCCCGGCGTCGGCAAGACCGCCATCGTCGAGGGCCTCGCCCTGCGCATCGTCAACGGCGACGTGCCGGAGTCCCTGCGCGAGAAGAAGGTCATGGCCCTCGACATGGGCGCCCTGATCGCCGGCGCCAAATACCGCGGCGAGTTCGAGGAACGGCTCAAGGCCGTGCTCAACGAGGTCGCCGCCGCCGAGGGCGGCATCGTCCTGTTCATCGACGAAATGCACACCCTCGTCGGGGCCGGCAAGGGCGACGGCGCCATGGACGCCTCCAACCTGCTCAAGCCCGCCCTCGCCCGCGGCGAACTGCACTGCGTCGGCGCCACCACGCTGGACGAGTACCGCAAGCACGTCGAGAAGGACGCCGCCCTTGCCCGCCGCTTCCAGCCCGTGTTCGTCGAGGAGCCCTCCGTCGAGGACACCGTCTCGATTCTCCGTGGACTGAAGGAGAAGTACGAGGTCCACCACGGCGTGCGTATCGCCGACGGGGCCATCGTCGCCGCCGCCACGCTGAGCAACCGCTACATCACCGACCGCTTCCTGCCCGACAAGGCCATCGACCTGATCGACGAGGCCGCCAGCCGCGTGCGCATGGCCGTCGACTCCAAGCCCGAGGCCCTCGACGAGATCGACCGCCGCCTCGTCCAGCTGAAGATCGAGCGCGAGGCCCTGAAGAAGGAGACCGACACGGCCTCCCAGGCCCGCCTCGAAAAGCTCGAGGACGAACTCGCCGAGCTCGAGGCCGAGAGCGAGGACCTCACTACCCGCTGGAAGGCCGAGAAGGAGAAGGTCGGCCAAGGCGCCCAGCTGCGCGAAACCCTCGACCGCCTGCGCGCCGAACTGGCCGCCGCCCAGCGCGCCGGCGACCTCGGCCGCGCCTCCGAGATCGCCTACGGCCAGATCCCGCAGATCGAGAAATCCCTCGCCGAGGCCGAGAAGAACGAGGCCGACAGGTCCGGCCCCCTGACCCCCGAGGTCGTCGACGCCGAACAGATCGCCCAGGTCGTCTCCCGCTGGACCGGCGTCCCGGTCGACAAGATGCTGGAGGGCGAGCGCGACAAGCTGCTCAAGATGGAGGACGCCCTGGCCCGCCGCGTGGTCGGCCAGGACGAGGCCCTGACCGCCGTCGCCGACGCCGTGCGCCGCGCCCGCGCCGGCCTCAACGACCCCAACCGCCCGCTCGGCTCCTTCCTCTTCCTCGGCCCCACCGGCGTCGGCAAGACCGAGCTGACCAAGGCCCTGGCCGAGTTCCTGTTCGACGACGAGCACGCCATCACCCGCCTCGACATGTCGGAATATATGGAGAAGCACAGCGTCTCCCGCCTGATCGGCGCGCCCCCCGGCTACGTCGGCTACGACGAGGGCGGCGCCCTGACAGAGGCCGTCCGCCGGCGCCCCTATCAGGTCGTGCTGTTCGACGAGGTCGAAAAGGCTCACCCCGACGTCTTCAACACCCTGCTGCAGGTGCTCGACGACGGCCGCCTCACCGACGGCCAGGGCCGCACCATCGACTTCCGCAACACCCTGATCATCATGACCTCCAACCTCGGCTCCGAGGCCTTGGCCGGTCAGGGCGAGGGCGACGACGTCGAGGCCGTCCGCCCCTACGTCATGGACGCCGTCCGCGCCCACTTCCGCCCCGAATTCCTCAACCGCATCGACGAGATCATCCTGTTCCGCCGGTTGGGCCGCGGCCAGATGGCCGGCATCGTCCGCATCCAGCTGGCCCGGTTCGAGAAGCTGCTCGCCGACCGTCGCCTGACCCTCGCGCTCGACGACAGCGCCGCCGCCTGGCTCGCCGACAGGGGCTACGACCCGGTCTACGGCGCCCGGCCCTTGAAGCGCGTCATCCAGAAGGAACTGGTCGACCCGATCGCGCGCAAACTGCTGGCGGGGGAGATCGAGGACGGCTCGGTGATCGCCGTGTCAGCGGGCGAAGGCGGGCTGGAGATCGGGAAGGCGCGGGTGCATTGACCCGCTTTCGTCATCCCGGGACAAGCGGCGCAGCCGCGCAGACCCCGGGATGACGAAAGGAAGAAACCGCAGCGCGAACCGCCGCCCGCGCCTCCGCTCCGGCTGCAGATCATCGACGCCCGCCCCCGCCGGGCCTACCCTCCCCGCATGGGGACGCACCGGACGTTCATCGCCACCTACATCATGGGCAGCGAACGGAACGGGACGCTCTACACCGGCATGACGGCCAACCTGTTCGCCCGCGTGTGGAAGCATTGCGCCGGCGTCTTCGACGGCTTCAGCAAGCAGTACGGCTGCACCCGGCTGGTCTGGTACCAGCCCTTCGCGTGGGTGACCTCGGCGATCCGCCGCGAGAAACAGATCAAGGAGTGGAAGCGCGACTGGAAGCTGGCCCTGATCGAGGAGACCAACCCGGGCTGGCTCGATCTCGCCGCCGACTGGTATCCGGAGAACGGTCCGGACTGGACGCCGCCGGAAGAGAACGACTGACCCTTCCTCTCGTCATCCCGGGGCAAGCGGCGCAGCCGCGCTGACCCCGGGACCCAGCGGCGCGCGCGAGCGCGAAGCTGCCGGGACCGCCACGGCTGAACCAGCCTGCGTGAACAGGTCGCCTTCGGCGCCGCTGGGTCCCGGGGTCTCGCTGCGCTCGCTCCCGGGATGACGAAAGGGGAAGAGCCGGATTACGCCCTACTCGCAACTCATCGTCGGCCGGTACACCTGCATCGTATTCGTCCCGCTGTTCCCGCCCAGGGTGATCCCCCCGCCCGGCAGGAAGATCCGCCCGTCGATCACCGCCGCGCCCTTCAGCCCGTGCACCGCGATCGGCAGGTCGGGCAGCTGGGTCCAGCGGTCCTCCCCCGGATGATAGGCGTAGGTGTTCGGCGTCAGGCCCAGCACATGGGTCGGTTCGCCCTCGCCGCCGAACACGAACATGCAGCCGGCGTGGGCCGCGCCGGTGATCCCGCCCCGCGGCGCCGGCATCGGCGCGCCGCGCGTCCAGGTCCGGGTGGCGGGGTCGTAGATCTCGACCACGTCGGTCCGCTCGGCCCCGGCGCCGGGGCCGAAGCGGCCGCCGGCGACGATCACCTTGCCGCCGAGGGCGACCATGGCGAGGTGGTTGCGCTGGGTCGGCAGGTCCGGGAGCTTTTCCCAGCGGTCGGTCGCCGGATCGTAGACCTCGAAGGCGTGGCCCCCGGGCGGACGGCCGCCGGCCACATAGATCTTGCCGTCGATCACCGCCTTGCCGCCGCCGCTGCGCGCGGTCGGCATCGGCGCGCGCGGGACCCATCCGCCGACCGCCGGGTCATGCATCCAGACCGTGTCCAGATAGACCTCGGGCCGGCCGGTGCTGGCCCCGTCGCGTTCGCCGCCGATGACGTAGAGCTTCCCGTCCACCGCCGCCACCATCATGTGGTGCAGGGGCTCGGGCAGGCGCGGGCCGAGGGTCCAGCGGCTGGTCGCCGGGTCGTAGATCTGCACCAGGCTGGACGGCAGCCGGCCCGGCGGATAGCCGCCCAGCACCCAGATCTTCCCGTCGAACAGCGCCACGGCATGTTCGGAGCGGGGCAGCGGCATGGCCACGCCCATGCTCCAGCCGTTAAACTCGGGCATGGCCCCGACCGGCGGACCGGCGCTCACCCGCGCATTCCACGCCTCGAACAGTTCGCCGTCCTGGATCGGGGTGGCCGGCCCCAAAGGCGGTCCCTGCGGCGGTCCCCCGCCCGGCCCCTGCTGCGCCGCCGCCGCGCTCCCGATCAGCAAGGCCGCCGTCGCCGCGGCTGTCGCAATCCGATACCGTCCCATGCCGTCCTCCCGTCCCTCACCACCCGGCCAAGGTCTGCGAGGCCGGCTTCCGCTGCAAGATTCAACGGGCGGCGCCTCTCCGATCCGTCGCGGGGCCGATGCCCCTTGCCCCCGCGCCTCCGGTCCCGCCACACTCCCCCGATGGACGAACCCCTTGAGCCCTTCCGGCCCTCGGCCCTGACCCGCGCCACGGACGGGCGGGAGGCGCGCGGCTCGATCTTCTCTCCCGCGGACTGGGAGGACGAATACGGTCCCGACGGCGCCACCGGCATCTGGCCCGCCGTCGTCCTCGGCCTCGCCTTCGTCGGCCAGTGGTTCGTCGGCGGACCGGAGCCGTGGGGCCTGTCCGCCGAGGCCCTGGCCGAGGGGCGGTGGTACACGCCGCTGACCTCCATCCTGGTCCACGGCGGCCTCGCCCACATCTGGATGAACGTCGGCGGGGTGATGGCGCTGACGCCGCCGGTGCTGAGCCGGTTCGGCGGCTACCGGCGCGGCTGGGGGCGCTGGCTGCTGCTGTTCGTCGTCTCCGGCCTGGCGGGCGCGGCGCTATTTCTCGCCGTCAATCCCACCGGCGTCGTGCCGATGGTCGGAGCCTCCGGCGCCATCTGCGGCCTGTGGGGCGCGGCCGCCCGCTTCGATCCGGAAGGCGGCGTCGCGTTCCTGACCTCGCGGCGCGTGCGCGATCAGGTCGTCGGATTTCTCAAGATGAACGCGATCCTGTTCTTCATCCTGTTCGTCCTCGTCCGGCTCAGCGGCGGCGTCGGCGGTCTGGCGTGGGAGGCGCACCTCGGCGGCTTCCTCGTCGGCCTGCTCGTCGGCCCCCGGCTGGCGCGCCGGCACGCGCGCGAGGCGGCGGCCTGAGTCCGCACCTCCGCCTGACCCGTGACGCTGTGCTGGCAATCTGCGGAATTATAGTCCGATAGCGCGGAGAACCCCTCGCGCTTTCAATGACCTGACCTTTTCTCGAGTCGATCTTCCCGCCTGAGGAAAGACCCGGCGCATACTGTTCCGGTCCCTTCGCAGGGCCCGGTCTTTGACAATCGAACCACCGACCCGCCGCCCCCAGGCGCCGTCATGACCCCGAGCCGGCGATGTAGACTCTGCCGACTCCGCCACAGCGAATTCTGCAGACCTTGCCGACTCTGCCACAGCGTTTTTCGAATTTCACCCGGGTAGAACCGGGCCGGTCCCTACTCCGCCGGGCGGAACAGCAGGGCGGAGACCTTGCCTTCGGGATTGATGCCGATCAGCCACTGGGTGGCGGCGTTGGCGAAGGTGGCGTTGAACACGTCGATGCCGTTCTGACTGCCCACGAAGTCGAGCGTGACCAGCTCGCCGAAGCCGTCGATCACCGGCCGCATCGCCGCCGACTGCTCGCGCACCGCGGTGGCGATGGCGTCGGTCATCCGGCTGTAGTCGGGTTCGCCGGCCTGCAGTTCGGCGATGAGAGTGCGCAGGGTCTCTTCCGACGCCTCGTTGGCCCGCTCGGGCGACACCGGCGCCTGGGACGGCGCGGTCCGGACGGCGGGGCCGGGAGCCGGCGCGGCGGCCCGGGCCCGGGCGGCCGGATCGTCGAAGGTGTTGGGCACCGTGCCGGCGGCGACCTGGGCGTGGGCCGCGGCGGGAAGGAGGAGCAGGGCGGCGGCGAGCAGAAGCGGCTTCATGAGGGTCGTCTCCGGACGGAACTCAGACGATGGCGGGCCAAAGCGACAGAACAAGGGCGGCCCCCGCGGCGGCGAGGGCCAGCGTCATCCCGGCGACCATCCAGCCCGGCGTACGCACCTCGCGGATGACCACTGTGCGGGGCTCTGGCGGGTTCTGGGCCAGCCGCGACAGTGCTCTCAGCGTGGCCCTGAGCTCCTCCAGCGCGTCGCGGATCTGGGCCTGCGGACCCAGTTCGCGGCGGATCCAGCGCTCGACCACCGAATGCGAGGCGGCCCACAGGTCGTGGTCCGGGTTGAGCCGCCGTGCCACGCCCTCGACCGAGACCATCGTCTTCTGCAGCAGGATCAGCTCGGGCCTCAGATGCATGTCGAACAGGGCGGTGATCTCGAACAGCTGGCCCAGCAGCCGGCCCATCGACACCTGCGACGCCTGCTTGCCGATGACCGGTTCGCCCACCGCCCGCAGGGCCTGGGCGAAGGCCTCGACGGAGTGCTCCGGCGGCACGTATCCGGCCTCGAAATGGACCCGGCTTATGCGGTCGTAGTCGCGGCTCAGGAAGCCCCACAGGATCTCGGCCAGATAGCGCCGCTCCGACGGTCCCAGCCGCCCGACGATGCCGAAGTCGATTGCCGTCAGCTCCGCCGGCGCGTGGCAGAACAGATTGCCCTCGTGCAGGTCGGCGTGGAATGTCCCGTAGTCCAGCGCCTGGGTCAGGAAGGCCTGCACCACGTGGTCGGCGAGGGCGTTGCGGTCCAGCCCCGGCTGCTCGACGGCGGCCGGATCGGTCATCGCCAGCCCCGGGGCCCACTCCAGCGTCAGAACCCGCTTGCCGACCCCGTCCCAGACCACCGCCGGCGCGGTCATGTGGCAGGCGCCGCTGTCCCGGGCCCGGTCCATGATGTCCTTGAGCTCGGAGGCCGCCGCCGCCTCCAGCCGCATGTCCAGTTCGAGCTGCAGCGCGCGGGCGATGGTCTCGACGAAGGCCGAGGGCTCCAGCCGCCGCGCCGGGGCCACGAAACGCACCGCCAGCCGGGCCGCCAGCCGCATCGAGTCCAGCCCCTGCGCCACGCGCCGCTCGACCCCCGGCCGCAGCACCTTGACCGCCACCTTGCGCCCGTCGGCCAGCCAGGCCGGATGCGCCTGGGCCAGCGAGGCGGCGGCCACCGGCGGTCCGAAATCGGTGAACAGGGACTCCACCGGCCGCCCCAGCGAGCGCTCGACCTCGCGCCGCGCCTGATCGACCGGGAAGGGCTCCAGCGCGTCCTTCAGCCGCCCGAGGTCGCGGGCGAACTCGACGCCGAAGATGTCCGCCCGGGTGGCCAGCACCTGGCCCAGCTTGATGGCCACCGGACCGAGATGCTCGAACGCCCGGCCCAGCCTCTGGCCCGGCCGTCCCTCGCGACCCTCGCGGCCGGAGAAGGCGTGCAGCAGATGGGCGATCCAGCGCACCCAGACCGGCAGCAGCGGCGTGACCTCGCGCGGCAGCAGGGCGTCGTGGCGGACCAGCACCCAGCCCCAGCCGAGCAGGCGCACGAAGGCCTCGCCCGGATGCCGCACGGGAACCGTGGCGGGCGGCGGCGGCGGAGTCGCGGGGTCGATCCGGCGCGTCAGATCGCCCACCCATGATGGATCGCCGCCACGCCGCCGGACAGGTTGGTCACCGTCACCCGGCTGAAGCCCGCGGCCTCGATCATGGCCCTGAAGGCCGACTGGTCCGGGAAGCGGCGGATGCTCTCGACGAGGTACTGGTAGCTGTCGCGATCTCCCGCCACCCAGCCGCCGATGCGCGGGATAGCGTGGAACGACCAGGCGTCGTAGGCCTTGCGGATCGCCGAGGCCGTCGGGCGCGAGAACTCCAGGCACAGGAACCGTCCGCCCGGCTTCAGCACCCGCCGCGCCTCGCCCAGCGCCTGCGCAATGTCGGCCACGTTGCGGATGCCGAAGCTGATCGAATAGGCGTCGACCGAGGCGTCCGGCAGCGGGAGGGCCATGGCGTCGCCGACCGTCCACGACATCTCCGGCTCACCGCCCTTGTGGACGCCCGCCATGATCATCTCGGCGTTGTAGTCCAGCACGACGACCGAGGCGTCCTCCCCGCCGCGCCGCCGCTGCGCCGCCCGCGCCATCTTCGCATAGCGCCGCGCCATGTCCCCGGTGCCGCCGGCGACGTCGAGGATGGTCTCGCCCGGCCGCGGGTTCAGCTTCGCCGCCGCCGCGTCCTTCCACAGCCGGTGCACGCCCCCGCTCATCAGATCGTTCATCAGGTCGTAGTTCGAGGCCACGCTGTCGAACACGCCGCGGACCAGACGCACCTTCTCCCTGGCGTCCACGTCGCGGAACCCGAACGAAGAAGTCTTGCCGGATGAAGCGTCGGAGGCCGTGTCGGTCATGTCGGCGGTCTAGCGCGTCCCCGCGACGCCGTCATCCGTCCGCATGGCCGCAGCACGACACCGGCTCAGTGCATCGGCGAGCTGGGTCGCGGCACGCCGAGGTCCTTCATCACCGCGCGGATCATCGCGTAGCAGCCGCAAGACGCCTTCTCCAGCGCCTTGCGGTCCAGCACCTCGACCCAGCCACGGCCGCGCCGGATCAGTCCCTTCTCCTCCAGCGCCGACCCGACCTCGGACACCGTGGCCCGGCGCACACCCAGCATGCCCGCGATATCGGCCTGGGTCAGGGCGAAGCGATCCGCGTCGGCGCGGTCGTGGATGGTCAGCAGCCAGCGGGCCAAACGCTCGTCCAGCCGATGCTGCGCGTTGCAGGCCGCGGCCTGCTGCACCTGGGCGAACAGGCTTTCGGTGAATTTCGACAGCGCGGCCCGCATCCCCTCGCTGTCGCTGAGCGCGTCGGCGAAGACCCCGGCGGGGCAGCAGGCGGAGACCCCGTCAACCTGGGCGACGGCGCGGCTGGCGGCGCGGGCGTTGAGCGGGCCGCAGGTGACCCCAACCAGTCCCTCGCGCCCGATGGCCGCCGTCTCGATCATCCGGCCCCCATCGACAAGCGTCATCAGCGAGACCACGCCGCTCATTGGAAACCAGACCTCTTCGACAGACTCCCCGGCGTCATACAGCACCTGTCCCTGGCTGAAGGGACGCTCGTTCAGATGCGGCTCGATCCGCTGTCGGTCGGCGGGCTCGAGCGCGGCGATCCATAGATTGTCCATGTCCGGGCTCCAGCATTTCGGGCGTGACGCTCGGTAACGCTCAAGCTTCAACCGCGTTCCTGTGTCGGAATTCGGCGTCTTGTGGCCCGGAGGCGCGCGCGATACGGCTCGGGAGGGATCGTGGAACGAAGGACGGGACGATGGCTGAGCGGCTGGATGTTGACGAGGTCCTGAAGGCGCTGCCGTCATGGCGCGCCCATCCCGGCGACCGGCCCGCCATCGAGCGCAAGCTGGTGTTCGCGGATTTCAACGCCGCGTTCGGCTTCATGACCCGCGTGGCCCTCCTGGCCGACAAGGTCGACCATCATCCGGAGTGGTTCAACGTCTACAACCGCGTCGAGGTCGTGCTGACCACGCACGACGCCGGCGGAGTGACGCGGCGCGATCTCGACATGGCCCGCTTCATCGACGAGACCGCCGCCGCCATGGGCGCGAAGGCGTGAGCGGCCGCGTCGCCGGCAAGACGGCCCTGGTCACCGGCGCCGCCGGCGGACTGGGCCAGGCCATGGCGCGGATGCTGGCCCGCGAAGGCGCGAGGGTCGCGGTCACCGATATGAACCTCGAAGGCGCGAGGGAGCTGGCCGGGGAGATCAACGCCGATCACCCCGGCGCCGCCTTCGCCTTCGCCCATGACGTCACGGACGAGGCGCAGTGGGCCTCCGTGGTCGATCAGGCTGCGGCGGCGATGGGCGGGCTGTCGATCCTCGTCAACAACGCCGGCATAGGCTGCGACTTCGTCTGGTCCGAGCAGGATACGCTGGAGAACTGGCGCCGCGTTCAGGCGGTCAACGTCGAATCGGTCATGCTCGGCTGCAAACACGCCATGTCGCACCTGCGCGCGTCAGGCGCCGCCTCGATCGTCAACATCAGCTCGGTGGCCGGCCTCGCCGCCGCCCCGGGGATGGGGGCCTACAACGCCACTAAGGCCGCCGTCTGGATGTACACCAAGACCATCGCCCTCGAGGCGGCGAAGGGCGGCTGGAACGTGCGCTGCAATTCGGTCCATCCGGTCTTCATCAAGACGCCGATCCTCGATCCGTTCGTGGCCATGGCCGGCGGCGACGAGGCGACGGCGCACGAGAAGCTGGCCCGGGGCATTCCGATGAAGCGTATCGGCGAGCCGGACGACGTGGCGTACTGCGTCCTCTATCTCGCCTCGGACGAGTCGAAATTCGTCACCGGCGCCGAGTTCAAGGTCGACGGCGGCATGCTGGCGCAGTGAGGCTCCGGGCTCAGTCGATGTCGGCGGGCAGTATCTGGCTCGAGAGCAGCGTCTCCATCGCCTCCCAGCGATCCGGCCCCTGCCGTTCGACCCAGGCCTGCACCACATCGCGGCCGAGGCCGTAGTTGATGATGTAGCTGCGGTAGGTGTCGATGAAGCGCAGCCGCTGGGTCGCCTTGGCGCGGTCGGCGAGGCTGTATTTCATCAGCTGCTCGATGGCCGTGTCACGGCTGATGCGGCCGGCCAGATAGGCGTCGGCGATCGTGTATTCCGCCCGGGCGAGCTGTCGGGTCAGCGCGGCCAGCTGCGCCTTCTTCTCCGCCGTCGACGGGTCGAGGCCGGCGAGGGGGAACAGCACTTCGCGCTCGAAGTCCGTGCCCTCATCGGCCGGGAAGGCCAGGTCAATGCCGTAGTTGGCGCTGCCCTCGGCCACGAACGACATGGGCGAAAACAGCGGATAGACGCTCATCTCGACCCAGCCGCGGTCGGTGACGAAGGTCTTCTCCAGCAGCGCGTTGTAGACGTGGTGGCCCGGGTAGCCTTCGTGGCAGCCCAGATCGATCGCCCGCTCGGTGTAGATCGGGAAGTCGGCGTTGATCTCGATCTTCGAGTGCGAATTGCCCTGGTAATAATTATACCCCGACCACGGCTTGTCGCTGACGAAGGCGAGGGTGAAATTCTCGTTGGCGGGCAGGGTGATGTGCTGCGCGGTGCGGCGGCGGCATTCGGCGATGGCGGCGTCCATGACCACCTGCAGCCGGTCCTTCGGAATGACGTAGTGGGACTTGAACTCGGTGACCCGCTCGGCCAGCGAGCCGGGCCCCGGCAGGAGGGCGTCGATCTCGGCCAGAACCGGGTCGTAGGAGGACAGGGGCCGCAGCTCGGGGCGGACCCCGAACAGCGCCTCGGCCTCGTCGGCGAAGCTCAGCTTCTCGCCGGAGAGCATGCGCAGCCGGGCCGCCGCCGCCGAGACATGGGCGAGCAGATAGGCCCTGCGCTGCGCCACGGCCGGCTCCGCGCCGCGGGTCGATACCGCGTTCAGCCGGTCGGTGAGGGTCGCGGCGCCCTGGATCAGCTGCGGAATCTCGCGCGGATTGGCCTCGGCCGCCGCCAGCCATTCCGGCGGGCCGTAGTAGGCGTCGACGTAGCCTTCCTCGCGTTCGCCGATCTCGAGGATCAGGGCGACGTAGTCCCGGGCGATGGCGTCCAGGCTATCACCCGACGGGTCCGCCGGACCGGCCGGTGCCATGGGGGTCGCGCAGGCGCCGACCAGCAACAACAGGGCGAGAAGAACCGCACGCATCGAAAACCCTCCATCGTCGAAGCGGCGGCAGGCTAGAGCAGGACGCGCCGCGGCGGACCATTACAAATCGTCCAGAATGCTGCGGGGTTCAGGCGCGCATTCGGGATTGAGGGCGGAGCGGACCTGCTGTAAGCCCCTTCGTCCCGGCTTTGGCCGTCAGACGCACCCGTAGCTCAGCTGGATAGAGTACTGCCCTCCGAAGGCAGGGGTCAGAGGTTCGAATCCTCTCGGGTGCGCCATTCTCCCATCACATCGCAGCGACCGGCGCGGGGGCTCTTGCCAAGCGCCCGGCGCGGGGCATCATGGCGGGGCTGATCTGGGGAGGTCACAATGAAAATCGCCGCATCCATTGCCATCGTCGCATTCGCACTGGGGGGACCGGCCGCGGCCGAAACGTGGCAGGCGTTTTCGCGCAGCACCAACAACGCCTTCATGGCCGACGCCGACAGCATCGTGAGCGTGGACGGGATCACCTCCATCAAGGTCGCCACCGTGCCCCGCGCCGGCGAATCCGGCGACCGGAGCCATTCTGTCGAGACCTACCAGTTCCGCTGTGACGCCGGGCAGTGGCGCACCGCCGGCGTGGTCGAGTACGGGCCCGACGGAAGCGAGATTGGGCAGTATCCGGAGGACGACGCCGCATGGGAGCCGCTCCGCCGGGACACCATGCCCAACTACCTGAAGGAGATCGCCTGCGATGGCGCGCGCGCCGTGCCGCCGCACTGGCCGTCGATCCAGGCCTTCATCGACGCCGGGCGGCCATAGCGGCGGTCAGGCGTCGACGGCGGCGTCCAGGGCGTTGGCCTGGATGAACTCCCGACGCGGCTCGACCACGTCGCCCATCAGCTTGGCGAACAGGTCCGAGGCGTCCTCCTGGTGTTCGACGCTGACCTTGAGCAGGGTGCGGGCGTTGGCGTCCAAGGTGGTTTCCCACAGCTGCTCGGGATTCATCTCGCCCAGACCCTTGTAGCGCTGGATGGCGATGCCCTTCTTGCCCGCGTCTAGGACCGCTTCGAGCAGGTCCAGCGGACCGCGGATGGTCACGGTCTTGTCCTTGCGGCGATAGACGGCCAGCCTGTCGAACAGGCCCTCGAAGGCAGCGGAGCGTTCGGCCAGACGGCGGGCGTCCAGCGACCGGATGAGGGCCTCTTCCAGCACGACACGCTCGGTGACGGCGCGGCGCACGCGCTCGAACACCACCGCGCCCTGGGCGCCCGGGGAACCGGTCCAGTCGCCGTCGCCTTCCTCGGCGTAGAGGTTGAGACGGGCGGCCGCCTTCGACGGATCGGCGGCCTTCTCGTCGAACAGGCCGGCCAACGCCGCCTGCTCGACCGCGAAGGCGGGTGCGCGCTGCGACAGGCGATCGACGCCGGCCTTGAAGGCCTTGGCCTCCCGGACCAGAGCCTGCAGATCCAGACCGACGCGGCGCTCGCCGTTCGGCAGGTCCAGCTCGGCCTCGGAGGAGCCCTCCTCGATCAGGTAGGAGTCCATCTCCGCCTGGTCCTTGAGGTATCGCGACTGCTTGCCCTTGGAGACTTTGTAGAGCGGCGGCTGGGCGATGTAGACGTGGCCGCGTTCGATCAGCTCGGGCATCTGCCGGTAGAAGAAGGTCAGCAGCAGGGTCCGGATGTGGGCGCCGTCGACGTCGGCGTCGGCCATGAGGATGATCTTGTGATAGCGCAGCTTGTCGGCGTTGAAGTCATCGCGGCCGATGCCGGTGCCCAGCGCGAGGATCAGGGTGCCGATCAGATCGGAACTCAACATCCGGTCGAAGCGGGCGCGCTCAACGTTGAGGATCTTGCCCCGCAGCGGCAGCACGGCCTGGTTTTCGCGGTTGCGGGCCTGTTTGGCCGAGCCGCCGGCGGAATCGCCCTCGACGATGAACAGTTCGGCCTTGGCGGGGTCGCGTTCCTGACAGTCGGCCAGCTTGCCGGGCAGGGAGCTGATCTCCATCGCCGTCTTGCGCCGGGTCAGGTCGCGGGCCTTGCGGGCGGCCTCGCGGGCGGCGGCGGCCTCGATGATCTTGGCGACCACCTGTTTGGCCTCGACCGGGTGTTCCTCGAACCAGGTCGACAGGCCCTCGGAGCACAGACCCTCGACAGCCGGCCGGACCTCGGACGAAACCAGCTTGTCCTTGGTCTGCGAACTGAATTTCGGATCCGGCACCTTCACCGACAGCACGCAGGTCAGACCCTCGCGGGCGTCTTCGCCGGAGACCGAGACCTTCTCCTTGCGCGCCGCGCCGGCGGCGTCGATGTAGCTGCTCATGACCCGCGTCAGGCTGGCGCGGAAGGCCGACAGGTGGGTGCCTCCATCCCGCTGCGGGATGTTGTTGGTGAAGCACAGCATGGTCTCGTGGTAGCTGTCGTTCCACCACAGGGCGAGATCGATCTCGATCCCTTCCTTCTTGCCGCGGATGACGATGACGTCCTTGAGCAGCGGCGTCTTGGACTTGTCTAGGTGGCGTACGAAGGCTTCGACGCCGCCCTCGTAATGCAGGATCTCCTCGAACGGCTCGGCGCCGCGGTGGTCCTGCAGCTTGATGACCACGCCCGAGTTCAGGAAGGCCAGCTCGCGCAGCCGGTGCTCCAGCGTCTTCAGGTCGAAGTCGATGTGCGAGAAGGTGGTCACCGACGGGAAGAAGGTCACCTCGGTGCCCGACAGCGGCTGCCCGGCCCGCTCGCCGTCGGTGCGGATCGGGGCGTCACCGGTGACGCGCAGGCTCTCGACCGTGTCGCCGCGCTCGAAGCGCATCTCATGGCGCTTGCCGTTGCGGTAGATGACCAGCTTCAGCCAGTCCGACAGGGCGTTGACGACCGAGACGCCGACGCCGTGCAGGCCGCCGGAGACCTTGTAGGAGTTCTGGTCGAACTTACCGCCGGCGTGCAGCTGGGTCATGATGACCTCGGCCGCCGAGACGCCCTCGCCCTCGTGGATGTCGGTCGGGATGCCGCGGCCATTGTCGGTGACGGTCACGGAGCCGTCGGCGTTGAGGATCACCTGGACCAGATCGGCGTGACCCGCCAGCGCCTCGTCGATGGCGTTGTCGACCACCTCATAGACCATGTGGTGCAGGCCCGAGCCGTCGTCGGTATCGCCGATATACATGCCGGGCCGTTTGCGCACCGCGTCCAGGCCCTTGAGGACCTTGATGGAATCGGCGCCGTAGGCGGCCTCTTCGGCGGTGTCTTCGTGGCGCGCGGTCGGGTTCTGGTCGGTCATATATTCGGTCGGATCATCGCCCGCTTCGGGCCGGAAAGGACGGCGGTCGCGCCGTCCGGAATCATCTGTTTCCGGACAGCGAATCTCATCCGCGCCGGAACTGGCAAGATATAGGATTTTCCGGGGAAATTGCGAGCGAAACCGACGCAGTTCCACAGGTGTGGAACTGCGTCGGGGACGGGTGTTCAGAGGCGCCCGGGGCCTGTTCCGGGAGGGGCGGGGCGGCCGGCGGCTGGCCGACCGCGGCCGAAGGTCTCAGGCCAGCGAGCTGTCGATGTCCTTGCAGGCCTGGATCAGGCCTTGGACCGACTCCACCGACTTCGCCAGCATGACCTTTTCGTCCTCGTTGGTGGTGAATTCGATCACCTTCTCGACCCCGCCCGCGCCGATCAGGGCGGGGACGCCGACGTAGAGGTCCGACAGGCCATATTCGCCGGACAGCCAGACGGCGCAGGGCAGGACGCGCTTCTGGTCGAGCAGGTAGGAACGGGCCATGGCCACGGCGCTCTCGGCCGGGGCGTAGAAGGCCGAACCGGTCTTGAGCAGGGCCACGATTTCGCCGCCGCCTTTTCGGGTACGGTCGACGATGGCGTCCAGCTCTTCCTGAGACAGGAAGCCGGCCCCGACCGCGTCGGGCAGCGGCAGGCCGCCGACGGTCGAGTGGCGCACCATCGGCACCATGTCGTCACCGTGGCCGCCGAGGGTCCAGGCGTTGATGTCCTGGATCGACACGCCGGTCTTCTCGGCGAGGAAGTAGGCGAAGCGGGCCGAGTCGAGCACGCCTGCCATGCCGACGACCTTCTCCTTCGGCAGACCCGAGAATTTCTGCAGCGCCCAGACCATGGCGTCGAGCGGGTTCGTGATGCAGATGACAAAGGCGTTCGGCGCGTGCTGTTTGATGCCCTCGCCGACGGCCTTCATGACCTTCAGATTGATGCCGATCAGGTCGTCGCGGCTCATGCCCGGCTTGCGCGGCACGCCGGCGGTGACGATACAGACGTCGGCCCCGGCGATGTCGGCGTAGTCGTTGGCGCCCTTGAGCGCGACGTCGGTCCCGATCACGGCGGTGGCTTCGGCGATATCCAGCGCCTTGCCCTGCGGCGTGCCCTCGGCGATGTCGAACAGGACGACGTCGCCCAGCGCCTCGCGCGCCGCGATGTGAGCGAGGGTGCCGCCGATCATGCCGGCGCCGATAAGGGCGATCTTCGCGCGAGCCATTCTGTCTGTCTCCGGGGGGAAGGGGGTTGCGGTGCGATACCGCGGTCGGCCGGGGTCTAGACCCGCGCGCCCAGGCCTGCAACCGTGACGCCGCGTCAGGAGAGCCGATGGCCAGCCCGCCCGAAATCGTCAGCGTCGAGGACACCCCGGCGGACCTGATCCCGGTCGCCGACGAGGGCGCGATTCGGGCGGAGCTCGAGGCCTGGCGCGCCAGGGTGCTGAAGCGACCAGGCCTCTGGGACAAGGCGTCGCGGGCGGCGCAGGACAGCATCAATCGCGCCATCCCCGAGCGCGTGCACGCCGTCGTCACCTCGGGCGTCGAGGCGATGACCAAGGGCATTCTGACGGGTTCGGAGGTCCTCAGGGCGCGGCCGCCGGCGGGCGGGTCCCTGGCGGCGCGCGAGGCGAAGGCGCAAGCGATCATCCGCGCCTGCCGGAATGCGGCCAGCGTCGAGGGCGGCGTCGCCGGCGCCGGAGGCTTCCTGCTCGCCGCCGCCGACTTCCCCGCCCTGATGGCCATCAAGGTGCGGATGCTGGCGGACATCGTGGCGGTGTACGGATGGGGCGGCGGGGCGGCGGCCGAGCGGCTGTTCCTGCTGCACATCTTCCACCTCGCCTTCGCCAGCGCGAAACGGCGGCCCGAGGCGCTGAAGGCGCTGGAGGACTGGATCGCCGGCATGAACCAGCCGGACGGCGTGGCGGACTACGACTGGCGGCGTTTCCAGCAGGAGTACCGGGACTATATCGACCTGGCCAAGATGGCCCAGCTGATCCCGGTAGTCGGAGCGCCGATCGGCGCGGTGGTCAACTGGCGACTGGTCGAGCGGCTCGGCGAGACGGCGGTGATGGCGTGCCGGTTGCGGTGGTTCAGCCCCGCCGAAACCTAGAACGCCAGCGCCCGCCTCAATAGCTTCAGTCGATTGCCTTTGATTCAGGGATAGCGGGAGCCTATTTCGATCCCATGCTCCCCACCTTGCGCCAGCTCCAATATCTCAAGCTCCTCGCCGAGCACGCTTCGTTCAGCCGCGCGGCGGAGGCGGCGCATGTCAGCCAGCCGGCGCTGTCGGCGGGGGTGCAGGAGCTGGAGCGCATCCTGCGCGCGCCGGTCGTCGAGCGCACGCGCGGCAATGTGCAGCTCACCGCCGTGGGCGCCGAGGCGGTGCGGCGGGCCGAAGACGTGCTGGCCCGGACCGAGGATCTGGTCGAGGCGGCGAGAAACGCCGGCAAGCCCCTGTCCGGCCGCTTCCGGCTGGGCGTGATCCCGACCGTGGCCCCCTTCCTCCTGCCGGCCAAACTGCCGGCCCTGAAGGAGACGTATCCCGCCCTGCGGCTGTTCATCCGCGAGGACCTGACGCCGCGGCTGGTGGGCGGCTTGAAGGCGGGACAGCTGGATGCGGCGGTGATCGCCCTGCCCTACGCCGCTCACGGCATCGACCACGCCCGCATCGGCGACGACGAAATTCTGGCGGCGGCCCCCGCAGGTCATCCTCTGGCGGGCGCGGGCCCGATCCCGCCGGGCTCGCTGAGGGCCGAGGACCTGATCCTGCTTGAGGACGGCCATTGCCTGCGCGATCAGGCGCTGGCCGCGTTCGACATCGACCCGCCGAAGGGCGACGACGTCTTCGCCGCCACCTCGCTGCACACGCTGGTGCAGATGGTGTCGTCAGGCCTGGGCGTCAGCTTCCTGCCCGAGATGGCTGTGCGGGCGGGGCTGGCCGACATGCCCGGCGTGGTGGTCCGTCCCATCGCCGCCAGGGCGCCGCGCCGCGAGATCGTGGTCGCCTGGCGCACCGGCTCCAGCCGGGCCGCCGAGGCGAAGCTGCTGGCCGAGGCGCTGCGGATCGACTGAGGGCGCATTACGACTCCGTAAGGTGCGCCTGCTTTCGGCCCTGATAGGGTCGCCTCGCCCGCACCGGCGGGCGTTCGGAGCCGCCCCATGAAGTCCCGCCTGATCCTGACCGTCGCCGCCTCGGCGCTGCTTCTCGGCCTGCCCGCCGTCGCGCCCGCGATCGCCCAGACCGCCCCGGCCGCCGCCCCGGCGGGCGAGATCGTCGTGCCGCCGCTGGGCTTCCGCGAGCGCGTCCTGCCGAACGGGCTGCAGGTCTACACGGCGCGCGATACGGCCACCTCGAACGTGACGGTGCAGGTCTGGTACAAGGTCGGGGCCAAGGACGATCCGGAAGGGCGTTCGGGCTTCGCCCACATGTTCGAACACCTGATGTTCAAGGCGACCCGCAACCTGCCGCAGGAAACCTTCGACCGCCTGACCGAGGACGTCGGCGGCACCAACAACGCCTCGACCGGCCTCGACGTCACCAACTACTACGAAACCGTGCCGGCCCAGCATCTGGAGCGGATGCTGTTCGCCGAGGCCGAGCGGATGGGTTCGCTGGTCGTCGACGAGGCTTCGTTCGAGAGCGAGCGGGACGTGGTCAAGGAGGAGTTCCGGCAGCGCGTGCTGTCGACCCCCTACGGCCGGTTCCAGCGCCTGCACTCCCAGGCCTTCATCTATCAGACCAGCCCCTACCGCCGGCCCGGGATCGGCTCGATCGCCGACCTCGACGCGGCGACGATGGACGACGTGCTGCGCTTCCACGAGACCTTCTACCGGCCCGACAACGCCTATCTGATCGTGGCCGGCAATTTCGACCAGGCGCAGCTGGACGCGTGGATCGACCAGTATTTCGGCGGCATAGAGAATCCCGACCGGCCCCTGCCCGAGAACAACGTGCCGGAGACCTTCGGCCCGGCCCGCGAGGCGACCTTCTACGGCCCGAACGTGCCGCTGCCCATGGTGCAGATCACCTGGCCGACCGTGCCCTACAACCACCCGGACCGCGCGGCGCTCGACGTGCTGGACGGCATCCTGTCGACGGGCGAGAGCTCGCGGCTCTACCAGTCGCTGGTCTATCGCCAGCAGATCGCCACCACCGCCTCCTCCTCGAACAGCCAGCAGCAACAGGTCGGGGTGCTCAACACCTTCGCCATCATGAGCGACGGCAAGACCGCGGATGAGGGTCTGGCGGCGCTGCGGACCGAGGTGGCCCGGCTGCGCGACGAGCCGGTCAGCGAGGCGGAAGTCGCCGAGGCCAAGACCGAACTGACAGCCCAGGCCCTGCGTGGACTGGAGACCATCGACGGCCGCGCCTTCCAGCTCGGCTACGCCCTGATCATGACCGGCGACCCGACGGCCGCCGACCGCGACATCCCGAACATCCAGCGGGTCACCGCCGCGGACGTGCAGCGGGTGGCGCGCCAGTACCTGACCGACGATCGAGCCATCGCCATGCGCTATCTGCAGGCCGACGACGCGCACCCGGTCTCCGAGGTGCAGGAGGTCTTCACCGCTCCGGTGACCCTGGCCGAGCTCGCGCCCGCGGGCGAGCCGGTCACCCTGCTGCCCGAAGGCCAGCGTACGCCGCTGCCGGAGCCGGGCGCGGCCATCGACGCGGCGACGCCGCAGGTGGCGGAGCGCCGTCTCGCCAACGGCATGCGGGTGCTCGTGGCGACGAAGCCGGGCCTGCCGCTGGTCTCGGCGCGGCTGAGCTTCAACGCCGGAACGGCGGACGACGCCGCGGCCGGCAAGGCGGGCGTGGCCAATCTCACGGCCTCGCTGCTGACCCAGGGCACCGAGACCCGCTCGGCCCCCGAGATCGCCACCGAGATCGAGCGGCTTGGGGCCGACATCGGCGCCGGGGCCGGCGTGGACTTCACCAACGTCTTCGCCTCCTCGCCCGCCAATGTCTTCCCGCAGACCATGGTCCTGATGGCCGACATCGTGCGCAATCCGGCCTTCACCGCCGAGGACCTCGACCGCGAGAAGACCCAGACCCTGAACGGCCTGCGCGTGCAGCTGGCGCAGCCCGGTCCGGTGGCCGGACTGGCGGCGGCCCGCGCGGTTTACGGCGACGCGCCCTACGCCGTCCCCGGCTCAGGCACGCCCGCGTCGATCCCGTCGATCGGGCGCGAGGATCTCGTCGCCTTCCACGGCGGCATGTACCAGCCGTCGAACGCCACCCTCGTCTTCTCGGGCGACATCACGCCGGACGCCGCCTATGCGCTGGCCGAGCAGGCGTTCGGCGACTGGCAGGCCGGTCCGGCGGGGGCCCCGGTCGCGGATCCGGCCGGTCCCGCGGCCGCGCCGCGCGTGATCGTCATCGATCAGCCCGGCGCCGGACAGGCGGCGGTAGTGGCGGCGATGCGCGGGATCGCCCGCACCGACGAGGACTATTTCCCGGTCCTGGTCGGCAACGGCGTCATGGGCGGGGGCTTCTCTGCCCGCCTGAGCCAGGAGATCCGCATCAAGCGCGGCCTCAGCTACGGAGCCTACTCCAGCCTCAGCGCGCGCGAGGACGAGGGCCTGCTCTCGGCCTCGGCCCAGACCCGCAACGACGCCGTGCCGCAGGTGGCGGAACTGATCCTGGCCGAGATCGCGCGCCTGTCGGCGGAGCAGGCGACCGAGGCCGAACTGGCGCCTCGCAAGGCGACCTTGGTCGGATCGTTCGGGCGTTCGCTGGAGACCGTCGACGGTCTCGGCGGTCTGGTCGCCAACCTGGCGCTCTACGGCCTGCCGCTGACGGATCTGGCCAGCTACGACGAGGACGTCAACGGCGTCACTCCGGCGCAGATCCAGGCCGCCGCGGCGGAGCATCTGCCGGCCTCGAACGCCAGCCTGGTCGTCGTCGGCGACGCCTCGGTCTTCATCGAGGCGCTGCGGGCGAAATATCCGAACGTCGAGGTAATCCCGCTGTCCGACCTGAACATCGACTCGGCGACGTTGCGGTAGGCCTCAGCTGGACAGGCAGACGACCTGGGCCACGCGGAGGTCGCGGCGCAGGTCGTCGGCGACGAGGCCGTAGTTGTCGATGGTGACGGTGCGGCCCGTGAGCGGCTCGTCGGCCTTCTGCAGGCCGCGGATGGCGGGGCCGAAGGTGTCGGGCGAGGTGGTGTAGATGCGGCCCCGGCGCGGGCTTTCGGCGATGGTGACGCCGACGGCGCGGCCCTGCCGGTCCAGCACCGGCGCGCCGGACAGTCCGGCGAGGGTGCCGCCCAGCCGGTCGGTGCGGCCCACTTCGGCCCAGGCCAGCACGGGCTCGTCGCGCTGGCCCCGGCCGCGCACCCGAAGCGTCTCGCGGCCGAGCAGACGCGAGGTGACCTCGCCGGCGCGGCCCTGCGGGAAGCCGGGATGGAAGGCGCGCTGGCCCTTGCGCAGCGGCCCGTCGCCGACGACTGGTATCGCCGCCGGTCCGCCGGCGGTCTGAAGCACCGCGATGTCGGCGCGCGGGGCGAGGCGGACGTCGGCGGCGACGGCGCGGTCCCCGCCGACCATTATGGCCGGCCGGCGGCAGCCCTCGACCACGTGCCGGGCCGTGACCCAGCGGCCCTCGTCCGCGATCGAGAAGGCGGTGCCGGCGGCGGGCTGGAAGGGGATGTCCGGGGCGTTGACGGTGACGGCGGGATCGAACGGGGTGACCGGGCCGAGCAGGGCGCCTTCCATCTCGTCCGGCGGTGGCGGGGCCGGTGGGGCGTCGGCGTTCTCCCGCTGGCCGAGGGAGAGGCCGATCAGGGCGGCGAGGACGAGGGTGTAGATCACCCAGTCGGGCGGACGGGCCATCGCCTCAGCCGGTCAGGGCGGCGGCCAGGATGACCGCCGTGGCGAGCTTGGCGCCGACCAGCAGCACGGCGGCCGAGACCTCGCCCTCGCGGATGCGCTGGGGCAGGCCGGTGAGCAGCAGGTCGACGATGCGGAACACCAGCAGCTGGAGCACCACCGTGGCGACGCCCCAGATCAGGATGTCGCGAACCGAGGTCGAGACGCTGAGACTGATGGCCAGCGGAACCGCGAGGCCGACCAGCACGCCGGCGAAGGCCACCGAGGCGGCGGCGTTGCCCTCGCGGATCAGGGAGATCTCCTTCCACGGGGTCAGCAGGGCGTAGATCACCGCGCCGGCGACCAGCAGGCCCAGAGTCACGCCGAGATGGAGCACCGTCGTGGGGAAGCCGGTCGCGAAGGCCTGAACCTCGGGGCTTTCGAGCACGGTGGTGAGAGACGAGGAGTCCATGGCTGTCCGGGCGGCTGACACAGCAAGGCTGTGCCCCAATCCCGCCCCAATCCGCAAGCGTGGCGGAGCCACAGTTGGTGAGGAATTGTTACGGGCCCAGGTGGGCCTACCTCGCTTCGCGCTACTTGAGGCCGAGGATCCCGCCGCCTTCAGGCGGCTTCGACGGTTCCGGCGGCGGCGGCCTGTCCGGCGCGGCGGACGCTGGCCCGGACCTTTTCGCTCTCGGACTTCAGCTGGCCGCAGGCGGCGAGAATGTCGCGGCCGCGCGGGGTGCGGATCGGCGAGGCGTAGCCGGCCTTGTTGAGGATGGCCGCGAACCGCTCGATGGTCTTCCAGTCCGAGCATTCGTAGTCCGTGCCCGGCCACGGGTTGAACGGGATCAGATTGACCTTGGCCGGAATGCCCTCGATCAGCTTCAGCAGGGCGCGGGCCTCTTCCGGGCTGTCGTTGACGCCCTTGAGCATGACGTATTCGAAGGTCACGCGGCGGGCGTTGGAGAGGCCCGGATAGGCGCGGATGGCGGCCATCAGCTGTTCGAGATTGTACTTCTTGTTCAGCGGCACCAGCACGTCGCGAAGGGCGTCGTTGGTGGCGTGCAGGCTGATCGCCAGCATGGCCTGGGTGCGGGTTCCCAGCGCCTCGAGTTGCGGCACCACCCCCGAGGTCGAGACCGTGATCCGGCGTCGCGACAGGGCGATGCCCTCGTTGTCGGAGATGATGTCGATGGCGTTGGCGACGTGGTCCAGATTGTAGAGCGGCTCGCCCATGCCCATGAACACGATGTTCGACAGGCGGCGGTCTTCCTTGGGCGACGGCCATTCGCCGAGGTCGTCGCGGGCGACCTGGACCTGGGCCACGATCTCGGCGGCGGTCAGGTTGCGGACCAGCTTCTGGGTGCCGGTGTGGCAGAAGGTGCAGTTCAGGGTGCAGCCAACCTGCGACGAAACGCACAGGGCGCCGGCGCGACCCACATCGGGGATGTAGACGGTTTCGATCTCGATACCCGGGGCGGTGCGGATCAGCCATTTGCGGGTGCCGTCCTTCGACACCTGCCGCTCGACGATCTCGGGACGGGCGAGGGTGAAATGCCCGGCCAGTCTGGCCTGCATGTCCTTCGCCACATTGGTCATCGCCGCGAAGTCGGTGACGCCGTAGTGGTGGATCCAGCTCCACACCTGCGAGGCCCGCATCTTCGCCTTCTCCGGCGGGCAGACCCCGGCGTCGATCAGCGCCTGACGCAGTTCGGCGCGCGTCAGACCGGAGAGGTTGACCGGGGCGGTCAGAACGGCCGCTGACGTGCGCGAAAGGTCGAGCGTAAGGCTCAAGGGGACATCCTTGGGTGGCGGGAGGCGCGCCTTATACCACAGATCGGGCTGGTTTTAAGGCGGGGGAGGGACCGGGGCGCCGGCGAAAAAAACGGTGTGTCAGAGTCGGCAGAGTCGGCGCCGGAAAATGGTGTGGCAGAGTCGGCAGAGTCGGCGCCGGAAATCGGTGCGGCAGAGTCGGCAGAGTCTACATCCTCGAATGACGAGCGCCTGTAGACGGCGGTCGGGGGATAGGATTGTCAAAGACCACGGCACGCGAACGCCGACAGTATGGGCCGGCGGTCTCCTCAGGCGCGTTCATGACGCTGTCGCCGGGACGTTGTGCCGGAAATAGAGCGGGTTGGCTGTTGAAAGTGTGATGGCTGGCGGCGAATTTGCAGCGCAGCAATTCTACTCCCTTCTCCCTCCGGGGGAGAGGATTCGCTTTTGCCCTAGTCCGCCGCGTCCTCGATGTGGTGGATCTGGTCGTCGTCGAGGCCGAAGTGGTGGCCGATCTCGTGAATCAGGACGTGGGCGATGATCTCGGACAGGCCGACGTCGCCGCGCTCGCACCATTCGTCGAGGATCGGGCGGCGGTAGAGGAAGATGCGCGACGCCTCCGGGGCGGGGCCGAGACCCTCGCGGCGGCCGATGTCGACGCCGTGGTAGAGGCCGGTGAGTTCGAACGGGTCCTCCATCTCCATCATCGCCAGGGTCTCGTCGTCGGCGAAGTCGTCGACGCGGATGACCACGTCGCCCGCCAGCGAGCGGAACGGCTCGGGCAGGCCGTCGAAGGCCTCGCGCGCCAGCCGGGCGAAGTCGTCGAGGGAGGGGGCGAGTTGGTCGGTCCAGCGGCTGCTCATGCGGAGCCATATCGGACCTCCGGAGCATCCTCGCAAATCCCGCGACGCGGGTTATGGTTACCGAATCGGTATTGGGCGGCCCGCGTAACGGGGCCGGGGCGCGGAGCAGAACGACAGGATGGCCGAGGCCGACATCGCCTATGTCGCGACCGCGGGCGCCGCGGGGCTGGCGCTGGCGCTCAGCGCCTGGGCGGCGCGGCTGCGCGGGCGGCTGGCCGAGCGGGCGCAGACGGCCGAGGCGGAACTGTCGGCGGCGCGTATCGCCCTCGCCGACCGTGACGGGGCGCTGGCGGCGTTCGAGGACGCGCGGCTGGCCCTGACCCCGGACGGCCACACCCGGCGGCTGGGCGCGGCGGCGGCGTGGAACGCCATCACCCGTGAACTGGCCGGGCAGGAATGGCCCGAGGTCGATCCGGCGCTGGTCGTGCTCGACGCCGTGCGCGCGGCGGCCGGACCGCGGCTGGACGCCCTGATCGACCAGGGCGAACCCTTCGACGCCGTGCTGGACGGCGCCGGCGGGGCGTGGGCGGTCGAGGGACGATCCTCGGCGGGGGCGGCGTGGCTTCGGCTGTCGCGGCTGGGGCTGGTGGGCACGGCCGCGGAAAGCGGGCTGGGACTGCTGGCCGACGCCTATCCCGCTCCGACCTGGATCACCGACGCGGCCGGACGTCTGGCCTGGGCCAACAAGGCGTGGCTGGCCGAGATGAAGGCCGACAGCATCGACGCGGCGCGGGAGAAGGGCCTCAGCTTCGACCGCGGAGCCGACGCCATCGTCGCCGAGGCGGGGCGGCTGCATCAGCGGCAGGAGGGCTTCCGCTGGACCACCGGCGGCGGACGGCGGCGGGCGTGGCGCATCGTGGCCGAACCCGCGCCCGGCGGGGCCGGAGCGGTGCTGGCCTTCGCCCTCGACATGACCGAGGCGGAAGAGACGCGCGACACCCTGCGCCGCCACGTCGAGGCCCATGACGAGACGCTGAACCACCTCGCCGACGCCGTGGCCATCTTCGGCCCGTCGAAGCGGCTGGCCTTCCACAACACCGCCTTCCAGCAGCTGTTCAACATCGATCCGGCCTGGCTGGACGAGCGGCCGACGCACGCCGAGCTGCTGGACCGGCTGCGCCAGCGCCGGCTGCTGCCCGAGGTCATCGACTACGCCGGCTGGAAGGCCAACGAACTGGACTTCTACGGGGCTTCCGAAGCCGCGCCGGACGACAGCTGGTCCCTGCCCGACGGCCGCACCCTGCGCGTGGTGCGCCAGCCGCACCCGTTGGGCGGGGTGCTGCTGCTATTCTCGGACATCACCGACGAGCTGCAGCTGCGCAGCCGGTTCAACGCCCAGATCCAGGTGCAGAAGGCCACGCTCGACAAGCTCAACGACGCCGTGGCCGTGTTTGGCTCCGATGGCCGCATCCGCCTGCACAACGAGGCCTTCGACACCTTCTGGAACGTACCGGGCGAGGCGCTGGACGCGGCCAGCGATTTCGACGCCATCGCCGCCCTGTGCCAGGAGACCATGCCCGACCCGGCGCTGTGGCTGGGACTGAAGGCGCGGGTCGCCGACCCCGATCCGGAAAGCCGGGTGCCGATCGCCGGCGAGGGACGCACCGCCGACGGCCGCATCGCCTCGTGGCAGACCCGGCCGCTGCCGGACGGCGCGACTCTGGTGGCCTTTTCGGACATTACGGCCCGGCGCGGGCTGGAGCAGGCGCTGGCCGCCAAGGCCCAGGCGCTGGAGGAATCGACGGCGCTGAAGCGCGAGTTCGTCGGCAGCGTCAGCTACGAACTGCGCACGCCGCTGACCACCATCGTCGGCTATTCCGAACTGCTGGAGACACAGGCCGATCTGCCGGAGCGCAGCCGCCAGCACGCCGGGGCCATCCGGGTCGCCGCCAGCCAGCTGGCCGGCTCGATCGACGACGTGCTCGACATGGCCCAGATCGACGCCGGCGAGATGGAGCTGACCCTCGGCGACGTGCGCGTCTGCGACCTGCTCGAAGAGGCGGCCGACAAGGTCCGCGAGCGGATCGAGGGCCGCGGCGCGACCCTGACCGTGACCTGCCCGACCGGCCTGAAGCCGATCCGCGCCGACGCGCAGCGGGTCGGGCAGGCGCTGGGGTATCTGCTCGACAACGCCGCCCGGGCGGTGTCGGAAGGCGGCGCCGTGACCCTGACGGCGGAGGCCGCGCCGGCCGAGGTGCGCATCCGTGTCGAGGACACCGGGCGCGGCATCCCCTACCACCTGCAGGCCCATGTCTTCGACCGCTTCGTCAAGCGCGAGCGGGGCGGGCCGGGCGTCGGCCTGGCCCTGGTCAAGGCCTTGGTCGAACTGCACGGCGGCTGGGCCGAGGTGGAGAGCGAGCCGGGCAAGGGCGCGGCCTTCATCCTGCACCTGCCGCTGGAGGCGACCAGCGTGGCCGCGGCGCCGGAGTTGAGGCTGGGATAGCTTCCGCATTCCGCTCATCCCGGCGAAAGCCCGGACCCGGCGCCTTGGGTGGCCGCTCTCTGATCCGATGTCCCCGGCGGTCGTCCCGAGGTGCGAGTTTCAAGCTGGACAGCGCCGGGTCCCGGCTTTCGCCGGGATGAGCGGAAGACTATGGAGGGTTCAGTCCCGCAGGATTCCCCATGGCCAAACTCCTCAAGACCGCGCTGATCTACGACTTCGACGGCACGCTCGCGCGCGGCAACATGCAGGAAGTCACCTTCATCCCCTCGGTGGGGATGGGGATCGGCGACTTCTGGGGCGCGGCGGACAAGCTGACCCGCGAGGCCGACGCCGACAACATCCTGATGTACATGCAGCTGATGCTGCAGCGGGCTCGGGAGAACGATCACCCGATCACGCGCGAGCTGCTGGCCGGGCACGGCGAGGACGTCAAGCTGTTCGACGGGCTGAAGTCCGACCTGACCGGCAAGGGCTGGTTCGAACGCATCAACGCCGTGGGCGAGAAATACGGGCTGGAGATCGAGCACTACATCATCTCGGCGGGGCTCGAGGAGATGATCGACGGCTGCCCGATCCGGCCGGAGTTCCGGCACGTGTTCGCCTCGAAATTCGTCTACGACGAAAACGGGGTGGCCATCTGGCCGGCGGTGGGCGTCAACTACACGACCAAGACCCAGTATCTGTTCCGGATCAACAAGGGCGTGCTCAATCATTGGGAGCACGAGAAGATCAACCGCTTCATGGCCGACGACGACCGGCCCGTGCCGTTCGACCGGATGATCTTCCTCGGGGACGGCGACACCGACGTGCCGACGATGAAGATGATGCACACCAAGGGCGGCTTCTCGATCGCGGTCTACGACCCGCGCAATTCCGAGCGCGACCAGCAGAAGATTTACGGCCTGATCTCCGAGGACCGGGTCAATTTCGTCGCCGCCGCCGACTACCGCGAGGGGTCGGCGCTGGACCTGATCGTCAAGGGGCTCATCGGCCGGATCGCGATCAACGCCGGGACGATGCCCGACGGAGTGTAGCTTCTAGCGGCCGCCGGCGCGCAGGAAGGCGGCGCGGGCGGCGGCGAGGCGGGAGGGGACGAGGCCGCGCAGGGACGAGGCGGCGGCGCTGCGCTTGACGCCAGCCTCCTGTCCCTTGCACCAGACCACCTCGGCCTCGACCGCCGTGGCCAGGGCCATGTCGATGAGCACGATCTGTTTCGGCAGGGCGAGGTTGCGGTCCATGCGCAGGCGTGCGCCCGACCTGGACTGGTCGACGATCAGGCAGGGCAGTTCGAGACCGGTCGTGACGATCAGACCGCGCGTGTTGGCGGGCCAGCGGGGCTCCAGTCTGCGGTCGTCGGGTCGGTTCATCGGACGGTGGTTACCGGCTGACGGTTTCGATCCAGTTTCACTGTGATGCTGGATCGCACGCCGCCCGACAGCATACGCCGGGTGACGCGTTCGAAATACTGGATGAAGCCGGCGAGGCGGGCGCGCTCTTCAGGGGGCAGGTCGGCGGGGGCGAGGCCGAGCAGGTCCGCCTCCTGCTGGCAGCGCCAGTCCAGCACCACTTCAAAGCCGGGCGCCTGCAGAAACAGGATGGCGTCGAAGCGGGCGGCGAAGGCGGCGTAGGGACCGGCGACGAAGCCGTTGACGGCACGCCGCCAGTCGCCGTCGGGATCGTGGTCGCGCTCGAGGGCGTTGACCGGAGCGGCGAGGGCGGCCTCGTCCTGCGGCAGGGCGCCGAGGCACCAGGCGTCGATCAGGACGGCGGACGGCCGGCCGGTGAACCGGCGCCAGCGCTCGACGGGCCAGCGGTCGTCGCCGCGCTTGTCAAAATCGGGGATGAGGGTTTCGTCGCCGGGGGCGGCGGCGGACAGGCCGTCGATCAGATCCTGCAGCAGCGCCAGATCGTGCGTGCCGGGGGGGCCGCGGACCACGAACAGCGGATGGAGTTCGCGCGCCAGGGCCCCGCGCTCCGCCCGGGTCAGATAGACGTCGTCGATGGAGATCTGCGCGGCGCCGAAGCGTTCGGCGGCCTCGCGGGCGAGGGTGGTCTTGCCGGACCCTTGCGCCCCGACGATGGCGATCAGCGGCGGGCGGTGCTTCGGACCCGCTGCGATCAGATCGCCGACGAGTTCGACCAGGTCCGGGTGCGCGCGGCCCACGGCCGGCTCAGTGCTGGGATTCGGGCAGCCGCACGATCAGGCCGTCGAGCTCGTCGCTGACCCGGATCTGGCAGGAAAGGCGCGAATTCGGCTGCACGTTCTCGGCGAAGTCCAGCATCGACTCCTCCATGGCCGAGGCGCGGCCGGTCTCGGCCTGGAAGTCCTCGTCGACGTAGACGTGGCAGGTGGCGCAGGCGCAGGCCCCGCCGCAGTCGGCGTCGATGCCCGGCACATTGTTGCGGATGGCGCCCTCCATGACGGAGAGGCCGTTCTTGACCTCGACCACATGCTCGCGGCCGTCGTGTTCGATGTAGGTGATCTTAGCCATCGCACCGCTCTTAGCGCGGTATTCGGCGCTGGCAATGCGCAACGACGCATGGACGGAGGCGGCGGTCGCTCGCCCCCGTCCGTTCGCACGGGTCAGTGGCGGGCCTGACCGCCATGGCCGCCGCCGTCCTGCATGGCGACGATCTCGTTGTAGTGCCGCGCCACGATCGGAACGGCGGTCCCGGCGGCGGTCTTCAGCTGGGGAGTGTCGCCATTGCGGGAGTAGCTGGTGTGCAGGGTCAGCGCCTCCCGGTGCGCTTGCACCTGCTGCTGCTTGTAGAGCGCATCGCGCGCTGTGCCCTGGGCGGCCTGAAGCTGGCGGATCATCTGCGATTTCGGCGCGTCGAGCGCCGGCGGCGGCGGGGTCAGGCCGGCGGCCCGGGCCGCGGCGGCGACCGTCGCCGTCGTCTGGGTGTGATGGTCGATCATCATCTGCGCGAACCCGCGCAGCCCGGCGTCCTGGGTGGTCTGCAGGACCAGCTGGCTGGACTGGATCTCGTACAGATCGCTGGCCCCGGCCATACGGACGAACTCCATGGCGGCGGGCGCAGGCTGGTCCATCGCCGCCTCGGCGACCATGGCGGCCTCCCCGGTCGGCATCGATCCACAGGCGGACACAAGCGCGGCGGCGGCCGCGCACAAAAGCAGGCGTTTCATCGATCAACTCCCTGAAAGCGCAGTGGCGCGCGGGAGGCAACCGGGAGATCGGCCTGTCGTTCCTGTGTCGGATTATCGACGGACTAGGCCGCTTCCGTCTTCTTCCGCGACGGCGAGACCATCAGCTTCTTGGTCTCGGCGATGGCCTTGGCCGGGTTCAGGCCCTTCGGGCACACCTGGGCGCAGTTCATGATGGTGTGGCAGCGGTAGAGCTTGAACGGGTCCTCGAGGTCGTCGAGCCGCTTGTCGGTGGCGTCGTCGCGGCTGTCGGCGATCCAGCGGTAGGACTGCAGCAGGGCGGCCGGGCCGAGGTATTCGGTCTGGTTCCACCAGTAGCTCGGGCAGGACGTCGAGCAGCAGGCGCACAGGATGCACTCGTAGAGGCCGTCGAGCTTCGACCGCTCCTCCGGCGTCTGCAGCCGCTCGGTCTCCGGGTCCGGCTCGTCGGACTGGAGGTAGGGCTGGATGGAATCGTACTGGGCGTAGAACAGGGTCAGGTCGGTGACCAGGTCCTTGACCACCGGCTGGTGCGGCAGGGGCGCGATCGAGATGGTCGACGACGAGCACTCCTCCCAGCCCTTGGTGCAGGCCAGGGTGTTGCGGCCGTCGATGTTCATCGAGCAGGAGCCGCAGATGCCCTCGCGGCACGAGCGGCGGAAGGCCAGGGTCGGGTCGATCTCGTTCTTGATGTGGATCAGGGCGTCGAGCAGCATCGGGCCGTGGTCGTCGGCCGAGACCTCGTAGACGTCCCAGCGCGGGTCGGCGTCGACCTCGGGGTCGTAGCGGTAGACCTTGTAGGTCTTGACGTTCTTCGCGCCGTCCGGGGCCTTGTGGACCTTGCCCTTGGTGGGCTTCGAACCGCGGGGGAGGGTGAGCTGGACCATGGGATCAGACTTCTATGGGTCGGCGTGCGAGGTCGTCAGGCAGGGTGTGGGCGTCGGCCATCCAACCGATGCGGCTGCGCACCCAGATCTGCTCGACGGGCGGGGCGGCGTCGGGATCGTCCAGGCTGGCGGTGGTGATGTCGATGCGGTCGCCGTAGGCGGCGTCCTTGAAGGTGATCTGCGTGCCGCACCGGCCGCAGAACGTCCGCTCCGCGTGGTCTGACGAGGCGTAGCGGACCGGCTCCCCGCTCATCGCGAGGTCGGCCTCGCGCACCGCGAACCACGCGACCGCAGGAGCCCCGGTGGTCTTGCGGCAGAGTTCGCAATGGCACAGGGCGCGCTCGAACGGTTCGCCGTCCGCCTCGTAGCGTACCGCTCCACAATGACAGCCGCCGGTGAGCATTCAGTACACCCGAGCCTTGGGCTCGATGTAGCCGATGTCGTTCGACATCGTGTAATTGTGGACCGGGCGGTAATCGATCTTCACCGCGTCGCCGGGGACCTTCCAGGCGAGGGTGTGCTTCATCCAGTTCACGTCGTCGCGGTCCGGATAATCCTCGCGGGCGTGGGCGCCGCGACTTTCGGTTCGGTTCAGCGCCCCCTCGATGGTGACCAGGGCCTGATCGATCAGGTTGTCGTATTCGAGGGTCTCGACCAGATCGGTGTTCCAGATGAGGCCCCGGTCGGTGGTCCTGATGTCGGCGCCCGCGGCGTGGATGGCGCGCAGCTTGGCCACACCCTCCTCCAGCGTCTTGCCCGTGCGGAACACGGCGGCGTCCGACTGCATGGCGCGCTGCATCTCGATGCGCAGCTTCGCGGTCGGGGTCGCGCCGTCGGCGTGACGGAAGCGGTCGAGACGCGACAGGTGGCCGTCGGTGGCGGAGGCGGGGGCGGCGGGCACGGCGGAAGTCTTGTCAACCACCTCGCCGCAGCGAAGGCCGGCGGCGCGGCCGAACACCACCAGATCGGTCAGGCTGTTGGAGCCGAGGCGGTTGGCGCCGTGCACCGAGACGCAGGCCGCCTCGCCCACCGCCATGAGGCCGGGGACCACGCTGTCGGCATTGTCGCCGACCTTGGTCAGCACCTCGCCGTGATAGTTCGTGGGGATGCCGCCCATGTTGTAGTGGACCGTCGGCAGGACGGGGATCGGCTGTTTGGTGACGTCGACGCCCGCGAATATCTTCGCGCTCTCCGAGATGCCGGGCAGGCGCTCGTGCAGGATCTTCGGGTCGAGGTGATCGAGGTGCAGGTGGATGTGGTCCTTGTTGGGACCCACGCCGCGGCCTTCACGGATTTCGATGGTCATGGAGCGGCTGACCATGTCGCGCGGCGCGAGGTCCTTCACGGTCGGCGCATAGCGCTCCATGAACCGCTCGCCCTCGGAGTTGGTCAGATAGCCGCCCTCGCCGCGCGCCCCCTCCGTGATCAGGCAGCCGGCGCCGTAGATGCCGGTCGGGTGGAACTGGACGAACTCCATGTCCTGCAGCGGCAGGCCGGCGCGCAGCACCATGGCGTTGCCGTCGCCGGTGCAGGTGTGGGCGCTGGTGGCCGAGAAATAGGCGCGACCGTAGCCGCCGGTCGCCAGGATGACCATCTTGGCGCGGAAGCGGTGCAGTTCGCCGGTGTCGAGCTGGAGCGCGGTAAGGCCCGTGCAGGCGCCGTCCTGCATGATCAGGTCGAGCGCGAAATATTCGACGAAGAATTTCACCTCGCGGCGGACCGACTGGCCGTAGAGGGTGTGCAGGATGGCGTGGCCGGTGCGGTCGGCGGCGGCGCAGGTGCGCTGCACCGGGCCCTCGCCGAAATTGCGCGTCATGCCGCCGAAGGCGCGCTGATAGATCTTGCCCTCGTCGGTCCGCGAGAAGGGCACGCCCCAGTGCTCGAGCTCGTAGACTGCCTTGGGGGCGTTACGGACGAGGTATTCGATGGCGTCCTGGTCGCCGAGCCAGTCCGACCCCTTGACGGTGTCGTACATATGCCATTGCCAGGAATCCTCGCCCATGTTGCCGAGCGAGGCGGAGATGCCGCCCTGGGCCGCGACGGTGTGCGAGCGGGTCGGGAAGACCTTGGTGACGCAGGCGACCTTCAGCCCCTGCTGGGCCGCGCCAAGGGCCGCACGAAGGCCGGACCCGCCCGCGCCGACGACGACGACGTCATAGGCATGGTCGACGAATTCATAAGCAGCCACGCGATCAGGCTCCCAGGCCGGCAGGCAGCGGGGCCGAGCCCAGCGCCAGGCGCACGATGAAGAAGACGCCCGCCGCGGCGAGCAGGACGCAGACCAGGCCGATCAGACCGACCAGGGTGTTCCGCGACACGGGCTTGTGGATGTAGTCGTCGACGATGACCTTGGCGCCCATGTTCATGTGCCACAGGCTGACCAGCAGGGTGACGGCCAGCAGGGTCGCGTTGACCGGCGACCGGAACCACTCCATCGCGTCGTCGTAGCCGGCGCCGGACAGGACCCAGCCGCTCCACAGGCCCCACAGGGTCAGGGGGATCAGGATCAGCGACGACAGCCGCTCCTGCATCCACTCGCCCGCGCCATGGCGTTCGGAGACCTTCACGCCCTTGATGTAGCTCCTGGTCCCGAGGCTCAAAGGACGACCCTCCCGGTCATGAACAGCGCGGCCCAGAAGACGGCGACGATGACGACGGCGGCGACCATGCTGACGATGGTCAGGTTGGTGGCGGTCTTCGGCGTCAGGCCCGAGCCCGCGTCCCAGATCATGTGCCGGATGCCGGCGGTCAGGTGGTAGGCGCCGGCGAGGCTGAGCCCGAACCAGACCAGGAGGCCGAGCGGCGAACCCATGATCGAGGCGAAGCGGGCGTAGGCGTCCGAGCCGAACGCCGCCGAGCCGAGCCACGCCACGACGAACAGGGTCCCGAACGACAGGGCGCCGGCCGCTATCCGGTTCAGGATCGACCCCGCCATGGTCAGATGGAACCGCCAGACCTGCAGGTGGGGCGAAAGCGGGCGGACGCGGCCGTTGGGCTGGCGCACGAACCGGCCGGTCTGGTCTTCCGTCGGATCGTTGGAGGCGTCGCCCGGCAGGGGGGAGATCGACATATGCGAATGGTTCTCAGAAACCTGAGCGAAATCAGCCGCTCGAAATCGGTGATCAGGCTTTAGTCCAGCCGCGCCGCAGGGGTCAACGAAGCGTGGGCGCGGGGCGTGCGGATGAATCACGAATTCGCCCGGTTCACCCGGTCTGGCTGATCCGGATGCGCGACGCCGCCGCCTGCAGCGCCTGGGCGCCGTAGGGCGTCGGAGCGCCGCGGCCCCAGACCGGGTCGGGCCAGAGGCCGTCGTCGTGGCGGCGGCCGACGACGTGCACATGCAGCTGGGCCGTGACGTTGCCGAGGGCGGCGACGTTGAGCTTCTGCACCGGTCTCAGCGCCGTCTCGCCGAGCATCCGCACCACGTCTCCGGCGCGGACGATCTCGTTCATCAGCAGGGCCCGCTCCGGACCGGTCAGATCCTCCAGCTCGTGCAGACCGGCCCGGCGCGGGATCAGGATGAGCCACGGAAAGCGGGCGTCGTCCTGCAGTCGGACCTGGCACAGCGGCCAGTCGCAGATCACGACCGAACCGGGGTCGAAGGCGGGGTCGGCAGTGAAGCGGGGCGTCATCCCCCTTCGGTCGCCCGACCCGTCCTCCGCGTCAACCGGCGCCGGATCAGTTCAGCGCATAGACGACGCAGGCGCGGTCGGTCAGTTCTCGCAGCGGCGGCTGCAGGGCGAGGCGCGCGGACTCGATCTGCGCCTCGGACGGCGCGCCGCCCTGGGCCGGCGGCGGCGGCGCGGGTAGAGCCATGGGGCCGCGGGAGCGCGCGCCTGTGACGACGATATCGCTGGCGTCGACATCCGTGGCGTGCTCCTCGCCGGACGCATAGCTGGGCCAGCCCGCCAGCACGTCGGTCTCGCAGGCGCGGCCGGTCGGGTCGATCACCCTCACGCCGCCGAGCGAGGCGCCGGCGTTGGACGCCGCCTCCCGGGCGCGTCGCGCCGCGTCCTTAACCGCCTCGCCCTGCAGCCACGTCCTGGTGGCGTTCTCGGGCTCGAGATTGAAATAGACGGGGCTGGTCGAGGTCGGCTGGGAGGCGATCACCGTGGCGTAGACCCGCTCCAGCACCGCCATGTCGCGGACCGTGACGCTGACCGTCGCCTCGGCCTGGTAGCGTTCGATCTGGTCAGGGCGGGCGTTGTCGCGCAGCACGCCGTTCTCGTCCCGGTACTGGTCGTAGAGGGGTTGGGTCGAGACCGAGGTTTCGACCCGGACCTTTTCGACGCCATAGGCGGCCAAGGCCTGGCTGAGGGCCCGGACCTGGTCGGCGGCCTTGCGGGCGGCCTCGGCGGCGTTGCGGTCGATCGACCGGAAGGTGGCGTTGAGGGCGGCGCGGTTGGCCGGAACCTCGGCTCGGACATAGCCGACCGAGGCGATCACCGGATCGCGCATCCACCACGGCGCGGGCACATAGCGGTCGCCGATGGTGGCCGGCGGCGTCTGGGCGGAGGCGACGGCGGGGGCCAGTCCGGCCGGAAGGGCGACGGCGGCGGTCAGGAGGACGGCGGTGAAACGGCGCATGATCAGGATCCTTGTTCGGGCGGAACCCTGGAGCGGCCCCGGGAACACATCAAGCGGCGGTAAGGTTTCGTCAGGCGGCGGGCGGCGGCCTATGGTGATCATAGATATTATTGATCATGGATTTGGTTTCCAGTGATTGACTTTGTGTTCCTCGGGGCTCAATTCCCGACCCGCGGCGCCGCTCCTCCGGCGCTCCAGAGCTTTCGTTCCAGAAACCATCAGGAGAACCACCATGCTGGGCGTCGGTGAAAAACTGCCGGAATTCAAAATCACGGGCGTGAAGCCCGGTTTCAACAGCCACGAAGAGAACGGCGTCTCGGCCTTCGAGCCGATCACCCAGGACAGCTTCGAGGGCAAGTGGAAGGTCATCTTCTTCTATCCGAAGGACTTCACCTTCGTGTGCCCGACCGAGATCGCCGAGTTCGCCTCTCTGGCCCGCGATTTCGAGGACCGCGACACCGTCGTCCTGGGCGGCTCGACCGACAACGAGTTCGTCAAGCTGGCCTGGCGCCGTGACCACGCCGACCTGAGCAAGCTGCCGATCTGGCAGTTCGCCGACAACGGCGGTCGCTTCGCCCGCGCCCTGGGCGTGCTCGACGAGGCCGAGGGCGTCGCCCTGCGCGCCACCTTCGTGGTCGACCCGCACAACGTCGTGCAGCACGTCTACGTCACCAACCTGAACGTCGGCCGCGCGCCGGCCGACACGCTGCGCGTCGTCGACGCCCTGCAGACCGACGAACTGTGCGCCTGCAACCGCCCGGTGGGCGGGGAGACGCTGGCGGCGTAAGCCACCCGTCTTGCTGAACCCGAAGCAGGCGGCGGCTCCGGTCGCCGCCTGTTTTGCATCCAGACCAGATTTTCGAGGACCTCCCATGTCGATCGATACGATCCGCGACCTCATCCCCGCCTACGCCAAGGACATCTCCCTGAACCTCGGTTCGCTCGCTTCGGAGACGGTGCTGAACGACCAGCAGAAGTGGGGCGCCTTCCTCGCCTCGGCGCACGCCATCGGGGTGGCGCCGGTGGTCAAGGCGATCGAGGCCCAGGCGGCCACGGTCCTGACGCCCGAGGCGATGAACGCGGCCAAATCCGCCGCCGCCATAATGGGCATGAACAACATCTACTACCGGTCGCTGCACCTGATGAAGAACCAGGAATACACGACCATCCCCGCCCGCCTGCGGATGAACGTCATCGCCAATCCGGGCGTCGACAAGATGGATTTCGAGCTGTGGTCGACGGCGGTGTCGGCGATCAACGGCTGCGGCGCCTGCCTCGATGCCCATGAGGGCGAACTTCGCAAGCACGGCGTGCCGGCCACCCAGGTGCAGGCGGCGCTGCGCATCGGCGCTGTGGTCCACGCCGCCAGCCGGATCGTCGCTTCGGAAGCCGCTCTCGCCGGCTAGGCGGCCGCGGCGGCCCAGTCCGTGCCGCGCAGGGCGGCCGCGTAGGTCCGGCTGACCGGCGCCACCGCGCCGTCGGACAGAGTCAGCTCGCCGCGTCCGGCCTTCCAGCGCGCCGCCTCCACGCCCGTGCGCGCCACCCACCACGAGCGGTGCACGCGAAAGCCGTCGGACCTCTCGAGCGCGGCGAGCGCGTCCGCCAGCCGCATCAGCACCAGGGCCGAGCCGGCCTCGGTGCGGATGCGCAGATAGTGGTCCTCGGCCTCCACCGCGATCAGCCGCGCCCGCGCCAGCCGGGGCGGCAGCCGGCAGCGCAGCTCCGGCGGGGGCGCCCCCTCCGGCGCGGAAACCCGCGTGAGCGGCCGGTTCAAGGCCGAGCGGGTCAGCCAGGCCAGGCCGACGACGGCGACGTTGATCGTCAGCACGCTCGGCGTGGACCAGAACAATTTCTCCAGCGTGAACGAGCGCCCGAAGAACAGCACCGGGAAGACCGAGACCCACAGCGCGATAGGCGGCGTCATGGCGATCAGCTGGGCGAGGGCGAAGGCTCGCGGGCGGCGGGGAAACAGACGGGCCACCCACGGCTCGATGACCGCCGCGATCACGCCGCCGCCCAGCATGGCCAGCTGCCAGTAGGGATAGCGCTCCCGCGCCGGGACGCCCTCGCCGTCATAGGCTGCGATCGCCGCGAGGAAGAGGCCGAACAGGGACAGGCCGACCATTTCGGCGACGCCGGACCGGCCGATCCGGACGGACCGGAAACCTCTCATGACATCGTCGTCCGTCATGCCCCGCTCCGTTCGCGAATGGACCCCCGCCGTTCGCGAAAGTCAGGCTGACACGGCCACCGCCGCGGTTTCAAGCGGGCTCCGATTTTCGAGGAGCCCCCATGACCCGTGTGATGACCCGGATCGCGACGACGACCCTGTTCTGGCTGACCGCCCTGCTGTGCGTGACCGTGGCGCTGTTCAGCGCGCGCTTTCTGCTCCCCCAGCCGTTCATGACCCAGGGGATGGCGCCGCATATCGAGGCGCGTCCGCTCATCTTCCTGACCCATGTCGCCAGCGCACTGACCGCGCTGGCGCTCGGCCCCTTCCAGCTGATCACCCGGCGAGGACCCCGGCGCGTCTGGCACCGCTGGTCGGGACGGACCTATGTCGCGGCCTGCCTGACCGCCGCCGTGTCCGGATTCGGGCTGGCGGTGTCGAGCCTGTCCGGCCCGATCTCCGGACTGGGCTTCGGCCTTCTCGCCATCGCCTGGTTCATGACCACGGCGATGGGCTGGCGCAAGGCGGTCCAGGGTCAGTTCGGCCAGCACCGTCGGTGGATGATCCGCAGCCTGTCGCTGACTTTCGCGGCGGTGACCCTGAGGCTGATGTTGCCGATAGTTCCGCTGACCGGCCTCGACTTCACCGACGCCTATCGCGCCATCTCGTTCCTGTGCTGGGTTCCCAACCTGCTCCTCGCCGAGCTGTGGCTGAGGACGTGCGGGTGGGATGCCATTCCGGCCGCGCCGCGGAGGACCTGACCGATCAGGGCGCCGGCGGGGCCAGGGCGACCAGCTTCCTGGGGGCCTGGGCGCGGTAGCTCTCGTCGATCCACGAGCGGAACATCGCCATCGGATCGGCGACGCCTTCGGGCCAGGAGGCCGTGACCCAGCCGCTCTTGCCGAGGCCGTAGCCGGTCGGTTGCACGAAGGGCGTCTCGCGCGCCTCGGCGCCGGTGAAGGGCAGCTTGCAGGAGAGGCTGAACGGGTCGCCGGCGACGCTGAGATAGGCGAAAGTCCTGTCGCGCACCGCGAGGTCGGCGTGGCCTGGCCACGGGCTCTTCAGGTGCGCTTCGGGATAGGTCAGGCCGAAGGCGCGCAGGGCATCGGCGGCGTCGGGCGGCGCGATCATTCGGCGGCGCTGCCCAGATGGGCGGCCAGACGGCCGAACTGCTCGGCCATGACCCCGTCGACCGGGCCGGCCATGGCGGCGGTCCCGGGGCCGTTGACCGTGAAGGTCCATTTCAGCGTCAGGCCAACGCCATCGGCGGCGTCGGCCCAGGTCATGGTCAGAATGGCGTCGGCCCCCAGATCCTGCAGCGGGCCGAAGGGCGCGTCGAAGCGGACCATCCGCCGCTCCGGCCAGACCAGCACCGCCTCGGCGTGCTTGACCCCGCCGCCTGGCAGGGCCTCGCACCAGCAGCCGCCGGGCCGCAGGTCGACCGAAATGTTGGAGGCGCTGCCGGAATACGTATGGGCGTCGCTCCACCAGGCGCCGGGCGTGGCGAGGGCCTCGAGGACGGCCTCGGGCGTCGCCGCGACGCGCCGCTCGTAGGACAGGCTGAAACCGTGGTCAGAGCGGGCGACGATCTCCGCCGGGGCGGGGCCGGCGACGGCGCACAGCAGGATGGCGAGCAGCAGACGTTTCATGTGAGGTCCTCCCGCCGCCATCGGCCCCGGAAGCGCGCCCGCCGTCAAGCCGCCGTGAAGGTCAGGGGGGCGCCCCAGAACTGGGCGACCAGCTCCGACTGCGGGCCGGGCTGGCCGCTGGTCAGGAAGTCGCGGCGGCCGGAACCGCCCAGCGCATATTCGGGATGGCGGGCGAAATAGCGGTCCAGCGCGTCGGCCACGGCGGTGGGCTGGTGGATCAGCGGCGTTCCCTCGGGCAGGGCGGCGGCGAACAGGTCGGCGACGATCTCGTAGTGGGTGCAGCCGAGGATGGCCTTGTCGGGGTGGCGGCCGATGCGGCGACGCAGGGCGTCGACGTGGTCCTGGACGACGACCCGCAGCTCGCCCGCCGGGGCGCCCAGTTCGATCAGGCCCGCCAGACCGGGGCACGGCTCGGAGAAGACCGCCAGATCCTCGCGGCGCTTGTCTATCTCGATCTCGTAGACGCGGCTCATCGCCGTGGCGGCGGTGCAGAACACGCCGGTGATCTCCAGCGCCTCGATCTTGTCGCCAAGCCGCTCGGCCTCATAGGTCCACGGCAGGCCGGTCGCCGCCTCGATGGTCGGAACGATGATGCCGAGCACATTGATCGGCCGGCCGTGCCTCGCCCGCGCCTCGGGCACCCAGGTCTGCTGCAGGCGGCGCAGGGCGATGGCGCTGGCCGTGTTGCAGGCCAGCACGATGATGTTGGCGCCGGCCTCGAACAGCCGCTCGCATCCGGTCCGGGTCAGGTCGACGATCTCCTCGCCACCGCGCCCGCCGTACGGGGCGTTGGCCTGATCGGCCAGATAGACGAAGTCCCGGTCGGGGAACCGCCGCGTCAGTTCGCGGTGGACCGTCAGCCCGCCCACGCCGGAGTCGAATACGCCAATCGCCATGGGCGGGGTGTTAGCGGCGCGGCCCTTTGTCGTCCATGTCCAAGATTACGGGCCGTTCATGTGACAGTCAGCGGCGAGAGGGCCTAGGTTGCCGCCACGATCTGAAACCGACGGAGTCCTGTCCATGCATCGACGCCAACTTCTCATCGCCGGGGGCAGCCTGTTCGCCCTGTCGGCCTGCGCTTCCAACGGCATGGGCATGGGCGGCGCCTCGCCCGCCAGCCTGGCGGAAGACGCCCGGATCGGCCGAGCGGTTCTGCCGGCGCAGACGCCGCGCGCCGAGCTGCTGCAGCCGTGGACCGGCCCCTACGAGGGCGTTCCGCCGTGGGACCGGGTCACCGCCGCCAAGCTGCGCGAGGCGATGCTGGAAGGCATCGAGCTGCAGCGCGCCGAGATCGAGGCCATCGCCAACAATCCCGAGCCGCCGACCTTCGCCAACACCATGGTCCCATACCAGATGGCCGGCGAGCCGCTGGACCGGGCGAGCAGCATCTTCGGGGTGATGACCCAGAACATCGGCTCGGACGACTACAACGCCGTCGACACCGAGCTGTCGCCGCTGCTGTCCGCCGCCGGCGACGAGATCACCTTCAACGAGCGGCTGTTCGCCCGCATCAAGACCGTGGCGGACAACGCCGCCCAAGCGGGGCTGACGCCCGAGCAGACCCGGGTCGCGGTGCGCACCCGCGACGCCTTCGTGCGCAACGGCGCGGCCCTGGACGCCGCCGGCAAGGCCGAGCTGGGCCGGATCAACACCGCCCTGTCGAACGCCTTCACCAGCTTCAGCCAGAAGGTCGTCGCCGACGAGAACACCTTCACCCATATCCCGAACGAGGCCGGGGTGGCGGGCCTGCCGGCGTCGAACAAGGCCGCCGCCGCCGCCGCGGCGCGCAACCGCAACGTCTCGGGCTACGCCATCGTCAACACCCGCTCCAGCGTCGACCCCTTCCTGTCGTTCGCCGACGACCGCGGGCTGCGCGAGCGGGTCTGGCGCAAATTCGTCAACCGGGGCGACAACGGCGACGCCAACGACACCAACGCCATCATCGCCGAGATCGTGAAGCTGCGGGCCGAGCGCGCCCGCCTGCTGGGTTTCGGCAACCACGCCGAATGGCGGATGCAGGACACCATGGCCAGGACCCCGGCCGCGGCCATGGACCTGATGATGCGGGTGTGGGCGCCGGCCAGGGCCCGTGTCACCGAGGAGGTGGCCGACATGCGCGCTATCGCCGGTCACGACATCGAGCCGTGGGACTATCTCTACTACGCCGAGAAGGTCCGGAAGCAGAAGTACGACCTCGATCAGAACGAGTTGAAGCCCTACTTCGAGCTGAACAACGTCAAGCGCGGCGCCTTCTACATGGCCGAGCGGCTGTACGGCTATCAGTTCACGCCCCTGCCGAAGGGCGCGGTCCCGGTCTTCCATCCGGACGTCGAGGTGTTCGAGGTCACCGACAAGGCGACCGGCCGTCACGTCGGCCTGTTCTATTCCGACGACTTCGCCCGGCCCGGCAAGCGGTCGGGGGCGTGGATGACCACCTACCGGTCGTACTCGACCTACGACGGCGTCAAGAACGTGCTGGCGTCGAACAACAACAACTTCATCAAGGCCGAGGGCGACGAGCCGATCCTGATATCGCTGGACGACGCCGCGACACTGTTCCACGAGTTCGGCCACGCCCTGCACTACCTGTCGTACCGGATCACCTATCCGGCGCTGGGCGGCACGCCGCGCGACTACGTCGAATATCCCTCGCAGGTGCACGAGCACTGGGTGCTGAGCCGGCCGATCCTCGACGGCTACATGAAACACGTCGAGACCGGCCAGCCGATGCCGCAGTCGCTGGTCGACAAGATCGAGGCCGCCAACACCTTCAACCAGGGCTATGAGACCGTCAGCTATCTGTCGTCGGCCCTGGTCGACATGGACCTGCACACGCGGGCGACGCCGCCGACCGACATCGACGCCTTCGAGCGCGAGAGCCTGGCGCGGATCGGCATGCCGAAGGAGATCGTGATGCGGCACCGCCTGCCGCAGTTCAATCACCTGTTCACGTCGGACGCCTATTCGGCGGGGTATTACAGCTACCTCTGGTCCGAGGTCATGGACGCCGACACCTGGGCCTATTTCGAGGAGTCCGGGGACGTCTTCAATCCAGACATCGCAGCCCGCTACAAGGCCATCATCCTGTCCGAGGGCAATTCGTCGGATCGCGGCGAGGCCTACCGCCGCTTCCGCGGCCGCGACCCGGACGTGACGGCCCTGCTGAAGGTGCGGGGTTTCCCGACTTCCTAGTGGAAACGCGCTAGCGCGCGCCACGCGGCGGCTCGCGACTTCAACACGATGAGACAGAGAAAGGGCCCGGCGGAGAGATCCGTCGGGCCCTTCATGTCACGCCGGCGGCCGGCCCGCGCGAACGGCCAGAATGGCGGCGGACCGGGACCGGGCGTAGTCGTCGCGTCGGCTTCCCGGAAGCGCTTGCAGCGCATCGCGCCGGAAACGCCGCAGACAGCCGAGATCGACGAGGGTCGGCCCATTCGCTTCGCGACAGGCCTGGCGGCCGGCATCGCGGACGCGCCGGTCGAACGCGGTCGCGCCGGGCGGCGACGACAGGTCGAGGTCGCCGAACGGTATGCGCTGGGTTTCCTGCGCCACGGCAGGCGCGGCATAAAGCAGGGAGGCGGCCAGGAAGGGGAGGGTTCTGGTCATCGAAAGGTCTCCACGTCGCCATGAGCGACGACGTCGAGCCAGATGAATGGCCTATCCCGAGCTTTCCAGACCAGAACCCGGTATGATTAGTGTACTGCCGCCTTAGGCCCAGCAACGACGGGCAGGTATACTTTGTGTATCTGTCCTGAACGTCGGCCCGCTACGCGGTTTTCGGACCCGGATCAGGCCACGAGAGGCACGCGACTGAGCGCATAGTCGACTTGGGCGGCGCCGGGCAGCAGGCTGACGGCCTCGTCGCGGACCGCGGCCTGGCAGGCGGCGCGCCCGCCGATCATCGGCACGTTGCGGCACATCTTGCGGGCGGCGGCGCGGACCCGGGCGTCGAAGGCGTCGGCCCCGGCCGGGGTCGACAGGTCCAGATCGCCCCAGGCGATGCGGACCTCCGCGGCGGAGGCCGACCCGCCAAAGGCGATGACGGGGGCGACGATCATGACGGCGGCGAGAGAAGCGAGGGTTTTCATGGCGGTCTCCTGCGGAGATCTGCGTCGCTCCTTGGCGGCGACGGTGCAGGAGGTATGGCCAGGCTGTTGCAGCCTGATGTGGAATTCGCGGCGAAATGGCGACGCTGGATGAATTCGCGGAAAGCTGAACGCCGATCACGCCAAACGGGAGCCAATTCGGCGGCGGGCGGTTGCTCCGGGGAAAGGAGACATCGCCATGGAAGCTTTTCCCTGGGGGGTCGTCATCGTCGGCGGCCCCCTCCTTCTCTTCATCGCCCTCGTCTGGGCGAAGATGCGCAGCGGCAAGGCCAGCCGCCAGGCCGACCCGAACACGCCATCGGACGACCCTTCGAAGGGCATGTAGCGGCGGCAGCGCCCTCGCCCGCGCCTTGCCTTGTCTTCGCCCGGCTTTTCCGCCATAAGCCGCCGCTTCCGGCGCAAGTGAACCCTGCGTCTCCACCGGGACGACCCCTGTTTCGACAGGACGAGCCCGGCGAGAACCCTCTGCCGACGTGATCGTCGCCAGGGGCCGTTGTCGTATGGAGCCGTTTCACCCGTCGGCGTTGAGCGGCCCATTTTCTGGATTCAGGTCATCCTGACCTGAAGCGAAAGTGGGCATGAGGTTGTGAATGTTCGAGGCTCTGAACGAGCGGCTGACAGGCGTCTTCGACCGGATCACCGGTCGCGGCGCCCTGTCCGAGAAGGATGTGGCCGAGGCGATGCGCGAGGTCCGCGTGGCGCTGCTCGAGGCCGACGTCGCCCTGCCGGTCGTCAAGGACTTCATCGCCTTCGCCACCGAGCGCGCCACCGGCGAGGAGGTCATCCGCTCGGTCAAGCCGGCCGATCAGGTCATCAAGATCGTCTACGACGGCCTCGTCGAAATGCTGGGCGGCGAGGAGCCGGTCCCGGTCAATCTGAACGCCACGCCGCCCGCCGTCATCCTGATGGCCGGCCTGCAGGGCTCGGGCAAGACGACGACCTCGGCCAAGCTGGCGCTGCGGCTGACGAAGTTCGACCGCAAGAAGGTCATGATGGCCTCGCTGGACACCCGCCGTCCGGCCGCCATGGAGCAGTTGCAGACCCTCGGCAAACAGATCGAGGTCGCCACCCTGCCGATCGTGGCCGGCGAGAGCCCGGTGCAGATCACCCGGCGGGCGCTGCAGTCCGCGAAACTGCAGGGCTTCGACGTCCTGATCCTCGACACCGCCGGCCGTATCACCCTCGACGAGGCGCTGATGGCCGAGGTGGCGGAAGTCGCCGCCGTGTCGAAGCCGGTCGAAACCCTGCTGGTCGCCGACAGCCTGACCGGTCAGGACGCGGTGCGCACCGCCCGGGCCTTCCACGAGCGCCTGCCGCTGACCGGACTGGTGCTGACCCGCGCCGACGGCGACGGACGCGGCGGGGCCATGCTGTCGATGCGGGCCGTCACCGGCCTGCCGATCAAATATCTCGGCTCGGGCGAGAAGGTCGATGCGCTGGAGGTGTTCGACGCCCGCCGCGTCGCCGGCCGGATCCTCGGCCAGGGGGACATCGTCGCCCTCGTCGAGAAGGCGTCGCAGGAGCTCGACCAGTCCAAGGCCGAGGCCATGGCCCGCAAGCTGGCCAAGGGCCAGTTCGACCTCAACGATCTGGCGGCCCAGCTGCAGCAGATGAAGCGGATGGGCGGGCTTCAGGGCATCATGGGCATGCTTCCGGGCGTGGCGAAGATGAAGGCCCAGATGGCCAGCGCCAATGTCGACGACCGGATGATCGCCCGTCAGGAAGCCATCATCAGCTCGATGACCAAGGCCGAGCGCAAGAAGCCGGACGTCCTCAACGCCAGCCGGAAGAAGCGCATCGCCGCCGGCGCCGGGGTCGAGGTCCAGGAGATCAATCGCCTGCTCAAGCAGCACCGGCAGATGGCCGACATGGTCAAGTCGATGTCGAAGGGCGGCGGCAAGGGCCTGAAACAGATGGCCGCCATGATGGGCATGCCCGGCATGGGAGGCGGGGCCGGCGACATGGCCCGCCTCAAGGCGCTGGGCGGCGGCAAGATGCCCGAGCCCACGGCCGACGAAATGAAAGCCATCCAGGACCGGCTCGCCGGACTGGGCGGCGGACAACTACCGGGAGGTCTTCCGGGCCTGCCGGGCTTTCCTCCCAAGAAATGATTCCGCTTAAAGAAAGAGACTGAAAATGCTGAAGATTCGTCTGGCCCGTGGCGGCGCCAAGAAGCGCCCCTACTACTACATCGTCGTCGCCGACTCCCACTCGCCTCGCGACGGCAAATTCATCGAGCGCGTCGGCACCTACAACCCGATGCTGCCGCGTGACGGCGAGCAGAAGCGCGTCGTGCTGAAGGCCGACCGCATCGCCGAATGGCTCGGCAAGGGCGCCCAGCCGACTGACCGCGTGGCCCGCTTCCTGAGCCAGGACGAGGCTCTGGCCGACAAGGTCAAGTGGACGCAGTCGAACAACCCGAACAAGGCTCAGCCGGGCAAGAAGGCCCAGGAACGCGCCGCCGAGCGCGCCCAGCGCGAAGCCGACCGCGCCGAGGCCGAAGCCGCCGCCAAGGCCGAGGCCGCCGAAGCCGCCGCCCGCGCCAAGGAAGAGGCCAAGGCCGCCGCCGAGGCCGCCAGGAACGCCCCGGCTCCGGAGCCGGAAGCCGCCGCCGAGGAGGCTCCGGCCGCCGAAGCCGCTGCTGAAGAAGCTCCGGTTGCCGAAGCGACCGGGGAAGCCCCGGCCGAAGCCGCCGCCGAGGAAGCCCCTGCCGCCGAGGCGACCGAGGAAGAGAAGACCGAGGCCTGATCCGGTGATCCTTCTCCCCTCCGGGGGAGACGGTGGCCGGCGGAGCCGGTCGGATGAGGCGGATATCGGACGTGGAGCAGGACGGATGAGAACGAGTGGCGTCGGACAGCCCCCTCATCCGTCTCGCTCCGCGAGCCACCCGTCGGCGGATCGGCTCCGCCGATCGTTCCTCCACCCCCGAGGGGAGAAGGACGCATGACCGACCACAGCAAACTGATCCTCGTCGCCCAGGTCGCCGGCGGGTTCGGGGTCAAGGGCGAGGTGCGGGTGACGGCTTACACCGCCGAGCCCATGGCGCTGCTGTCGTACGGACCGCTGCTACGCGCCGACGGCTCGGTCGGCCTGACCCTGACCTCGGCGCGGCCGGACAAGAACGGCGTCGTCGGACGGGCGAAGGAGATCGCCACCAAGGAACAGGCCGACGCCCTGCGCGGCCTCAAGCTGCACATCCCGCGCGAGCGGCTGCCCGAGCCGGACGAGGACGAATTCTACCTGACCGATCTGGTCGGGCTGCAGGCCCGCGGCTCGTCCGGCGCGGTTCTCGGGTCCGTGAAGTCCGTGCAGAATTTCGGCGCCGACGACATGCTGGAGATTGCCCCGGCGACGGGTGGGCCGACCTGGTATCTGCCGTTCACCCGCGAGGCGGTCCCTGAGCTGCACATCGCGGACGGCTGGCTGCTGGCGGTGCGCCCGGTCGAGATCGGCGAGCGCGAACCGGACTGACCGGCTCCGCGTTCTGATGGCATGCCTTCCGCCGTCATCCGCCGCTTCAGCTATGACGAGCCGCACCGCCGCCTGCGCGTGGTCTTCACCAGCGGCGACGTCTACGACTACGAGACGGTGCCGCCGGACGTGGTGGAGGACTTCAGGGCGGCGCCCTCGAAGGGACGGTTCTTCGGGCCAAATATCCGCGACCGCTATCCCTACCGCCGCGTCGAGAAGGCGCTGCGAGCCGGCTGAAGCCGCGCGCTCGCGCTTTCGCGCGGCCGCGAACCATGCCTATGGTGGCGCTTCGGACCTTCGGGAGTGATCGGATGCGCCGGACCGTCGTCGCCATTCTGGCCGCAGCCGCCTTTGTCGCGGCCTGTCAGCCGCCGGCCGAAACCCCGGAAGCGGAGGCGGCGGGACCCGCCGCCCCGCCGCCCGAGATGCCCGCCGACGCCCCGCCGCAGGAGGAGGTTGATCCCGCCCTCGCCGTGTCTCCGGCGGGCCAGCCGGGGTCCTGCCTCGCCGAAGCCGGTCCGGCCGCCTCGGCGCGGCTGGTCGAGCGCTGCATCGCCGTCAGTCCCGCCACCCACCCGCCGTGCAACGCCGCCAATCCGTGCGAGATGATCCAGCGGGAAATCGACCGCGCCTGCGAGATGTATGCCCCCGGGGAGGCCCGGCCGGCCGAATGCGGCGCTTAACGGTTCCTAGAGCCTGATCGCCTAGTCTGGCGCGCCATGACGCCCGTCCAGACGCCCCCCGACCTGCGCGCCCTGACCACGCTGCGATTCCTCGCCGCGCTGTGGGTGGTGCTGTTCGCGGCCTGGCCGCATCTCGATGTCGACCTTGTTCCGGTGGCGGTGACGAAGGGCTATCTTGGCGTCGAGGTCTTCTTCGTCCTGTCCGGCTTCATTCTCAGCCACGTCTATCTCGAGGCGGCGGGGCGCGGAGCCGGGTTCAGCTATCGCGGTTTCCTGTGGGCCCGGATCGCGCGGGTGTTTCCGCTGCATCTGGTCACCCTGGCGGGGATGATCGCCCTCGGCGTCGGGGCCACGGTCGCGGGCCTGACGGTCAGCGAGAGCCTGCTCGACTGGCGCTCCCTGCCGGCCCACCTGAGCCTGACCCATGCCTGGGGTCTGGCCTCCAGCGCCGCCTTCAACCATCCGTCGTGGTCGATCTCGGCCGAGTGGTTCGCCTATCTCGGCTTCCCGGTCTTCGCCTTCGCCGCGTGGAAGATGCGCGAGCGGCCGGCGCTGGCCACGGCGATCGCCGCCGCCGCGGCGCTGGCGCTCTACGCCGGGTTCGAGCGCGCCGCCGGCTTCTCCCTGACAGAGGCGACGTTCCGCTGGGGCGCGCTCAGGATCGTGCCGTGCTTCGCGCTGGGCTGCGCCCTCTACCTGATCCACCGCCGCGCGCCCGTGCGCCACGGCGGGCTGATCGCCCTCGTCTGCGGCGCCGGCGTGATCGCCTGCGCCTCGCTGGCGCTGTGGGACCCGCTGGCGGTGCTGTTCGCCGGCGGGCTGATCCTCGGGCTCGGCGGCCTCGACAACGATCGCGCCGGCGTCTTCGCCTCGAAGGCCGGGGTCTATCTCGGCGAGATCTCCTACTCGATCTACATGGTCTGCGCGCCCGTTCTGCTGCTCGGCGTCAATGTCGCGGCGCGGCTGACCGGGGCGGACGACAAGCGGCTTCACGTGATTGTGTGGCTGGGCGTCATCGCCCTGATCCCGATCGCCGCCGCGGTCACCTACCACCTCGTCGAACGCCCGGCCCGCAAGGCTCTGAGGGGTCTGGCGGCGCGCAACAGTTCAGCTTCCGGCGCGGGGATCGCGCAGGCGAATTCGCCTGAAAGGGTTCTTCAACCCTCGAAAACTATCGTCTAAGGCTGATTCCACAGGCAGGTCGGGAAACACGCCAGCATGATGAAACGGCTCACAGCCGCCGCGGTTGCGGCGACCTTCGGATGTTTCGTACTGGGCGCCGCCGCCCCCGTCGCGAAGGCCGATGAGCCGTACTGGCAGTGCGTCACCTTCGCGCGGATGTTCTCCGGCATCGAGATTTTCGGCGACGCCCACACCTGGTGGGGCCAGGCCCAGAACCGCTTCCAGACCGGCCATCGCCCGCAGACCGGCGCGGTGCTGACCTTCCAGCCCAGCGGCCGCATGAGCCGCGGCCACGTCGCCGTGGTTTCGGAAATCCTCACCGACCGGGTGATCCGCGTCACCCACGCCAACTGGGGCGGCAGCCGCGGCAAGGTCGAGGAGAACGTCACCGTCGTCGACGTTTCGGATGGCGGCGACTGGAGCGCGGTCAAGGTCTGGTACAACCCCATCAACGACCTCGGGACCACCGTCTATCCGACCTACGGCTTCATCTACAAAGCCCCGGCGCAACCGTCCGGCGGCCTGCTGATGGCCTCGGCCCCGACGACCGCCGGACAGCCCTGACAACCTGAACCTTTTCTCCGGTGCCGCGCTCATGCTTGACGGCGCAGCTTGTCACGCGCTCCATGACCGCGACCGGGAGATCTCCATGCGCGCCTATGCCCCCCTGACGCTCACCGCCGCCCTCGCCGCCATGGCGCTCGCGGCCTGCTCGCCGCCCGCCGAGGCGCCGAAGGAGCCCGATCCCGCGCCGCAGCCCGCCCCGCCCGTGCTGGCCGGCGTCGATCTGACCCAGCCCTTGCGCGCCCTCGGCACCGAGCCGTTCTGGGCGGTCGAGCTGACCGGGTCGGAGATGGTCTATTCCGGCGCCGACCGGCCCGAGCAGCGCGCTCCTCAGGGCCGGCCGACGATGCAGGGCACCATGGCCATCTGGGAGGCCACCACCTCGGCCGGCAATCCGCTGTCCGTGACCCTGACGGCCACGGACTGCAGCGACGGCATGAGCAACCGGACCTATCCGCTCACCGCCATGGTCCGGATCGGCGACGAAACGCTGATGGGCTGCGCCGCAACCGTCAGCGCCATCATGTCGACAGGCGAGAGCGGCCGGGTGGTCGACGGAGCCCAGCCCGAGACGCCTCAGCCGACCGGCTGATCCCTCAGGGTCCTGAGCGCCCCCAGCCGGGCGAAGGCGATGGTCAGCGCCTTGCGGCGGGCGGGCGCAAGGGGGATCGAGATCGCATCGCGCACCACCGCCCCGCCGAAGCCGTCGGCGACGATCAGGCCCGGCTCGTCCGGCAGGATGTCCGAGGGAAACTCCGGCGCCACGGCGAAATAGAACAGATCGCAATACGGCCGGTACTCGCCCCATTTCCGGTCGACCCGGAAGTCCTCGAGGCCCGACTTGACCTCGCAGATGGCAATCTCGCCGCGCGGGCCCAGCGCCATGACGTCGGCCCGGCGCCCGTTGGGCAGGCCGACCTCGAGCAGGGGCGCATAGCCCATGTCAGCCATCAGCCGCGCGGCGCCGCGGGTGACCGAAAGAGTCGTCGCGGGGCGGCTGAAAATCAGGTCGATGTGCAGGGCGGCGGCGGGCACGCCCCTCTATGTTCCGTTTGTGTTCCGTTTACAAGCCGGCCTTGCCGGCCGTGATCATGGTCAAGCTGTCCACAGGCGCGAGCCGACGCCCTGCTGCATAGCTTGGCGCTTCGCCTCCGGCGGGTTTATTAACCAACGATCAAGGTTCGGCGAAGGCGCGAGACATGCTGGTGGACAACGATCCCGGCGCACGGCGCAATCACGGCGACGCCGCGGGCCTGTGGGTGATCAACGTCCTCGTTGGCGCCCTAGTCGCTGTTCTCAGCCTCTATACTTTCCGGGCGGAAGGGACCCGCCACGATGCGAGAACGGCCATGGCGGCTATCGAGGTCCTGCCCGGCCATCTCGCCGCCTCACCGGCGATGGCGGCGGCGCCGGAAGACTGACCCCGCCTAGAGGATGAAGCGGCTGAGATCGGCGTCCCGCGCCAGATCGGCGACCTTTTCGCGCACCTGATCGCCGTCGAAAGCGATGGTCTGGCCCGCCAGATCCGACGCCTTGAAGCTGGTTTCCTCCAGCACCCGTTCCAGCACCGTCTGAAGCCGGCGCGCGCCGATGTTCTCGACCGTCGAATTAGCGGCCACCGCCGCGTCGGCGAGAGCTCCGATGGCGTCGTCGGTGAAGGTGAGGGTGACGTCCTCGGTGGCCAGCAGGGCCTGGTTCTGACGGATCAGGTTGGCCTCGGGCTCGGTCAGGATTCGCACGAAGTCGTCGCGCGTCAGGGCCTTGAGCTCGACCCGGATCGGCAGCCGCCCCTGCAGCTCGGGCAGCAGGTCCGACGGCTTGGCGACGTGGAAGGCGCCCGAGGCGATGAACAGCACGTGGTCGGACTTCACCGGCCCGTATTTGGTCGACACCGTGGTGCCCTCGATCAGCGGCAGCAGGTCGCGCTGCACCCCCTCGCGGCTTACGTCGGCGCCGGCGCGATCCTGCCGCGCCGCCACCTTGTCGATCTCGTCGAGAAAGACGATGCCCTCGTTCTCGGCCAGCAGCACGGCCTCACGGGTCAGGCTGTCCTGATCGAGCAGCTTGTCGCTCTCTTCGGTGATCAGCGGCCCGACGGCGTCGCGCACCGGCAGCTTGACGGTCCTGGTGCGGCCGCCGCCCAGCTTGCCCAGCATCTCCGACAGATTGATCATGCCGATGCCGCCGCCGCCCGGCAGGTCGAGCCCCTGCATGGGCGAGGCGGTGTCGGCCAGCGACAGTTCGACCTCCTTGTCGTCCAGTTCGCCGACCCGCAGCTTCTTGCGGAAGCTCTCGCGGGTGGCGGGCTGCGAGCCGGGCCCGACGAGGGCGTCGAGGATGCGCTCCTCGGCCGCGGCTTCCGCCTTCGCCTTGACGCCGGTCCGGCGCTTCTCGCGCACCATGACCAGCGCCGCCTCGACGAGGTCGCGCATGATCTGGTCGACGTCGCGCCCGACATAGCCGACCTCGGTGAATTTGGTCGCCTCCACCTTCAGGAAGGGCGAGCCCGCCAGCCGGGCAAGGCGGCGGGCGATCTCGGTCTTGCCGACGCCGGTGGGGCCGATCATCAGGATGTTCTTCGGCGTCACCTCGTCGCGCAGGTCCTCGGGCACGCGCTTGCGCCGCCAGCGGTTTCTCAGGGCCACGGCCACGGCGCGCTTGGCGTCGTCCTGGCCAACGATGAAGCGGTCGAGTTCGGAGACGATTTCGCGGGGAGAGAGGTCGGTCATGGCCTTGAGATAGGGCGTTTCAGTTCGCGGCGGGAGGGGCCGGCCGCGAAGGCGGAGCCGGCGAGGTCGGGATCAGCTGGTCCAGGGACGATGCACCGACCCGTCGCCTGCTTCCGCAACAGGCGCATATCGCACCCGCGGCGCTTCTGACGGGGTCAGCCCAGCGTCTCCACGACCAGATTGCCGTTGGTGTAGACGCAGATGTCGGCGGCGATGGCCATGGCGCGACGGGCGATGGTCTCGGCGTCCATGTCGGAATGGTCGAGCAGGGCGCGGGCGGCGGCCAGCGCGAAATTGCCGCCCGAGCCGACCGCGGCCACCCCATGCTCCGGCTCCAGCACGTCGCCGACGCCGGTGACGGTGAAGATCGAGGTCCGGTCGGCGACCAGCAGCATGGCCTCGAGCCGGCGCAGGTAGCGATCGGTTCGCCAGTCCTTGGCGAGGTCGACGCAGGCACGGGCCAGCTGGTCGGGATACTGCTCCAGCTTGGCCTCGAGCCGCTCGATCAGGGTGAAGGCGTCGGCGGTGGCCCCGGCGAAGCCCGCCAGCACCTTGCCGCCTGCGAGGGTGCGTACCTTGCGCGCCGCGCCCTTGACGATGGTCGGGCCCATGGAGACCTGGCCGTCGCCGGCGATCACCGTGCGTCCGTCCTTGCGAACCGCGAGGATGGTGGTGCCGTGCCAACCGGGAATGGAGGTGTCGTTCGCGTGGGTCATCGGCCCCAGATGGCGACCGAAATGCGGCGCGGCAAGCCGTTTCCGGTGAGATTCCAACAGCTACGCCAAGTCACATTCTCACCAATGTAACCTGTTACATCGACAATCTCTGACCCCGATTTCGCCATGCAAGGGAAGCGCCGTGCTTCATCGCGTCATCTACGCCAGTGAAGCCGTCGGCGCGACGGGCGCCTCGACCGCCTCGATCGTGCAGATTCTCGGCGTCTCGGAAGGCAACAACCGCCGCGACCACCTGACCAGCTGCGTCATGTTCCACGAGGGCCATATTCTCCAGGCCATCGAGGGCGCGCGGGTGGACGTGGACCGCCTGCTGCGCCGCCTGCTCCAGGATCCGCGTCACTCGGGCCTGCGCATTCTCGTCGACACGCCGATCGCCGCCCGCCGCCTGACCGAGCCGATGGTGCTGTGCGGCGACCCCGCCGCCCTGCTGAGCCGGGTCGGCCTCCCCTGCCTGTCCCGCATCACCGCCGATGAGGCGGAAGCCATACTGGATATTCGCAAGGCCGCGTGACCTCGGGGCACGAACGCCCTAATCGGGGCGGGTGAGCTTTTCCGACGACGAGATCGAACGCTACGCCCGCCATCTGGTGCTGGCCGAGATCGGCGGGCCCGGCCAGCAGCGGCTGAAGGCCGCGCGGGTCGGCATCGTCGGCCTCGGCGGGGTCGGCGCCCCGGCGGCCCTGTATCTGGCGGCCGCGGGCGTCGGCGCGCTGCGTCTCATCGACGACGATCGGGTCGGCCTGTCCAACCTGCAGCGCCAGATCGCCTTCTCCGAAGCGGATGTCGGCGAGCCCAAGGTAGAGGCGGGCGCGGCCCGGCTGGCCGCCCTCAATCCGCATGTCGAGATCGAGCCGGCGCCCGAGCGGCTGACCACCGACAACGCCGCCTGGCTGCTGGAAGACTGCGACGTCGTTATCGACGGCACGGACGATTTCGGAGCCCGGTTCGCCACCAACGCCGCCTGTGTCGCCGCCGGCTTGCCGCTGGTCTCGGGGGCTCTGGGGCGCTGGAGCGGTCAGGTGGGCGTGTTCGCGGGCCGTCCCTGCTATCGCTGCCTCGTCGCCGAGGCCCCGCCGGACGCCGAGACCTGCGCCCGCGTCGGCGTGGTAGGGGCGCTGGCTGGGGTGGTCGGCTCGATGTGCGCGCTGGAGACGGTCAAGCTCATCACCGGCGCCGGTCGGCCCCTCACCGGCCGGCTGCTGCTCTACGACGGCCTCGCCGGAACGGCGCGCACCGTCGGGGTCGCCGCCGACCCCGCCTGCCCGGTGTGCGGCTAGGCGAAGGCCTGGCGGAACAGGGCGACGTAGCGGGTCATCAGCTCCTGCTCCCTGGCGTCCTCCCAGTCCGCATGCCCGGCGTCGCCGACCTCGATCAGCTCGACCGGCTTGCCGGCGCCGCGCAGGGCGTCGCGCATCCGGCGCGACTGGATCATCGGCAGAACAGGATCGTCGACGCCATGCACCAGCAGCACCGGGCAGGCGATCTCGGAGGCGCGGCGGCGCGGGGAAGCCGCCTCCAGGGCAGGCCCCATCGCCGACCGGTCGCCGATGCGCTTCGTCCAGAACTCGTAGATCGGCTGGCCCGGGGTATCGTCCGTGCGATCCTCCCACTCCAGCACGTCGGGCAGGTCGTAGACGCCGCAGATGCCGATCGCGGCCTTGTACAGGTCCGGCCGTTTCGCCGCCCCCATGAGGGCCGCATAGGCGCCGTAGCTGGCGCCCATGATCGCGACCTTCGACGCGTCCAGCCCCTTCGCGGCGATAGCGTGGGCGACGGCGTCCTCGACATCGTCCTGCATGCGGTCACCCCAGCGGGTCCAGCCCTGCTGCGCGAAGCTCTGGCCGTAGCCGCCCGAGCCGCGGAAATTCGGCCGCAGCACCCACCAGCCCTGCGCCGCCAACACCTGCACCTGCCGGTCCCAGCTCGGCGTGTCGCGCACCTCGGGCCCGCCGTGTGGCAGCACCACCAGCGGCCCCGGAGCTCCGCCCGGAGGCGCGGTCAGATAGGCCTCGATGGTCGCGCCGTCGCGGGTCGTCACCTTGAGCACCTCGCTGGAGCCCAGCCGCGCCGGATCGAGTTCCCGCGCCTGACCCACATTGACGATCGCCCGCGCCGCCTTGTCGTAGAAGAACCAGGCGCCCGGCTCCTCCGGTCCGTTCACATAGGCGATGAACCGGTTCCGCGCCTGGTCGACGTCGGTGAAGTGCACGTTGCACGTCCCGTCGAAAAAGCGGTCGAGGGCCCGGTGGTGGACCGCCAGCGCGGGATCGACGAACTCATACTCCAGCCGGTCGCCGTAGTAGGCGGCGCCCAGATAATTGCCCGCGGAATCCGGCAGGCCGTAGACCACGTCCCGGCCCGGACGGGCGTTCAGCGGCGGACCGAGCGCCGTCGTCGTCAGGTCCATTTCGCGGACGCTCTGGACGTCCTCGTCGTCGAGACGGGCGATGACCAGCACCTTGCCGGGGGTCTCGCCGGCGCCGACCCAGAGAAAATCCGGGGCCTCGCGCACCCGGGTGCGGCGCGCCATCTTCCACTCGGTCTCGCCCGGCGCCCGGACCATGATGGTCTCGACCGTGCCGCGGCTGTTCATGTCGTGACGCAGGACCGGAACGCCGTCGACGGTGCGCCAGTGGTAGGTGCCCGACCCACCGCGTTCGATCCGGGTCGCCCGCCCCGTGTTCACATTGACCCGGTGCAGGGCCATGACCCCGTCGGCGTCCCAGGCCGCCATCAGGACATGGTCGGGATCGGTGGGCAGCATGTCGACGATGCGGCCCATGTCGAAAGTGTTGCGCATGCGGGTGCGCTCATCGCTGAATAGCACGACCACGTCGCCCGTTCTCGCGTTCACCGAGACGACGCGGCGCATGAAGTACTCAATGGCCTCCGTCTTCCGGTTGGACCCCGCAATCGATCGGGGCCCCACTTCGTCCTTCAGGACCACGCTCACCAGCAGGCGGTCGTCGTTGGCCCAGGCGATCGAACTGACCGTCACCGGGCCCAGATCGATCCGGCTTCGCTGGCCCTCGGGGTCAGCGGCGTTGAGGAAGTCGACGGCGCTTCGCGGGTCTTCGTCCGTGCCGAGATTCTGCGCCACGGCGATCCGGCTTCCGGACGGCGACAGCGCCGCGCCGCTGCTCAGGGTCGGCTTGAAGAACTCGCTCAGCGGATAGGCCGCGGTCTGGGCCCGGGCGAGGCCCGGCGGCAAGAGGGTGATCCCCGCCAACGCCGCCGCTCCACCGAGCAGACCGCGCCGCGACACCGCGGCCCGCGCCGCGTCCGAAAATCCCGCCATGACCCTACGCCCCCGACTACAACCCCGCCGCCACTCAACCCGTCGTTGAACAGGCGGTCAAGCTCGATCAGAGCATCGCCGGGATGACCCGATCCGGCGGCCGGTGGCCGTTCTGGAAGGTGAGGATGTTGGCGATGACGCGGTCGCCCATGTCCTGGCGGGCCTCGAGCGTCGCCGAGCCGAGGTGCGGCAGCAGCACGACGTTGGCGTGGCCGGGCAGGCCGGGATGGACCGCCGGCTCGTGCTCGTAGACGTCCAGTCCGACCCCGGCGATGGCGCGGCGGTCCACGGCCTCGGCCAGCGCCGCCTCGTCGATCAGCTCGCCGCGGGCGGTGTTGACCAGCAGAACGTGCGGCTGAAGCTTCGCCAGCCGTTCGGCCGACAGCAGATGATGCGTCTCGCGGGTCGCGGGGCAGTTCAGCGAGATGATGTCCATCCGGGCCAGCATCTGGTCCAGATCGTCCCAGTATGTCGCGCCCAGCTCCTCGGCGATCATCTCCGGGACCGGCTTGCGGTTGTGATAGTGGACCTGCATCCCGAAGGCCTTCGCCCGCCGGGCCAGCGCCTGGCCGATGCGGCCCATGCCGACGATGCCGAGCCGCTTGCCCCACAGCTTGCGTCCGGTCATCCAGGTCGGGGTCCAGCCCTCGAAGCGGCCCTCGGCCATGACCTGCGCGCCCTCGACGATGCGCCGGCTGACGGCGAGGATCAGGGCCATGGTCAGGTCGGCCGTATCCTCGGTCAGCACGCCGGGGGTGTTGGTGACGATCAGCCCGCGCCCGACCGCCGCCTCGACGTCGATGTGATTCACCCCGGCGCCGAAATTGGCGATCAGCTTCAGTTGCTCGCCCGCCGCCGCGATCAGCGGCCCATCTATGCAGTCGGTGATGGTCGGGACCAGCACGTCGGCGCGCTTCGCCGCCGCCTCCAGCGCGTTCCGGTCCATCGGCGTGTCGGTCAGGTTCAGTTCGGCGTCGAACAGCTCGCGCATGCGCGTCTCGACCGCGTCCGGCAGCCGTCTGGTTAACACGACCTTAAGCCTGGGCGCGGACATTCGAAGCCTTCGATTTCACGGACCTTCGCGTGTCTAGCAAAGCTCGTCCCCGCTTCCAAAGGCTGGTCGTCACGGCCGCCGCCGTCTGCGCGGCGGTTCTGGCCGGGGCGGCCCAGACCATGCCCGACGGCCGTCCCACCCCCAGCGGGCAACCTGTGCCGCGCTGGCTGTCGCTGAAGTCGTCCGAAGTGCACGCCCGCTTCGGCCCCGGCCTCGACCACCGCATCCTGTGGGAATACCGCGTCTCCGGCCTGCCGGTGCAGGTCATCGCCGAGACCACCGAGTGGCGGAAGATCTGCGATCCCGAAGGCGCCGTAGCCTGGGTCCACCGAAGCGTGGTGTCGAGTCGTCGCAGCGTCTTCAACGCCTCGCACGAGGAGATCCCGATCCATTCGGGCCGGTCGGAATCCTCGCCGGTCCGCGCCCGGCTGTCGCCGCGATCGGTGGTGGCCATGGACGAGTGCGAGGACGGCTGGTGCCGCATTCGCGCCGGACGGCTGCGCGGCTGGGTGCGCCAGTCCGCCGTGTTCGGGGCCCAGGACCGGCCGCTGTGCAACGCCGCCCGCCCGGCGGGAACCGGCCGGCGCTGACGGGAGTGGTTGAGCCCGCTCCCCTGCTCGTGTAACCCGGCGGCCACACCGGCCATGAGCGGCGTCCGCGCCGCCGGCCCCCTGAGATGCGAGCGCCCGTGACCCAACCCGACCGTCCCTCCTCGTTCGACTATGAGGCGCTGCTGGCTTCCGGCCGGGGCGAGCTGTTCGGCGAGGGCAACGCCAAACTGCCCGCCCCGCCGATGCTGATGTTCGACCGCATCACCCGGATCAACGCGGACGGCGGCGCGCACGGCAAGGGCTATGTCGAGGCCGAGCTGGATATCCATCCCGACCTCTGGTTCTTCCAGTGCCACTTCATCGGCGATCCGGTGATGCCGGGCTGCCTCGGCCTCGACGCCATGTGGCAGCTGGTCGGCTTCTACCTGGGCTGGATCGGCGGCCCGGGCCGCGGCCGCGCTCTGGGCGTCGGCGAAGTCAAATTCACCGGCCAGGTGACGCCGGACATCAAGAAGGTGGTCTACAAGATCGACCTCAAGCGGGTCATCAACCGCCGTCTGGTCATGGGCATCGCCGACGGGGTTCTCGAAGCGGACGGCGTCCCCATCTATACGGCCACCGACATGCGGGTCGGCCTGTTCGGCGCGACAGAACCCGTCGGCGGCTAAACCCGTTTAGAGACCGCGGACAACGCGGCGTCTGAGTTCAAGAAGGAAACCACACCATGCGGCGTGTCGTCGTCACCGGACTGGGTATCGTCTCATCCATCGGCACGGGCCAGGATGAGGTCGCCGCCTCCCTGCGCGAGGCCAGGTCGGGCGTGCAGCACGCCGCCGACCATGCCGCCCACGGTTTCCGCTCGCAGGTCTGGGCTCCGCCCGCCCTGGGCCATACGGCCGAGGACTGGGCCCCGCACGTCGACCGCCGCGCCGCCCGCTTCCTCGCCAACGGCACGGCCTGGGGTCACATCGCCTTCGAGGAGGCGCTGAAGGACTCGGGGCTGACCCCGGACGAGATCAAGTCCGACCGCATCGGCGTGATCGTCGGCGAGGGCGGTCCCTCGACCCAGGTCATCCTGCAGGCCGCCGAAACCACCATCGAGAAGGGCTCGCCCAAGCGCATCGGCCCGTTCGCCGTGCCCAAGGCCATGGCGTCCGGCCCGTCGGCGGTGCTGGCCACCTGGTTCGAGCTCAAGGGGATCAACTATTCGATCAGTTCGGCCTGCGCGACCAGCGCCCACTGCATCGGCGCGGCCGCCGAACAGATCGCCTGGGGCAAGCAGGATGTGATTTTCGCCGGCGGCTGCGAGGACATCGACTGGTCTATGTCGAACATGTTCGACGCCATGGGCGCCATGTCCTCGAACTTCAACGACACTCCGTCGAAGGCCAGCCGCGCCTACGACAAGGACCGCGACGGCTTCGTCATCGCCGGCGGCGCGGGCATCGTGGTGCTCGAGGAATACGAGCGGGCGAAAGCGCGCGGCGCGACCATCTACGCCGAGGTCACCGGCTACGGCGCCAACTCGGACGGCTACGACATGGTCGCCCCCTCCGGCGAGGGCGCCGAGCGCTGCATGCGCATCGCGCTGGAGATGGCCGGCAATCCGCGCATCGACTACCTCAACCCGCACGGCACTTCGACACCGGTCGGCGACTCCAAGGAGATGGGCGCCGTCCGCAACGTCTTCGGCGACGACCTGCCGATGATCTCCTCGACCAAGTCCCTGACCGGTCACTCGCTCGGCGCCGCCGGGGTGCAGGAGGCCATCTACTGTCTGCTGATGATGAAGCACGGTTTCGCCGCCGAGAGCGCCCACATCGAAAACCTCGACCCCGAGTTCGAGGGCATGCCGATCCTGCGCGAGCGCCACGACGGGGAACTGACCCACGTCATGTCCAACTCGTTCGGCTTCGGCGGGACGAACGGAACGCTGATCCTGTCAAAGGTCTGAGGTCAGTCGAGGTCGGGCTGCCTCAGGCCCGTCCACGGCTCCGACGCGGCCGCGTTGATGCAGGCGGCGAGCGCGTCCCGATCGCGATCCCATTCCCTGACGCCGTGCAGTCGCGCAGAGTCAGGCCATAGCCAGGTGTCCTGGGCCGCCGGATCGGCGGGCACGACGCCGCGCCCGTAGCAGACGATGCGCATCGCGCCGGGCCGACGTCGGTCGCGAGCCGCGGGCGTCTGGTCATCGAAAGCCACCACGACGGTCGGAGGCGCATCGGCCGGCATCGGAGCGCGGGTCAGATAGTACCGGACGCAGTAGTCCAGCGCGCGGTCGGGTCGGTCGTCCTCGCAGGCGACGAACAGTCCGGCCTCGAGCGCCGGCTCTGCGAACTCGAAACGGCTGCGCGCCCTGTCGCCGAGCGACGCGAGCGTTGAACGACCATGCCGGGCCTGGACCTGACGCACTTCATCGAGGGTCACCACCACAACGGCCACCCTGAGGCGTGTATCAGGTCTTTGCGACACGGCGGGATTCGCGAGTCCGCAGAGCAGCAGGGCGAGCAGAAGACTCAGGCCGCGCATCCGAAGGACTCCCAACAGCGTTGTTGCAGACTGCCCCGCTTCCCGCCAAAGCGACAGCCCACCGAACCTGACGCCGGAGCCCGGCCTGACCCCCGACCCCTACATCCTGTTCCTGTTCGGCCTCGGCGCCGTGGTCCTGCTGGTCTCATGGGCCCCGATCGGGCTGAAGCGGCTGCCGCTGACGCTGGCCATCATCTGCGTGGCGCTGGGCGTGCTGGTGTTCAGCACCGGCCTGCTGGCCTTCGATCCCGATCCGCGCACCTGGGATACGGTGACCGAGCGGCTGACCGAGCTGGTGGTCATCATCGCCCTGATGGGGGCGGGGCTGAAGCTGGACCGGCCGATCGGCTGGCGGCGCTGGTCCTCGACGTGGCGGCTGCTGGCCATCGCCATGCCCCTGACCATTGCGGCCGTGGCCTGGCTGGGCGTCGCCGGCCTGGGATTCAGCCTCGCCATGGCCCTGCTGTTCGGCGCGGCCATGGCCCCGACCGACCCGGTGCTCGCCGCGGACGTTCAGGTCGGGCCGCCGGGGTCGGGCGAGGAGGACGAGGTCCGCTTCGGCCTGACCTCGGAGGCCGGCCTGAACGACGCCCTCGCCTTCCCGTTCGTACACCTGGCTATACTGGCGGCGGCCGGAAGTCTGGCCTCCGCCGGGGCGATGACGGACTGGGTCGCCGTCAAGGTGGTCTGGAAACTGCTGGCCGGCGCCGGGGTGGGCTTCGTCGTCGGACGGGGCTTCGCCCTCCTGCTGTTTCACAACGCCCGGGCGGGCGGGATGCGGTTCGGGGACGGACTGGTGGCCCTGGCCGCGACGCTGATCGCCTACACCGCGACGGAGCTGGCCCATGGCTACGGCTTCCTCGCCGTCTTCATCTGCGCCCTGACCATCCGCGCCGGCGAGCGGGACCATGACTTCCATCAGGAGATGCACGACTTCTCCGATCAGATCGAACGGCTGCTGATGATGCTGCTGCTGGTGCTGTTCGGCGGGGCGCTGGCCAACGGACTGCTGTCGGCCCTGACCTGGACCGACGCCCTGATCGGCCTCGCGGTGGTGTTCGTGGTCCGGCCGGCGGCGGGCCTGATCGCCCTGCTCGGCGCCCGCCAGCCGATGCGCGAGCGGCTGCTGCTCGCCTTCCTGGGCATCCGCGGCGTCGGCTCGGTCTACTATGTGGCCTACGGTCTCAACCACGGCGACTTTGGCGACAGCGAGCGGCTGTGGGCCGTGGTCGGCTTCATCATCCTCGTCTCGATCCTCGTCCACGGCGTCACCGCCGCGCCCCTGCTCGAGCGGCTGGCCCGACGGCGCCAGAGCTTCCCCGCCGCCCCGGCCCCTGCTAACCCTCCCGGCTCGAAACACGGAGACTGACCATGGCGAGCGCCGAAGGCTGGAACATGCCCACCGGGACCCTGATGAAGGGCAAGAAGGGCCTGATCATGGGGGTCGCGAACAGCAACTCCATCGCCTGGGGCATCGCCTCCCAACTGGCGGCGCAGGGCGCGGAGCTGGCCTTCACCTACCTCGGCGAGGGGCTGGAGCGCCGGGTGCGTCCGCTGGCCGAGAGCGTCGGGGCCAGGCTGCTGATCCAGGCCGACGTCACCGACGACGCCTCGATGGACGCCGCCTTCGCCGAGCTGGAGCGCGAGTTCGCCACGATCGACTTCGTCGTCCACTCCGTCGCCTTCGCCAACAAGGACGAGCTCAAGGGCAGCTTCGTCGACAACACCAGCCGCGACAGCTTCCTGCTGGCCATGAACATCTCGGCCTTCAGCTTCGTCGACGTGGCCAGGCGGGCCTCGAAGCTGATGCCCGACGGCGGCTCGCTGGTGACCATGACCTATCTCGGCTCCGAGCGGGCCATCCCCAACTACAACACCATGGGCGTCGCCAAGGCGGCGCTGGAGGCGGCGACCCGCTACATCGCCCGCGACCTCGGCCCGAAGGGCATCCGCTGCAACGCCATCTCGGCCGGGGCCATGCGCACCCTGTCGCTGGCCGGCATCTCGGGCGGCCGCGGCATGATCGCCCAGGGCCGCGCCATGTCGGCGATGAAGGAGGACACCACGATGGAGGGCGTCGCCGGCTGCGCCCTGTGGCTGTGCTCCGACCTCGGCCTGTCGACCACCGGCGAGATCATCCACGTCGACGCCGGCTTCCACATGATGGGCCTGCCGGACGGGGAGGAGGGCTAGACCCTACCGCCCCAGCGCCGCCCGCTGCATCGCGAACAGCTCCGCGCAACCGCCCTCGGCCAGCTGGAACAGGCGGTCGAACTCGGCGCGGGTGAAGCCGCGCTTTTCGCCGGTGGCCTGGATCTCGACGATGGTCCCCGAACCGGTCAGGACGAAGTTGGAGTCGGCCTCGGCCGTGGAATCCTCCTCGTAGTCGAGGTCCAGCACCGGCTGGTCGGCGCAGACGCCGCAGCTGACGGCCGCCACCTGGTCGAGGATCGGATCCGCCTTCAACACCCCCTCGGCGCGCAGGTAGTCGAAGGCCGAAGCCATGGCCACCCAGGCGCCGGTGATCGCCGCCGTGCGGGTGCCGGCGTCGGCCTGGACCACGTCGCAGTCCAGCACCACCTGGCGCTCGCCCAGCGCTTTCAGGTCGACCACGGCCCGCAGCGAGCGGCCGATCAATCGTTGAATCTCCTGCGTCCGGCCGGTCTGTTTGCCCGAGGCGGCCTCGCGCCGGCCCCGGGTATGGGTCGCGCGGGGCAGCATGCCGTATTCCGCCGTCACCCAGCCCTGGCCCTTGCCGCGCATCCAGCCGGGCACATTCTCCTCTACCGAGGCGGTGACCAGCACCTTCGTATGGCCGAACGTCACCAGGCACGACCCCTCGGCGTAGCGGTTGACGCCGGTCTCCAGCGTCACGGCGCGGAGCTGTTCGGGAGCGCGGTCGGAGGGGCGGGCGGTCGTCATGGCGGAAATCCTTGGAAGCGGTCGCGGCGCTGCTTATCCTGAAACCGTGAGCCTGTATTCCCCCCTGTCAGGATCGTCCGACCTCCGCCTGCGCCCGGCGACGGTGGAAGACGCCGACCTGCTGGCGAGCTGGGACCGCGAGCCCCACGTCATCGCCTGCTCGACCGACGATCCCGACGCCGACATCGCCTTCGGCGGCATCGAATGGCGCGAGGAGTTGGCAGACCAGTCGGAGGTCGGCTTCTACCGCATCGCCGAGGTGAAGGGCCGGCCCATCGGCGTGATGCAGATCTGCGACCCTCATCTGGAGCCGACCCACTACTGGGGCGACATCGAGCCGAACCTGCGCGCGATCGACATCTGGATCGGCCCGGCGGATGCGCTGAACCGCGGCTACGGCACACAGATGATGACCCTCGCCCTCGACGACTGCTTCTCGGACCCGGCGGTCACCGCCATCGTCATCGACCCGCTGGCTTCGAACACTGACGCCCACCGCTTTTACCGGCGGCTCGGCTTCGAGCCGGTCGGGCGGCGCTTGTTCGATGCGGACGACTGCCTCGTCCACCGGCTGGAGCGGGAACGCTGGGAAACGCGCCCATGACCACCTTCACCGGCGCCCCGTTCGGCGGACCCACCGTCGGCCTGCCCGCCCTTGACGAGCGGGCCCGCGACATCTTCCGCCGCATCGTCGAGACCTATCTGCAGACCGGGGAGCCGGTCGGATCCCGAACCCTGTCGCTGACCGGCGTGGCCCTGTCGCCGGCCTCGATTCGCAACACCATGCAGGACCTGACGCTGGCCGGCCTGCTGGGCTCGCCGCACACCTCGGCCGGACGCATCCCGACCCACGCCGGCCTGCGCCTGTTCGTCGACGGCCTGCTCGAGATCGGCGACGTCGGGGCCGAGGAGCGGCGCGAAATCGACGCCCGGCTGGCCGGCAGCGGCCGCAGTTTCGACGAGGCGCTGAACGAGGCCTCGTCCCTGCTCTCGGGCCTCGCCGGCGGGGCCAGCATCGTGGCCAGCCCGGTGCGCGAGGCCGGGGTCAAGCACGTCGAGTTCGTGGCGCTGGGCCACGACCAGGCGCTGGCCGTCCTGGTCGCCGACGACGGCACGGTCGAGAACCGGCTGATGCCGCTCAAGGCGGGGGTGACGCCCTCTACGTTGACGGAGGCGTCGAACTTCCTCAACGCCCGGCTCAAGGGCCGCCCGCTGCACGAGGCGCGCACCGAGATGCGCACCGAACTGGATGCCGCCCGCCGCGAGCTGGACGCCGCCGCCGCCCGGCTGGTCGAGGACGGGCTGGCCGCCTGGTCGGGGGGGGCCGAGCGCGAGCGGGCCCTGATCGTGCGCGGCCGAGCCAACCTGCTGCACGACCGCGAGACGGTCGAGGATCTGGAGCGGGTGCGCGTCCTGTTCGACGATCTGGAGCAGAAGGAGCAGCTGATCGGCCTGCTCGACGGCGTCTCCACGGCCCAGGGCGTGCGCATCTTTATCGGCGCGGAAACGCGTCTGTTTTCGCTTTCGGGTTCCGCCGTGATCGCGGCGCCCTATATGACGGGCCGGCAGCGGGTTCTGGGCGCCATCGGCGTCATCGGCCCCGCGAGACTGAACTACGCCCGCGTCATCCCGTTGGTGGACTACACCGCGCGGGTGCTGGGCCGGATTCTGGACGGACAAGAGACTTGAGCGACATTCACGACGACACCCCGACCTCCGAGGAACTGGCGGCCGACATCGGCGAGACGGAAGGCTTCGAGGGCGAGCCGGACGACGGCCTCGGGCCGATCGACGCCCTGATCGCCGAACGCGACCAGTGGAAGGACCGCGCCCTGCGCGCGGTGGCCGAGGCCGAGAACACGAAGAAGCGCGCCGAGGCCCAGAACAACGACGCCCGCGCCTACGCCATCCAGAAATTCGCCCGCGACCTGCTGGGCGTGGCCGACAACCTCGAGCGGGCGCTCCAGGCGGCGCCGAAGAACGCCGACGCCGGCGAGGCCGGTCTGGTCACCGGTCTGGAGCTGACCCAGAAGTCGCTGCTGCAGGCCTTCGAAGCCAACAATCTCAGACGCGTCGCTCCCGAGGCGGGCGAGCCCTTCGACCCGCACCTGCATCAGGCCATGATGGAGCAGCCGTCCGACACGGTTCAGGGCGGTCAGGTGATCCAGACGCTGCAGGCCGGCTACGCCCTGTTCGGCCGCACCGTGCGCCCGGCCATGGTGGTGGTCGCCGCCAAGGGGTCCGGCGCCGCGGCCGGCAACGCCGCCTACTCGAAGGCGATGGAGGCCGATGGCGGCAATTTCGACGGCAAGGCCTAGGCTTTCAGCCGCCGCTCGAACAGCGCCAGCAGTTTCGACCAGCCGTCGGCCGCGTCGGCGGCGCGGTAGCTGTCGCGGTAGTCGGCGTGGAAGCCGTGCGGCGCGGCCGGATAGACCTCGATCAGGCTCTCGGTCTGGCCCGCCCGCTGCAGGGCGCTGCGCATGGCCTCGACGCTCGGCAGCGGAATGCCACGATCCGCCTCGCCGTAGAGCCCCAGGACCGGCGCCTTGAGGTCGTCGGCGATATCGACCGGCCATGGCGCACCGGCGGCGATCTGCTCCGGCGTGGCGTTGGCGGGCGGGGCCAGACGGCCGTACCAGGCGACGCCCGCGTCGATGGCCGCGAAACGGGCGGCGGCCTGCCACACCACCTTGCCGCCCCAGCACCAGCCGGTGATCCCGACCTTGTCGGCATTGGCCCAGAGCTGTTGACTGGCCCAGTCGAGGCTGGCGGCGATATCGCCCATGACCTGCTCGTAGCCGGCGGCGGCGACGATCTCCTGCACCCGCGCCATCTCGGCCCCGGCCGGGTCGGCGACCCGTACGAAGAAAGCCGGCGCGATGGCGGCGTATCCCGCCTTGGCCAGCCGTCGGCAGACGTCGCGGATGTACTCGTGGACGCCGAAGATCTCGGACACGACGATGACCACCGGAAAGGGACCGTCGCCGGTCGGGCGGGCCACGTAGATCGGCAGGTCGAAGCCGTCCGGGGCCGGGGTGGTCGTGGTCTCGATGGTCAGGTTTTCATCGTCGGTCGTGATCGGCGCCGCCTGCGCCGCCAGCGCCGCGGGCGCATAGCCGGCGAAGAGCAGGCCTCCCAGACCGCCCGTGGCGAGGGCGCGGCGGCTGAAGCGGAAATCGTCGGCCTCTGGGCCTTCGGGACGGACGAGGTCTGGCATTCGGGAGCCTCCATCACAGGAAAGCGGGACAGTGGCGCTTGTCAGGCCGGGGGTCGAGTCACGGGGGAGTGATGAAAGCCTTGTCATCCCGGGCGCCGCGGGCGATCCGGGGCGCTCCGCCCGTCTGCATCAATCCTCCCGGAAGATGCGCCGGCAGCTGTCCGGGAGAAGGGTCGGACGGCGCATTGGTCGCCACCTGTCTCCCGGACAATCTCGAGGGCGATTTCCGGGGGGTCTCACAGAGCGGTCGTCGTCCCGGATCACTGCTTCGCGGCGTCCGGGATGACAAGGCGGCTGGAGATGGCGACTGGCGCCGTCACCGCGTCAGATAATAATCCGCGATGCGGCAGACGTTGATGTTCTCGCGCAGCAGCGTCTGGCCGCCGGCCAGTTCGGCCCGCAGGTCGTAGAGGCAGCCGCCCGCGCCGTCGTCGATGGTCACCGGCACGCTGGCGCCCGTCGCCACCGGGGTTCCGCCCAGCAGGTCCGGGCCGAAGGTTCCGGTGCGGACATCGGCGGCCTGCAGCTTCTGCAGCGCCACGCCGGTCTGGTTGTGGATACGGACGCGGCGGTTCTGGCCGTCGCCGGACTGGCCTTCCGGCGTCGGCGCGGCGCCGGCCAGGCCCGCCACGCCCAGCGAGGCGGCGATCACGGCGGCGGTGAACAGTCTCCGGGCGAACATGACCTCTCCTCCCGACCGCCGCGGCGGGCGGTTCGTTAACCCCATTATATGCCGTTGCGCGCTTCGTGACACACCTGACGGAGACTGACGCTGAATCGCGATCAGGCCTTGCGGGGCGGGGGGTGTTTCCCATATCGGCGACAACCCGCCGGAAAACCCCGCACGACGTGGGGCTTTGCGCCGGAACCGTACAATCGACCAAGACCCTGATACCGGGGGCGGTCACGCGCGGCGCTTCGCTTGAAAGGCCGCCGCACCGCCCGCTGAAATGGAGTGAAAGACCAACACATGGCCAAGATCATCGGCATCGACCTGGGCACCACCAACTCGTGCGTGGCCGTCATGGACGGCAAGAACCCCAAGGTCATCGAGAATGCGGAAGGTAACCGCACGACCCCGTCGGTCGTCGCCATCCAGGACAACGGCGAGGTGTTGGTCGGCCAGCCCGCCAAGCGTCAGGCCGTGACCAACCCGACCAACACCTTCTTTGCCATCAAGCGCCTGATCGGCCGAAACTTCTCCGATCCTGTGGTGGCCAAGGACAAGGGCATGGTGCCCTATGAGATCGTCAAGGGCCCGACCGGCGACGCCTGGGTGAAAGCCCACGGCAAGGATTATTCGCCCCAGCAGGTCTCGGCCTACACCCTCGGCAAGATGAAGGAGGCCGCGGAGGCCTACCTGGGCGAGACCGTGACCCAGGCCGTCATCACCGTCCCGGCCTATTTCAACGACGCCCAGCGTCAGGCCACCAAGGACGCCGGCAAGATCGCCGGCCTCGAGGTGCTGCGCATCATCAACGAGCCGACCGCGGCCGCCCTGGCCTACGGCCTCGACAAGAACGACGGCCAGAAGATCGCCGTCTACGACCTCGGCGGCGGCACCTTCGACGTCTCGATCCTCGAGATCGGCGACGGCGTGTTCGAGGTGAAGTCGACCAACGGCGACACCTTCCTCGGCGGCGAGGACTTCGACCTGCGCCTGGTCGATTACCTGGCCGACGAGTTCAAGAAGGAGCAGGGCGTCGACCTGCGTCAGGACAAGCTGGCCCTGCAGCGCCTCAAGGAAGAGGCCGAGAAGGCCAAGAAGGAGCTGTCCTCGACCACCCAGTACGAGGTCAATCTGCCGTTCATCACCATGAACGCCTCGGGCCCGCTGCACCTCAACATCAAGCTGTCGCGCGCCAAGCTGGAGGCCCTCGTCGAGGACCTCGTCCAGCGCACTATCGAACCGTGCCAGAAGGCCCTCAAGGACGCCGGCCTCAAGGCCTCGGACATCGACGAGGTGGTGCTGGTCGGCGGCATGACCCGCATGCCCAAGGTGCAGGAGGCCGTGAAGGCCTTCTTCGGCAAGGAGCCGCACAAGGGCGTCAACCCGGACGAGGTCGTGGCGCTGGGCGCTGCGGTTCAGGCCGGCGTGCTGCAGGGCGACGTCAAGGACGTGCTGCTGCTCGACGTGACTCCGCTGACGCTCGGCATCGAGACCCTCGGCGGCGTGTTCACCCCGCTGATCGAGCGCAACACCACCATCCCGACCAAGAAGAGCCAGACCTTCTCGACCGCCGACGACAACCAGTCGGCCGTGACCATCCGGGTCTTCCAGGGCGAGCGCCCGATGGCGGCCGACAACAAGATTCTCGGCCAGTTCGACCTGATGGGCATTCCGCCGGCCCCGCGCGGCATGCCCCAGATCGAGGTCGCCTTCGACATCGACGCCAACGGCATCGTGCACGTCACAGCCAAGGACAAGGCGACCAACAAGGAGCAGTCGATCCGCATCCAGGCCAATGGCGGCCTGTCGGACGAGGACATCGAGAAGATGGTCAAGGAAGCCGAGGCCAACGCCGCGGCGGACAAGGCCCGCAAGGACCTGGTCGAGGCCCAGAATTCGGCCGACAGCCTGATCCACTCGACCGAAAAGGCCCTCGCGGACCACGGCGACAAGGTCGGCGAGACCGAAAAGACCGCCATCCAGACCGCGCTCGACGACCTCAAGGCGGCCAAGGACGGCACGGACGCCGACGCCATCCGCGAGAAGACCAACACCCTCGCCCAGGCGTCGATGAAGCTGGGCGAGGCCATGTATGCCGCCTCGCAGGATCAGGGTGAGGGCGCCGCCGCCGGGGCTCCCGCTGACGACGGCGTGGTCGACGCGGAGTTCGAGGAAGTCTCCCCCGACGCCGACGCTGGCGCCGACGCCGGCGACGAGAAGAAGAGCGCGTAAGCCACAGGCTCGGCGTAATCGCTACGGCCCCGCTTGTCTCCCGACGGGCGGGGCCGTTTCATGAAACTTGCATCAGTCGGCCGGGCGCCCATGTCAGCCCGGTCAGCCTTTCCGGTCAGCGGCCCATAGAGGCGGCGGCGGGAACGGCAGGGTAAGAGGACGAACGCCAGATGGCGACGCGTGACTATTACGAAATCCTCGGCGTCGAGCGGACCATCGACGCCGCCGGCCTGAAATCCGCCTACCGCAAGCTGGCCATGCAGCACCACCCCGACCGCAACGGCGGTTGCGAGGACTCCATGGCCCGCTTCAAGGAAATCTCCGAGGCCTACAGCGTCCTTTCGGACGACCAGAAGCGCGCCGCCTACGACCGCTTCGGCCACGCCGGCGTCAACGGCGGCGGCAATCCCTTCGGCCAGGGCGGCGCCGGCTTCGCCGACGTCAACGACATCTTCTCCCAGGTCTTCGGCGACGCCTTCGGGGACGTCTTCGGCGGCCGTCAGGGTGGAGGCGCCCGCCAGCACGGCCCGCGCCGCGGCTCCGACCTGCGCTACGACCTCGAGATCACCCTCGAGCAGGCCTACAAGGGCGCCGAGGTCGAGATCGGCGTGCCCACCACCGCCACCTGCGACACCTGCGAGGGCTCGGGCGCCAAGCCAGGCACCAAGCCGACCACCTGCACCACCTGCCAGGGCGCGGGCCGCGTGCGCTCCGCCAACGGCTTCTTCCAGGTCGAGCGGACCTGCCCGCGCTGCGGCGGCCACGGCCAGATGATCGCCGAGCCCTGCACCACCTGCCACGGCCACGGCCAGGTGCGGAAGAACCGCAAACTCCAGCTCAAGGTCCCCGCCGGCGTCGACGACGGCTCGCGCATCCGCCTGTCGGGCGAGGGCGACGCCGGTCAGCGCGGCGGCCCGCGCGGCGATCTCTACGTCTTCATCTCGGTCACGCCGCACGAACTGTTCGAGCGCGACAACCTCGACCTGCTGGTCACCGTGCCCGTGCCCATGACCACGGCGGCGTTGGGCGGCGAGATCGACGCCCCCTGCCTGGTGTCCGAGGCCTGCGACGGCCGCTGCAAGGCCCCGGTAACGGTCCCGGCCGGCTCCCAGACCGGCAAGACGGTCCGCATCAAGGGCAAGGGCATGCCGCACCTGAACGGCCGCCAGCGCGGCGATCTGGTGGTCGAGCTGTTCGTCGAGACCCCGACCGACCTGACCCCTCGCCAGAAGGAGCTGCTGGAGGAGCTGGCCGCCTCGCTGGGCGACACCCAGACGCCGCGCAACTCGTCCTTCGCCGGCAAGGCCAAGCGCTTCTGGGCCGACATTCTCGGCGACGCGAAGGAAACGGCGCAGTAGCCCCTCTCGCCCGCCCGAGGATGACGGCGCGCACGAAACCCTTCACTGTGCCGCCGACATGTTCAGGGGTCTGATTTGAGCGCCATCTTCCACGTCGGCATCTCCGGAGCCCGCGGCCGCATGGGCCGGGCCGTCTCGTCGGTGCTGGACGCCCGCGAAGACGTCGTCGTCGCCGCCCGCTTCGACCGCGGCGAAAGCCCGGATCTCTCGCTGTGCGACGTGATCATCGACTTCTCCACGCCGGACCACTCAGTCGAAATGGCCCGCGCCTGCGCCGCCCGCGGCGGCCCCGCCCTCGTCATCGGCTCGACCGGCCTGACGCCGGAGCAGGACGCCGAGATCCTCAGGGCCGCGGAGACCGTGGCCATCGTCCGCAGCGGCAATTTTTCTCTGGGCGTCAACATCCTGATCGGCCTGGTCGAACACGCCGCCCAGCGGCTGGACGCGCGCGACTGGGACATCGAGGTGCTGGAGGCTCACCACCGCCGCAAGGCCGACGCCCCCTCCGGCACCGCCCTGATGCTGGGCGAGGCCGCCGCCAACGGCCGGGGCGAGGATCTCGCCGACGTGCGCAGCGCGCCGTACGACGGGATCACCGGCGCGCGCGAAAGCGGCCGCATCGGCTTCGCCTCGCTGCGCGCCGGCGGGATCATCGGCGAGCACACGGTCCTGTTCGCCTCGGACGACGAGACCCTGACCCTGAGTCACTCGGCCGTCGACCGCTCCCTGTTCGCAAAGGGCGCCGTCGCCGCCGCCGCCTGGGTCCGCGGCCGAAAGCCGGGGCTCTACGACATGCAGGACGTGCTGGGGTTCAGACAGGCGTGACGCCTGGCGGAATTCACGCCCGCAAGAGACCAGGCCGCCCCCGGGTCCGACTTTCAGTCGACCCGAGGACTGGCTCAGGGTCGGGAAAATCCCGAAGGGCCGACGACCGCGGCCCACTAAAGACCGACTGAAGACCTTCGGTCTTCAGTGCGCATGGCGGCGGTGGCCGAGACCGCCGGTGAACAGCGACTTGATCAGGAAGAACACGGCGATGACGATGGCGTAGCCCAGGAACAGGGCGAACACCCCCATCCAGAAGGTCAGGCTCAGCAGGTCCGGCAGGACGAAGGCGCCGCCGTCCAGCATCGGACGGATGACGCCGATGGCGATATGCACCAGCGCCGCGCCGAGCGATGTCGCCCACAGCCGGTTCCAGGCCGGCATCAGCAGGGCCGCGATGACCGCGATGAGCAGGCCCATGACCTGGTTGACGCCGTCGAACCCGCCCTGGGCCAGGCCGAACACCGCGCCCGGAACGGCGCCGATCCAATCGAACAGGGACTCCATACGCCGACCTCCGTCTGCTGCGGCCAGCTTGGCCGTGGACAGGGTTAACGCCGGTCCGCGGAAATGGCTCCGCTCAGCGGCCGGTCGAGCCGAATCCGCCGGCGCCGCGGGTCGTCTCGTCCAAGGTTTCGACCTCGACCGGAACCGCCTGTTCGTGCCGGGCGATGACCATCTGGGCGATGCGTTCGCCGCGCTTGATGACGAACGGCTCCTGCCCGTGGTTGATCAGGATCACCCCGACCTCGCCGCGATAGTCGCTGTCGATCGTGCCCGGCGAGTTCAGGCAGGTCAGGCCGTGCTTCAGCGCCAGGCCCGAACGCGGCCGCACCTGGGCCTCGAAGCCGGGCTCCAGAGCGATCTTCAGCCCGGTCGGAACCAGCGCCCGCGCCCCCGGCGCCAAGGTGACCGGCGCGTCCTCGGCCACCGCCGCCCGCAGGTCCATCCCGGCCGAGCCCGAGGTCTCATAGGCCGGCAGGGGCAGGCCTTCGGCGTGCGGCAGGCGTTCCACGCGCAGGGTGGTCATGTCGTCAGGATCCTCAAGACTCAAAATGTTCGGCGATCCGGGCCACCAATTTGCGCGCCACCTCGCCCTTCGACTGGCGAGGCCAGCTCTCTGCGGCCCCGTTCTTCGTGAACAGGGTCACGGCGTTGCTGTCCGCCCCGAACACGTCGTCCGAGACGTCGTTGCCGACGATCCAGTCGCAGCCCTTGCGTGACAGCTTGGCCCGGGCGTTGCCCTCGAGGTCGGCCGTTTCGGCGGCGAAGCCGATGACCAGCCTGGGCCGGGTCTTTCCGGGCGCCGACACGCCCGCGAGGATGTCCGGGTTCTCGATCAGGGCCAGCGACGGAGGGCCGCCGGGAGCCTTCTTGATCTTGCCCGAGGCGACGCCGTCGACGCGCCAGTCGGCCACGGCCGCGCTCATCACGGCGATGTCGGCTGGCATGGATGACTGGACCGCCGCCTGCATTTCCCGCGCGGTCTCGACCCAGACCCGCTCAACACCGATCGGTGCGGCCAGCGCGACGGGGCCGGAGACCAGCGTCACCTCCGCGCCCAGTTGCGCCAGCGCCTCGGCGATGGCGTAGCCCTGCTTGCCGCTGGAGCGGTTGGTCAGGCCGCGCACCGGATCGATCGGCTCGAAGGTCGGACCCGCCGTCACCACCGCCCTGCGTCCAGCCAGCGGCCGCCCGTCGGGCCCCGCCAGCAGGCCCTCGATAGCCTGGAGAATGGCCGCCGGCTCCGCCATCCGGCCGGGCCCGAACTCGCCGCAGGCCATCTCGCCCTCGTCCGGGCCGACCACGGCCGCGCCGTGGAAGCCGTCGAAGCCCTTCAGCCGCTCGACATTGGCCTGCACCGCCGGGTGCAGCCACATCCGCACATTCATCGCCGGAGCCAGCAGCACCCGCTTGTCGGTGGCCAGCAGCGTCGTTGAGGCGAGATCGTCGGCGAGGCCATTGGCCGCCTTCGCGATCAGCCCGGCCGTCGCCGGCGCCACGACCACCAGGTCGGCCCAGCGCGACAGCTCGATATGGCCCATGGCCGTCTCGTCCTCGGGCATGAACAGGGCCTGGCGCACCGGCTGGCCGGTCAGGGCGGCCAGCGACATCGGCGTGACGAACTCCGCCCCGGCGTCAGTCAGCAACGCCCGCACCTCGGCGCCGGCCTTCGTCAGCAGCCGCACCAGCTCCAGCGCCTTGTAGGCGGCGATGCCGCCGCCGACGATCAGCAGTATCTTCCGTCCGGAAAGCGCGGCTGGGGTCATGGCGATCATCTAGCGATCCCGCTCCCCGGCGTCGAGGGACGCGGCCCCAAACAAGAACATTGCAAGAACAAAATAACATCGTTATGGACTCCGCGCGGGTTCGAACCATGGAGGGTGTGATGATCGGCAGGGACATTAGGACGGGCTGGACGGCCACGGCGGCGCTGGCGCTGCTCGCGCTGGCCGGCTGCGGCAACGGCGGCTCGGCGGTCGAGACGCGGGATCGGGCGGCCGAGGGCGCGGAGGCCGTTCTGACCTCGGCGGCGGGGTCGTCCGCCCAGGCGGCGGAGGCCGCGCCCGAAACGGCGAAGCCAGCGCTCACCGCCAACCGGCGCGAGACGGTGGACGCCAAGGTGGCGCGGCTGTTCGAGCGCAACGGGGCCGACTTCGGCGCCGCCTCGGCCGAGGATTATCTGGCCAAGGTGCGGAGCTTCACGAGCCGGCCGCCGTCCGGCACGGAGCGGGCCGAGCGACCCAATGGCGATGTGCTGCTCTATCACGCCTCGACCAACACCTTCGCCGTGGTATCGGGCGACGGCGTGGCCAAGACCATGTTCAAGCCGCGCGACGGCGCCGCCTACTGGGCCGAACAGAGGGCGGCCGCGCCGACCTTCGGAACGCGGCGCGCGCGGGCATCGGGGGCGGACGGCGGATGAGGCTCAGGCCTCGTCCGTCTCCTTGCGATCGGCCATGTCGCGGACCAGCTCCAGCGCCAGCTTCTGCTGCCGGGTCGAAAGCTGCGGTGCCAGGCGGCTGATCTCGATGGTGTAGCGGGTCGCTGGAAAGTCGTGGTCGAAGGCCGCGCCGCCCTCGGCCATGCCGGCCGTCTGGGCGCCGCTCAGTCCCTCGAAGAAATATCCGATGTCGACCTTGAAGAACCGCGCGATGTCCCAGAGCTTGGAGGCGGAAATCCGGTTCGCGCCCTTCTCGTATTTCTGGATCTGCTGGAAGGTCAGTCCCAGCGCCCGACCGAGATCGCTCTGGTTATAGCCGAGCGCCAGTCGCTTTTCGCAGACGCGCCGGCCGACATGCCGATCCACCGGATGAGGTCCATCCTCGCCCTTACCTCTGGCCATTGTTCGTTATGCCCTCTGATGGGTGACGCCCGGCTTGAATGCGCCTGCTTGGGCCCGCTGTCACGGAAAAACGCCGCGTTCCACCCTCCGCCGCAGCCGGGGGTTGCGTAACCGCTTAAGCCCCTCTCCGCCGACGAGAATTCGCTTGGAAGGCGTGGAAATCAGCGCCGGGAACGGACGATGAGTCGGCGTTGCGCGAGGGCCGGAGCGACCGCCGGGAAGAGGGCCAGAAGCAGGCCGAGGCCGAACAGCAGGTCGCCGAACCGGCCGTACACGGTCACCGCCGCCGGGGCGGGCAGGCGGGCGTCGATGACGCCGCTCTCGCCCGGCTCCAGCCGCTGGTCGCCGACCACCCGTCCCCACGGATCGATCATCGCCGAAACCCCGGTCGGTGTCGAACGGACCACCGGCAGGCCGGTCTCGATGGCGCGGTAGCTGGCCAGGTTGAGATGCTGCAACGGCCCCGAAGTGCGCCCGAACCAGGCGTCGTTGGAGATGTTGACGATCCAGCGCGGCCGGTCCGCCCCGCCCGGGGTGAAGCCGGGGTAGAGGCTCTCGTAGCAGATCAGCGGCTGTACCCGCGGCAGGCCGGGGATGGAGATCGGTGCGGGCCGCGGGCCGGGGCTGAAATCCAGCGGCATATGGGTCAGGCTGCGCACCCCGAGCGACCCGAGCAGGTCGCCGGCCGGCAGGTATTCGCCGAACGGCACCAGCCGGTATTTGTCGTAGGCGGCGGTGATCCTCAGCCCGTCGCCGCCTTCGTCCGTCAGGGCCAGCAGGCTGTTGAAATAGCGCGCCCCGTCGGGTGCGGCGGGATCGGCGACGCCGCGGCCGAGGCCGAGGATCAGACTCTGGCCCGGCCGCACCGCCCGGGCGATGGCGGCGGCGTCGGGTGACCCGGGGGCGAACACCTGATTGGCCGAGGCGGGCAGCGCCCCTTCCGGCCAGATGATCACGTCCGGGACCACCGCGCCGGGGCGGCCGGTCAGGTTCACATAGCGGTCGACGATGCCGCGATAGGCTTCAGGCGTCCATTTCGACTCCTGCGCCACATCGGCCTGGACGATGCGCACCACGGTGTCGGTCAGGCTCAGCTGCGACCCGGCCAGCCGCAGGGTTCCGCCGATGACCAGCGCCGCCAGCGCGAGAGCGCCCAGGGCGGCGGCTCCGATCCGGGCCCGGCGCGATCCCGGCCCGGCCAGCGGTCCGAAGGCCGAAACTGCCGCCACCGTCACCAGTCCAAGGCCGTAGACGCCGACCACTGACGCGAATTGCGACCCGGCCGATCCGGCCTTCCAGCTGGCCCCCGCAGGATTCCACGGGAAGCCCGTCAGCACATGGCCCCGCAGCCATTCGAGCAGGCAGAACAGCGCGGCGAACACGAGCACCCGGCCCACGCCGCCCGGATTGAAGCGGCGGTACAGCGCCGTCGCCGTCCCCCAGAACAGGCCCAGGCCGATTGGCAGCAGCGAGGCCGCGAACGGCGCCATCCACGCCTGCGCCGGATTGACGAGGAAGGCCTCGGCCACCCACCAGCAGCTGATGAAGAAATAGGCGAAGCCGGCCAGCCAGCCCATCCAGAAGGCGCCGCGCCCCGTCATTGACCGCTCGGCCAGCAGCATCAGCAGGGGATAGCCCAGCAGACCGGGCAGCAGGCCGAACGGCGGGTGCGCCAGGGCCGCGCCCGCGCCGGCGAGCAGCGCCAGGGCTATGCGGCCGAAACGCAGGATCAGGCGGTCGCGGCGGGAGGCGGGGTCAAGCTTGAGCATCGGCCCTGTATGGGTCGGCGACGCCCAGGCTGGCAAGGATGGTGCGCTCCTCGGCCTCCATCTCCTCGGCCTCCGTCTCGTCCCCGTGGTCGCGGCCCAGCAGGTGCAGCACGCCATGCACGGTCAGGTGCGACAGATGATCGGCCAGCGTCTTGCCCTGCGCCTCCGCCTCGGCAGCGCAGACGCCATAGGCCAGCACCAGATCGCCGAGGTGCGGCGCCGCGCTCCCGGCCGCCGGAAACGACAGCACATTGGTCGGCCGGTCCCGGCCCCGGAAGCGCGCGTTGAGGTCCTGAACCGCCGCGTCGTCGGTCAGCAGGACGACGACGTCGCCCCCGACCGTCCCCAGCGCCGCCGACGCCGCCCGCTCCGCCACCGCCGCGGCCTCCGGCAGGGCGGCGGTCCAGGCCGCGTCCTCGACCTCGACCTCGATCATGCGTCGGGGTCTTCCAGATCGGCGGTGGGCCGGTGCGCCGCGGCGTCGGCGTCATAGGCGCGGACGATGCGCTCGACCATGGCGTGGCGGACCACGTCCTGGGCCTGGAAGGTCTGGATGGCCACGCCCTTGACGTCCTTGAGGATGCGCAGCGCGTGACGCAGGCCCGAGTCGCGCGGATTGAGCAGGTCGATCTGCGACGGGTCGCCGGTCACCACCATGCGCGCGCCCTCGCCGAGCCGGGTCAGCACCATCTTCATCTGCAGCCGCGAGGTGTTCTGGGCCTCGTCGACGATGATGAAGGCGTGCGCCAGCGTGCGGCCGCGCATGAAGGCGATCGGCGCCGCCTCGATCTCGCCCTTGTCGCGCCGCCGGCGCACGTCGTCGGGGCCGAGGATATCGTTCAGCGCCTCCCAGATCGGGGCCAGATAGGGATCGACCTTCTCGTTCAGGTCGCCGGGCAGGAAGCCCAGCTTCTCGCCCGCCTCGACCGCCGGCCGGGTGATGACCAGCCGGTCGACCTGCCCGCGCCGCAGCAGGGAGGCGCCGTAGGCCGCCGCCAGAAACGTCTTGCCGGTGCCCGCCGGCCCGACCCCGAAGGTCAGCTCGCAGCGCGACAGCATGTCCAGATAGTTGGCCTGGGCCGCCGTCTTGGGCGCGATGGCCCCGCGCCGCCCGACCGGCAGGGCTATGGCGTTCGGCGCCACCGTCCCCTGCCCTTCGCGTGGCTGCGTCGCCGCCGCGCCCAGCGCCGTGCGCACATCCGCCTCGGTGATCGTCGCCCCCGTGTCGGCCCGTTCGGCCAGCGTCTGGATGACCCGCCTGGCCTGCGCCCGGTCGCGCGTCGAGCCGTTGATGGTCACCCCCCCGCCGGGGGCCTCGACCAGCACCTTGAAGGCGTCCTCGATCAGGGCGACGTGGCGGCTGTGGGGGCCCACGACGGCGCGCAGGGCGGCGTCGTCCAGCGCCAGGAACTCACTCTCACGCGCCACTCTGTGCTGCCCCTGTCGCTCGGCGCGCGGCGTCTCGCTGCTTCGGGGGCGTGGCGTTCTCGTTCATCAGTCGTCCTGTCAGGCTGTTCTGCTGGCCGTGCTCGATCGTCACCGGAACGATCCGGCCGATCAGATGGTCCGCGTCGTCGACGTGGACCGACTGCAGATACGGCGAGCGGCCGATGGCCTGCGCCCCGTGCCGGCCCTTGCGCTCGAACAGCACCGGCAGGGTCCGCCCCGCCTGCGCTTCGTTGAAGGCGACCTGCTGTTCCGTCAGCAGGGCCTGCAGCACATGCAGCCGCTCACGGCTGACGGCGTCCGGAACCTGCCCCGCCATCGTCGCCGCCGGCGTGCCGGGGCGCGGCGAATACATGAAGCTGAAGGCCGAGGCGTAGTTCACCCGCCGCACCAGATCCATCGTCTGCTCGAAATCGGCGTCGGTCTCGCCGGGGAAGCCGACGATGAAGTCGCCGGACAGCGCCATGTCCGGCCGCGCCTCCCGGATGCGGTCGACGAGGTCGAAATATTTCTGACGCCCGTGCTTGCGGTTCATCAGCCGCAGGATCCGGTCCGAGCCCGACTGCACCGGCAGGTGCAGATAGGGCATCAGCGCCTCCAGCTCGCCGTGGGCCGCGATCAGGTCGTCCGACATGTCGTTGGGATGGCTGGTCGTATAGCGGATGCGGTCCAGCCCCGGAATCTCCGCCAGCGCATAGGCCAGCCGCGCCAGCGTCGAAGGCGTCCCGTCCGCCCCCTCGCCGTCGTAGGCGTTGACGTTCTGGCCCAGCAGGGTGACCTCGCGCACCCCTCGCGCCGCCAGCTCCCGCGCCTCGGCCAGCACGTGGGCGACCGGCCGCGACCACTCCGCGCCGCGGGTGTAGGGCACCACGCAGAAGGTGCAGAATTTGTCGCAGCCCTCCTGCACGGTCAGGAAGGCCGTCACGCCGTCGCCGCCGCGCGCGACCGGCAGGGCGTCGAACTTGTCGTTGGGCGCGAAGTCGGCCCCGATCCGCTCGCCGCGCGCCCGCGCCGTGCGGGTCAGCAGCTCCGGCAGCTGGTGATAGGCCTGCGGTCCGACCACCAGATCGACCGCCGGCTGCCGGCGCATGATCTCCTCGCCCTCGGCCTGGGCGACGCAACCGGCCACGGCGATGGTCATGGCGCCCGCCTTGCCTTCCTTCATCACCCGCAGCTTGCCGAGTTCGGAATAGACCTTCTCGGCCGCCTTCTCGCGGATGTGGCAGGTGTTCAGGATGACGAAGTCGGCGTCCTCGGCCGTATCCGTCGGCGCATAGCCGAGCGGGCGCAGCACATCGGCCATGCGCTCCGAGTCATAGACGTTCATCTGGCAGCCGTAGGTCTTGATGAACAGGCGCTTCGGCGCGGCGCGCGCTTCATCCCCATCGGGCGGCGAAACAAGTGTCTCGGTCATGGATCGGCTTTTAGTGCCCCCGCGCCGTTCGCGCCATGGCCGGCTAGTCGAGGTCGCCGGGGTCCACCCGCGCGGCATGGCGCTTGAAGATCAATCCCTCGCGGCTGGAGGGCTCGGCCCCCTCGATCGGCTTGCCGTAGAGCTCCAGCTTGTGGCCGACCAGTTCGAAGCCCAGCCGTTCGGCGATCTCGGTCTTCAGCCGTTCGATCTCGGCGTCGAAGAACTCGATCACCTCCCCGGTGCGGGTGTCGATCAGGTGATCGTGGTGGTCGTCGCCGGCCTCCTCGTAGCGCGAGCGGCCGTCGCCGAAGTCGTGCTTCTCGACCACCCCGGCTTCCTCGAACAGCCGGACGGTGCGGTAGACGGTGGCGATCGAGATATGCGGATCGATCGACGAGGCGCGGCGGTACAGCTCCTCGACGTCGGGGTGGTCGTCGGCGCTCGACAGGACGCGGGCGATGACGCGCCGCTGCTCGGTCATGCGCATGCCGCGGTCGGCGCAGAGTTTCTCGATCCGGTCCATCGGCGCAGGATAGGCGGGCCGGGTGCCCTAGGGAAGCGGCGCGGCCAAGTTTAGGGCCAGAAGCAGGGCGTCGCGCCGCGCGCCCCCGGCGCCGGCGTAGTAACCGGGGCGGCGGCCGGCCTCGACGAACCCCGCCCTTTGGTAGAGAGCCCGCGCCGGAGCGTTATCCTCCGCGACCTCGAGAAACACCCGGTTCGCGCCGCGCGCCGCCGCCGCCAGCACGCCCTCGCCGACCAGCCGCGCCCCCTGCCCTTTCCGCCGCGACCCGGGCCGCACCGCCAGCGTCAGGATCTCGGCCTCGTCCGCCACGACACGCATCAGGATGAAGCCGTCGGGGCTGTCGGCCGCGAACACGCCAGGCTGTGCGAGCAGGTCGGCGAAGGCGGCGGCGCTCCAAGGCGCGCCGTGAGGTCCGTCGAAAGCCTCGGCGTGAATCGCGGCCAGCCTCGACGCGCGGTCGGCCATCCCTGCCTCTGTCTCCTGTCCGGTCATGCGCCGGACGGGGTCGGCCGCGGCTGGCCGGGCAGGCGGCTGGGCGGCGTCGCGTCGGGCGCGCGCAGATACAGCGGCCGCGGCGGGCTGGCCGCCGGTTCGGCCGCCGCCGTCAGCCGGGCCAGCGCCTCCGGAGCCGGTCCGGGCAGGTCCGCCGCCCCCGCGCCCACGACGTCCTCGGCGATCAGCGCCGCGCCCGACCCGACCAGCCGGACCTCCGGTCCCAGCGCCCGCACCCGCTCCATCGCCGCCTCGATCGACAGCGCCTCCGCCGGTCCCTGCGGCGCGCCGGCCCGCCAGAACCGCGCATAGACCTGACCTCGCCGCGCATCGATCAGAGCCGCCGTCGCGCCGCCCCCCTCCACGGACGCCGCCAGCCCGTCCAGCGCCGAGAGTCCCACCACCGGCCGCCCCAAGGCCGCCCCCAGTCCCTGGGCGAAGGCCAAGCCGACCCGCAGGCCGGTGAACGAGCCGGGCCCGACGGTGACGCCGATGCGGTCGATCCGTTCGAAGCCTCCGGCCTCGGCGACGGCGTCCCGCGCCATGCCCGCCAACCGCTCCTGATGGCCCTTGGTCATGGCCTCGGAGCGCAGGCCGAGCGGCCACGCCACGCTTTCCTCGACGACGAACACCCCGGCGCTGCACAGGCCCAGCGCGGTATCGACGACCAGCACCCTCACGACGCCGCCCTCCGCGGCGCGGCCGTCAGTCGTCGCGCGCCAGCGCCCGCACCACCCGCGCCACGGCCTTGCGCACGTCGCGGTCTTCGATCAGCGGCCAGGCCGCCGCCACGGCCCGCCCGTCCGGAGTGGCGGCGATGTGGCGCAGGGCGTCCCAGCCCCTGTCGGCCGGTCCGCGCGCCGTCTCGACCGGCGGAAAGAAGGCCTCGACCGAGGTGGCCAGCACCGTCGCCACCCGGTGCAGCCGCGAAGCCGAGATGCGGTTCTGGCCGGTCTCGTATTTCTGGACCTGCTGGAAGCTGATGCCGAGCTGCTGCGCCAGCGCCGTCTGCGAGAGGCCCAGCGCCGAGCGGCGCAGGCTGATCCTCGCGCCCACGAAGGCGTCGACCTTCTCCGGTCCGCCGATCCTGGCCATGGCTCCGCTCCTCCTGCTCAGGACGGAACAGTTTCATGGAAACGGATATGTTGCAACCAATTCGTTTCATCTATACATCCAGCCGGGCGACGACGGCGGAGACCTGCCGCGTCGCGGCACGGTCTATACGTTCCTCGCCGCCGCGCAGCCCGTGCACGATCAGCGCCTCCGCGTCGGCCCGCTCATAGAGGCGCACCCGCAGTTCGCCGTCGGTCGTCTCGATGACGCAGCCCTGCCCCCGGCGCGGCCAGCGGCCCGGCTCATACTCCAGCACCACGCCCGAGGCCGCCCAGGGCGCCAGATCGTCGTTCGAGAGTTGCAACCGCCGTGTCCCGGTTGCGGGACCAGCGAAGGCTCGTCCGGTGTTCTCCATGCCCGACGCCGGATCGGGCGGGGACGCGGGCGGAGCGCCGAGCTTCAGGGCCAGCGCCTCGGGCGAGGCGCCGATCGCCGTGGTCAGGCGGCGCTGCACGTCGGGCCGGAACAGGCCCGGCCGCTTGCCCGACTCGTACAGCCCCCATCCCTGGCTGGTCATGCCGACGCGCTCGCCCGCCTCGGCCTGGCTGAGGTTGGCCTCGCGGCGCAGGGCGGCGAGCGCCTCGCCGAGGCGCCGGGCGTCGCTGTCGCTCTCGAACCGGGGCATGGGGGAGATGATGGCGCCGTCGCCCGCCCGAAGCGAGGACGGATTTGTTTCAGTGACCCGAGCCCCTTCCCCTCCGTCGTCATCCTCGGGATTGAGCCGGGGATCAGACCGTCCGGTGCTCCGTCGAAGACCCCGGCGGCCACTGTTTCAGGCCGCCTCCAGTGCACAGACCTCGCTCCCGCCCCTGATCCTCGGGTCAATCCCGAGGATGACGGCGAGAGAGGGAGATCAAGCCCTCAGATCACCTGCTCCACCCGCGCCACTTCGGGCACATAGTGTTTCATCATCTGTTCGACGCCGGCCTTCAGGGTCGCGGAGGACGACGGGCAGCCGGCGCAGGCGCCGCGCATGCGCAGGGACAGCACGCCGGTCTCCTCGTCGAAGGCGTCGAACAGGATGTCGCCGCCGTCCTGGGCCACGGCCGGGCGGATGCGGCTGTCGAGCAGCTGCTTGATCTCGGCCACGATCTCGCTGTCCTCGCCGTCGGGCGAGGCGCCGTCGAAGGCGCCGCCGCGCAACAGCGGCGCGCCCGAGACGAAATGATCCATGATCGCCGCCAGGATCGGCGCCTTCATCTGCGGCCAGTCGAGACCCGCCGGGTCCCGCGTCACCGAGATGTAGTCGGCGCCGAAGAAGACGCCGGCGACGCCCTCCAGCTGGAACAGCGCCTCCGCCAGCGGCGAGGCGGTCGCCTCGTCGATGGTCAGGAACTCGCGGGGCTCGGCCGAGACCTCGCGCCCGGGCAGGAATTTCAGCGCGTTTGGATTCGGCGTCGGTTCGGTTTGGATGAACATGGCCGCTAAGTGCGCCCGGGAAGCGGCCCGTTCAAGGCGCCGCGACACCTCGACCGGGGGAATGGGATCGCGCTCAAGCAGCGAGCGCCCGCGGCGCGAGCGATGCCGCCCCTGGCGTTACGCCAGATCCTCGATCTCTTTTTCCGTCAGCTCCCCCGGCACGATGGTCACCGGCAGTTTGCGGCCGGTGAAGGCCGCGCCCTGTTTGACCACCGCCGCGACCAGCGGCCCGGGCGCGCTGGAACCAGCGGCCAGCACGAGGATCTTGATGTCCGGATCCTCGCCGACGACCTTGCGGATACAGCCCTGCGGCTCGCCCCGTTCGATCAGCAGCATGGGGGTCGAGCCGGACCGCTCCGCCGCCTCCGCCGCCCAGTTTTTCAGGGTGGCCTCGGCCTCGGCCCGCGTCTGCCGCTCGATCTCCTCGCGCACCCCGGCCCAGTGCGCGTCCGAGGCCGCCGGCGGAATGATGCGCAGCATCACCACATGGCCGCCGGTCGACCGCGCCCGCCGCGATGCATAGCGCAGCGCCGCCTCGAACTCCGGACTGTCGTCGACGACGACCAGGAACTTGCGCGGCATCGGCTTCTCCCTCAGCGCCGGAACGCTAGCAGATCAGGACCGCGGTCGCGAAGGGCGAGCGTCGGGTCCACATCCCTCCCCGTCATCCTCGGGCTCGACCCGAGGATCAGACCGTCCGGTGCTCCGTGCTCAGGAGCCGGTCGCGTTCGCGGCGCCATCCCCGCCGCACAGTCCCGGCCCCCACATCTGATCCTCGGGTCAAGCCCGAGGATGACGGATGCGGATGGTCGGAAACCAGCCCCTCACCCCGCTGACGACGCGATTTCCCTGATGACGCTGTTGGCGATGGTCAGTTTGGCGAACGTCCAGCCCGAGCCCGACGCCTCGATCTCGTCGACCGAGGCGCGGACGCCCTCGACGGTCTTCTGGCGCGGCCCGATCCAGGCGTCGACGGCCTTCTCAGCCGCCAGTTCCGTGGCCCCGACCGAGGCGTCCGCCGAACGGGCCACGGCCCGGGTCAGGACGACCTGCTCGTTCATCAGATCCTCGATCAGGCGCCGCACGGCCAGCCGGTCGAAATGGTCGGCCGAGGGCACGGCGCCTGCCGCCGCGCGCAGTCGGTCGAAGTCGAAGGCCGCCCCGACCTGGTGGTACAGGGTCGCCATGGCCGGCTCAGGCCAGCCCGCCTCGCGCGCCAGGTCGCCGATGTCCGCCGTGGCCACCAGAGGCCGCAGCATGGCGAAGTCGCGCGCCATGGCCCTGGAGGCGCCGTAGCCGGTGAAGGCGGCGATGCGGGCTTCCAGACGACCGCGCTCGAAGCGGGACAACACCGCCCCGCCGGCCGCCCGCAGCGCGTCCGCGGCCGGGCGATAGGCCGTGATCAGACCGTCGACCGAGGCGCCGTCGCGCATCGCCCGCCGGGCCAGCCAGAAGGTCTGGCGGCGCAGCACCGTAGAGATCTCGCCGTAGAGAGCGAGCTGGGCCTCCGCCGGAATCTTGAGGTCCAGGGCCGAGACCTGGTCCCAGGCCTCGTCGAGGCGGAATACCTGCCGCGCGGCCTCGAAGGCGATGACCATCGCGCCGGTGTCGCACTGGGCCGAGAGCCGCAGCCGCTCGGGGAAGGTCGCCCCGCACATGTTGACGATCTCGTTCGACAGCACGGTCGAGATGATCTCGCGGCGCAGCCGGTGGCGCTGCATGTCCGCCTCGAACTTCGCCAGCGGTTCCGGGAAGTAACGGACCAGCGTCTTCCTGAAGAAGGGATCGTCGGGCGCCTGCGAGCCGACGATGTCGTCGAACAGCTCCAGCTTGGAATAGGCGGTCAGCACAGCCAGCTCCGGCCGGGTCAGCGCCTGTCCCGCGGCCTTCATCTCGGCCAGCTTGAGATCGTCGGGCAGGCCCTCGACCTTGCGGTCCAGCTTACCCTTGCCGCCGAGCCACTGCATGAAGCGCTGCTGCGAATCCAGCGCCGCCGCCCCCTCCGCCTGCTGCAGGCTGAGCGCCAGGGTCTGGTCGTAGTTGTGGACCAGCACCTTCAGCCCGACCTCGTCGGTCATCGAGGCCAGCAGGGCGTTGCGGTCCTCCGCCTTCAGCGCGCCCGAGGCGATCGCCGCCCCGGTCAGGATCTTGATGTTGACCTCGTGGTCCGAGGAATCCACGCCCGCGGAGTTGTCGATGGCGTCGGTGTTGATCCGCCCTCCGGCCCGCGCGAAGGCGATACGGCCGGCCTGGGTCAGGCCGAGGTTGGCGCCCTCCGCGACGACCAGTGCGCGCAGCTCGCCGCCGTCGACGCGGATGGCGTCATTGGCCTTGTCGCCGACCTGGGCGTCGGTCTCGTGCGGCGCCTTCACATAGGTGCCGATGCCGCCGAAATAGAGCAGCTCGGCCGGGGCCTTCATGATCGCCTTCATCAGCGCGGCCGGATCCACCGTGTCCTCGGCGATGTCGAGCGCGGCCCTGATCTCGGGCGACAGCTCGATCGACTTGGCCGAGCGCGGGAACACGCCGCCGCCCTTTGAAATCTTCTTCGGATCGTAGTCCTGCCAGGACGAGCGCGGCAGTTCGAACAGCCGCTTGCGCTCGACCCAGCTCGTCGCCGGATCGGGGTCCGGGTCAATGAAGATGTCCCTGTGGTCGAAGGCCGCGACCAGCTTGATCGCCTTCGACAGCAGCATGCCGTTGCCGAACACGTCGCCCGACATGTCGCCGACGCCAACGACGGTGAAGGGCTCGGTCTGGATGTCCTTGCCGGCCTCGCGGAAGTGGCGCTTGACCGCCTCCCACGCCCCGCGGGCGGTGATGCCCATCTGCTTGTGGTCGTAGCCGACCGAACCCCCGGACGCGAAGGCGTCGTCCAGCCAGAAGCCGTAGTCGGCCGAGATGCCGTTGGCGATGTCCGAGAAGGTCGCCGTGCCCTTGTCCGCGGCCACGACCAGATAGGGGTCGTCGCCTTCCCATATCACCACATCGGCCGGATGCGTCACCGATCCGTCGGCGGCGATGTTGTCGGTCACGTCGAGGAGGCCCGACAGGAAGGTCCTGTAGGCCCGGATCGCCTCGGCCTGCTGGGCGTCGCGGTCGCCGCCGGCGCGCACGATGGCCGGCAGGTTCTTGGGATAGAAGCCGCCCTTGGAGCCGACCGGCACGATGACCGCGTTCTTGACCTGCTGCGCCTTGACCAGGCCCAGCACCTCCGTGCGGAAGTCGTCGCGGCGGTCCGACCAGCGCAGGCCGCCGCGCGCCACCGGGCCGAAGCGCAGGTGCACGCCCTCGATGTGCGGCGCCCAGACGAAGATCTCGCGGAATGGCCTGGGCAGCGGCACGTCGTCCAGTTCGCGCGTGGCGATCTTGATCGAGATGTGCGTCTTCGGCTCGCCGTCGGCGCCGGTCTGGAAATAGTTGGTCCGCTTGATCGCCTGCACCAGCAGCGCCAGCCGCCGCAGCGCGCGGTCGTGATCGAGGCTCTTCACGTCCCGGAGCAGGGCGAACAGCTTGCCGGCCTGTTCGGCCACGGCCTTGTCGCGAGAGGCGGCGTCGCCGCCGGCGGAGGGGTCGAATTTGGCGTGGAACAGCGACAGCAGCCCGCGCGCCACGGACGGATAGTCGCGCAGCGCCTCTTCCTGCACGGCCTGGCTGGGGTCGAGCCCGGTCTGCTGGCGGTAGCGGGCGAGGGTCCGCACCAGCGCCGCCTCGCGCCAGTCGACGCCCAGTTCGATGACCAGCCGGTTGAAGCCGTCGCTCTCCGTGCGGCCGGTCCACACCGCCGAGAAGGCCTCCTCGAACGGCTCGCGCACGTCATCGAAATGCAGGTCCCCGCCGCGCGGGTCCTCGAGCAGGAATTCGTGCACGTGGATCTTCGGATCGCCCAGCGGGCTCAGCGCGTGGCCCCACTCCTCCAGCGTCTTCAGCCCCATGTCGGCGAGGATCGGCAGCACGTCCGAAAGCGGCACCGCCGCGCCCCGGCGGTAGAGCTTGAAGCGGAAATTCAGCGGCCCGTCGCCCTCTGACCGGAAGGCGCGCACGGCCACCGGATCGCCGCCGTCGTTGAGGCCGGAGGCGTTCAGCCGGTCGACGGCCTGCAGGTCCCGCACCGCCTCGTCGGCGTCGTAGCGGTCGCGATAGCCGGCCCCGAAGGCCCAGGCCCAGCGGGCGCTCAGCGGCCCGACCTGGACGTCGTCGATGTCGGCCCCGCGCAGGGCGCTCTCGAAGCGGTCGACCCAGCCGCGCCCGGCCTCGGCGATCTTCGCGTCCAGCTCGGCCGGATCGGGGCAGGGGTGGTCCCCGGGGGTGACCCCGATGATGTAGTGGATGCGGACCAGCGGCTGGTCCGACAGCTGCGGATACCAGGCCGACAGCCGCCCGCCCCAGGCCTCCGCCAGGATGCGGCCGATGCGCTCGCGGACCCCCGGGTTGAAGCGCTCGCGCGGGATGAAGGTCAGCACCGAGACGAAGCGGTCGAACGGGTCCTTGCGGGTGAAGCTCTTGATCCGCGGCCGGTCGTGCAGGTGCAGGATGCCCAGCGCGATCTCCAGCAGCTCGTCCTCGCCGATCTGGAAGAGTTCGTCGCGCGGATAGTTCTCGAGGATGTTCTTCAGCCGCTTGTGGCTGTGCGACCCCGCCACCTTGCCGGCCCGGGCCAGGGCGTTGGCCACCTTGCGGCGCACCAGCGGCACCTGGGTGGCGGTCTTGTCATAGGCCTCGGCGGTGAACAGGCCGACGAAGCGGGTCTCGCCCGAGGGCCGGCCGTCCGGCCCGAAACGCTTGACGCCGATGTAGTCCATATAGGCCCGGCGATGCACCCGCGAGCGGGCGTTGGCCTTGGCCACCGTCACCGGCTCGGACAGGTTCAGCTGCCGCTTCATCGACCGGGTCAGCACCGCCGGCTCGTTGGCGCGGCGCAGCACGGTGCGGTCCGGATCGGCCAGCACGCCCAGCCCGGCGCCGGACTGCGACAGCGGCGCCTCGGCCTCGTAGCCGCCGTCCCTGGTGCGCGGATAGTCATAGTCGCGCGCGCCGAGGAAGACGAAATGGTCCGCCTCCAGCCAGCGCAGGAAGGCGAGGTTCTCGGCCAGGATGTCCGGATCGGCCCCGGCCACGCCGGCTTCAAGATGGGCGATCGAGCGCGCCATCAGGGCGTTCATGGCCGCGTGATCGGTGACCGCCGCGCGCACGTCGGCCATGGTTTCCGACAGGCTCTCGCCGAGCACGTCGCGGCGCTCCTGCGGCACCGGGTCCATGATCACGATGATCAGCGAGGTGCGGACGCCGTCCATCTCGACGATGGGGTGGAACATCGAGCGCACGGTGACACCGGCCTCGGCCAGTTCGCCCATGACGCTGTCGACGAGGAACGGCCGGTCGTCCTGGATGATGGCGAGGCTGTCGTAGCCGGTCGCGCGGCCGTCGGCGCCGGTCAGCGGCCCGAAGGTGATCAGGGCGGGGTCGCCGGGCTTGCGCCCCGAGGCCGACTTCCACACGGAGGCGAGCAGATGCGCGAGGTCGGCCCCGCCCAGCTCCGGCGTCTCGTCGGCGACGTAGTCGTCATGCGCCTGGGCCAGATAGGACCGGGCCGCTTCGCTCCGGGAGCCGGCGCCCCCGGCCGCGACCGCGGTTTCAAAGCTCGCCTCCAGCGCCTCCAGCGTGATCGCCTGAGGGAGCGTGGGGGCGGAAGCGCCGGGCATGAAGGGTCTCTTGCGCAAACGCGGCCGCTGACCGGCCGCCGAGGACGTCGTCAGACTAGGCCGCTTCGCCGCTTCGGCAAGCCGCCCGTCCTGACCCGGCTCCCCTAGGACAGGCGGCTCGCGGCGGGAAGCCCCAAAAGCGACGAAGGCCGGCCCCCCAACGGGGACCGGCCTCCTCACGGGTCTCTACGGTCGGCCTAGAACCGCATGTTCATGCCGATGCGGAATGCGTGGGACTTGAAGGAGTCCCCCGACCGGGTCATGTCCGTGCCGGTCGTGTTCGGCGCGAGAATGAAGGGGTTGGTCGCCGGCGTGGTCCCGTTGCCGGCCACCCGGATGTTGTACTCGCCGGTCTCGAGGTCCGAATAGATGTACTCGCCCGTGACGGTCAGGCTGGGGGCCAGCCGCCACTCGACGCCGCCGCCGAACTGGTAGCCGTCGGCCTCGTCCTCGTCCGTCGTCACCGTGAAGCTGTTGGCGGTGTTGTTGGTGGTGAAGCGGTTCTCGACCTTGCCGTAGGCGGCGCCGCCGGTGGCGTAGACGAGGGCCGGCCCGGCCGCCATGCCGACGCGGGCGCGCAGGGCCGCGACGTTATCCAGCTTGCGGCTGAAGCTGTAGTACGCCGGCGTCGTGCTGAAGCCGGTGACGCTGTCCTCGACGTCGGCGCCGGCCAGCTCGCCGACGGCGCCGATCACCCAGCGGCCGAACTGCATGTCGTAGCCGAGCTTGACGCCGCCCTCGACGCCCGGGGCGTCGCGGTCGCAGCGCGGCGTGCCGCCGCTGACCTGGTCGGCGCAGAAGCCGGGGCCGAAGGCGTCGGCGCCGCCGGAGGTCACGACCATGTCGTCGTAGGACCCGTCCAGATCGCGGTCGAACACCAGGGTCTCGTTCTGGTCGTCGCGGGTGTCGACGAGGCCGCCGAACACGCCGATGTAGGGGCCGGACCAGTCGGGGGCGGATTGCGCCAGCGCCGGGGCGGCGACGCCCGTCAGCAGGAGCGTCAGCGACGCGGCGGAGATGGTCTTCAACATTGAGATGGTGTCCTTCAGGTCGAGTGAATCCCTCCCGGGTCGCCCAACGGCGCGGGTGCGGCCGCGTTCCTGACCGCAGGGCAACAAGCGCCGTTCCGACCCGCTCCGTCCCGCGGGTGTGGCCTTTCGGCATCAGTTGGAGAGAGGGACGCCCGGACAGACCTCCGGATACGACAAGGCCGCCGGACTTTCATCCGGCGGCCTGTTCGGACCGGCGCCCAGGAGGGGGAGGGGTGGCGCCGATCTCGCGCCGCGGCTTTGGGGGGGAGGGGGGCCGCGGCGACAGGGTTGAGATAGGAGCCGGTTGTGGCCGTTCAAGGGCGCCGCGAGGGCTCAGCCGGCCTTGCCCTGCGGCGGGTTGACGCGGCGCCGGGCGGGGTTTTCGCCTCTTCCTCGTCGGCATAGGGCTCGCCGTCGCCGGACAGCAGGATGGCCATCCAGCGCGAACCCTTGAACTCCGCCAGTATGGCCATGGCCATCACCGCCAGCGGGGTCGACAGGAACATGCCGACCACGCCCCACAGCTTGCCCCAAAGCGCCAGCGACAGCAGCACCACCACCGGGTCGATGTTCTGGTTCTCGCCCTGCATGCGTGGCTGGATGACGTTGCCGCTGATGAACAGGATGATCTGCAGCCCGGCCAGCAGCACGGCGGCCTGCCAGTAGGTCTCGAACTGGACCAGGGCGAACAGCGGCGGGACCAGGCCGGCCACCGCGCCGCCCAGCACCGGAATGAAGCCGACGATGAAGATGACGAAGGTCCAGAACTCGGCGTTCTGCAGCCCCACGGCGCGCATCAGCCCCCAGGCGCAGGCGCAGATCAGGGCGCCGGTGACGGTCTGGACCCACAGATAGCCTTCGACTCCGCCGCGCACCCTCTGGAACACCTCCAGCGCCTCGCCGCGGGCCGTGCGGTCCGGGAACATGCCGACCAGCTTGCGCTTGAAGCCCGCCTGCGAGGCCAGCAGGAAGGCGAGATAGATCATGACGAAGACCGCCCCGGTGACCACGCCCTGGGCCTGCCGCGCGAACACGGCCAGATAGCTGCGGATGTCCAGCTGGGCGATCAGCTCCGAGGCCGTGGGCGCCGTGTCGACGCCGAACAGGCGCGAGATGTCCTCGATGATCTGGTCAAGCCGCGGCCCGATGCGCGTCGTCACGCCCGAGGCCTCGTCGAAGAAGTTCAGCGCGCCGTTGGCGATGATGGCGATCGAGGCGAAGAAGCCGAGGATGACCACGATAAGCGCCGTCGCCGCCGCGAACTCCGACGGCACCGGCGTCCGTTCCTCGATGAACCGCTTCACCCCGTCGATGGCGATCAGAAGGAAGATGGCCATCGCCAGCGGCGTCAGGATGTCCCTCAGCCAGTAGACCGCGGCTCCCGCGGCCACGACGGCGATGGCCACCACGGCGTTTCGGCCCACGGTCGACGTCGGCAGGCTGATCGGCGCTTTCATCGGCATATGGTCAAGGTCCCCGAGGTCGGCGTCAACGGTCCCCGTCAATCGGCCTTGAACCGTCAAGCCGCGCGGTAGAGCATGAGCGTCAGGCTTGTGCAGGAGTTCCCCGTGACCGAATCCGCCGCCCCCGGCCTCTTCCTCGGCGAGTCGTTCAGGGAGGACGGCGGCGGGCCCGAGGTCCTGCTGCTCCACCGCGCCAACCGGCACGGCGTCGTCGCGGGCGCGACCGGCACGGGCAAGACCGTGACCCTGCAGATCATGGCCCAAGGTTTTTCCGACGCCGGCGTGCCGGTGTTCTGCGCCGACGTGAAAGGCGACCTGTCGGGCATCGCCGTGCCCGGCTCCCCCAACGAAAAACTTCTGGCCCGCGCCTCCGGCATGGGTCTGACGCTGCAGCCGAAGGCCGCGCCGGTGGTCTTCTGGGACCTCTATGGCCAGAAGGGCCACCCGATCCGCACCACCGTCAGCGAGATAGGTCCGCTGCTGCTGGCCCGCATGCTGAACCTCAACGACGTCCAGGAAGGCGTCCTGTCGGTGGTCTTCCACGTCGCCGACAAGGAAGGCCTGCTGCTGCTCGACCTCGACGACCTGCGGGCCCTGCTGGTCCATGTCGGCGAGAACGCCGAACGCATCGGCCGCGAGGTCGGAAACGTCGCACCCGCCTCGATCGCCGCCATCCGGCGCTCGCTGCTTCAGCTCGAGCAGCAGGGCGGCAAGGCCTTCTTCGGCGAGCCGGCCCTGCGGCTGGAAGACATGATGCGCACCGGCCTCGACGGCCGCGGTCAGGTCAATGTGCTGGACGCCACCCGGCTGATGGCCAGTCCGCGCCTCTACGCCGCCTTCCTGCTCTGGCTGCTGTCCGAGCTGTTCGAACAGCTTCCCGAGGTCGGCGATCCCGACAAGCCGCGCCTCGTCTTCTTCTTCGACGAGGCCCACCTGCTGTTCACCGACGCGCCTGACGCCCTGCGCGAAGAGATCGAGCAGGTGGTGCGCCTGATCCGCTCCAAGGGCGTCGGGGTCTATTTCGTCACCCAGAACCCGGCCGACATTCCCGACAGCGTGCTGGCCCAGCTCGGCAACCGCATTCAGCACGCGCTGCGCGCCTATACCCCCTCGGAACAGCGCGGGCTGAAGGCGGCCTCGGACAGCTTCCGCGCCAATCCCGCCTTCGACACCGCCGAAGCCATCCAGGCGCTGGGCGTCGGCGAGGCCCTGGTGTCCACTCTCGACGACAAGGGCGCGCCCAATGTCGTGGCCCGGACGACGATCCGCCCGCCGGACAGCCGCCTCGGCCCGGCCACCGACGCCGAACGCGCCGCCCTCATGGCCGCCAGTCCGGTGCGGGGCCTCTATGACGCCGCCGTCGACCGGGAGTCCGCCGAGGAAATCCTGCTCGCCCGTCGCGGCCAGGCCGACCAGGCCGCCGCCGACGCCAAACTGGCCGAGGCCCGCGCCAAAGCCGACGCCGCCGCCGCGAAGGACGCCGAAAAGGCCGCCGCCGCCCGGGCGAAGGAACAGGCCCGCCTCGACCGCGAAGCCGCCCGCGCCCGCGCCCCGGCCCGCCGTTCAAGCCGCGAAACCCCGATCGAGGCGGCCACCAAATCCGTGCTCCGCACCGCCGGCAGCACGATCACCCGCGAACTGCTGCGGGGCGTGCTGGGCAGCCTGCGGCGGCGGTAACCTTCGGTGTCCTTCTCCCCTTGGGGGGAGAAGGTGCCCCGGAGGGGCGGAAGAGGGATTGGCCGGCTCCGGATGGGCCGTCGGCCAGTTTGCGTCCGACATCCCCCTCATCCGTCTCGCTTCGCGAGCCACCTTCTCCCCCGGAGGGAAGAAGGAAACCGTGACGCTCTGCTGGCAATCCGCGGAATTATAGTCCGATAGCGCGGAAAACTTCCCGCCTTCTCGGCCACATCGCCTTTTCTCAAACCGATCTTCCCGCCGCACAAACCAGCGGGCGCATAATGCCGCTCGTCCCGCCGCTCCGGCAGGGCGCCGGTCTTTGCCAACCGAATCCCCGCCGCACCGCCGCAGGCGCGCCGATGTAGACTCTGCCGACTCTGCCACTGCGAATTTCTGCAGACGGGCGCCGACTCTGCCGACGGCGCCACACTGATTTTCCAGATTTCACCCGGGTAAAACCCGGCAGCCGCTACGGCCGCGGAAGCAGCCGCCACATCCTCAGCGGGTGGCGCACCGCCCCGGCTTCCTCGCCCGCCGCCGCGCCGCGGCCCATGTAGAGGTCGGCCCGCACCGGTCCGCGGATGGCCGAGCCGGTGTCCAGCGCCACGACCAGCCCCTGATAGCTGCCGCGCGCGCCGACCAGGTCGCCGCCGTCCGCGCTGATCCACACCAGATCGCCATAGCGCCAGTGGCCCGGGTCGACGGCGATGGCACGCCGGGCGGGCAAGGGAATCCCCGCCGCCCCGTTCGGATCGCCGCCGTCGTCCGGGTCCAGTTCGAAGAAGATGTAGCGCGGGTTCAGCGCCATCACCGCCCGCGCCTCCGGCCCGCGATGCGCCGCCAGCCACGCCCGGATGGCCTCGCCGGAGGTGCCGTTCGGCGGCAGCAGCCCCTGTTCCGTCATCGGTCGGGCGATGCCGGTGAACGGCCGCCCGTTGTCGGCGGCGTAGGCGGCTCGCGCCTTCGACCCGTCCTCGAAGGTCAGATAGCCCGACCCCTGGATCTGCATGAAGAACAGGTCCTCGGCCCGCATCCACGCCAGCGGAGCGGCGCCCGACACCGCCTCCGGGTTGGCTTCGATCTCCGCCCGCTCCGGCAGGACCTGGCCGCGCGTCCATCCGGCCGGCGGCGCCAGCACCGGCATGTCGAAGTCGCCGCCGGGGCTGCGCCGGGCCGCGTACTCCGGCGCGAAATAGGCGGTGAGCAGCCCCGGACGGCCGTCCGGCGTCTCCGCCTGCAGCACCAAAAAGCCGCTTTCGAAGAACGCCCGCGCCAGCGACGGCGTTACCGGTTTCGAGGTCCGCCGGATCTGCATCGCCCGGGCGCACTGCACCTGCGCCGCCGGCTCGCGGGCGACGTGGCAGCTGTCGGTCCAGGCGTTGAAGGCCGCCAGATGATCCTCATGATCCCAGCCCTGCAGGGCCGTCGGGCTCAGTCCGGCGGGCGGGGCGGGCGTCGGAGGGACGGGGACGGCCGGGCCCGGCCGGGGCGCCGGCGGCTGCGAGGGGAAGGGCGCAGGCGAGGGCGGGGTGGCGCAGGCGGCCGCGAACAGCGTCAGGCCGAGAGCGAGGATCGCGCCGCCGGCCCGGACGCGAAACCCGCGGCTCATGCGGTCGCCGGCTCCGTGCGGGCCAGCAGCCAGTTGGGATCGCTGGCCCCGAGGGTGCGCTCGAAGGTCCACACCTCGGCGACGCGGCGCTCCTCGACCTGTTCCTCGGCCGTGGCGTCGGCGGGCTTCACCCGGTTGCGCAGCTCGGCGAGGAAGCGGACCTTGGCCACGGCGCGGTTCTCCTCGGCGGTGGCCAGCTCCAGGTCGGCCCGGGCCGGATGCAGGAACTCGGCCTCCTCGGTCTCGCCCCGCGCCTCGCGCGCGGCGATGCCGGCCTCGAACGAGGCCATGACGTGCGGCGTGAGCAGCGGCTTCAGGGTCTCGCGGTCGCCGGCGGCGTAGGCGCGGACGATGGTCTCGTGCGCCTGGCGCGCGCCCTCGAGGAAGCGGACCGGATCGAAATTCGGGTCTCTCGCTCGCAGTCCGGCGATGGAGGACAGGGTCACGGCGTCGAGCGCGCCGGGCCGCTGGGCGCCGCCGTCCGCGGCGGGGGCGGCCGGAGCCGGCGGCTGGGCGCGGGCATCCTCCTCGGGCTGCCTCCCGACCTTCTTGCCCAGCACATTGTAGAGCTGGAACAGCACGATGGCCGCGATCACGGCGAAGATGACGATCTGGACCTGGACCGGCACGGGCATTCCCTGACTGGCGCCCATGAACGCCGGGCGCGGCGAAACGACGATTAGGGGCTGATATGGGGGCGCGCAAGGCGAACGGCGCCCCGGGTTCGCTGCGGCCGATCGCCCTCCGGTCCGGGCGACGGCCTCCGCCCCTTGGGCGAGCGTCGTTGCCGCAACCGGCGGTGCATGCTAGTCGCCGCGCCTTCCGGGCCGGACGCCGCGCCCCTCACGCCATTCCAGACAAGACGAGCCGCCATGACCGACGCCACGCCGCCCGCCGACGCCAACGCCGCCGCGCCCGCCGAAAACGGCGCCGCCGGCCCCGGCTTCCGCATCCTGGCCCAGTACGTCCGCGACCTGTCCTTCGAGAACCCCAAGGCGCCGGACTCGCTGCGCGTCGACGGCAAGCCGGCCATCGACCTCGGCGTCGAGATGAACGCCCAGGGCCGCAAGGACGGCCTGTTCGAGGTCGAGCTGCGGCTGACCGTCAAGGCCTCGACCGACGCCATGACGGTGTTCAACGTCGAGCTGCTCTACGGCGGCCTGTTCGCCCTGCACGGCGTGCCCGAGCAGGACATCGAGCCGATGCTGCTGATCGAGTGCCCGCGCTACCTGTTCCCCTACGCCCGCGAGATTATCTCCCGCGCCACGGCCGACGGCGGCTTCTACCCCCCCTTCATGCTCGACCCGATCGACTTCGCCGGCATCTACATGTCGCGCCAGCAGCAGATCGCCCGCGGCCCTGCCGAGCCGGCCCAGGCCTGATCCGCAGAGGCGGCCTCAGGCCGCCTCCGACGTCCCCTCGACGTCCAGCCCGTAGGCCGCCCACAGCGAGCGGTCCTTCAGCGTCTCGCGCAGGAAGGCCCGGTGCGCCGCCTGCTCGGCCTCGGTCGAGCGCGGCGCCAGCGGCCGCGGGCGAGGGCCGTATCCGCCCGCCGCGGCGTCGCCGGCGACCTGCGCCTTGACCGTTCGCGCCGACGACAGGTCCAGCCGCCGCTCCTTTCCGCCCTTCAGCTCCAGATAGACCTCGGCCAGCAGCCGGGCGTCGATCAGGGCGCCGTGCAGGGTGCGCTCGACCAGGCTGATCTTGAACCGCTTGCACAGGGCGTCCAGCGAGTTGGCCATGCCCGGGAACCGGCTCTGGGCCAGCTTCAGCGTGTCGATCCAGCGCGTCTCCTCGAGCAGCGGATGGCTGCACAGGCCGCACTCGTGGTCGATGAACGAGCGGTCGAAAGCGGCGTTGTGGGCGATCACCGGCGCATCCCCGATGAAGCCCATCAAGTCCTTGACCACCTCGCGGAATTTCGGCGCGTCCCGTACCTTTTCGTCAGTGATGCCGTGCACCCGGATGGCGTCCGGCGGGATCAGCCGCTCGGGATTGACCAGGGTGTGGAAGGTCCGCCCGGTCGGCAGAAGATCCTCGATCTCGATACAGCCGACCTCGATCAGCCGGTCGCCGGTCTTCGGGTCGAAGCCGGTGGTTTCGGTGTCGAGAACGATTTCGCGGGCCATGGCCCTTATTGAATCGGTTTGCCGTCCGGCGAAAGCCCGCGCCGGGGAGATGTCCAGCCCGGGGCCAGAACCGTCCCCACGATTTCGCGCACCCGCGCCCGCGCCGCCTCCAGCCCGTGGCCGGTGTCGACGATGAAATCGGCCCGGCGCCGCTTCTCCGCGTCGGGCAGCTGCCGCGCCAGAATGGCCTCGAACCGCTCCCGCGTCATGCCCGGCCGGGCCAGCACCCGCGCCGCCTGCACCTCCGGATCGGCCGTGACCACGACCACCGCATCGACCGCCGCCTCTCCCCCGGTCTCGAACAGCAGGGGAATGTCCAGCACCGCCAGCCGCACCCCGCGCCGCTCCGCCTCGGCCAGATCCTGCAGCCGCCCCCTCACCACCAGCGGGTGCACGATCGCCTCCAGCCGCCGGAACGCCGCCTCGTCCTGCCCAAGCGCCCCGGCCAGCCGCGTCCGGTCGACGGCGCCGTCCACGACCACGCCCGGAAAGGCCCCGCCCACCGGACCGACCGCGGCCCCGCCCCTCGCGTAGAGCCGGTGCACCGCCTCGTCGGCGTTCCAGACCAGCGCGCCCTCGTCGGCGAACATCGCCGTGGTGGTCGTCTTGCCCATGCCAATCGAGCCGGTCAGTCCGAGGACGATCATGACGTCTTTCCCAGCGCGGCGAGGGCGAGGGCCCGCACATCGATCTCCGGCGGCTCGACACCGAACAGCGCCTCGAACGACGGTCGCGCCTGCCCGATCAGCATGGCCAGGCCGTCGACGGTCGTCAGACCCCGCGCCCGGCCGGCGGCGAGGAAGGGCGTCAGCAACGGCCGATAGGTCATGTCCATCAGCACGGCGTCGGGCCGCAGCCTTCCGACTTCGATCTCGGGCGCCACGCTCAGGGCGTTGACCACCAGAGCGGCCTCCGGGAGAGCAGCGGGTCCCGCCACATGGACGCCGAGATCGGCGGCCAGCGCCTCCGCCCGCGCCGGCGTCCGGTTGAGCACGCCGGCCTCCGCGCCCGCCGCCTTCAGCGCCGCCGCCGCCGCCCGCGCCGCGCCGCCCGCGCCGAGGATCAGCACCGGCCGCCCGGCCACGGCGAGACCCGGCGCCTGCTCCGCCAGAGCCGCCATCAGCCCTTCGCCGTCGGTGCTGTCGGCCCTCGCCCGTCCGTTCTCGAACACCAGCAGATTGGCCGACCCGCACGACCGCGCGGTCTCGCTGACCTCGTCCGCCATCCCCAGCGCCGCCGCCTTAAACGGCGCGGTGACGTTCAGCCCGCGCAGGGCGCCGGTCCGTCCTTCATTCACCAGCGCCTCGAACCCCGCCTCGTCCGCCGGCCCGAAGGCGCGGTAGTCGGCGGCCAGTCCGGCGGAGGCGATCCAGGCCCTGTGGATCAGCGGGCTCAGTGAATGCGCGATCGGCTGGCCCGCCACGCCCGCCACCACGGTCATGTCGACAGCACTCCCGCCCGCCGCAGTTCGGCCAGCACCGGCCATAGCGGCAGGCCCAGCACGGTGAAATAGTCGCCCTCGACCGCCTCGAAGAGCTGCGATCCCATCCCCTCGAGCCGATAGGAGCCGACGGACGCCAGCAACCCCTCGCCCTCCGCGGCCAGATAGGCGTCGAGAAAGGCGTCGGAGAAATCGCGAACCTTCATCGTCACCGTATCGACCCCGGACCAGACCACCTGCCCGTTGCGCGCCAGCGCGGCGCCCGAATGCAGTTGGTGGCTCCGCCCGCGCATGGCCGCCAGCCGGGCCCGGGCCGCGCCCAGCGAGGGCGCCTTGGACACCAGGCCGCCGGCGAAGGCGAGGGTCTGATCCGCGCCCAGCACCCAGGCCTCAGGGTCGTGGCGCGACACGGCCAACGCCTTGACTTGGGCCAGTTCGACGGCAAGCCCCGCCGCGTCGGCCGGATCGTGGGTCGCCTTGACGGCGTCCTCGTCGACGTCGGCGACCTGCACCGAAAAGGGCACGCCCGCGCCGGCCAGCATGGCTCGCCGGGCGGCGCTCTTCGACGCCAGGATGAGCCGTTCGCAGGTCACCAGCTCGCCCCCACCCGATGGGTCCGGCGTTCGTTGAGCACGTTGATGATCGCCGCCGCGGTCTCCTCGACCGAACGGCGGGTCACGTCGATGACCGGCCAGCCCCGCCGTTCGAAGGCCCGGCGCGCCTTGACCGTCTCCTCGCGCACCGCCTCGTGATCGGTATAGGCCGAGGCCCGGCTGGCGTTCAGCCCGTCCAGCCGGTTGCGGCGGATCTGCACCAGCCGGTCCGGCGAAACCGTCAGGCCGATGATCAGCGGGTTCTTCAGCCCGACCAGCCGCTCGCCGTCTTCCTGTCCCGGCACCAGCGGCACGTTCGCGGCGCGGATGCCTCGATGGGCCAGATAGATGCACGTAGGAGTCTTGGACGTCCGGCTGACCCCGCACAGCACCACGTCGGCGCTCTCCAGCTGCTCCGTCGTGCCCTGACCGTCGTCGTGGGCCATGGCGTAGTCGAGGGCCGCGATGCGATTGAAATAGTCGGTGTCCAGGGCGTGCTGAGCGCCCACCCGCGTCGACAGGGCGGCTCCGAGATAGCGCGACAGGGCGCCGACCAGAGGGTCCAGCGCCGCAATCTGCGGCATGTCCAGCCGCCGGCAGCCCTCTTCCAGCTGCTCGCGCAACTCGCGATCGACGAGGGTGTGCAGCACCACGCCCGGCGAGGCGGCGATTTCTTCCAGCACCCGGTCCATCTGCTTGGCCGAACGGACGAGGGCGTAGATGTGCTCGATCGGAATGACGCCGTCGAAGCGCGCCACCACCGCCTTGGCCATGGCGTTCAGGGTCTCGCCGGTCGAATCCGACACGAGGTGGACGTGAAAATAGGTCGCCAGGCGGGAAGCGCCGGCGGGGCGGGCCGGACTCATCGGGCGCACCCGGTGGATCGGCTCATCGGAAGCTGTCCATGACGGTGAGACTCCTGTGGACCGGGCCGGGCGCCGATCAGGGCGGATCGGGGCGCCGATCTCTATAGCCGGACGACGGGAAGGCGGCGAGCGGGGATGAAGGTGGATGCCGGCCCCGGTGACAGGGCGAGTCGTCCCGGGGTCGCGAGCCCCGATCCGATCGGGTGTGGACAGGCTTAACAAGAGATTAACGGCCCCCAGCCACTCACCCCGCCTGATGCGCCGGAACCGCCGTCCTGAAGGCCCCGTTGGCAACTGTCCCCGTTTTCACCAGCCCGGTGGAGCATGTGGGATGGCCCGGAGCCCGATTGCGGAAAACCACGTCGTTCGCCTGTGTCGAGACTGTCTTATCCCCGTCATCCCCGGCCCTGCTTCCTTCCTCCATTCTTCTCGATTCTCTTTCATTGAAGGATTGGGGGGTGCGACATCGGCCCGGGGTTGAGCGGGACCCGGCCCCCCGGTAAGCCCGACATCCAATGACCGCCTCCGACACTCCCCTGCTGCTCAAGGTTCTCGCCGGCGAGGCGACGGAGCGCCCACCCGTCTGGTTCATGCGTCAGGCGGGGCGGTATCTGCCGGAATATCGGGCGCTCCGGGCGACGACGCCGGACTTCATCTCCTTCTGCCTCGACCCCGAGAAGGCCGCCGAGGCGACGCTGCAGCCGATGCGGCGCTTCGGCTTCGACGCCGCCATCGTCTTCGCCGACATCCTGCTGATCCCGAAGGCGCTCGGCCAGGAGGTCTGGTTCGAGGCGGGGGAGGGGCCCCGGCTCGGTGCCCTGCCGTCGGCGGATTCGATGTGGGCGCTGGCCTCCGGGGCGGGGGAGGCGCTGAACCCGGTCGGCCAGACCCTGTCGATCGTCAGGCGCGAGCTGGAGCCGCACCGCGCCCTGATCGGGTTCGCCGGCGCGCCGTGGACGGTCGCCACCTATATGCTGGACGGCGAGGCGCGGAGCATCGGCAAGGGCGAGCGGGCCCAGGCGCGGACCTACGCCTATGCCGAGCCGGACAAGGTGGCGGCCCTGCTCGAGGTGCTGGTCGAGGCCACGGCGCATTATCTGAAGATGCAGGCCGGCGCCGGGGCCCAGGTGCTGAAGATCTTCGAGAGCTGGGCCGAGGGCCTGCCCGACGATCTGTTCGAAACCCTCGTGCTTCGGCCGCATCAGGCCTTGGTGAAACGGGTTCGCGAGTTGGGCGTCACCGTGCCCCTGATCGGCTTCCCGCGTGGCTCGGCGGCGCTGGCGGAGCGCTATGCCGCCGAGTGCGAGATGCAGGCCGTGGCGCTCGACACCGCCTGTCCGCTCGAGGTCGGCCTCCGGGTGCAGGCTACCAAGCCCATCCAGGGGGCGTTGGACCCCCTGTTGCTGCGCGCCGGCGGAGCGTTGCTGGACCGGCGTGTCGACCAACTGCTCGACGCTTGGGGGCGGGGGCCGTGGATCTTCAACCTCGGCCACGGAATCCTGCCCGACGTGCCGATCGCTCATGTCGAGCAGGTGCTGAAGCGGATCGGCGCCCAATGAGGTCGATCACCGGTCGTCGCATCGCCGTGGTCCTGTTCAACCTTGGGGGGCCGGACGAACAGGCTTCGGTGAAGCCGTTTCTGTTCAACCTGTTCAACGACCCGGCCATCATCGGCCTGCCGGCCATCCTGCGCCGCCCGCTGGCGCGCCGCATCTCCAGCCGTCGCGAGAAGACCGCCCAGGCGAACTACGCCCTGATGGGCGGCGGTTCGCCCCTGCTGCCGGAAACCCGCAAACAGGCGGCGGCGCTCGCGGCGGCGCTCGCTCCACGCCTTCCCGACGACGAGGTGCGCGCCTTCGTCGCCATGCGCTACTGGTCGCCGCTGACGGAGCAGACCGCGGCCGAGGTCGCCGCTTTCGGTCCCGACGAGATCGTGCTGCTGCCGCTGTATCCGCAGTTCTCGACCACCACGACGGAGTCCTCGCTGAAACGTTGGAGCGCCGTCTACGCCGGCCCGGGAGAAAGCCGCACGGTGTGCTGCTGGCCCGAGGCCTACGGCTGGATCGAGGCCCAGGCGGAGGCCATCCGTGAGCAGCTGGAAAAGGCGGGAAACCAACCGCTGAGAGTGCTGTTCTCGGCCCATGGCATCCCCGAGCGTTTGATCCGCCGAAAGGGTGATCCGTATCAGGAGCAGGTCGAAAGCACCGTAGCCGCCGTCGTGGCGAAGCTCGCCGACATGGGCCGGACGGTGGATCACGCCCTCTGCTATCAAAGCCGCGTCGGCCCGCTGAAGTGGCTCGGCCCATCCACTCCCGAGGCACTGGAACAGGCGGCCGCCGACGGCGTCGGCGCGGTGGTCGTCCCCATCGCCTTCGTCTCCGAGCACGTGGAGACCCTCGTCGAGCTGGATATTGAATACGGCGAACTGGCGAATACGCTCGGCGTCACCCCCTACCTGAGAGTTCCGGCCGTGGGGACGTCGGCGCCGTTCATCGCAACGCTGGCCGAGGCTGCGCTCCACGCCCTGTCGCGCACGGGCGTGGCGCCCTATGGTCCGGGTTGCCGGGGCGACTGGAAGGCCTGCCCCTGTCAGGCGGAAAACCGGGCCGCATGAGCTTCGAGATCTTCAACGTCGTGCGCGGCCTGCACATTTTGGCGGTGATCGCCTGGATGGCCGGAATGCTCTTCCTGCCCCGCCTGTTCGCCTACGACGCCGAACAGCAAGGCAAGGCCGAGCCGCTGCGATCGGAGATGCAGGGCTTGCTGCGGATCTGGCAGCGCCGTCTGCTCAAGATCATCATCAATCCGGCGATGACCGCCACCTGGGTGTTCGGCGTCTGGATGATCCTGATCCACGTCTACGGCTTCGGTGAGGGCTGGGAATTCGTCGTTCGGCCGTGGATGGCGACCAAGCTGCTGGCGGTGGTGGCGCTCAGCGGCTGGCACGGCATGCTCGCCCGCGAGTTCAAGCGCATCCAGACCGGGACTTCGACCCGCACCGGCCGCTTCTGGCGCATGACCAACGAGATTCCGTTCCTGATCGCGGTCGTCGCCGTACTGTCCGTGACGACCGAATGGACGCTCGGCTGAGCGCCGGCGCTTGACCTCGCCGGCCCGGCGTGGTTTCGCTGGTCGCGAACCGATCCTGGCCAGAGGCTTCCGCCTTCCGGACGGTCCCTCTCCTGTAGCGACGCCTGCCGGATCGACCCTGCGGGACCCCCGTCGCCCTCCCTGCCGGCCTCCGGGCCCACATCGCCAGCCGCTCCGACCCCGCTGTTTCGCGGGCGTCCTTGCGCGCACGCCTGAAGAAGATTTCCCATGACCGACGTCCGTGACACCGACCCCACCGTCCCCGAGACCGAAAACCTCGATGGCGAGCAGCCGTCCAACGAGGTCGCTGCCGCCGATCTGCCCATGGTCGATCAGGAAGCCGACGAGGAAGACGAGGACGACGGCGAACCGATCGTCCCCAATGGCCGCATCACCCTCGCCGAGCTGAACGAGAAGACGCCGGCCGACCTGGTCGCCTTCGCCGAAGGACTCGAGATCGAGAACGCCTCCAACCTGCGCAAGCAGGACCTGCTGTTCGCCATCCTCAAGGCGCTGGCGGACGAAGAGGTGGAGATCATCGCCGATGGCGTTCTGGAGATCCTGCCGGACGGCTTTGGCTTCCTGCGCAGCCCGGACGCGAATTATCTTCCGGGTCCGGACGATGTTTACGTCTCGCCGTCGCAGATCCGCCGCTTCGGCCTGCGCTCGGGCGACACCATTCACGGCGCCGTGCGTGGCCCGCGCGAGGGCGAGCGCTACTTCGCCCTGCTCAAGGTCGACACGATCAATCTGGAAGACCCCGAGACGGTCAAGACCAAGGTCCTGTTCGACAATCTGACACCGCTCTACCCGGAAGAGCGGCTGCACATGGAAATCCAGGACCCGACGCTGAAGGACCGCTCTGGCCGGGTCATCGACATCGTCGCCCCGCTCGGCAAGGGCCAGCGCTGCCTGATCGTCGCCCCGCCGCGGGTGGGCAAGACGGTGATGTTGCAGAACATCGCCAAGTCGATCGAGAAGAACCATCCGGAGGTCTTCCTGATCGTCCTGCTGATCGACGAGCGCCCGGAAGAAGTGACGGACATGCAGCGGACGGTGAAAGGCGAGGTCATCGCCTCGACGTTCGACGAGCCGGCCACCCGCCACGTCGCCGTCGCCGAAATGGTCATCGAGAAGGCCAAGCGCCTCGTCGAGCACAAGAAGGACGTGGTCATCCTGCTCGACTCGATCACCCGCCTCGGCCGCGCCTACAACGCCACCGTCCCGTCATCGGGCAAGGTCCTGACCGGCGGCGTCGACGCCAACGCCCTGCAGCGGCCCAAGCGCTTCTTTGGCGCGGCGCGCAACGTGGAGCAGGGTGGTTCGCTGACCATCATCGCCACCGCCCTGATCGACACCGGCTCGCGGATGGACGAGGTGATCTTCGAAGAGTTCAAGGGCACCGGCAACTCGGAAATCGTGCTCGACCGCAAGGTCGCGGACAAGCGTATCTTCCCGGCCATTGACGTGCTCAAGTCTGGCACCCGCAAGGAAGAGCTCACCACGCCGAAGGACCAGCTGGCCAAGACCTACGTCCTGCGCCGCATCCTCAACCCGATGGGTCCGCAGGACGCGATCGAGTTCCTCATCGACAAGCTGCGGCAGTCGAAGAACAATGCGGACTTCTTCCAGTCGATGAACACCTGACGGCGGCGCGGCCGCTGTTTCACGTGAAACAGGAGCGACGCGATGAAGGTCAACGTCGAGATCGACTGCACGCCGGCCGAGGCGAGGGCCTTCCTCGGCCTGCCCGACGTTGCGCCGCTCAACGAGGCCATGGTCGCCGAAATGCAGAAGCGGATGGCCGACAACGTCGCCGCCATGCAGCCCGACGAACTGATGAAGACCTGGACCAGCTTCGGCCTGCAGGCCCAGGATCAGTTCCGCAAGCTGATGGAAACCGCGGTAGGGAGCGCGCCGAAGCCGTGAGGAACCGTCTCCTCCCCACGGAATGGGGAGGGGGACCGCGTAGCGGTGGAGGCGCTCTGTCCGTGTCCGCCGTCGCCGGCCCCTCCGTCACGCCTCTTGCGCGGCGCGCCACCTCCCCATTCCGTGGGGAGGAAACATGAGCACCATCTTCGCCCTCGCCACGCCGCCGGGTCGTGGAGCCATTGCGATCGTCCGGCTTTCCGGGCCCGGCGTGAATCAGGCGCTGGCAGCACTCGGGGCCGGTGGTCTGAAGCCGCGTATGGCCTCGCTTCGCGACCTGTCGCTTGACGGCCGCGCTCTCGACCAGGCGCTGGTGCTGCGCTTTCCGGCGCCGAACTCCTACACCGGCGAGGACTGCGCCGAGCTCCACCTGCACGGCGGCCGGGCCGTGGTCGAGGCGGTCAGCGACGCTCTGCTGACGCTCGATCTGCGGCTCGCCGAGCCCGGTGAGTTCACGCGCCGCGCCTTCGAGAACGGCCGCATGGATCTGGCCCAGGCCGAGGCGGTGGCCGACCTGATCGACGCCGAAACCACGGCGCAGGCCGCTCAGGCGCTGGGCCAGCTCGACGGCGCCCTGTCGCAAACCTACGCCGGCTTCCGTCGTGACCTGCTCAAGGCGCTGGCGCTCGTCGAGGCCGAGATCGATTTTCCGGACGAGGAGGTTCCGGACAATCTGGCGCGCACCGCCGGTCCGGTACTGGACGGGCTGATCGCCGATCTGCAGGCGGCCCTGGCCGACGCCCGGCGCGGCGAGCGGGTCCGCGAGGGCTACCGCATCGTTCTGATCGGCGAGACCAACGCCGGCAAGTCGTCGCTGTTCAACGCATTGGTGGCCCGCGAGGCAGCCATCGTCACGCCGATCGCCGGCACCACCCGGGACGTACTCGACGCGGACCTGATCATCGGCGGCTATGCGGTCACCCTATCCGATACCGCCGGCCTGCGCGACAGCACCGACCCGATCGAGGCCGAGGGCGTCCGGCGGGCCCGGGCCCGGGCCGAACAGGCCGATCTCCGCCTGTGGGTCCGCGCGCCGGGTGACCCGGACGGTCCGGCGACCGCGTTCGTGCGAACCGACGACCTGCTGGTCCTGACCAAGGCCGACATCGACCGTGCGGCGCCTCCATCGGACCGCGAGGCGCTGGTGGTCAGCACAGAGACGGGGGAGGGGCTGGGCGCGCTCCACGACTGGCTCGCCGCGCGGCTGGCCCACGATTTGTCCGGGGCCGATTTTCCGGCGGTCACGCGAGAGAGACATCGCCGTCGGCTTACGGAGGCGCTGGAATCTGTCGAGGCCGGGCGGCGGGCGCTGGATGTCGCACCGGAAATGGCCGGCGACGATCTGCGCCGCGCGGCGGAGAGCCTGGCCCGTGTCACGGGGGCGATCGGGGTCGAGGACATCCTCGGCGAGGTGTTCTCGACCTTCTGCATCGGCAAGTGAGCTGTTTCACGTGAAACGGCCATACGGCGCCGGTGGCGAAAGCCGCCGTTTTCCCGTATGTCCGCGCCCATGAAGCGTTTCGACGTCATCGTCATCGGAGGCGGACACGCCGGCTGCGAAGCCGCGGCGGCTTCCGCGCGCGTCGGCGCCGCCACCCTGCTGCTTACCCAGAAGCTCGAGACCATCGGCGAGATGTCGTGCAACCCGGCCATCGGCGGTCTGGGCAAGGGGCATCTGGTGCGCGAGATCGACGCCCTGGACGGCGTCATGGGCCGGCTCGGCGACGTGTCGGGCATCCAGTTCCGCCTGCTCAACCGCTCCAAGGGCGCAGCGGTGCAGGGCCCGCGGAGCCAGATCGACCGCCGGCTGTACCGGGAGGCCATGCAGGCCGAACTGGCCCGGACACCGAACCTTACCCTGATGCCCGGCACGGCCGAGACCCTGATCCTGGACGGCGACCGGGTCGTCGGCGTTGTTACGGGCGAGGGGACTGAGGTCCGCGCCGGCGCCGTCGTCCTGACGACGGGCACCTTCCTCAACGGCGTCATCCACAAGGGCGCCCAGCGCATCCCGGCCGGCCGTCACGGCGAGGCGCCGTCGACGGGTCTGGCCGTCGACCTCTACGGCGCCGGCCTGTCGATGGGACGGCTCAAGACCGGCACGCCCGCGCGGCTGGACGGCCGCACCATCGGCTGGGACCGGCTGGAGATGCAGGCGGCCGACGACGAGCCCGTGCCGTTCAGCTTCCTGACCGACCGCATCGACGTGCCGCAGATCGCCTGCGGCGTGACCCATACGACGGCCGAAACGCACCGGATCATCGCCGGGAACCTCGGCGACAGCGCCGTCTATGGCGGCCACCTGTCCGGCCGGGGGCCGCGCTACTGCCCCTCGATCGAGGACAAGGTGGTGCGGTTCGCCGACAAGACCTCGCACCAGATCTTCCTCGAACCCGAGGGGCTCGACGATCCGACCGTCTATCCCAACGGCATCTCGACCTCCGTGTCCGACGCCACCCAGGCCGCCTTCCTGCGCACCATTCCGGGACTGGAGGCGGTGGAGGTGTTCCGCTTCGGCTACGCCATCGAGTACGACTACGTCGACCCGCGCGAACTGACCCCGGCGCTCGAGGTCAAGAGGCGGCCGGGCCTGTATCTGGCCGGCCAGATCAACGGCACCACGGGCTATGAGGAGGCAGGCGCCCAAGGGCTGATCGCCGGGCTGAACGCCGCCCGCGCGGCCGCCGGCTCCGACCCGATCGTTCTGGGCCGTGACCAAGCCTATATCGGCGTGATGATCGACGATCTGGTCACACGCGGCGTGACCGAGCCCTACCGGATGTTCACCAGCCGGGCCGAGTACAGGTTGACGCTGCGGGCCGACAATGCCGATCAACGGTTGACCCCCCTCGGCATCGCCGCCGGCCTCGTTTCGCCGCAGCGGCAAGCCGCATTCGAAGCCAAGGCCGCCCTGCTGGCCGAAGCGTCGGCTCTGGTTCGGAGCACGACCTACACGCCGAAGGAGGCCGGGGCGCTGGGCATCGCGGTCAACGCCGACGGTCAGCGCCGTTCAGTCCGCGACCTGCTCGCCTTCCCGGGCGTCGACCTGAAGACCTTCGAGGCTGCGCATCCGGAGATCGCCCGCTGGCCGCGCCAGGTGCGGGAGCAGGTCGAGATCGACGCGGGCTATGCCGGCTACCTCGACCGGCAGGCGTCGGACGCCGAGGCGCTGCGCCGGGAGGAGGCGCTGGCCATACCGCACGATCTCGACTACGCTGCCATCGGCAGCCTCTCGAACGAGGTGCGCGAGAAGCTCACGCTGGTCCAGCCGCGCACGCTGGGCCAGGCGGGCCGGATCGAGGGCATGACGCCCGGCGCGCTGACGGCCCTGCTGTCACACGTGAAGCGGACCCGGGTGGACGCGTGACGATCAGCAGCGCGGCCGACTTCGAGGCCCTGACCGGCGCCACGGACGGACAGATTGCGGACCTTCAGGCCTTCATCGGCCGGCTGACCGAAGCCAACGCCGTGATGAACCTCGTCGGTCCCGACACCCTCCCCGACGTCTGGAACCGGCACATATGGGATTCGGCCCAGCTGCTGGGTCTCGTCCCGGCGGCGCGGACCTGGGCCGATCTCGGCGCCGGGGCGGGGTTCCCCGGCGTGGTGCTGGCGATCCTGCTCAAGGGTCGGCCCGACGCCCATGTCTGGCTCATCGACAGCCTCGGCAAGCGTTGCCGCTTCCTCCAGGAGGCGGTCGACGTCCTTGCCCTGCCGGCGACCGTGATCAACGGCCGGGCGGAGGAGCAGGCGCTCAAGGTCGATGTCGTCACCGCCCGCGCCGTCGCGCCGATGGAGAAGCTGCTCGGCTATGCACAGCCTTATCTACAGCGCGGCGCACAGGGGCTGTTTCTCAAGGGGGAAAAGGCCGAGGCTGAGTTGATCGAAGCCCGTAAGGTCTGGCATTTCGAGAGCGACCTCTCCGTCTCGCGCAGCAATCCGCGCGGCCGTATCGTTTCCGTCCGGAGCCTCCGCCGTGTCCATAGCCGGTAAGACTCGCGTCCTCGCCGTTTCCAACCAGAAGGGCGGCGTGGGCAAGACCACCACGGCGATCAACCTCGGCACGGCGCTGGCCGCGATCGGCGAGAAGGTGCTGATCGTCGACATGGATCCGCAGGGCAATGCCTCGACGGGCCTCGGTGTTCCACGTGAAACACGGCGGGTGACCATCTACGACGTCATTGTCGACGGACGCTCGGTCGACGACTCCGCAGTGCAGACGGCGGTGCCCGGACTGCACATCATTCCCGCCGACGCCGACATGTCCGGTGTCGAGATCGAACTGAGCCAGGCCGACCGCCGCTCGTTCCGTCTCCGCGATGCGCTCGCGGGGCAGGGGGCCGAGGGCCAGACCCGGTATGACTATGTCTTGATCGACTGCCCGCCGTCGCTGAACCTGCTGACCCTGAACGCCATGGCCGCGGCGGACGCGGTGCTGGTGCCGCTGCAGTGCGAGTTCTTCGCGCTGGAGGGCCTGACCCAGCTGATGAAGACCATCGACATGGTCCGCCAGAGCCTGAACCCGACGCTGGAGATCCAGGGTCTGGTCCTAACCATGTACGATCGCCGCAACGCCCTGTCCGGGCAGGTCGCGGCCGATGTGCGGGCCCATTTCGGCGACAAGGTCTATGAGGCGGTGATCCCCCGCAATGTGCGGGTGTCGGAGGCGCCGTCGTTCGGCAAGCCGGCCCTGATCTACGACCTGAAATGCGCCGGCAGCCAAGCCTATCTGCGCCTCGCCCGCGAGGTCGTGGCGCGCGAGAAGACCCGGCGACTGCAGGCCGCCTGATGCAAATTCATAGAACGGGATCAATCAGTTGAGCGAACGTCAGCGCGGCCTTGGCCGGGGATTGTCGGCCCTTCTGGGCGAACAGGCAGGCGAGGCGGTGCCGGTCGACGGCTCGGCGGCGCCGGCCGGCGTGCGCATGGCCCCGATCGAGTCGCTGAAGCCGAATCCGGATCAGCCGCGCAAGATTTTCGGTCAGGCGGAACTGGCTGAACTGGGCGAGTCGATCCGCGACAAGGGCGTGCTGCAGCCGATCCTCGTTCGCGCCCATCCGAAGGAGGACGGCGTCTGGCAGATCATCGCCGGCGAGCGCCGCTGGCGGGCCGCCCAACTGGCGCGGCTGACGCAGGTTCCGGTCATCGTCCGCGAGATGGACGACGTGGCGGTGTTCGAGGTCGCGATCATCGAGAACGTCCAGCGCGCCGACCTCAATCCGCTGGAAGAGGCGGAGGCCTACCGCCTGCTGATGGAACGCTTCGGCCGAACCCAGGACGCGGTCGCCGGCGTGGTCGGCAAGAGCCGCAGCCACGTCGCCAACACCCTGCGCCTGCTGCAGTTGCCCGAAGAGGTGCTGTGGTACGTGCGGACCGGCAAGATGAGCGCGGGTCACGCCCGGGCCCTGATCACCGCGCCAGACCCCGCGGCGCTGGCCGGGCAGATCGTCAACGAAGGCCTTAACGTGCGGCAGGCGGAGGCCTTGGCGCGGCGCGCCGCGGAGGGCCCGAAGCCGGGCAGGGCCAGGGTGGGCGCCAAGGCTCCGGCGGGCGAAGGCGGCGCCGACATCGCCGCACTGGAGCAGGATCTGACCGACGCCCTCGGACTGCAGGTGTCGCTGGCCGACCGGGGCGGCAAGGGTGAGCTGACCCTGCGCTACGGCACGCTGGAGCAGCTGGACGACCTGTGCCGGCGCCTGATGCGCGGCTGAGATGACCGATCCGGTCGAGGCGGCGGCCGAGGCGATCATCGGCCTCTACAGCCGGCACGCCGACGATTGGGCACGGATGCGCGACGGGCCACTGAACGCCGACGAGCGACCGCATCTGGACCGCTTCGCCGCGGCCCTGCCCAAGGGAGCGGAGGTGCTGGACCTCGGTTGCGGTTCCGGGCGCCCGATTGCCGACTGGCTGATCCGGCGGGGGTTCCGCCTTACGGGCGTGGACGCCTCACCGGGCCTGCTCGCGCGTTGCCGGGCCGCCTTTCCCGGGCATGAGTGGCGTCTGGACGATATGCGCGGGCTGGATCTGGGCCGCCGCTTCGACGGCGTTCTGGCTTGGTACAGCAGCTTTCACCTGACGGAGGAGGAGCAGGCGGGGATGGCGGCGGCCTACGCCCGGCATCTGCGGCCCGGCGGCACGCTGATGTTCATCGGCGGCCCCGCGCGCGGCGTGGCCATGGGGACATGGATGGGTCAGCCCCTGTATCACGCCAGTCTGGACCCCTCCGAGTACCGCGCCGGACTGGAAGCGGCCGGGCTGGTCGATATCGAGGAGGTGGTTTTCAGGCCGGGAACGGACGCCGCCGCGAGGGTCTGGACGGCGCGGCGAAGCGTGTCAGACTGAGGCCATGACCGAGAAACCGAGCAATCCGACCGCCGAAGCGATGAAGAAGGCGCTGGCCGCCAAGAAGGCCGGCGGCGGCCCCGCCCACACCGGCCTGCAGGGCGCCGCCCGGGCCGAGGAAAAGGTGCAGAAGGCGCGCAACGTGGCGCTGGCCAAGCCCGCGTTCCGCAAGGCCTCGAAGCGGGGCTAGCTCCTACAGACCCAGCCGTCGGGCCCGCGCCGAAATCTCCAGCAGCAGGCGTTCGGCGATCAGCTGATCGGGCGAGCCGGTGGTCTTGGTGGCGATGTCGGCGGCGTTGACGCTGTCCAGCACCCGGTCGAGATCCTCGAGCCGCCAGCTGCGCGCCTGACGCAGCATCTCGGCCTCCTGTTTCCAGAACACGCCGGCGGCCCTGGCGGCTTCCTTGGCCCCGGCGCCATTGGCCTGAAGCACATTGATGCGGCGCAGCTTGCCGAGGTGGATCGAAGCCTGGCGCACCGCCATGACCGGGCTCTCGCCCTCGGCCAGGGCGCGGCGCAGGCCTGACTGGGCCGGAGCCGGGCGGCCTCCGAACGCCTGCAGCGCCGCGTCCTGCAGCGAGGCGTCCGGCTCGACCCCGAGATGCTGTTCCAGCTCGGCGACGTCGATGGTCTTGCCCGAGCCGGGGCCGATGTAGAGCACCAGCCGCTCGATCTCCTGCCGCATCAGGCCGCGCTCGCGGGGCAGGCGGCCGACGAAGCGGTCCAGCGCGTCCTGGGTCAGGCCGACCTTGTCTTCGGCGAGGGCTTCGCGCGTCATCCGGGCCACGTCGCCGGTCTCGTCCTCGTAGCAGGCGATGGCCACCGCCCCCTGCGCCGCCTCGGCCGCCTTGCGCAGGGCGGAGTCCCGGCCGAGCGCGCCCGCCTCGATGACCAGCATGGCGTCAGGATTATAGGCGCCGTCGGCGTGGCTCTTCAGCGCCGCAGCCAGCAGCTTGTCGATCGACGCCTTCTCACCGCCCAGCCGCACCCGCACGAGCCGGCGGCCGCCGATCATTGACAGGGCGGTCAGGGCCTCATCCAACCGCGCCTCGTCGCCGTCGATATCGCTGTCAGTCAGGACGGTGACGTTGAAGGGGTCGTTGAGGTCGGGGGTGATCGCCCTGCACAGGAGGGTGGCGCGTTCAGCCACCCCTGAGCGGTCCTTGCCATGGATGAGGGCGGCGCGCACCGAGCGGTCCGGCGCCGTCAGGAACCGATCGACCTCGGGCCGTTTCACCAGGATCATCGGGAGCCGGTCATGGCTGGTCGGGCAGGGCCCGCATCAGGTCGAGCCGGATCTGGCGGGCCAATTCGGCGGCGGCGCGTTCCTCGCCGTCCTGCTGGGCCGCGATGGCGGCGTAGGGCTGGTCGGCGGCGGCGTAGGTCGTGGTCACCGTCTCTACGCCCGACAGCGGAAGGCCGCCCCCGACGGGCGTCAGGGTCCATGCGCCGCGGACGGTCAGCTCATAGCGGGTGGCGGTGTCGTCGATGCGCCGTCCGAGCGGGCGGCGCGACTGCTCGACCGTCGTCTGCAGCCGCCACAGAGGAGCTTGGGAAGCGTCGCGGCCGAGGGCGTCTTCCAGCTGTTCACGTACTCGATAGCCGAGGCGGTCGTCCTGGGTGGTGACTGTGATGCGCGACAGGCTGGAGCCGACGCCCGCCTCGCCGTAGAGCGGCGTGAATCCGCAGCCGGCGAGCGCCAGTCCCATGAGCGCGACAGCGCCGGCAGCCGGGGCGCGCATCAGCCGACCACCAGATTGACGATGCGATCCTTGACCACCACGATCTTCCTCACCGTCTGACCCTCCAGCCGCGCCCGAACGTCCGCGTCGGCCAGAACGATGGCCTCGACCTCGGCCGGCTCCAGACCGCGGACGACTCGGATCTCGCCGCGACGCTTGCCGTTGACCTGGATCGGCAGGGTTACCTCGTCGTCCGCCGCCAGCGCCGGATCGTAGACCGGCCACGGCGCGTCGAGGATCATCCCCGCTTCGCCGAGCCGCGTCCAGCCTTCCTCGGCCAGGTGGGGGGTGAAGGGGGCGACCAGCCGCAGCAAGGCCGACAGCGCCTGCCGCCTGGCCTCGCCGCCGGCCTTGCCGTGATCCCGCACCGTCGCGACGAAGGCGTAGAGCTTGGCGATGGCCGAGTTGAAGCGGAAGCCGGAGATGCCCTCGGACACCGCCTTGATGGCCTTGTGCGTCTCGCGGACCAGAGAGGCGTTGGCCTGCTCGTCGCCCGGAAACGAGGGATCGAAGCCGTCGACCTCGGCCCAGACGCGTTGCACGAAGCGGCTGGCGCCCTCGACGCCGCCGGGGGTCCACTGCACGTCGCGCTCCGGCGGGCTGTCGGAGAGGACGAACAGGCGACCGGCGTCGACGCCGTAGGTTTCCACGATCTCCTGAGGGGCGACGACGTTCTTCTTCGACTTCGACATCTTCTCGATGTCGCCGATGGTGAGCTTCGCGCCATTGGACAGGCGCCGAGCGATGCGAACGCCATCCACCGTCTCGATCCGAACGTCAGTGGGCTCGACCCAGACCGGCCGGCCGACCTCGTCAACGCCGTCGGAATAGGTCTCGTGAACCACCATCCCTTGCGTGAACAGGCCGGCGAACGGCTCCCGGACATTCATCAGGCCGGCGTCGGACAGGGCGCGCGAGACGAAGCGGGCGTAGAGCAGGTGCAGAACGGCGTGTTCGACGCCGCCGATGTACTGGTCGACCGGCAGCCATTTGTCGGCGGCTGCCTTCGAGATCGGTTCGGCCGCGGTCGGGTCGGCGAAGCGGGCGAAATACCAGCTGGAATCGACGAAGGTGTCGAGCGTGTCGGTCTCGCGCTCGGCCGCGCCGCCGCACGACGGGCAGCGGACATGCTTCCATGTCGGATGGCGGTCCAACGGATTGCCCGGCGTGTCGAATGACACGTCCTTCGGCAACTCGACCGGCAGGTCGGCGGCCGGGACCGCGCCGCACGACGGACAGTGGACGATCGGAATCGGGCAGCCCCAGTAGCGCTGACGGCTGACGCCCCAGTCGCGCAGCCGATAAATGGTCGCGCCCTCGCCCTGGCCGGCCGCCTCGACCCGGGCGATGGCGGCCGCCTTGGCCGGTTCGATCTCCAGCCCGTCGAGGAAACCGGAATGGAAGATCGTCCCGGGTCCGACGTAAGCCTCTGTTCCGATATCAAAATCATCACCCGCGCCATCAGGTCTCACGACCGGGATAACGGGCAGATCGTATTTGCGGGCGAAGTCGAGATCGCGCTGGTCATGGGCGGGACATCCGAAGATCGCTCCGGTCCCGTATTCCGACAGGATGAAGTTGGCGATCCAGACGCTGACTTCGCGGCCGTCGAACGGGTGCAGCACCTTCAGGCCGGTGTCGAAGCCGATCTTCTCGGCCTGTTCGATCTCGGCCTGGGTCGAGCCACCCTTGCGGCACTCGGCGACGAAAGCGGCGGCGTCCGGGTTCGTTTCGGCCAGCGCGCGGGCCACCGGGTGATCCGGCGCGATGCCCATGAAAGACGCGCCGAACAGGGTGTCCGGCCGGGTGGTGTAGATCTCCAGGCCATCCGGAGCGACGTCCGGTGCGGGGCCGGCCCAGCGCCAGGTCATCTGCAGCCCCTTCGAGCGGCCGATCCAGTTCTCCTGCATCAGCCGGACCTTGTCGGGCCAGCGGCCTTCCAGCTCCTTCAGCCCCTCGATCAGGTCGTCGGCGTAGTCGGTGATGCGCAGGAACCACTGGTTCAGCTTGCGCTTCTCGACGATCGCGCCGGAGCGCCAGCCGCGGCCGTCGACGACCTGTTCATTGGCCAGGACGGTGTTGTCGACGGGGTCCCAGTTGACCACCGAGTCCTTGCGGTAGACCAGGCCGCGCCTGAACAGCTCCAGAAACCACGCCTGCTGCTGGCCATAGTAGGCCGGGTCGCAGGTGGCGAACTCGCGCGACCAGTCCAGCGACAGGCCGAGCAGCTTCAGCTGTTCGCGCATCGTGGCGATGTTGGACCAGGTCCAGTCGCCGGGGTGAATTCCGCGCTCGATGGCGGCGTTCTCGGCGGGCAGGCCGAAGGCGTCCCAGCCCATCGGATGCAGCACGTCGAAGCCCTGCGCCCGCTTCGAACGCGCGACGACGTCGCCCATCACATAGTTTCGGGCGTGTCCCATGTGGATGTTCCCGGATGGATAGGGGAACATCTCGAGCACGTAGTATTTCGGCCGGCCGGTCTCGCCCGTCGGCGTGCGGAAGGCGTCGGCGGCCGCCCAGCGGGCCTGCTGGCGGGGTTCGGCGGTCTTGGGCTCGTAGCGGGCCACGATAGTCCTTCAGGCTGCTCCTGAAGGACGCGGCCTTGAGGAGGCTATGGTCGGGAGGTGAGGATCAGCCGGCGTTCTGCAGGTTGAGCTGGCGCGCCTTGGTCAGGATGGCGTTTTCCAGGTCGGTCTCGGTCTGGGCCGCCACGGGGGCGCCGACCCAGCCGCCGGTCGCGTCGCGCACTTCCTTCGTCACCGTGACGTTCAGCGCGTCGGCGCGGAGCCGGGTGTCGAGGATGAACACCGTCGCCTTGAAGCGCTCGTTCGGCGTCTGGGGATCGGTGTACCAGTCGTAGTTGATGACTCCGCCCCACGGATCGGCGTTGGCCAGCGGCATGAAGCTGAGTGTGTCCAGCGTGGCGCGCCACAGGAAGGCGTTGACGCCGATGCCGGCCTGGGCCGCCGTCGCGGGCTTGGCCCCGCCGCCGAGGCCCGGAATCCCGCCGCATCCGCCCAGCATCAGACCCGAGGCGATCAGGGCGATCGCTGCGCCGCGAACCAGCACCATCGAGAAACTCCATTCCATCGAGACGTGCGGCGGGCCTTCCCGCGCACGCGCCGGCCCGCCCTGAGGGTCGAAGCCGAAGCGAAGCTCTATAACACGGCGAAAAGGGGCGATGACAAGGCGAAGTCGCATCAGCGGGGCGGCTTGAGGGCGAACGGGCGTGCGAACCCGTCCCGGGCGACTTCCGACCCGTGACGCTCCCGCCACAGGAGTCCCGCCGAGTCGCCCGGAACCATCGACCAATGGCCACGTTTCGTTGACCGGGCTGACCAGCGGTGTCTAATCGCTGGCGAGAACCGTGGCGGAGGCTCCGTCGCGGCGCGAAGGGCAGGACATGCGCAGGAATGGCGCCGTCATCGCTGGACTGGCCGCGGGGCTCACGCTCCTCGCCGCGGCCGATGTCGCCTCGGCCCAGACGGCTGCGCCGCGCAGCCGCGCCCCCGCCGTCAGCCTCTCCGAAGCCCAGGCCGCGCGCTCGGCCGCCACCCCCGGTCAGTCGCGCTTGCGCTTCACGGAACGCGGTCGCTGGGGCCTGGATCTGAATCTCAGCCAACCGGTCGGCCGCGAGAGCAATCTCGGCGACGTCGAGGCGGGCGCCTACTACCGCGTCAATCCGCGTCTGCGGGTGGGCGCGACCGCCGGCCTGGCCGAGCCCGAGGCCGATCCGGCCCGTCCGCCGCAGACCGACCGCCGGACGGCGCCGCGCTTCCGGCTGGAATCGATCTTCCGCTTCTAGGTTAGTCCGGGCCGAACGCCGCCCGGATCGCCGACACCCCCGCCAGTCCACACGCGCCCGAGCCGATGAGCCCGCGAGCCTTGCCGGCGTCGATCCCGCCCAGGGCGTAGACGGGGACGGGCGACCCGCGCACCAGATCGCCGAACGCCTGCGCGCCGAGCGCCGGCCGTACGGCGGACGCCCCGCCGGCGGGGAATACCGGCGACAGCACCGCCGCGTCGAGCCTGCCAGCGCCGGTCAACGCCGCGGCCGAGTGAACGGCCCCGGTGATCCGCCAGTCGGGCCGAAGCGCCGCCAGTTCCGTCGCCCGGTTCAGCCCCCGCTCCGGCAGGTGAACCCCGTCCGCCTCGATCGTTTCCGCCAGCTCCGCGTCGAACCCGACCAGCAACAGCCCGTCCCTTCGACGGGTCGCCTCACGCAGCCGCAGGCCCGTCTCGCGGGCGTTCGCCGCTCCGAAGGCCCGGAACACCACGCCCGACCCGGCCGGCAGCCGCGCGGCCGTCTCCCACGGCCGGAGCGTCCGTTCAGGGTCGGTGAAGAACAGCAGGGGCGGCAGGTTCGGAGCCGGACGGCCGTTCGCGCGGCTGACTTTGGCCGCGTCCCGTGCGAGGACGCTGGCGACCTCCCACAGGATCTCCGCGTCGGACCGGTTCATGGCCCTCTCTTCTCCCGATCCCGTTCGCACGTCCAGCACCGTGGCCGATCGCATCGCCGCGGTGCGGCGCAGGGTCGCCGAGGCCGCCCGGACCGCGGTGCGGGAACCGGACGATGTGGTCCTGACCGCCGTCACCAAGACACAGTCGGACGAGGCGCTTCTGGAGGCCCTCGCCGCGGGCCAGAGGGTGTTCGGCGAGAACCGCGTCCAGGAGGCGCAGGCGCACTGGACCGGCCGCCGGGGCGATCACCCGGACCTCGAACTGCGTCTGATCGGCCCCCTGCAGACCAACAAGGCCGCGGACGCCGTCGCCCTGTTCGACGTCATCGAGACGCTGGATCGGCCGAAACTCGCCGAGGCCCTCGCCGCGGCGGCGGACAAGGCGGGTCGGGCGGTGCGCGTGCTGATCCAGGTCAACACCGGGGCCGAGCCGCAGAAGGCCGGGATTCTTCCGGAGCAGGCCGACGCCCTGATCCGCCATGCCCGGGACAGGGGCCTGATCGTCGAGGGCCTGATGTGCATTCCGCCGGCGGACGAGGCCGCCGGGCCGCATTTCGCCCTGCTGCGCAAGATCGCCCGGCGCAACGGCCTGAAGGTGCTGTCGATGGGGATGAGCGGCGACTTCGAGACCGCCATCCGCTTCGGCGCCACCCATGTGCGGGTCGGATCGGCGCTGTTCGGGGAACGAAAACGCCCTGAAACGTCCTCTAGAGACTGAAAACCGCTCCGCTTCGGCTCCAACCCTTGGCGGAACGGCCGACGCCCGCCATTCTGGTACCCATGCCCACGCCCAAGACGATCCTGATCATCGACGACGACGACGACCTGCGCGAGGCGCTCGCCGAGCAGCTGGCCCTGCACGAAGCCTTCCGGCCGGTGCAGGCGGCGACGGCGGCCGAGGGCGTCAGGCTGGGGCGCGAGACCCGCGCCGACCTCATCCTGCTGGACGTCGACCTGCCGGACATGGACGGGCGCGAGGCCTGCCGGCTGCTGCGCAAGGACGGGGTCTCGACTCCGATCATCATGCTGACCGGCCAGTCGTCGGACGCCGACACCGTGCTGGGACTGGAGTCCGGGGCCAACGACTACGTCACCAAACCCTTCCGCTTCGCCGTGCTGCTGGCCCGCATCCGCGCCCATCTGCGCAGCCATGAGCAGTCCGAGGACGCGGTCTTCCGCATCGGCCCCTACGAGTTCCGCCCGGCCGCCAAGGTGCTGGTCGACGACAAGGGCCGGAAGGTGCGGCTGACCGAGAAGGAAACCAGCATCCTCAAATACCTGTATCGCGCCGGGGCCAAGGCGGTGTCGCGCGAGGAGCTGCTGACCGAGGTCTGGGGCTACAACGCCGGGGTCACCACCCACACGCTGGAAACCCACATCTACCGGCTGCGCCAGAAGATCGAGCCGGAGCCCGGCCAGGCGCGGTTGCTGCTGACCGACGCCGGCGGATACCGGCTGCAGCCCTGATCAGCCCGGCCGCCACTCGCTGAGCGTCTCGCCCGTCGCGCCATCCTCATAGGCGAGCCGATCGAGCACCACCCCGACGGCGCAGGCCGGGCGGCTGTCGGCCCGGGCGACCCGGCAGCGGATCACCCGCCCCTCCGCCCACGGGATCAGCCGCCCCTCGAGAACAAGACGGTAGCCCCGGACCGGATTCGGCGCCGGCGCATCGCCTTGACCGCGGACCGTGAAGGTGAAGGCCCGGTCGTCGGCGCGGCCCAGACGGGAGGCGCCCTCCGCACGGAGCAGGGCCAGGCCTACCTTGGGCGAAGCGGGCAGGGCGAAGGTGTCCATGACTGGCAGCCCCGGCGCCGGGCAGCCCCCGGTTCGCATCCACGGCTGGTTGATCCAGACGCCGCCCACCCGCTCGAAGCCCTCGACCGCCGGACCGGTGGCGTCGCCCGCGGTCCAGTCGGCGGGCGTGAATCGCAGCCGTATAACCCGGCCGTCGGCGCTACGGCTCCAGCGTGGCGCGCCGGCGTCGGACACGCCCTCGGGCGGCGGCGCTTCGGGGCCGAGGCAGCCGAAGGCGATGCGCATCCTGAAGCGGCGATTGGCGAGCGGGTCGCTGGCCGGGGGCGCCAGACCGGCCGCGGCTCGGGAGGCCTCGCTGTCGACCGCCGACAGGAGGGCGCCCCGATCGAGGACCGGATCGGCCAAGGGCGCTGTGGATTGCGGAGCGGGTTCCGGCGGCGCCGGCGGCGCGGACGGCTGACGGTCGCCGCAGGCGGCGAGGGCCAGTCCGGCGGCGCAGGCGAGCCCGGGAAGACCCGTCCGTCGGGGGCCGATGCTGGCGTTCACGGCTCTGTCAGACATGGAACGAGGCTAGCACGTCGGGCGCTGAAATCTCGACCTTCGCTGTGGGGCGGGGGTTGACGGGCGCGGCCGGGGAGGTTCGGGAAGGGCATGACCTTCGATCAGATCGCCGCCCTGCTGGTGCTCGTCGCCGTGGTCGGGGTGCTGATACACGGACGGGTCCGGGCCGACGTCGTGGCCCTGACGGGAGCCGCGGCCCTGCTGCTGCTGGGCGTGGTGCGGCCGGTCGAGGTCCAGGCCGCCTTCGCCAGTCCGGCCGTCATCGCGCTCGCCGGCCTGTTCGTCATCGCCTACGCCATCGAGCTGTCCGGTCTGCTCGGCCTGATGATCCGGCAGGCGACGCGGCTGGCCTCGCGGGTGGGCGCGCTGGGCATCTGGGCGGTGATCGGCATGTGCGGCGCGCTCGGCGGCTTCCTCAACAATACGCCGGTGGTGGTGCTGGCCGGGCCGGTGATCCGCGACGTGGCCCAGTCGCTGAAGCTGTCGCCCAAGCGCTTCCTGATGCCGCTCAGCCACGTGACGGTGCTGGGCGGCCTGCTGACCCTGATCGGCACATCGACCAACCTGCTGGTCAACGACATGGCGCGCAACGCCGGCCAGCCGGTGTTCAGCCTGTTCGAGATCACCCCTGTGGGCCTCTCGATCGCGGTCGTCGGCGCGCTGTGGCTGTATTTCGTCGGGGCGGGCCAGCTCGGGCGCAGCGTGGCGGCGGACGAGGCGGAACAGGCCCGGCTGGCCGAACTGGAGGAGTCGCGCCGCAAGGCCGAGGCGGAGGCCGCGGCCCGGCGGCGGCGAATCCTGCCGTTCAACCTGCCGCGGCTGGGCGAGGCCCGCACCCATGAAGACGGCTCCGGCGACGCCCATCTCGGCGACGTGGCCCTGTTCGGCGCGGCGGACCTACCGTTCGACCTGAGGCGGTCGCTGATCGCGCTGGGCGTCTTCATCGTCGTCGTGGCCGCGGCGGGGCTGGGATGGGCGCCCATCGCCGCCTCGGCCTTCGCCGGGGCTGTCGCCCTGATCCTGCTCAGGGTGATCACGCCGGAGGAGGCCTACGCCGGCCTGCGTCCGGAGATCCTGCTGCTCATCGCCGGCATGGTCGTGGTCGGCATCTCGATCGAGGTGACGGGACTGGCGGCCGCGGGTGCGGGGATGCTGATCGAGGTGCTGCGCCCGTTCGGGCCGCTCGTCGGACTGATCATCCTCTATGGCGTGACCCTGTTCGCCACCGAGCTGCTGTCCAATGCGACGGTGGCGGTGCTGATCACGCCGATCGCGGTGGCGCTGGCGGAGAGTTTCGGCGTCGATCCGCGGCCGTTCCTCGTGGGTGTGATGATGGCCGCCTCGGCCGCCTTCGCCACCCCGTTCGGCTACCAGACCAATGTGCTGGTCTACCAGATGGGCGGCTACAGCTACCTCGACTTCGTGCGCGTCGGCGTGCCGCTGAACCTGGTGACCTGGGTGGCGGCGATGATCGCCATCCCGATCTTCTTTCCGTTCTAGCCGAAAAAACAGCGTGGCAGAGTCGGCAGAGTCTGCATCCCCGATCTTCTTTCCGTTCCAGGCCGTAGTCGAAATGCCGGCACAAGGCCGCCCCGGTCCTAGACGTCGAGGTCCATCGTCACCGGAGCATGGTCGCTGGGCTGGGTCCATTCGCGGACGGTGTCGTGGATACGGGCCGTTCCGGGCTTCACCGCCGGCGTCAGGCCCGGTGAGGTCCACAGGTGGTCGAGGCGCAGGCCGCGGTTGGACTTGCGGAAGTCCGCGGCGCGATAGCTCCACCAGCTGGCCAGTTTCACCGGCTCCGGAATCTGGTCGCGGACCACGTCGGTGAAGCCGCCGGCCGCCTGCAGCCGGCGCAGGGTCTCGACCTCGACCGGCGTGTGGCTGACGATCTTCGACATATAGCGGTGGTTCCAGACGTCGTTCTCGCCCGGCGCGATGTTGAAATCGCCGGCCAGCACCAGCGGACGCTGCCAGTCGCGCACGGCCATCTCGGCGGTCAGCCGCTCGTAGAAGTCCAGCTTGTGATCGAATTTCGGGTTCAGCGTGCGGTCGGCGACATCGCCGCCGGCCGGGATGTAGAAATTCTGGATCTCGATCCCGTCGACGGTGACGGCGACGCAGCGGGCGTGGCCTTCCCGGCAGACATCGAGTTTCGGCGCCTCCCCGATCGGTTTGCGGCTGGCGATGGCGACGCCGTGCCAGCCCTTCTGGCCGCCGATCTTCAGGTGGGGCATCCCCATGGCCTCGAAGGCGGCGCGGGGGAACTGGTCCTCGAGGCATTTGATCTCCTGCAGGCACAGGACGTCGGTCCCGCTTTCGGCGACGAAGCGGGCGACCTGGTCGATGCGCAGGCGGACGGAGTTGATGTTCCAGGTGGCGATGCGAAGCATGGGAGGTTCTTAGAGGTCGGGCGCTACCGCTCGCAACGCGGTTGCTCGCTGCTTGAGCGCGCCCCTCCACCGCTTCGCGGTCCCCCTCCCCAGCATGGGGAGGAAACAGGCCGCGTCGGGTCGGGAGGTCTCGTAGGGCCGACGACCGCGGCCCGGCAAAAAGAGACGCCCGGTCCTCGCGGGCCGGGCGTTTGAAGGTTCGTCTCTCTCGCCGCCGGGAAGGGGATGAAATCCGTAGCGGGTCAGATCAGCTCCCGCCGATCTGTGGCCAAAACAACACGCACGACAGAAAAAGTCAAGACGACCGTCCCGGATAGCGAGGAGCGATTTCGCCTGGCAGGCGAACCGCGTTGCGGTCTAGTTGCGGCGCGGCCGCTGGGTTGGGTCGCGCAGCTGGAACAGGCTGGCGGCGAGGCCGGAGGCCGGGCGCAGCGTGGTCAGTTGGGTGCGGGTGCGGCCGCCCTGGGCGTCGATGATGGTCCACTCCTGCAGCCGGATCGGATTGCCGGCGAAGGCCAGGACCACGGAGCCGTCGTTGGGCCGACGGGCGTCGCGGGCGGTGATGGCGAAGGCGCCGGAGTCCATCCGGGTGACGCGGTCGATGCGCACGCCCTGGTCGAGCCGGACGGTGCGGGCGAGGAAGGTCGACAGCGGCGTCTGGCCCAACGGCACCTGGCGGAAGACGTTGAGACGCGGATCGTAGCGCTTCACGTTGGAACCGTCCGAGACGACCAGCAGGCCGGCCGGGTTGGTGTATTCGAAGCGCATCTTGCCCGGACGCTGCAGATAGAAGCGGCCTTCGCGGCGCTGGCCGCCGGAAGTCTCGACAAACGTCCCCTGGGCCGAGGTCAGGCCCTGCAGATAGGTCTGGGCGCGGGCGAGGACGGCGCGATCCTCGGCCGACAGGTTCGACTGGGCGTGGGCCGGCAGGGCGGCGCCGAGGGTCGAAAGTCCGGCGAGGGCGGCGGATCCGAGCGCGAAAGCGCGGCGTGAGACGGTCATGATGTCTTCTCCCGTTCGGGATGGTTGGAGCTTGCCGTCTTGCGCAACGGGTCTGGCGGGGGCGTGACCCCAGCCTGACCATATTCAGGCGCTCCGATGAAGCCCTGTTCAGCATCGCGCGGCCGACGGCGGCCCTGACGAACGCCGACGGAGCCGGTCCGTTGCCTCGAAAGTCCGGTCGGAGGGGCGGAAAGGCGGTCAGACCATCGGCGGCGGGCCGGCGAGGATGTCGCGCTTGCCGGCATGGTTGGCGGGGCTGACCACCCCCTCCTGCTCCATCCGTTCGATCAGGGAGGCGGCGCGGTTGTAGCCGATCTGCAGGCGGCGCTGGATGTAGCTGGTCGAGGCCTTGCGGTCGCGGGTGACCACGGCCACGGCGCGGTCGTAGAGATCGTCGCCCGAGCCGCCGCCCTCGTCCTCGAAGGCCGCGTCGCCGTCGCCGTCCGGATCGTCGGTGATCAGATCGAGATAGTCCGGCTCGGCCTGCGAGCGCAGGTGTTTGCAGACCTCGTCGACCTCCTGGTCAGTCACGAACGGGCCGTGCAGGCGGGTGATGCGGCCGCCGCCGGCCATGTAGAGCATGTCGCCCTGGCCCAGCAGCTGCTCGCCGCCCTGCTCGCCGAGGATGGTGCGGCTGTCGATCTTGGAGGTGACCTGGAAGCTGATCCGGGTCGGGAAGTTGGCCTTGATGGTGCCGGTGATGACGTCGACCGACGGGCGCTGGGTGGCCATGATCAGGTGGATGCCGGCGGCGCGGGCCATCTGGGCCAGGCGCTGCACCGCGCCCTCGACGTCCTTGCCGGCGACCAGCATCAGGTCGGCCATCTCGTCCATGACCACGACCAGATAGGGCATGGGCTCGGGGCGGATCTTCTCGGATTCGTAGACCGGGCGGCCCTGATCGTCGAAGCCGGTCTGGACGGTGCGTTCGAAATGCTCGCCCTTGGCCTGGGCCTCGCGGGCCCGTTCGTTGTAGCTGGCGATGTTGCGGACGCCGAGCTTGGACATCCGGCGGTAGCGGTCCTCCATCTCGCGGACGGTCCACTTCAGGGCGACTACGGCCTTCTTCGGATCGGTGACGACCGGGGCCAGCAGGTGCGGGATGCCGTCGTAGACCGACAGCTCCAGCATCTTGGGGTCGATCATGATGAAGCGGCACTCCGCCGGACTGTGCCGGTAGAGGATCGACAGGATCATGGCGTTGACCCCGACCGACTTGCCGGAGCCGGTGGTGCCGGCGATCAGCAGGTGGGGCATGCGCGCCAGGTCGGCGACATAGGGCTCGCCGCCGATGGTCTCGCCCAGCGCCAGCGGCAGCAGATGCGCCGGCTTGTCGTATTCGGCCGAGGCCAGCAGGTCGCGCAGATAGACGGTCTCGCGTTTCGCATTGGGCAGTTCGATGCCGATGGCGTTGCGGCCGGGCACGACGCTGATCCGGCAGGCGCGGGCGCTCATCGAGCGGGCGATGTCGTCGCTGAGGGCCACGACGCGGCCATGCTTCACGCCCGGGGCCGGGACCAGTTCATACAGGGTGACGACCGGGCCGGGGCGGATCTGGTCGATGACGCCGCGCACGCCGAACTCCTGCAGCACGCCCTCCAGCATCCTGGCGTTCTGCTTCAGCGCCTCCTCGTCGACCAAGGCGACGCGCTTGGCCGGCTTGGTCAGCATGCCGAGCGGCGGCAGGTCGAAACCGGTGGAGGGGCGGGCGAAGTCGAAGGCGGCCTGGCTGTCGTCGATCTCGCGGCGCGAGGCCTTGGGAGCCCTGGTGGCGGCGACCCTGGGCTCGGGGGCGTTGCGGGCGGGGAGCGGTTCCTGCCACGGCGGGCCGTCGTCGGCGTCGAGCGAAACGGGAGCGTAGTCGTCCGGTTCGGGCGCGGGCCGGGGCCGGGGCGGGGCCTTGGCGGGGTTGCGGCGGGAGGCCGACGGCGGACCGGTCCGGCGCGAGCCGCGCGCCCAGTCGACGCCGTCGCGCAGATCGGAGACGCGCAGGCCGATGGCGTAGCCGAGACTCCACAGGCTCAGCGGCAGGAACAGGACGGCCGCGCCGATGGCGGCTCCGGGCAGACGCAGCGCCTCGAAGGCCATGCGCACGAGACCCACAAGGGCGTCGCCCCACAGTCCGCCCAGCGCGGCCGCCAGCGGCCAGGCGGCGGGCGGCGCCAGGGCGGACAGCGCCGCCGACAGGGCCAGCACGCCGACGGTGGCCGACAGGGCCTTGAACGGCGTCGGCTTCAGCCGCTGCTGGACGGCGTCGCCGATGGCTCCCGCCAGCCCGAAAGCGATCAGCAACAGGGCGGCGGGCCAGGCGGCCAGACCCAGCGACTGCATGAACAGGTCGGCGAACAGGGCCCCGTTCAGCCCCAGCCAGTTGGTCGGGGCGGCGGAGGAGGCGGCGTTGAGGCTGGGGTCGGCCGGATTCCACGAGATCAGCGCGGCCAGCAGCAGGGCGGCGAGCAGGGCCTGCAGCACGCCGCGGAACCGCACCACGAAGGGCGCGGCCCAGACGATGCGGGCGCTCTCGAAGGCGCGGTGGCCGAGGGCGAGGGCGGCGGACATGCGGCGGCGGGCTCCGGGAAGCGGGACTCGGTCCGTTGTCGCCCGGGCAGGGTTAAGAGGCTGTTTACCCACCGCGACGTCACGGCGCTGGACGGGCGCTCCCGGCGGCGCGAAACAGGACCCATGAGCCAGACCGACCGTCACGACGTGATCATCGCCGGAGCCGGCATGGCGGGCGCGACCTTCGCCCTCGCCGCGGCGCAGGGCGGGCTGAAGGCGGTGCTGGTCGATCCGCAGCCGTTCCTGGCCCAGCTGGCGCCGACCTTCGACGGCCGGTCGACGGCGATCGCCTTTTCCACCTTCCGCATGCTGGACGCGCTCGGCGTGGGCGAGGGCCTTCGCCCGCACGCCTGCCGCATGGATCGCATCCTCGTCACCGACGGGCGGCGGCCGGGCGCTGCGTCGCGGGCGGCCTCGTCCGCCTTCCTGCGTTTCGACGCGGACGAGATCGGCGACCGCACCGAGGGCGAGCCGCTCGGCTATATGGTCGAGAACCGGCGCATCCGCTCGGCGCTGGCCGAGGCCGTGACGGCGGCGGGGATCGAGGTGCGCGCGCCGGCTTCGGTCGCCTCGGTGGTCGCCGGGCCGGGCCGGGCGGCGGTCAGGCTGGAGGATGGATCGACGCTGCAGGCCCCGCTGGTGGTCGGGGCCGAGGGCCGCGGCTCACGGGTGCGTCGCGAGGCCGGGATCGACACGGTCGGCTGGAGCTACGGGCAGAGCGGGGTCGTGGCGACGGTGCAGATGGGCCGTGACCACGGCAATGTGGCGCACGAATATTTCCTGCCGTCCGGGCCGTTCGCCATCCTGCCGCTGACGGATCGCCGCGCCAGCCTGGTGTGGACCGAAACCACCCGCCGCGCCGAGGCGCTGAAGGCCTGTTCCGACGAGGCCTTCCACGCCCATCTGATGCGGCGCTTCGGGGAGTTCCTCGACGAGGTCTCGGTGCTCGGGCCGCGCTTCGTCTATCCGCTGTCGCTGCAGCTGGCCGAGCAGCTGACCGCGCCGCGCACCGCCCTGATCGGCGACGCCGCCCATGCGGTGCACCCGGTCGCCGGACAGGGGCTGAACATGGGACTGAAGGACGCTGCGGCCCTGGCCGACGTGCTGGTCGAGGCCCTGCGTCTGGGCGAGGACATCGGCTCTGAGACGGTGCTGGACCGCTACGCCCGGTGGCGGCGGTTCGACAACGCCGCTCTGGCGGCCGGCTTCGACGGCTTCGTGCGGCTGTTCTCCAACGACATCGCCCCGGTGCGTCTGGCGCGCGATCTCGGCATCGCCGCCGTCAACCGCATCGCCCCCCTGCGCCGGGCCTTCATGCACGAGGCCGGCGGCGCGACCGGCGACCTGCCGCGGCTGCTCAGGGGGATGAGCTTCTAGCGGGTGCTCAGTCCAGCTTGCGCGCCTCGTCCGCCAGCATGATCGGCACGCCGTCCCGGATCGGGAAGGCCAGCTTCGCCCCCCTGGAGACCAGTTCCTGGCGCTCGCGATCGTAGGTCAGCCGGCCGCGCGTGACCGGACAGACCAGCACTTCAAGCAGGCGGGGGTCGACGGAAACGGGGGTGTTGAAGGTGTCGCTCATGCCCGCACTATTGCATCGACGGGGCGTCGCCGTCGCCTGATTCCGCCGCGTCGATGGTCATCAGGGCGGTGAGGACGGTGGAGCGGTCGGTAAGGCTGGCCGCCTCCAGCAGCGCCTGCTTCTCGGGCGGCTCGAACGGCAGGGCCATGGACAGGCTGTTGATGAGAGCCTCGGGCGGGGCGGTCTCGGCGGTGTCCCAGTCGATATCCAGCCCGCGCGTCTCGAGATAGGCGCGCAGGGCCTCCAGCAGGCCGTCGCGGTCAAGGCCGACGTCGTCCACCGGCGGGGCGGCGAGATCCGCCTCAAACGGCGTGAAGTCGGCGCGGACCTGCCGGTAGGGCGTCTGCGTCGGCAACTCGCTGGCGAGGCGGAAGCGGGCGCAGCCGGTCAGGGTGATCAGATAGCGGCCGTCGGAGGTTTCGGCGAAGCTGGTGATGCGGCCCGCGCAGCCGACCGGTGACAGCTTGGGCGTGACGCGCGAGCCGGCCTGCGGCTGGACCATGCCGATGATCCGGTCCCCGGCCATGGCGTCGTCGATCATGTTGAGATAGCGCGGCTCGAAGATGTTCAGCGGCAGCTGGCCGCGCGGCAGCAGGATGGCGCCGGGCAGGGGAAAGACCGGAATGACCTGCGGCAGGTCGGCCGCCCTGACATAGCCCTGCGCCATGCGTGGTCCCCTAGGCGAACAGGATGGAGGACAGACGGCGGCGGCCGTCCCGGGCGACGTCAGAGGCGGGGCCAGCGGCCTCGAACACGGTCAGCAGCTGCTTGCGGGCGGCCTGGTCGTTCCACTCGCGGTCGGCGGCGACGATCTTGAGCAGACTGTCGACCGCCCCGCCCAGATCACCCGCGGCGGCCTGGGCCAGCGACAGATCGTAGCGGGCCTGGTGGTCCGACGGGTCGGCGGCGACGCGCGCCTCAAGCTCGGCGCTCGGGCCCGCCGGAGCGGCCGAGGCCAGCGACAACTGGGCCCGGATCGACTGGACCTGGGCGTTCTTCGAGTCGGCGGGGGCCATGGAGATGGTCTGGCGGGCCTGATCGACGTCGCCGTCGGCGAGATAGACGCGCGCCATGCCGGCGATGGCGCCCTCGTGCCCGGGCTCGAGCGTCATCACCTGGGCGAAGGCCTGGGCGGCGCCGCCGAGATCGTTGAGCGACAGGGACTCCTCGCCCATCGACATCAGCTGCTCGATGTCGGAGCTGGCGCTCTCCCCACCGGTCAGCTTGTCGATGAAGGCCTTGAGCTGGCTTTCCGGGACCGCGCCCTGGAAGCCGTCGACCGGCTGGCCGTTGACGAAGGCGTAGACGGTGGGGATCGACTGCACGCGCAGCTGGCCGGCGTAGGCGGGGTTCCTGTCGACGTCGATCTTGACCAGCTTGACCGCTCCGCCGGCGGCGCGGACGGCCTTCTCCAGCATCGGCGTCAGGGTCCGGCAGGGCCCGCACCAGGTGGCCCAGAAGTCGACCAGCACCGGCTGGCTCTTCGACGCCTCGACCACGTCGGCCATGAAGCCGGCGTCGGACCCCTCCTTGATGAGGTCGTCAGGCAGGGTGGTGGGATCGGCGAAGCTCATGGCGGTCCTGTGTCGGATCAGTCGTAACGCGGAAGACAGCAGATGGTCCCGAACGAGCCTGCACTCAAGTCGGATCGCCGCCCGCACCCGCGGGACTGAGCTTCCAGCGGATCTTGGTTTCGGAATCGGTACGGGCCGAGCCGCGCACGACGATCTGCAGCGAGCGCCGGGTCAGGCCCTCGTCGATATGCACCGATGGCTCGATGGCCACGTCCGGTCCGTCGGTGCGGAACCACCAGCCTCGTCCCGAATGGCCGCGCAGCAGGATCGAACGGCGGTCCCGGGCCAGTGACGCCTGCACCCCGGGCTCGAGCTGGAAGCGCACCGCGTAGGGGGCGGCGATGGCGCGGACGACGTCTTTCTGGCCCGGCGCGGGGTGCAGCCGCTCCTCGGCCCGGACCTCGTCCAGCCGCTGGTCCAGATAGAGGCGGCGCTGGTGCAGCAGACCGAAATCCTGGACCCAGCCATCGTGTTCGGCCTCGAGCCAGACCGCGCCCTCGCCGTCGCGGCGGTGGACCTCGACGTGCAGGGGGCGGCCGATCAGGCGATGCCCGAGCAGCTCGCCCTTCCAGCCGCCAAGCGGGGCGCCGGTCGAGGTTTCGCCGAGGGACAGGGTCGAATGGCCGGGGCCGAGACGCAGCCCCTGCCGGTCGGCCGCGCGCGGAGTCCAGCCGCAGCCGGTGACCAGCCGGTCGCGGCCGCAGACGATCTCCAGCGCCAGAGGCTGGGCGCAGGCGGCCGACGACCAGCCCGTGCGGGCGGGAGGCGCGACGTCGGCGGCGACGGTCAGCAGGGGGCTGCGGATGCGGGCGACCCCGCCCACCGTCCCGGACGGCGCCGTGGTCTCCTCGACCTCGTCATGAGCGACCGCGACCGCCACCCGGGCGGGCGTGGAGGGACCGCCGCCCTGCAGGGTCACCAGCCGGCCATCAGGCAGGGTATGGAAACGCACGGCGGCGGTCAGGCGCCGGATCGCGGCGCGCATCGCGTCGGGGGCCGGCTCCGACAGCTGGGCCAGGGCGTCTTCGAGGGTCAGCAGGTCGAGCAGCAGCTCCAGCCCGGCCTCGGGGCTGCGCGAGGCGTGACCCCCGTCCTCGCCGATGGTCCGGGCCAGCGCCCCGGGCAGGGCGCGCAGGGCTTTGCGGCGCAGGCCCAGTCCCGACGGACCGGCGAGCGCGCAGCCGGCCACGGCCGCGGCGATCAGGCGTTCGGCCTTGCCGGCGACGCCGCCGGGCGGACGCAGCAGCTGGCGCGCCTGGCGCCCCAGCACATCGGCGAGCCGCAGACGTTCGGCCTCGGTGGCCACCTGACCCATGCGGCGGGCGGCGCAGGCCAGGTTGAAGGTGCGGCGTGCGAGAATTCCCGGGTCCCAGGCGAATGGCGACCAGCGGGCGAAAACGGTCGCCCAGGTCAGGCTCAGGCGCAGCGCCTCGCGCGCGCCGCGCTCGCCCTGCAGCATCAGCGACGGCAGCCAGGCGAAGGCGTGCAGTTCGACGGCGAAGCCGCGGGTCGGGCTGGGGCGGTTCCACGGGTCCTCGGGCGCGGCGGCCTCCAGGCTGGCGCCGGCGAGCACGAACTTGCCGCCCAGCGTGGTCTTGCCGGGGAGGGGATCGACGGGGCGGAAGTCGCGCGGCGTGGCGGCGAAGCCCTGCGCGGTCCGGCCCTTGAGGGTCAGGGTGTAGCCGGGCAGGCCATACAGCTCGATCCACATCTGGCGGGTCAGCAACCGGCCGACGACGGCGGGCCACAGGCCCGGTCCCGTAGAGGCCTCCGTGGTGCGGACCGGCGTCCGCATCGGCGCCCCGCGCAGGCCGGGAATCTCGCCCGGTGCGGGGGTGTCGGCCTCGACGCGGCTGAAGGGACCGAGAGGACTCACGCCGCCTTCAGCGCCCGGATGTTGTCGCCGTAGGCCGACGGGCCGCCGCGGAACACCGCCGTGCCCGCGACCAGGGCGTCGGCCCCGGCGGCCACGCAGGCGCCGGCGTTGGCCGCCGTCACCCCGCCGTCGACCTGCAGGTGCGCCTTCGACCCGGCGACGTCGAGCAGGGCCCGGGCACGCTCGATCTTGCGCAAGGTGGACGGGATGAAGGACTGGCCGCCGAAGCCCGGATTGACCGACATCAGCAGCACCAGATCGACGAGCTCGATGACCTCCTCAAGCACCGTCAGCGGCGTGCCGGGATTCAGCACCACACCCGCCTTCGCCCCCAGCTGGCGGATCCGGCCGAGAGTGCGGTGCAGATGCGGCCCGCTTTCCGGGTGGACGGTGAGATAGTCCGCCCCGGCCTCGCGATAGGCCTCCAGCCACGGATCGACGGGGGCGACCATCAGGTGCACGTCGAACGGCAGGTTCGTGTGCGGACGCAGCGCCTTCACCACCTCGGGACCGATGGTGATGTTCGGCACGAAATGGCCGTCCATTACGTCGACGTGGACCCAGTCGGCGCCGGCCGCCTCGAGGGCGGCGACCTCCTCGCCGAGGCGGGCGAAGTCGCTGGCGAGGATCGACGGGCAGATCAGGGGCGCGGGCATGGTCCGGGGATAAGGCGGGTCGCCGGCCGTATCAAGGCGCGGACTGGGTTTCCGGCGTTCGTGCAGCTACACGGTTCGGTCATCGCACCGGAACAGCGCACGGAGTGCCGCCATGAGCGAATACGTCGCCACCGTCGAATGGAGCCGCGACGGCCAGAGTTTCTCCGACAACCGCTACAGCCGGGCGCACGACTGGCGCTTCGACGGCGGGGCGGTGGTGCGCGGCTCGTCGGCGCCGTCGAGCGTGCCGGAGCCGATGTCCGACCCGGCGGCGGTCGATCCCGAGGAGGCGCTGGTCGCCGCCGTGTCCAGTTGCCACATGCTGTTCTTCCTCGCCTTCGCGGCGAAAGCCGGCTTCGTGGTCGACCGCTATCGGGACGAGGCGTCGGGCGTCATGGGCCGCGACGACCGGGGCAGGATGTCGATCACCCATGTGACCCTGCGCCCCGCCGTCGACTTTTCGGGCGAGCGGCGGCCCGACGCGGCGGCGCTCGACGATCTGCACCACCGCGCCCACGACGCCTGCTACATCGCCAACTCGATCCGGGCCGAGGTCGCCGTCGAGCCCCGCTGAAACCGGCCGTTCACACGCCGGAACAAATGAGGCACAAGGCGGCGATGCCCGCCGACTCAATCCACCCTGCCGCCTCGCCGTCGCTGGCGGAGGCGCGCGCGACGCTGGAGCGGGTCTGGGGCCACGCGGATTTCCGCGGCCGGCAGGCCGAGGTGGTCGAGGAGGTGCTGGCCGGCCGCGACGTGCTCGCCGTGCTGCCCACCGGCGGCGGCAAGAGCGTCTGCTACCAGGTCCCCGCCATGCTGCGCTCGGGGCTCGGGCTGGTCGTCTCGCCGCTGATCGCCCTGATGACCGATCAGGTCGAGGCGTTGAAGCAGCAGGGGGTGGCCGCGGCCCGGCTCGATTCCGGCGTGTCGCTGGACGACCGGTCGGAGATCTGGCGCGCGGCGCGGGCCGGAGAGCTGGACCTGCTCTATGTCTCGCCTGAGGGACTGGCCCAGCCGCATCTGATCGACCGGCTGCGCGACCTGCCGCTGTCGCTGATCGCCATCGACGAGGCGCACTGCGTCTCGCAATGGGGACATGACTTCCGACCGGACTACCGCAGCCTCGGCCGTCTGGCCGAGTTGTTCCCCGGCGTGCCGAGGATCGCCGTCACCGCCACCGCCGACGCCCGCACCCGCGACGACATTGTCCGCTCCTTGCGGCTCGGCGACGCCCGTATCGTGGTCGACAGCTTCGCCCGTCCGAACCTGCAGCTCTCGGCGGTGCGCAAGGACAACGGCTCGCGCGCCCGCACCGACGCCGCCGTCATTGAACTGGTGCGTCAGCGGCGCGGCAAGTCGGGGGTGGTCTATTGCGGCTCGCGCGACGGCTGCGAGCGAGTGGCCCAGGCTCTCAGGGACGCCGGGACCAACGCCATCGCCTACCACGCCGGCATGGAGGCGCGGGACCGCGACCGCCGCCTGGAACGGTTCCTGGCCGAGGAAGGCGCCGTGATGGTGGCGACCATCGCCTTCGGCATGGGGGTGGACAAGGCCGACGTGCGCTTTGTCATCCACGCCGATCCGCCGGGTTCGCTGGAGGCCTACTGGCAGGAGATCGGCCGGGCGGGACGCGACGGCGACCCGGCCGAGGGCGTCACCCTGTACGGCCCGACGGACATCGCCTGGACGCTGCGCCGCCTCGACGGCCGGCCCATGGCGGAAGAGGTCAAGGCCGTGCAGGTGCGCAAGGCCCGCCAGCTGTTCGCCATGCTGGACGGCGCGGTCTGCCGCCCGCAGGCCGTGCGGCGTTATTTCGGCGAGGGCGACGCCGAGGCCTGCGGCGTCTGCGACATCTGCCAGGACCCGCCGGCCCTGTTCGACGCCACCGTCCAGGCCCAGAAGGCGCTGGCGGCCGTGCAGCGGCTGGGCGAGCGGTTCGGCCGGGGGCGGGTCATCGACCATCTGCTCGGCAAGACCAGGGACGCCCAGCCGTGGGAAACGGCGTTGTCGACCTGGGCCATCGGCGCCGACACGGCGCTGCACACATGGCGCGACGTGCTCGACCACCTGATGTTCGAGGGCCTGCTGGTCGAGGACCCGAACGAGGGCAAACCGCTGGTCAGACTGGGCGAACCGGAGGCGGTGCGCGCCGTCTACCGCGGCGAGCGGACGATCGAGGTGCGTCTGGCCCCGGCCCGGGCCACGGCGTCGCGGGAACGGGTCCGCACAGGACGCAACGCCGCGCTGGAATCGATGGACGCCGACGTGCGCGCCCGCTTCGAGACGCTGCGGGCCTGGCGGCGCGACCGGGCGGCCGAGCAGCGGGTGCCGCCCTATGTGATATTCCAGGACAAGACTCTGCTGGAAATCGCCATGGCGGAGCCGGGGGATCTGGAGCGGCTGGCCCATATTCCCGGGGTCGGTCAGACCAAATTGGACCGGTATGGCGCGGGCGTACTGAAGGCGCTCTCGCAACAGGCCGCCTGACCCAAATCGGGGAACCGCCGTTCCGGCGGTAAGATTCGGTCAAGGTCTCGGAAGGGGGGCCTTAAACTTTCACCGTCACAGTCCGAAGGTGCTCCCCAATCGCGCCCCTTCCCTGATCGACAAACTGGCCGTGGCGGTCGTCCACGAGCCCGTGCGGGCGGTGAATTCCTACGCTCCCCTTCCCGCGGGCGCGCGCGAGGAGGCCCTGCGCTTCCTGCTGCAGACGGCGGCGGACGCCGGGGTCACCCTGGTGGCGACCAAGCCGGACGGCGACGGCGAGCGCCGGCTGGGCCAGGCCTGGCCCTTCCCTTCACCCTTCCAGGTCACCGTCCGGACCATTTCGATCACCGACGGCGTCGACCGGGTCGAGGCCCGCGCCCGCCGCTCGCTGGAGCGGCTCGGCCTGCCGCGCGGGGATGCGCTGCTGGTCTCCAGCGCCGGCGACCTCGCCGGGGCCGAGGGCCGCGCCCTGTGGGACCGGCTCGAGGCGCTGAAGGCGCGCGGCCTGTTCCGCCGCATCGGCTTCCGGGCCGAGATCGAGGACGGTCCGGCCCTGCTGGCGCGACGCTTCCAGCCCGACATCGTCGAACTGCCGATCAATCTGCTCGACCAGCGCATCCAGCACGCCGGCGTCCTCCCGGAGCTGGCCTCGCTGAAGGTCGACGTCCACGCCACCTCGGTGTTCGCCGACGGCCTGCTGTTCATCAGCGGCGAGCCGCTGCCGCCGGAGATGGCCGGTCACGCCCACGCCTTGTCGCGTATCCGCCGCCGCCTCGCCGAGGCGCGCATCGACCCTATGCAGGCGACGCTCGCCTACGCCATGGGGCTGCCGGAAGTGTCGGCGGTGATCGCCAGCGTCGCCTCGGCCGCCGAGCTGCGGGCGGTGGTGGCGGCCGCCAACGCGCCGACGCCGGCGCTCGACTGGGCCGCCCTGCAGCTGGAGCCGGCGACGGTCGCCGCCGCCGGCTTCCGCCGCGTCAGTAGCGCAGCCTGACTCCGACATAGCCGGATCGCCCCGGCTCGCCGTAGCCGAACACCTGCTGATAGCGTTCGTCCGCCAGGTTCTCGATCCGCATTGTCAGCGAGACCCGATCCGTCAGCGCGTACGAGCCGTTGAGGTTGGCGGTGACGAAGGCCTCGCGCACGCCGCCCGCGTCGTCCTGGTCGCTCTCGCCGCGCACGGTCAGGGCCGCCGAGAACCGCTCGCCCGTCCAGCCAAGCGTCGCCGATCCCGCCTGCTCCGGCACGCGCAACAGCCGCGCCCCGGTGGTCTCGTCCCGCGCGTCGGTCCACGCCCAGGCGAGGCTGAGATCGAAGCCGCCGCCGAGCCGGGCGCGGCCCTCCAGCTCGAGCCCCTCCGTCGCCGTCTCGGCCACGTTGACGTAATAGCTGTCGAAGGTGGCGGGATCGAAGACGTAGGTGATCTGGTCCTCGACCTCGAGTCGGTAGGCTGTGAGCCGACCCTCGATCCGCCCGTCCGCCGAGGCCCAGCCGACCGCCGCCTCATAGCCGGTCGCCGTCTCGGGGCGCAGCACCGGGAAGGGCTGCGACGAGAAGCAGAAGTCGCACACCGCCTGGCTGATCGACGGCGCCTTGAAGCCCGTGCCCCAAGCCGCGGACAGGGTGACGCCCGCGCCGGCGTCGAACGCCGCGGACGCCCGGCCGGTCGTCTTCGAGCCGAAGTCGTCGGTATCGTCGAGGCGCAGGGCGCCGGAGAGGCTCAGCCGGTCCGTGGGCTCGATGCGGGCGGTGGCGAAGGCGGAGGTGGTTCCGAGCTCCTCGCTCAGGCCGGTCGACAGGCTGCCTTCGGTATCCTCCCGTTCAGCGCCGACCGCGAAGGCCACGCCCGCCGCCGCGCCATCGGCCTGCCAGCGCCAGATCTGACGCTCCGCCTCGAAGGCGGACGGGAAGGCCGAGACGGTCTCGCGAGCGATGTCCGAGGCCGAGACGCTGAACTGGTGCGACAGGCCCAGGGCGTCGAAGCGCAGCCGCCCGAAGCCGGACCACTGCTCGCTGGTCTGGGTGTCCGAGGTGTCGGCGAGAACGAAGGCGGGGGCCGGATAGCCGTCGAGATCGGCGTCGCCCTCCGTCCAGCGGATCGAGCCGTCCACCGACAGCCCGTAGCGGAAAGCGTAGCGGCCGCGCGCCCCCGCGGTGGCCGAGGTGAAGCCGTCCGCCTCCGGATTGCCGTCCGCCTCGTCGGCGGCCGAGACGCCGTCCGTGTCGAAGGCTGAGACCCACGCCGCGAAGCCGTAGCGGTCGGTCGAGACGCCGCCCGCAAGCCGGCCCTGCACCGTTCCGAACGACCCAGCCTCGGTCTCGACCGCCAGCCCGTCCGGTTCGCGGGTGGTGAAGGCGATCACCCCGCCGATGGCGTCCGAGCCCCATAGGGAGGACTGCGGCCCCGACAGCACCTCGATCCGCTCGATGTCGGACAGTTCGAGGCCGGAGAAGTCGAAGGCGCCGTTGACCTCGGCCGGGTCGTTGACCGGCACGCCGTCGATCAGCACCAGCGTCTTGCCGGGCGAGGCGCCGCGCATCCGCACCTGGGCGACGCCGCCGAAGGCGCCGGAACGGACCACGGACAGGCCCGGCACGTCGGTCAGAATGTCGGCGGCGAAGACGGCGCCGCGCTGGTCGATGGTCCGGCGGTCGATGACCCGCGCGCCGGGCGTCTCGGCGACGATGGCCCGCAGGCGGGTGGCGGTGACCACCACTTCGGGCAGCGCGTCGTCCGGGTCATCCGCGGCCCGGGCGTGGGCGGACAGGGGGAGGAACACGGCCGCGGCTGTGGCGAGAAGCAGGGATCGCATCAGCGATGTCTCCGTCGTCCCCGCGCGAGCGCATCGCGGCGACGTGGGAAGGGCGACCGACCCGTCCCCGGAAGGACGGCGCAGGTGTCGGGTCGCCTCGACGGATCACCGCGCCTCTGCCTGGTCCCGGACAGCGGACGTGCGACGTCGGCGGCCAGGTCTCCTGGCTTGCGGGTCAAAAACGGAGGATCGCGCCTTCCCGGCCTTCCCCGAAGGATTTGGCCAGTGACGCCGGAGCCGAAGCCCCGGAATGATCGACCGTCTCGCCGCCTACAGTTGCGGGCACAGCCGCGGTGTTGGACCGCGTTCCCTTAACCGCCTGCCGCGTTTGTCGCAGCGCGGCGAAGCCTGTGCAAGGCCGTCAGACGCCGCTTGAGCGCGCCCGCGCATTCCGTCACCTTGCGGCGCTCATATGAACGCGCCCCTCGCCCATCCGCCGAAAGCCGCCGAGATGCCGTCCGCCGAGGGCGTGACGCCGGTGATGGCCCAGTTCCTCGCCGCCAAGGCGCAGGCGCCGGATGCGATCCTGTTCTTCCGGATGGGCGATTTCTACGAGCTGTTCTTCAGGGACGCCGAGATCGCCGCGGCGGCGCTGGGCATCACCCTGACCAGGCGCGGCAAGCACCAGGGCGAGGACATCCCGATGGCCGGAGTGCCGGTGCATGCGCTGGACGGCTATCTGGCCCGGCTGATCCGGCAGGGCTTCAAGGCCGCGATCTGCGAACAGCTGGAGGCCCCGGCGGAGGCGCGCAAGCGCGGCTCCAAGGCGGTGGTGCGGCGCGACATCGTCCGGGTGGTCACGCCGGGCACCCTGACCGAGGACTCCCTGCTGGACGCGCGCGGAGCCAACCGGCTCGCCGCCGTGGCGATCCGCAAGGGCCGTGCGGCCGTGGCCGTGGTCGAGCTGTCGGCCGGGTCGGTCGACGTGGTCGCCTGTGCGCTGGAGGACCTCGCCGCCAACCTCGCCTCGTTCCGGCCGTCGGAAGTGCTGGTCCCCGACCGGCTGTTCTCCGACGAGGCGGCGAGGGCGGGCCTCGATGGGTCGGGCGGCGTGGTCCAGGCCCTGCCGCAGGCCTTGGCCGAACCTGTCGGCGCCCGGGTCCGCGTCGAACGGCTGTACGGCGTCGCCTCGCTGGACGGCTACGGCGCCTTCGAGGAGGCCGAGGTCTCGGCGCTCGGCCTGATCGCCGCCTATCTGGAGACGACCCAGGCCGGCAAGATTCCGGCCCTGTCGCCGCCGCGCCGCTCGGGCGACAGCGGCTTCCTCGCCATCGATCCGGCCACGCGGCTGAGCCTCGAGATCGACCGGACCCAGCGCGGCGAGCGCGACGGGTCGCTGCTGGCCTGTATCGACCGGACGGTGACCGCCGGCGGGGCCCGGGCCCTGGCCGAGCGCATCGCCCGGCCGCTGCGGGACACCGCCTCCATAAATCATGGCCTCGACGCCGTCGAATGGATGCTGGAGCGCCGCGACCTGCGCCGCGACCTGCGCGACGGGCTGAGGGCGGCGCCGGACGTGGCCCGCGCCGTGTCGCGGCTGGCGCTGGGGCGCGGCGGCCCCCGCGATCTGGCGGCGATCCGCACCGGCCTGTCGGTGGCCGAAGGCATCGCCGGCCTGTTCCCGCCGGAGCGCGACCCGCTGACCGGCCCGCCCGCGCGGCTGGCGGCCTGTCTCGAGCGCCTCACCCTGTCGCCCGAGACCGGGCGGCTGCTGGTCGATCTGGCCGAGGGGCTGGTCGCCGAGCCGCCGCACCTGGCCCGCGACGGCGGCTTCGTGGCGCCCGGCTACCGGCCCGAACTGGAAGAAGCCCGGCAGCTGCGCGACGACAGCCGCCGGGTTGTGGCCGATCTGGAGGCGCGGGCGGCGGCCGCCTCGGGCGTGCCCTTCAAGATCCGCCACAACGCGGTGCTCGGCTATTTCCTCGAAACCTCGGCCAAGGCCGCCGAGCCCCTGCTGCGGCCGAGCGAGGACAGCCCCTTCATCCATCGCCAGACGCTGGCCAATCAGGTCCGCTTCACCACCGTCGAATTGTCGGAGCTGGACGCGAAGATCAGTCAGGCCGGCCACCGCGCCCTGGCCATCGAGGGCGAGACCTTCGAGGTCTGGCGGCGCACCGTCCAGTCGCTGGCCCAGGCGCTGCAGGCGGTGGCCGAGGCGCTGGCCGAACTGGACGCCCACGCCGCGCTGGCCGAGTGGGCCGAGGAGGTCGGGGCGGTGCGGCCCGTCGTCGACGACACCGCCTGTTTCGAGGTCGCCGCCGGGCGCCACCCGGTGGTCGAGGCGGCGGTCAAGTCGGCCGGCGATCCCTATACCCCCAACGACTGCCGGCTGGACGGCTCCGGCGCCGGCTGCGCCCGTCTGTCGATCGTCACCGGCCCGAACATGGCCGGCAAGTCGACCTTCCTGCGCCAGAACGCCTTGCTGGTGGTGCTGGCCCAGGCCGGCGCCTTCGTGCCCGCCAGGAGCATGCGGCTGGGCGTGGTCGACCGGCTGTTCAGCCGGGTCGGGGCGGGGGACGATCTCGCCCGCGGCCGTTCGACCTTCATGATGGAGATGGTGGAGACCGCCGCCATCCTGACCCAGGCCACCGACCGCAGCTTCGTGGTGCTCGACGAGATCGGGCGCGGCACGGCGACCTACGACGGTCTCGCCATCGCCTGGGCGATGGCGGAGGCGCTGCACGACCGCAATCGCGCCCGCACCCTGTTCGCCACCCACTATCACGAGCTCGCCGGTCTGGAGACGCGGCTGGCCCACGTCTGCAATCTGTCGATGAAGGCGAAGGAGTGGAACGGCGACCTCGTCTTCCTGCACGAGGCCGCGCCGGGCGCCGCCGACCGCTCCTACGGCGTGCAGGTGGCCAAACTGGCGGGGGTGCCGGCGGCGGTGGTCAGCCGCGCCCGCGAGGTGCTCGATCGCCTCGAGGGCGAGAAATCGGCAGCGATCAGCCTCGACGATCTCCCTCTCTTCGCCATGGCCGAGCCGCCCTCCCCGCCGCCGTCTTCTGCGCTGAAGGACGCGTTGGCGGCCATCGAGCCGGACGAACTGTCACCGCGCGAGGCGCTGGAGGCGCTCTACCGGCTGAAGGCGATCAGGACCTAGGCCGCGCGGGCGAAGTCCAGCACGCAGACCTCGCGCCAGACCGGATGCGGCGCGCAGGCGACGCCGATCAGTTCATAGACCGGATTGAACAGGATGCGGCGGTGGCCGCGGTCCGGCACGCCGTCGTCGATGATCAGCTGCAGGATGACGTCCTCGGCCCGGTGCGGCCCGTAGGCGATGGCCTCCCCGGTCGCCGTCCAGCGGCCCTGACGGCGCATCCGGTCCGACGGGCTGGAGCCGTCGGCGCTGGCGTGGGCCACGGCGCCGGTCCGGGACTGTTCCCTCGCATGATCGGCGGCGGCCCGGTTCAGACCCGGGTTCTCGCGCAGCACCGGCAGCGGGGTTTGGGCTTCGAGGAAGGCGATGGCCTCGTCGGCCGCCGCCGGACCTTCCCGGGTCAGCAAGGCGGTCTCGCCGGGCCGTTCGATCCGGTCGCCGCGGAACAGCGCGCGCAATGCCCGGGCCTTGCGGGCATAGGCGCCGGGATCGGTGCGGGCGGCGTTCAGCTCGGCGACGATGTCGGCCCGAAAGACCGCCGCCTCGCCGGCCGCGGAACGGGCCGCGTCCTGCACGGGCGAAGAAGCCGCGACCGGGGCGCAACTGGCCAGCAGCGCGGCGAGCAACAGCCCCGGGGTCCTGAACATGCCGCGCTCTCCACAAGGTCGTGACGCACTGTCGCGCAGGCCCGCGCGCCGGTCTATACCGCCTGCATGAGCCCCCGCAGCCGCCGCCCGGCAGACACCGCAGACGCCCGCGGCATGGACGGCGACGGCTGGGCCGAGGCGGCCGCGGCGGCGGACCCGCGCGCCGCCGTCACCGCCCTGCTCCGGCAGTCGTGGGATGCGGCGAGAGCCCGGGCGGCCCAGCGGCTCGAATACGGGGCGGGCGGCGTCGAGGTGGCCCGGCTGCACGCGGCGGCGGCCGACGAGATGCTCACGGCTCTGTGGCGCTTCGCGACGGAGACCCTCTATCCGGCGCCCAATCCCACCGAGGCCGAGCGGCTCAGCCTGATCGCCGTCGGCGGCTACGGACGCGGCGTGCTGGCTCCCTTCTCCGATCTCGACCTGCTGTTCCTGCGGCCGTGGAAATCGATCCCGCGCACCGAACAGGTCATCGAGTTCATGCTCTACGTCCTGTGGGATCTCGGCGTGAAGGTCGGGCAGTCGGCGCGCTCCGTCGACGAATGTCTGGCGCTGGCGAAGTCGGACATGACGGTCCGCACCGCCCTTCTGGAGGCGCGGCCGCTGGCCGGGGACGAGGCGCTGGCCGAGGATTTCATCGCCCGCTTCCGCGCCTTCGTCGTCAAGACCGATCCCCGCCCGTTCATCGCGGCCAAGCTGGAGGAACGCAATGCGCGTCACCAGAAGGCCGGCGCCGTGCGCTACCGCGTCGAGCCCAACGTCAAGGACGGCAAGGGCGGGTTGCGCGATCTCAACACCCTGTTCTGGATCGCCCGGTCGCTGGCCCCCGACAGCCCGCTCGGCGCCCGGGTCATGGACGACCTGCTGACCTCGCGCGAGCGTCGCACCTTCGAGGAGGCCTTCGACTTCCTGTGGCGCACCCGGGCTCACCTGCACCTCGTGGCTGGGCGGGCCGAGGAGAAGCTGACCTTCGACCTGCAGCCCGAGGTGGCGCGGCGGATGGGCTGGCGCGGTCGCGGCGACGAACCGGCGGTCGAGCGCTTCATGCGCCGCTATTTTCTCGTCGCCCGCGACGTGGGCGGACTGACCCGCGCCCTGTCGGCCAAGCTGGAGGCGCGCCAGCAGAAGCCGACGCTGAGCCTGTCGCGGCTGATCCCCGGGCGAAAGCGCAAGCTTGGCGTCGAGGGGTTCATCGAGGACGGCGGGCGGCTGTCGGTGACCGGGCCGGAGGTGTTCGCCGCCGCGCCGGAGAAGCTGCTGCTGCTGTTCCGCTGCGCCGACGCCCACGATCTGGACCTGCATCCCGACGCCTTCTCGGCGGTCAGCCGCTCGCTGTCTCTGGTGACGCCGTCGCTGCGCCGCGACCCGGAGGCGACGCGGGCCTTCCTCGACATCCTCGCCCAGGGCCAGCGGCCCTACCGGGTTCTGACGCTGATGAACGAGACCGGATTGCTCGGACGGTTCCTTCCGGAATGGGGGCGGATCGTCGGCCAGACCCAGTTCAACATGTACCACGCCTATACGGTCGACGAGCACACCCTGCAGGCCATCGGCATCATCAACGACATCTGGCGCGGCAAGCTGAAGGCCGAGCATCCCAACGCCAGCGAGGTCGTCCACCGCATCGACGACTTCGAGGCCCTGATGCTGGCCATGCTGCTGCACGACGTCGGCAAGGGGGGCGACAGGGGCCAGCTGGAGGACGGCGCCATCGCCGCGCGCCGCGCCTGCGACCGGCTCGGCCTCGATCCCCGCCGCACCGAATTCGTGGTCTGGCTGGTGCGCAACCACCTCGCGCTGAGCGACTACGCCCAGAAGCGCGACGTCTCGGATCCGGAAACGGTCCGCGCCTTCACCGAACTGGTCGGCGATCCGGAGCGGCTGCGCACCCTGCTGATCCTAACCGTCGCCGACATCCGCGCCGTCGGACCGGGCGTCTGGAACGGCTGGAAGGGCCAGCTGATCCGCGAGCTCTACCAGCGCACCGAAAGCGCCTTCCGGGGCGAGGACATCCGCCAGACCGATCCTCTGGCCGACTACCCGCAGCTGGTCGCTCGCGGCCGGGCCGAGGGGGCGGTGGCCGACGTGCTCGAGGCCGGCGCCGCCGAGCCGGGCGAGGGGTCGGCGACCCGGGTGGCGGTGGCGGCGCGGGACCGGCCGGGCCTGTTCGCCGATCTGGCGGAGGCCCTGGCGGCGGCCGGGGCGGATGTCGTCGGCGCGCGGGTGGCGACGGCGGAGGACGGCGCGGCGCTGGACGTGTTCGAGCTCCAGGACGGCGCCGGCGCGCCCTACGGCCAGGCCGAGCCCCGGCGGCTCGACCGTCTGCTCAAGGCGCTGGAGGCGGCCGCGCGCGGTCAGGCGGGCCGGGCCCGGCCTTCGCCCGCGCCGTTCAATCCGCGCCGCGCCGCCTTCGACGTGCGGCCGACGACCATCATCGATCTCGAGCAGAGCCCCACCGCCGCCGTCGTCGAGGTGTCCGGGGCCGACCGGCCCGGGCTGCTGGCCGACCTGGCGCGGGTACTGGCGGAGCATCGCCTGTCGATCCGTTCGGCCCACATCGCCGGCTTCGGTGAGCGCGCCGTCGACAGCTTCTACGTCACCGACGCCAACGGGCGAAAGCCGAAGTCGGGACCCGCGCTCGAACGCCTGAGGGCTGATCTGGAGGCGGTGCTGGACCACAAGGAGCCGGGCGGTCCACGCCACTCCGCCCCGGTCCGCGCCAGTCTGCGAGACGTGTCCGAGGTCGGGCGGCTGCGCCCCGCCCGGCGCCCTCCATCGCGACCCGTATCGCGCGCGCCGGAAGCAGGCTAAGGCGCTGGCATGGCCGACAAGTCCCCGCCCGGAGCCGAACCCATGGAAGCCGCGCCGCCGGTGCCCTCGGCGTCGGGGACCTCGGAGCCGCTCGTGCAGCCGCCGGCCTCGGCCAGCACGGTCCGCAAGGGCGGCGGCATGATGCGCTCGTCGGCCATCTTCAGCGGCCTGACCCTGGTCAGCCGCCTGGCCGGCTTCGCGCGCGACGTGGTCATCTCGGCGGCGCTGGGCGCCTCGGCGGGCCCGGCGGCGGACGCCTACAACACCGCCCTGAACTTCCCCAACCTGTTCCGCCGCATCTTCGCCGAAGGGGCCTTCGCCGCCGCCTTCGTGCCGGCCTATGCGCGCACGCTTCAGACGGAGGGCGAGGAGGTCGCGGACAAGGTCGCCACCGACGCCCTCGCCGCCGTCGCCTTCGCCACCGTGATCCTGACCGTCATCGCCCAGCTGACCATGCCGTGGCTGATGACCGTCATCAACGTCGGCTTCCTCGACGATCCGGCGCGCTTCAAGCTGGCGGTGATCCTGACCCAGATCACCATGCCCTATCTGCCGTGCATGGCCATCGCGGCCCTGCTGTCGGGCGTGCTCAACGCCCGCGGCCGGTTCATCGTGTCCGGCGCCTATCCGATCCTGCTCAACGTGATCATGCTGGCCGCCGTCATCCCGGCGCAGGGAAACCAGATCGGCGCCGCCTATGCGGCCTCGTGGGCGGTGCTGGCGGCGGGCGTGTCGCAGGCCGGCCTGTGCTGGTGGGCCGCTCGCCGGGCGGGGGCCAACATCCGCCTCGCCCTCCCGAAGCTGTCGCCGCCGGTCAAGGCCATCATCATCACCGCCATCCCGGCCGCGATCGGCAATTCGGCGACCCAGATCAACGTCTTCATCTCGGGCAACCTGTCCAGCTTCGTGGCCGGGGGGCGGACCTGGCTGGCCACCGCTGACCGGCTCTACCAGCTGCCGCTCGGCCTCGTCGGCGTAGCCATCGGCATCGCCCTGCTGCCGCGCCTGTCGCGGGCCGTGGCGTCCGAGAACCACGAGCAGCAACAGGCCTCGATGGACGAGGCCCTGACCCTGTCCATGGCCCTGACGCTTCCCGCTGCGGCGGCGTTGATGGCCATGCCCTATTTCCTGATCGACGCCCTGTTCACGCGAGGGGCCTTCCTCGAGTTCGACGCGGTCAACACGGCCCAGGCCCTGTTCCAGTTCGGCTGGGGCGTGCCGGCCTTCGTGCTGATCCGCATCCTCGCCCCGGCCTTCTTCGCCAGAGGCGACACCCGCACGCCGATGAAATTCGCCCTCGTGTCGGTGGTGGTGAACGCGGTTCTCGCGATCGGCCTGTTCAATCTGGGCTTGGGCGTCTCGGGCATCGCGGCGGCGGTGTCGGGCGCGGCCTGGACAAACGTGCTGCTGCTGGGCGGGGCGCTGTGGCGGCGCGGCCTCTACCGGCCGAGCCTGCCGGCCCTGTCGCGGCTCGCCCGGATCGCCGCGGCCTCGGCCGGGCTGGCGGTGGTCGTCGGCGTCGCCGCCGCCTTCCGGTCCAGCTACGAGGCGCCGGTCGCGGACCTGCTGGCCCGTCTCGGAACCAGCCACGGGGCCAAGGAGGCGGCGCTGCTGCTGGTCACGGCGGCGGGTGGCCTGACCTATGTCGCGCTGGCCTTCGCCACCCGTGCCGTCACCCTCGCAGAGGTGCGCGGCCTGATCCGGCGGAGCCGCTGACCGCCTTGCCCTTCCCGCGTTGAGGCGATAAGCGCGAGGCATGGCTCATTCGGGACATTTCCTCGCCGCCCGGCGATGGCGCGGCTGATCGCATCGCACCGTTCCGCGCCCGTCCGCGCGATCCCTCCTGCCTTCTCCCGAGACCCCGACCATGACTGACCAGACCCCGGCCCCCAACGCTGGACCGCGCCGCATCCTGTCCGGCATCCAGGCTTCCGGCGCCCTGCACCTCGGCAACTACCTCGGCGCCCTGAAGCGCTTCACCCAGTTGCAGGAGACGGGCGCGCCCTGCTTCCTGTTCGTGGCCGACCTGCACGCCATCACCGTCTGGCAGGACCCGGCCCTGCTGACCGCTCAGACGCGCGAGATCGCCGCCGCCTACCTCGCCTCGGGCCTCGACCCGGCGCGCTCGGTGATCTTCCCGCAGTCGGCGGTGCGGGCGCATTCGGAGCTGGCGTGGATCCTCAACTGCGTGGCCCGGCTCGGCTGGCTCGACCGGATGACCCAGTTCAAGGAGAAGTCCGGCAAGCACAAGGAACGCTCGTCGGTCGGCCTCTACACCTATCCGGTGCTGCAGGCGGCCGACATCCTGCTCTACAAGGCCACCGAGGTGCCGACCGGCGAGGACCAGAAGCAGCACCTGGAACTGACCCGCGACATCGCCGCCAAATTCAACAACGACTTCGGCGTCCCCGGCTTCTTCCCTCTGCCCGAGCCGCTGACCCAGGGCCCCGCGCCGCGGGTGATGAGCCTGCGCGACGGCATGGCCAAGATGAGCAAGTCCGATCCGTCGGACCTGTCGCGCATCAACCTGACCGACGACGCCGACTCCATCGTCGCCAAGATCCGCAAGGCCAAGACCGACCCCGAGCCGCTGCCGGAAACCGTCGAGGATCTGGACGCCCGCCCCGAGGCGAAGAACCTCGTGACCATCTACGCCGCCCTCGCCGACGAGACCCGTGAACAGGTGCTGCGCGAATGGGGCGGGAAGGGTTTCGGCCAGTTCAAACCGGCGCTGGCCGAACTGGCCGTGGCGTCCATGGCCCCGGTCACCGCCGAGATGCGCCGCCTGATGGACGACCCGTCCGAGATCGACCGGGTGCTCAAGGACGGCGCCCACCGCGCGGCCGCCATCGCCGACCCGGTGGTCGACGAGGTGAAGAAGATCGTCGGGTTCTGGAGGGCCTAGAAGCGGTTTCCGGACGTCACTTTCCTCGCCCGCACTGGCGAACGGCCGCGCTTCGCCCCAGCTAGGGGCCATGACCCTGAATCACCCCCTCGACCGCCCCGTCTGGAGCGCGCTCACCACCCGTCTCGCGCCTCTGGCGATCCGGGCGGAACACGGTGACGGCGCGGCGGTCCGTCTCGACCCTGACATCGGCGTCTTCGCCGCCGCCGCCGATACGTCTCCCGACAGCCGGGCGGCGCTGGACGCGCTCTGCCGCCGCTATCCGGGCGCGGGGCTGGTCGAGCCCGAGGAAACGCCCATCGCGGCGGTCCTGCCCGACCTCCCGGCCGTCTCCCGCGCGGCCTGCGTGCAGATGACCGCCGCCGCCCTGACTCCCGATACGCCCGGCGACCTCGACGTCCTGACCCTGTCCGAAGCCGACGCCGAGGAGATGCTGGCGCTGGCGACCCTGACCCGCCCGGGTCCGTTCCGGAAGGGCACGCTGCGGCTCGGCGGCTTCGTCGGCGTGCGCCGCGAGGGCCGGCTGATCGCCATGGCCGGCGAGCGGATGAAGGTCGACGGCTTCAGCGAACTCAGCGGCGTCTGCACCCACCCCGACTTTCGCGGACAGGGGCTGGCCGGCGCCCTCAGCCGCATCGTCGTCGGCCGCATTCTGGAGCGCGGCGAACAGGCCTTCCTGCACGCCTACGCCGATCATGCGGCGACCATCGCCTTCTATGAGGGGCTCGGTTTCAGCGTCCGCAGGCGCGTGACCTACACCGTCCTGCCCTAGGGCGCGCGGTCCAGCCGGGCGATGAAGAAGCCGTCGAGACCGCCCTTCTCCGCCCACATCGACGGCAGGATGCGCAGCCAGCCTTCGGGCGTCAGCGCCTCTTCAGGAGCGCCCAGATCGGTGGGCGCGGCGGCGACGGTCCTGAACGCCGGGTTGCGGCGCAGGAAGGCGATCACCTGGGTTTCGCCCTCCTCGCGCTCCAGCGAGCAGACGCAATAGACCAGCCGCCCGCCCGGCTTCACCCGGACCGCGGCTGCATCCAACAGCCTGTGCTGCACGTCGGCCAGCTTGGCGACGTCGGCGGGCCTGGTGGCGCGCAGCACCTCCGGATTGCGGCGGAAGGTGCCGGTGGCGGTGCACGGGGCGTCCAGCAGCACGGCGTCGAAGGTGCGCGGGTCCTCCCACTCCTCGGCCGGGGTGACCACGACCTCGGCGCTCAGCCGGGTGCGGGCCAGATTGGCGCGCAGCCGGTCGAGCCGCTTGTCCGAGCGGTCCAGGGCCACGACCGAGGCGCCGGCGGCGGCCAGCTGCAGGGTCTTGCCGCCGGGCGCGGCACAGAAGTCGACGATGCTTTCGCCGGCCTTCGGGGCCAGCAGCCTGGCCGGAACGGCGGCGGCGGCGTCCTGCACCCACCAGGTTCCGTCCTCGAAGCCGGGCCAGCCGGCCAGATCGCCGCGACGCCCGGTGCGCACCGTGCCGCCGGGCAGGATCCCGCCGTCGACGGCCTCGGCCACGGCCGCGGGATCGGTCCCCGGCTTGAGGCTGAGATCGGTGGCCGGCTCCTCGCGGGCGGCCAGCGCCAGCCCGGCCAGCGCGGGTTCGCCCCAGGTGGCGCGCCAGCGGGCGGCGAGCCAGTCGGGCAGGTTGGACTCCGCCGTGGTCAGGCCGGGCCCTTCGCGCTCGATGCCGCGCAGGACGGCGTTGACGAGGTTCTTGTAGGGGCGGGTCTTCGGATCGCGCTCGGCCAGTTTCACCGCCGTCGACACGGCGGCGAAGGCGGGCGTCTCCAGCACCAGCGTCTGGGCCAGGGCGACGCGCAGGATGGTGCGCACCGCCAGCGGCGGGCCTTTCTGCAGGCGCCTGTCGAGGATCTGGTCGATCTCGCCGAGCCGGCGCAGCGCGGCCATGGCCACGGCGCGGGCGAAAGCACGGTCGGGGCCGGGCAGGGCGGAGACCTCGCGGAACGACAGGGCGGCGTCGAGCCCGCCGCGGCCTTCCAGCGCGGCGTTCAGCAGCACGCCGGCCGCCAGACGGGCCTCGACGCCGATGTCGGCGGCCTCGTCGCGGGGCTGTTCGTCCTTCGGCGGGCGCGGCCCGCGCGACCTGTCGGCCATGCGCCGTCCCCGGGCGGCCGAATTCCGTCCCTGCGTCGGTTCCCGGCTCATACGGCCACCTGCGCGCCCAGTTCGACGACCCGTCCGGGCGGAATGTGGAAGAAGTCGGTCGGGTTGGTCGCGTTGCGCATCAGGAAGATGAACAGCCGGTCCTGCCACATCGGCATGCCTTGCGCCGCCGATGCGACGACGGAGCGCCGGCCGAGGAAAAAGCTGGTCGACATGATGTCGAACTTCAGACCCTGCTTGCGGCAGATGCCCAGCGCCTTGGGCAGGTTGGGCTGCTCCATGAAGCCGTAGGAGATGATCAGCTTCTTGAAGTCATCCGAGATCGGCTCGATGCGGATCCGGTCGACCTCGGCGACGCGCGGCCGGTCAGTGGTTCGCACGGTCAGGATGACGTTCTTCTCGTGCAGCACCTTGTTGTGCTTGAGGTTGTGCATCAGGGCCACCGGCGCGATGTCCGGGTCCGAGGTCAGGAAAATCGCCGTACCGGGGGCCCGGTGCGGCGGCCGCGCCCGCAGCATCTCGATCAGGTCGGTCAGCGGCAGACTGTCCTTGCGGGTCTTGGCAGTGAGGATCTGCGTCCCCCGCGTCCAGGTCCACATGACCAGCACGATGCCCGCGCCAATGACCAGCGGCGCCCAGGCCCCGTCCGGCACCTTGAGCAGGTTGGAGCCGAAGAAGGCCAGGTCGATGATCAGGAACGGCGTCACGGCGAGCAGGCTGAGCGGCAGGCTCCACTTCCACAGCCGCCGGACGATGAAGAAGGCCAGCAGGCTGTCGACCAGCATGGCGCCGGTCACCGACACCCCATAGGCCCCCGCCAGCTGCGACGAGGTTGGGAACAGCACCAGCAGGACCAGAACGCCGAGCAGCAGCATGGTGTTGACGGAGGGCACGAAGATCTGCCCGGCCTGGCTCTCGCTGGTCTGCAGGATGTTCATGCGCGGCAGCAGGCCGAGCTGCACCGCCTGTTGGGTCAGGGAGAAGGCGCCGGTGATCACCGCCTGGCTGGCGATGATGGTGGCGAGCGTGGCGAGGATCAGCACCGGCCAGTAGATGATCTCGGGGATCATGGCCCAGAACGGGTTCAACCGCGCCGCCGGATCGCTGAGCACCAGCGCGCCCTGGCCGAGATAGGTCAGCATCAGGCAGGGCAGGACGAACCACAGCCAGCCGGCGCGGATCGGCGCCTTTCCGAAATGGCCCATGTCCGTGTAGAGCGCCTCGGCCCCGGTGACAGCGAGGAAGACGCTGCCCAGCAGGATGAAGCCCAGCACGCCGTTGTCGATCAGGAACATGGCGCCGTAGTGCGGCGACAGGGCCCGCAGGATCGAGGGATCGTCGAAGATGTGCCAGACGCCCAGCCCCGCCATGACGAGAAACCAGACGGCCGTGATCGGTCCGAAAGCCCGCGCCATGCTGGCGGTGCCGCGCGACTGGACCATGAACAGGGCGATCAGGATGCCCGCCGCGATCGGCACGATGAAGGGCGTCACCTGATCGCTGACGCCGGGAGCCGCGCCGAGTCCCTCGACGGCGGAGAGCACCGACACCGCGGGGGTCAGAACGCCGTCGCCGTAGAACATGGCCGCGCCGCAGACGCCGAGGAAGAACACCAGGCTGGAGCGTTTGCCTATGGCTCGCTGGGCCAGCGCCATCAGCGCCAGGGTGCCGCCCTCGCCCTTGTTGTCCGCCCGCATCAGGAAGACGACGTATTTGACCGTCACAACCAGGATCAGGGCCCAGAACACCAGCGACACGGTGCCGAGCACGGCCAGCTCTTCGGTGCCGCCGCTGCGCGAATGGGCCAGGGCCTCGCGCATGGCGTAGAGCGGGCTGGTGCCGATGTCGCCGAAGACCACGCCGATCGCGCCGACGACCAGGCCCCACTTGCCCGCGCGGACGTGGCCGCCCTCTCCGGCCGCCGCGGGATGCGGGTGGGCCGGGGCGACGGACTTGTCCTGGGGATTCGGGGAGCTTGCGGCGGCGGGCTTGCCGTCTTCACCTTGGGGAGGGGCCCCGACCATGAAGTGCCTCCGGGACGCCGCACGGCGCGGTTCCCATCAAACGAGCGGCGAGCCTTTAGGCCCTTTCATCGGGCGGTTCAATCGTCCGCAGGGCAGCGCGGCCGAACCCTGTTTGTGAAAGCGCCGTCGTCATCCTATCTTGGGGACAACGCCATGTCCGACAGCCAACGATTTCCCGTCGCCGCCCACGCCCTGGCCTATCTGGCCCACAAGGGCGCCTACTCGCCGGCCGAGGCCGCGCCGAGCGCGGTGCTGGCCGCCTCCATCCCGACCAATCCGGTGGTGGTGCGGCGGGTGACGGCGCTGCTGGCCAAGGCCGGACTGATCGCCACCCGGCCCGGCGCGTCCGGCGGCGCCTGGCTGCTGCACCGGCCCGAGACCATCAGCCTCGACACGGTGCTGCGCGCGGTCAATGGCTGCGCCCACCTCGGTTCGCCCCCCGCCGGCAAGCGCGACTGCCCGGTCAGCACCCACATCCCGCGTCAGGTGGCCAAGGCCCTGACCGCCGCCGACCGCGCCGCCGGCGAGGCGCTGGCGAAGATCACCATCGCCGATCTGCTGGCCGAGAACCCGCCGTCGCTGGCGGCCTTCGCGCCCCACTCGTCCTGCCCGGTCGCCGCCTGACCGGCGCCTTGACCCCGGTCTGCAGCCCGACAGTGCTCATCACCGGCGCCTCCGCCGGGATCGGTTCGGCGCTGGCCCCGGTGTACGCCATGCACGGTTGGGATCTCGTTTTGACCGCGCGCCGCCGCGACGCCCTGCAGGACCGGGCCGACTTCCTGCGCGACATCTATCAGGCGACCGTCACGGTCATCCCGGAGGACCTCGCCGATCCCGCCGCCCCGCGCCGCCTGTTCGAGGCTGTCCAGGCGAAGGGCCTGACCGTCGACGGGCTGGTCAACAACGCCGGCTTCAGCCGCACCGCCGGCTTCCTCGACACTGACCCGGAGGCTCATGCTGCCATGATCCGGGTCATGCTGACCGCGCCGGTCGAGCTGGCCCGGCTGTTCGCCCCCGGCATGGTCGAGCGCGGCTACGGCCGCATTCTCAACGTCGCCTCCCTGGCCGGGCGGATGCCGGCGACGGGCGGCGACACCCTCTACGGCCCGATCAAATCCTTCCTGATCAAGGCCTCGCAGGGCCTGCATCTGGAGCTGCGCGGGACCGGGGTGCACGTCACCGCCCTCTGCCCCGGCTACACCCTGACCGAGTTCCACGACGCCAACGGCACGCGGGCCGAGGTCTCGGCCGCCTACCCGGGCTGGATGTGGCAGACGGCGGACCACGTCGCCCGCGTCGGCTATGAAGCCTGCGAAGCGAACCGCCCATCTGTCACGCCCGGGATCGTCAACAACCTGCTCGCCGGCCTCGCCAAACACCTCCCCGACCGGCTGGCGCTGGCCACGGTCGGCGGCCACGCGAAACGGCTGAAGCGGATCTAGTGCCCGCCCTGCGGATAGGGCGCCGTCACCGCCCCCGAGATCATCCCCGGAATGGCTTCCGACAGACCGAGCAGGATGAACTGGATGGCCAGGGCGCACAGGATCAGGCCCAGCACCCGCACGATGATGGCCATGCCCACGTCGCCGAGAATGCGCGTCAGCGGTCCGGTCAGGGCGAAGCAGACGAAGGCGACGAAGCCGGCGGCGCCGATCGCGGCCAGGGCCGCCATGGTGCCGGTCGGGCCGATCTGCTCGGCCTCCCCCGCCACGATGATGATGGTCGAGATGGCGCCCGGGCCGATCATCAGCGGGATGGCGAAGGGCACGATCAGCCGCTTGAAGCGGCGGGTGGCGTAGCCGCGCACGTTCTGGGCGTCGGTGGCCGAGTCGACGTCGGCGAACATCTTGAGGAAGTCCTCGCGCACCATGTCGAGGCCGAGCAGCAGCAGCAGGATGCCGCCGGCGATGCGGAAGGCCGCCATCGAGATGCCGAAGAACTGCAGCAGCGCCAGGCCGGTGAACAGGAAGAAGGCCAGGAACAGCACGGCGAACAGGCAGATCAGCGCCGACACCGAAATCCGCTGGCGCAGCGAGGCGCCCACGGTGGCGGCGGCGAAGATCGGCAGGTTGCCGATCGGATCGACCAGGGCGAACAGGGCCACGAACAGGTTGACGCCCAGTTTCACCGCGTCCATGTGCTGACCTCGCCCTGCAATTCACCCGTCCGCGGCCATCAAGGCTGACGCCCGCCCGCGCGTCCAGTCCCTAGCCGACCCCGAGGAGCGACGCCATGACGCCCGTGCTGACCGACCCGCGCCTGATCATCGGCCTCGACCTGCCCTCAATCGACGCCGCCCGCGCCATGGTCGAGCGGCTGGGCTCCACCATCTCGGCCTACAAGGTCGGGCTGACCCTGCTGGCGCGGCCCGGCGGCGTGGCCTTCGCCCACGAACTCCGGACGGCAGGCAAGTTCGTCTTCCAGGACTGGAAGCTGCACGACATCGGGGCCCAGGTGGAAGGCGCCGCCCGCGCCGTGGCCGAGGGCGGCTGCGACCTGCTGACCGTCCACGCCGAACCGCAGGTGATGCGCGGGGCCGTCAAGGGACGCGACGCCGCCGGGACGGGCACGAAGCTGCTGGCGGTGACGGTGCTGACCAGCCTGTCGGACGCCGACCTCGCCGAGATCGGCTACGGCTCGACGGCGGGCGACCTCGTCGAGCGGCGGGTGCGCCAGGCGCTCGACTGCGGCGTCGACGGCGTGGTCTCGAGTCCGCTCGAGGCGGCCCGGGTCCGCCGGCTGGCCAACGAGGCCGGGCGGCCGGACTTCCTGATCGTCACCCCGGGCGTGCGGCCCGAGGGCGCCGAGCTGGGCGACCAGCAGCGCGTGGCCACGCCCCGCGCGGCGCTGCAGGCCGGCGCGACCCATCTGGTGGTGGCCCGACCGGTGGTGGCGGCCGACAATCCGTTGCTGGCGGCCTCCTCGATCGTCGAGTCGATCGACGGGGTCGCCGTCTAGCCCCGCTCTCCGGGCTCCTGCCGGTACTGCTGGCGGGGCGGCGGCGCGTCATGGCGAGGACGCCTCGGCCGGTGCGGACGCGCCGGCGGCGGGGCCGGAGGCCCGTAGCGCGGCGGTTCGGGCAGATAGGGTGGCGGATACGGCGCCCGCTCGCGGCAGTCGCAGTCCCGCCGGTCCCGATCGTCGTGGCCGCGGTCATGGCGGTCGCGGTCGTAGTCCCCGTAGGCGCCGTACTCCTCGTAAGCCCCGTACTCTTCGTAGGCCTCGTACTCCTCGTAGCTTTCGTAGCTCTCGTACGAGCGTTCCTCGTAGCTGTCGTGACGCTCGCTGTAGCCGTAGCGGCCGCCGCGGTCGTAGTCGTCCTCGTAGCCGTATTCGTAGCGCGCGCCGCAGGACGGCGGCTGGCGGCCTTCGCGGCCGAAGCCGCTGACCACATAGCCGAACGGGGCGCTGGCGCAGGCGATGACCCGCCGGTCGATGTCGTAATAGACCGGCGCGCCCGTATAGCCGTAGCCCATGTCGCCGCCGTAGCCGCCGCCGACGTAGACCGTGCCGCCGCCAAAGCCGCGGCCGCGGATTCCGCCGACGTCGAAGGTGCGGGTGTTGAGATGGGATCTGGCCGAGGCTTCCGCGAAGGCGTGGGCGCTGGCGTTCACATTGATGTTCACGTTGCGCGAGCCGCCGCCGTGGCTGCAGCACGGAGGGGGCGGCGGCGGCGGGGGGGTGCAGCACGGACCCCCCGGATGGCCGCCGCCCCTCGGGTCGCCCGCGAAAGCTGGCCCGGCCGCGAGCAGGACGAAGGCGGCGGCGGAAAAGGTTAACACGCGCATGACACGGACTCCGGATGCTGGAGCCACACTAAGTCACTGGAAAGAAAAGGGTTCGGAATGCACCGAGAGGGCGAAAACCGGGCCCCGGCATTCCCCGGACGGCGTCAAAATTAACCTTCTCCGGCCTTCAGCGGTCGTAGAGGTAGACGTCGCCGCAGCCGCAATCGCGGTCGTAGCGGTCGTAACGTCGGTCGCGGTACGCGCGGCGGGACGACGGGTGCCGGTCGTCGTTGTAGCCCCAGACGTCGCGGTAGCCGGGGCGCGGACGGGGTTCGTAGCCGCCGTGATCGTAATGGCGCCCGTATCCGCGCCGATGGTGGCCGTAGCGGTCGCCGTAGCCGTAGCGCCGGTCATGGCCGTAGCCCTGATCATGGTAGCGCTCGCCGTAGACCGGAGCCGGCACATAGACCCAGGCCGGATCCGAATAGCCGTCGGCCCAGCGGCCGGTGTTCACATAGGACCGGGTCTCGACCTCGGACAGGGGCGTGCCGCCGACCACCCGCCCGTACGGGCTGACATAGACTGGCTGGCCCCAGGTCTGGGCCGCGGCCCCGCCCGCCAGTGAAAGGAACGCGAGGGCGCCGGCGACGGCGAGGGGGCGGATCATGGCGGCGAACTCCTGTGCGACAGGGTTAACGCCGTTCGCCCGCCGCGGTTCGCCGGCCTCAGAAATCGACCGCGAGGCCCTTCTTCTCCCAGTCGCCGTAGCGCGTCGGCTCGGGTCCGCGCGGGCCGCCATGCTCGGGCGGAAGGTCCGCTCCGGCCGCGGCCGCCCGGCGCTCCGCGGCTTCCAGCAGGGCCCGGCGCGCAGCCTCGCCGAGCGGCCGCTCGGGCGTGGCGTGCGGCACGTCCGCGTTGAAGGCGGCTTCGGGAGCGGGAGTGTCGGAGGTGGGATGATCGGTCACAGCGTTCGCGTCTTGAGCCAAACCCCGGGGATGCACAAGTTAGCGCCCGGCGCTTTTCGCGCCAGACACCGAGCCAGACACGACGAGAGTTTTCGCCACCGATGAACCACCTCAAGACCTTCGCCTTGCTCGCCGCCCTGACGGCGCTGTTCGCCGGGCTGGGCTATCTGATCGGCGGCGCGACCGGCATGCTGATCGCCCTGGTCTTCGCCGGCGGCATGAACCTGTTCAGCTACTGGAACGCCGACAAGATCGTGCTGCGCATGTACCGGGCCCAGCCGGTCGACGAGCAGCACCCCAACGCGGTGGTGCGCACCTATGTCGCCGACGTGGTCCAGATGGCGCGCGACGCCGGCCTGCCGCGCCCGGCCATCGCCATCATCCCCAACGACCAGCCCAACGCCTTCGCCACCGGCCGCAATCCGCAGAACGCCGCCGTCTGCGCCACCACCGGCCTGCTCGACATGCTGACCCGCGAGGAGATCCGCGGCGTCATGGCCCACGAGCTGGCGCACGTGAAGAACCGCGACACCCTGACCATGACGGTAACCGCCACCGTCGCCGGCGCCATCGCCGCCCTGGCCAATTTCGCCCTGTTCTTCGGCGGCGGCGACGACCGCGAGCGGCCCGGCGGCGTCATCGGCATGCTGGCGCTGATGTTCCTCGCCCCGATGGCCGCGGGCCTGGTGCAGATGGCCATCAGCCGCACGCGCGAATATGAAGCCGACCGCGTCGGGGCGGAGATCGCCGGCGACCCGGCCGCCCTGGCCTCGGCCCTGCAGAAGATCGAGGCCTGGTCGAAGCGGATCGTGAACCCGACCGCCGAGCGCAATCCGGCCTCGGGCCAGCTGTTCATCATCAACCCGCTGGCCGGCCGCGGCGCCGACAACCTGTTCTCGACCCACCCCGCCACGGGCAACCGGGTGCGGGCGCTGATGGAGCTGGGCGCGAAGATGGGCCTGGCCCGGCGCTCCGCGCCCCTCGTCGAGGTTTCGGCCGGACGCGCGACGACCAGCGTGCCGACCACGCCGTCGCACACGCCAGGCCCGTGGGGCTGACGAGCCGGTCTCTTGTCGTTTCAGGGCCGGGCGTTAGTCTGGCCCCATGGCTGACGAACCCACGACGGCTGAAGACGCCGCCGCCGGTCTTTTGAACGGCGTGATGCTCTGCCTTCTGGGCAGCGCCGTTCCGGGCCTCTTCATCTGGCAGCTTGTCAGTCGATGGCGAAGCCAGACACTCGATCTTGGTCTCGCCGCAGGGTCCGAGGCGGTCCCGTTTTTCGCCCTGGTGTTCTTCAGCCTTCTGTTCATCCGCACGGGCGTCCGGCTGCTGCTCGAGAATCTGAAGTATTTCCGGCGCCGTCCGGCTGCGCCGCCCCCGGAATAGGCCCGCCTCAATCGCGCCCTTGCATCGCGGGGCGTCTGGTCCTTTAAGCGCGCGCAACGTTTGAAACGCCTCCCCGCGTTCGAAGGACCCTTCCATGACCCTGCCCGCGCCCAGGAAAGTCGTGCTCGCCTATTCGGGCGGGCTGGACACCTCGATCATCCTCAAATGGCTGCAGACCGAATACGGCGCGGAGGTCGTGACCTTCACCGCCGACCTCGGCCAGGGTGAGGAGCTGGCCCCGGCGCGCGAGAAGGCGCTGAAGCTCGGCATCAAGGAAGAGAACATCTTCATCGACGACCTGCGCGAGGAGTTCGTGCGGGACTACGTCTTCCCGATGTTCCGCGCCAACGCCCTCTACGAGGGGCAGTATCTGCTCGGCACCTCGATCGCGCGGCCGCTCATCGCCAAACGCCAGATCGAGATCGCTCGCCAGGTCGGCGCCGACGCGGTCTGTCACGGGGCCACCGGCAAGGGCAATGACCAAGTCCGCTTCGAGCTCGGCTACTATGCGCTGGAGCCCGATATCCGGGTGGTGGCGCCGTGGCGCGAGTGGACCTTCAAGTCGCGCGAGCACCTGCTCGACTTCGCCGAAAAGCACCAGATCCCGATCTCGAAGGACAAGCGCGGCGAGGCTCCCTTCAGCGTCGACGCCAACCTTCTGCACTCGTCCAGCGAGGGCAAGGTGCTGGAGGACCCCGCCGTCGAGGCCCCCGAATTCGTCCACCAGCGCACGATCTCGCCCGAGGACGCGCCGGATGCGCCGACCGTCATCAACATCGGCTTCGAGCGGGGCGACGCGGTCTCGATCAACGGCGAGGCCATGTCGCCGGCGACCCTGCTGACCGCCCTGAACCAGTACGGCCACGACAACGGGGTCGGTCGTCTCGACCTGGTCGAGAACCGCTTCGTCGGCATGAAGTCGCGCGGCGTCTACGAGACCCCGGGCGGGACCATCCTGCTGGCGGCGCACCGCGGCATCGAATCCATCACGCTGGATCGCGGGGCCATGCATCTGAAGGACGAGCTGGCGGTCAAATACGCCCACCTGATCTACAACGGCTTCTGGTTCTCCCCCGAGCGCGAGATGCTGCAGGCCGCCATCGATCACTCGCAGGCCAGGGTGTCGGGGACCGTGCGGGTCAAGCTCTACAAGGGCAACGCCACCGTCATCGGCCGCGAGAGCCCGCACAGCCTCTACGACCAGGAGCTGGTCACCTTCGAGGACGGGGCCGTGGCCTACGACCAGAAGGACGCCGCCGGCTTCATCAAGCTCAACGCCCTGCGGCTGCGGGTTCTCGGCAAGCGGGATCAGCGCGGCGAGGGCTGAACCCGCGCGATCCTGAGGATGGTCCCGGCGCGGTCGTCAGCGATCCGGATGGAGCCGTCCCGCGCCCCCGCCAGCCCGGCGGGCGAGCCGCGCGGATGGGCGCCGGGCACGGCGTCCCAGCCGGGGGTCAGAACCAGGGCGCGGCGCGCCGGCGGCGTCGGTCTCGATGGCGACCCGGATCATCGGATTTCCCCCGTCCCGCCAAGCTTGTCCCCTGCGGGTCGGCTCACAAATGGCCTCGCCACCGCCGTGGATTGGCGCCAACTTGCGGGCAGGAGCATGGGCTCCTTCGACCTGTCAGGAATCCTCTATGTCTCTTCGCATCATTCTCGCCGCCTCGGCCGTTCTGGCCTTCGCCGCGCCCGCTCTCGCCCAGGACGCCCCCGCCGCGCCGCCGGCCGCCGAAGCCCCGTCCGCGGCCGAGATCGCCATGGAAGCCAAGGGCGAGGCCTTCAAGGCGCGCATGGAGCAGATGCAGGGTGAGATTGAAGCCGCCATCAGCGGCGCCGGAACCGACCAGACCAGGGGCCTGGCCGACGTCGACGCCATTCTCGCCCGCTACGAGCCGGACATCGAGGGCTTCATCGTCGATTTCGAGGCCTTCATCGACGCAGAGGCCGCCGCCGAACCGGACGAGACCAAACGCGCCGAGATGTCGGGCGCCAAGATGGGCGTGCGTATGGCCCTGAGCGGTCTGCCGGCCCAGATCCGCGCCGCCGCCCAGTCCGCGCTGACGGCCCAGGCCACGGCTGCGACCGCCCCCGCGGCCGCCGAGTAACGCGCCATCCGGAAGGCGGCGGGCCGGTGCCCCCGCCGCCTTACGGCGATTTCACTTGAGACTGGACGATGTTCGGCGGATTTTGGCGAGGTCCCTCAGGAGCCCCGCCATGATCAAGGCCCTTTCCCTCGCCGCCGCCCTCGCCCTTCTGCCCCTCTCCGCCTCGGTCGCCGGGGATGTGCGGGGCCCGTCCGAAGACGCGCTCGAAGCCGCCGCCGAGGCCTTCGAGGCCCGGATGGAATCCTTCGGCGAACGCGCCGAGGCCATTTCCGACGATGAGAGCCTCACCGACGCCCAGCGCGAGCAGCGCATCGCCGCCCTGTGGGCCGAGTATCAGCCGGACGTGAACGCCTTCACGGCCGTGGTCACCGAGCACGCCGCCGGGATCGCCGCCGAGGCTCTGGCCGAGATCGATATCGAGGCCATGGTCGCCGAGGCGCTCGAGGGCGTCGACGCGGCCGCCCTGTCGGCCGAGGCCTTCGCGGGCCTGGACCTCGAGGCCATCACCGAGGAGGCCCTCGAGGGCGTCGAGGAGTCGGGCGGGGTCGAGGGCGCCCTCGCCACCGCCCAGGGCGTGGCCATGAACGGCTCGTGGGCCTCCAACGATCCCGAGCACATGGCCACCTACGGCCTCGTCGCCGAATACGCCCTCGGCGAGGCGCTGGATGCGGGCGACGCGGCCCTGGCTGCAGAAGTCGAGGCGACCGAGGCCGTCGAGGTCGACGTCGACGCCGACCCGGACCACGACGAGGGCTGAGCCTTCCGGGCTTGACCGCGGCCGCCGCTGACGCGACACGGCGGCCATGTCAGGCCTGCCCGTCGATCCGCACCTCTATCTGACCTTCCTCGGGGTCATGGCCGTCATGGCCGTGACGCCGGGGCCGGCCAACCTGTTCTCGGTCGCAAACGGGGTGCAGCGCGGCCCGGCCGGGGCCATGGCCGGCGTCGTCGGCATGAACGCCGCCACCCTGGTGTGGTTCGGCGCGGCGGCGCTGGGACTCGGCGCGCTGGTGGTCGCCTTTCCGCAGGTGTTCCGGCTGGTCTCGATCGGCGGCGCCCTCTACGTCGCCTGGCTGGGGCTCAACGCCCTGATCGGCGCCTTCCGCACCGCCGCCGATCCGCACGCCGCGACGATCCGGCTCGGCCGCAGCGCGCTGCTGGACGGCTTCATGGTCCAGATCGCCAACCCCAAGGCCGTGCTGTTCTTCACCGCCGTGCTGCCTCCGTTCCTCGACGTGGACCGGCCGGCCGCGCCCCAGCTGGCGCTGTTCGCCCTCGCCACCATCGGCATGGACGTGCTGTCGATGTCCGCCTACGGTCTGGGCGGCGCGGCGCTGGCCCGGCGCATGTCGGAGCCGCGTTTCCGGCGCGGTTTCGCCCTGGTCACCGGCGGACTGCTGCTGGCCGCGTCGGTGCTTATTGTCACGCGTTTATAAAGGCTTGTCCGGTGGCGGAACCGCGTTGTTCATGTGCCGTTCAGCAGCCAAGGCGTTTTCTGGGCGCCCAAGGAGAATTCCCATGAAGACTCGCGTCCTCAAGCCCGTCCTGCTGGCCATGACGGCGGCGCTGGCGCTCTCCGCCTGCGCGACGGCGACCCCCTACGGCCCGGCCGGACACGGCAGCCGCTACGGCTATTCCGACATGCGGGTCGACGACGACCGCTTCCGCGTCAGCTTCGCCGGCAATTCGGTGACCTCGCGCGAGCAGGTCGAGATGTCGCTGCTGCTGCGCGCCGCCGAGGTGACGCTGGAGAGCGGCCACGACTGGTTCGCCACCGTCAACCGAGTCACCGATCGCGACGTGCGCTACTCGGCCTCGCCCGACCCGTTCTATTACGACCGCTACCGCCCGTTCTGGGGCCCGTCGTGGCGCTACTACCGCCGCGGCTACTGGAGCCCGTGGCGCGACCCGTTCGGCCCGGAGATGGATATCCGCGAGATCGACCGGTACGAGGCCACCGCCGAGATCGTGGTCGGCAACGGGCCCAAGCCGGCCGGCGATCCGAACGCCTTCGACGCCCGCGAGGTGATCCAGAACCTCGGTCCGCGCGTGCCGCGGCCCATGTAGGACCGGAAGGCCCCTTCGCCGCCGGCGGAGGGGCTTTTTGTCACCCCAGCCTCGGCGTCTTCAGCCGCCGCTTGTTCGAGTGCGTCTCCGGCGCCGTGCCCAGCTCCTCGGGCAGTTCGCCCTTGAAGTAGAAGCGCTGCCACGCCTCCTTGGCCGCGTCGGGATCGCCCGAGGCCAGCCGCCGGTTGAAGTCGGTGCGCTGACGATTCCAGGCCTCGAACTGCCCCTTCATCACCGGATTGGAGTCGATCGAGCGGATTACCGGCTCGAAGGCCTCGGCCTTGCGGTGCTCGATCGGGGTGATGAAGCAGAACGGCTCGCCGCGTTCGAACTTGACCCGCCCGGGCCGGGTGAACAGCCAGTTCATGGTGAAGGGGAAGGGCAGCCAGTCCGTCTCGATCAGGCCCGTCAGCGGGGCGATGCCGTCCTTGACGTGGTTGGGCGCGCCGGTGGCCAGCAGCCCCCAGCCGGGCGGTGTGCGGAACAGATACTGCGGGTGCATCGTGATCACCCCGCGCGAGAAATGCGAGGTGACGATGTGGTGCAGGTTCGGCGCGTGCCGGTCGGGCGTGATGACGATGTCGTTCTGGCTCGGGCCGCCGTTCCACTCGGCGGTGAAGGCGATCGGGCACAGCACCTCCCAGCCGGTGGTGTTGGCCATCGACAGCGGCAGGCAGCGGTAGGGGTGCCGGCTGGGGAAGGCGTCCATCCAGTCGCGCGCCTGCCGGCCCGGCACCAGGTCGCACGGCTGGTCCGACATCGGATAGCATTCCAGTTCCACGGCGGCGCTCCGGACGGTATCGGGGGTTCTCGTTCCTCACTAGCTGCGCCCCATGACCGAACACAAGACGCCCGCTTTCGACCGTGACCGCCTGCTGGCGTGGCTGGCGCAGAACGGTGTGGCCGCGACCACGCACGACCATCCCGCCGTCTTCCGCGTTGACGAGGGCCACGAGCTAAAGGCCGCCATGCCCGGCGCCCATACCAAGAATCTGTTCCTCAAGGACAAGAAGGGGAAACTCTGGCTGATCTCCGCCCGGCAGGACACGGTGGTCGACCTGAAGCGCGCCCCGAAGGTCATCGGCTCCGACCGGTTGTCGTTCGGAAACGAAGCCCTGCTCTACGAGACCCTCGGCCTGACCCCCGGCTCGGTGACCGCCCTCGGCCTGATCAACGACCCGGACCAGCGCGTCACCTTCGTCCTCGACAAGGCCCTGTGGGACGCGGACATCGTCAACTTCCACCCCCTGACCAACACCGCCACGACGGCCCTGACGCAGGCGGACTTCCGGAAGTTTCTGGCGCTGATCGGGCGGGAGCCGATGGTGGTCGATTTCAGTCGGCTGAATGGCTGAGACCCGGCGCGCGGCCCACGGCGCCGCTTGCGCCTTCCCCCGCGGCATCTAAGGTGGAGCCCGGCCTCCCTGGCCGGAGGGCTGACGTGACCGCCACCGAACGACACAACGTAAGAGTGCGTGGCCGCGGGGACGCGCCCATGATGTTCGCGCACGGCTTCGGCTGCGACCAGAACATGTGGCGGTTCGTGGCCCCGGCGTTCGAGGACGATTTCCGGACCGTGCTGTTCGACTTCGTCGGAGCCGGCGGATCGTCGCTCGATGCCTATGATCCGGAGCGGTACTCTCAGTTGTCCGGCTACGCCGACGACGTGATCGATGTCATCGAGGAGCTCGGGCTCAGCGGCGTCGTCTTCGTCGGCCATTCGGTCAGCGCCATGATTGGCGTTCTCGCCGCCCTGAAGAAGCCGGACCTGTTCTCCAAACTCGTCCTCGTCGCCCCCTCGCCGCGCTATATCGACGACGAGGGCTACGTCGGAGGGTTCACGGTCGATCAGATCGAGGAGTTGCTGGCCTTCCTCGGCGAGAATCCCATGGCCTGGTCCCAGGCAATGGCGCCCGCGATCATGGGCAACGCCGATCGGCCCGAGCTGGGCCAGGAGCTGACGGAAAGCTTCTGCCGCATGGATCCGGAGATCGCCAGGGGGTTTGCGCGGGTGACCTTCACCGCCGACAATCGCGAGGATCTCGCGAGGGTGTCGCATCCGACCCTGATCCTGCAATGCAGCGACGACATCATTGCGCCGCTCTCCATCGGCGATTTTCTGCGGGACCAGATCGCCGACAGCCGGCTGATCGTGCTGAAGGCGACGGGACATTGCCCGAACCTGAGCGCGCCCGAGGAGGTCGTCGAGGCGATCCGCGGATTTGTCTGACACCACCAAAGGCGCGCCGGGGCGTCCCGGCTACGACGAGCTTGAAGCGCTCTTCGAGGACGCGCCCTGCGGCTATGTCATCCTGTCGTCCGACGGTCGCATCACGCGCGCCAACCGCACTCTGGCAGGCTGGATCGGGGCCGATCCGGACGGGCTGGCCGGAAAATACCTGCGCGATCTGCTCACGCTTCCGGGCCGCATCTTTTACGAGACCAATTTCGCCCCCGCGCTCAGCCTGCAGCGGGAGCTGGAGGAAGTGGCCCTCGATCTGGCCACAGGGCCGTCGGAGCGGCTGCCGGTCCTGATCAGCGCCCGCGCGTTGCGGGATGGCGAGGACCGGCACGTCGGCGCCCGGATGATTCTGGTCCGCGCCGCCGAACGGCGGAATTACGAGCGCGACCTGCAGGGCCGGGAGGCGGAGGCGATCCAGCGCCTGAACGACGAGAAGGCGACCGCGGAGCTCCGCGAACAGTTCATCGCCGTCCTCGGCCACGACCTCCGCAATCCTCTGGCGTCCATCGTCGGCGCGACGCGTCTCCTGCGTCGGGAGACCACCAGCGAAAAGACCCTTCGGGTGCTGGAGATGATGGAGACCAGCGTCCATCGTATGGCCGATCTGATCGACGATGTGATGGACTTCGCCCGGGGCCGGCTGGGCAGCGGCATCTCCATCCGGCGCGAGGTCGCCCCTCTGGAGCCGGTGCTGCGTCAGGTGATGGCGGAGCTGGAAGTCGCCCAGCCGAGCCGAACCTTCGTCTGCGATCTGGCCCTGAAGGAACCCGTCAGCTTCGACGAGGGCCGGATCGGCCAGCTCGTCTCCAATCTGCTCGGCAACGCTGTCGCCCATGGCGATCCCCGTGGCCCGATCGGCCTGTCCGCATCGACGGCCGACGGACGGCTGACCCTGTCGGTCAGCAACGCCGGCGAGCCGATCCCCGCGGCGGCGATGGAGCGGCTGTTCCAGCCCTTCTTCCGTGGCGAGGTGCGCCAAAGCCGCCAGGGGCTCGGGCTCGGTCTCCACATCGCCTCGGAGATCGCCAGAGCGCACGGCGGCCAACTCACGGTCCGCTCAGACCGCACGGAGACACGCTTCACCCTGACCATGCCCTGCCGCTGAACGGCGGCGGTTCAATCCGCGCGCGGACAGTGCTAGACGCGCCCCGTCTCCCCGACCTCCAGCATTACGGACGCCGCCATGCCCGCCGCTCCCGACTTTCCTCCCGCGCCCGACTGCGTGGCGCCGAAGCGCGCGCTGATCTCGCTGAGCGACAAGACCGGGCTGGAGGCGGCGGCGCGCGCCCTGCACGATCTCGGCGTCGAACTGGTCTCGACCGGCGGCACTCGCGCCGCCATCGCCGGCTTCGGCCTGCCGGTGAAGGACGTGGCCGACCTGACCGGCTTCCCCGAGATGATGGACGGCCGGGTCAAGACCCTGCACCCGGTGGTCCACGGCGGCCTGCTCGGCGTGCGCGACGAGCCCTCGCACGCGCGGGCGATGCAGGAGCACGGCATCTGCGGCATCGATATCGCCTGGATCGATCTGTACCCGTTCGAATCAACAGTTGCTTCCGGGGGCGGTTTCGAGGCGGCGGTCGAAAACATCGACATCGGTGGCCCGGCCATGATCCGCTCGGCCTCCAAGAACCACGGCTACGTCGCCGTCTGCGTCGACAAGACCGGGCTCGACGAAGTGCTGGCGGCCCTGAAGGCCGACGGTGCCACCAGCCTGGAACTGCGCAAGCGCCTCGCCGCCCGGGCCTTCGCCCGCACCGCCGCCTATGACGCTGCCGTTTCAGGCTGGTTCGCCGGACAGGTCGGCGACGCCGCCCCGGCGCGCAAGTCGGTCGCCGGTTCGCTGGTCCAGACCCTGCGCTACGGCGAGAACCCGCACCAGACCGGCGCCTTCTACCGCACCGGAGAGTACCGCCCCGGCGTCGCCAACGCGCGCCAGCTGCAGGGCAAGGAGCTCGGCTACAACAACATCGCCGACGCCGACGCCGCCTACGAACTGGTCGCCGAATTCGAGGCCCCGGCCTGCGTCATCGTCAAACACGCCAATCCCTGCGGCGTGGCGGTCGGCCACGACCTGACCGAGGCCTACGCCCGGGCGCTGGAGTGCGACGCCGTCTCGGCCTTCGGCGGCGTGGTGGCGGTGAACCGGCCGCTGTCGGGCGCCGACGCGAAGCTGATCACCGACATCTTCACCGAGGTCGTCATCGCCCCCGGCGCCTCCGACGAGGCCCGGTCGATCTTCGCAGCGAAGAAGAACCTGCGCCTGCTGCTCACCGACGGCCTGCCCGATCCGCTGGCGGCCGGCGAGGTGTTCCGTTCGGTCGCCGGCGGCTTCCTCGTGCAGGGCCGCGACCGCTCGCGTATCGCCCCGTCGGACCTGAAGATCGTCACCCGCCGCCAGCCGACGCCGCAGGAGATCGAGGACATGCTGTTCGCCTTCACCGTGGCAAAGCACGTCAAGTCCAACGCCATCGTCTATGCCAGGGACGGCCAGACCGCCGGCATCGGCGCCGGTCAGATGAACCGCCGCGACAGCGCCCGCATCGCGGCCATCCGCGCCCACGAGGCCGGCGAGGCGAAAGGCTTGGCCCACTCCCTCGCCCAGGGCTCCGCCTGCGCCTCCGAAGCCTTCTTCCCCTTCGCCGACGGCCTGCTCGAAGCCGTCGCCGCCGGCGCCACCGCCGTGATCCAGCCCGGCGGCTCCATCCGCGACGACGAGGTCATCGCCGCCGCCGACGAACAGGGCGTCGCCATGGCCTTCACCGGCGTGCGTGTGTTCCGGCATTGATCAGAACGGCGCCCATCATCCGCGTTGAAGCCGCCGACCCCGGCGATGAGGCGGCGCGCGCCCTGCTGGACGCCCTGTCGCGGACGCTTGAGGCGCTCACCGGCGCAAGCGGTCGGGCGTCGTTCGACCCCGACGATGTGCGCGGCGCCGGAGCCTGTTTCCTGCTGGCTCATGGCCCCGAGGGCGAGGCGCTCGGTTGCGGAGGCTACCGGCCGCTGGAGCCCGGCGTCGCCGAGATAAAGCGGATGTATGCGGTCCCGGGGAGTCGCGGCGTCGGGGCCGCCCTTCTGGTCGCGCTGGAACGCCGGGCGCGGTCCGATGGGTATGAAACAGTCCGACTGGAGACGCGCCGGGTGAACAGCCGGGCCGTCGCCTTCTACGAACGCTCGGGCTATGTCCGGATCGCCGCCTACGGTCGCTACATCGGTCGGTCCGACGCCGCTTGTTTCGGAAAGTCGCTGCAGGACGGTTGAACCCAAGCTCTGCCGTTCCGCCTTCTCGCTTCCTGGAGCATGCTGGCTATCCGCCGCCAGCCATCACACTTTCGCGGACGAGCTCTGGCGATTCCAACGGCTTGCGAAAAAGTCAGCGCCCTGAACGCGCCTGAGGAAGCGGCGGCCCCATAATGCCCGCCGGTCTTTGACAATCTCAGCCGCGCCGACCGCCCAGGCCTGCGTCCTCTCCCCTTCCCCTCGGCCCCAATGCCGACTCTGCCGACTCTGCCACAGCGAATTTCCGCCGCCGTTGCCGACTCTGCCACCTTTGCCACCTCGAAATTTTGCATTCCTCCCGGTCAGCCCGCGACCAATCCCCCGCTTCCTCCTGTCCCGCCCTCCGCTATGGTGGCGCTTATGGACACCCTCTCCCAGCGCTGGGCCCGGCTCGAGCCCCACACCACCATGGTCGGCCCCGACGACGACCGGCCGCGTCCCGCGGTGCTTCTGTTCCACGGCTGCGGCGGCCTGCGCGGCCATCTGCCGAAATACGCCGAAGTGGCCAGACAGGCGGGCTGGCGCGCCTTCACCGTTGACTCCTACGGCCCGCGCGGCTGGAGCCGGGCGTTCGCCATGGCCACCGTCTGCACCGGCCTGCTGCTGCGCGGCCACGACCGGGCCGGCGACATTCTCGCCACCCTGCAGGCCGTGTCGCAGCGCCCCGACGTCGACGCCTCGAAGATCGCCCTGGCCGGCTGGAGCCACGGCGGCTGGGGTATCATGGAGGCCATGAGCGCCGACCGCTCCCGGCCGGCGCTGGGCGTCGCCGATCCCGGCGCAGTCAGCCTCGATGGCGTCATCGCCACCTACCTGGCCTATCCGTATGTCGGCGTCGCCGCCTTCAACCGGATGCGGCCGTGGCGGCACTGCCCGAAGACCCTGGCGGTGATCGCCCGCTCCGATCACCTCACCACGGTCCGCAACGCCGAGCGGGTCCACGCCATGATCCGCGACTGCGGCGCCGAGGTCGAGACCTGGATCGCCGACGGCACCCACAGCTTCGACGAGCCGATGACCGCCCCGCCGATGCGCTATGACCCGGTGCTCAGCGACGAGGCCCTGCGCCGCTTCGGGGCCCTGCTCCACGACGTGGCGGTCGCGCCCGCCGCCTGAGGCCGCTATAGGCCGGGAATGACCACCCTTATCGTCCTGTACGGCCCCCCGGCCGTCGGCAAGCTGACCGTGGCCCGCCGGCTGGCCGAGCGCACGGGATTTCGACTGTTCCACAATCATCTGACGGTCGACCTGGCGCTCAGCCTGTTCGACTTCGGCACACCCGGTTTTCGCGATCTGCGGGCGGCGGTCTGGCGCACGGCGTTCGAGGCCGCGTTCGCCGCGGGGATCGATGGCCTGATCTTCACCTTCACACCCGAGCCGTCGGTGGATTCCGGTTTCATCCCGGGCCTTCTGGATCAGGCCCGCCGCGCCGGCGGCCGAACCCTGCTGGTGGAGCTGACCGCTCCGGCGGAGGTGCTCAAGGCGCGGATCGGGACCCAATCCCGCCGGGACACCGGAAAACTCACCGATCCGGTCCTGTTCGCCGACTTGCTGGACAAGGGCGTGTTCGCCACCGGCGGCATGCCCCCGCCTTCGCTGGCGGTGGACACCAGCCAGTATTCGCCGGCCGGGGCCGTCGACCAGATTGCACAGGCCCTTTGATGACGACCCTCCTCTACGGCCGCCCCCCGGCGGTGTTCGATCCCCCCGGCGACGCGATCCAGACCTCGCCCCTGATCCCCGGCTCCACGCCGCTCGAGTCCGTGCCCGAAAGCTCGGCCGACGCCGCCATGATCTACGCCCCGCCCGGGGTGCTGGAGCGGCGCCATACCCTCGCCCTCGCCCTGCGCGCGCTGAAGCCCGGCGGCCGCCTCGACGTCATGGCCCCCAAGGACAAGGGCGGCTCCCGCCTGAAGAAGGAGCTGTCCGCCTTCGGCCTCGAGGTCGGCGAGAGCGCCAAGGCCCACCACCGCCGCTGCGTGGTCGTGAAGCCGCAGACGGTCGAGGGTCTGGAAGAGGCGATCGAGGCCGGGGCACCGCGGGCCGTCTCCGGTCTGGAGGCCTGGTCCCAGCCGGGCGTCTTCGCCTGGGACCGCGTCGACGCCGGCACTCTACTGCTGGCCCAGGCCCTGCCGCCGCTGAAGGGCGTAGGCGCGGATCTCGGCTGCGGCTACGGCGCGCTGGCCACGGTGGTGCTGCGCTCTCCGGCCGTGACCGCCCTGCGCCTGATCGATCTCGACCGCCGCGCCGTCGAGGCCGCCCGCCGCAACGTCGAGGATCCCCGCGCGAGCTTCGAATGGGCCGACGCCCGCACCGTGGAGGCGAGTGGCGACCTCGACTTCGTGGTCATGAATCCGCCCTTCCACGACGGCGGCGCCGAGGACCGCCGGCTCGGCCAGGCCTTCATCCGTCAGGCCGCGGCCATGCTGAAGAAGGGCGGCGTCCTCTGGCTCGTCGCCAACCGCCACCTGCCCTACGAGGCCGACATCGCCGGCGCCTTCAAACGCTCGCGCCCCGTGGCCGACAAGGGCGGCTACAAGGTGATCGAGGCGGTGAAGTGAGCAAGCCCGTGAGCATGCGCGTCGACCGCCTGCTCGGCTCCATGGGCTACGGTTCGCGAACCGAGATGGCCCGGCTTGGCAAGGCCGGCGGCATCGTCCTCGACGGCGTCGAGGTGACCGAGGTGTCGAAGCGCATTCCGGTGACGCCGGATCTTCCCTCCCGGATGCAGGTCGACGGCCGGCCGCTCGATCCGCCGCCCGGCCTCGTCCTGATGCTGCACAAACCGCTGGGCATGACCTGTTCGCACAAGGAGGACGGGGCGCTGGTCTATGACGTCCTGCCCGACCGCTGGCGCCGCCGCGACCCCGCCATCTCGACCATCGGCCGCCTCGACAAGCAGACGACCGGCCTGCTCCTGCTTACCGACGACGGCGACCTGCTCCACAGGGTCATCTCCCCCAAACGCCACGTGGCAAAGGTCTACCGCGCCACGCTGGCCCGGCCACTGGCCGGAACCGAACAGGCCCTGTTCGCCGCCGGTGGACTGGTGCTGGAGGGCGAGGACAAGCCGCTCGCCCCCGCCGAACTGGAGGTGCTGTCGCCGACCGAGGCGCGGCTGACGGTCACCGAGGGCCGCTATCATATGGTCCGCCGCATGTTCGCCGCCGTCGGCAACCACGTCGAGACCCTGCACCGCGAGCGCATCGGCGGCCTCGTCCTTCCCGACGATCTCGCTCCCGGCGAATGGCGTCTGCTGGACTCGGCGCAGATCGACGCCATCTTCGCGGCATGACCTCCGTCAAGATCTGCGGCCTGACGACGCCGGAAACGCTCGACGCCGCCCTCGCCGGCGGGGCGGCCTTCGTCGGCGCCGTGATCTTCCCGAAGAGCCCGCGCCACCTCGATCCGCTGCACGCCGCCACCCTGTTCGAACGGGCCCGCGGCCAAGGTCCAGGAAAGGCGAAGATCGTGGCCGTGACCGTTGACGCCGACGACGCCCTGCTGACCGAGATCGCCCTGATCCTGAAGCCCGACCTGATCCAGCTGCACGGCGCCGAGAGCCCGGCCCGGGCGGAACAGGTTCGCACCCTCACCGGCGCCGGTATCGTCAAGGCCCTGCCGATCCGCGCGCACGAGGACTTCGCCGAAGCCGAGGCCTGGGAGCCGTTCGCCGATCACCTGATGTTCGACGCCAGGCCGCCCGAAGGCTCGAACCTGCCCGGCGGCGTCGGGGTCCGGTTCGACTGGACCCTGCTCGCCGACCGGACCTTTCGCCGCCCATGGTTCCTCGCCGGCGGGCTGACCCCGGACAATGTCTCCGACGCCGTCCACATCTCCGGCGCGCCCGCGGTCGATGTGTCCTCTGGCGTGGAAACCGCCCCGGGTGTTAAGGACGCTGCCCTGATCGCGGCCTTCCTCGAGGCGGCGCGTTCGGCCTGATTTCCGCCGCTCCCCAAAAAGCCCAGATCGTGGGCGAGACATTTCCCGTGAACGCCATCCTTCCCAACAGCTACGCCATGCCCGACGCCGAAGGCCGCTTCGGCCCCTACGGCGGCCGGTTCGTGGCCGAGACGCTGATGCCGCTGATCCACGAGCTGAACGCGGCCTATGAGGCGGCGAAAGCGGATCCATCTTTCCAGGCCGAGCTGGACGGCTTCCTGACCGACTACGTCGGCCGCCCCAGCCCCCTGTATCTGGCCGAGCGGCTGACAGCGCACCATGGCGGCGCCGACATCTGGTTCAAGCGCGACGAGCTGAACCACACCGGCGCCCACAAGGTGAACAACTGCATGGGCCAGATTCTGCTGGCCATGCGCATGGGCAAGACGCGGATCATCGCCGAGACCGGCGCCGGCCAGCACGGCGTCGCGACGGCGACGGTGTGCGCCCGCTTCGGCCTGCCGTGCGTGATCTACATGGGCGCCACCGACGTCGAGCGACAGCAGCCCAACGTCTTCCGCATGAAGCTGCTCGGCGCCGAGGTCGTGCCGGTGACGGCCGGGCGGGCCACGCTCAAGGACGCCATGAACGAGGCGATGCGGGACTGGGTGACCAATGTCGAGGATACCTACTACCTGATCGGCACCGCCGCTGGCCCACATCCCTATCCGGCCATGGTGCGCGACTTCCAGGCGGTGATCGGCCGCGAGGTCCGCGCCTCGATGCTGGCCCGCAAGGAGAAGCTGCCGGACGCCTGCGTGGCGGCCATCGGCGGCGGCTCGAACGCCATTGGCCTGTTCCACCCCTTCATCGAGGACGCCGGCGTGCGCCTGATCGGCGTCGAGGCGGCCGGTCGCGGGCTCGACGGTCCGGACCACGCCGCCTCCCTGCAGGGCGGCCGTCCCGGCGTGCTGCACGGCAACCGCACCTATCTGCTGCAGGACGACGACGGCCAGATCCTCGAGGGCCATTCGATCTCGGCCGGTCTCGACTATCCCGGCATCGGGCCCGAGCACGCCTGGCTCAAGGACATCGGCCGCGCCGAATATAGGGCCGCGACCGACGCCGAGGCGCTGGAGGCCTTCCAGCTGTGCTCCAGGCTCGAGGGCATCATTCCCGCCCTGGAGCCCAGCCACGCCCTCGCCCGGGTCGGCGAGGTCGCGAAGGAAGTGGGCAAGGGGGGCGATGTCGTGCTCAATATGTGTGGGCGGGGCGACAAGGACATCTTCGCCGTGGCGAAGCATCTGGGCGTGGAGCTCTAGGACTTATGAAACTCATTCTTCTAGCCGCCTCGGCGGCGCTTCTGGCCGGCTCGGCCGCGGCCCAGACGGCGGCTCCGGAGAGCCTGGTGCTGCCGGGCGCGACGCCGGCGCCCGATTGCGGCAACCTCTACGGTCTGGCCGGCAAGGCCTTCTGCGTCAGCGCCCCGCTGGTCGCCATCGGGACCCTGGCGGACGCCTATGTCGCCGAGTTCCAGGCGCAGGGATGGCTCCCGGCCGGCGGCGACGACAACCGCGTGGTCTTCGTGCGCCGGCGCGACGGCGGCGGCTGCGACGGGCTGCAGATGCAGGCCTTCTACGACACCTCGCGCCCGGCCGGACCGGAAGCGACCGGCTACCTCGGCTTCGCCCCGATCCCGGGCGACGTCTGCGCCGCCGGCCAGCCGGGAGCGGCGGCCCCGCAGCAATGACCACCGCGCGTATCGACGCCCGTTTCGCGGCGCTGAAGGCCGAGGGCCGGGCCGGGTTCGTGGCCTATGTCATGGCCGGCGATCCCACCCGCGAGCAGGCGCTGGAGATCCTGCGCGGCCTGCCGGCGGCCGGGGCCGACTTCATTGAGCTGGGCTTCCCCTTCTCCGATCCGATGGCCGAGGGACCGCCGATCCAGCGCGCCGCCCTGCGCGGGCTCAGGGCGGGGCTGACGCTGAGAGGCACGCTCGATCTGGCGAAGGCGTTCCGCGACGGCGACGCCGACACGCCGGTGATTCTGATGGGCTACCTCAATCCCATCGAAACCTACGGCTACCAGACTTTCGCCGGGGACGCGGCGGCTTCGGGCGTGGACGGGGTCATCGTCGTCGACTGCCCGCCGGAGGAGGCGGGACCGCTGTCGGACGCGCTGGACGCGGCGCGGGTGTCGCTGATCCGGCTGGCCACGCCGACTTCGGACGACGCCCGGCTGAAGATCATCGCCGAACGCACCTCGGGCTTCGTCTACTACGTCTCGGTGGCAGGCGTGACGGGGGTCAAGGAGGCGCAGGCCCTGTCGGTGGCCCCCGCCGTCGAACGTGTGCGCAAGGCCTCGGGCCTGCCGGTGGCGGTCGGCTTCGGGGTGAAGACGCCGGAGCGGGCGGCCGAGATCGCCCGGGTGGCCGACGCCGTCGTGGCCGGATCGGTGCTGGTCGACGAGGTGGCGGCGGCGCTGGGGGCGAACGAACCCGTCGCCGGGCGCGTTCTGGCCAGGGTCAGGGCCCTCGCGGACGCGGTCCGGGGTGCAAGGACGCCGGAAACCGTCTAAAGCGCCGCTCATGGTCGACAAGAACAAACCCCAGCAGGAGAAGCGCGGCGGCTGGCTGAGCCGTTTCGCGCCCGGCGTGCGCAAGATCGTCAGCCGGCGCGACACGCCCGACAACCTGTGGGTCAAGGATCCCGACACCGGCGAGATGCTGTACCGCTCCGACCTCGAAGGGTCGCTGTGGGTCACGCCCTCGGGCCGGCACATGCGCATCGACGCCCCTACGCGGCTGCGCTTTACCTTCGACGACGGCGAGTACGAGCCGATCGACACGCCCGAAGTTCCCGAGGACCCGCTCAAATTCTCCGACGGCAAACCCTACAGGGAGCGGCTGGCGGCGGCGCGCAAGGCGGCCGGACGCAAGGACACCATGGCCATCGGCTTCGGCGAGCTGGACGGCACGCCGGCGGTGGTCATCGTGCAGGACTTCACCTTCATGGGCGGGTCGCTGGGCATGGCCGCGGGCGAGGCCTTCATCGCCGCGGCCCGGGCCGCCATCGAACGCGGCGTGCCGCTGGTCTGCTTCACCGCCGCCGGCGGGGCGCGGATGCAGGAGGGCGCCCTCAGCCTGATGCAGATGGCGCGCACGACGCTCGCCATCCAGGAACTGAAGGCGGCGCAACTGCCCTTCGTCGTGGTGCTGACCGACCCGACCACCGGCGGCGTCACCGCCAGCTACGCCATGCTCGGCGACGTCCACCTGGCCGAGCCCGGCGCCCTGATCGGCTTCGCCGGTCCGCGCGTCATCGAGGCGACAATCCGCGAGAAGCTGCCGCCGGGATTCCAGCGCGCCGAATACCTGCAGGAGAAGGGCATGGTCGACCGCGTGGTCACGCGGGCCGAACTGCCCAAGGTCCTGGGCCGGATCCTGTCGATGCTGATGGGCGGGAAGCGCCGGGCGGCCTGACGCCCGTGGATCCGATCTCCGAACGCCTGCGCGCCCGCCACCCGCAGCGCATCGACCTGTCGCTGGACCGGATGCGGGTGCTGTGCGCCGCCCTCGGCGAGCCCCAGCACCGCCTGCCGCCGGTGATCCACGTCGCCGGCACCAACGGCAAGGGTTCGACGGTCGCCTTCATCCGCGCCATCGCCGAGGCGGCGGGCCTGCGCGTCCACGCCTACACCTCGCCCCACCTGGTTCGGTTCAATGAGCGAATCCGGCTGGCGGGGCGGTTGATCGACGACGCCCCGCTGAACGCCATCCTCGACCGGGTCGAGGCCGCCATCGACGCTTCCGGCAGCAAGGCCACGGTGTTCGAGAGCACCACCGCCGCCGCCTTTGTCGCCATGAGCGAGACCCCGGCCGATCTGGCTGTCGTCGAGGTCGGGCTCGGCGGCGTTCTGGACGCCACCAATGTCATCGAGCGCCCGCTGCTCAGCGTCATCACGCCGGTGGACCTCGATCATGCGGAGTTCCTCGGGACCAGCCTGCGCGGCGTCGCCGTCGAGAAAGCCGGCATCCTCAAGGCCGGCGCGCGCGGACTGGTCGCCCGTCAGCTGGAGGAGGCGATGGCCGCGATCGAGATCGCCGCCGACGCGGTGCGGGCGCCGCTGACGGTGATGGGGGTGGATTTCGACGCCTGGGCCGAGCGCGGCGGCCTGGCGTTCCAGGACCAGAGCCGCTTCCTCGACCTGCCCGCCCCGGCGCTGGCGGGGCCGCACCAGATCGCTAACGCGGGGCTGGCCGTCGCCGTGGCGCTGGAACTGGACCTGCCGGAGGCCGCCATCGCCCAAGGCCTGCGGACGGTTCACTGGCCGGCGCGGATGCAGCGGCTGACGGCGGGACCGTACGCCGGGGCGGCGCGGGTGGCGGACGCCGAGCTATGGCTGGACGGCGGGCACAATCCGCACGCGGGCCGGGCCTTGGCCGAGGCGCTGCTGGAGCGGCAGGCCCGCGCGCCCCGGCCGTTGGCCCTGATCGTCGGCATGCTGGCCAACAAGGACGCGGGCGGCTTCTTCGAAGCGCTGAAGGAGACCGGCGCGGCCATCTTCACCGTCCCGTTCGAGGGCGCGGCGGCCGAGCCGGAGGCTCTGGCGGCGGTGGCGCGGGGACACGGGCTCGGAGCGACCGCCTGCGCCTCGGCCACGGAGGCGCTGGACCGCGCGCTCCGTCTCGGGGCCGGGCGGGTGGTCATCTGCGGCTCGCTCTACCTCGCGGGCGAGGTGCTGGGCGCGAGCCGCGAGACCTGGCCCGACTGAGGCCTCGACCGGATCAGGCGGCCGAGATGCCGGCTTCCGCCAGCCATTCGACGATCTTGCCCTTGGGCATGGCGCCGACCTTCATCGAGGCCAGCTGGCCGTCCTTGAACAGCATGAGGGTCGGAATGCCCTTCACCCCGAGGCGCGACGGCGCCATCGGGCTGTCGTCGATATTGACCTTGGCGATGGTGACCTTGCCCGCCAGTTCGTCGGCGATCTGCTCGAGGGCCGGTCCGATCTGCTTGCAGGGGCCGCACCACTCGGCCCAGAAGTCGACCAGCACCGGGGTGGACGATTTCAGGACGTCGGCGTCGAAGCTGTCGTCGGTGACCTTGACGGTGGCCATGGGCTCTCCTTGGCGTCGCTCGGACGCGCGGTTCAGTTTTCAGCCGGGCATCATGGAATGATTCCGGCGGTTCGGAAGCGATGTGGGGCGCGTCGCCGATCAAATCAACGCGTCGCGAGAGCGGCGTCCATCAGCGTCTCGGGAACCGGCATCAGTTTCGGCCCGTCGGTCCACACCAGCGCCGCCTCGACCGGCCGGTCGGGGTAGAGCCGCTTCAGCACCGCGACATAGACCGCCAGCTGCAGCACATAGGCGGGGTCCGCGTCCTCGATCCGTGCGGGCGCCGGGCGGTTGGTCTTGTAGTCGATGACCAGCACCCGCTCCGGCGTGATCACCAGCCGGTCGATGCGCCCCGAGACGGCGACGCCCGGGGGCAGTTCCGGGGCCCTGCCCGACAGGGCGACCTCGGCGCGTGAACCGGGACTGAACACCGGCGCGAAACGGACGTCGTCCAGCACCGAGAAGGCCGCGGCGATCATCTCCCCGCGCTGCTCGTCGGTGAGGTCCCGCTCGCGGGACAGCATGCGCGACGCTGCCTCAGCCCGGGCCTCCGGGACAATCTCCGGCAGCCGCTCCAGCAGGCGGTGGATCAGGTCGCCGCGCCGGAACCGCCCCAGCGGCGCGCCGGGGCCCGCCGTCATGGCGAGCGGCGAGGGCGCGGGGATGCGGATCGGCCCCTCCATCTGCGACGGGGCGGCGTAGCGGGCGGCGTGGTCCGGGGCGGGCGTGGCGCGGGCCCAGTCGGGCGCGACGGCCCGGGCGGCGGCGCCGGCGCGTCCGGGCGCCAGCCGGACGGGGTCGACTCCGAACCGCCGGACCCCGTCCCCGATCTCGCGCGCCCCGTCGCCGAGCCGCTCGAAGGTCTCCGTCAGAACATCCCACCAGCTGCCCTTGTCATAGCCGAGCTTCGAGTTGCCGCAGGCCCGGCCGAGAACGATCAGCCGGTCACGGGCCCGTGTCAGGGCGACATAGAGCAGGCGCAGGGTCTCGGCGTCGGTGCGCGCCTGCCGGGCTTCGCGCGCGGCCCTTGAGGCGGGGCAATCCTCCTTCGCGGGGCCGGGACACATCAGCCACGCCTCGGAGCCGTCCTCCAGCTCCACCGGCATCAGCGACGGCCCCTGGGCCTTCGCCCGCGAGGTGGTGTCGGGCAGGATGACGATCGGAGCCTCCAGGCCTTTCGCTCCATGCACGGTCATGACCCGCACCTCGCCGCGCGGCCCCTCCAGTTCCCGCTTCACCTCGACGTCGGCGGCTTCCAGCATCGCGACGCAGGTCTCCAGATCGACCGCGCCCCGGTCCTCGGCCGCCAGCACCTGGTTGAGGGTTTCGTCGATCGCCTCCTCGGCCTCGCGGCCCAGCCGGCGGAGCACCCGCGCCCGGCCCGAGACGCCGGTCGCGTCGACCCGGTTGAGCAGGCCCGAGAAGAAGGCGAACGGGTCGCGGTCCCGGCTGTCCAGCGCGAACGCCAGAAGATCGCGCGCGTGCGACCATTCCGGCCGCTCATCCGCACGGTCGCGCAGCTCCCGCCACAGCTTTCGGCGGTCCTTGCCGCCGGCAAGGGCGAACAGGCTGTCCTCGTCGACGTCGCAGAACGGGCTCCGCAACACCCCGGCGAGGCTGAGGTCGTCGTCCGGAAACAGGGCGAACCGGGCGAGGGCGATCAGGTCGTCGAAGACGATGTGCGACGACAGCTTTAACCGGTCGGCCCCGGCCACCGGCACGCCGGCCGTCTTCAAGGCCCGGATGATCTCCTCGAAGGTGGCGTCGCGGCGGCGCACCAGAATCAGGAAGTCACCGTAGCCGCAGGGCCTCGGCGCCCTCGTCTTGCGGTCGTACACCGCCTCGCCGGTTTCCACCTGCCGACGGATTTCGGCGGCCAGCCTCGCGGCCAGCTGCTTGCGCCCGCTGGTGCCCGGCTCCTGATCGACGGGATCCCAGACGTCGGGCTCCGGCGGCTTGATGTCCTCGAACAGGGGCCACAGGTCGACGCAGCCCGCATCGCCTTGGCGTTTCGCGACATGCGGCGGGATGGCGCCGATCTCCTCGCCGACCAGAGCGGCGGTGCGCTCGGCCCCCTCGAACACCGCGTCCACGAACTTCAGCACCTCGGGCGTGGAGCGGAACGAGGTCGCCAGTTCGACGCCCTTGAACGTCGTCCCGGAGCCGGTCACCAGCGTGTCGTAGCGTTGGGCCTCCTGCCGCAGGCGCTCGGGCCGGGCGCCCTGGAAGGAGTAGATCGATTGCTTCTCGTCTCCCACCGCGAAGACGGTGCGGCCGAGGCGCTGTCCCGAAACCGGAATCGGGGTGAACCGCTGCCCGCCCTCGCCGGCGAAGAAGCCTTCCGTCAGCGCCCGCAAGATGTCCCATTGCTGGGGCGCCGTGTCCTGCGCCTCGTCGACGAGCACGTGCTCGATACCGCCGTCGAGCTTGTAGAGGACCCAGGCGGCGGAGGCCTTCTCCGTCAGCAGATCGACGGTGCGGGCCACCAGATCGCCAAAGTCGAGCGCCCCCTTCGCCGCCTTGGCGTCGTCGTAGAGTCGGGCGTGGGCCTCGGCCAGCAACAGGACGTGGCGGGTATCGGCCGCGACTCGCGCGCTGCGCAGCATCTCGAGCGTCGACAGGTATTTCAGTTGCAGGTCGGCCAGCCAGGCGCCGGCGAGGGGCGGGGCCTTGGTGGTGGCCATGGCCTTGCGCGGCTCGCCGCCGGTCAGGAAGACGTCGCCGATCCCGGCGAAGGTCCAGTCGGCGGCGCGCATCCGGTCGGCGCATTTCTGGTCGTTGGCCGAACCGGTCGCCATCAGCGACGCCGTCTCCAGCCATTCTGTCCGGTCGAGCGAGCGCATGAAGTCGGCCTCGATCGTCTCCGGCGTCTCCTCCGGATGGGCCCCGACGAGGATGTGCGGCGCGGGCGCCTGGCCGGCGAGCATGCGGGCCGTGTAGTCGGTCAGCCTGGCGCGGTCGGCCTCGACCATGGCCAGCAGCGACTGGAAGGCGCCCCAGTCGAGCTCGACGGCGAAATGGCTGTAGGCCCGGCCCAGCGGCCCATCTGGATCGGCCAGCGCCAGCCGGGCCAGCGCCTCCCGCGCCTCGTGCGACAGGGCCAGCGCCGCCTCGTTCTCCAGCACGGTGAAACCGGGCGTGACGCCGGCCTCGATCGGGAAACGCTTCAGCAGCTTCTCGCAGAAGGCGTGGATGGTCTGGATCTTGAGGCCGCCGGGCGTTTCCAGCGCCTTGGCGAACAGGCGGCGCGCCCTGGACAGGTCAGGGCCGGTCAGACTGGCCGGATCGCGGCCGTCGAGATCGGCCAGGGACTGCGCCAGCTCGGCGTCGTCCATCACCGCCCACGCTCCGAGCCGGTCGAACAGCCGCGCCTGCATCTCGGCGGCCGCGGCCCTGGTGTAGGTGACGCAGAGGATCTCGCCGGGCTGGACCTCCTCCAGCAGCAGCCGCGCCACCCGGTCGACCAGCGTCGACGTCTTGCCCGATCCGGCGTTGGCGGTGACGAACACCGACTGACGCGGGTCGGCCGCGGCGATCTGATGCGGGTCGGGCAGGATGCGGGCGCTCATTCCGCCTCCCCCCCGTCTTCGCCGCCGACCACGTGCCATTCCCAGACCCGCGCCAGATGGTCGTAGTTGCCTCCGAAGGAGCCCATGAACTGCGGAGCCACCCAGGACAGATAGGGGGTGGCGGGGTCGTCGAACCGGGCGATGCGGGTCTTCAGCCCTTCCAGCGCCGCTTCGGACAGGGCGACGGCTTCGTCGCCGCTCGCCCTCACGGCGGCCTGACCCGGAACCTTGCGGCCGACGACGCGGACGTAGGTCAGCTCCTCCGGCCGGACGGGCCCGGTGTCGGACAGACCTTCATGGGCGAGGATGGCGCCCGTCAGGGTCAACTGCGGCGAGAAGCCGGACTTCACCTGCTTCGGCGACGGGATCTGTCCGGTCTTGAAGTCGAGCACGGCCGCGCCCGTGGGCGACAGCTCGATCCGGTCGGCCTTGGCGGTGAGCGTGAACGGGCCGGCCGGCGCCGGGATCGTCATCCGGACCTTTTCCTCGACCCGGATTTCGGCGCCCCGCGCCCGCCGTTCGGCTTCCCAGTCCGACAACCAGCGGGCGCAGTTGCGGGCCAGCGGCGCCTCCCGCGCCATGGCGGCGTCCTCGAAACCGTGATGGCCCAGCTCTTCCAGCAGCAGGGTCTCCATCTGGTCGGCGCAGTCGTCGGGCAAGACCTCGGGCCATGACAGGGTCAGGCGCTCGACCGCCTTGTGTACGGCGTTGCCCCGCGCCATCGCCTCGGCCGACTGTCCCGGGCGGTCCATCTGTCTCAGGTTCAGGACATAGCGGGCGTAAATGGCGTAGGGGTCGCGCACCCAGCGCTCCACGCCGGTGACGGGCAGTTCGCGTGGGCGGCGCCTAACCGGCGGTTTCGGCGCGGGGCGGGGGGCGTAGTCGGGCGTGGCGCGGACCGGCGCGTCCAGGGCCCGAGCCTGCTCGAGGTGGGCCGACGGCCGCTCCAGCCGCACCGGCGTGTCCTCGGCGTGCGCGCCGCGGGTCAGCATCTCCAGCCGCCACAGCCAGCGCGACTTGACCGCCGGCTGACCCCCGCGGCGCTCGGAATGGACGAGAATGGCCTCGTCGGCGCAGGCGGCCTGGACGAAGTCCTGGGCGGTCTGCCCGAGGCGCCGCTCGGGCGGGGGCAGGCCGAGGGCCTTCCGCATCGGCCGCGACAGAAAGGGGTCGGTCGGAGCGGCGTTGGGCCAGACAGTCTCCTCAAGCCCCGCGAGGATCATGCGGTCGGCGCGCACCAGCCGCGCCTCGATCGCGCCGAGGATGCGCAGTCGCGGCTGGTTGGCCCCGCCGGTGCGAACGGTCTCCTCCGTCAGCAGGCCGTGGACCAGTTCGGCGAAGTCCGGGCGTGAGACCTCGCCGAGGGAGGCGCCGCCGTCGATAAGCCCGGCCAGCAGGACCGCCGCGGCTTCGCCGTCGGGCCCGGCCCACGCCTCCTGACCCGCCAGCGTCTCGACCAGCGCGGCCAAGGCGCGCGCCGCGGCGTCCAGCGGCGCGGCGGGGACGAAGGGCGCGCGGGCGGCGCCGGACAGGGTCTCCAGCCGGTCGAGCAGGGCGCGCGCCGCGGCGACGCGCCCAAGGGTGGACTCCGACCGCGCCTCGCCGTCGTCGCGCGGTTCGGTCGCCCTGAGCAGGGTGCGGCGCGCCCGGGACCAGTCGCGCAGGCGAGGACCGCGCAGGGCGTATTCCTCCAGCGCCCCGGCGGCCGCCGGGCCCCCGGCGTCGAGGCGGACCAGCGGGTGCTTCAGCAGACCGAGCAGGGCGTGAGGGTCGAGCGGATCGACGATGAAGCGGGCGGCGAGATCGACCAGCCGCCCCGCCGGCATGCGCGACAGCGGCTGGCCCGAGGAGTTGTCGGCGGCCACGCCCCAGCGCTCCAGCCGCGCCGCCACGCGGCGGCCCAGCGCCAGATCGGGCGTGACGAGGGCGCAGGTCTTGCCCGGCGTCTCCAGCGTCTCGCGCATCATCAGGGCGAGCGTGGCGGCGGCGTCCTCCTCGGCGCGGACGGTGATCACCGACAGGCCCTCGAGCCCCCCGGCGATCGGATCGGCGGAGCGCTCGCGGAAGGCGTCGGCGCGCAGGGTCCTGATCAGGTCGCGCCAGTCGTCGGTGGCGTCGGCGGGACGCAGGGCCTCGTTGAGCAGCCGCTGCCGGGCGCGGCCCCGGATCGCGAGTGCAGGCTCTTCCGGCGGCTGGAACCAGGGCCGCACCGCTTCGCGTCCGACGCCGTGCCGGTCGAGCAGCCGCCACAGGGCGTTCTGCGGGTGCTGTTCATTGTCACGAAGCCGGGACCAGACCTCGGAGTCGAGGTCTCGGTCGAGACCCGGCAGGACGACGCAGCCTTGCGGCGCGGCGGCGACGGCGGCGAGCACGTCGGCGGCGCCGGGGGCGGTGCCGGTCGAACCGGCGGCGATGACCGGCTGGGCCGGCGGCCGTTCCGTCCAGGCATCCGCCAGCAGGCGCAGCAGACGGGCGCGTCGCCAGGCCGGATCGACGAGCCCAAGAGCCTCCAGCCGCTTCGGCCAGGCCTCGACGGCGAGGCCGAGGAAGCGGGCCGACTCCTGCCAGTGCCCGGCCAGATCGCCCTCGACCAGGGTGGCGATCCGTTCCAGTTCGCCGATCTCCTCCAGCTGGCAGGAATCGAGGAAACCGCCGAGGGCGTCGGCCATCTCCAGCGCCCGCAAGGGGGCGAGGCCGGGGCGGAAATCCTCGACGATCATCCGCGCCATTTCGAAGCGGCGCGCCAGCGGGGCGATGGCGGGCGGCAGGTCGAGGCCCAGTTCGCCGGGCGCGAACGGCGGCTCGTCCTCCTCCAGATCCCCCAGCGGCCGGACCTGCGGCAGCAGCACCGGCCGGTCGCCGGCCAGCTTCGTCAGGGCCGAGGTGAAGGCCCGCGCGGCGCGGCGGTTGGGCAGCAGGATGACCGCATCGGACAGGGCTTCGGGCGGATGCTCGCCGAGCCAGTCGAGCACCCCCGCCGCCAGGTCCTCGAGGAAGGGTCGTCGCGCCTCGATGGCGTACCAGCGCGGCCCCGGAGGTCCGAACGGGTCGAACCGGCCGGTCATCCGCCGGCCAGCCGGGCCTCGGCCTCGTCGCGCGCCTGCGGGTCGCCGACGTGCATCCAGTCGCCGTCCAGCACGCAGCCGAACAGCCGCCCCGCCGCGGCGGATTGCCGCCAAAGCCCGCTCAGCGAGAACGGTCCCTCGGGCCCGTCGGCGACGTAGTCGGGCCGGCAGATGTGGATGCCCATATAGGCGTAGGGCGCCTCGGGCGCGTCGCCGCGGAAGGTCAGCCGGCCGTCGTCAGCCAGAAAGACGTCGCCGGCGCCCTCGAAGCCGATCGAGCCTTCCCGCTTCGCCAGCAGCAGGGCGGCGTCCATGATTGACGGATTCCACAGGCGAGCGAGTTGATTCAGCGCGGAATTCCCCTCGCGGCCGTTATCGGTCCAGACGCTGTCGATATTGGCGACGAAGACCGGATCCGGGCCCAGCAGCGGCGCCGCCTTCTTCAGCCCGCCGCCAGTCTCGAGCAGTTGCGGCCGCTCGTCGGAGATAACGATGGCCGGTCCGCGCCCGCGCGCGGCGAGGTGATGCTCCAGCCGGTGGGCGTACCAGTGGACATTGACCACCGCCCGCTCGACCCCGGCGTCGGCGAGCCGGTCGAGCACGTGATCGATCAGTGCGCGCCCGGCCACCTCGACCATCGCCTTGGGCCGGTCATCGGTCAGCGGCCGCATGCGGGTCCCGAGCCCCGCGGCCAGCACCATGGCGGTCTTCGGAGCGCCAATCATTCCCGTCTCGCCTTCGGGACATGACGCGCGAACCATCCCGCCACGTCTTCGAGACCCGGTTGTCGCAGATTGGCGTCCAGATGGGCCCAGACGCGCGGCATGAACTGGCGGTAGCGCGGCTTGCCGTCGCGGGCGATCAGCCGGGCGAAGACGCCGAGGATGCGCGTCTCGTTCAGCGCCGCCAAGGCCACATAGTCGCGCCGGTAGGCCTCACGGTCGACCATCATGACCTCGCAATAGTGGTCGAAGGCGACTTTCTCGAGTTCGGGCGGAACGTCCCGGCGCGCGTCCTGCAGCAGGGAGTGCAGGTCCCAGACGGGATGGGCCAGCACGGCGTCCTGGAAGTCGATCAGGCCGACGCGGCGATGGTGGGTCCGCTCCGGCAGCCAGATCAGGTTCTCGGCGTGATAGTCCCTGTGGGCGACGACCCACGCCTTCTGCTCGCCCATGGCCGCGAGCGGCGCCCAGACAGCGCGCCATTCCTCGATCGCGTCCGGCCCGAAGTCGAGGTCTGGATGCAGCTTCGGCAGCCATTCGACGAACAGGTCAGCCCCGCCTTGCAAGGCCACGGCGTCGTAGGTCAGCAACGGCCATTCGCCGGCCGGCCCCTGCATCGTCGGCGGCAACAGGCCGGCCATATGCAGGCGGGCGAGCGCGTCGACCGCGGCCAGATAGAGCGGAGCCTGCGGCTCCCCCGCTTCTATGACGCGGGCGAACAGATCGTCGCCGAAGTCCTCGATCACCGCAAGCCCGGCGGGGGCGTCGACGGCGATGATGTCCGGCGTCGACAGGCCCGCGTGGCGCATATGCTCGGCCACCGCCGCGAAGGCCTCGATCCGGCCCGCCGACAGGCGGGCTACGGCGTTCCAGCCCGCGGCGCGGCGCTGCTCAGGCGTCCAGGAGGGGTCACAGGGCCGGGACTCCGCCGCCGGGGGCTGATCCATCAGCATCAGCGTCGCCCCGGCGGCCGTGGTCAGCCGCTCATAACGGCGCGTCGAGGCGTCGCCGGGCAGGGGGGCGCGCACGGCGTCGGCGAGGCCGGCCGCCTTGAGGAAATCGAGGCGCTGTTGTTCGCGGTCAGACATGGAGGTTCTTCAGCTTGCTGTCCCACGTCCCTACGCCAGAAACGGTCGCAACGCGCCCCGGCCCGTCCTCCGCGAGCCTGACGCTCAGCCGGTCGGGCCCCAGCCAGACCGACGGATCGTCCCCCAGCCGCTCGGGCCATTCGATGAGGGCGCAGCCCTCGTCCAGCGCCTCGTCGAGGCCGATCTCGGCCGCCTCCCCGGCGCGGGTCAGGCGATAGAGATCGAAATGCGCCACCGGCGGCTCGCTTTCGTAGAATTGGACGAGGGTGAAAGTCGGCGACGGCACATCTTCGTCCGGCCGGGTCAGCGCCCGGATGAGGCCGCGGGCCAGCGTCGACTTGCCCATGCCCAGGGGCCCGTAGAGCAGCACGGTCTCGCCCGGCTCCAGCCACGGGGCGATGGCCGCGCCGAGCCGCCCGGTGGCGCCGGCGTCGGGGAGCGCCACGGTGACCTCGACCGGCTCAGGCAAAGTCCGCGTCCGGCTGGCTGGGCAGGACCCGCTCGGTGAAGGCCTTCAGCGCATAGGTCGCGCGGCCGGCGTCGATGTCGAGCCGCGACGGCGGGATCGGCTTGCCGACCTTGAGGAAGAACCGCTTGCGCTTCTTGTTGAGCAACTCGTGGAACAGGGTGACGTCGCGCAGCTCCTGCGAGACGCGGTCGAACCAGTGGAACAGGCGCGAATTCGGTCCCGCCACATGGATCGGCACGACGGGCGCCCCGTATTTGCGCGCCAGCGAAGCGGCTGTCGGGGCCCATTCCGGGTCTGTGACCGACCCGTCCTTCGCGACTCGCGCCAGCCGCCCGGCCGGGAACATGACCAGGCAACGCTCCGCCTCGAACGCCGCCTTCGCCGCCAGCAGCGTGGCGCGGGTCTTCTCGCGGGTGCGCTTCTCGACCACCCATTCGACCGGGATCACCGCCTCGCCCAGCCGCGGCGACACGCGCAGGGCGTCGGCGTTGGCGAAGAAGATGGCGTCCTGGCGCCGCGCCCGAATGGCGTCGAACACCGCGATGCCGTCGGCGATGCCGGTCGGATGATTGGCGACGACGATGCAGCGGCCCGTCGCCGGAATCCGCTCGGCGTTCATCACCGAGACCTTCAGGTCCAGCAGGTCGCTCATATAGTCGAGGGCGTCGGACCCGGAGAGCGGCCGCACCGCGTCGGCCATGCGCACGGCCTGGCGGTAGTTGAGCAGATTGTAGAGGAACGGCCGGACCAGCGGCCAAAACGCCGACCGGGTCAGGTGCGGCGCGCGCTCGGCGATCAGCACATCGCAGATGTGGGGCCCCTCGCGGCTGGGGGGCGCTCCGGACGGGGTCAGGGCGACGGCGGTCATTCGCCCCGGTTGTCGCCGGTCCCGGGACGGTCCGCAAGCGCCGAGACGGGCCTGGCGGCATTGACGCGCGGCCCCCGCGGCGCCACCCCTTCGCGCCGTGAAATCCGCTCAACGCCGAGGATCCCCGCGCATGCGTCCCATGACCCGCCTCCTGACCGGCCTCAGCGCCGCCGCCCTGCTTGCGACCGCCGGCCTGCCCGCGATCGCGGAGACGCCCGCCCCGGTCGCCGAGGCTCCGGCCGCCCCCGCCCCCACACCCGTCCAGGCGGCCGAACCGTTCACCTACCGCGACATGATCAGCGCCAATCGCCTTGGCGATCCGCAGGTGTCGCCGGACGGCCGCTGGGTGGTCTATTCGGTGACCACCACCGACGTCGAGGCCAACCGCCGCCAGGGCTCGCTCTACATCATGGACCTGCAGGACCCCGACGAGGGCCGGCGTCTGGCGATCAGCGAGGGCGGGGCCAACACGGCGCGCTGGGGCTCGGACGGCAAGCTGTATTTCCTGTCGGGCCGCTCGGGCTCGAGCCAGGTCTGGCGTGCCGAGGCCGACGGAACCCGTCCGGTCCAGGTCACCGACCTGCCGGTCGACGTCAACGCCTACCGGCTCAGCCGCGACGCCGGCAAGGTGGCGGTGTCGCTGGCGGTCTTCCCGTCCTGCGCCGACCTCGCCTGCTCGGTCGACCGGGCGAAGGCCGAGGCGGACAGCCCGAGCACCGGCCAGGTCTACGACCGCATGTTTGTACGCCACTGGGACACCTGGAACGACGGAACCCAGAACCACCTGTTCGTGGTCAATACGGACGGTTCGGGCGAGCCGGTCTGGGTGACGAAGGGCTTCGACGGCGACACGCCCTCCAAGCCGTTCGGCGACGAGAGCGAATTCACCTTCACGCCCGACGGCGACGCGGTGGTGTTCTCGGCCCGGCTGGCTGGCCAGAGCGAGCCGTGGAGCACCAATTTCGATCTCTACCGCACCAACGGCCTGAGCGGCGACGGAACGTTCGAGAACCTCACCGACGACAACGACGCCTGGGACACCGGTCCGGTGTTCTCGCCGGACGGCCGCACCCTGGCCTGGCGCGCTATGGCCCGCCCCGGCTTCGAGGCCGACAAATTCGCCATCTTCCTGCGCGACATGGACACCGGTCAGGTGCGTCAGGTCGCCGCCGACTGGGACCGTTCGGCCGACAGCCTGCAATGGTCGCGCGACGGGAACACCCTGTACGTGACCGCCGGAGACGTCGGCCAGACGCGGATCTTCTCGATCGACACGCGCAACGGCGTGGTCGTGCCGGTGACCGGCCCCGGCCACGTCTCGACCTTCGCCCAGACGCCAACGGGTTTCGTCTTCGCCCAGGATACGCTGACCCGTCCCAGCGAACTGTTCGTGAAGACCTTCCTCGGCCGCGAGATGCCGCGCCGCATCACCGACGTGAACCCGCAGCTGGACGAGAAGGCGTTCGGCGAGGCCGAGCAGTTCAGCTTCGCGGGCTGGAACGGCGAGACGGTGCACGGCTACGTCATCAAGCCGGCCAACTATGTCGAGGGCCGGAAATACCCGGTCGCCTTCCTGATCCACGGCGGGCCGCAGGGCTCGTTCGGCAACAGCTGGTCCTACCGCTGGAACCCGTCGACCTACGCCGGCGCCGGCTATGCGGTGGTGATGATCGATTTCCACGGCTCGACCGGCTACGGCCAGGCCTTCACCGACTCGATCAGCCAGCACTGGGGCGACCGCCCGCTGGAAGACCTTCAGAAGGGCTGGGCCGCGGCGCAGCAGCGCTACGGCTTCCTCGACGGCGACCGCGCCTGCGCCCTCGGCGCCTCCTACGGCGGCTATATGATCAACTGGATCGCCGGCAACTGGCCGGGTGAGTTCCGGTGCCTGGTCAACCACGACGGCGTCTTCGACATCCGCGGCATGGGCTACGGCACCGAGGAACTGTGGTTCACCGAGTGGGAATACGGCGGCACGCCCTACGAGAACCCGGAGGGCTACGAGCGTTTCAACCCGGTCCACCACGTCACGAAATGGCGGGACCCGATGCTCGTGATCCAGGGCGACCGCGATTTCCGCATCCCGACCTCGCAGGCCCTGTCGACCTTCACCGCCCTGCAGCGGCGCGGCGTCGAGAGCCGGCTGATCGTCTTCCCGGACGAGAACCATTGGGTGCTCAAGCCGGCCAACAGCCTGCAATGGCACACCGAGGTGCTCGGCTGGCTCGACAAACACCTGAAGCCGGTGGAATAGGGCCGGAAATTCCGGGCTGAAGAAGGGGCGTCTCCGCCGGCGGGGACGCCCTTTCGCTTGGGCCGCGGCGCCGGTCGTCTGAGCCTTTCCCCATGCTCGTGCGTTGTCTCCGCTCGACGGAGCGCCCGCGTGCAGAACCCCTTGAAGGATAATCCGAACTGGCTCGTCGTGCGGGACCGCGCCCTTGTCCCGGCCGGCGCCCGGGTGCGCACTTGGCGCGACTGGGTAGTGGCCAACGATCCGGTCTACGCCGCCGCCCGCCGTCCGGGCCTGCCCGAAAAGGTCGCCGCCTCCATCACCCTGGTGCTGGTCGCCGCCATCGTGCTGTTCCTGATTCTGTTCGACTGGAACATGCTGCGCGGGCCGATCGGCCGCTGGGCCTCGGCGCGCTATGACCGCGAAATCCAGCTGAACGGCGATCTCGACGTCAATCTTTTCAGCTGGACGCCGTCCGCCCGGGTGCAGAACCTGCGCATCGGCGGCCCGGACTGGGCCCGCGAGCAGGACACGCTGAAGGTCGACGACCTGCGCGCCTCGGTCCGTCTGCGCGCCCTGTTCGGCGGTCACATCGAGATGCCGCTGGTGCAGATCACCCGCCCGGAGGTGGTGCTGATCGCCACCGGGGACGGCCGCAAGAGCTGGCGGCTGAACCCGGACGCGCCGGACACCGGCGAGGGACTCAGACTGCCGCCAATCAACCGGCTGCTGATCCAGGACGGCAAGGTCTCGCTCGATGAACAGCACCGCAAGATCAGGCTGGACGCGACGATCAACGCCCGTGAAGGCTCCGACGGCCAGGCAGGCTTCCATCTCGACGGCAAGGGCACGATCAACGGCACGCCGCTGACCGTGCTGGTCCGGGGCGGACCCTTCATCAACATCCGTCGCGACCGCCCCTACACCTTCCACGGCGAGATCGCGGGGGTCGGCACCCGGCTGATCGCCGACGGCTCGATCACCCGCCCGTTCGACCTCGGCCAGTTCAACGCCACCCTGCGCCTGCAGGGTCGGGACCTAGCGGATGTCTATCTGCTGACCGGCGTGACCACGCCCAATACGCCGCCCTACCGGCTGGCGGGCAGGCTGACCCGCGACGACGCCAAATTCACCTTCGCCGATTTCAGCGGCCGCGTCGGCTCGTCGGATCTGTCGGGGGACGTGGTGGTCAACAAGGTCGGCGACCGCCGCCGCGTCGACGCAGAACTGCGTTCGCGTCTGCTCGACATCGACGACCTGATGGCCGTGCTGGGCGCCGAACCGCGGGTCACTTCGGGCGGCGACACGGTGGTGTCGTCCGGCGCTCCGGGCCGGCTTCTGCCCGACGCGCCGCTGAACGTCGACCGTTTGCGCGTCATGGACGGCACGCTGCGCTACAAGGCGGCGCGGGTGAAGCGCAACGAACTCGACGTGCGCCAGGTCGACATCGGCGCTGACCTGAAGCGCGGCATCCTCAATCTCGATCCGGTGGCCTTCACCTTCAACCGCGGTGAACTGCGCGGCACGGCGAAGATCAACGCCACGCGGGACCGGCCCTACAGCGCCATCGACTTCCGCCTGCGCGGCTATCCGCTGGAGTCGATCATCCCGGCCCGCAACGGCGTTCCGACCGTGACGGGCCGGGCGCTGGGCCGGGCGCAGCTGGAAGGCCCGGGCGCGTCGGTGCACGACTTCGCCGCGTCCTCGAAGGGGACCATCAGCCTGGTCGTACCGCAGGGCCGGATGCGCGCCGCCTTCGCCGAACTGATGGGCATCAATGTGCTCGCCGGCCTGCTCAAGATGAACGACAACTCCACGGCCGAGATCCGCTGCGCCGTGGCCGATTTCACCGTCAGCGGCGGGACGGCGACGGCGCGCACCTTCGTCATCGACACGACGCCGGTGGTGGCGCAGGGCACGGGCGCCATCGACCTCGGCGCCGAGACCCTGGACCTGCGCATCGATGGCGAAACCAAGGAGGCGCGTCTGATCCGGCTGTGGGCGCCGATCATCATCCGCGGGCCGCTGACCGGACCGAAGATCGACGTCGACCGCGGCGCGGTGGCGGCGCAGGTCGGGGTCGGCGCGCTTCTGGGGGCGCTGGTCAATCCGTTCGCCGCCCTGGCCGCCTTCGTCGATCCGGGCCTGGCTGAGGACGCCAACTGCGGCGCCCTGATCTCCTCGGCGAGGTGAATGAGCCAGGAGCCTGATCGGCTGAAGTGGAATCGCTTCGCGATTCCGCTGATGCCATGAAGCAGGCTCCAGCATAATTCTGGAGCGAATATCTGGGTTCAGATGCGATCGCATCTGACCGATTTCGCTTCAGGCCCCGCTTCGTGCCTATCCTGTACGAATGACGCGAAGAGGGTTTCTCGTTTCCGCCGCCGCCGCGCTCGCCGCCGCCTGCTCCCCGCTGGCGGCGCTGAACGCGCTCGGCCCGCGCGACCGGGGCGCGCGGCGGCTGGCCAGCGGCGTCCGCTACGGCGACGACCCGCGCCAGCGGATGGACGTGCTGGTTCCCACGGCGGCCCCGGACCGGCCGTGGCCGGTGCTGGTCTTCTTCTACGGCGGCGGCTGGGACTCGGGCGAGCGTGGTCATTACGGCTGGGCGGCCCATGCGCTGGCGGCGCGAGGCTTCGTCGTCGCCATGCCGGACTACCGGCTGGTCCCGACGGTGCATTTTCCCGGCTTCATCGAGGATGCCGCGGCGGCCACGGCGCGGGCGGCGGAACTGGCCGGGACCTGGGGCGGGGACCGCGGCTGGCTCGGGGTCGTCGGCCACTCGGCCGGCGCCCATCTGGCGATGATGATCGCCCTCGACCGGCGCTACATGGCGGGGGCCGGGGCGCCGGGCGTGATCCGCGCGGCGGCCGGGCTGGCGGGGCCGTACGACTTCCTGCCGCTCGACGTGCCCGCCTCGATCAACGCCTTCGGCCGCGCGCCGGACCTGACCCTGACCCAGCCGGTCACCTTCGCCCGCGCCGACGCTCCGCCGCTGTGGCTGGGGCACGGGACCGACGACGAGGTGGTTCACGCCGAGGACGCCACCATCCTGTGCGAGCGGATGCGGGCGGTCGGCGGCCGCTGCGAGGCGAAGCTCTATCCCGGTCTCAACCACGCCGATCTGATCGCGACCTTCTCGCCGCTGTTCCGCAAGAAGGCGCCGGTGCTGGACGACGTCACCGCCTTCCTGCGCCGCGAATTGGCCTGACGCGCCCGGGGACGGGGGCTCCTGTCTCGCCAAGGTCATTTTTGTCCGCTATCTGGGGCCATGACAGACATGATGACCGGCCCGATGACGGGCCCGGCGGCTCTGGACCGCCTCGAAACCCTCTACAACCAATCCGTCGCCAACCTCCGACAGGCTGTGCAGACCTTCCTCGCCACCGGCGAGAAGCCGGACCCGGAGGCGCGCGCCCGCGGCCTGTTCTCCTATCCGGAACTGAGGGTCAGCTGGTTCGGCGACCGGCCCGCCAATCTGGCCAGCCGGGCCTACGCCCGTCTTTCGCGCCCCGGCGTCTATTCGACCACCATCACCCGGCCCGAGCTGTTCCGGCCCTATCTGACCGAGCAGCTGGGTCTGCTCGAGGCAGACTACGGCGCCACCTTCGATGTCGGCCCGTCGGAGCAGGAGATCCCCTTCCCCTATGTGATGGACGGCTCGGACGTAGCGCTGGACCGCAGCCAGACCGCCGCCGTGGCGCGCCATTTCCCGACCACCGACCTGGCCCACATCGGCGACGAGATCTCCGACGGCCTGTTCGACATCGGCCGCGACTTCCCGCTGGCCCAGTTCGACGGCCTGCGCACCGACTTCTCGCTGGCCCGCCTGCGCCACTATACCGGCACGCCGGTGGAGGATGTGCAGTCCTACATCCTGTTCACCAACTACAATCGCTACGTCGACGAGTTCGTGCGCTGGGCCTGCGCCCAGGTGGCCGATCCGGCCAGCCCCTACGACCGGCTGGTCTGCGCCGGCGGCGTGGTCGTCACCCGCGACACGCCGAACCCCGGCGAGGTGGTCATGGACGCCGCCTGGAAGAAGCACCAGATGCCGGCCTATCACCTGACCGCGCCAGGCTGGAACGGCATCAGCCTGGTCAATATCGGCGTCGGCCCGTCCAACGCCAAGACCATCTGCGACCACCTCGCCGTGACCCGGCCCCACGCCTGGATGATGATCGGCCACTGCGGCGGCCTGCGCGACAGTCAGGTGATCGGCGACTACGTCCTGGCCCACGCCTATCTGCGCGACGACCACGTGCTCGACGCCGTGCTGCCGCCGGACATCCCCATCCCGTCGATCGCGGAGGTCCAGCGCGCCCTCTACGACGCCGCCAAGATGGTCTCTGGCGCGCCCGGCGAGGAGGTCAAGCGCCGCCTGCGCACCGGCACCGTGGTCACCACCGACGACCGAAACTGGGAGCTGCGCTACGCCAGGTCGGCCCAGCGCTTCAACCAGAGCCGGGCCGTGGCCATCGACATGGAGAGCGCCACCATCGCCGCCCAGGGCTACCGCTTCCGCGTGCCCTACGGGACACTGCTGTGCGTCTCGGACCGGCCGCTGCACGGCGAGATCAAGCTGCCGGGCCAGGCCAACCGCTTCTACGAGGGCTCGATCTCCGAACACCTGCAGATCGGCATCCAGGCCGTCGACCTGCTCCGCGCCGAGGGCTCCCGCCTGCACTCCCGCAAGCTCAGGGCCTTCGACGAGCCCCCGTTCCGGTAGTGACAGCGGCTCTCCCCTCCCGGACGGGGAGGGAGAGCGACGACTCCTACTTCTTCAACCGCTTCGCATTGGCGACGGCGGCGGCGTGGATCGGCGAAAGCGCCTCGGCCTGAAGCTTCAGCATCGTCGCCCCGAAGGCCCAGCCGTCGCTGACCGCCCGGCCCATCGCCGCCGTGGCCCAGGCCCCCTGCGCCAGCGCCGCCTCGGCGGGACTGGACGCCTTCAGCACGGCGCCGAGCGCGTCCTGCGCCGCCGCGGTCTCGCGGCTGACGACGGCGGCGGTGGTCGCCGCCATGCCCGCCGCCGTGTTCAGCCCGACGGCGGCCGAGGCGGTCAGGGCCTCGACCTTTTCCGAGCCCATCAGGCTGAGTTCGCGCAGATCGGCCTTCAGCGGATCGCGCAGGCCGTCGGCGACGATCTCGAGGCGCCGCGCGATCACGTCGCCCGAGGCCTGGAGCAGTTCCTGCCCGGCGCGGGCGGTGCGGGCGGCGTGTTTGATCGGCGACATCGGTCGACCGTGCGCCGCGCCGCCGCCTACGGCAAGACCTCGGCGGTGAAGTCGGCCACATCCTTCAGCAGGGCGGTGACGGCGGCGTCGATGATCTCGCGGCCCTTCTCCGGGCTGGCCAGCAGCGGGTCGGAACCGATGCGGCCGTCCGGGAACCGGGCGCGGTAGTCCAGCGCGTCGCGGATCGGCCCGACCGGCGCGATCTGCGGGCTCATCTCCGCCGTCTTGATGCGGTCGGGATAGGCCGCCTGGGTGACCGCGATCTCCGACGGCGTGGCGTGCATGCCGTGGCCCTTCGGGAACATCCGGTTGCACAGGCTGGTCACGCCCGGCAGGTCCCACCAGTTGCGCAGCTTCAGCACGAACGGCGGCCGCTCCTCGACGAAGCTCCACTCGGCGTAGATCTCGGCGAAGGTCGCCTCGATGGTGGCGACGTTGCCGCCGTGGCCATTGAGGAAATAGATCCGTTCGAAGCCGTGCCGGCTCAGCGACGAGACCCAGTCGGTGATCGCGGCCATGAAGGTCGACGGGCGCAGGCTGATGGTGCCCGCGAAGGCCAGGTGGTGCTGCGCCATGCCGATGTTGAAGGTCGGCGCCACGATCAGGTTCTCGTCCTGCTTCTCGGCCGCATGGGCGATGATCTCGGGGCACAGCCAGTCGGTGCCCAGAAGGCCGGTCGGCCCGTGCTGCTCGTTCGAGCCGATCGGCGCCACCACGGTCTTTGTGGTCTTCAGCCGCGCATCGATCTCGGGCCAGGACGACAGGTGAATCAGCATGGGGAACTCCGGGGAACAGACGGGGGCTGCCTAAACCCCGCGGGCGCTCGCGCCAAGCCTTGGGGCGCTTGCGCTGCCGTCGTCGCGCACCGAAGTACCCCGCATGAGCCCCGCCACCCTGCCGTCTTCCGTCGATGTCGCCGTGATCGGCGCGGGCGCGGCCGGCATCGCGGCCGCCCGCCGGCTGGTGCGGCCGGGGCTGTCGGTAATCGTCCTCGAGGCGCGGGACCGGATCGGCGGCCGCGCCCACACGATCGAGCGTGACGGCGTCGCCCTCGACCTGGGCTGCGGCTGGCTGCACTCCGCCGACGAGAACCCGCTGGCGAAACTTGCGGAGGCCGCTGGCCTCACCATCGACCGCACCCCGCCGCCGTGGGAGCGCCAGGCCTTCGATCATGAGATGTCGGCCGCCGAACAGGCCGAGTTCGGCGCCTTCGAGAAGCGGGTTGCCGAGGCGGCGGCGCAGGGCCGCGAAGGGCCCGCTTCCGAACTGTTCGACCCGGACAGCCGCTGGAACGCCCGCATCGACGCCATCTCCGGCGCCCTGAATGGCGCGCGCTTCGCCGAGGTGTCGATCCAGGACTACGACGCCTACCGCGACACGGACGTGAATTGGCGGGTGGTCGAGGGCTACGGCCGACTGGTCGAGCGGCTGGGTGCCGGCGCGCCGGTCGTGCTGGACTGCCCGGTCAGCCGCGTCGACCGCTCCGGCCCGACCCTGCGGCTGGACACGGCGAAGGGTAGCGCCGAGGCCCGCGCCGTCATCCTCACCCTGCCCACCGATCTGATCGCGGCGGAGGCGGTGCGCTTCGACCCGCCTCTGCCGGAGCTGGCGGAGGCCGCCGCCCACCTGCCGCTCGGCCTGGCTTCCAAGCTGCACCTGAGCGTGACCGGCGCGGAGGACTTCCCGAAGGACAGCCAGCTGTGGGGCCGCTCCGACACGCCCGAAACCGGCGGCTATCACCTGCGCCCGTTCGGCCGGCCGATGATCGAGGCATGGTTCGGCGGCGGCATCGCCCGCCAGCTGGAGGCCGAGGGCGAGGCCGCCCTCTTCGCCTTCGCCTCGGAGGAACTGGCCAACCTGCTCGGCTCGTCCTTCCGCAAGCGCATCGCAGCTGTCGCCGCCTCGATGTGGGGCGCCGACCCGTGGTCCCGCGGGGTCTTTTCCCACGCTCTCCCGCATCACACTGGTGATCGGGCGCGACTGAAGGCCCCGGTCGACAACCGCATCTTCATCGCCGGCGAGGCGACGTCGCAGAGCTTCTACGGTACGGCGCATGGCGCGTGGCTGGAGGGCGAACGGGCGGCGGAGGAGGCGCTGGCTACCCTCGGTCTCGTGAGCGGTTGACGCCTTGCCGCCTGTGTTCCCGAGGGGACCTTCCTGCGCCGGGCCTGTTCGGCAGGTGCGGCGACCCTAGGCTTCCGCCTGGGCCCGCCCCTGAACATATCCGGCGTCCGCCCGACGGCGTAGCTTGAGGGCCTTGCGGGCGAACAGGCGTGCTGCGTTGTCTACACTGCACCACAGGCGACGCAGGGGCTGCTCGGGCCGTCCGGTGAACGAGGTGACGTGGTAATATTCTTCCCCGTTCGGTGATGCTTCAGAGAAATAGTAGTTGGACACACAACACCGCGGCGGCCCGGCGACTACGGGGCTGACCGAATGCCACGACCGGTCATTGGTTTCCATCAGGACAAGCCGGTTGAAGGTTGAGACGATGGTCACCGGCTCGGAGACCTTGTCGTCCCACAGCTCCAGGTTCCCGCCATTGGACTCGACCCAGTCCGGGGTCACATAGAACAGGGAGTTTATCCGCCGGTATTTACGCCGCGTCGCCTCGTGACTGTTATCGATGTGCGGGTTGAGGAAGTCGCCCGGCAGCATCATCGACACCCCGCCGGCGTACAGGGTGGGGTCGCCATCCAGCCCCTCGATCCCGGTCAGCTCTCCAATCCGCTCCACGACGGGTTTTGATTGCAGAGCATAGACGATGTCCGCCAGCAGCTCCGGTCGGTTCGACAAGTCGAACGCCTGTCGCTTTTTTTCCCGGAACGAGTCGAGGACCCTGAAGCCCTCGGCCTGCGGGGGGAAACAGCCGTGGATGCGCCGGGTGATCTCCTCCGGCAACAGATCGTCGATGATGGCGTAGCGGGTCGGAGTTCCCTCCGCCGTCTTGGACCAGTCGACTGCGACATTTTCATCCAGCCGGGACAAAATAGCCCGGATAAGCTCGACGCGGCTCATGAACTCTCAGCTTTCCCTTGCGCCACGGACTTTTGTTTTGAAGGACGGACCGCGTCAAGGCCGTCAGCGAGCCTTCGGCAGAGGCGCCGTATATTCGTCTGGACCAGTTTCGCCCAGCGCAGACGGTATCTCGCAGGTGCTGAAGCCGAGCGGCTGATGAAACCGGCGACGCCACCCGACCCGCACGGAGCGAGCAATGCACCGGGCGCATCCGGCCAGGTAGCGAACCAAGGGCGGCCGCCTGGAACGTCGGGCAACCGTCGTCAGCGGGCTTGACCCCGGCGCTCGAAACCCGACGGTGGCCTCCCTTGGCGGAACCCGCCCGATTGATGAAACCGGATGGCCAGACCCGTGACATCGAAACCGCGTTCCCGGACGGCGAAGCCAGCGCCCAGACGCCCCGCCGTCATGACGGGCGCCATCGTCCCCGTCCTCGGCTGGCCGCCGGGCGAGGACCGGGTCGAGGCCATCTTCGAACGGTTGTCGCGGGTCATGCCGGACCCGAAGACCGAGCTGAACTTCTCCAGCCCCTTCACCCTGGTCGTCGCCGTCGCCCTGTCGGCCCAGGCCACCGACGTCTCCGTCAACAAGGCCACCGACCGCCTGTTCGCCGTCGCCGACACGCCGCAGAAGATGCTGGCGCTGGGCGAGGAGGGGTTGATCCCGTTCATCTCGTCCATCGGCCTCTACCGCGGCAAGGCCAGGAACGTCATCGCCCTCAGCCGCATCCTGCTGGAGCGATACGGCGGCGAGGTCCCGCTGAACCGCGAGGCGTTGCAGGCCCTGCCCGGCGTCGGCCGCAAGACCGCCAGCGTGGTGCTGAACGAGCTCGGGATCGAGCCGGCCATCGCCGTCGACACCCATGTGTTCCGCGTCTCGCACCGGCTCGGGCTCGCCAACGCCGCCACCCCCGACAAGGTCGAGGCCCAGCTGCACAAGGTTGTGCCTGATCCGTGGCTGCCCAAGGCGCACCACTGGCTGATCCTGCACGGCCGCTACACCTGCACGGCGCGCAAGCCGAAATGCAGCGCCTGCGTGATCAGCGACCTGTGCCCGTGGCGGGCGGGGCTTCAGGCGCTGGGGGAGGCGGTCTAGAGCCGCGCCCTCACCGCCTCCGCGAACCGATGTCCGCCCTCCGGCGCCGAGCCGAGGTAGAAGTCCGGCTCGATCAGTTCGGCCTCCATCAGCAGCCAGCCGCCGTCCGGTCCCTGCGCCATGTCTATGCGGGCGTAGAGCAGGTCCTCGTCGATGGCGGCGAGCGTCTTTTCCGCCAGCGCCAGCGCGCCGGCCGGCGGCTCCGCCAGCGCCGCGTACTGACCGCCGAACTGGACCTGGATGCGGAATTCGCCCGCCACTGGCCGCTTGTTGACCGCGTGGCTCAGCCGTCCGCCGAAGAAGAGCAGCGAGGTCTCGCCCTCGGTTTCAATGGACGGCAGGTAGGGCTGGATCATCGCCGGCCCCTCCGGCGCATCGGCCAGCCGCTCGCCGCGCGACAGGCGCAGCGTCTTCCACGCCCCGCCCGACACCCGCGGCTTGACGATGATCACCTCCGTTCCGAAGCGGACGAAGGCCGCGTCGACGTCGGCCTGATCGACGCCCTCCACCCAGACCGTCGGGGGTATGGCCACGCCCTGATCCGCCAGCCGCCCGAGGTAGGCCTTGTCCGAGTTCCAGCCGATCACCGACGGCGGATTGAACATCCGTACGCCGGCCTCGACCCAGGTCGCGCAGGCCTGAAGCCAGCGGCCGTGGTCGCGGTGATAGCCCCAGACGATCAGCGGCAGGACCAGCGGATAGCCGCTCAGGCCGTCGGCGCGGTCGACATGGTCCGTCCACGGGGTCGGCACGACCGTGATGTCCGCCCCGGCCAAGGCTAGCGAAAGGCGCTCGAGCACGGTCGGCCACTGGCCGGCGTAGGAGGAATCGGCGGGGTCGGGGGTCAGCACGGCGATACGGGTCATGGCCGGCTCTTCGCCGGAAAGCCGGCGCTTCGCAACATGGCTCTCCTTGTCGGCCCATAAGGAGGGCGGCGCCCCGGCTGGCCATTCCCGCCCGCAGCCGCTATGGCCCGCGGCCATGACCCGGACCCCCTCCTTCGACGTTTGCGCCGTCGGCAACGCCATCGTCGACGTCCTCGCCCCCTGCGACTCCGGCTTCCTCGAGGCGCAGGGCCTGACCGCCGGCTCGATGCAGCTGGTCGACGCGGAACGAAGCGCGGCGCTCTACGCGGCGATGGCGGCGGGGGTCGAGGCCTCGGGCGGCTCGGCCGGCAACACCGTCGCCGGCGTCGGCTCCTTCGGCGGCCGCGCGGCCTATATCGGCAAGGTGGCCGACGACCAGCTGGGCGGCGTCTTCACCCACGACATCCACGCCGTCGGCGTTCACTTCACGACCCCGCCGCTGGCCGGAGGCGCCACCGGCGTCTGCATGATCAACGTCACCCCGGACGGCCAGCGCACCATGTGCACCTTCCTCGGGGCCGCCAACCAGCTGCGGGTCGAGGACATCGACGCGGACCTGATCGGCGCCTCCGCCATCGTCTACCTCGAAGGCTATCTGTTCGACCCCGCCCCGGCCCGAGCCGCCTTCGAGGCGGCCGCCGCCGCCGCCCACGCCGCCGGCCGCAAGGTCGCCATCACCCTGTCGGACAGCTTTGTGGTCCATCGCTGGCGGGCCGAACTGTTGGCCTTCATCGAGGCCTCGACCGACATCGTGCTGGCCAACGAAGCCGAGCTGCACGCCCTGTTCGAGACCGAAGACTTCGACCACGCCGCCGCCCACCTGGGCCGCATCGTCGACGTCGCCGCCGTCACCCGCGGGCCGAAGGGCTCGGTGGTGTTCGGCGAGGGCGGCGCCGAGCGGGTCGAGGTCGCCGCCTTCCCGGTCGACAAGGTGGTCGACACCACCGGCGCCGGCGACCAGTACGCCGCTGGCTTCCTGCTCGGCCTCGCCCGCGGCCTGTCCCTGGAGGACGCCGGCAAGCTGGGCTCCCTCGCCGCCGCCGAAGTCATCGCCCACTGGGGGCCGAGGCCGATGACCTCGCTGGAGCAGCTGGCGAAAGGGGCCGGTCTGGCGCTAGGCTCCGGCCCGGACTGATCGATGCATGGGGGCGGGGGCATGGAGCGCAAGAGTCGCGGACTTGAGGATCCAAAGCCCTGGTGGGAGGCGCGCATGCCTTTCATCATCGGCGGCGTAGCGGCGGCAGTCGCCCTCGCTGGCGGGATCGCGCTCCTTCAGCCACGGTTCGTGCTGCGGGAGGTCCATGTCGCGAACCCTGTGGCGGCCGCGGCGGACACGGTTGTCGCTCCGTCGGCGGCGCCGTCCACCCATCCGGAAAACACCTGGATCGAATGGTCCAGCGACACTGGCGGGGGCCCCTATCGCATCGCCGGCCTGACCCTCGCCATGGCGGTGGTCAAGGTCGACGATATCGACGCGCCCCGCCTGACGGTGCGGCCCGACGACGGCACGGTCACCGGGATCACGGGGGAGGCGGCGGGATGGACCAACACCGCCGGCCAGTTCGCGGTCGTCCAGCTTCGAGCGGACGATCCGTCCCGCCAGGTGCTGTTCTCCAGCTTCAGTGGCGGCGCGCACTGCTGCACGGCCCTGGTCGTTCTGGAGCGGGACGGGGACCGCTGGCGGCGCATCGATCTTGGCTATTTCGACGGCGACGGCATGTCGCTGCCCAGAGATATCGACGGAGACGGCGTCAAGGAGTTCGAGTTCGTCGATCAACGCTTCCTGTACGCCTTCACCAGCTACGCCGGCAGCTGGGCGCCGCCGACCATCCGGCAAGTCGTCGAAGGCCGGGTCAGGGATGTCTCGGCGGAGCCGCGCTTCAGGTCCGAGTTCGCGGCCTATCTTCCGGAAGCGCGACAGGCCTGCGCCGGCGGTTCCAACGGAGCGTGCGCGGCCTTCGTCGCGGCGGCTGCGAGGACGGGCGCCCTGGAGTCCGCCTGGGCCTTCATGCTGCGTTCCTATGACCAGATGGACGACTGGGACTATCCCGCCGCGTGCCGGATCAGGACGGCGGGCGCCTGCCCGGAAGGAGTGGAGCAGGTTTTCGCCACGTTCCCGGAGGCCCTGCAATGGTACCTCGGTGAACTCGGCTATACGCCGCCCTCCTATGTCGAGCCTCTGAACGCGCGCGGTCCGAGCTTCGATTGCGGCGGCGCCCGCACTCCCGCGGAGCGCCTCATATGCGGCGATGCGGCTCTGGCCGGTCTCGATCGAAGGATGGCGGCGGCCTACACCCGGGCGACGGCCCTGAGCGCCGCCCGGACCACTCTGCGGGCCAGCCAGCGCGAGTTTCTCGCGGAGAGAAACCAGTCGCTCGACCCGGCGGCGATGGCGGCCCTTTACTCGGCCCGCATCAAGCAACTGGCCGCGGTGGGGTGACGAGCCGTCAGACCCTCCGGATCGTCACATACAGCGCGCCGTCGCCGCCGTGCCGGCGCGCCGCCGGGGCGAACCCCGAGACGACCCCGCGCAGGCCGGGGCTCTGCAGCCATTCGTGGACCGAGGCGCGGATCACGCCGCCGCCGCGCCGGCCTTGGCCGGTGATGACCAGCACCGACCGGTAGCCTCTCGTCTGCGCCGTGGTCAAGAAGGCGGTCAGGGCGTCCTGGGCCTGGAAGCGGCCGAAGCCGTGCAGGTCGATGCGGGCCTCGATCGGATCGCGCTCGCGCGACAGGCGGCGCTGGCGGCGAGGCTCCAGTTCCTCGGGCAGGCCCCGCGGTCGGGTCGGGGCCGGGCTCGCCGGGACATAGGGGGCCGGGACTGCCCGGGCCTTCACGGGCCCTTTCGGCGGCGGCGCGGCCGGCGGTTCGGGATCGGCGACGCCGGGCATGATGCGCAGCGCCTTCTTCGGCTTCGACGGCTTCACCGAGCCCGCGACCCGCGCCCAGATCCGGCGGTCCTCCGGGCTCAGGTCGTCGCGGCGGCTCATGTGGTGCCGGGGGCGTTTCCGTCCGGGTCCTCGTCGGAGCCGGGATCCTGCGGACCGGGCGTCTGCGTCAGCAGGTCGCCGGGCTGGCAGTTCAGTTCGCGGCACAGGGCGTCCAGGGTCGTGAAGCGGATGGCCCGCGCCTTGCCGGTCTTGAGGATCGACAGATTGGCCAGGGTCACGCCGACGCGGTCCGCCAGCTCGGTCAGCGACATGCGCCGTTCGAGGAGGATGCGGTCGAGCTGTACGCGGATGGCCATGGGACCTCTCTATACCGATGGGCGCGGCGACGAAAAGCCGGCCGGCTGTCCTTTCAGATGGTCAGTTCCGACTCGCGGCGCAGGCGCGCGCCCTCGCGGAAGACCTCGGCGATGACGACGATGATGACGACGGCGAACGACGGGGTGATCAGGTCGAACAGGCTGGGCGCCGCCATGGCCCCGCGCACGAAGCGGGCGACCAGAAACTGGCCGGCCCAGACGCCGAGCGTGACCGTGGCGAAGGCTGCGCCGATCTGGTGCAGGCGGCGCACGTTCTGCGGATGAAAAGGGTCGCCGACGCGCAGCGTCGCGACGATGCCGATCAGCAGGCGGAAGATCAGGGCGGAGGTGGCCAGGTAGGCGAAGGCGGCGATGGCCACCAGCAGCACATAGGCCCAGGGCAGGGGGATCACGATGGCCTCGTCGCCGGTCCCTGCGGTCACCACGGGGGTGCCGAAGACTTTCAACGCCACGACGGCGGACGGGATGAGGACGGCGCCGATGGCCAGGACCCAGAAGGCGACGGCGCACGCCGTTCCAGCCACGCTGGAGATCGAGACCAGGTTCAGACGGGGAAGGGAAGGGGTGCGGATCCCGAGCGATGTCGTCTTCGGGAATCGCATGCGGGCCTCGTTCAGGCCGGAAGTCCAGGCGAGGATGCCGCGTGGGGTCCGGCGAACCCGCACGCGGTCTTATACATCGCGTTTGTCATGCAGATCGTCAAAGCTCCGGTGAGCAGAAGCAGGATCACAGGGCCTGGACGAGCGTGGCGACCAGCGCGGTCGGCAGGGCGGCGAGCAGGAAGGCGTTGAGGATGCCGTGGCCGACCTTTTCGATGAAGTAGGAAGCGTTCATGGTGTTCATAGTCGTTCTCTGTTGATCCTGAGTGAGGGATGTTTTCACCCCTCGTTGGTTGTGCCGCTGCATCGATCTTGCCGGTTTGGCCCGTATCGGGGAACGTTGCGGCGTCCGTCCTTGGGTTAATAGATAGGCCGTGCATGGCTGGAAGTCATGTTACATATCGTTTAACGATATTAAACTTTGGCAATGGATTGTTGCAGGGCGCGTGATCGGCATGAAACTCAAGCTTATCAAGGGGATGCGGATCGTCGCGGCGACCCATAATCCGGGCAAGGTCCCCGAGATCGAGGCCCTGCTGGGCGGACATTACGAGGTGGTCACCGCCGCCGCGCTGAATCTGCCGGAGCCGGACGAGACCGAGACCACCTTCGCCGGCAACGCCCTGCTCAAGGCGCGCCACGCGGCGGACCGCTCGGGCGAAGTCGCCCTGGCCGACGACTCCGGCCTGTCGGTGGCCGCCCTGGGTGGAGCCCCGGGCATCTTCTCCGCCCGCTGGGCCGGACCGGACAAGGATTTCGCCTTCGCCATGCGCCGGGTCGAGGAGCGGCTCGACGAGGCCGGCTCGGACGATCGCCGCGCGTGGTTCACCTCGGCCCTGGCGGTGGCCTGGCCCGACGGTCCCGCGGTGGTGGTCGAGGGCCGTGTCGAGGGCCGGCTGACCTTCCCGCCGCGCGGCGACCGCGGCTTCGGCTACGATCCGATCTTCCTTCCGGACGGCCATGACCAGACCTTCGGCGAGCTGGACCCGGCGGTGAAGGACTCGATCAGCCACCGCGCGAGGGCGTTCGAGAAGCTGAAGGCGGCGCTCATCGATTGACCCTCTCCCGCCGGGAGAGGGCTTGAGCGCACGGCGGCGCCGGCCGTCGTCCTTGTGCGGAAGGGTGAGCGTCGACAGTCCGGGGGCGGCTTGGCCGCTTCGCCATCGACCCTCATCCGGCGCCATGCGCCACCGTCTCCCATCGGCAGAAGGAACCGTTTAGAGCATCGGCGATGATCCCCGACCCCGGCACAGATCTCGCCCTCTACGTCCACTGGCCCTACTGCGCCCGCATCTGCCCCTATTGCGATTTCAATGTCGTGCGCGCCCGGGGCCGGCGGGAGGAACAGGCGGCGCTGGTCCAGGCCATTCTCGCCGATCTCGAGGCGCAGGCCGCGCTGACCGGCCCCCGCCGGCTGGCCTCGATCTTCCTCGGCGGCGGCACCCCGTCGCTGATGCAACCGGAAGCGGCCGCGGCGGTGATCGAACGCGCGCAAGCCCTGTTCCCGCCGCGCGGCCCGGTCGAGATCACCCTCGAGGCCAATCCGACCGACGCCGAGGCCGACCGGTTCGCGGCGCTTGCCGCCGCCGGGGTCAACCGCCTGTCGATGGGGGTGCAGGCGCTGGACGGCGCGGCCCTGGCCTTCCTCGGCCGCAACCACTCCGCCGACGAGGCGCGCCGGGCCGTGGCCATGGCGGCGCGCGCCTTCGACCGCCTCTCGATCGACCTGATCTACGCCCGCCCGGGTCAGACCGTGAGCGGCTGGACCGCCGAACTGACCGAGGCGCTTGATCTCGGCTTCGAGCACGTCTCGCCCTACCAGCTGACCATCGAGCCCACGACCGCCTTCGGCCGCGCCGTCGCCCGGGGCGACTGGACGCCGCCCGATGAAGACACAGCGGCCGCCCTCTACGAGACCACCCAGGCAGTGCTCGAGCGGGCGGGGTTCGAGGCCTATGAGGTGTCCAACCACGCCAGCGGCGTCCCGGCCCGCTCGGCCCACAACCTCCACATATGGCGTGGCGGCGACTATCTCGGCGTCGGCCCCGGCGCGCATGGGCGGCTGACGCTGGAGGGTATGCGAACGGCCACCGTGGCCCATCGGGGGATCGCGGACTACGTCAGCGGAGTCGAGGCGGGTGCGCCCTGGTCCGAACGTGAGGTGCTGGACCCGCGGGCGGCCGCCGAGGAACGGGTCCTGCTGGGCCTGCGTACCGTCGAGGGCGTCCCGCTCGCCGCCCTCTCCGCCCTCGGGCTGACCTTCGCCGCCCCGCCGCTCGCCGACCTCCTCGCCGACGGCTTCCTCGCCCTCTCCGGGGAAAACGTCGCCGCCACGGCGCAAGGCCGCCCCGTGCTGGACGCGGTCCTGAAGACCCTGCTGACCTGAGGCTCTCAAGCGGTTCACCTCCCATTCGGGCGGCCGACGGGGAGGTGAGCCGTGACGCTGTGCCGGCATTTCCCGGAATTATAGTCCGATAGTCACAAAACCCTCCCGCGCGATCAAAGACATCGCCTTTTCCCGAGGCGATCTGCCGTCCGCGTAGACGGGGGGCGTATAATCTCTCCATCCCGTCGGACGGGGAGGGCGTCGGATCCACGTTCTCGATGGCGGCGGGCTGTGGTCGAGCGATGAAGCCCGGGCGATGGAGAGTCCGGGGGTCCTCGCGGAGGTCGATGGATGGCCTCTGCTT